>ENA-OQDC01000001-OQDC01000001.1-human-gut-metagenome-genome-assembly--contig:-NODE-1-length-418963-cov-12.161994_pt1 | contig 418963 bp, 385 predicted proteins | sample MGYA00242770_ERZ504601 | MGnify/ENA primary metagenome ERZ504601 (study PRJEB26092, sample SAMD00036305) | human gut metagenome | host: Homo sapiens | study: EMG produced TPA metagenomics assembly of...
GTAGGCGAACACGCCTATCCAGCCGGCCAGACGACAGTACAGGTCGGTACGACGTCGCGCTTCCGACCATTCACGGTCGGACCGTTTCGGAATCAGATATGGTCCGGTCAACCGCACGCATGCGATGAGGTTCAGAACGCATACGATGCTTTTCAACAGGTCCGCCCAGCTCATTGCCCGTCATCCTCTCCCAGTCCGGAACCTTCAGGCGACTTTTCAGGATACGCTTTCGATGGTCCGGTTGTCCGTTCCACGTTCCTTGACCATTGATATCGAGACGGACGCGTCACATTCCCGGACCGTCGAAACACGTCGGAACAGAAGATGAGGGTAAGACGGAGGGATCGGGATCAGGAAGAGGCTCGGGGACGGATGCTTCCGGACTGGACGGGACACCCACAGTTGGATGCAGGTCGCGCCATGCCTCCATGAACGCGTGCTCGTACCGATAGTCGCAGACCCTGCGATGGTATTCGTGGAAACCATCAGGCACGACGGTGAGACCATGCGACATGGACGGTATGGAGCCAAGCAGATCATGGAAGGAACGTGGATCGTATCTTTCCATGAAGCGATCCAACGCCTTGGTGCATTCCTCGTCCTGTCCTGATGCGAGGTATTTCAATGGGGCGATGGGTTTTCCCCTATCCGTCACGTAGCAGGAGCGGACGTCCAACGCGTCTTGGCGAATGAGATCCGGGTTGGCGAGACGGCGTTCGATTCCCGAGTCGGTTCTTTTGTTGTTGAACGAGTTGCCATTGTCGTAGACCGGCGCGAGGGAGAACTCCCCGCGTGGATTCCTGAGCACGCCCCAATTCGTGTTGTTCCGGTCTATGTTGCGGATGAACGCGTCCACCACGAACATGTCCCAGAACCGGTCGGACACTCCATCGATCGAGCGAAGAACCGGGATGCGGTGAATCGCCGACCGTACGTCGGCGAGCACCACTCCGGAACCGGTGGACGCGTCCTCAGTGAATCCTGGCTCGTCATCGGAAAGCGAGTTCTTCAGATCATGGAAATTGACAAGTCTGGAATCCGGGAAGGTGAAGTCCCTGCAGGCGCAGACGATACGCCCATCACGGATTCCCAGCACCGTTTCATGAACCGGTATGCCAAGAGCGGCATACACGTGGGATCCCAGCCATTCGGACACCGGCGCGGTCGTATACGAAGGAACGCTGCCCTGAAGGTTCCTGGTCGTTCCGGGGAATTTCACCAACCAGTCGCCGGCCCTCCAGACGAGTCCGATCTTCCGTCCGGCGTTCCCGCCGTAGAACTGTCCGGAAGTCTCGCATGATTCAAAATCTTGGATGTCGATCATGATGCCCATTCTAATGGAGCCGCCCCATGACCGGCATATCCGCCCGCATTGGCCAGCCACGTCCCTTGTCTCATAGTCCGGCGTTTTCTCGTACCTGATTCATCAGGTCCTCCAACGTGTCCGCCAAGGCCGACACGCGTCGATGGTCCGCATCGTCGGCCCCGTCGAACGGTTCCGCCTGTTCGACCGTGTCCGCGAGCCTGGACCGCAGGTACGGGACGGACAGTTCCATGCCGGCCGTCCGGTCGAGCAGGTCCCTCGCGGCACGCAGGTCGCTGGACAGTCGCGTCATGTCGTCACGCCGTGACTTCTCGGATCGGGTCTTGTCGTACTCCTTCCGGAACGCGGCCACCCGTTTGGACTGTTCCACGTATGCGGACGCCTGTTTCCTCGCCTTCGCCGTGTTCGATTCGAGTTGCCTGTTCCTCAGAGTCGCGTCGCATTGGATGGATGGAGCGCGTCGTATCGTCCGTAACGATTCGTATCGTCCGGCCCTTTTCCCATCCAGAACGGACCCGTCGATGTTGAGGTCCACGGCCACGAGTCCTTCCAACCGTTCACGATTCCGGTTCATGGACGCCACCGCGTCCGAACATTCCGAGACGAGCTGGTCGTGGCGCACGCTCAACCGTGATTCCGTGATGACCATGCCGATGCCTGCGACCGCGATGACGAGCGTGCATGCGGTGAGGACGGCCACGCCCTTCCTTGACATGCGCGACGGGTTGGCATGAGGCGTCTCGCTGCCGTCATCCCAGCCGATATCATCCGGATCGTCGTCACGTAGCGTGGAGAACGGATTCCAATCCGGGTCCACGCCATGCGACCGTATGCCGTCGTAACCGTCGTCGTCAATCATGGGAAACCTCCTGAAGAAAAATGAGAAGGCCGCCCGCCGGACCTCCCGTCGAGAAGATAGACAAAAAGAAACGGGACAGAAAACGGTCCGGCGGACGGCTCCCGTCGAATGTCGGATGGGAAGGGGTAGAACCCATCCGGACGGGATCGCTCACCAGCCTTGAAGCGTAGGCCGGACGGGAACGCCGGACGCTCCCTCAAGGGGAGGAGGGAGAAGCCCGGACGTTTCCGTCAACCATCCCACATGACGGCCGACCGATAACAGCCGATACGGGTTTCTAATCCAACACGTCGGCGGACACGTCCAACAACGTTCGGTTCCTATGTGAATCGTCCTTCGCCATGAGACTGTCAAGGAAACCGGTATCCAAGACCAGGTTCAGATCAGGTTCGAACCGGACGTCACCCAAGCATACGGACAGCCGATAGGTTTCCACGCAATGCTCGCCGCGCATGACAGGCCTCTGATCGTGGATAAGGAAAGACAAATCGACGAAACCATGGCCCTCCGCTCTATCGACACGGACATAACCATCCATCCTGGTCGGAGTGAAACGAATGCTTTTGATCCGCAGCTTTTTCAGATAACAGTGCAATGGGCCATCCACCAGCAAGTACCGTCCCATCAGATTCTGGGCGGGCGCGGCGTAGAAAAGCATGAACGACTGGTTGAAGCAGGAGGCGCGATAATACCGCCATCCCTCATCGGTACGCCACATGGACAGCAGTTCCCGAGCGTAGCCACGTCCCACATGCAGGCCCGTGGTCTTCTCCCAGATGTAAACATACCGGTCGAATTGGTCGCGCATCAGAGCGTACAGTTCCCGTCCGGCCTTATCCGTCGGAGTCCGGCGCGCGTCACCGGGATCCGAATGGTTCCTGGACAGCGGACAGAACATGTACGCGGTCTCGTCATAGTCCGCGACTCCAGGAACCGACGCCGAGTAATGCCGGCCATACGGATTGGCCGAACGGCTTCCTTCAGTCCTTTTGAACAGGTTGCAGATCAGGATCGGATTGCCGCACGCCGGACATACCGCGAAATACGAGGGATGTCCGCCCCGCATCTGCACGAACGGTGCTTTCCGGTTCGTTTCCCGCCGATAATTTTCTTCCGTCAACGGCACAACGCGTCCTCTTCGACCTGTTCTGAAAACATCCATGGCGAACCTCCACTAACCGGAACCGATATCGGTTCCAATCGTAGGACGATTCGCCTATCATCGGTCAGGACCAAACTCACTGGTACCTCCTGCTGACTTTTATCCACCATTCCGTCGAGAGGGGTGGCACCGCGCCCTCATGTTCGGCGAACGCGAGCATGGAAAGCACCGTGGTCAATCCCATGCCGAACTCACGGCCACCCTGCTGCAGAAGGAACACGTAATCCTCCGTGCAGTCGTCGCAATCCATATGGTCGATGATCGCCTTGCGCGCCAGACGCGCACGCTCCACCTTGTCGATATCCTCTGCCATGATCCAGCTCCTTGTCTTTTAGGAATCATTCCGCTTTTTTCACGCGCGTCACCGGGGATTGTCGCCAATAGGGCACAGCTCCCGAAGCGTTCCAGTCCATCCCCGCCAACCATCCTGAGGCTGCAGGGGACGGATAGCCAATGGCAAGACGACGGCCCGCGATAGGAAAACAGCGTAATCACAGCCAAACAATTGTGGTACAATTAATTCCATGATCATCTTCGACCCCAAATCGGCCTACAAGCACTTCAAGGAGGACCGACTCGACGAGGACGGGATACGCAAGGCCATGGCGCATCCGGAATGGATCGCGCTCATCGACCCAGCCGACCCGGCCATCCCGCCCGGAACATCCGGCAACATGGTGGCCCTCGTCATATGCCTACGTCATCCCGGCGCGTGGGACGATGACCTGATAGAAGTGCTCGCCCGACCGCAGGGACGTGACATGCTCGTGTTCCACGTCGAGCATCTGACCGACAAATGGCGTACCTACTGGATAAAATGGAGGCAAAGAAAATGACCGACATCTACGAACGAATGGCGGACGAGAACGAGCCCGCCCCCGCTACGGCTCCAGCCGCGCAGCTCACGGGTGATCAGGCGTCCGAGCTGATGACCTCGCTCATGGCCGAGGACTCCGACGCCACTGCGATTCTTGCCGCGCTGGCCGGACCGGGTCGGCCAACAGCCGACGAGAAACGAGAGAAGAGCGTGCAGGAACGCTTCCGCGTCCCGGCCTCATGGAGCTCCTATATAGAACATGCGGCGATACGTGATGGTTTCAACAACAAAAGCAAGTATCTGAAGGCCCTCATCATCCAGGATGCTCGCGCGCATCACGAAGAGCACCGCCTGCAGGCCGCGTAATACGGAAGGGGAACGGTTCGTGACGATTCCAAGTCGCGGACCGTTCCCCTTTTTTCCATTCCCGTCGTTCATCCCTCGGATCGGCAAACGAACACGCCCGGCATGCCGGCGCATCCATCGATTTCGACAATCTGAGACAAGGCCCGTTTGATTCCGTTCACTTTCAACGTGAGATCCGGTTGTCCCATACACGACCATTCCGCCATCAGACTGCCATGTGGTCGTTCCGGCGAAAGCATGACACGAAGTTGCCGGTCGAATATGAGGCTCCTACGCACAGGCCGATCCGAACCGTCAGCATACGGGAAGTCCACCGTCACGGTCCATATCAATCCCGTGATCCCATCAAGCATGCCAAAAGGAGCCACCAAAGGAAGACCGCAACGGGAAACCCTACGGCCAGCCGTACGTACCGGACAGTGGATATGCCGATTCGTATACGGTCGGCCGACCTTCCACGATCCCACGGGAAACACGTCTTTGCCGGAACGCACCGACAGGCCCATGCCGATCCGGGCTCCAGTCTCGAAACAGGGATACATGAGATTCAATACCAGTATCCCGTCACCGGCCCCGACCGGTTGCAAACGCTCAACCTCGGCAAGAACACGCGCATAATAGGCGTTCTCACCATCCGAAGCATTCCATGAGGTTCCATTTCCATCGGACGTCTCACGATTTTTCATACTCCCGTCCTTCATCATTTATCAGCCTTCACGTTGGAGACTGGCAGGACTAACGGTCCGACATCCGAATCCTCGCAATAATTCGCCACCACGGTGACCGGCGACTTGTCACGCAGGAGGAACATCTGGTTCAACATCACGCAAGCCCCGGGAAGCAACGTCACATTCCGCTCCCAACCCCGCAGATCATCATCCTCGGGTCCCGACTGGCCGATGGCGATGCCATGCTGGAAGGCGCGGAACTGGTTGGCGCCGAAACCACAAGGCCCGTCGGACCGGTTCGTCACACGGTAATGCACGATGAGTTTCCTCCGACGGACACGGTAGGACAGCACGTCCACAGTGGACCATTCGGATTCGAACCGGTGGGATATGTTGACGAACCCGCGTCCCGCGCAGGCACGGGCCTCGACCCATCCGAATAACAAACAATCCCTCACGCATATCCAGATGAATCCCAACACAACAGGAGACAGAACCACAGCACAGAAGACGATATAAGGACCAGCGGCCACCCAAGCCTCATGGAATATGTTCATCGCAATCGTTTCCTTTCGGATTACAGTATCGGTTTATGGATAAAAAGGACGAGAAAAGAAAGCCGCCAAGTACGATCCCACGTTGACGGCCGAAGAGAAGAAGGACACCAGAAAACCGACGGGAAAGGAATGGCTGTACCGCATCGGCCGCGCGGACGACAGCATGTGGGACCAGTCGAAAAAGAAAACCACATACAGGTGGGCGAAGAGAATCGACGGCCACTTCGATGAGATCGGCGTCCTGCTGTCCATCCTTTCGATCATTCTCACCCTCATCGGATTCGGAGTCACATACGTGCAGATCAATCAGGCCAACGAATCGTACAGGGAATCCGCACGGCAGTTCCAACAATCCGGCCCCCTCCTTTTTTCGTTTTCCATTTCATAACCTTCTCCCGGCCGCGTTCCTTCGGCAGATTCACGGTTCGGCGGATCGTTATCGCCAGGTGCGGTATGCTTTCCGATATCGGCGGGTCAGAAAAACTTGCGTTGGTATTGCCCGTTATCGGAGGTCGATGAGCTTATGGAAGCGTTCGAGGATGTGTTGGGCGGTGTCGGGATGGTCGATCCGGTCGTTGATGATGGGGATGATCGTATTATCGTCCGGCCGGTATCGACGAAGGGTGAGGCAAAGAAGGCGCGGAGGCTCCTGATTCAGGAGATCGCCGATATGGGGCGCGCAACGTTCCCAAAGGATTGGATCAACGCGGATGATCGCTTCGGGCCGACGCTGGTAGGGGCGTTCCTCGATGATCGCCTGGTAGGCGCGGCCTTGGTCGGTCCAGCACAGGAGTATGCCGCAGCGTTGTCTGCGACTTGCCGTGGCGTCTGGCCTTCGCGTCTCCTTGACGACGCATTGCAGTTGGTCGGGACGGAAATCGCAGAACGCAGCGTCGCGGTCGTTCCCGACCATCGGGGCGAGGGCATCGGATTGAGGCTCAAACGGTATTGCGACCTGTGGGCCGCACAGCACGGCGCTTATCTCATGTTCAGTCGTCCAACAAACGAGGCCGCGCGTCGTCTCAATGAGAAAGCCGGCCACAAGGTCCTTGAGGGCGATGTCTCGTTCGTCACACAGATCATAGACGCTCAGGACCGTCCCCTTACCGGTGTCGTACGTATCGATCCCGCCCGCGATGGTTCCTTCCAGGCTGTCCGTCAGCTGACGGTAGCGGATGGGTTGATGCGACGGTTCCGTGTCGGCCAGTATCCGGCGGTATCCCGAATGGACGGGACCGATGACGATCATGCCATCCGTATCGGTTCCGGCCAGATCGCCTGGTATGAGTGGGATCGTTCCGGAACCGTCAGGACGGTTCTCGTTCCGGCTCCCCGTTTGGAGCATGACGTCTCCATGGGATTGCGTCACGTCTCCATGAGATCGTGATGTCAATCGGTTATTAGGCTTGTTCTGGTTTTCAATCATCTCAATGCCTTTCCGTGATTGTTGCCATTTCAACGAACCCACAGGAACGGAACCTGTTATTGAATACGATCGAACGCTGGATGTCGGCAGTCATTCTTGATCGATATCGATGACGCGTGGAATGCTTGGACCATGCGTTTCGTTGAAGGCATCAGGAATCTCGTCACGACTCCGGCCAAGAGGAACGAACGTCAATCCCGGCTGAGAATTGTCCCGACGGCGGACCAGATGCAGACAGATATGGTCTGGAGACTGCTCACCGAACAGATCGAACATGGCTGGGACGAATCCCTGCCAAAGCCGGCTCCCAATCCGGATGACCTGTTCCGGCCGGCTCTTATAGGGGCGTGGTCCGAGGACCGCCTGGTAGGAGGCGCGTTCGTCATGCCAGACAGCCAGGACGCCCAAGCCCTCGTGTCGTTGGGGGCGGACGAGGCAGCGCAGGCCTTCGAACGAAGCTGCTGCATGATCCAAGGGATCGCCGTCAGTCCCGAGCACAGGCGTGAGGGCATCGGATTGAGGGTCAAACGGTATTGCGACCTGTGGGTCGCACAGCACGACGCTTGCCTGGTCCTGAGCATTCCAACGAACGATGCCGCCCGACACATGAACGAGAAGGCCGGCTACGACGTCCTTCCACCGCAGGTCGCCCTGTGCATCGAGGTCACGGACGACGACAATGCCATCACCTGCTGTTTCCCCATCGACGGTGTCGTGCCCGACGCCTGCTGGGCGTTCCATATAGTCGCGCAACCCAAGTGGATGCCCCTCGCCGTCGGACAGGGGACGGTTAAAGGAACGGGCGCTCATGATGACGGTGGCGGCATCACACCCGAATGGATGTACCGCGCCGTCGTGTCCTGAACGATGCCATGCCATGCCGGTCATTCCCTCCGCTTCCTTCCCGTTCAGATGCCGAGGGGAAGGATGGTCGTCAACGCGGCACGCTGCTGGCCCTTCATCGGATTGAGTTTCATATGCCAGTTCTTGGCCTTGTTCTGCATGTCGCGGTCGAACACGTCGAGTTCGGGAAGACTGGACGCGAACAGGGTGATGAATCCCTGATGGTCGGTGTCCGGCCAGTTGGCCTCCTGCTCCAGTTCACGCAGCCGCTGCTCCTTCTCCTCACGGCGTTCGTCACGGCTTTTCTCACGCTGGTCCTGGAGTTTGCTGCGCTGGCGCATGCTGCTCTTGCGGTTGCGTAGTTCCGCCTCGGACTGTTCCATCGTCAATGGACGCCAGATATGGCAGAACGCCATCATGCGCCGGTCGGTGACCAGGTCGCGTATCCATCCGGCCTGCACGTCGAAGTCGGGCCACTGGTAGATCCAGTAGGTGCGTGCCACGCACGAGTCCAACGTGATGTAGTCGTGTTCCTTGGCTTCCTCGCACCAGGTGACGGTCGGATCGTCCCTGTTGACCGGTGGACGGTCGTTCGCGTGCTCCGGGTCCGCGATGGTGCGGATCAGATACCGCAGGTCGTCGGGGGAGCACCAGTGGATGGTGTTCCTGCGGGCCCCGCAGTCAAGCAACGCCGGTGCGACGGTCATGCGGATCAGTTCGCCCATGGCGATGCCGACCGCGGCCCGTTCGGTACGGTCCTTTCTCACGACGCGGGGCAGACGGTCCGCGTTCACGGACACGCTCACGTAGTTCGAGTTCTGCAATGGGGTGAGGATGTCGGGCAGGTGCCACAGGTTCGCCAGATCCTCACGCGCCCATTGCGGCGTCCGATCGTCCTTGAGGTATTCGGGTTCCGGGGGAGTGTGGCCGGGAAGCACGAAGCTTGTCTCCTTCAATTCGATGAAACCGTCCGTTTCGGACAGTTCCTTGAGCATCGTGTTCAACGCCATCGCACGGCCGGCTTTCTGCCGGTCGGAGGAAAGAACCCATTCCTCCACGTTCGCGGTCAATACGGCAGTGGCCTGCCGTTTGTCCGGATCCCACAGGTAGCAGGCTCCCTGGAACGGGGTGCCCACGACCTCCACGCCGTCGCCTTCGATGGTCTGGGCACGGTCCTCGACGTGCCCGTACAATCCCAGTACGCCCAACGGGCGGCCGGATGCGAGCGGCGAGTACGCCCAACGGTTCGTGCCGTCCTTCAGCCGGCCACGCCAATGCGTCCAGATCCATGTCCATGACACGAGGCTCAATCCCTGGATTCGTGGGATGCCGTATGCGAGGACGAGCGCGCCCAATATCATGATCGGCACGTTCAAGCCCATGGCCGCTCCGGCCACGAGGATGGCGAGGCCGATGACGCAGACGATCAGCTGGGCCTTGTCGAGGCCGAGGACCACGCGTGTGGCGGACAGTCGGCTGAACGACGCGGCGGGGACCCTGCTCCGGCCGGCATTGGATTCGTTATCGGACATGGAAACCTCCATCGGATTATCGGTTGTCGGAAAAACAATGGAGGGAACCCGCCTGGGGTCGGGCCCAGGATGGCGGGTTCCCTCCGGTATTACGGCCACACGGCCGCGTGTCGATAACGGATGGCGTCAGCCGACGGTCGGACCGGACGGGGAGCCGTTGACGCCCTGGTACGGGTTCGAACCGCCGGACGAGCCGCCCATGCCGCCGTTTCCGCCACGGCCACCGGAGCCTCCCTGGCCACCGGTGCCACCGGTGCCACCGGTACCGCCTTGGCCTCCTTGTCCGCCGTCCGAGCCCTGGCCGCCCTGGCCACCTTCGGCGTACGCGCTACCGCCCTGGCCACCGGCCGGTCCAGGAGCGCCTGGAACGCCGGGTGCTCCCGGCGCGCTTGGCGTGTTGGGAACGGAAACGTCCGGCGTGGGTTGCGGTGCGGGAGGGACGGAGGATAGGCCGGAACCGGTCTCGTTCCCATCCGTTTTCGCCGCGGCGTCCATGACCTGGCTCGAACCGGAACGGTCCATTCCATCCGTCGCCGATGGTGGGAGCGGAGGCGCGTCGTTTGGACGGGAAGCGGCGTCCATGACCTGGCTCGAACCGGAATGGTCCGCGCCGTCCGGCTGGACGTCCGGCGTGGACTGGGTTTTCCGCGCGTCATCGCCAACACCGCCGTTCGACGTGTAGTCGCCGTCCGCGCCGCCGGCCTGCCCGTCCTTGGGCAGCAGGTCCTTGATGCCGGAGGCGAGGCCCGGAAGGGAACGGCCCAATTCGCCCGGATTGCCTTGGGATGCGGAAAGCACGGACGCGGCTCCCGAGTTCAACGCCTTGCCGAGACCGCTCGTGTTGCCCGTGGTCGCGGCCTGCACGACACCGGCCGTGACCTGGGCCGCGGCCTTGATGGCGCTTGGACCGATCTTGCCGCCACGCTCCTGCATGTCGGCGGTAACGTTCTCGCCGATGAAGCTCACGGCAGGCATGATGAGCTTCGGACTGAAGCACGCCAGGATGATCGTGGCGATGCCCATCAGCGCGGGGAAGAACGATTCCGCGTAGTTCGGATTGTTCTTCGACACGAAGCAGATGCCGGAACCCACCATGATGACCAGGGCGCTCAACGGTGCGGACAGGAGCACGCCGACCACGGCCTGCGCCCATTTCGCCGCGGCGGGACGCGTGACCTTCCAACCGGTCATCATGACCGGCAGCGGCGCCACGCAGGCCAGCAGGATCAGGCTGATGTCGCGTGCGGCGAGCATGCCCGCCAGGGCGAGGACCGCGAGGAAAAGCACGAAGTCCACGACGCAGCGGATGATCAGATCGTATCCGCCGGTGGTCTTGACGATCGTGCCGATGAGGTTCGACACGATGCTGTCGCCGAACGGGTCGGATGTGCCGGCACCGTTCAACGGGACGGTGAGGATCTTGTGCGTGATCTGTCCGACGATGCCGTCCATGGTGATCATCACGCTGATGCACACCGCGGTCAACGGCCATGCGAGCACGGCCATCGCGAAGCTTTTGATCACGTCGGCGACGCTGCCTTTGGCCGCGGCCTGCAAGGCGCCGATGACGCATAACGCCATGTTCACGAATCCCATGATCCAGCCGATACGGTTCGCCGCGGTGATGGCGACGTTCCATTCGTCGTTGGACATGCTGCCCACCAGGCCGCTGAAGGCGCCCGTCAACAGCTGGGAGCACAGGTTGTCCAACGGTTTGAACAGCCAGTCGATAAGGTTCGCGAAGACGGTCTGGATGATGAGTGACATCTGGCCTCCTTCAAAAAAGGAAATGCCGTGGACGGGACTGGCCCGGCCACGGCGTGAATAGGGGTGTGTCAGGCGGGAGCCGTCAGAACAGCGCCTGCGTCGCGAAGAACTTCACGATCGCCATGGCGCTGCCCAGGATCATCGTCGCCAGGGCACACCAGATGAACACCGTGCCGGAATACTGCTGCATCGGACCGGAATGGATCACACGGCCGGCGATCCAGGCGATCGCCGCGCAGATCCACGCTCCGACGGCGATGTACAGGCTCAACGCCCACAGGCCGCCGACCATGTCGGACACCAACTGCATGAACGGGAAGAACGTGAAGTTCGGACTCACCTTCAGGTTCGAGATGTCACCGTTGTTCAGGCCGGTGGCGACGGACACGATTGTTGCCGCGGCGGGCGCCGCGAGATTGTGTAACATGATGCACACTCCTTTCAGAAGATTCCACGCGGCCGGACGGCCCGGCCACGCCGATAATCGGCAGGGGGATTATTTGCTTCCGGTCAACCATTTCCATAGGCCGGTCGCGCCGTCCTTGATGCCCTGGCCGGCCTTCTGGAATATGTTGCCCTTGCCGTCACCGCCGGAAACCCAGTTCCAACCCTTCAAAGCGTCGTCGACGGCGCCTTTCACGGTGGTCTTGACCGTGTCGGAGATACCGGACACGATGTCGTCGCCCAACTGTTTGACCAGTCCGGTCAGACTGTCGTCGCCCTTGCCTCGACCGTCCTTCAGGTTGGTTTTCCCACTGCCGGACGCCTGCGTGTAGGAACGGTTCACGCCCAACCCGTTGGAGCCGAACACGTTGCAGCTCCAACCCCATCCGCTCACGGCGGCTCCGATCACGAACGGGACGAGCATGGCGGCGAGCAGGCGTTTCCAACTGAACGCGCGTTCCATCTGGTTGTTGGACACCAGTCCCGGGATGAGGCTGACGCAGCCGATGATGATCACGCCCACGCACAATACGAGCGCGACGGCGATCACGCCGCCGGCCATGTCTCGGACGCCGGACACATCCCAGGCCGGGTCGGGTTTCAAACCCTTCAACGCGTTGTCCGCGAGGTTCAATGCTTCCATTTCCGTTTCCTTCCATTCGAGGTCCATCAGTACCAGCCGGTCGCTTCGGAATGGGCCCAAGCGCCGCAAGGCGACTGGTAGCGTTGTTGGATGTAACCCAATCCCCATTTGACCTGCGTGGCCGCGTTCGTCTTCCAATCCTGTCCCGCGGACGCCATCTTGCTGCCGGGCAGTGATTGGGGGATGCCGTACGCGCCGGAGGACGGATTCGTCGCGTTCCACTGCCAACCGGATTCGCGTGTCCAGAGCTTGTCCAGACAGTCGAATTGGCTATCATCCCAACCGAAGTCCTTGAGTTTGCGTCGGGCTATCTTCTTCGCGTCCGCGGCCGATGCCTTGTCCCCGGACACGTCGGATGTGGAGTCGTCGCCCGTCACGCACTGTTCCGTACCGGACGAGCCGGACGCGCCCATGCCCGTGAGCTTGTCGTTCGGCAGCACGTACGTGCCACCATTCCTGATCGGCATGGTCCGTGAATACACTTTGTAGCCGGCGCCCTTCTCACTGGTGGTGATGGTGCCCTTCGCGGTGTCCACGCTTTCGACGATGCCGACATGGCCGTACGTGGGATCCGAATCCTGCACGCCGGCGGGCCAGCTGATGATCGAACCCGCGACCGGCGCGTCCGTCGTGGTCTTGTAGCCGGCCGCTGTGGCGGACCTGGCCCAATCCTGCCCGTTGCCCCAATATTGGCCTATGTTCTTCCAGCCGAGTTTCTTCGCCCGCATGCACGTCCACCACGTGCATTGGCCGTACGCGTACGCGACGCAGAGGTTGTTCGGCCCCTGCTGCCCGTTGAACCAAGCCTCGGCGTCCTTCTCGCTCATGCCGACCACGTTCGTGGAACCGGTGCTGCCGGACACGGCCTGCGCGGATGATTGGCCGCCATGGGGATCGTTCACGTTCATGGAGCCCTTGTACCGGTAGTAGGCCGCGTAGCCGGCCGCGTACGAGTCGATGCTGATCTCGTCGCCGGTCTGGTCTCCGGGCTTGGGACCTTCAATACCATTGTTCTCGTCGTGGTGCGCGCCCACGAACCTGCCGTCGCCGATGTAGATCTCCGTGTGGCTGGAACTCCATACGATGTCGCCGGTCTGCAGGTCGGACACGCGTGACCAGTCGTGTCGTTCGAATCCCGCGTGCTTCAGGGCCGCGTCCTCACCGTAGGTGGAGAAGGGGTACGAGCCCACGTCCAGGCCGGCCTGTTTCAACGCGTAGTAGACCAGGCTGGAGCAATCGTAGTCCGGGTTGCCGGTACGACGCGGCTGACTGTAGCCGTGGGAATCGTCCGCGGCGATGTTCTTGGCCCATTCGACCCATGAGGTCGTTGTTCCGGCCGCGTTGGACAATCCACAGTTCGTGCCGTACTGCGATTGGACCATGGCGACGAGGATGGTGCTGAGGCTCATGAGCATGACGAGCGGCACGATGACGATCATCGGCACGGCCAGACCGAACACGGTGGCGCCTTTCACCAGACCATGCCCGCCGTTCCCGGTCCTCTCCGCCATAGGCCCCTCCCATCATCGGCATGCTTATTGCAATCCATTCCACGCGGATACGGGAGGAACCGACGCCGATAATCAGAAAAAGCCAAGGAGAAGGACCACGCCGGGGAAGCGGATCATGACCATTGGGCTCCGCAAGGACAGACTAAAAAACGAACCAACGACAGGAAATATCAGGTGCGGAATTATTCCGCACCTGATATTCCGAACCGCCGTTGGGCTGGCGAATGATATGGAGGGAATAATTTCGTATACGGCAACCACCAGGGTCGGAGAGGGGCGTTCAGTGATCCCGCAGCCAGGTCGCGGCCCGTGGCGTTCCCATTGCCGTCGTTCGTAGGCGACCGGGCGCAATCGTTGGATTGGGCGTTAGGCGGCGAACCCACAATGGAGAATATCAGGTGCCGCATTATGCGGCACCTGATATTTCGTCATCCATGATGAAGGGCTTTTCCGAAACGGCCGGCCGCAGGCCGAAAGCGGGACCGTCCGGAACGGCCGGGAGGATCAGCCGCGCTTGGCGTGTTCGAGGCGTGCTTCCGGAACGACGGACACACAACAGAAAATATCAGTTGCAACATAATGTTGCAACTGATATTTTGCTCCGTTCTTAATGGGCGCGGGCAAGGGGAAAAACCCGGTCTCATTTTAGGAGAGGGTTGTTATTTTGCTCGTCTCCGGGCACTTGGATGTCGGGGGACGGAGACCCGACTGCCGGCCGACGCGGCAAGCTCACGACGGGAAATATCAGTTGGCGCATAATGCGCCAACTGATATTCTGCCTCCGTGCCAGGAAATGGTGCCTCGCTTATTCGATCAGGGAATCGAAGCCGTTCGTCCGCAGGGACTCATCGGCCAATGATGTTTGCTCCATTGCGGAGATCATTCCCTTCCCGGCATCGATGATAGGAGAGACCTGCTCCCATGAATCCGGTACGGGCACGGGCAGACCCCAGATGTGCCTTGGTTGGAGATGCTGCTGCACCGAGCCGAACTCGTCGAGTTTCATGAGATTCATCGCCGTGGACGACATCAGGAACGCCAGGAGATACGCCCTCATATTCTCGTCGGGAACGCGGACGCGTACCAGGTCGTCGCTGATGACGTACTTGTCCGCGAGTATCCGCGTGGCGTAGGTGACTTTGCCAATCGTGCCGGAACGGGAGATGAGGATGTCCCCCTTCTGCACGCGCAGCATTCTGACGCATTCCTTCTGTTTGTCGGTGGCGCGCGACATGTCAAACCATTTGACGGTCATTCGTCGCTGCTCCAACGCTCCGTTGGCGGTGAGATACGGTGTCAGATTCGTCGTGTCGCTTGGGTCTTCGACGACGAGGCTTCGTGAGCTCCATCGTGGCCCCATGTAGATGCGGATGTTCTTGTCGAGTTGGCCGATGGTGGTGACCGACCAATCGGGTTTGTCGTCGAATTTGCTGACTTTTTCCAACGTCGCGTTCAACTCGGGTGAATAATGCTGCGGGTTGAGGTTGAGATTGTCGTCCAATTCGCCGCGTTCCGCGGTGAAACAGGTTTCGGATTCGGTGAACGTTCCGATGTCTCTGAATGTCTTGTATGATTCCGCGATCTGGGTCAGGTCCTCATCCAGCTCGCTGGTGGCGGAGCCTTTTTCGTCAAGTGCGAACACTGGTTCGCCCTTCGAATCCTTGCCGACCCTTCTGGATTGGGCCATGAAGATGGTGTAGTCGCCGGGTACCGGATCGTCTTCCAAAGGTTTGGAGAGGAAAAGGACGCATGTTCGAACGCCTGTGTCGGGTTCGAAAGTGTTCTTGTGCAGCGTGACCACCGCATCCACCTTGCATCGTGACAGCATCCACCTGCGGTAGTTGATATAGGTGCGGTTGTCCAGGATTCCTTTCGGAAGGACGATGCCGATGCGACCGCCCGGCTTGAGCCAATCGATGCAGCGTTCGAGGAACAGGAGCTCCGGCGCCTGACGGATCAATAGGGTGCCGTGGCCGGCATCCCGATCATCATCATCGTCCGTGATCGTGGGGAACGCGCCTTCCGGATCGGGTTTGTGACCGAAACCGAATAATTTGAGGATGTCCGGATCCATCATCATGGATTCGGTTTTTTGCCCGGAGAACGGAGGATTGGTGATGATGATGTCCGGCGTGCCTTTTGGACAGTGGCTGGTTATCCACCCGTCCAGATTGGAATACTTGTCGAGTGAGTTTCCCTGGGTCATGCCGGTGTTGCCGTCCCCGGTCAGAAGCATCGCCGTTTTGGCGATCTTCACGAGTCTTTTCGAGATCTCGACCAGGAACACCGAATTCTTGCATAAGCCGAGCCGTCTTTCCCGTTGTGGGCTGCCCGGTTTGGTGCCGTCGATGGCTTTGCGCCGCTTGTATCTGAACGCGGCGGTGGCGAAACCGCCGCTGCCGCCGGCGGGGTCCAGCACTTTGTCGGCTATGTCGGGGTCGAGCATATCGACCATCGCTTTGACCACGAGCCGGTTCGTGAAGAACTGTCCCTGCTGGCGTTTGAGTGTGACATGGGTGAACTGCTCGTATGCCGCGCCCATCAGATCCCAGTCGTCCGCATCGTCCTCCCTGCTGACGAACGAATAGTCCTGGAGCACGGAAGCCGCTTCGACGAGGGTGGAGTCGCCGACGGCGATGTCCTCGTCCTTGTCGAAGACCGTGGGATACTGTTCCGCGTACTCATGGAACAGGCTACGGATGGTTTTCGCCACGGCGGCCCGCCCGTCTTCGGACTTGTACTGTTCCGGAGTGATCCAGAAATGGGGGTAGGCGGTGTCGGAAGTCACCGTCTCGTCATAGATCTTGGCGAGAAGGATACGCACCATGTCCATGGTAAGGTCGGAATCCGCGTTCTCCATGCCCCTGCCGTAAAGACGGTTATGGCACATCGCCAACAGTCTGCGCACATTACGGGGCCGTTCCAACTCTCCTATGCGCGGAGTCCTCCCATCCTCCCATCCTTGACCGCACCTCGGCAGACCGGGGGTCTCCTCGAGGACTTGAATGCCGTCCTTGTTCTCTCTCCGGTAGAAGACCGTGCCGTCACCATTCGTCCAGACGCCACCATTGGCGCTGGTGTTGAAGATGTACGAGACCAGCTGGGCGTATCCGTCCTCCACCTTGTTCCGTTTGCATTCGACCACGAAGTTGATCTTGCCCTGGTCACGGTTCAGGCAGGCGGCCTTGGACGCGTAGACGACGATGTCCGCGCGCACCGGGTTCCCGTCGTTGTCCCGGAGCTCCTTCGACCCATGTTGGATCGGCACCTCCCTCCGGATGGTGTTCGCCGGATAATGGTACTCGTTGATCAGGGTCTCGATGAAACGCTGCCTGACTTTTTCCTCGGGAGTGCTTTTAAGACACCCCCCCCAAGAATATCCACGATGTCGCCGTTCTCATCGAAACGAACCTTGAATCCCGTGTTCGACATGCATCAGCCTCCTTGTGTCCGATGGCTACAGTGTACAATGACGCCGCCGTTTCCAACGGTTCACGACGGGAAATATCCGACAGAACGAGGTGTCCCGGCGCCTGGAGGATTGGCGGATGGGGACTCAGGCGGCGAACTCGCAATGGAGAATATCAGGTGCGAGGTTTCCTCGCACCTGATATTCCGAACCATTGTCGGCGGATGAAAAGCTTTTCGGAATCATCGACCGGAAGGATCAGCCGCGCTTGGCGTGTTCGAGGTGCGATTCCGGAATGACGGACACACAACAGAAAATATCAGTTGCAACATAATGTTGCAACTGATATTTTGCTCCGTTCTTAATGGGCGCGGGCAAGGGAAAACCCGGTCTCATTTTAGGAGAGGGTTGTTATTTTGCTCGTCTTCGGACACTTGGATGTCGGGGGACGGAGACCCGACTGCCGGCCGGAGCAGAAAGCTCACGACGGGAAATATCAACTGAACCATTTTGGTTCAGTTGATATTCCGAGCCTCCGCTGATCGCCTCGATCGCGAAATCGCTCACAAGATCCTCCACCGGCTCCTTGAACAACACCGCCGCGTCCGCCACCGTCCACTCGGTTCTTCCGTTGTTCATCGTCTCTGGTTGGGGCGAAGGTATTCGAGTTGCGTTTCCGGATCGATCGGGCATGTGGACGACCGCTTCGGATTCTCTACGCTGCTTGTTGACGACGTACACGGGTTCTTCGTATTGCGTTTCGCTCATTTTTATTGCAATCCATTCCACGCGGATACGGGAGGAACCGACGCCGATAATCAGAAAAAGCCAAGGAGAAGGACCACGCCGGGGAAGTGGAGCATGACCATTGCTCCGCAAGGACAGACTAAAAAACGAACCAACGACAGGAAATATCAACTGGAACATTATGTTCCAGTTGATATTCAGAACCGCCGTTGGGCTGGCGAATGATATGGAGGGGATAATATCGTCCGTGAAAGATCCATGGAGGAAGGGGAACGGATCATGGGCATGGAGATACGGCCGGTGTACGCGGGGGAGTCGATGGCGTGGCTGGTGACGAGCACGGACAACGCTCCGGAGGTATGGACGCTCAACAAGGTGGCTTTGATACGCAGCGTGAGGCCGGTGCCCTGCTGGAAGTGCGGATATAAGACCATACAGACCGGCCTGTTCCTGGAACTCGCAGGACGGGACGGATACCGTTGCCGTATCGTCTCCTGGAGCGGGGTGGACAAGGCCGGACTGTTGTCCCAAGCGTTCCGACGCTTGCTCGACGTGAATTGGGGCGTGCGTCCGAAGTATTCGAAGTCGATGGGATGCGAGTACCTGGCCGGCGTCTGTCCCCATTGCGGCGCCATCCAAGGGGATAATTTCGTGTACGGCAACTGCCAGAGTCGGGGAGGGGCGTTCAGTGATCCCGAAGACAGGTCGCAGCTCGCGGCGTTCCCATTGCCGTCGTTCGTGGGCGACCGGCCGCAATCGTTGGATTGGGCGTTCGGCAGGTTCACTCTTGAGGTGGAGCCACGGAGAATCGTTTTCAGGGAACCGCTCATGCTGCCAGGCGGCGCATGGCCATGGCGGATGAACCGGTAGGATCCACACCATAACGGAAAATATCGACTGCGTGGTTATCTCGCAGTCGATATTCCGAACCATTGTCGGCGGCGGAACGGCTCTTCGGAATCATTGACCGAAAGGGAAGCATTATGTTCGGGATGGTCCGCTGTACGGAACCGTTCATCGTTTCTGGTTGGGGCGAAGGTATTCGAGTTGCGTTTCGCTCATTTGCGGGTTCTTCTCCCTTCGGTTTTGGAGTATGAAGCCGTTTTCGCTCTCATGGGACGGCCCGTCTCACGCGGCGGTTTCGATGCCTTCGAGCCGGTTGAGCTCGTCGGCGTGGCGCATGCACGCGATCTGCCATTCGGATGGCTTGCCGTAGCGCAGGCTTCCCTCGTGGTCGTATTCGTCCTCGTGTGGCCGCATGTCGTTCAGGACATGCTCGCAGACCAGCGAATGCACGTGACGTTCCGAATGACGTTCCGGCACCGGGGTCGGCTGGGCCACGGGCCTACGGTCACGCTCATGGGCTTCGGCGTCCCGTTCGCGTTGGCGTTCGATCTGGGCGACTGTCCAGTCGTTGGCGATCTGGTCCCAGTTGTCGGCGAGACGGCGCGCGGAATCGACACGGCGGAGCCAGAACGTGTTCGCGGGCAGCCAGTCGATGACCGCGAGGATAAGCGCCAACGAGGCCGCACGGTCGCCGTCATGGGCTTTGACGACCCGGCTGACGAGGTTTCCGATCTTGGACAAATCACGTTTGGTCGGTTCCGTGGTGGTCAACGACAGCTTCGAACGGACGGAAGCGAGATGGTCCATCACGGTCGCCGCGTCGGAATCCCCTCCCGTCGTCGTGTTGTTTCCGTCCTCCATGCCGGGGCGCTTCCCGCTTGCGGGGAGCTCTCCCGTAGGGAGAGAGGGGTAATTGTATTTCAATGTATTATTGGGCGACATTTTGTCCAGATTTTTGGACATTTTGTCCTCGCTTCCATCGCCTTCTCCACCTTGCCGCTCCAGGGGCGACATTTTGGGAAGATTGGAGGAAACCGGCTTGTTTTCAACGTTTTCCAGAGGCGACATTTTGGCTTTCGTTTCTTCCGGCTGCCTCTCGTCCGAAAAGCCAGACATTTTGTCCTCGTGTCCGTCGTCTTCCCCGCCCTCCGGTTCCGGGGAAGGCATTTTGGCTTTCGCCTTGTCCGCGCGCTTCATCGCGGCACGGACCTTGGACGCGTTACGGTCCTCGAACGGTTCGGTCGGCAGGTTCGATTCCTTGCAGATCACGTTCCACACGACGGTCTGATAGTTCCGTCTGACCGGCTTGCCCGTTTTCGGATTGATGGCGCTGAAGGTCTGTTGTCCGGGTTCAAGCAGGCCAAGATCGAGAAGCTGGTCGATGCTACGCTGCACGGTCTTCTCACTCAGTCCGCATGCTCCCGCGATGGTTCCTATCGCGGGCCATGCGGCCGTCCCGTCATCGTAGTGAGCTTTGAAAGCGAGATACGAGAGCACGGCTTTGGTCGCGTTGCGTACCTCGTGCACGTGTTCCTGGACCCATACCATGGTCACCACAGTCATGATCGGACGCTCCTTCCCGTGTATGCCGTTTGAACGTCCCCGGCACGTTCGACGCCGTTAAACGATTCGGTGGAAGCGTCCAACCGCAGGGTCCAGACCTTGGGACGACGGTTCACGGGAACGACGTCTCCATGAAAGTCGACCGCCGCGAGTTCCTGATCTCCCAATGCGATCAGTCCCTTGTCCCGCAGTTCCCTCAACGCCTTGCGCACGGCACGTTCGCTCAATTCGGTCTCCACTTGAATGAGGTTCACAGAAGGCCACGCGCAGTTATCCTCTTCACGGGCCCGGTATGCGAGGTAGAGCAGTACCGCCTTCTGCGTCATGGAACCGAGGTTCAGGCCATACGCCCATGAGACAGCTCTGACGCTCATCTCACCGTCTCCTTTTCCTCCGTCTTGGCGTTGAGACGCCATGCCTTCCAAGGGCCTTCCTCGCCACGTTCACGCTCCAACGCGCCTATATGCCATTTGACCGGTTCGCTGTCGGCCGCGAGCGGCGTGATGAAACCCTGCTTTTCCAAACGGTCCAGGATCGCGTCGAGTTCCGCCGGCGTCATGTCGCACGCGGTCCCTCTCAACGCGCGCACGCCCACGACGGCGATGTCCTCCCGAGGCGTCTGGAACGTGCTGTTGGCAAGACTGACGAGGACAAGCTTCTCGGCCGGAGTGTCCGGCTTGGCCTGCCATGCCCATTTGATGACGCTGATCATTGTCTGCTCCTTTGTCGGTTGTGGTGTTCGTTCTGTTTTGAAAGTCTGTCGAAGGGGTGCCGGACACGCGTCGGCGGCGCCGTTGCCGTTCGGCGCGCATGGCCGGCATGCCGCCGGCATGGCGGAGAAAGAAGAAAAGACCATGCCGGCATCCATCTCCACGTCACCGGGGTCCGGGAACGGCCGATGGACGATCATTTCCTGTACTTATCGACGACCGCGAGAATGTACGGGTAGTCGTCGATGCTCGGACCGAGGCCATGATGATGGTTCTCCAGGAAACGACGGATGTCGTTGCGGAGAGCGTCGGAGCCACGCGTCGCGGTAAGGCATTGACGGATCAGCATCTCCCAAGCCATGCGCTTGCATCGAGTCGTCACGTCCTGGCGCAGGCCCTCCATGTCGGCCGCGTACTTGTCGCTTTCCAGTTCCAACGGCTGAGTGCCGCCAGTCAACCATTCCTGATAACTGGACTTGTCTCCCGCCGGCGCGGACAGGACGGTCGAATCGGGATCGCCGAACACGTCGGCTTCCTCGCAGAGTCGGTCGGCAAGGGCCGCGTTGTTCTCGTTGCGGATCCTTCTTCTCGCTTCGGTGGCATCCAAAGCCTCGCGTTGCGGCGTCGTGTCCTTCCGCTTCCTGCGGCGTAGCGGCGCGTGGGTCATGCCGCTACGGTATTTGGGCCGCTCAGTACGCATCCACTCGCCCAACCGGTTGCCGATCAGCGTATTCACGAACGCGCCCAATGGTTTGCGTTCCTCATAGGAGGCCCACCTGCGCAGGCCTCCCTTGAGCAGTTCCACGGCCACGTCGCACATAATCTCGTCAACGGCCCACGCGTATCCCCATTCGGAGAGTCTGCGGGCGACACGTCGACGGTTCTCGTCCAACGCGTCCTCCACTTCCCGCGGGGTCACGCCGTACCGCGTGTGGAAGTCCTTGTCGCTCATGCTGTGGTGTTCCATGGCTTAGAACCTTTCCGAATGCTCTCTTCTGATGCGGGCGAGATACCTTTTCGCGGTGCTGCCGCTCGCGGCCAGTCCCGCGTCCACTGCCTTCGACGCGGTCGGATTCTCGCCTTTAGCCGTAAGCTCGTCGATCCATGCGAGCCACGCCTCGTCATCGGCTCCGGCCTTGCCGCGCCGGCCGGTTTTCCCTGGCTTCGGCTTTTCCTCCGCCTGGGCGTCGTCGGTCTTCTCTTCCGGCCCGTCGGCCGGTTCCACGGCCGTCACGTCCGGTCCCACGGGTTCGGGAGCCGGCCCGTCCTGGCCGTCCACGGTCGGGGCATCCCGCTCATCGGGTTGGATGGTGAGGGTCGGGATGATGACTGGTTCACGCATCACCGGCTGCGGGATGGCGCGCTGTTCGACGGTCGGGGTTGAGGCGTCGGCGGCCGGCGCTTCGGCCTCATCGGCTTTTGGGGCCGCATCGTCCTCCATGGCGGGAACGATGGTCTGGAAGTCGAACAGGTCCGGAATCTCCGGCTTCGCCGGTTCAGCCGGTTCGGGAGCCGATGCCGGCGGTTCGGACGGGATGGCCGGGGCCGGCATGGCGGATGGTGCGGGAACGGGAGCCGGAACGTCAGTGTCTTCCATGACGGTCAAGCCGACGGGAAGGACGGTGTTGATCTTGTCGAGACGGTCTCCCGCGATGATGACGATCAAATGGGTCGCGTACAGGAGTGCGACCGGGGGAATGCTCATGATGACCGGCGGCACCCATGCCGGCAGGTGGAATCCGGTGTTGAGCATCGCATGCAGGGCGTTGCCGGCGATGGAGAAGCTGCTGAACAGTACGAGTCCGACCCACGGATAGGCGCTGCCTCGGATGTGGCCCTTCTTGAATCCCCACGTGGCCCAGGTGCACAGGAGGATCGTGCCGTCCACGCACACCGGGCCACCCCAGCTCAGCCAGGGGTTGATGCCGCATGCCACGAACACGAGACGCAGGGCGTCGAAGCTCAACACGAACGCGATCAGGCCGATGATGATGCCGGCCGTGATGCCGGGCCACATTTTGACGCTTGACCTTTCGGCCCGCGCTTCCTCGTCTTTGGTGTATTTCATGATTCAGTCTTTTCTCCCTGCCGGTCCACGACCGGCGATGATGGTTGGTTCAGTGGCGGGGGAGCGGACCCATACCCCTCGGGATCCGCCCGTCCGATCCCGGTCGCATGTCAGGCGGTGATTTCCTGGCAGACGATGGCGAGTTCGGTGCATCCGTCGATGAAACGCGACCAGTCGTTGTCGGTGTCATCAAGTTCCGCGTCCGCCCCGTCGAAGACGTTGTCGACGTCGATGTTCAGCAGGCGCAGCATCTTACACATGTCGCTGATGATGCCGAAGATGTTCGCGCCGCCACGGGAGACGATCTCGCTCACCGTGGAGCCTCCCGGCTGCCACTTGTCGGATTCCAGCAGATGCACCATCTCGTTGATGGCGCCGCGGGCGTCCGACGACTGGCTGACGAACGAGTCGATGTAGGAGCGGATGTCGGTCTCGCGGTTGCCCATGTCGAGGTCCAACGGCTGGTCGTCGTCGGCGTTGTCGAAATCGGTGTTGTCGATCTTGGCGGGTTCGAGTCCTTCGCTCATGCGACGCATCCTGTCCTTGCGGAGCGTGTCGGACACGGTGGACTGGCTCACGTCAAGGATTTCGGCGATGTCGGTCTGCTTGGCGCCTTCCTCGGAGAGCTCCACGATCTTCTTGCGGCGTTCCTCACTGGACATACTGCCGGCATCCACGTGACGTAGCTTGCCTGCCGCGTCACGAATCTTTTCCCCTGAAGTAGAGATACCGGCCTTCGCCTTAGCTCGATCGACAATCGAATGATGCACACCAAGGAGAGCGGCGATGCCACGGTTGGTGATTTTACCTGGGGTGAAGCCTGTGATCAGGTCAGTGCGCTGCTGACCAGTAACTCGAATCTGGGCCGAGGTGAAGTTGTCCTTGCAATACTGGATCCAACCCTTCATGCCCTCCGGATATCCGAGCGCGACCCAGATATGGCCGTCAAAAGCTTTTTCCACCGCGTGCACCAAATCGTATTGTGCTTCGGCGGCATGCAGAATCTTGACTTTGATGTCTTCGGTGGCCTGACGAGCCTCCTGCTCGGTGTAATTGGTCTCACCCGGAGTAAGAGGATGCGCTGTCCGCTCATCATCTTGGAAGTTTCCGGCGAGAGCGGCAACCGGGTTGGTCTCGACCAGGTCGGCATCATCGATGTCATCCAGGACTTCGGCGTCCACGATTTCGGGGGTGATTGTCGGCGTGTTTTCCTGATATCGGGTTTCATTCGGTGTGGTGGATGTGGAATAATCAGACATTGAGCTGGTCCTTTCCTCAGAGTTGGAATTGATTGCATTGAATGCGAAATCGTTCATTTCGGTTCCTTCTTTCTGTTTGACCTCCGGCTGGTTACCGTGAGGTCGAGGTATTTGGTAGTGCTGGATGGGATTGACTCGCCGCCCGTACACGAGCTGCAACTCAGGTGCGGGCATTACTATTTGAGCGATATCGCCCCATCGTTGAGTGGTTAGTATGAAGCCCGGCGAAAGATTGGAATGGATATGGAAGAGGATGATGTTCTCGGACCAGATCTTTCCGTTATGCCGAAGTTCTTGTTGGAGCATGAGGTCTCCGTGTTGGAGATTGCTCTTGCGGCCGTGTCCTTCGAAGATTGCAGTCTTGATGACGCCGTTCCATTGGATCGGGCCTCCGTGGCGTACGATTGCTGGCTTGAAGCGTTGGAAGCGCTTCATCCCGGCCATCGTTTCCGCGAATTCAGTCTTTCGGATGCGGAGCTTTCAGATAACGGTCTGCTTGAACGTCTGCTGTTGACTGTTTTGTTCGATGATGGTTCCTGCCGGTTCATACGTTCCGTGGTCGCCGCGGTGAATGGCTACCGTAGGAATCACCGCGGTTGACGGTGCGTATGCCGGTCTGGCGTTTGTCTCTTTTCTGTTATTTAGCTTGGTAGTGCTGGATGGGTTTCATCCACCGCCCGGATGCGAACTGCAATTCGTCCACGAGCTTGATTCTCAGATGTTCTAAACGGGTTCCAAAGTTTTCTCCTTTTCTCTGCCATAGAGATATTCAGTGGACACATTGAATCTTTCAGCGCACTCGAAAATCTCTTCAACACTGAAGGGAATCTGACCATTCAGCTTTTTTGAAGCCGTGGCTTGACTGACATGAATAACTTCCTTTCCGAAGTTTACTTGAGTCAAGTTCGCCTCTTTTCGTAACGTATTTATCTTTACGGCTATTTCTTTATTCGTCATAGGAATAATGATAGCTAGACATATTGATATATCAAATCGGCGTGTCTAAAATACGAGACATGCAGAAAAAAGAGAACAATCAGACTCAAGCAGCGATAGAATTCCAATCCATCGTTCGCAACAACGTAAGAATGATTCTTGCGAGGTTCCCACAGAAACAAGAATCATTTGCCTCTGCGTTGCAAATGTCCCAAGCCTCCATCAGCAAGAAGTTGAATGGGAAAGCCGACTGGACTTCCGCCGACATTGCTAACGCCGCAGTATATTTCGGTCTGCCTTTTTATGTACTTGTATCGCCGACCGCGTTGAAGGATTACCTATTCACTGATCCGGAAGCAGAATATCAGTTGGCGCATAATGCGCCAACTGATATTCCCCGCCGCGAGCTTTCCGCTCCGGCCGGTGCGCGTTACCTGCGCAAGCCGGACGAGAATGAGGGAAGGTCACATGGCGCAATCGGACCGCGCGCGTTCGTCATGCCGTTGATGGATGTGGATCAAATGAATTTGGGTCCCCGCTTCTCCGCGAGGACCCATTTCAAGCTCCCCCACCTGGACTCGAACCAAGACAAAGGGTTCCAAAGACCCGTGTGCTGCCATTACACCATGGGGGAACGGCGATAAAACCCGAGGTTTTCCGCCAAGTGTCTATTATGCCATATGCGGCCATCACCTGATACCGCGTGTCGGACGCTTTCGCAGGTGATGGCCGCTTCCTCCGGATTCAGTTCAATGCCTTGACTAGCCAACCATGCGTACCGTTGTCGAAAAGCTCGCTGGTGATGCGGTAGCCAAGATGTTCATACATCGCGAAATTCTTATCTTCGGAGTGTACGGCGGCAACATGTCCACCGGCCTTCCGGATGAGACGTTCCGCCTCGGCCAGCACCGTCTTGCCGATACCATGGCCACGTTCGTCGGCGACCACGGCCAAACGACCAATCACCCAACGTCCGGGTTGATCGGCATGGTCGAGATCAGGGTAGAGACGGCATGTCGCCACGGCGCGGCCGTTTCCAAAAGCCAGCAGATGCTTGGCTCGGCCCGGCTCATCCCATTCGTCGAATTCCGGACGATAATCCTTCTCCACGACGAATACCGCCGTGCGGATGCCGCGCGCCTCGTCCGTCATCATGTCGTATTCGCGGATCTCCATATGATCCGACACTACAGTCGGGCGGGAAGAGAGACGAATGGAAGTTATGTGGCGTCGTGTTCGACGATGGCACTGTTGTCGAACACACGCCGAACAACGCACGCCAAACGCACGTAGGCGGCGGATGTATGACAGCCAGCGCACGTGATAGGGTACACCCGTGAACGAAAAAGAGAAGGACTCCGACACACGCATATACGCTTTGGACGGGCTCAGAGGACTCGCGGCCCTGGCAGTGGTCGCATACCATTACACGGGAGGCACCCTCCGCCAACTATTGCCAGGCGCCCAATTCGTCACCCTATTCTTCATTCTCAGTGGACTTGTACTTTCCATCGTTCCGCTACGCGTCGGAATCGACACATACAACTGGCCTCGTTACCAGCTGCGTCGCATCGCCAGACTCGCCATCCCCACCTGCACGGCGATCGGAATCTGCTGCATCGTCTCCACAATCGCCATGCACATGGGGTGGAAAGCGGAAGAATACGCAAACGCGTTCAGCACATCCTCGCCATCAGCCTGGCTACACAATCTGCTCACCCAACTCGACATGCTTTCAATGACCACCGCCGGCACCAGAGTGGACGGTTCCACATTGGCAATGGTCGACCTGCCATCATGGAGCATGTGCTGGGAACTGCTTTTCAGCCTCGCCCTGCCCGTATACGTCATCATCGCCACCGACATGCGATTCGTGGCACCCATTGCGCTCGCATGCGTGCTGTTGTCGGAGTGGACGCAGTGGCCGCCGTTGCGTCACATGGCCATGTTCGCGCTTGGCGTCGCGTTGGCGAAACGGCTTACGGACAACGGGCGCGAGACGATGCGCGACGTCGTTGCCGTACCGCTCGCCCTGTGTGGCATCGTCTTGGTTTGCCAAAGCGGTTTCGGTTTGCTGCCTGGTATTGTCGCCCAACCTTTGGCCGTGTGCGGATGCCTGATATTGGTGGTGGTCGCACTTACCTGCAACGTGGTATCCGACCTGCTTTCCACGCCACCTGTCCGTTGGCTGGGGCGCATTTCATTCAGCCTGTATCTGACCCATCTTCCCGTCCGCGACTGGATTGTGCCGTACATTCCCGTGCAGGGTCTATTGCGTCCGGTGGTTTTGTTTGCATTGTGCCTTCTGGTGGCGGAGGCGTTCTATCTTGCCGTGGAACGGCCTGCTACCAGACTGTCAAGGAGGCTGGGAAAGGCGAAAAGGGAAGCCTGATGTATTTCGCTTGCGCATGGTGCTTTAGGCGGAATCGCCGGTTTGCCGGCATGCGGAAGGCGCTTGTCTGGTAATCTGCAAAAAGATGTGTTTCTGTTCGTGCATTGAACGATGGCAAAAACCAAGGAGGGGGAATGGATTCCGTTTATTTTCTGCTCGCCTTGGCCATCATCCTGGCTCTTTTCTGGACGGCGAAACAACGAAGGATCGCCGCAATCAGGCACGTGCTGAACAGGAAAAGGAACAGTGGAAAGGACAAGGTGATGGAGGAGCTGGCAAGGCAGTTCATTGGAAAGGAATGCATCATCTACACCGTGACGAGCACGGATTCAAGCATTCAAGGAACGGTCAAGGACGTGACGGACGGCGGCATCGTGCTGGAAAAGGACGGCAATGTCGAAGCGGTCAATCTGGAATACGTCACGCGCATCCGTGAATATCCGCGCAATGCCAAAGGAAAGAGGAAGACGATCGTCTTCTGACAAATCATGCCGGACGCTTGCCGACGGAACCGGTTATGCTGGCCATGGAAGCATCGTAAAACCAAGTAGGAGGCGACCATGGGCAAGGCGTTGATCATCGTGGACGTGCAGCCGACGTTCTGCGAAGGCGGGGAACTGGGTGTAGAAGGCGGCAATGCCGTCGCCGAACGCATCGCGAAGTATGTCGAATCGCATCGCGGCGAATACGCGTACATCGCCACCACACAGGACTGACATATCGAACCGGGAACGCACTGGTCGGACAATCCCGATTACGTCGACACTTGGCCGGTGCATGGCAAGGCCGGCACCGCGAACGCCGAACTGCATCCCGCGATCGCCGCACTGAAAATCACGCACCATTTCAAGAAGGGGCAGTATTCGCCGTCATACTCCGGTTTCGAAGGATCGGAAGACAATACCGACCGTATTCCCACGTGTGAGGAAGTCGATGCGGATCTGGCGGCGGGCAAGACGCTTGCCAATGCGTTACGGGCGGCTGGCGTCACGCGCGTGGACGTCGTCGGATTGGCGGAATCGCATTGCGTGAAGGAAACCGCGTTGGACGCGAAAAAACTCGGATACGAGACGCATGTCATCGAGAATCTGACCGAACCGGTCAGCGAGGAGCTTGGCGTCGAAGCACGACGCCGAATGCGTGAAGCCGGCGTCGTGCTCGACTAAATCGATTCCGCCTCGACAAGGGGCTGGCGAAAGCCGGTCCAAAGAAAAACGGAATCCATAGAAAAACGGAATCCATTATATGTGGCAGATTCATGCGCTGAGGGAATCGTTTTGCGCTATATGTGGCAGATTTTCCGAAAAGCAAGCTGTTAGAGGGCATGAATCATACCCCCTGACAACCTTGTATCCAGTTTGACCTGCCACATATAGCGGATATCAGATTTTTAGGACCGCCGAATCTGCCACATATAGCGTGTTTGAGTTGAGAGCGGACCGGGACTGACGCTCCCGGATACACGCGCCAGGGCAAAGCGAAGGCGTGGAGCCTAGTCGAGGCTGGTGCCGCCGTCCACATCTAAGGTTTCGCCGTCGATGTAGCCGGATTCCGGATCGGCGAGGAACACGATCGCACGTGCGATGTCATACGGCTGGCCGCCATGCTTGACGAGCGTGGAATCCTCAATCGCCTCACGTTTCCAATCAGGCATGCCGGCGGTCATAGGCGTGTAGGTGAGTCCCGGCATGACCGCGTTCACGTTGATGCCGTCCGGAGCGTACTCCCTGGCCGCTCCTCGCGTGAGCGCCGCGACGCCCGCCTTGGTGGACGCGTAGGCGACGCCGCCCAAGTAGCCGCCTCCATGTTTCGCGGCGATGGAAGACACGTTGACGATGCGCCCGTAATGCTGCTTGCGCATGCGTTTGACGGCCTGCTTGATGGTCAGGAAGTCCGCGGTCAGGTTGACCGCGAGGATGCGGTTCCACCGTTCCAGGTCGGTGTCGTCGAGCGAGTCCTTGATGATGATCCCCGCAACGTTGACGAGGATGTCGATGCCGCCGAACCGTTCGTCGAGCTGCCTGAAGAGGTCTTCCACCACAGTCGGATCGGCGATGTCGCCGATGGCTGCGAAGGCTTCTCCGCCGGCGTCCGCAATCAGTCTGACGGTGTTCTCGGCACGTTCCGGCACGATGTCGTTGACCGCCACCTTCACGCCTTTGGACGCGAGCAGCTGCGCCACGGCCCGGCCGATGCCCTGTCCGGCTCCAGTGACCAACGCGCGCTGTCCGTTCCAACGCCGGCCGTGCCGCTCCTCGTCAAGTCCCGTGATCTTCATAATGCTCTTCCTTACGATGCCGCCGGCGCTTTTGCCGGCTCCGCAATCAAGTGTAGACACAGGAAAAAGACTAAGCGCGCGAACGAACTTTTTTCGAAACGAAAGACATGGAACGCGCAGCGATGCAGGTTTCCCGCTTTTGAGCGCGGGAAGACGAAACAGCCTGTCAGGCTGACCGTATTCCCCGTCGCGTCTTTGCAACATCATCCACCAACACGCAACCTGTACAAACCTGTGCTATCCTGTACATAGTTGTTCAACGTTGGTTTCAAAGTCGTCCGGAGGCCGAAGATGACTGCCTACACCCGAACGGAGCACCTGCGGCACGAGCTTGCCGAGCAGATCAGAAACGGCACGCTCAAGCCGGGGGAGCGGATCATGTCCGAAACGCGTCTGGCCGAAGAGTACCAAGTGTCCCGCGGCACCGTGCGCAGGGCGTTGGAACAGCTGAAAAAGGCCGAACTCATCGAGACCCGCATGGGATCGGGCAGCTATGTGGTGTTCAACGGCGGCGATATGAGCGGTCCGGACGGTTGGACCTCCGCCTCGCTGCGTTCCGGAGCGCCGACCACCACGGAACTGCTGTCCATCGCATTGGTCGGCCGACCTTTGGCGTTGGAGGGGGAGAGCGAGTGCGAACGGTTCTACGAAATCGCGCGCCGCAGGCTCTTCCGGTCGACGCCGGTCTCGTACGAGGTCTCGTATCTGCCTGCCATCCCGGCGCTGCGCGAGGTCATCGAACGAATGGAAGGACTCGTGGACGGCTCCATCTCGAAAACCATGAAACAGGCCGGACTGCAGGCGGCCTCCGGATATATGGACGTATCCGCAGACAGGCTCGGCCCGATCGCCCAAGCGTTGGAGAAGACCCCGGAGACGGTGTTCCTGCTGTCCGAACGGCACAATTTCAGCGATGACGGCACACTGGTCGAATACGTGCGCTCGTTCCTCGACCCCAGCCACTTCACGTTGCACGTCACCGCGGGGGAGAACGGAGGAAACCATGGCGATCGATGAGCATCTGACGGAGCATGCCCGCGGCGCGATGATCGGCCTCGCCATCGGCGACGCGCTCGGCATGCCGACCCAAAGCATGTCGGCCGAACGAATAATCGAATGCTACGGCGGACCGGTCCGCAGGTTGATGGACGCCGTGCCACAACAGCCGATCGCGCCGAATATGAAGGCCGGCTCGGTGACCGACGACACGGAACAGGCCTTCGTGCTGGCCGCCCGCCTCATCGAAGACCATGGCAGAATCGACAACGACGCGTACGCCCAGGACCTCCTGCGCTGGGAGGCGAAGATGAAGGAAAAGGGCTCGCTGGACCTGCTCGGCCCATCCACCAAGGCCGCGCTGCAGGCGCTGGTGGAAGGGGTCGACCCGGAGCTTACCGGACGATTCGGCACCACGAACGGAGGCGCCATGCGCGCCACCCCGGTCGGCATCGCCTTCATTCCCGGAAACGCCTTGGCCGAGGAGGCCTGGCGTTCCTGCGTGGTGACGCACAACACCATGCAGGGCATCGAATCGACCACGCTGGTGGCCGCCGCCGTGAGCCTCGCCATCGCGGGGGAGCGAGGCTTCCTTTCGAAAGCGTTGGCGTTCGTGGAATCCCAGCCGCCGCGCGGCAACTGGTCGGCCAAGGCGTCCGTCGTCGCCCGCGTGAAGATGTTCATGGAATGGGCCGTCAGAGAAGACGGCTCCATGTCCGACGGCGAATTCGCCACCATCCTCCGACGCGACTGCGGCACCAGCGTGGAGGCCAACGAATCCGTGGCCGCGGCGTTCGCCATAGCCACGCGTTTCTTCGATAAACCCACCGAAGCGTTGTGCTTCGCCGCCTCCCTTGGCGGGGACACCGACACCATCGCCGCGATCACCGGAGCGATGCTCGGAGCATGGCATGGTCCGGACGGCTTCGACCCGGATATGCGCGGACAGGTGCTGCGCCAGCTCAAAGACGACGATCGGCTCGACCTGGACCGGACGGTGGCGGGCCTGTGCGCACTGAGAGAACGGGAGGCGTGAAACATGGGAAACGGAACGGTCATTTCCTTGGGCCAGGTGATCGTGGACCTGACCATGAGCGTCGAAAAAATCCCCCAGCCGGGCCAGGACGTATTCGCCGACGAAGCGGGCATCCATGTCGGGGCGAGCTACAACACGCTGCGTGCCGTACGCCAGATGGGCGTCGACGCCCGGCACGCCGGCATCCTCGGCACCGGCCCCTGGGCGGACACGATCCGCAGGGTCTTCGAGAGCGAAGGCATACGGCATGTCGGTCCCACCGACGAAAGCGTCGACTCCGGATTCTGCGTGGCGTTGACCGACGGCACGGCCGAACGCACCTTCATCTCGATGCGCGGCGCCGAAGCCCGCGGCGACGAATCCACCTTCCAAAACGTCGAACCGGCCGATGGCGATGTCGTGCACATCAGCGGATACACCTTCGCGCACCATACCGGCGAGGGCTTGCGGGCATTCATGCGCCGGACCGCGCCGAATCGCCGTTTCCTCGCGCTGTTCGACCCGTCTCCGGTGGTGGCCGACATCGACGACGAGACGTTCGGCGAAATGGTCGAATACCGTCCGGTCTGGTCGTGCAACGAACGGGAGGCGGTCCTCATCGCCGGACGGCTGGGATTGCCGATGCACCAGGGAACGTTCCGCACGCTGATCGAGCGGATGGCACGGAGATTGGACTCCGCGCTGATCGTCCGCGTCGGCAAAGGCGGCGCATGGCTGGCCCGACCGGGGGCGGAGGCCGAGCTCGTCGCGGGATTCCCGGTCCACGCCATCGACACCAACGGCGCCGGCGACTGCCATGCCGGCGTGCTGTGCGCAGAACTGAGCCGGGGGACGGGCTTCGCGAGGCGGCCGCCATCGCGGTGACGCGACGGGGTCCGGCCACATGTCCTTCCAAAATCGAAGTGGAGAAGCTGCTTTCGATGCAAACCTTATAGTCATAATGACTATAAGTTGGGTTATGATGTGTCCGAACGGTCCGGCGAAGCGGACAAGGAACGCTTTGCCGCCGGTACGGGCACTTTCTCGGAAAGTGCAAGGAAGCGAAGGAGACATAACCGAAAATGAGCAAGGATAAAGGTGCCCTCACCGTCGAGGAACAGGGCATAGACACCATTTCCGAAGAGGAACGAAAAGGCACGCCGGCCAGCCTGTTCTGGCCTTGGTTCGCCGCGAACATCTCTGTGTTCGCCATGTCGTACGGCGCATGGGCATTGGGATTCGGCATCTCCTTCTGGCAGGCCACCGTCATGACCACCATCGGCGTGGTCGTGTCGTTCCTGCTGGTGGGCGTCATCTCCATAGCGGGCAAGCGCGGCAACGCTCCGACCATGGTGCTCACCCGCGCCACCTTCGGCGTGGAAGGCGCCAAGGTGCCGGCCGCGCTGAGCTGGATCGCCACATTGGGCTGGGAAATCTCATTGACCACCACCGCGGTGCTCGCCATGTCCTCCACCATCTCCAAACTCGGCTGGGCTCGCGCCGCGCCGAAGCTCATCTCCACCATCGTGGTGGTCGGCCTGGTGGTCGTGGCCGGCATCTTCGGCTACGACCTGATCATGCGCTGCCAGCAGGTCATCACCATCGTGACCGGCGTGATCACCGTCGGCTTCTTCATCCTCGGATGGGACCACATCGACTTCGACGCCATCGGACGGATCCCGTCCGGCGGCCTGCCGGCCATGCTCGGCTGCTGCTTCTTCGTCATGACCGGTTTCGGCCTGGGCTGGGTGAACATCGCGGCCGACTATTCACGCTACCTGCCCCGCAAGTCCTCCAACAGCGGCATCGTCTTCTGGACCACGTTCGGCGCGTCCATCGCCAACGTGCTTCTCATCTTCTACGGCCTGCTGCTCGCCGGATCCAACGCCAAACTCGCCGAAAACGTCGGTAACGACCCGATCGGCGCGATGGCCTCCATCCTGCCCATCTGGTACCTCATCCCGTACACCATCGTCGCCGTGCTGGGCCTCATGTCCGGCTCCATCATGGACAACTACTCCAACGGACTGGCATTGCTGAGCTTCGGCGTCAAACTGCCCCGCACCGCGGCCGCCGGCCTCACCGCCGCGCTCACCGTGGCCGGCGTGGTCTACGTGACCTTCTTCTCGGACACCTTCATCGGCCCGTTCCAAGGCTTCCTGACCACCCTCGGCGTGCCTATGGCCGTATGGGCGGGCATGTTCGTGACCGACGTGATCGTGCGCAAGAAGGACTACAGCACCCCCGACCTGTATGATCCGAACGGCCGTTACGGCAAGTGGAACGTCAAGTCGTTCGTCATCCTCGCCGTCGGCACCATCCTCGGCTGGGGCCTCGTGGTCAACACCGCCGCGAACTGGCTGACCTGGCAGGGCTACCTCCTCTTCCTGATCGGCGGCAAGGACGGCAGCTGGGCATCCGCCAACCTCGGCGTGATCGTGGCGCTGCTTGTCGGCCTGTTCGGCGCGTTGGCGTTCCAGCGTGGAGACATCGCCAAGCAGGAGGCCGACCTGCCGGCATCCGAAACGGCGGATGCCATCGAAGCCAAGTGACGAACGGCGCGATCGCACAGGAAGGAACATACGATGATCGCTGAAGATGAGTGGCTGGTCGTCATCGACCGTCAGAAAGTATTCGCCGAAAGCGAATGGTCCGCTTGGGCCTGCGCCGACGGAACCTACTACGACACCAACGAAGCGTTCGAGAAACTGGCCAAGGCGTTCGGCGACCGCGTGGTCTACACGCGCTACGTCGCACCGATTCCGCCAAAGGACGCCTGGGTCGACTACTTCAAGGACTGGCCGCAGTTCCTGGTGCCGCCGGACGACCCGATGTACGACCTGACCGACGAGACCGCCGCCCTCGCCGAAGGCCATCAGGTGGTGGACCGCACCACATTCGGCAAATGGGGACAACAGCTGATCGACGCGATCGGCGGAGCCAAGAAAATCACGGTCTGCGGCGTGGCCACCGACTGCTGCGTGCTCACCACCGTGCTCGCCGCGGCCGATAGCGGCGTGGCCGTGCGCGTTCCGGCCGACGCCTGCGCCGGCAGCACCCCGGAGAACCAGGAACTGGCGCTCAACACGATGCGCTTGTTCGAACCGCTGATCACGGTAACCGACACGGCGTCGATCCTGGCATAGCCGACAGCGGCTTTCCCGCATATCGATGGGTTCCGTGTTTTCCCGAAGGCCCAGGACTTTCGGAAAAACACGGAACCCATTTTTCCATTTCACGAGACTTTTGGCCGACATGTGGAATACCAGCCTGGAAACGCGCCGAACCATGTAATATCGCTTGCGGACACGGGGGCCATTATGGCTGAGAGGAAGCAACCGCTTCAACCGTATGAACGTATACCGGATAATGCCGGCGCACGGACGTCTCTCTACTTCCCGTGCCTTTGCATAAGAGAAAGGCACATACCTATATGACTGAAGAAAACCAGTCTTCCGCAGTTCGCAAACCCAACGTCAAATGGCGTGTGGTCGACATCGTCGTGGCCGCGATCGTTGCCGTCGCATCCGGCGTGATCTTCTGGGCCTGGGACTTCATCTACGCCGTCCCGACCGCCCTGTTCGACAGCCTCACCCCAGGCCTGGGCGGACTCTTCCATTTCATGTGGCTGTTCGCCGGCCCGCTCGTGGCCATCATCATCCGCAAGCCCGGCGCGGCCTTCTTCGGCGAAACCATCGCCGCGGTCATCGAAACGCTGCTGGGCAATCCATTCGGCGTGGCGCACGCACTGCTGATCGGCATGGCCCAAGGACTCGGCGCCGAAATCGGCTTCGCGGTCTTCGCATACCGCAAGTGGAACCTGCTCACCGTGACCCTGGCCGGCGCGTTGACCGGCCTATCCAATGGCCTGTACGAATGGGTCGTCACCGCCGGATGGTCGACACTGCAAGGCGTCGTGTTCACCGTCTGCTGCGTCATCTCCGGAGCCGTATTCGGCGGAGCGCTCATGTGGTTCGTACAAAAGGCGCTCGCCAAAACCGGCGTGCTCGACCGCTTCGAATCCGGCAAGGCCGACGTCGTGGCCTGAACCACGCAACTCACAATCCAACAACAAACATAGAAAACATGCCGGCCGCCCGCCGGCGTATCCAAGAAAAGAGAAAATCATGACCAACCACGTTCCAGAAGCAACGAAACCCGCCAGCGGAGACTACGCCTGGCTGGGCGCGGAAGCCGGCTCCGTCGCCGACCTCATGTACATGCTCAACACCGAGGACTGGTACGACGCCATCAACTCGCGTTTCGTCAGCGAGCTGCTTGACGACACCTTGCCGGAATCCATCCTCAAGGCGTACCTGATCCAGGACTTCAAGTTCTATAACAACGGCATGATGGCGCGTCTCATCAAACTCGCCCCACGTCAGGAGACCAAGGACATGCTCGCGGCGCAATCGCAGTGGTTCGCCGACAACGAGGCCACCTACTTCGAGCACTTCCTCGAGGCCTATCACGTCAGCCAGGAGGAATACGACGCGACCGAACCGACCCCGGCCAACAAGGAGTACGGCGCATACCTCGACAGCCTGTCCGACAAGAGCTGGCCGGAACTGATCACCGCGATCTGCTGCATGGAATGGCTGTACCTCGCATGGGCCAAGCGCACCGTCGACGCCGACGTCATCCAGCAGGTGCCGGCGCACAAGGGCTGGGTCGACCTGCATGAAGGCGCGCACTTCCGCAAGTGGGTCGGCGACCTCATCTCCCTGGTCAACGAATACTGCTCCATCGATGGTCCGGAAGCCGAAGTGTTCCGCACCATCGTGCATCTGGAGCGCCGCTTCTTCGACGACTCCTACCCGCAGGAGTGAGCCTGCGATCCACGACCGCATAAGCCATGAGCCGGGCGCGTACGATCGATGTCGTACGCGCCCGGCTCATTTGTTGCGGTTCCGTCCGGAGCCCGGCTTCCTCGTGCGCGACTGCCGCGCGGGGGCGGCCCGGCTACAGTGAAATCTTGTCGATACGCCGGAGCTCATCGTCGCTGAACGAAGTGTTCCTAAGCGCACCGATGTTGTCGATCAGCTGCTGTGGGCGGGACGCTCCGACCAGCACCGAAGCCACCATGCCGTCGTGCAGCAGCCAAGCCAGCGACATTTCGGCGAGCGTCTGTCCACGCTCGGCGGCCAGATCGTTCAGGTCGCGAATCTGCTGAAGCCTTTCCGGCGTCAACGCGCTCTGCTGCAGGAATCGTCCGTCATGCGCGATTCTGCTGTCCGCCGGCACACCGTTCAGATACCGGTTGGTCAACAGTCCCTGGGCGAGCGGGGAGAAAGTGATGAGTCCCTTGCCAAGACGGTGCGCGGTCTCCTTGAGCCCATTGCGTTCCACGGTGCGGTCGAAGATGTTGTAACGGTTCTGGTTGATGATGAACGGCACATGCATCTCATCCAAAATGGCGGTGGCCTTCTCGAGTGTGGGGCCATCATAATTGGACAGGCCCACATACAGCGCCTTGCCGCTGCTCACGGCCGTGGCGAGCGCGCCCATGGTCTCTTCGAGTGGTGTGGATGGGTCCATGTGGTGGTGGTAGAAGATGTCCACGTAGTCGAGGTTGAGGCGTTTGAGGCTTTGGTCGAGTGAGGCGAGCAGGTATTTGCGGCTGCCGAGGTCGCCGTAGGGGCCGGTCCACATTTCGTAGCCGGCTTTGGTGCTGATGATGAGTTCGTCGCGGTGGTGGTGGAAGTATTCGTGCAGGAGTCGTCCGCAGTTCTTTTCGGCCGATCCGGGTTCGGGGCCGTAGTTGTTGGCCAGGTCGAAGTGGGTGATGCCGTTGTCGAATGCGGTGAACACGATGCGGCGCATGGTGTCGTATGGGGTGGTGTCGCCGAAGTTGTGCCAGAAGCCGAGGGATATGGCCGGCAGTTTGAGGCCGCTTTCGCCGGCATGGTTGTAGGTCATGCTGTCGTATCGGTTTGGCGATGGCGTATAGACGGTGGTCGGTTCGAGCATGTTTTCTCCTTTGAATATGCTGCTCATGTCGTATCCGCAATCAACATACACGTCCGTTTGTCGTGCCGCAACATTGCGCAATACAATAAGGCGCATCGCGGTATTCGATGCGGTGGTAGGAGAGTGGCCCATGCGTGTGGAACATGGATTCGGTCCGGTTTGGGATGCCGGATCGCGCGTGTTGGTGTTGGGTTCCGTGCCAAGTCCGAAGTCGCGTGAGATGCGGTTTTATTATGGTCATCCGCGCAATCGTTTCTGGCCGGTCATGGCGGCTGTTTTCCATGATGACGGTTGTCTGCGCGAGTGCCGGGACCCGGACCAGATTGTGGGGTTGCGTAGGGATTTCGCTTTGCGTCACCATATGGCGTTATGGGATGTGATTGAGTCGTGCGACATCGATGGAGCGAGCGATGCCAGTATCCGTAATGCGGTGCCCAATGATCTTTCCCCGATAATCATGCGATCGAAAATCGCCCATGTCTTCACCACTGGCGCGAAAGCCGCGCAACTGTACCGTAAGCTCTGCGTTCCGCTGCTTCGGGCGCATGGATTGGACGGCATGCCGATGACGCAGCTGCCATCCACCAGTCCGGCGAACGCCAAAGCCGACCTGCCCGGACTCGTCGAAGCGTACGGATGCGTCGCACGCTCCGTTTCGCAGGCGTCGTAAGGCGTTTCCGACGGCTGCGGCATTGTCCGAACCCTATTTATACAATCGCGGTTGCGTTGAAATCCGAAGCGTCCTCCACTAATCCGTCTGGAATGGACGTTTCCCGCGAAAACCAGCAAAACGGAAGGCGAAAGATGGCACTGAGCGCCGCAATCATCCTTGCCGCGGGCGAAGGCACCCGCATGCGTTCCAACAAACCGAAGGTGCTGCACACCTTGGCCGGCAAAACGTTCCTGAACCGTGTCATGGACTCCGTGGCGGCCCTTGACCCCGATACGCTCGCCGTGGTGGTCCACTACCAGGCCGAACGCGTCGCCGAAGCCGCACGCTCCTACAACGAGCACGTCACCATCGTCGACCAGGACGACATCCCCGGAACCGGCCGCGCCGTGCAATGCGCGATGGCGCAGCTCACGCAGAAGGACGATCTGGACGGCGCCGTGCTGATCTCCGCATCCGACATGCCGCTGCTCAACACCGACACGCTCGACCAGCTGCTCGCCTTCCACGAGAAAAGCGGCAACGGCGCGACCGTGCTCACCACCATCCTCGACGATCCGACCGGCTACGGCCGCATCATCCGCGACAGCGAAGGCAACGTGCTGCGCATCGTCGAACAAAAGGACGCCAACAGCAGCGAACTCGCCGTACGCGAAGTGAACACCTCCGTATACGTGTTCGACGCCAAACTGCTCGCCGAAGCCATCGCCAACCTCAAATCCAACAACGCGCAGGGCGAATTCTACCTGACCGACGCGCTCGAAGCCGCCAAAGCCAACGGAGCCGTCGGCGCTTTCGCCGCCCCCGACCCGCTAAGCGTGGAAGGCGTCAACGACCGCGTGCAGCTCGCCGCGCTCGCCAAGGCGCACAACAAGCGCGTGTGCGAGCATTGGATGCGCGAAGGCGTCACCATCCTCGACCCGGACACCACGTGGATCGAGGACGACGTGCAGATCGCACGCGACGCGGTGATCCTGCCCGGCTGCTTCCTCCAAGGCCATACGGTGATCGGCGAAGCCGCCGAAGTCGGCCCGTACACCACGCTGATCGGCGCCACCATCGACGCCGAAGCGCATGTGGAACGCTCCCGCGTGCAGGAGACGCACATCGGCCGCGCCGCCAACATCGGCCCGTGGACGTATCTGCGTCCGGGCAACGAGCTCGGCGAGGGAAGCAAGGCCGGCGCGTTCGTGGAAATGAAGAAGGCGCACATCGGCAACGGCACGAAGGTGCCGCACCTGAGCTATGTCGGCGACGCCGACCTGGGCGAGCACACCAACATCGGCGGCGGCACCATCACCGCCAACTATGACGGCGTGCACAAGCACCACACCACCATCGGATCGAACGTGCACGTCGGCGCGGGCAACCTGTTCGTCGCCCCCGTCACCGTCGGCGACGGCGTCACCACCGGAGCCGGCTCCGTGGTCCGCCACGACGTCCCGTCCGACTCCATGGTCTATTCCGAAAACACGCAACACATAGTAGAGGGCTGGAAGCCCGAATGGGAGCGCTGAACATGCCTGCATTGCAAGATTCCATCGACGCCATCCGCATCGCCGCAGCCGCGGCCGACCGCATGAAGGCCACCGACATCGTGGCGTTCGACGTTACCGAACCATTGGCCATCACCGACGCGATGCTCATCGCCAGCGCCTCGAACGAACGCCAGGTGCTCGCCGTCGCCGAGGAAATCGAGAAGGACCTGTACCTCAAGGCCGGCAAACGCCAGCCACGTTCCCGCGAAGGCCTGACCGAAGGCCAGTGGGTGCTGCTCGACTACGGTGATTTCGTCATCCACGTCATGCACCAGGAATCCCGCGAATACTACCGTCTCGAACGGTTGTGGAAGGACTGCCCGAGCATCGACCTGCAGCTCGAACACGCCGAGGACGAGCAGAAGCCGACGGCTTCCAGCGAAGCGTGATTTTTCATCCATCATCGAAACGTGCCTTCCCGAAAATCATGCGGAAGGCACGTTTTGGTATGCGCCGTCCCAGCAATCCGAATACGACGGCAGACAGGCAATAAATCGGAAAGACAACCGGCAGATAGGTGAGAGGCATGCCCAGAAACGTCGAACTCGACCATGATGAGACCATGACGCCACACGTGCGTTCCATCACACTGGTGCGCCACGGACGCACCGCATACAACGCGCAGCACAGGCTGCAGGGACAGATCGACATTCCGCTCGACGAAGTGGGCATGTGGCAGGTACGCCAGACCGCGTCCGCATTGCGTGAACTGTACGTGGACCGTCATCCCGAAGCGGCATGCCAGCTGGTCGTCTGCTCCGATCTCAAACGCGCGGCCGCCACCGCCCACGCGTTCGCCGACCCGCTCGGACTCGACGTGCATCCCGACGTCCGTGTGCGCGAACGCAGCTTCGGCGATTGGGAAGGCATCGCCGTCGAAGAGCTCGCCAAACGGTTCCCCGAGGATTATCTGTCATGGGCCCAGTTCCGCGGCGGCGAGCTCAAGTATGGCGCAGAACCGAAGCAGAACGTCGGCAGGCGTGGCGTCGAGGCGTTGAACGATTGGGCGTCGAAGGCCGGCTCCGATACCGACCTGTACGTGTTCTCGCATGGCGCTTGGATCTCGCAGACGTTGCAGACGCTGCTGGGATTGAGCGAAGTGCATGGCGATTTCGCCGACATTCTGTCGATGCGCAACGCGCATTGGGTGCGGCTGGCGCCGTTGGAACTGCAGGGCGCGCTGCGGTGGCGTCTGGTCGACTACAACCATGGTCCGGCGATCGCCGACACCGAGCAGTGGGAGCATCCGCAGCTATAGCCGCCGACGAAAACGGGGGATGACGCGCGTCCCGTTCCCAAGTTTTTTCCAAGCTTTTCACAGAATCGCAAGTTTTTTCAAAGCGTAATCGGCTACCGTCATGCTCTGTGAAGAATTTTTTCAAGGGCATATCGTTTTCATCGATTTTCGCGGGCGCGCTTGCCGCGGTGACCTCGTTCCTGCTGTCCGCAAAAATCGGCATCGCGGGATCGGTGATTGGCGTCGCCGCCGGTTCCATCGTCTCGGCCGTTGCGACGCAGGTGTACAAGAACGTGCTCAAGGCGTCGGGGGAGAAGCTGCAAAACGCCGTACCGTTCGTGGCCAACGACAAGGACGGTACGGACGGTGCCGGCAAGAGCGGCGATGACGCCACCACGGTGATCGCTCCCGCCGAATCCAAGGGCGAGCAGACCAAGACGCTGTCCGCGGAGGAATCCGATGAGACCACGGTCATGACGTCCGTGGACGGGGATACGACCGCGGCGATGCCCGCAACGTCAGGCCGTGTCATCTCCTCCGCGCAGGCCGGAGGACGCGAATCGAACATACTTCCGGACAATGCCGGCGGAAGTATCCAGCATGCTGGACGCCGGGCGTCGTTTGACGCTTGGCTGCATGGCAAGCGTGCGCCGATCGTCATCGCGATCGTCAGCGCGCTTATCGGCGTGGCCGTGAGCGCCGGACTGATCCTCGCGTTCACGGGCGGACATGGAACCGATACCGTGGTGCGTGACATGGTCAACAGCAAGCAGACGCCGTCGGATGACAATGCCGGCGATTCCACCTACGGCAGCGGAAACAACGGCACGCAGGACAATATGCAGAACCAGTCCGGCACGACGGACACCGATAAGGATTCCACCACGAACTCCGACAGGAACAACGGCAAGGACACCGGGAAGAAGACGGATTCCACAACCGGCGGCACCGGAACGTCCACCGACGGCTCGGACTCGTCCACCAACACCGGAGACGATTCGAACAAGACGGATTCGTCCACGGACTCCACTACGCCATCCGACGGATCGACGTCAGGCACCAACAATTCGGGACAGTCGGGCGCGGGGACGACCACCACGCCGAATGGTTCGACATCCACGAACCAGAATCCGACGCCGAACGGTTCGAATCCCAATGGCACATCATCCGGCACGTCAGGCAATGGGACGGACACTTCGAAATAGCCTATGAGGCATGCGGCCGGGGCTTTCCTCGACCACGTGCCCGACACGCCGCGAATTGCATGATTCTGCTCTGTGTTGTATCTTATACAAGGTTTGCAGAGCAGACATTGGGGCTATGGCGCAGCTGGTAGCGCATCTCCATGGCATGGAGAGGGTCAGGGGTTCGAATCCCCTTAGCTCCACGATTGGAAGGCTTCCGGAGAGATTCGGAAGCCTTTTTCTTTACCGTTTCCCGTCGGCTTCCGGGCAATCCGCTGATCGGATGCGAAAACCAAGAAAGCGAGAACCATGATCGACGAAGTACTGTTCCTGCGCCACGGACGCACCGCATACAATCTCGCCAGACGGCTGCAAGGACAAATCGACATTCCCCTCGACATCGTCGGACGGTGGCAGGCGGACCAAAGCGCGTACGAACTCGCCAAAACCTACTATTGGGCGAAAGTCGCGCATCTCGCCGAACATAACGACCAGCTCGCGCAACCCGCATACGGCAACGCCCATCTGGCCGACGTCGACGAAATCAACAACGCGCCCGCCGCGGCCCGCCGCATGCTCGTCGTCTCATCGGATCTGTTCCGCGCGCAGCAGACCGCGCACGCCTTCGCCGACCTCATGGGGCTGGACGTGGAACTCGACCCGCGTCTGCGCGAACGCAGCTTCGGCGAATGGGAGGGCATGACCCGCGAGGAGATCTGCGAGCATTACGCCGACGACTACCATTCCTGGCGCGCCCACACGGGAGGCGAAACCAAGCATGGCGTGGAAAGCCGCATCCATACGGGCCGACGCGGCGCGGAAGCCGTGCGCGACATCGTCGCCAAACACCATGACGAGACAATGCCTACCACATTGCTTCTCGTCGGCCACGGCTCATGGATCGTGGCCACCGTGGCGGTGCTGCTCGACATGGACCCCGACGATCTCAACAACGTCGGCGCGATGCGCAACGCCTTCTGGACGCGCATGACCCCGCACACCGACCCCAGGAACGCGGACCGTCCCACTTGGAAGCTTGAGGAATTCAACCAAGGCCCCGCCATCGCATCATTCGCCGACTGGGAGAACGGTCCCGAATCGTTGCGCGCGCCCGGCATGCCGCTGTGGAAGCCGATCATCCAATAAGCATCCAATACACGGCGCCGAAAACATCATCCAAAGTGAACTCTTGATGAAATCACCGCCGTCCGTACGGCAAATTCTCACGGTGGGACTATCCTTAATGAGGTTGTTTGCCCGACCATGCGGCGAGCCGGGAATCCGGCGATCGTTCCGCATGCGGATCGGGCTTCCGTACAGCGATAGAACGTTGGAAAGCGCGAAAGGCGGGTGAGAGACATGTTGAGAATGTTCAGAACGATTAACGGCCAGGTGGAGCAAATCCAAAAACCGGAGAACGGCTCCTGGTTATGTCTCTCGGCGCCCACCGACGTGGAGCTCGCCAACGTGTCCATGGAAACCGGCATCGACCTGGCCGACCTGCGCGCCCCTCTGGATGACGAGGAACGCTCGCGCGTCGACGTCGAGGACGACTACACGATGATCATCGTGGACATTCCTACCGTGGAGGAACGCGGCGGCCGCGACTGGTACGAGACCATCCCGTTGTCGATCATCATCACCCAGTCCGCCATCATCACCGTCTGCATGCAGGACACGCCCGTGCTGCACCCGTTCATGGAAGGCACCATCCGCGGCTTCAACACATACATGAAGACCCGGTTCATCCTGCAGATCCTGTACCGCAACGCCACCATGTACCTGCGTTACCTGCGCATCATCGACCGCGAAAGCGACAAGCTCGAACTGAAGCTGCGCCACTCCATGCAAAACCGAGAGATCCTCATGCTGCTGGAACTGAGCAAGACATTGGTCTACTTCACCACATCTCTCAAATCGAACGAAATCGTCATGGAGAAGCTAACCACGCTGCCGCGGCTCAAGCAGTATCCGGAGGACGAGGACCTGCTCGACGACGTCATCACGGAAAACAAGCAGGCAATCGAGATGGCCAACATCTACAGCGGCGTTCTCGCCAACATGACCGACGCGTTCGCATCGATAGTGTCGAACAACCTGAACAACGTGATGCGCATCTTCACCATCATCTCCATCACCCTGTCGATTCCGACCCTGATCTTCTCCATGTACGGCATGAACTTCCAGGAAGGCATGCTCGGCATGCCCCTCACGGACAAGCCATGGGGCTTCGCGGTGATCATCGGCATCTCACTGGTCCTTTCGGCGATCGTCACCTGGTTCCTCACCCGGTCGCGCATGTTCAAGTGACGTCCATGATGGGAAAAGCGCGATACGTGGCCGCGGCGGCATGCGCGGCATTACTTGCGGCCGGCGCCGGCGCGTGCGGCACATCGGTTTCCGTGGTGACCGAAGGCGCGGCGCAGGGGCCGACGATCGCGATAGGAGTGGCCGCCGACCAGCCGGGGCTTGGATACCTGCATGGAGGCGAATACTCCGGTTTCGACATCGACGTGGCCAAATACGTGGCGAAAACCCTCGGATACGCGGAAAAGCAGATCGTGTTCAAACAGCTGTCCCCGGCCATGCGAGCCTCCGCGCTCACCGACGGCACGGTGGACATGGTCGTGGATTCCTTCTCCATGGACGGGACCCACGATGGTGAGGCCGACGTCGCCGGACCATATCTGACGGTCCGGGAGGCGCTGCTCATCCGCTCCGACAGCGCATCCGAAATCACCGGAACCGACAGCCTGTCCGATAAAACCGTATGCGCGGTCGCTGGAAGCGCGGCGGCCGACAACATCCGCAACCGCACGAAAAACATCCGCACGACGGTGGCGGAACGCGACACGTATCCGCAATGCATGACGGCGCTGATGATCGGCGAGGCCGACGCCGTCGCCGCCGACGACGCGATCGCGGCCGGATTGGCGTCGAACAACACAGGCGACCATCTGAAGATCGTCGACGTTCCCGACACCACCTGGTCCTACGGCATCGCCGTCAAATCAGGACAGGACGAGCTGGTCGGGCAAATCGACGCCGCATTGCGCGCCATGGTCAAGGACGGCTCGTGGCAGAAGGCCGCGGCCGACATGGGCAAGTCGATCGGATACACGCCCGACGCGTCCATGAATCCGCCGAAGGCAACGGCCAAGGCCCCGTCCTCCGGCGCGTCCGCGGCATCGGAAAAATAACGGCGGCGCACGTGCCTGAATAGTGGTTGATTCCTTGCGAAGTGTCCAGTTGCGCGGCTAATTTCATGCATTATGAGTGACACTGAGAAAAGCGCGCAGGCGCAACCGAACGAATCCGCCGAACCGTCGTTCCGCTACAACGCGAAGCTGGCGCAGGGCATCGAAGAGAAATGGCAGAAGATCTGGGATGACGAAGGCACCTTCTGGGCCGCCAACGTCAACGGCGACCTGAAGGACGGCAAGGGCCATAACGCCGAAGGCCGCCCGTCCTATTTCGCGATGGACATGTTCCCGTACCCGTCCGGCAAGGGCCTGCACGTCGGCCACCCGCTGGGCTACCTCGCCACCGACGTGGTCAGCCGCTACCACCGCATGAAGGGCGAGAACGTGCTGCACGCCATGGGCTACGACGCCTTCGGCCTGCCGGCCGAGCAGTATGCCGTGCAGACCGGCCAGCATCCGCGCATTACCACCGAACAGAACATCGCCAACATGCGCCGCCAGCTGCACCGCATGGGCCTGAGCTTCGACAACCGTCGTTCCTTCGCCACCATCGACCCCGGCTACGTGCGTTGGACCCAGTGGATCTTCTCCCGCATCTACGACGCCTGGTACGACGAGGACGCCACCAACCCGTCCGGCTCCAGGGGCTGCGCCCGTCCGATCAGCACGCTCGTCGAACAGTTCGAATCCGGCAAGCGCGCCATCCCGGGCTTCGAAGGCAAGGCCTGGGCCGACCTGAGCGAAGCCGAGCAGGCCGACGTGCTCAACGACTTCCGTCTGGCCTACATCTCCAAGTCCCCGGTCAACTGGTGCCCGGGCCTGGGTACCGTGCTCGCCAACGAGGAGGTCACCGCCGAAGGCAAGTCCGAACGCGGCAACTTCCCGGTGTTCCAGCGCGAACTGCGCCAGTGGTCCATGCGCATCACCGCATACGGCCACCGTCTGATCGAAGACCTCGACACCATCGACTGGCCTGAGAAGGTCAAGCTCATGCAGCGCAACTGGATCGGCGAATCCCACGGCGCTTCCGTGCATTTCGACGTCGAGACCCCGAACGGCGTCAAGGACATGGAGATCTACACCACCCGTCCCGACACCCTCTTCGGCACCACCTTCGCAGTCGTCTCCCCGGAACACCACCTGCTTGAGAACGTTCCGGAAGAATGGCCGGCGGAAACCCCCGAGGATTGGAAGGGCGGCTACGCCACCCCGGTCGAGGCCGTGAAGGCGTACCGTCTGGCCGCCGAAGCCAAGACCGCCAAGGACCGCGTGGACGAGGCGGGCGAGAAGACCGGCCTGTTCACCGGCCTGTACGCCATCAACCCGATCACCGGCGCTAAGCTGCCGCTGTTCACCGCCGACTACGTGCTCATGGACTACGGCACCGGCGCGATCATGGCAGTGCCGGGCGGCGATCAGCGCGATTACGATTTCGCCGTCAAGTTCGGCCTGCCGGTCATCTACACCGTCAAGCCGCTGCCGGAATCCGGCGACGACCTCGCCAACTATGAGGGCAAGGCGCCGTTCGTCTCCCATGACGGCATCGTCATCAACTCCTCCATCGACGCGACCAAGGCCAAGGGCGATTCCCTGAGCCTCGACGGCCTGCGCGTGGACGAGGCCATCGACAAGGTCAACGCCTGGCTCGAATCCGCCGGCGTCGGCAAGGGCACCGTCAGCTACCGTCTGCGCGACTGGCTGTTCAGCCGCCAGCGCTACTGGGGCGAGCCGTTCCCGATCGTCTACGGCGAGGACGGCACCCCGCACCTGCTTCCCGACGAGCAGCTGCCGATCAACCTGCCGGACGTGCCGGACTACAGTCCGAAGACCTTCGACCCGGAGGACGCCGAATCCAACCCGGAGGCTCCGCTGAGCCGCAACGAGGACTGGGTCAAGGTCGAGCTCGACCTGGGCGACGGCAAGAAGACCTACTACCGCGACACCAACACCATGCCGAACTGGGCCGGCTCCTGCTGGTACTACATGCGTTACCTCGACCCGACCGACACCAAGCACATGGTGGAGAAGGACGAGTTCGACTACTGGATGGGTCCGGACCACAACAAGACCGCCGGCAAGTCCGGCGGCGTGGACCTGTACATCGGCGGCGTCGAACACGCCGTGCTGCACCTGCTGTACTCCCGCTTCTGGCACAAGGTGCTGTTCGACCTCGGCTACGTCGACTCCATGGAACCGTTCCACAAGCTGTTCAACCAGGGCATGATCCAGGCATACGCCTACACCGACGACCGCGGCCAGTACGTGCCGGCCGCCGAAGTGGTGGAAGGTCCCGCCGACGCCAACGGCGAGCCGACGTTCACATGGAACGGCCAGCATGCCAACCGCGAGTTCGGCAAGATGGGCAAGAGCCTGAAGAACATCATCACGCCTGACGACATGTATGAGAACTACGGCGCGGACACCTTCCGCCTGTACGAGATGGGCATGGGCCCGCTGGCCGAATCCCGTCCATGGAACACCCGCAACGTGGTCGGCTCCATGCGTTTCCTGCAGCGCCTGTGGCGTAACGTCATCGACGAGACCACCGGCGAGGTGCGCGTCACCGACGGCGAGCTTGACACGAAGACGCTGAAGCTGCTTAACAACACGATCGCCGACGTGACCGTCGAGATGGAGGCCATGCGTCCGAACACGGCCATCGCCAAGCTCATCGTGCTCAACAACCATCTGACCAGCCTCGACGCCGTGCCGCGCGCCGCCGTCGAACCGCTGATCCTGATGCTCTCTCCGATCGCCCCGCACATCTGCGAGGAACTGTGGAGCAAGCTCGGCCACACCGAATCCCTGGCGCACGCCGACTGGCCGAAGGCCGACGAACGTTACGTCGGACAGGATTCCGTCACCGCGGTCGTGCAGATCAAGGGCAAGGTGCGCGCCAAGCTCGAGGTCTCCCCGGACATCGATCCGAAGGAGCTGGAGAAGATGGCGCTCGAAGCCGTCGCCGACCGACTGGGCGGCAAGGAGCCACGCAAGGTCATCGTCAAGGCTCCGAAGATCGTCTCCATCGTTCCCGCGGAATGATCTTCTGACGAGACGGCCCGCATAAGAGGACGCGGGTTCTTCCGCACCATGGCGACACGCCAGGAATGTGGATAACCCGCGTTCTCCGACCACAGGAGCCGTTTCGGCTGGACAGTATGCCCATGCATCCTCCAATGTTGGACGCATGGGCATATTTGCATTTCGCGGCACTCACCCCATCCGTGCCATCCACACGGCGGACGGCGGCACTGGCATGCCGGCCGCCACGAAGCGGCTGCGGGGATTGGGCATGCCCGAAAAACCGTCCCGCCCCAACAGCCTTACGGCCATGGAGGCGCAATCGGACGAACCGTCCGCATCACACGAACCCGCACGACCGATGCCGCAGCGGAAGACGCATGACGCGAAACCGACATTGGCGGAGCTCGCCGGCGTCCGGCCGACGGACAAACCCGACGAGGGGGAGCGGACGAAACGCGACAGGCCACGATTGGCGTTCCGCCCGTTCCACGCGCTCATGGCGATCCTCACTTTGTCGTGCGCGCTGTGCGCGAGCCTGACCATGCTCGTCCAACAGACGATCCACTACAGCGAACTGCAGCATTCGCGGTCGCAGATACGCTCACAGGCCCAACAGCAGCCGCAACAGGCCCCGCAAACGGAACAAACGCCGGCACCGCAAGAAAACGGGCCGACGCAGGACGCGTCCACACCGGACAGCCATGACGGGCAAGACGGAGCGCAGCAATCGAACCAGCTTGACCTCAACACCGCAGACCTAGGCGAATTGCAGACCCTCAAAGGCGTCGGACCGGTCACCGCGCAGCGCATCCTCGACTATCGAACGCAGATAGGACGGTTCGACAACGTCGACCAGCTTTTGGAAGTCAAGGGCATCGGTTCGAAGACTCTGGCGAAGTTCCGTGACCAAGTGTGCGTGAGATGACGGGCACACGCGATTGGTTGACCAGGGAGCGCGGGAGCCGAGACTGGAGACTGCTGCCGGCCGCAATATGCGGTTGGGCGGCCAGTCTGGCCGCGCACGCCGGCTTCGCATATTGCATGTCGCATGACGGCATGCTCGGCGCTTTGCCGGCCGTTCTCACCTGCATGATACCGCTGGCGGTCCTGGCGGGACTGCCCTTCCCACGATTGCCGGCGTCCGTTCGACGACGGATAACGCTCTGGCATGCGAGCGTCACGGTCTGCGCGATCGCTGCGATGGTTTGCGCGGCAAGCGCGTTGACCTATGATTTGCTGCAATGGCGCGACCCGGCTTCTCGGGCGGCCGCGGAAGGCGACGCTTCCGTCGTCGTCACGGCGCGCGCCACCTCGCCGACCGTCATCTCCGACAGACGGTCGAACGACTGCCGTGCCGACGCGCGCATCACATCGGTCACCATCGACGGCGTACGGCAAACCAGTTCGGCACGAGCGCGTATATACGCGGACCGGCCTGAATGCGGCAAACTCAAACAGGACGGCACCTACAAGATCGCGGGTCGCATCTCCGAAGCGCGATACGGTGCCATGCCGTTGTGGCTGACCGACGTCACGACAGTCGAACACGTCAGGCCGCCAAACCTGCCGATGCGCGCCATCGGCATGATGCAGGAGGCGTTCTTCGTCCAAACCGCACGTCTTTCCGACCAAGGGAAAGTGCTCGTCCCCGGACTGACATTGGGTGTTCTCGGACAGGACTACGTGCCGGCCGAGGGCGATGGCGCCGACATCGATTCCACATACGCCGCACAGGTGGAGGACGCGTTCCAAAGGTCCGGAATCGTGCATCTCATGGCGGTCAGCGGCGGCCATCTGGCCGTGACCGCCGCATTGGTGCGTTCCGTCTGCTCGTTCTTCCTTCTGCCGCGACGATTCACCGCACTGCTGGTCGCCATGTCGTACATCATGCTGTCGGCATGCGTGTTTCCGTCGGATTCGGTATCCCGCGCGCTTTTGATGGGATTGTCCGGCGCGGCATGCCTGTTCATCGGCAGACGAGGCCAGGCGATGGCGTCGTTGAGCTGGACCACATTGGCTATGCTGATGGCATGCCCGCACATGTCGCAAAGCTTCGGATTCGCCCTGTCCTGCGCCGCGGTGCTCGGCATCGTGCTGTTCGCCGACACCCTCAACGCATGGATGGAACCGGTCCTGCCACGGTTCGTGGCCGAGGTTCTGTCCATGACCATAGCGGCGCAAGTGTTCACCCTGCCGATCCAGGTGCTCATCGAACCGGAACTGCCGGTGTTCTCCATACCGGCGAATCTGATGGTGGCGCCGTTCGTGGGTTTCGCCACATTGGCCGGCCTGGCCAGTCTTGCCGTCTCATGGCTGATTCCGTGGCTCGGCCTGCAACTGGCCCGTGCGGCCTCCTGGGGCACCGCGGTCATGGAACTGACCGCCCTTGAACTGGGTTCCGGCAGCCAGGCCACGATACCGTGGGCCGGAGGCGTCGGGGGAGCGGTCCTCGTCTGCGTGGTGGAAGCCGCCTGCGCGGCCGCCGCGATCATGACGCACCGGCTGTTCGGACGCATGATGGTCCAGGAACCCGATCTGCCCGGAAAACGTCTGACAGCCAACCCTGTGGAACGGCTGCGCATGTGGATGGAACGTACTCGGAAGGCATTGCGCGAACTGCAATGGGAGGAATAGGCCATGCCGGTTTTGTCCACCGATACGGCGAGATTGAATGGTATGCCGAAACCATCCGCAGCCACCACGCCCTTCCACCTCGTGTACGGAGGCGACTCGTACCTGAACGACCAGACGGTGCGCGACCTCAAACACGAGGCGCAACGCCGGTATCCCGACGCGGAAACCATCGAACTCGACGCGGCAAACGCCGACCATTACGCCTTCGACGAAGCGGTAAGCCCATCATTGCTTGCGGATCGCGCCATCGTCATCGTCACCAACCTGCAGAACGCGGACGAAAAACTGGGCGACGCCATGGTCTCTTACTGCAGACAGGCGTGCAAGGAGCCGGCGGACGCGTGCATCGTCATCTGCCAGCATGAGGGCGGTGTGAAGGGCAAACGTCTGGTGGAGCAGCTCACCAAGGCCGGAGCGTACAAGGACGCTGTCGCCGACCTGAAGAAGCCCGAGGCCAAACTCAACTTCGTCATGCAATGCTTCGAACGGCGCAAACGCCGCGTCGAGCCGATGGCCGCGCAGCAACTCGTGGCCGTGTTGGGGGATAGGACCGGCGAGCTTGCGGCCATGGTCGGCCAGTTATGCTTCGATTTCGACGACAATCCCATGACGCTCGACCGCGTCAACCAATATCTCACCTCCAATCCGCAGGTGGATGGCTTCCGTGTCGCCGACCTCGCGTTGTCGGGACGTACGGCGGACGCGATCATCGCCATGCGATCGTCCGTGGAACAGGGCACCGCTCCGATCGCGCTTATCGGCGCGCTGGCCATGAAGCTGCGGACGATGGCGAAGGCGTCGGCGGTGCGTGCGGGCACCATTTCCACGGCCGAGGCGAAAACGAACCCCTGGGTGTTGAAGAACGCGACCCGGCAACTATCCGGATGGACGTCAAGCGGCATGAGCGCATGCATCCAGATGCTCGCATGGGCCGACGAGCAAAGCAAAACCAATGGCTCGGACCCGGTCTATGCTTTGGAACGGTCCATCGAACTGATCAGCCGCAAAGGACGTGCCGCATGAGCAACACCATTACCATCACAGCCGCCACCGGCGAGGACATGCAGGCGTTGGGGGAGCGTTTGGCGAAGCTTGCCCGTGGAGGCGACGTGCTGTTGCTGTCCGGTCCGCTTGGCGCCGGCAAGACCACGTTCGCGCAAGGGTTCGGCGCGGGACTTGGCATCGGAGAGCCCATCGTCTCGCCGACCTTCACCATCGCACGCGAGCTTGAGGGACGGTTCGCGGACGGTTCGCCGGCGCATCTGGTGCACGTCGACGCCTACAGGCTCGGCGGCAACGCCTACGCGCCCGGCCAGGACACGGTCGGACGGCTATTGGACGAATTGGAATCGCTCGGCTTGGACGAGGAATTGGAGGATCCGGGCGAGCATACCGTCATCCTGATGGAATGGGGCGAGCAGATGGCCGCCGCATTGGCTCCGGAACGGCTTGAAATCCACATCGACCGTCCGCTTGACGCGCCCGCCGTGACCGCGGACGGCGAGCTGACCAGCGCGGGCGCACGCACGGTGACGTTGGTGCCGGTGGGCGCTGCCTGGGATTCGTTCGATTTCACCGCGGGAAAACGCTGACCCTGTCTAAGCCGCATCCGACGTGGCCGACCGCACCGCATGCCGTGGCTTCCAGCGCCGGTTGTACAGTGGTTGGCAGTTTGGCACAAGGAGTTTTCAAGCATATGCAGACACTGGTGATTGACACCTCATATGGTTCGACCGTAGGCGTGGTCGGACATGAACCCATCGTCGAAACGGATTCGCGCACCCATGTCGAGAAACTGCAGGTGAACATCGCGCAAGCCGTCGAACAGGCCGGACTGCAGGCGTCGGACATCACCCGCATCGTCGTCGGCGTCGGACCGGCGCCATTCACCGGCCTGCGCGCCGGCATCGTCGCGGCCAAGGCATTGGCCTTCGCCACAGGCGCGCAACTGGTCGGACAGGACGTGCTCGCGCCGCAATGCCTGGCACATACTCAAGCTACGGACGATCGCCGCCATCTGACGCTTGCCGTCAATGACGCGCGTCGCCGGCAACTGTATTTCGCGCTGTATGACGGCGGCACCGTTGCGGACGGCGTCGGACAATCGCCCATAACGTTGATCGACATGGACATCGACTATCCGGATTCCATCACGATGCGCGTCAATGACGTTCTTACGAAGCTCGCCGACACGGGCAAGCCGTACGTCGTCGACGTCATCGGCCATGGTGCGGTCAAATACGCGCAGTCGTGGAATGCGATTGCCTCCCTCGGCGAAGTCGACGACCATGCTCTGCTCGACGAAGGCGCGGAAGGATTGGCGCGATTCGCGGCCTTCGCCACCAGCGAACAGGCGTTGGCAGAACCGACCCCCGTCGAACCGTTATATCTGCGTCGTCCGGACGTGTCAGTGCCCAACCCGCTCAAGCATGTGCTCAACCATGCCGGCGCCGAACGAACGGAGTGACGGCACGCCCATGATTGTCGACCATTCCCAGATTCCGGAAGACACCGCCGTCGGACAGATCGCCGCATTGGAAAAGGACCTGTTCGGCCGCGGCGCGTGGAGCGAACAGTCCGTACGGCAGGAATTCCACGCTCCGGCACGCACGTATCTGCTCGACATTGAAGGCGATGCCGTACAGACGGCGGATCCCGTCGTCCGAGGCTACGCAGGCTACTGGTACGACGGCGACGACGCGGAGATCATGACGATCGGCGTCGGCAGACCATACCAACGGCAGGGGATAGCGGCGGCGCTTCTCGAAACACTGATCGTCTCGGCGCGTCGGCAGGGCGCCAAACGCATGCTTCTGGAAGTCCGCGTCGACAACGTGCCGGCATTGGCGTTGTACGAAAGGTTCGGCTTCACGCGGATGGGATTGCGCAAACGCTACTACCAGCCAGAAGGCATCGACGCGTACACCATGAGCCTCGACTTGGAGCCGCGCGTCGTCGGCTTCAGCGCAACAGCGGATACAGAGCACACTTCAGCAACACACACAACGGAGCAGCAATGAGCGAACCAATCGTACTCGGCATCGAATCGACCTGTGACGAAACGGCGGCGGCCGTGGTGCAGGGACGCACCCTCATTTCCAACGTGGTCGCGTCCTCCATGGACGAGCACGCCCGCTACGGCGGCGTGATTCCCGAAATCGCCTCTCGCGCGCACGCCGAAGCGTTCGTGCCATGCGTCTCCAAAGCTCTGGCCGACGCGAACATGACGCTGTCCGACGTCGACGCGATCGCCGTATCCGCGGGACCCGGCCTCGCCGGCTGTCTCGCGGTCGGCGTGTCCGGCGCGAAATCGTTGGCATGGGCCGCGAACAAGCCGATCTACGGCATCAACCACGTCATCGGACATATCGCGGTGACGCAGCTGCAGTTCGGACCGTTCCCCAAGGACACGCTTGCGTTGATTGTGTCGGGCGGGCACACTTCGCTGCTGCATGTCGAAGACGTGGCGCGGCATATCGACGTGGTCGGCACCACTCTCGACGACGCTGCCGGCGAATGCTTCGACAAGGTGGCGCGTCTGCTTGGTTTCCCGTATCCCGGCGGCCCGCACATCGACCGTCACGCGCAGCTGGGCAACCCACATGCCATCAAAGTGCCTCAGGGCCTTACACAAGGCAAGGCGGGGCAGCAGCATCCGTACGATTTCAGTTTCTCCGGCGTGAAGACGGCCGTGGCGCGTTGGATCGAACAACAGCAGGCGGAAGGCAATGAGATTCCCATCGACGACGTGTGCGCGTCGTTGGCCGATTCCGTCGCGACGGTGCTCGCCAAGAAGGCGATGCGCGGTTGCGAGCAGTACGGTTCGAAGACCCTGATCGTTGGCGGCGGCTTCTCCGCGAACTCCCAACTGCGCGCCAAACTGTTGGAGGTCGGAGCCAAGCATGGCGTCGAAGTGCGTATCCCGCAAATCAAACTGTGCACCGATAATGGCGCTATGGTGGCCATGCTGGGCGTGAACCTGGTGGAGAGCGGCGTGAAACCGTCCGAACCGGATTTCGCAATCGATTCCGCCATGCCGTTGACGAAGATCAGCATGTGACGGTAGTCCCGCCGCAGCAGGGGAGACACGCGCGGGATTTGCATTTTGCGTTTTACCGCGTATAATTCATGTCTTGTGCACAGCGCATTCCTGCGTAGCTCAGTTGGCAGAGCATCCGACTGTTAATCGGACGGTCACTGGTTCAAGCCCAGTCGCAGGAGCCAAGGCGGAAACCCTTACGCGAGTAGGGTTCAGCCGCAGTTGCGGGAACGGTTGCGGAAGTGTCCGAAATGGTCATTCTCTCCGATTCTCAGACAAACTCGAAAAACCAGCCCAAAAAACACACGAAAAAGGGTCGCGACACGCCGTAACAGCAAATTCGCACGTCAGGTGGGAAGGTTTATGAAACTCTGAGAGAACGCCATCTAAACGTCTCACAGGGCGTAACAGCCGGTATCATGCGGAACCATCCAAATCCGACACGCCCATGCCGTTCTCTCCAAAATAGGGAGAGAACACGATGCATGAGCCGTCCGGAACCATGAAGGCCGCCACACGGCATAGGGAACCATGTGGCGGCCTTCATAGACATAACCGCAATCAGCAATCTCAGGAAAACCCAATCAAGCAGGTACAACCCTAATAATCTTCTTTATTTGGATTGCGTCATCATGTTGACCGAACACGAGGACATTCGACCATCGTGGTCGAAAACGCGGTCATAAAACGGTCAAAAAAGGTCGAATGGCACAACCGTCATCATGGCCGAATCAGACGCCAAGGCACTCCCTGGCCCATCGTTCCACTGCGGCATTCTCCGCATCGTCGCCCAGTAGGAGTAGAAACCCAGCGTTCTTGCCAAGCGAAGCAGGTTCGATGGTCTTAATGATGCCGCGATCACGCAGGAACACCCAGGCATCGCTGATGCTCTTCTGGATACTGTTCTCACGGGTCTTCATCTTCGCCTCCGCATTGCCACCCATCGCCTGTTCGGGAGTGAGCATCACCATTCCAAGCGCATCCGAAATAGCACGCCATCCAAGCGTGTAATAGCGGCACGGCACCTGCTTATCCATGAGCTTCTTCGGAGGACAATTGTTCTCGCTATCCCAATCGTAGGTTTGCGAAGCCATGAACATGAGGACGAGTTCGGCGTTCTTGTTGAGGGTCATGTTGTCGCCGCGTCGTATCGCCATGCGTCCGGCACGGTTGACGTCGTATACGGCTTGCATGTTCTTGTAGCCCATATTTTCCACGTGTCTTTCCCTCCATGCCTAGCGCTATGCTGATGCACGGAGAATCTATGCAAACTGGTTTTCCGATTGCCCTTGTCGCTGTTCGAGAGCGGCAAGGGCTTTTTGCTACTTTCGCCTATAACTCTAACTCTACACATGGATATAATTACAACTACTGTCGGGTAGTAGATACTGATAGTTTGTCGGTGTAGCTCCAGTTACATGTATATAAGTATGTACATGGTTATACATTCTTCTTACATTGTGCGTTTGCCATGATTTTGCCAATTAAAAAGCGCAAACGGTCAGAAAGAGGGTATGAAAAACCCGCCTGCAACAAAACAGACGGGCACGAGAAAAACATGATTCACGCAGGACTGCTGGCGAGAGTGATAATCATAGCCAGGAAGCATACGCCGACAGCGACTCCAATCACAATCCAACAATTTCGCGCATGAATGGAATTACGCGACTCGATATAGTCCAGAGCCTTCGCCCTCACATTCCGCTCGATGGCATCTGGTGCGGAATCGGTCTTGGCCGCGATCTCATACAATTCATGCAACGTCGGCTTGCCGCCGTCCGCATCGTCGATGCGTTCCAACTCGTATTGGGTACGCCAGTCAATCAACCCGGACATGCGAATGCCGTTCCGCACGGCCATCTGGATCAGCAGAACGAACGCGGCCATACCGATGGCGGTACCGGCGATAACGAATATAGGAACCATGATGTCCTCCTTGCTCTCCTGCAATATGTCTCAGCAAGGATTATCTCGCTAATTGACGGCTGATGAATCATGGGCGTTTCTCAAACAAGCCATCCTTGAGAATCTGCCGGTAGTCCGTGAGAACCTGCATGGTCACGTCCAGCTCCGCCGCCATATGCCAGGTGTCGCCGTCCCACGTCCGTTCGGCCATGGCGAACTCGGCCGGGCTTATCAACGTCAACGCCGTCTCGCGTCGCGCCCTACGCTCGCACTTCGCGCCGAACCGCGTGCCGCAGCCAAGATCACGATACTTCGCATGCACAAGCTCATGGCATAGGGTGCAGAGCCTCTGCCGGTCGTTGAGCCAGTCGGCAAGCCATATCGTTCGCAGCTGGTCGCAATACAATCCGCAGGTAGTGCCTGGAATATCGGATTCCAAAACCTTCAAACCCATGTGCTCGGCCTGACGTTCCAAAACGTCGATGGTGATTCGAGACATTGTTCCCTTCGTATTATTAGGCGGCGGCATCACGAGTGAATACCGCCGCCATATTCATTGCTGTCGTCAGTCTTCCGGCGTTTCGGCCTCAAGCCTCGCGTTCGGATCGTCGTTCGCGGCCATGTCGAACTCTTCACGGTAGATGATCGGACTGTTCGCCCAGTCGGCGTCCGCGTTTTCCTTGAGACGGCGTGCGAGTTCCTGAAGCAGCTCGTCATTCGAAGCGTCATGCAGCCTTGCGACGGTCTTTCCGTTATCCATCTCGTCGGCTCTTATATATCCGAACTCAACCAGAGCTTCTACGGGATTTTCGCCATATGCTCTAGCGATGATGATTACCGACTCGGCGCTGAACTCGCATCCTTTGTTGTATTGACGCCAGAGGGTTGAGACGCTGAGTCCGGTCTTGTTGCTGATTTCATTGATTGCCGCATCATGCGTTAGCTGTGCGAAATATGTTTTCTTATCCATGTATTTCATTATGAAATAAAAACTCTTTCATGTCAACACGCCGAAAAGGTGTTTCGACTTGAAAAATCTCTTTTCACCGTGGTATATTACTTTTCAGGTTGAAAAACAAAATGCTTCACAATGAAAGGAACAGTGCTGATGGCTGAATACAAAATGCAGTTCCGAGACGGCTTCCTAGACCGAGCCAAACGCATGAGCGGGCTTAAAACCGACGAAGCCTTCGCCGGAGCAATCGGAGTCAGCGAAAGCGTGCTTGCCCGAGCGAAGAAAACCAATGAATGCACACCGCTCATGATGGTCGGCCTCTATAAGGCATTCGGCTTCCAGCCCGGCGAAGTCAGCCAAATCAAACCAGTCGAAAACATGGGAAAGACAGCGTAATCACGTTTCTCCACCCCAAACCTTTTCCCTGACCCCAAGGAACAAGGCTCACACCCCAAACAAGCAAAAGGACAACCAATGAAAATCACCACACCACACGGCACTCTCGAAGGCGACAACATCGGAGCCATCCTCAAAGAACACGGACTCGACTGCCTGTATGGTGCCAACCTGAGCGATGCCAACCTGTATGGTGCCGACCTGAGCGATGCCGACCTGCATGGTGCCGACCTGAGCTACGCCGACCTGAGCTACGCCGACCTGAGCGATGCCAACCTGCGCTACGCCAAACTGCGCGATGCCGACCTGTATGGTGCCAACCTGTGCGGTGCCAACCTGTGCGGTGCCAACCTGTATGGTGCCAACCTGTGCGGTGCCAACCTGTGCGGTGCCAACCTGTATGGTGCCAACCTGAGCGATGTCAACCTGAGCGATGCCAACCTGTATGGTGCCAACCTGAGCGATGTCAACCTGAGCGATGCCAACTGTGTAAAACTCAGCCTCGCCAAAATCAGCATCCTCCCGGACGAAGGCGACATCATCGGCTGGAAAAAAGCATGGACAGACAATGAAATGCCGCCAACGCCAGTCATTGTGAAACTCCTCATCCCAGCAGACGCGCAACGCTCCAACGCCACTGGCCGCAAATGCCGCGCCAGCAAAGCACGAGTGCTCGACCTGCAAGACAAGCAAGGCAACAGCCTCCCGTCAGACACCACGGCATACAGCTCATACGACACAGACTTCACCTACAAAAAAGGCGAAACCGTGCACGTCGAAGACTTCGACACCAACCGGTGGAACGAATGCGCTCCAGGCATCCACTTCTTCATCACCCGCATCGAAGCAGCCGAATACTAAGGAGGCTCCAAATGAACAATGAAATACAACGATTCGACTTCAAGGGCGAATCATTACGCGCCCTGACCAACATGTCGGGGGAGCCTTGGTTCGTACTCAAGGATTGCATGAGCATCCTTGACCTCGGTAATCCAACCGAGACTGTCAAAATGTTTGATGATGACGAGTTCAGTACTACTGAAGTCATCGATTCGATTGGCCGTCGGCAGCAGGCGTACATCATCAGCGAGCCTGGCCTGTATCGTCTGGTCATGCGCTCGCGTAAGCCGGAAGCGAAGGAGTTCCAACGCTGGGTGACACACGAGGTGCTGCCGTCCATTCGCAAGCATGGCGCTTACATGACCCAGCAGACGTTGGACAAAGCGCTCACCAGCCCGGACTTCCTAATCCAACTCGCAACCAAGTTGAAAGAGGAACAGGAGAAGGTCAAGGAACTGGAGCCGAAAGCCAAGGCGTTGGATGACTTCACGAACATTCCCGATGCTCTGCTTGTCCGTGACGCGGCGAAACTCCTAAGCAACGATTCCAACATTCAGATCGGTGAGCATGAGCTGCGCCAATGGCTTGTGGATAACGGTTGGATTTACCGGCAGCCTAACCAGTCGTGGTGCGCGGCGTCAAGTCGCGTGAGGCAAGGCCATATGGTCATGGTGTCCTCCCGTTCCCACGGAATCCACAAGGATGGCACGCCATTCGCCTATCCGCCGACCCCGAAGCTGACACGCAAGGGATTGGCGCTTATCCACCAGCGGTTGTCCGAACAAAGTTTCGAGCGAGTGCTTGACGCGGAGGTGGCGGCATGACGTTGTTGAATCCTCCGGCGCCACCGCATGAGTTCGTTCTTGACGAGGGTGGGCACTGCGTGTTCCGTATCAACGAGCGGAAAGGCGGGTCAATCGTTGAAAAAGATGGACTCAAGACGAGCACGTTGTATGAGGTTCCCGAATCGAAACTAGGCGCGTTCATCCAATGGGCCGCTGACGTTCACGGCCAATCAAGATAGGAGCAGGTTTTGACAGACAGGATGGTTGTTGTCGAAGAGGAGATTTTCGACAGGCAGGAAGCTGCCAGTTTCCTCAAGCTTGGAGGGGGCAAGTTCGACGAACTGTACAGGCCGTGCGCCGACTATCAGGGCGGCAAGACCGTCACGTACAAGAAGTCGAAGCTTCTCGAACGTTACGACCAGTTGTGCGAGAGTCCACGGGAGGTTTCGGCATGACCGACACTCGACCTGACGCGTGGAGCGTGCAGACGGGCATTGACTTGGATGCCATGCTTGCCGCCAACACGGGTTGGATTGACCGGGTCAGACGTAAGACCAAACGTGACTATCAGCGGGACAAGCCGGTATTGCAGCGGGTGTTCGAGTCGCTTCGCATGAAATACGAGACTGGTTTCAGTACCAGTTCGTATCGGATTGCGGAAGACCTGCAATTGGCTCAGAGCGTTGTCTACAGAAGTTTGCGCAAGCTTGTTTCCTATGGGCTTGCGGAAACGTTTCTGACGCATGGAAGACATTGTTTCAGGCCGACAGGCTTGGAACCGACGAAAGGATTTGATTGGAATGAATGACAGTGTTTTGGTGAAGCTTGACCGGCTTTTCGATAAGTTGAAGACCGCAAGCGACGGAGACGATTGGAATACCGTGCGCGGTCTGGTCGCACAGATCGCATCACTCGTCAAAGTGGATGAAAAGCCACTGCCCGAAGAGCCGAAGGAGCGGGGCTTCTATGTCACCGCGAATGATGGTCGGCTCCTGCTTAAGGACATCGATGATGACTGGTCGGCGCGCACATGGGATGACTGCTCGGCTAATCACATGTGGAATGGCGATAGACAGTATGCGAAGTGGCCGACTGTCTGCGAAACGCTCCCGCCCGAAGCCTTCCCGTTAAAGCGAGTGAACACTGGAGACGGTAACGATGACTGACACGATCACCATTCACGAACAGCAAGGCTTCTCGACCAGCCGCATCCAGCCGACCAGCATCCTCGCCAGCACATTCAAGATCGACAAGAAAGTAGACAAGACGATCATCTTGCTGAGCCAGTACCTCGATGGAAGGTTCGTCCTGACGTTGAACGACTCGCGTGCGGAACTCACCGCCGAGGAACTTGACAGAATCGGCGAACTGTTCCGCACGCAGGCCCGGAACGTGATCAACAGTCGGAAAGATTGAGCGACTGCTTCAACATCACGGCAATGAAGGTCGTCTCACCTTGTGGGAGAAGTTGGAAGCCGACCGGCTCCCAACCATCCATCTGCTCGGCCAGTTCAGGCGCCGAGCCAAGGAAATCAAGGGTAAGGCTCCTGACAGCACTGACCTCGGCAGGAAAAAGCTGTGAACTGGCGACGTGGAACGTGACCATCCGATACTCCGTTTTCATCTAAAATCACCTCCCTCCAAATAGCAAGAAGACATCATGGACAACAATATCGAACCCCGGCGGAAGCCGAACTACCCGCTCCGCCGCATCCTCTTCGCCGTCGTCAGCATCGGCCTCATCTCCAGCCTGACCATCATGCTCACATGGCATGGCGGCAGCATGAACGCCGCGCTCATGGTGGAAGGCGTGTACATCGCCACCGCATTGTGGCTGATCGTCAGATTCGCGCCACGCGACTAAAGACTTCCCGCTGGCTGGCAGTCCCAACAAACAACCAAAAATCGGGTTGTTCCGCAGGATACCCACGTTCACTCATTCGTCGGCCAGTGGGGACCATAACTGAATATCGATATTATCCACGCGCCTACGAACTCAATACCGCGCAGCAAATCACGTAGGCGCATTGGCCGCACATGGTTGTGGGATTCATGCCGGACTCCTTAAGTTTGACAACTCATGAATCACCTTATCCATCTCGCATTCAGGTTTTGACATTTCCTGTTGCCGTGATGTTGGCCGTGAACCCGTTCAGGTCGGGTTCCAACGGTTTTGCATCATTCATTGGCGTGAATCCTAACAGGTTCGACTCCTGTTGCGGCCACTGTCCCCACCGGTTAGTGCGATTGCCGGACTGGGGATTTGACGTGGATTGGATGACTCGGGGTCTCTGGTTCTTCTTCCCCTACGGGTCGCGGGTTCGACTCCCGCCCACGTCCGAAGCCGTCGAGAGACGGCCCGACATAATTGAAAACCCGGTTGACGGGGGAGCCTAAAAAATCATATTCCAAAGTCGATTTCTCTAGGCGCTTACATACACACTCTCTCCCGTCAACCACTGCTGGTGCAAGGAACGTGGCCGCTGCTATCTCAGTCGTTCGATCCATCGGCGGTCAGATGGTTCGACTCCATCCACCAGCACGCAATCACAGAAAGGAAAACTCTCATGGACACCATCAACGTGAATGGCGAAACCTACACGAAAGTACCGGACGAGATCAGCTTGTTCGGACGAACCTACCTGCTGGCGGACGACACCATCCCGGAACCATTGGACGTATCGGACTGGGATCCAATCGAACCGGATTACCGTATCACGCTCAGGGAATACATGACCCAACAGCATCCAGAAGACGCCAAGCGTAACCTCACCGGACTGGGCCAAGTCGTGAAGAACACGATTCTGAATGCCGGTAAGGGAGACTTGTTGGAAAAGAACAGTAATGGTGCCGTCATTTACGCCCGCTCGTTGTTCCCGCTTGTCGAACAGGGCTACAGGAAGTGGCGTTACCGGAATAATGCCCACATTACGAAACGGAGTGTGGCGGAAGCATGACGGAAGTGAAATTTCCCAGCATGGTTGACATGCCGGACAAGGAGTATTTCGCACATCCGGCAATCGACCAGACTGGTTTGAAGAAGTTCATGGAGTCTCCAAGAGCGTACGCATGGCACAAGCTGAACCCTCTCGACAACAGTACGTTGGCGTTCGGCAAGGCCGCGCACAGTCTCATTCTCGGTAGTGGCCCGAAGGTCGAAAGGAAACTCGACGGGCGCACCAAAGCCGGTAAAGCACAAGCCGAACAAGCCAAATCGGACGATCTGGTAATCCTTTCCGGTTCCGACTATGAGAAGCTTCAAAACATGGTGGATTACGCGCCGGACATGAACAGTCTCGTGGAAGGCAAACCGGAAATCGCCTTGTTCGCCATCGACCCGGCCACTGGGCTGGAACTGAAAGGCAAAGCCGACTGGCTACCCGACCATCCCGGCATGGACGGCGTCATGTGGCTGTACGACTACAAGACCACCGGCCATGACGTGCAGGACTTCACTGGTTCGGCATACAAGTTCGGATACCACATTCAAGCCGCCTTCTACATGATGCTGTACCGGCTCGTAACCGGATACCAGGGTGCGATGGGGTTCAGGTTCGTCGTGCAGGAGAAGCAGGAACCATACGACTGGATGATCTGGGAACTATCCGAAAACGACCCTGAAATCTCACTTGTCGCCGTGAAGCAGATCCGTGAAGCGTTGGACAGGCTCAGCTTCTACTGGAAGAACCATATTCCGTTGGAAGACATGCTCAACCAAGGATTGCCGAAAACCCCTCTGCCTATCAGATTCACTGACTGGCAGATGAACCATCTGATTGGAGATGATGACCAATGGGAAATGTGATTCCAAAGAATCGTAAAGCCTACGGATACGATTACGCAGACCTTGGCTCGGTGGTCAACTATGTGACCGAAGTGTTGGGATTCCGCGTCGAACAGGACATTCACTACAACAATCTTCCCCAATATCCGAACGGGTACGGGTTCGTCGTTACCCACTATTGGCAGGATTTCAGCAAGTCTTGGAGCGAATACGCGGCACCCGTTCCGATCATTGTTGGCGATTCCGCTGGCAAACGTGAACAGCCGTTCATGCAACGGTACGGGAGTGCGGAAACGTATGCTCGACGCTACAGTCTGCTCACCTTGTTCTGTCTGGCGACCAGTGATGATGACGGACAGTTGGCGGGCTATCAGCGTGGAAATCCGATGAACGAGGAACTACGCAAACAGGTGGCCGCGCTCCTAGCTCAAGGGAACATTCCGGCAGGACGCGAGTCCGAAGCCATCGGCAATCGTATCAAAATGCCTGTGAATTACGCAAGATTGACCGACTGGCAAGCCCAATTGTTCATCAACAGTTTCAAAAAGAATGAAGAAGTCAAGGAGGCCGCATAATGGCTGGAGAAACCGTTATCACGATCATTGGCAATCTGACTAGGGAGCCTGAACTGCGCTCCACCAGCAATGGTGAGAACGTGGCTAATTTCACTATCGCATCATCTGACCGTAGGTTTAACCGGCAGACGAACCAGTGGGAGGATGGTGACACGCTGTTCATGAACTGTTCCGTATGGGGTGGCATGGCGCAGCATGTCGCTCAATCCTTGCACAAAGGTATGGGCGTGATCGCTCAAGGTCGTTTGAAGCAGCGTTCCTATCAGGCCAATGATGGGACTCAACGTACTGTGGTCGAGCTTCGCGTGGACGAGATCGGCCCGAGTCTTCGTAATGCGACTGCCCAAGTGCAGAGGATTCAACGTGGCGGCGCTCAGGCGGCCCCGCAGGGCGGTTTCAATCCGAGTCCGAATAATGTTCCGTCTAACGGTTTCCAACAGCCGCAACAGCCAACCCAGCAACCACAGCAGGGTGCCGACTCGTGGGGAGCGAACAACAATCAGCCTTCCACGTTCGGCAACTTCGGAAACGACACTGATTTCTAATCCAGACTAAAAGGAACCAACATGGCAAACATCATCCCATACAGGGAGTTTCTGAAAAGAAAGGAGCTGCGCGAGCAGGAGACTGGCATCACCGTTAGCCCGCAGCAGCTCCACCCATCCCTGTTCGACTGGCAGAAGCGTATCGTCGCATGGGCTTGCAAAGTAGGACGTGCAGCCATATGGGCGGATACGGGTCTTGGTAAGACCAGAATGCAACTCGAATGGTTACGGCAAGTCTGCGCCGGACATGGGACGGGGCTTATTCTAGCGCCGTTGGCCGTATGCCAGCAAACCATCCGCGAAGGCGCCGCAATCGGCATGGAAGTGCGTTATGTGCATGACCAGTCGGAAGTGTCGGACGGGTTCAGCATCACGAACTATGAGCGTGTGCCGAAACTCGACGTGTCCAAATTCAATGCGGTCGTGTTGGACGAGGCTTCGATTCTGAAACAGTCGGACGGCAAGACCCGCAAAATGCTGATCGACACGTTCAGGGATACGAAATACCGTCTCGCCTGTACCGCCACACCGGCACCGAACGACCCGGAGGAACTATGCAATCAGGCCGAGTTCCTTGGATACGCCACCCGTGTGAAGATGCTTGCCACGTATTTCGTGCATGACGGGAATATTTGGCGTTTGAAAGGTCACGCGGTTAAGCCGATGATGCGGTGGATGTCGCAATGGGCCATCGCATTGCGCAAGCCGTCCGATATTGGCGGTGATGATGCGGGATATGAGTTGCCCGGATTGAATCAGACCGTTGATGTTGTCGCCTATCACGGCAGCATCCCGGAAGGCCAATTGTTCGCAGCTGACCTTGGTGGCGTCGGCGGGCGTGCGAGAGTCCGTAAGGAAACGCTTGTTGACCGTGTGAGCCGGTGTGTCGATCTGGTCAACAACGAACCTGAAGAACAGTGGATTATCTGGGCTGGATTGAACGACGAGGCGGACATGCTGAACAGGCTTATCCCCGGCAGTGTGAATGTGAAAGGCTCCATGTCGCCGGAAGACAAGGCCAAGGCGTTCCTTGACTTCGCTGATGGGAACATTCCGGTGCTGATCACGAAGGGTTCCATGGCTTCGTTCGGTTTGAACTGGCAGAACTGCGCTCGAATGGCGTTCTGCGGTTTGAACGATTCGTGGGAATCCTACTACCAGTCGATACGCCGCTGCTACCGGTTCGGGCAGAAGCGCGTGGTTGACGTGCATGTGGTGGTTTCCGATTTGGAACGCGAGATTGCGGAGAACATCACCCGCAAGGAACAGCAGGCCACTCATTTGAGTGACGAGCTGGTGAAGACGATGAATGAATCGAACTCTTTCGGAAAGGCCGCATGATGGTTGAGGAAATGTATATGACCGATGAAGCCAAAGGTAAGGATTGGACACTATGGCTTGGCGACTCGTGCGAACGCATGGCGGAAATGGCTGACAACAGTGTTGATCTGAGTGTGAGCAGCCCGCCGTTCGCAAGCCTGTACGTGTACTCCGATTCAACCCGCGACTTGGGCAACAATAGTTCCCGTGAAGAGTTCATCGAGAACTACGGGTACATCATCCGCGAACTGTTGAGGGTCACGAAACCGGGCCGTATCGCTTGCGTGCATGTGCAGCAGGTTGTGACCACGAAGACCGCTGACGGCGTGGTTGGATTGACCGACTTCCGCGGTGATGTGATTCGAGCCTATGTGGAGAACGGTTGGATTTTCCACGGTGAAGTCACCGTGAACAAGAATCCACAGGCTCAGGCCATCCGCACGAAGGCTCAGGCTCTCATGTTCGTGACGAAGAACAAGGATTCCAGCATGAGCCGTCCCGCGTTGGCTGACTATCTGCTGATGTTCCGCAAGCCGGGCGAGAATCAGGTGCCGATCAAGAACGATGTGAGCAACGAGGAATGGATTGATTGGGCGCAGCCGGTCTGGTGGAACATTCGAGAGACCAACACGCTTAACGAGCGTCTTGGGCGAGAGAACACCGACGAACGCCACATCTGCCCGCTGCAATTGGATTTCATCGAACGGTGCATCCGCTTGTGGAGCAATAAGGGCGAGCTTGTGTTCGACCCGTTTGGTGGCATCGGCTCGACCGTGTACGAGGCAATCAAACTTGGCCGCAAGGGCATGAGCATTGAATTGAAGCCTTCCTATTGGGATGCGTCGGTGAATCTGATGCGCGATCTTGAAGAGAAGCTTGGAGAGGCGACACTGTTCTGATGGTTCCGCTCTCTGGGATTACCGAACCCGCATGGTGTGACAAGCATGGGGTCGAATATTACGGCCCCGCTTGTCCTGAATGCGAGTCGGAAGCCGAAGACTATTGGGAGGATATTGGAGACGCGAGCATATGGGACTTATGACCACCTATGATTTCGACATTCCAGGCGAACCCGTCGCGAAGGGCCGTCCACGATTCTACGGGTATCGGGCTGTGACCCCTCAGCATACGAGGGATGCTGAGGAACTGGTGCGGAACCAATTCCACATGTTCTACCCTCATGCCGAACCATTGGACGGGGACGTGCTGATGATTCTCATGTTTTATAAGGGGCGTCATGGGAAACCGGATTTGGACAATCTGGAAAAGCTCGTCAAGGACGCGTTGAACGGTTTGGCCTACGTGGATGACCAGCAGGTGAAACTCACGTTGTGCGCCATGCTGGAACCCGACCGTATGGCATGGGGGCAACGGGCGAAACGGCTTGTCAAACGTCGGCAGGGAATGCCGTTGACATACGGCGGCAATCCTTATGAGCCGCATACGGAAATCCATATAGAACCCTTGCATGACATTCACGGCGGGTTGGAAAGTCTCATCAGAAACACGAAGGAGATGATAAGCGATGTCGGAAACCAGCCTGAATACCGGTGAGATGCTGTTCCAACTGCGTGTCTGGGATTACTTGGCTTGGGCGTTGGACGATAAGCGTCTCGACCATGTTGAGAACCTGTACTACAAGGGGCGGCCGATCAGTGTTTCGACGTTCGCCAATCCGAACGTGCCGATGGTGAAATGCTTCGATAAGGCTGAACTGTTGGCTGGTGACATTGATTCCGAATATCCGTTCGTCATACAAGCCGATGGCATGTTCGATGCTGACGTGATGGGCGAGCGTGAGTGGATCGCGTCTCAACCCGCGTACACGAGTCTGAGCGTGTGGGACAAGTTCGAGACGCTGCTACCGGCCAAACCGTCTATGGAATGCGTTGACTCGGGCACTCGAATGTTCATCCGATTCACGTTGGGTGAATTGGCGGGCATGTTGAACAGTGGGTTGCCGCTCGGAGGTGGACGATGATTCTTCCAGCAGTCAACGTCAACGGCATCCATTTGAGCAGCCAACAGCATGAGGCGCTTGTCAGCATATGGCGTACCGGTCGAATGCCGGAACCCCACACAGGTCAGAAACCGTGGCTGTGGATTCAAGCGCTCAGACGGCGCGGATTGGTATCCGGCAATGCGCTCAGACTGACCGACAAGGGACGCCGTATCGTCCAACTCCTCCAGGACAGGAAAGCAGTCCCATACCAAAGCACTGCCGACAATCCACACTACGGAGCCTACTGGGACGCCTACTACAGCAACCAGTCAACCTACCGGTATCAGCCCGGTTTGGAAATCATTTGCAAAAGGAACTGTGATGAAACTTGACCCGCCACCGGACTTGGTTGAAATCGCTGAAGCCCTGGACGCGATGGCGAAACCACACTGGGGGAGCGGCATCGTCTTCAGCTGTGACGGCCTGCCGGTCACCACACCAAGACAAGAAGCAATCTGGATGGAATACAACGGCATCACAAGAGGGGAGGACTAATGGCAAGGCGTGGTTACGTGCAGCTCGTGAACGGCTTCTACGACAACGACAAGGTGCGTGATCTCGTGCGCATTGGCCGTGCTGACTCGGTGGGCGTGTTCTGTATGGCTCTCTCGCTGTGCGGGGACAGGCTCACGGATGGCTTCGTGCCGCGCCGCGCCATGCTCTCCAACATCGGTGCCACTCAGGAGCAGGTGCAGGCGCTGGTGGACGAGGGAATGCTCGAAGAGGTCGATGACGGTTGGATAATCCACGATTACACCGCTCACAATCGCACCAAAGAGCAGGTCATGCACGCGCGAGCCGACGCGAAGGCACGCAAGAGCAAATCCCGTGGTCACAGCACTGTCACAGCAGTGTCACAGCGTGACATGCGTGTGACATCGGGACAAACACCAGAACACCAGAACACCAGAACCCAAAAGAAAGAAGAAGAATATTATTCTTCTTCCAAAGAAATGACACTTGCCATGTTCCAAGACTCACGAGAATTGGCGGCAGCCAACAGCATGATGCGCGCCACGTATCCGAACTTGGATTTGAAAAACAGCTGGGACGCCTTCGCCACACGCCAATACGACGTCACGCGCATGGTGGGCGATTGGATACGCCTATGGCGTGGCTGGTGTGAGAACCGGGCGCAAATGGGTGGTATCCCACCGTCGAAGCCACACGTCCACACTTGGGCTTGCGAACACACGTTGAAAGCCTTGCACCTCCAATCGCAGGATGACGTGACCGACATGGCGTCAGCCGTCAAAAAAGCCAATGAGCTAAACCAGAAGGAAGAACCCCAGTGAGCAGTGACAATCCATCCAAGGAGACGTGCCGCATGGTTGATGATCGTGATGGGAGACGTTGCGTGCGTTGTGGCCGAAGCTTGTATGCGGTTGGCGGTTCCCGGCATCATCGGAAACTCCGTAGCCAATGCACGAGGGTGGAGAAGCATCAAGTGCAGAATCTGATTCTGCTTTGCGGTTCGGGTACGACGGGCTGTCATGGTTTCGTTCACATGCATCCGACTATCGCTTATGAGAACGGCTGGTGTGTGAAATCGTTTCAAGACCAGTTGGAAGTGCCGGTACGGACTTGGCATGGACTCGTGTATCTCACCACAGACGGCAAATATTCATCGACAAAGGAACAATCAAATGACTGACAATATCAATCCATCGCATTACAAGGATGGCCCGTTCGAATGCATCGAACTATCCAGTTTGCTCAGCTTCGACTGGGGTAACGTAATTAAATACTGCTACCGGTGGCGCGACAAGAACGGTGTCGAAGACCTCAAGAAAGCACTCTGGTATGCGAAGCACGCAATCGATAACAACGTGCCGTTCCTTGCCATGTACCTCGGGCCGGACAACGACATTATCACAGCCAGACCCATCAGGCTTCTCGGCATTCTAGAAGCCGAGAACTGGGCCGATCTCGAACCATTCTGGAATGAAATCAAGTGGGGATGTTACAAGAAGGCGGTCAAAGTGCTGGCCGACAAGATCAATGAAATCGAAAAGGATGGTGAGTGATGAACCGGGACCGGGTAATCATCGTCGCGATCATCTGCATGACGATTATCTTCATCGCGTCCACCGTATCGCCAGCCGGTTCCAGCGGGAAAACCGGCACGGGCTTCCAGATGGAAACCGTCAAGACCGGTGACGTGACATGGGCGTGCTTGAAGCATAACAGAGAATATATCGGTTGCAGCACGGTGGAGACGGTCAAATGAATGTTTTCACAGGCGAGACCGGCTATATCATCTGGCCGCAAGGTGATACGGGAGTTCACACATGCCGCGTGTACGACTCACTGGATGAAGCTGTGGGCGCGGCACATTCCAAAGCCGACTTCCACCACAGGCCGTATGAGATTCTTACCGCTTATGAGAGTCCGGCAAGAACTATCAAGACAATCAACCCAAGGAGGCACCAATGAGCGACAACCGTAACTACAGTGTGATTACGAACTTTGGATGCCACTGGCAGTGCCCGTATTGCATCGTGCGCAACACTGGAATCCAAATAGCCGAGACCCGTATGGGAGCCACCTATGACACTGTGATGGATTTGGCTGACTCCGGCAAAATGAAATTCCTCAGCTTCAGCGGTGGCGGAGACCCATTATGGGGGCTTGATATTCGCCGTGCCTACTGGTATGCGTCGATCACCCGGAGCCTGTACGAGTACGACATCGAAACCGAAATGCACACCAGTATGCCAAGCATGGTTAAGCGAATGTACAACCTGGCGCCCGCAGTCGAGTTTTCGAGAATCGTCTACCATCTGCGGAACGTCAACATGATTCGCAATCTCGACTCCATCGACGGGGAGATGATACGAGTCGTTTTCGTGGTCACACCTGATTTCACCAAGGACAAGATCGACGCGATAGTTAAAGCCGTGAAGGACAACCCGTCTGTGGACGAGTTGAGTTTCCGTCAGATGGTCAAGCCGGATTACAGCATCGACCACACTTGCGAAGACTATCTGCGCGAAGGCCATAAGAAGGAGTGGTGGTACATCACTCAAGGTGATTACAACCATTACATCGTCAACGACCGGATTTCAGACAAATACGAGGATTTTCAGGATAAGCCGTGAGGATTTGCCTGACTGGTTACTGAAAGCGACTACAGACAAGGAGACATCTATGAGTGACAAAGTGCGGGTAGGCGCAACCACTATCAAATTCGATGTCGTGGCGTGCGGTATGACGCAAGCGACTGCGCGTGTGAAAGTGCCTATCTATGTGGATGGTGGCGATGACATCGGCAACCACATGTCTGGGGTTGTCAGTGCGCGGGTGCCGGACGATTTCGATAAGAGGGTGGAACACGCATTTCAGGCGTTCGCCGACACGTTGGAAGCATCATTCAAGGAGGAGTCCACGGATGTTCAACAGAAAGCATAGGAAAGTCCGATACGCCAAATGCCCGTATTGCGGCAAAAGCCCAGTCATCTCGGAAGGGCGCAGCATCACGGACAAGAACGAGCTCGTCATGCATTACAAGTGCCCAAAAAATCATCTAACCACCGGCGACACGCCATATCCAAACCGAGCATTGGAACTTTGGCTTCTCGCAGTCGGCAAGGTGTTGAAAGTCGATGACGTGATAAGCGACTGCTTCGCCAAACAGCAAAAGAAGGGGACAGGCCAATGACAGAGCATGGGGAATACTGCGTGAGCATCCGCGAATCCTACAGAATGCCCGACCACACGCTGGTTGGATGCGCGGTGACGTTATGGCGATGGAACCATACCGACGAAACATGGTGGTATGCGGCTGTACGCGAATACCTGTTCGTGGACTACAACGGCAGTCGCAGGAAGGCGTTACGGCAGGCCAGACGGGACGCTAGAAAACTCGCCGGAATCTTCGACTGCGTTAACTGTGACACCAACGAGAAAGGAATGTGGGGGAGCCATGAATGATGTTGACGATTCTGACCATGAGCTGACCGACGAGCAGCGAGACAAGCTACGCAAGGCCATCGGAGAAATCATCGGAGACTTCACCCCTTGGATATTGTGCGTGGACACCACGCCGATAATCGGGGATTCACGAGTGTCTTATTCCTCGAACGTTTCAAGCGAGCACGCGAGTGTCTACGAGCTTATCGGACTAATGGAATCCGCAAAAGCAGACTTCCTACAGTAAGGAGCAACCAATGACTGATCTTGATAAGCGTATCCGCGAATACGCGAAGTGGAGGACGGTTCTTGACTGCCTGTATCCGCGTGCGTTCCCGCTTACACCAACCACTGCGCCATATCCGTTGAAGGGTGAGTGATGTTCGGACGGAAGAAGAAAAAGCAGGAGGAGCCGAAAAGTTACCTCAGATGCCCATACTGCGGTCACGCGCCGATAATTGTCACCGGCAAATGCACGTATCACAATCCACGTCATACTGTCTACCGGTATGAGTGCGACCTTATGTGCCTTCAAGGCGAGGTGTGTCAGACTGCCGAAGCTGCGTTCGATTCGTGGGTACGCATTGTCGCCCGCTATTACGACGCGGAAAATGCTATCAGACAATTCCGCAAGGAGAGGAAATCATGAGTCTGGCTGATGTTTGCTGGAATATTTCAAGCGTTTTCATCGTCATCACATTGGGTGTGATAGCGATACTCTGCGTGCTCATGCTATTAGGCGTGTTCGTATGCATCTTCGACCATGACGATAACCACAGGAACGATAAGAGCAGTAAGGAATAACAATGGCGACGAACGTGACCGAAAAAGACAAGACACTGCATGAGGTCATCGACTTTCTGCAAAAAGAGTGGGATGCAGCTAATAACGCTTCCGATAATCCAGACGAAGAAGTGTACGACTTTTACGACGGAATGACGACGGCTTACGAGCATGTAATCAATTACTGCCGTCACCTGCTCGGCTATTCCGGCTCGATGCCTTCCGAGGTGCCGAATCAAAGCGAGGATGCGAAAAAATGAAATGGAAACCGGATTGGTTGGACATCGCCGAAAACCTGCTGATCGGACTGATGGCGGTGGCTGCGGCCGCAATATTCATTGTCTTCTGCGTTTGCATATGGGAAGAAGTGACAACCGCCAGAACCATCATCATGCGCGACGGAAATCAATCATACGCCTGCACGGTCAGCGACATAAGCCTGGCCCCACATGACTGCAATCCAATCGAGGACGCGAAATGAATAAACGGTACAAGGTTTGTCCACTTTTTTGGAGTGATTACGGCGATGAGCGCACCTTGATGAATATGGGTGTGTTTGAAGAGTTGCTGAACGAGGGTTGGAAGATTCTGCGGGTGGATACCATGCCACCAACGGAATTGCGTGATACCGCCGTCACAGCGACGAACGTCTACATCCTTGAGAGGGAGGCTAATGATGATTAGTCAATACGACAAGGACATGTGTTGCCTGTATATCGCTGAGGGGATGAGCTACATCTGGCAACAACGAGGGAACCAAGAGCTTTCCCGAATACTTGAATCATTGGCCGATAGGAAGCTCATGAAGCGTGTCCATGGCGGGTATGCGATCACACTCAAGGGCCTGTTGGCAGTCAAGGTGTGGAGACTTCACCTGTTCCTGTTCCATCACGATGAATACAAGTACTTCAGGAGGAAGAAATGAGCAGGGCTGAAACCACCGCCATGCTGTCCAAGCTGGTGGAGAAGAGGTTGAGGAATCGCGTGAGCTATTGGGCTAGCGAGGTTAACTTCGACCTTGGAACACCACGGAACAGGCGCATCGACTACATCGGATTCAAGCCTTTCACGCCCGGCTACGTGCTCGAACCAAGCAGTGTGGAACTCGGCACTTTCTCCTGCTATGAAATCAAGTCATGCATGGCTGATTTCAAATCGGGTCACGGGCTGACGTTCTACGGTGACGAAAACTATCTAGTCACCACGCCTGAGCTTGCGGATGAACTGCGCGTGGGCCACCAGATTCCGCGAGACATCGACCAAGTGTTGGTGCCCACGGCCAAAGGGGACAAGCTCAGATGCCTGTACGACGTGTCCTATGGAGACAAGCGGAATAGCTACAGGCGGCGTCCGGCGAGTGAGATGCTGTACGCCATGATCGAAGCGAACGGAAAGAGGACGAATTGAGCATCCTGCTGGACGAGGCCGACGCTTACGAGCGTGGCATGGATGATGATTTGACGTTTCAGACGGTTCGGGAGCTTGCCGGTGCAGCGTACATGGCCGGACGTTCCGCTCCACCAACTGATGCCGAGGTGGAGGCCGTGGCAAAACGCTTGCTATGGCGAAGCTGGTGGTCGTGGGATGGCATCGAAAGCGACTATGTGGCGAAGGACGAAGACGATGCGTGGGATTACGCCGGGGAAATCTGTGGCTATCGGGAAGACTTCATCGATCGGGCGAAGGAAGTACTCGAAGTGGAACGACATGCGGTGACGGAATGAGACGGGATTATGTGTACGGGTATCCCACCAAGGATGAAAGCTCAGTGCGATGCTTCGTCGCGGTATCCTGCGGTAGCGGATGCGATCATCCGCATCCGAAGGTCACATTCCACTCCGACCTGATGTACTGCGTGGACTGTCATAAATGGTTCCTACCCGTGTACGCCAGTGAAGTCGAGCTTTTCCATTGGAAACCATGCTCAGTCTTACGCGCGCGAATATTCCATCATCGGGCATACGAGAGAATCATCAAGCAAATCAAGGAGACGAAATGATAGGAAACAAGAATATTCAACGAGGGCTAATGGCCGTGCTTGTGTCCGTGACAATGGTTTTCCCACTGGCCGGATGCGGGAACGAAGCGGATGCTGACGATGCTGAGAACGGTAGCAACTGCATTGATGTGCGAGGCGACTTCACGGCCCATGAGTGCAGAATCGAGTTGCACGACGGCAGAACCGTTACATGCATCAACTTCAACACCTACAAGGGCGGCGGCGGTCTTTCCTGCGACTGGAACAATGCTAGCGGCAAGGACGGGGAGACGAAATAATGGAACATGAACTAATCCCCGTATACACGAAGTTCAACGGTAACGGCGTGCGTGTGCAGAATGATTCAAAACTCATCGACTATCTGGACGATGGATGGAAAATCATCAACGTCACGGCAGCGAACCCACTGGCATTGGACAATGAGGCCGTCGTGTTGTACGTGATCGAGAAGACTACTGCAAATCATTGGAGCAAACGGAATGAATGAGCCTACCGCCGACGAGATCATGAAAATGTTCGCGGTTGACATAGCGGTTCTTCGTCGTGGTAGGCGCAAGCCGTCTGAGAAGCCGCCAGTCGGAAAGAAGAAGGCGAAAGCGTCGAAAAAGCCGGTCAAGCTTACTGCGGAACAGCTCGCACGGAAACGTGAGCACACGCGACAGTGGCGGATGGCCCACCGTGAGCAAGTCTTGGAATGCAACCGCCGATACAAGCTTGCGCATCGTCCGACATTCCACCATTTCAGCCGTGAGGAACAGGCGGCCTACGAACGCAACTACTACCTGCTTCATCCCGAGAAGAGAAAACGGAAGCGGGAGACTGTTTGAGACGTTAATCCAATACCGGTTGCAAGGTTGGGTGCAACCGGTATACTAGACATGTTCCGGCATTAATCGCACGCCTTCGGGCACCGGTGCGGAATCAACATACCATGATTTTGGAAGGCGTGCGATTGGCTGACTGCAAACTGTTGCGTTGCGGGCGTGAACGAGACGATACCAGGCAACTCTGCCCTGAATGTGAACAGCGGCTCCTAGCCGACTTGGAATGGTTCACGAAGAACATCGGCTACTTGGAAACCGACAAGATGAACCGCATCAACAAGAACCATGACGCTGATGGTGGCGGGGGAGGATACTCTGATAATCCGCCATTGAGGGAGCAAGTGTTCGACCTGCTGTATGAGGGAGACGAACGGGATGATAGCGTGTGGGGCACACTATCCGCGTTCGCTAAATGCTTAGGCGTCGAATACCTGAATCACGATCCGTTGAACGTGTTGGCGCAGCGGATAGCCGTCAAGAAAAACAAGCAAGGCGAACCCGCGTGTCTATGCTCAACGGCAACACCCGTGTACGCGCTTGAAATCCGCATCGCACGAGACAAGTGCCAACGCCTGTTGAATCAAGGCCATACGGTCAGCTTGGGCAATTGCCCCAACACCGACTGCAACATGCCACTATCGGCTGACGAGACGGCAAAACAAGTCAAATGCCGTGGATGCAGGAACGTTTGGAACATCAACTTTTTGAGGACACTCATGCAAGACAAGATCAAACACAGCACTTACACGGGGACTGCTTCGGACATTAGAAGCAAACTCCAACAGGCTGGATACCTCGTATCCGCGAACACGTTGAAATCATGGGCGCACAGAGGCAAGCTCACCCCGGTACGCAAGGAAGGGCGGCATCCCATCTACCGTATCGCGGACGTGTACATGCTGATGCAGCAAACCACTCCAGTGGACGATATTTGGAGACTCGTCGGAAAGGACAACCGGCAGTGAGCATCATCAGCATCACCGACAAGGGCAAGACCATCACCTATCACGCGCATCACATGCGCGACGTGATCGAACCAGTCAAACAGTACGGCATGTTCGGAGACTAGTTGCAGATCAGCGGTAAGACAAACAATATTGGCTACGCTCACGCGAACGATGGTGGAGCAGACCTACGTTCCAACGAGGACACGATCATCTGCGCGGGCAGTCAGACGCTCGTGCATACGGGCGTGCATATGGCTATTCCAGCCGGATACGTCGGCCTAATCTGCCCACGCTCAGGCTTGGCGTTGAAGCATAACATCACCGTGATGAACGCGCCTGGCGTAATCGACGCAAACTATCGTGGCGAAGTCGGCGTAATCCTCAGAAACATGGGCGAACAGGCGTTTGAAATCCATGAGGGAGACCGGATAGCGCAGATCGTGTTCCTCCCATACGCGCACATGCAATTCGAGCCAGTCAACGAACTGGATTCGACCGAACGTGGCGAGAAAGGATTCGGCAGCAGCGGCATCAAGTAGCCGCCATATCAAAAGGGAGCAGGATAAGTCATGAGAATCTACATCGTCACAGCTGATATCGATAACCACGGGGACATTCCATTCTATGGAAGTTTTGTCAGTGTCATGGGCGTTTACGCCACGCGAGAGCATGCGGTCAAACATGTGCGCAATCTCAAACGTAGGAAGTTCGCACTCAAACACAAAGGGCTTCACGGAGACAAGGGAGTGTACGTCGAAGAGTTCGAGTTGGACTCCAACTGCCAAAAATTCATCGGAGGCTATTCGGAATGAGCAAACAGGTCATCATCAAGGCTGAACAGTTGAACGCCACGCATTTAGGCAAGAAGGTAACCATTCTGGACGATGGTAAAGCCGTCATGTCAGGAAAACTCAAGGAGTTAAGAGCGACGCAATACTCCATGCCGGTGTTCAGCAACGATATCGAAGCCGTGCCCGACGGCTACGGGAGCATCAGCGTTGGCCCGAAACTGAATTACGAAACTGTCACCGACATCATCATGCATTTGTCGAATCAGCTTAACGACGATATCAAGGCGACCGTGCGTGGTGACACGGAACTGGTAATCGAAGTCAACGGAAAGTAGGGGAATATGACGGAAAACACCACTGGAAAATCAACGAACGAACTGTTTATGCGCGTGTTGCAAGTCGAATCACCGGAACTGTTCGACGGAAGCGAGGACGAGCCGGTACGAGTAGTCGGCTACGATTATTTACCATTCTGCGAAGCGGTCTGCGAAACCTGTGGCGATGACCCCGAAATGCTGACCATCGCATTCGAGACGAAAAACGGTGAATGTTACAGCAAATACTACGACTATTTTGGACTGCCGAACATTTTAGAAGCATTGGACAAGTGGGATAAGCAGTACGGGAAGGTGGTAGAGAACCGTGGATGACACTTCAAGCACGAAGAAATTCGTATTTACAAGTGATAGCAAGCCGTCCCCCGACCTCTCGGATTTCAAGCCTTTTGGACACATTGACGAGGACAAACCCAAGTACAGTGCGATCATGATTATCGAGGATGAAGGCGTATACATTCCCGTGATCTACAAGGAATGCCGCGTGGACCTCGACGTTGATAACCCGACGATTCACCCGCTATCAGGCCCATGTATGGAGTGCTGCTGCTACAGTACGCCGGAACTCGCCATGAAAGCCGGTACACGCATCTACAGGAACATGTTGAAGGACAACAAATGAAGTGGTTTACTGCTGACTTGCATTTCGCTCACCCGTTCGTGGCCGCACTACGCGGATACGCGCTACCCGGATACGCTAAAGACGAGTCAATCAAACAACAGGCCGAACGTGAGCATAAGCCGCTCAAAAACTGTGTTGACTGGCGGAAGCATGATGCCGACATCATCCAAAGCATCAACACGTATGTTGGCGAGGAAGATGAACTCTACATCCTCGGAGACATCAGTTCGGGTGGTACTTGGAGCGTAGACCAAGCGATAATGCGCATCCAAAACTTGCATGTGCCGCGCAAGAACAGGCATCTGATTCTCGGCAACCACGAACTGCACAGTTCCAGTCGCACGTTGGAAAAGTTGGCAAGCGTGTTCGGGGAAGTCGGAAGAGTCAGCATCACCGAAATCAGAGACGGGTGGGGCAACAATCCACACACGGTATTTTTAAGCCACTACCAATGGCGCGAGGACTTCACGCAAAGCAAACCGCTAAGCGCAGTCTCAACCAATTGGAACGCGCCGGAATTAGCCGAATACGCGATACCACGCATGAACAACATGCTGCTCCTGCACGGACACACGCACGCGCATGACCCGCTTGAGTTCGGCAGGCATCACAATGAGATCAACGTCGGATTAGACGCATGGTGTTTCGAGCCAGTCAACGAAGCCGAATTAGTGGACAACTGGCTACAAACCGCGTTAAGCAACGTCTGAGTGGTCTACAATGGCCCTGTTAACAACAAATGCGTTTAGCGAGTGTTCGCCAAACGTTGGAAACCGGCTTCATCATCCTCGGGATAACGGAACCGCGCTTCGATACCCTGCGATTCAAGGATCGCGGCTATCTCCCTGCTGCGGGCATTGACGATCGCGTAATCGCCTTTGTCCCGTCCGTAACGGTCGTAGTGTTCCTGCGAACGATAGTAGAGCAAGTCAACATGGTCAGGCGGGTTGCCTTGGACTTCCTCAATCCCGTCCACCGCATCCAACGCGGCCTCGACCGCTTCGACATGCTGCGTGAGCATACTTTCCAACCATGCCTGCACGTCTGCCGGTGGTTCCGCCTCGCCAGGCTTCTCCCAACGTTTCACCGTCAACACGGCATTGCCGAAACGGTCGGCAAGCATCTTCTGACTGATGCCGCAGCGTTCCCGTGCCGCGCGAAAAGCGGCCTTCGATCCAAACGTCATCAAACCTCCAGACAATCATGAAAACACGGAAAACGTCGGTTCCAGCATGAAAAACACGCTGGAACCGGCAGAACAACGATTTTCAGCGGAATACGTCACGCCTTGACGCAATCGAACACCAGCAAATCGGAATCATCGGAATCCGTTCCGATCTTGGAGTCAAGACGCCACCCGTTTTCCTCAAGACACCGTTTGATGTCCTCCGTCCAATCATCCGCCTCCACGTCGGACGGGGTGAACTCCAAGTCGTCCACAATCTCCCTATCCTCATGGAAATCGATGAAGTAATCGTAGATGCGGATATGGAACGTCGAATCCACGTCAAGCGGGTTCCTGAGCACCGCATTGTTCGGCTCCATCACGTCGATGTAGGCGTTGTGGGCTTCGATGCGCTCGGTCCATCCGCTGATGGTTTCAGGATCGTTCAGGTCGATGAACCAGTCCATGAGCTGCTCGGTGGTCAACGTGTCTGAGTAAGCCGAAAGCTCTTCGTACAGCTTGTCGTAATCGGATTGCGTGGACTCCTCGTCAGCGACGAGCCGCTCATACTTGGCACGGAGCCGTTCGGACGGGATGCAAAGCCATGCGTCTTCGGTTTCGCCGTCCTTGTCGAGCTGGCAATCATAGACGCGCTTTCGTAATTCCGACTTCGGGAACTCCAGTGCGAATGTGCCAGTCTCATTCCACTTGTGGCCTCTGGTTTTTTCGATACGAATGGTAATCATTTCAATCTCCTTGTGATTGTGGGGATGCCTTGATGCTTCCCGTTTGTTGCTAACTACAATATATGTTACCAAAGGTAACATTTCAAGTCGGGCGTGTTGTGGAAATCAATCCTCCTTGCCCAGATAATCCTGCAATCCGTCGCCAGCTTTGCCATTCAGCCCGCGACGGGACATGTCGTAATAGTCGAGCATCTGCGGACTGTTCCACCCGCCTGCGGCCATGATGTCCCTGTCCGGCACGCCAGCGTCACGGGAGAGCGTGCAGAACGTTCGCCGCAATGAATGCGGCGAAATATCCGGCACGCCCACGCGCAATGCCACGGACGATACGATGCCCACGGCGGTCTGCTGCCGCAGACGCGCGCCGGAATCCTCACGGAACACCGCACCACGCCTACGTTCGCCAATGAGTCGTGCGAGAGCTTCGGCCGCATCGGAAGGAATGGACACACGCTGAGACCAGTCGCCCTTGCGGTCGAACCGCACCCACGGACGCCCGTCATTCAGATGACAGTCTTCGACATCCAACCCAAGCGCCTCACCGACCCTCGCACCGGTCAACAGCAGCAGACTGCACAGGGCATCCGTCCGCGCACCCATACCGCGTGCTTCGGTCAGAAAAAGCCTAGCCTGCTCGCGGGTGAGGTACGTGCCATCCGAATGACCGTACAGTTTCGGCCTACGCACATGCTCGCCAGGATTGCAGTCGATATACCCCTCCTCGCAGAGGTAGCGGTAGAGGCAGCATACGACGCTCAGATTCCTGTACACCGTGTTTTTCGCCGCTGGACGCATTCCGTTGCCATAGGCGGCGAACACCTCGATATGGGTGCGCTTCGCCCGCAGCATGTCGATGCCGTTATCCGAACACCAGCGGAGCCATCGCGATACGACGCTCCGATACTGCGCCCTTGTGCCCGGCGTCAGGCCGGCGAGAAAACCGGCGATCATGTCGCTCACCGTTTCCATATGCGCACCGTATCCTTGCAGATCAAGGGCTTATCGGCTGGACCTTTGACGAATGGCGGTATCCACTGCCTGCGCCTCAGCGAATGATTCGGCCCATACGCCTGATCCCTCCAGAAGCCGCGCACGATGAAACGATGCGAATATTCACGTCGCACCCGCTCGTCATCATCGGCGCTTCCGCCCGGACGATGCAGATTCTCACGCAGCACCAGCATCTTGACCTTGCGGATTTCCGGGTCGAAACGCTGCGGCAGCGGATGCGCCATATCGGGTTTCGCCGGTTTCGCCTCGCAGATATGCGGTTCCGCGCTCAACGCCCACACCGCGCGCAGCAGATCGCCGAACCATCGGAAACCGCCGACATGCTCATTGAAAATGCCGTTGGCGAATCTGATGACCGGCAGTGAGAATGATTTCGCGTCGCATTCCTTCAGAGCGCATGGATGGTCCGTGAATCCCATCAATTTGATATCGCCGTTGCCGTCGCATTGCCAGAAGAGCGCCGACACATGGGCGTCTCCGACCTTCCTTCCCGTCGCGTCGTCGGTCACGGGGAATCTGACCATTTGGACATCCCCGTCGAAGAAGATAAGCCCGCTTTGCGCCGGCGCTTCCGATTTCGGGAAATCACCTGCCCGGACGGTATCTTCCGCCAGCGCCGTCATGTCCCGGCTGATCCACCAAAGCTGCGCGACGGCGAGATTATCAGCGAAATTCCAAGCCGCTTCCATGCTCCGCTCGTATTGCGAGTGCGCAGCCATCTCCTCCTTTAATGCGACCCGCTCGTATTCCGCGAGTTTGTCGCGGATCAGCGGAAGGTGCGATGGGATGAGGCGAAGCCGTCTGTTCCTACTGCGCATCATGTCAGTCAGCCTCCCCAAGACGGTCGAAAACCTTGTCATACGCTTTCGTCACGCATTCCAAACCCATGCGATAGACGCTCACGCGATCATGGTCAGACTCCGCCATGCGGCGCTGCCAATCATGCGGGAACGCCACGCTCAACAACGTCTCCCGCACGTCCGGTTTGACAACCTCGATTTTCTGCGGGAACATCGCATCAAAAGTGAGGACACACAAGGCGTAAGCCACCTGCAACGTTCGGTCAGACACGTAGCGGAAAGACTGTTCCGCCACGCGGTCAATCTCTTCCATAGACCACGGAACGGTAGCCGCCAACTTCGCGTACTCTTCCGCATCCTCATAATCCAAGCCGCCATTCATCGAATTGTCCTGAACCGTATCCACCAGGTATTCGTACAGTTCACCGATGATGCCCGCCGTGGAATGGACGAACACAGGCTCAAAATCAATAAAATAACTGCCGAACCACAGGCCGCAGACATGACCCACATAGCCGGTAAGCTCACGCGGCAGCATATTCACGTCAATCATCACAACACCTCGATTTCATCGTTGAACCCCATGAACTCCTGAGTGGTGAACCCGCCATCCTTGACAACGCAGTACAACCAACCCTGGAATCCACCCAAGCGCGCATCACGCATCCCACGAATCAGGTCACGCAACCACGCGCACACAAGATACGTTTTCGACACGGGACGCCAATAACGCTTACGCTCGACCACATCAAAATGGTCATATGCATACATTTGCTGACCAACATGAAAATCAGCCCACAATTTCAATGTTTCCATGACACTCACGCCTCCCTCGAATCAACGTCACCGAACAGTTCATAACGCAACTGCGCATCAGCATCGAACATCGCCTTGTACGCATCACCAAGAGACTCATAGAAGACGCCATCCACACGCCAACCTTCATATCCCTTGGAATCCAACGAACGGAACTCTCTCAGCGCACCAAGCATCATCTTGCGCGTCAATCGATAATCCGGCACGCTCCTATGAAAATTACCGTCGAACCGGTCAGCAGCAACGTAAGCGTCACGCGCTTTAGCCGTATCGAATGGGACAACAGTACCAATCGGCTCATGGTCGAAATTGAAAGTTTTGACACCGTAAGGCCAATAAACAGCGTAATAATGACGGGACATGGTAGAATCTCCTTGCAAATGGTTTGGTTGAGTTAATTACTGTTTGCAATGGCCGGACGGTACTAGGCATACCGTCCGGCCAAACTTTTCAGAACAGGCAATCCATATGACGCGGATCAGGCAGATTGTCGGCAGCCGCGTTGATAACCGTGCTGAGATACGCGGTTATCAATGCGGGACGCTTGCCAATCTCCCTCAATACGGCTTGAACATTCGACTCGATGGACGAATAGCCGGTAGCCTCCAAAGCGGCCTTGACCTGCTGTGCTGTGATGACGACACGTGACATTTCATGCCACCTCGACAATCTCATGCTGAGCGAGGTACGCGGCCACGGACTCTTCCAACGTTTGGTCACTGCCACGCTGGTAGTAGTCACGGTACGCAACCACGCCACTCTTACCGTCGAACGCGACATATGCGACGCGACGGCCCTTGGAATCACGGAAGCCACGCGGCTTATGCACATATCCACCAAACACGTCAGTCAACTCCTTGACCGACTTGCCACCTGGAATCGTGACCACGCGCGCCTTGACGCCATGCTGCGCAATCACCTTCGGCGTATCCTTGGACGGAATCGGCGGCACTTCAGGAATCTCAACCGTATCCGGTTCAGGCTCAACCGACTGCGGGGTGACAACCGGCAAATCATCGTAAGTCTCGCACATCTCAGGATGGTCACACTCGGCCGGGGTGAGGAATGAAATGTCACGTGACACAACCATGCCGCCATGCTCATAAGACAATTCCCAACCATGCTCACGGTCGGCGTCCGACATGCTCACGCCATGCGCCGTATAATCACCACAATCAGAGGAAACCATGCAATCGCCACGTTCCACGATCAACGGCACGTCACCAATCTCACTCACGGCCTGAGCATAATCAGGCCCGTTAGGGTCAAGCCACGTACCACCGTCAGCACGATACGCGGCAGCTACACCACGCACCGCCTGAGCATTCTTCACGCCCGGAATCATCCGCCATGATTCAACACCATCCTTCATCTCGAAACGCCACACGCTCGGGCTATTGACGGAATCGAAAAACATGAAGACACTGCTGGAATTGACGGCCCACAGACCGTTAACCTTGTTCGACATTTTAAAACTCCCTTGTATGAAAACTTGATTATTTGATGGGCCGTTTACCGCACGGCCCTGAGCGGTTTCACCATTCCAAAACCTTGCTACCGTCAACCAAAACGTATGACGTGCCGGATTGATTGCCGTCAACGCTTCCACGCCACTCGCAGATACGCTCGTAGCCGTCCGAAGTGCTGCCGTCCTCCATGCCGCACTGCGGAATGTTGGACAACTCACGGTAGCTCGCTAGGTCGGCTTGGCTGTAATCCTTCGTGGCATACGTTTCAAGCCACCACGTCCACTGCTGTTCAGGCGTGCCATGCGGATCGGCAACAGGCTGGTCACTCAACGCCGGGGAACAGGCCACGCCGAAAGCCAACAGGCCAAACAGGACGGCAACAAGCATGGTAATCTTCTTACGCATTTTTAAAACACCTCGATTGTGTAAAAAGGATTGATAGCGCCCGACAGGGCAAGAACGGGCGTGATTGATAGGCTCACGCCCGAAGGCCAGGGGGAAGGTGAAGGGGAAACGACGCCCTCAGCGTGCATGAGAGTATCGGCTGATGATACGCTCCGCCTGGCTCAGCGCGCGCGCCTGCAAGTCGAGCAGAGACTCGCCACGGAACGCCATGCTTGCATCATGCCCGTCTGCCATGTACCGGCGCATTTCGGACGGAGTGAAGAACCGGGCGGCGATATCCACGTTGTACACGAGAGCGCACCCGCCGTAACTGTATTCCCGCCAATTGTCCGCGCCGTTCAGCAACAGCGCGCGACGTGATCCGAAGTGGTCGGGAAGAACGGTTTCTGGCATGTCGAGCGAATCAAGCAATGCCAGTGCGGTTTCCTTCACGCCCTGGTTCCACTTGCTGCGGGGCTTGAACTCGGCTTCGATATTCTTGTAGGTCTCATCAACGGTATACATTTTGATACTCCATTCCAGCCCCCTTGCTAGAATAAGAGGGCTTAGTTAGTTAGTCAGTTAGTCAGTTAGTTAGTTGGTTAATAATTACTGAGCAATTGAGCCGGATAGCTGCAACTATCCGGCTCTACTCATTCGTGAGCTACCGCACCCATAAAGAGCACCGGTAGCCCTGGCGGATTACTTAGAATCTGCCGAAGTTTCAGAATCAGAATCAAGCAATTTGCGCGGATTAGCAATCTTGAGAGCATCGCACAATCGCAGTGCAGTATCAAGCGACACCGCCCGAACATTGCGTTTACCTGTCTCAATCTGCGCAATCTCGACATGATGCACGCCACTACGTTGCGCTAACTCACGTTGCGTTAGACCGCGCTTCATCCTTAATTCTTTCAAACTCATGGCCCTTACTCCTAACTTGGATTAGAGGCCATTGTAGACCACTCAGACAGCGCGGGACAATTCCATGCCGGACACCGCGCCACGTTGGCGACTCGACGACGGTTCAGCCTTGCATGATGTGAGGGTGCATCATGCCTAGTCGCATTCCGTCGCGTCTCTGTCGCGTCCACTCTTCAGTTGTCAATCATCCATGCCGCGCCTGTTAGGGGGGGCTTCGTGTCACCGGCCTTGCGGTGGTGGTCTCCGTGGTGGTGGCCTCTCGTTCATCTCTGTTCCTTTCGTTGTCGTTTGCTTGATGGCTCTCACTATATACGCTATCCAGTCAGATAGCAAACCAAGACAACACAGACACCACCAAAACCATTGCAAACACTAGCATTCGTCGGCGTGTCGCAACCACACGACGGCGACACAAAGACGGCGGACACCACAGCCACGGCCACGACGCGCCACGGCCATGTCCAGGAACGTCACGGCCACGTCACGACGGCCACACCCAGGGACGCCACGACATCCAGGGCACGACGGCCACGCCACGGCACGGCCACAGCCACGACGTGACCACGACGGCCACGACGGGCACGGACATGATCGCATAAGAGGAACGTGCCCGCGCGATACCACACGACACGCCAAAACACAATCGCACAAACGTTCCAACGTTGCACCATGCAACAAACACCCCCGTGGGGGAGTGTCCCCCGGCACAAAAAGCAAGGCCGCTGGCTCTCTAGTGCTGACGCTGAATGCTCGCTGGAACATTTTTGGATTACCCGTTACTCACGAAGTCTTCACATATTTAGTTGCTGCAACCGTTGCTGCACCCTACATATTGTGTATAATGTTCCTTGGATTGATGTTGATGGCGGTGGAGCAGCTTAAGCCATATCAACGTCTGGCCGTCCACTCACACGCGGTGTGTGAGGATTCTAGATGCGGTACGGTCAGCAGTCCGACCGGTCTATCCCGGGCGTGGCCTATATGGACTCGTACCTATTATTTTGGGCTGGTCTGCAATCCTGTTGGCACAGCCTTTTGGTTGCCGGGTTCGATTCCCGGGGTTTGCTCTAGGTTTCATGGGGTAGCTGCCTATGAGATCGATGGCATTGCTCGAATATCTCCGCTGGAACATGTGGGGGATAAGAGGCTCCCTGCCTTAATCAGGTGGTTGATGACCGAAGGGGAGGCACGGCCAAACGGGTGCATAGATGTTTCACGTTCCTTGCCGTTGGTGGTAAAGCCCATTCCACCATGCCGAACGTCTTTCCGACTTGGACGTTAACTAAGTCGGGTATATGGCATTGGTGCAACCGGTAGCATTACGGTCTCCAAAACCGTCGATGTTGGTTCGAGTCCAACATGCTGTGCTCAGCCTACCCACAGGCTGTGGGAAAGGTCTTCGGAGTCGTCTTGTGGCGGCTCTAGTTTTAGCTGACCCGCCTAGTCTGCGGGAACAGTCTCCTGAGTCGCTGCGGCGGCTCTTGCATTTTGGGTGCTTGGCAGAGTGGCTTATTGCACCACCTTGCTAAGGTGGCGACCGGGAACGGTTCGGGGGTTCGACTCCCTCAGCATCCGCGCGCCGTGGCTGGCGGTAAAAAGCCATTGTGATGATGCCATTGGTTCCTTATGGCTCTCTGGGGGTTGAACGAGCGTCCCATGCTCCTGTTGTGGGTGGAGTGTGGGACGCTTGTTCTTTTGCTTTGGTGGCGGAATGGTAGACGCGGCGCACTCAAAATGCGCTACCTGTAGGGTGTGAGGGTTCGAATCCCTCCCGGAGCACTTGGGTTGGTTGATCTGAGAACTTTTCCTGCTGGGATGTTTCCCCTTTGGCGTGTTTTCCTGCTCAGCACCGGCCAACCCTGTTTTTGTGGAGGCATTGTGGCGTGGTCTAGTTCCCATCGTGATGAACGGTTCAATCCTGATTGGCCGCGTGTCCGTGCGATGATTCTTGAACGGGATGGGCATAGGTGCCAGTGGCCGGTCAAGGATGATTACGGGAATGTTCGCCTGTGCGGACGGTATGGGAATGAGGTTGACCATAAGGTTCGTAATCCCGTCCATGATGATGATCGTCCTGAGAATTTGTGGGTGTTGTGTCGTTGGCATCATCAGCGGAAGACCGAGGGTGAGTCTGCTGAGGTTCGTCGTGCGAAGGGTAGGAGTCGGAGGGAGAAGCGTTGGTATTCTCACCCGGCTTTCAAGTGAATGAGTTCATGTGCGCGGTTGCCGGTTGCGCTAATCCGGTGTGTGCGAAGGGATTGTGTCGTTCGCATTACGACCGTGACCGTTATTCGGGGTCTCCGCTGAAGCCGTTGCGTCAGCGCATGTGTCCTCAATGCCATACGTGGTTTGATCCGAAGCGTTCCGACCAGTTGTTTTGTTCTGGGCGTTGCCGTGTGGCGTATAAGCGTGCTCGTGATGATGATAAGTCGTTGCCGGTGAAGCCTGAAACGACTATGTACGTGCGTCCGGTTGACGTGTCCGAGCTTGAGTCCGAGCTTGTTGTTGAGTCTTTTACTGATTCTCAGGTGGTTGAGAAGTGTGGCGGCTTGTGCGCGAAATGCCATGAGCTGGTTGATGTTGGTTCGAGTGGTGCCGATGGTGCCGCTTTCGTGTGGAAGGTTCCGTTGGAGAAGTCGCATAGTGCGACTTTGGCGAATCGTCTGCTGGTTCACAAGCGTTGCGAGGGTGGAACGTCCTAGCTTCGCGTATTGCCTGAAACGGGCGGATTGTGAGGCTGGCTGTGGCTGGTAATGGTCGTGGTGCGCAGAAGTCGAAGAATCCGATTCTTCGTGCGCCTGATAGTCCGATGGGTTTGGAGTTTCCTGCTGTTCGCCCTGATGGGCAGGAGTGGCTTGAACGGACGAAGAAGTGGTATGAGTCGCTTCGTGTCAGTCCGTTGGCTCAGCGTATGGGTGTTGAGGCCGACTGGTACGCGGTTCAGGATTTGGCGTTGTTGAAGGATGATTTCTGGCGTCCGAAGACTAAGGGCCGTTGGATGTTGGCTTCCGAGATTCGTCAGCGTGAGGCCACGTTGGGCATTACACCCGAAGCTCGTGTGAGGTTGAAGTTCGATGCTCCGCAGCCTGACGATATGAAGGCTTCCGCGTATGAGGGCGATACTGAGGGTGCTCGTAACGTTCAACGGAACAGGCAGCGTGCTTCCGCATTGGGTTTGCGTGTCATTGATGGTGGTGCCTGATGCATACGCGCATTCCCGAATTGCATGGCGAGGATTTGACTCGTTCGATGGGAATGTTCGCGGTTTGGTGGATTGAGACTTTCTTCCGTGTTGGTCGTGGTGGCGGTGTTGGCTTGCCTGAGGCGTTCGACATGGACGAGTACGTGTTCATGCTTCACGCTTATGCGTTGACCGAGTGGGGTACCCGCCGGTTCAATCGTGTGTTTTATTCGCGTGCGAAGGGTAAGAACAAGTCCGGTAAGGCCGCTGGCATTTGCGCGTTCGAGGGTTTGGCTCCTTGCAGGTTCGACCATTGGGCGGAAGAAGGGGAGACTTACGAGTTTCTGGGCGAGGTCTACCCGTATGCGAAGGGTGAGCCTGTTGGACGTATGGTGCAGATGCCGCAGATTCTCTGCTTGGCTACCGCCGAAGGCCAGACTGGTAACATTTTCGATTCGATTTACTACAACTGCGATCAAGGCCCTTTAAGCCAGTTGAAGGGTGTCGGCCTTGATGTTGGTCGTACCCGTATCGGCTTGCCGGAGGGTGGGGAGATTGTTCCCACCACGAGTGGTGCCGCGTCCAAGGATGGCGGTTTGGAAACGTTCGCCGCTTGTGATGAAACCCACTTGTACAACACGAACAAGCTTCGCAACATGTACAAGACCGTTCAACGTAACCTCGGCAAACGTAAAGGTGATGCAGACCCGTGGATTCTTGAAACGTCCACCATGTACAAGCCGGGCGAAGAGTCCATCGCTGAAACATCGTACAAGTATGCGTGGGATACCGCTTCGGGCAAAATCAAGCATCGTAGCGGCATCTACTTCGACCATGTGTATGCGAACATCGACTTGGATGATTTCGCTGACGAGAAGAAGGTTCTCCGCGCCTTGCAGGTCGCGTATGGTGCGAGTGCGAAGAGTTCGGACGGTAAGGATCATCTGATATTGCCGGATGGTCGTATGACCGTGTTGAATGCTGATGGTGTTGACCCCGAGGGGCACACGTATTGGGATGGTGAGCTTGGCCCGTCGAAGGATGGGTGGATTGACCTGAATGGTCAGATGGATCAGATTTACCAGCCTGATTCAGACCCTGCGGATTCGATGCGCTACTATTTCAACACTTTGTCGAGCGTGCATGATGCTTGGCTTACGGAGTCCGACATTCAATCCCACATGCTGTATCGGGATGAAATGCACACCGCGTTCAATTCGATTCGTTTGGATGGCGCGTGGCAACGGTTCGTGACGAAACGTGAGCCTATCACGTTGGGGTTCGATGGTTCCGTGTCGGATGATTCGACGGCACTTGTGGGTTGCCGCGTGTCCGATGGCATGTTGTTCCTTATCAAGTTGGAGTCCGCTCCTGATGGGCCTGAGAAGGCCACTTGGCGTGTGAACCGTGATGCGTTCGACGGCATGGCCCGTTGGATGATGGACAACTACAATGTGGTCGGCTTCTTCGCTGATGTCGCGTATTTCGAGCAGATGATTGGCGGTTGGGAGAAGGATTACGGGAAGAAGTTGAAGGTCGGTCCGCGTAAGAGCGGCGACAAGATCAAGTTCTGGACTAACAACTGGTATAAGGACATGCAGGTCGCGTTGGATAACGCGCATACAGCGTTCCGTTACCCGTATACGGAGCCGGATAAGAAAAGCAAACCGGTCAAGGATGATATCGCGTTGCTTGCTGATCCGCGGTTGGTGAATCATTTCCGTAATGCGCGTAGGCGTGAGACCCGTACTGGGTATGCGATTTATAAGGAGTCTCCTAATTCGCCGGACAAGATTGATGCGTGCATGGCTGGCCTGTTGGCTTATACGGCTCGTGGAAAGTATTTGGAGTTGGCTGAGGTTAAACGCCGTTCCGCTCCGATGAGAATCTACTAGGTGGTGATTTCGAGTGTCTGACTCGTTGATGATTAAGAACGCTTCCGATGATGACGATGATGCTTACGTCATTACCAATCTGGCGCGGGAGTGGGGCGCTCGTCTGCCGTATCTTGCCGAATTGAAACTGTTCAAGGATGGCAGGGAGATGGTGGATGCGAACAGTGTGCCTCAAGGCACTGATCCGAACGCTGCCCCAGTGTACAAGCTGATGCGCCAGTTGGGTGTTGTGAATCTCGCCCGTCGTATCAGTGAGAGCGTGACCGACCGCCAGCAGCCTAATGGTTTCCGTAAGGTCGAGGATTCCTCGTTGAAGGATACTGATGCCGATAGGATGGCGAAACAATGCAGCCTGAATTTTATTCTTCGTCGCAATATGCTGCCAGACAAAGGCGATTACGGATGCTCGTTTGGCTTGGTTTCCAATGCTGGACGTGGGAGATTCATCACGCCTCTCAGCCCTTGGGAATGCTGGATGGATGTTGGTGAGACTGCTGCTATCCAATACACGTATCTGGACCGCGAGAACAAGGAAGTCATTCGATTGTATCGTCTTGTTGTTGATGACAGCAAGACCACGACGAAAGTGTATTCCAAGACGGCACAACGTGAACATGATCGTTCCGTTGTTGATCCTAACGATGTTTCGTCGGTTGCTAAGTTCGCGTCTGATGCGAAAGCTTGGGAGCCTGGTAGCGATTGGGAGTGGGCTGAGGATTCACAAGCATCTGATTTCTCTTATGCGGAGGGATGCGATTCGCTCCCTATCGTACGTTTGAGCACGGTTGACGGGCAGGGATTGTTCGAGCCGTATCTGCCGATGCTGAAACGTATCGACCGTGAAACGTTCGACCGTTTGTGCATCACGATGATGCAAGCATTCCGACAGCGTGCCATCAAGGGCACCGTTCCAACCACGTACACCGAAGAGGATCAGGAAGTCATCGACGGAGACAAGCAGGCTGGTGATCCTATTGATTTGGCATCCACGTTCGCGGTTGGCCCTGCGGCGTTGTGGAAGCTTCCTGATGGTGTTGATATTTGGGAGTCTCAGACCACTGATACCGGTTCTTTGCAGAACAACATCATGGCTGATGTGAAGCAGTTGGCTTCCGCCGCTGGCATTCCGTTGGATATTCTTTCGCCTGACGTGCAGGGTTCCGCCAATGGTGCTGAGTTGAAGCGTGAGACGTTGAAGTTCAAAGTGCAGACGATGAACGAGTTGGATTCTGAGCCTATCGTGCGTATGGTGCGTATGGCTTTGGCCGCGTCTAAAACCGCGAATGCTTCGGCGTCCGAGTTTGAGATGGTGTGGAAGCCGATGGACACGACCAGTTCGCTGGAACAGGCTCAGGCTTGCCAGTTGTTGTATCAGAGTGGCTTGTTGGCGCGTAGGACGATTCTCACGCACAAGATGGGCTTCACCGCTCAGGATGTGTCGGAGGATGATATGAACCGTCTTGCAGACCAGTTCAACATTTCCGGCCAGGCTAATAAGAGTAATGCGAAGCCTGTTGCTGCTGTGGAACCGGCTACGGGTTGGGATGATGAAACCCAGTCCGCTGTGGATGGTTTGCCGAACGTCGAGGGTGAGCTTGTCGATGAAGGCGAGTCCGAGTCCTGATGGCCGGTAAGTCGCTTGAATCGTTGTCTAACACGCTTGAACAGGCTCGTGCAACGCTGGTGAACCAGTATGTGAGTCAAGCCCACAGAATGTGGGACATGCTGACGCCCGCTGACTGGTGGAATGATGGTATGACGTTTGCCGTCGCATCCCGTATGGCGTTGTTGGAGATGGCGTTGATTCAGCAGGTGCGCCGTTTGGGCGTCTCCTATGCGAATGAGACGTTGAAGCTTGTGGGCGTCACTCCGAAGGGGGATGTGCCTAGTTTGGTGTTTCCTCGTGACAATACCGATCCGTGGCTTGTGGCGCAACGTCCGGCTGACACGTATCGGAGTCTTGCGGTGAAAAACCCCACGATTCGTCCTGAAACGTGGCCTAGCAAGACCGATGAGATATTCAGCGAGGTTGATAAGTGGATTGAACAGGCGTTCAACCGTTTGCAGACCACTGTTGACGAGGATGTTTCGAGGGCGCAGACGAGCGCCACGCTTGAACGGTACAAGGATAGCAAGGTGTTGGAGTATCGCAGGGTGTTACATCCCGAACTGTCCAAGACGGGTTCTTGTGGCTTGTGCGTGGTGGCGGCTGACCGATGGTATTCGACGGCTGACTTGTTGCCGTTGCACGCTAACTGTCATTGTGGTGTGGCACCGGCTGGCAGTGATTACGATCCGGGTTTCCAGTTGAATCAGAAGGATTTGAAACGCTTGTACGCCGAGGCTGGTGGTACTACCGCGTCCGCGTTGAAGCAGGTGAAGGTCAAGACCATTACTCATGGCGAGTTGGGCCCTGTGCTTCTTGCCGAGGATGCGAAGGATACGCCCAGTCCAGTTCCGTCGAAGGCTTCTGACGCTTGGCATACGCCTGACCGTAAATCCACGTTGGCTCAGTGCCGTCGTATGGAGAATCGGGCAATCGAGTTCAATCGGCGTTACAAGGAAGTGCAGAAGGCCGGTAAACCGGTGACTTTCCGCTATGAGGGTAGGACGTTCACGTTCAAGCCTTCCAAGAATTTGAAACAGGCTATGGCATGGCAGAAGACCATGCTCAACCAGATGCGGTCGATGCTTGGCGAAGCCGCATAACACTATTGAAAGGATTCAAGCCTAATGGCTGATGAAAATACCAATACCGCTGAAACGGCGGCATCTACGAATGCGCCTGAAACGGGCGTGAACGCGCAGCCGAAGGACACTGCCACTTCTCCTGTAGCCGCCGATACCGCGACTCAAAAGAATGGTGCGGATGACCTTTCCGAGAAGTTGGGCATGTGGAAGCATCAGGCTCGTGAGAACGAGCAGAAGATGTATGAGAATCGTGATCGTGCCAATGCCGCCGAAGCGAAGCTTGCCGACACTGAGGGCGCTCTTGCCAAGGCGAACGTGCAGATAGCCCGTTTGAAGGCGCAGAAACTGCATCCAGAGATTACCGACGAGGCTTTCGACACTTTGTGTGGGGAGACTGAGCCGGAAAAGATTTCCGAATGGGCTGACGCTTTTGTGAAGTTCATGCCGAGCAAGACTGAAACGGTTGAAGCGGGGCAGAAAAAGAATGATGGGAATGCTCCATGTGAGCCATCGCCGGAGTTGGTGAAGGAGTTGCAGAGCAGAAACATGCATGTGTGCAAGCCGCAGTCAAGCGTTTCCGACGCTTACAACTACGGCGTGAAGCATTCCGAAATCAAGAAATAGTTTTATAAGGAGATAAATATGGCCAATCAGATGGTTCATACTGTCGCCAAGACCGCTCCGAAGGATGACCAGTCTTGGCTTATCAATCGTATCACCGATGGTGTGCGTGAAGCACAGCTTGACTTGTCTACGTTCACCAAGGACAAGTCGCATGAGAACGATTACTTCGCGTCCATTACCGACGATGATTACGAGGCTTGGACTAAATCCGGTATTCCGCTGGCTCAGATTACTGGAACCAACAACTATGGCCCGTACGATCCGAACGCTTCCGATGGCCGTAATGGCACGATCATCGGCTTCTTGGAGTCTCAGGTGCATGTGCAGTTCACTCGTACCGGTTTCGAGGATCAGTATCCGACTGTCGGCGTCCGCTATATGGGTGTTATCGATAAGAAGAATCTGCCGTACACCGTTGATTTCAGCAAGGCGAAGTTGGAGGGATTGTTCCTTGATTATGACAAGGGCGCCGCAGCTCCGCATGTGACCGTGTTGAATCCGGCAACTGCCGCCGCATCCGCAAGTGACACCAGCCATACTGCCTGAGTTTAGTTTCTACCCGTTTGAAACCCGCCCATCATGGCGGGTTTTCGCATATTAGGAAGGTTTTTCAATGAGTCTGTTGAATAAGGACATCATTACTCCCGACGAGGCTTCCGCCATCGTGCTGGGAGCCTATCAGACAACTACGGCAGCTTTGCCGTTCGCTTCCATCCTGCCGGACCAGTTCACCGGCTTGTCTGTCGAGTGGACTCCGAATCAGGATGATCCTGAGGTTGATGAGATGAAGTTCTCCACTTGGGATGCTGAGGCACCGTATGGTCGTACTGTTGGCGGCGAGAAGCTGTCCTACACTTCCATGCTGCCGTTGCGTAAGCGTATGCGCGTGTCCGAAAAGGACATCGCAAATGGCAACATTTCCATGACCAACGGAGATTTGAAGACCACTCTGAGCGATTATTTCGTTCAGTTGGGCAAGGAATTGGCCTACCGTCTGGAGAAGGCGCGTGTGGCCGTCGCCGTTGACGCGAAGCTCGGCATCACAGAATCCAATGAGGATGCAGCTTGGGATTATGCACGTGATTCTGCACTATCCACTTCTTTGACAACTACGAAGACTTGGGACAAGACTGGTGATCCGGTCAAGGATTTGCGTACATGGTCCGACCTTATCGACGATAAGAAGGGTGCGCGTCCTACCATCATGGTCACCACCCGTAAGGTTGTGAACGCTTTGACGTCCAACGCGGCCATCATCAACTACTTGTTCCGCGGTCAGGGTTCCACCCTTCCGGCTCTTGTTTCCGAGAATGATGTGAAGAGCGTTTTGAGCCTGTACACCGGCATTCAGGATATTTACGTTGTTGACGAAAGGTATCGTGATTTCGCTCGCCAGTCCAAGATTACTCTTCCGGGTGGCGTCAAGAGCTTCTTCCCTGAGAACACCATCCTGCTGATTCCGGCTTTCGGTGACGTGAACATGGGTTACACCGCGTTGGGGCCGACCGCTGAAGCTCAGACTCCTGCATATGGCATCAGCCGTGAGAAGAACGCTGGCCCTATCGGAGCCGTGCTGAATACTCCGTCTTCGACTCCGGGATACGAGGCTTACGTGAACGGTACTGCATTGCCGGTTCTTGTGCAGTCCAACAGCACTTTGAAGGCCACTGTACTGACCGCATGATGTAGGAGGCGCGTATGAGCACGGCAATCATCGACAACATCGACTGGTTGAAGTATATGCGCGTCTACGGTTCCGCCGACGCGGATTCATTTGAAGAGCATTTCGACACTGATTGGATTTCCGCTCAATGCCGCAAGGCCGCTCTCATCTGTTTGAGCGAATGCCCGATTGTCCGGACACGCTTGAAGAAAGGGCGTCTCTCTGAAAGTGATTTCGCGTCGGTCGTATGCGAAATGGTGTTACGCGTAGTACGTTTCAACCGGTTCAAAACCGAAGCGAACGGTTCTTACTCGTACACGGAGCATGATCCGCAGCAGAATCAGCCTGGCTATGATCCAAGTCCCCGGCTGTTCTTGTCGAAAGCTGAGAAATCGATTCTGAATGGTTTCGCTGAATCCGCTGGCACGATGTCACACATCAGTCTTGGTTTCGACCCCGGTTATGGAGGTTGATGATGGCGTTTCTGTTTGACGATGATACGAATGAACGCCATTACCTCTACGAGGATGACCAAACCGATTACGGTGGTCAGAAACAACTGTTCGACACGGATTATGTCGTTGTGATTCCTCGCAAGCATGTTCAGGACGCGCACGGCGGCCAGTATGTGCAGACTGGCGATCCGGTGAAGGTCATCTGCTGTGTTGAGGGTCGTGCGCAACAGGCCGGCATGTTCTCTATTTCCGGAGCTGAGGATAAGACGCCATCTTCGGATAACCCCGGCGGTTTGGAAGAGGTCACTCCTTTGCAGATTATTGCGAGGGAATGGCCCGGCGACATTTATTCCCGGATCTGGTATAAGGGCGATTATTACGATGCTGACGGCGCTCCTACGTGGCGTGGGAGTGGTTCTCGTTTCTCCCGGCATTGGGAGGTTCGTGCACGTCGTGTTGTTATTGGCGATTATCTTGATGGCGGCATTTCCGAGCCTGAATGGGTGAAGGAGGTGGGTGGCGTTGGGAAGGGTCACGATTCGGCGTAGCGTCGCTACCGATATTGCGAAGATGTATGGGCCGGAACTTACACGCCGCGCCGCCGTGCATAGCGTGTCTGCCGTCCGCGCGAAGGCGAATGAGGCCGCTACGCATTCAAGCGTCGCGGATAGGATCGAGGTTTCCGTTCGCAAAGTCGGCTGGCATCATCAGATTGTCATGTCCGTCATGGGCCGTGATGGCACGCAGGTCGCTCCGCATTTGGAGTTCGGATATTTCAACCGGTGGCTTGAGCACAAGTATGGGCCTCGTGATCCGAGAGCGCGTATTCCGGGAAAACATATCATGTTTGATTCGTTGAGTCGGGTGAGATTGTGACGGACAACATTTTTCAGCGTCTTGCCATTGATGTTCGTGAGTCAATCGATGCGGAACAGTTGGTTTATGAACTGTTGAATCGGGCGTATCCGTGCGAGGAGTGGCCTGATGTGAAGGTTTGCAGCGAGCTTGACTTGCCTTTGAACGCTTACGGTGAACGTGGACAGGTTCTTCTCTATTATGTTTCCGCTCCCGAACAGTTTGACCGTGGATTGTGGCGTTTCGGCGTGACGTTCACGGTTTTGGCCGCTGACTGTAACAATCCTCACGGTTTTGCACGTCACTTGTATAAGACGGTGCAGGGTTGGCCGTTCGAGGAGTCCACGACAGCTGGAACGGTTGGCACCGTGTCTGTGACGGCGCAGAAGAGGCAGTCTGATTCGAAAGAGAATCAAGGCAAGAACGTCAAGGAGTATGGGCTGTCGGCTGTTGTGACTGCCCGCGATTCGTTCAAGGCTTGACCGGTATCGGTCGGGCCTTTTCTTTTATCAATTTCAAGTAGAAAGGCACCATTATGGCTATTAATGCCGATGGTCTGATTCAGGCGTCTCGCGGTACGTTGTTCACGGCTCCCGCGAAGACCGCTCTTCCAACCAAAGTTTCCTCGTTCTTGTTGAATAGTGGCACTGTTGCCGCCGCTGGCAGCGGTTCCGTCGTGAATTGGGAGAATATCGGCCATACCTCCAACAACAACAAGATCAGCTTCAGCAAGGATGGCGGGGACACCACCACGAAGGACACGTGGCTTGTCGCCGGTGCGAAGAGTTCTACCGAGGCCCCGACCATCACCGTGTCCGGCGCGTCCGTGCAGGGTGATTCGGCCACGATCACGAAGGTTACTGGCGGCTGGGCCGGCGAACAGGGCGGCATCGTCGTGCCGTTGCAGCCCGTGGTGCAGCATCTGGCGTTGTTCGTTCTCGCCTACGATGATTCCGACAAGCTGAGCTTCGGATTGTATCTGCCGGAGACCGATTTCACGTTCGATAACGTCAGCCTCGCCGATGAGGATTTCGCGGAGTTCAGCTTCAACGCCGTCGTGAAATCCACTAGCGTGCTGAGGGCCGGTGCCAATGGTGAGGTTGGCGCGTACCAGATTTTCGCCCCGGAGACGTTCGTGTCAAAATAACCAGCCCGGATTCCAGCGGTAAGAATCCGGGTGATTCCTCCCAGACCGTATCGGGTTTGACCTCGAAAGGCTGAGATTTCCTATTGCCCCCGCATGTACCCATCCGTGCGGGGGCAATCCTTTCCAACGATTGGCAGATGGGTTTTTGATGGGGATTACAGATTATGGCTTCCAAAACTGATAAGAACACCGTTAAGACCGTTCCGGAGATTCCTGACACGCTGGCTGAGTTCGTCGAACAGCACGAGGAACTGGCCGGATGCCCTGAGTTCGTTCCGGCTCATGAGTTCTCCGTGGCGCAGACATGCGATTTCATGGTCGTTGATGCCGTGGCGTCCGACAGTTACGGCGTGTTCCGCAAGAAGACTTCCGATGATGTCGATTCAAGTCTGGCTATAGCCAGGATGGTGGCTGCCAGCGATAGTTTCTTCGAGAAGATCGCCAAGGACGTTGACGCCTACCACAAGTGGGTCACTGGCAGGACTCCGACTGTTCTGGTGCAGGTGTTCACTCTGCTTAACGCATTCTATGGTGCGTCCTTGGGAAAATCCGAAGCGTCAAGGACGCCTACCGGAAATGCAAAGTAGAGCTTACGTGTGATTTCCGTAGGTTCTACAATCTGAATCTTCCCGCCGCCATGCATGAGTATGACGGCGGTTTTCTTTTGACCCTTATCGGCGGTCTTGCCGGCTATGACGAGTCGCTGTATCGGGAATGGTTGCTGAACCATCCTGATGAGCGTGCCCGCGCCGAGTCCGATAGTGATTCCGGTTTGAGTTTTCACGGGTTCACTCAGGATACGAGTCTGCTGTTGGGTATTTACAATCAGGTCGGCTTGCTGGTTTCCGGCACATTGCAGTTCAAGGACGGCAAGCATCCTGAGTTCAAACCGATTATGCCCCCTCACGCCGCCGATGGCGTTGATAGGCGTGTTTCCGCCAACTTCGAGTCGATGAAGGCGTTTCTGGGCATGTGATTGAAAAACAGGGGTTCTTATGGTGGAGTATCTCGCCGGTTCCGTTGGAATTGATATTTATCCGAACACCAAGGGTTTTGGCGAAGAACTCCGCCGTAAGCTCGCCAGGTACGCCGATGACGATTTCGATGTTCGTGTGACGCCTGACGTTGACATGTCTCGTTGGCGTGCGGCGAAAAGGCGTATCGAGGATGATGGCATCGTCCAGAATGTTGAGATTCGTGGCGATGACTCCGATCTGAAACGTGTTCTTCGGGACATTGATAAACGTAAAGTATCCCCGAAGGTCGAGCTGACCGACGCTTTGCGTGATCTGCGAACGATGCGCAAGCAAGTTCAGTCTTCCGACAAGGCTGTTTCCGCGATGAACAAGCGTATCGCCAATGGTGGCGATGCTTGGCGTTCTGCCACTGCGAAAAGCAAATCGTATCAGGATGCGGTAAAACGCAACACGCGGTTGACCACGGCGTATGCGAGCAAGCAGATCGACGTTTTGGATAACGTCAAGAAGCACATCCGCAGTATGCAGGATGCGATTGAGAAGGTCAAACCTTTAGGCGGCGTCAACAGCGCTTCGATGGCTCGCGCCAATCGTCTTGTCGAACAGCTTGACAATGCGATGCAGCAGCTGAAGCGTGACAGCAAAGCGAAGATTCGTGTTGACGTCAACGATGTTTCTGAAGTCGTCAACGTTCTTGAGAACGTGTCCAAGCGTTTGCGGCAGGTCGATGGGATGGACGCTCATGCGAAGGTCTATCTTGACGGCGCGAAAAGCATGGAACGCGAACTGGAGGCGTTGAGGCGAAAGTTCCGCAGTCTTCCGAACGACATCGAGACCGACTACCGGTCAGCCATCGACAAGCTGAATCTTGCTGCGTTCCATGCTGGCAAGGATAAGAACTACCACTATGAGGTCAATCTTGATTTGGATGTGACCCGTGCGCGTGAGAAGGCCAAGAAGCTTCAAGAGGATTATAAGAAGCTTGAAATGGACATCGACCTTAAAACGGCTGGTGCTCGTACTCATCTTGCCATGCTCACCCGTCCTCGTTCCGTCGAGATTTACGCGAAACTCCATGCCACTGATTTCGGCAAAATGCTGGATGGTATGACGTATGGCGCGACTGGTCTTCGCGCCGTCAACAACCAATTCCAGAAGTTCGTGAATTTCATGGATTCGCTGGATGAGAAGGTTCCGTTCTTCTCCGCATTGGGTACCGTGTTCGCCGGTGTTTCCGCTGGCGCTATCAACATGTCCCGTAGCGTGCTTGGTGTTGGCTCTTCGATTGTTTCCATGTCGAAGGCCGCATTGGCCGCTCCTGCCGCTCTCGTCGGATTGGGCGCCGCCTATGCGTCCGTGAAGATGATTTGGGGCGAAAAGGGCGCCACTTGGAGCGAGCAGATCGACATTGCATCCACAAAGTTAGGCAAACTGTCCGACAGCGTGGTTAACGCGTTCTACGGTCAGGCCCGTCCGGCCATCCGTGGATTGGCTGATTCCATTGCCGACACGTTGATTCCCCAAATGTCAACTCTTGCCGACCATGAGGGACGAATCGTCGTCGGCATGACCAAGATGGTCAAGGAAGCCGATAAGACAAGCGTCGTATCCAGCATTTTCAACGATGTGAATAAGTCGTTGACTTATTTGGAACCGGGTGTTGAGAGCCTTGTCAAGGCTTTCCTGAATCTTGGCGATTCAACTAGCCAGTATCTCCCTCGTGCCACACGGTATGTGAGTGAGCTTGCGGATCAGTTCGCACGTTGGGTCGATAACGCACGCGCGTCCGGTGAGATTGAGAAGTCGATGCAGCGTGTCATTGAACAGGCTGGATATTTGAAGAATTCCGTGAAAGCGCTCATGGGTATTGCTTCCGGCTTGTATTCCGCTTTGGCTGAGGACCAGAATGGCATCCAAAGCTTCTCCAAGGAGTTGCAGAAGGCGGATAAGGCTGTCAATTCGGCAAAGTTCCAAGACACGTTGAAGTCGTGGGCCGTTGGCGCTAAAGTGGCGCAGTCCGCGATGCGTGATTCATTCTCCGAGATTGGTGACGCTGGCTATTCTCTGCGGCATACCGTGGGAAATGTTTTCGGTGATGCCGGTAGGACGATTGCTTCGTTCACGAAGAATGTGAGCCGCCTGTTGAAGAACAGTAGCGGTGGTATTTCCGATTTCTCGTCTGGTGTTTCCGATGGTTTCCAGAAGGTGTTCAACGCTGTTGGCGATGTGAGTCCGATGTTCAGCCAGCTGCTTTCGACTGTCGGGCAACTGTCTAAGACGTTCGGCGGCACATTGGCCGCTTCTCTTCGTGCTTCTGCTCCGCTGATTCAGGCTATCGCTACCGCCGCCGAGGCTGTGGCTAAGGCTTTCAGCGCGTTGCCGGAACCGATTCAGGCCGCGTTGGGCGTGTTCGCCACGTTCGGCAAGGCTGGCAAGACCGCTTTGGACACGGTGAAGCTTGCCGTGGTTGAGAACACGATGAAGTCGCTGCAATGGCAGAAGGCTTTGATGGAGTTGGGCGTGACTTCCGCCGGTACTGGTGTGACGTTGAAGAATGTCGCGCAGGGGTGGGTGGCGTCTAATCCCGCTGTTTCTAAGTTCGTGTCGAATGTCGGCTCTGCTGAGGGCGCGATGGGCAAGGTGAAGGCCGTGGCGTCTGGTTTGGGTGGGATGCTTGCGTCTACGGTTTCCAATCCGGTGACTTGGGGCGTGGCTGCCATTACGGCAGCAATCGCAGCGTATTCCGATTACAATGCGAAAGCTCAGGCGACTGAGCGTGCTTCCGAGAATATTGCGACAGCGTTGGGTAAGATTCCTGATTCGGCCGCCGAAGCTTCCGGCGCGTTATCCAATGTCGCTTCCGCGATTCAGGATGCGTTCAAGGACAGTAAGTATGCTGAGACTGGTTGGAGCTGGTTGGATGATTGGACAACTGGATTCAAGAATACTGCCGAAGCCGCCGACAAGCTTGGTGTTTCGACCACTGACCTGAGCAAGGCTGCGAGCGGCAGTACGAAGGCTTACAACTCGATGATGAATCAGTTGAAGGCCACATATGATGCTCACAGCACTTATTCGGCTACCGCGACGCAGAATTACGGAAATGAAGCTGGTGCAGCCAAGAAGCTTATAGCAGTAATGGAGAAGGCACGTCAGCAGTACATCGATAATGCGGAAGCGACTTCCGTCGCGAATGGTCATGCTGCCGGCTATGCGAAGAGTTTGATCGAGATGGGTGAGGATTCCGATTCGGTTTCCATTGCCATTGCGACTCAATCTCAACGTCAGCAGATGTTGAACAGTGCCGCGCAGAAGTACAACGACATTATCAACAATCAGCGTACCGCGCAGCAGAACGCTTTGAGCGTTGCTACGGAATATGGTCAGATTTACAACGGTTTGGGTGATTCCATCCAGCGCATCAAGGAATTGGGTGTGCAGAATGTTTGGGACAATGCCGCAGACTCGTTCAACAACATGACTGAGGCTGGACAGTTGGCTCAGACCAGCTTGCAGAATCTTGCAACAACCGGGCATGATTGGCTTGAACAGTTGGTTGCTTCCGGAGCTTCGACCGATGAGGTGAATGCGAAACAGCAGGAGTTGGCAACCCAATTCTATGATACGGCGAAGGCGATGGGTGTTCCTGAGTCCGAGATTCAGAAACTGCAACAATTGTATGGGTTGACCCCTGAAGAGGTCACGACCTTGTTCAAGACAGAAACCGAACAGTCGAAGCAGAATTTGACATCCTACCTGTCCGACTTGCGCGCATTGTTCCCCGGTGAGGGCAATACCGCCATTTTCACCACGGTTCTCAACGGTATCAACAGTGGCGCATTGTCCAGTGCCGACGAGGTTCAGTCGTCTGTGAACGACTTGATGAACAATGCGAGTACGGATGGTTCCGGCAAGTACACGATTGTGTTGGATGCCGATGGCAATCAGGCTGTTGTCGCCACCGACGAGGTGAAGAAACATGCAGACTTGTTCAAGAAAGGCACGGATGGCAATGGCTACACGACCAATCTGAAGGCTTCCGATCTTGCTTCGATGACCATTGACTACGTGAAAGGCGACGCCAACGCCTACGGTTCGTTGCGACCCACCGCGTCACTCGGCGCGAGGGACAACACCCAGCCAGCGAAACGCAGTGCAGAGAACACTGCGAACCAGTGGAATGGCAGCACGTATAACGCGCAGTTCGGCGGCAACATCTCCGGTAGCTTCTGGGGGATGCTCGGAACTTTGTGGAATGAAGGCAGGAGTTGGGCGAGTAGAACGTTCAACGCTATTTTCGGAACAAAGAAGGGACGTGCCACAGGCGGTGAGGTTGAAGGTGACAATGTGACACGTACCGGCAGAATCGTCGGGCGTGGAACGAACACAAGTGATTCCATCGCTTTGAACGATTCCACCGACGTGTCAACAGGCGAATACGTTGTTCGTGCCGCAGCCGTACACAGCATGGAAGCCATATATGGCAAGGGTGTGATGAGCGCCATCAATTCGAGTGGTGACATTCCAAGCCAGTACTTGAAGAACGCACGTCGTATGACCCGTGTCTCTATGCCTTCCATCGTGTCGGACTATTCGTCTGAATCGTCCGACGGTGTCAAGTTTGAAAGTGGCCCAACGTACAACATCACGCAGAACTTCCAATATCCGACCGTCACGCCAATCACCGTTCAGACGAATCAGAAGTTGGACAAAGCCGCGATGATCGGCATGTGAGAGGGGAGTATCGTGGCTTTTTCCACGTGTTTCTACAGGTTGAACAATGTTCCTCTTGATTCGGAGAACTGCATCGTTACTGTTGGTTCGACATTGTTGAGCGCCATCAGTGTTGACCGTACCGTTTCGACGGTTCCGCAACGGCATGGTTCCATCCCTTCCGGCATGACGCCTAGGTTTTCGGAACGTCAATTGTCGTTGCAGGTATGCGCGTGGGAGCCTGACGTGCTTGGTGAATCATCCAGGCTGATGCGGTTGTGCACGATGCCGAATCTTGTCATGAGTCGGATTATCGATGGTGTCGAGCAGCGTACCCGTGTCGAGTTGACCTCTTTGAGTCCTGATGATTCCAAAAGTCATCCGAACAGGTTTGTTCCGTTCACTGCCGTGTTCGCCATGCCTGACGTGTGGTGGCGTTCCGTCACGCATGAGACCGTCTCACTGCCTTTGAACGGTGGGAAGGTCATGTCCGGCGGTTCGGTGATGCCGTCCGCCGGATACTACACGTTCTGGCAGGGCGTTCCGAACGCTAGTCCGAGTGTGCTTTCCACTCAACTTCCGTATAGTTGCGGTGACGCTCCCATAACAGACATGGTGTTTCGTTTCCCGAAAGGTGTGACGGGCATAACGGTGAAGGATACGGTATCCGGTACCGGTATCACATGGTCTGGCACGCGCGTGGATGCTCGGCCTTACTTGTATTTGGATGCGGGATCGTTGACTGCATGGAGTTCCGATAGTGATTCCGCATGGTCTGGCGGTTCTCAGAACGAGACAGTCGGATTGGATTATCTGCCTTCCGGTAGGTTGCAAGTCAATCCTGATGTTTCTGGTGACTACAGGATTGCAGTTAAGGCCACTGGTTCCGGGAATGTGGCGTGCAGGTTTAAGAGAAGCTGGTGGTGATTTCCACTGGCTTCTTTCTTTTTAAGTTGAGGGATGCTTATGGGTAAGACTCTAAAATCTCGTCTTGTCGCATATCAGGCCAATGGAAGCAAGCTTGGATTGCTGCCTGAGCCGACTTCCTATACTGTGTCGTTCACTCATGATGCTGTAGGTGCTTTGACCGTCAGCTATTCGCGTAAGGCTTTGCGTGGTGAGATTCTTGACCGGCGTCTTGAAACCGGCTTGGAAATCGCCGTGGAAGTGTCTGATGGTGGACGCTGGATTGAACCGTATAATGGCCGGTTTGTTATCGCTTCACGTTCAAGGAACGCTTTGGACGTGTCCGACACGGTGTCGTTGACCGGCGTTTCCTACGGGTGGCTGTTGAAGAAGGCTTTGAATCTGGACACGTCCAGATTGGAGACCAAAGGCGACGAGAAAGGCACCCGTAAATTCGCGAACGCGAACGCTGGCACGATCATGCGCACGTTCATGGATGAGAATTGGAATCGTGGCGGCGTGAAAGTTGATTGCAGCCGGTTCACTTCTGGTGCCGATTCCGCTGGCAAACAGTGGGGTTATATGCTGCCGAGCATATATTACGATCTTGGCATTTCCATACAGGACGTGTTGGATTCGCTGGTGAACAACGGCTTATGCGATTGGCGTACCGATGCCCGTCAACTGTTGTTGTGGAACGCCGATAGCGTCGCCGTCTGCCGTGACTTGTCTAAATCGTGTGTGGTGACGCTTGCTCAGGATGTGTCCGAAGCTCCTGACGATGAGAGTATTGATGGTCTGGCTTCCTCGATCCTTGTACGTGGCGACAATATTAATTTCCGGCAGGATAATCCGAACGCCCCGAAGCCTTGGGGCGGTTGGGAATTGTATTCAAGCCAACAGGGTGTGAACAAGAAGGAGACCGCCGAACATCTCATCAAACCGACGTTGGCTAACGCGGCTAGGGTTCGCGGACAGTACACGCGATCCGTGAACGTGGTCGAAGCGTCTTGTCTGCCGCTCATCGATTACACGATAGGCGATTGGATTACCGCGCCTACAGTGGCGAACCGTGAGAAGGTCCGTGTCCAACAGGTCACGTTGCAACTCGACTCGACTGGGTTCAAGGCTTCACTGATTCTGAACGACAAGAATTATGATTCCTCGGTTCGTTTGACGAAGCGTATGAACGGTATTACCGGGGGCGCTCATCTTGGTGGAGCGTCCGGTGCGATTCCGGCTCCTGAAAAGGACCATCGCGTGCCGAAGGCTCCGCAGAATCTGTCGGCCAATTCCGACGCTTATATCAATGTGAACGGGTATGCGCGTGGCATGGTTACGGCCCGTTGGGATGATGTGACGTTGGCGACTGATGGCACCGCCATGGACATCACGTCGTATGTGGTCGAATATCGTGTGAACAAGACTGGGTATGAGTGGCATTCGGCTGGTACTACAACCGAGCACACGTTGTCTTGGTCGAATTTGGATTGCGGTGTTCAGATTCTTATCAGAGTGCGTGCCATTCCATCGTATTCCGATCAGATGGGCGAATGGTCCAGCGTGTTCGCGTTGACCGTCGCCAAGGACACGACGCCGCCTCCGGTCCCATCCAAGCCGATTCTTTCTTCCGAGTTGGGCGTGGTTTCGGTTGCTTGGGATGGGAAAACCGCTGATGGTGGTTCTATGCCTATTGATTGGGATAGGAATATTCTCGGCGAACGTTTGGCTGATGGCGGTTTCAAGGAGATCGCGGCCGTCTCGACCGGTATCGGCGATTATGTGATTACTGGTTTGACGGCTGGCACGTCTCATACTTATGCGTTTCGTGCTGTCGATCATGCGGGCAATAAGTCTGACTGGTCTGCGATTGCCACTGTGACCGTGGCTTCCGCCGTCTCGCCTGATGAGGTCAAGCAGATTCAAAAGGATTTGGCTGACAATCAGACGGCGTTGAGGGATAATACGGCGAAGCTGACGCAGGCGCAGAAGGACATCCAAGCCAACAAGTCTAATCTTGATGCGGCGAATCAGACGCTCGCTCAAGCCAAGACCGACCTATCGCAGGCGCAGAAGGACATCGCGCAGACCAAGAGCGACCTGACCACGGCGAACGGTGAGATTTCGAAGGCGAAGGAGTCGGCGGCTCAGGCGTATGCCGAAGCACACTCGAAGAATCACACTTTCCGTGGGCCGGATGAGCCGAAGGACAATCTCATCGTCGGCGACCTGTGGCTCAAGACGCAGGCGTATTGGACGAGGTGGCAGGGGGAGAAGAACGCAAGCCCCTCACTGCTCGCGGACTTTTACACGTACTGGACCGGCGCGCCGAATAATTCGCCTTCTGTGCTTGTGCCGCTGGCCGACCGCGTTGTCGATACGCTTGTCTGGGATGGCTCGAATTGGAACCATCTCGGCTATGCCGATGTCGAGAAGAACGCGGACGAAATTTCCAAGGCGAAGTCGGATATCGCGGATAATGCCGCTAAGACCACGGATGCCCGCAAAGCTGCCGAGAATGCCGCTGCCGCAGCGAAAAACGCGCAGGGCACGGCTGATACGGCCAATGGTGCGGCGAAGACAGCGCAGGATACCGCCAATGCTGCTACCGCTGCCGCGAAGAGTGCCACCGCGACCGCAGGTCAGGCGAAGAGCGCCGCCGACGCCGCGCAGACCGCCGCCGAAAGCGCCAAGAAGACCGCTGGCAACGCCGAGACGCTGGCGAACACCGCCAATGCTTCGGCCAATGCGGCCAAGTCCGACGCGGCTTCGGCCAAGTCCGACGCGGCCAACGCCAAGACCACTGCCGCGAATGCTTCGAGCGTGGCAACGCAGGCCAAGGCCACGGCTGACAGTGCGGCCCAATCCGCCACCGATGCGGCCAATGCCGCGCAGAAGGCCAATACCGCAGCCGCTGCCGCCGCTGGCGTGGCTAACGGCAAGGCCGACGTGCTGATTCAGAGCACGGCGCCGGATACGTCGATGCGCAAGGCTTCGACCTTGTGGATTGACACCACGAACGGTGCGAACACGCCGAAGCGCTGGAATGGCAGTGCTTGGGTGGCTGTGACCGATAAGGCTGCCACTGATGCGGCCAATGCGGCTGTCAAGGCCAATACGGCTGCGAAGACCGCTCAGGATACCGCCGACAAGGCTGCGACTGCCGCAGCTAACGCAGCGTCTCAGGCCAATCAAGCCAATGCGGCCGCCAAGAAGGCGCAGACCACTGCTGATGGTAAGAATCTGATTTACCGTGGCCCCGACGAGCCGAATCATGATGGCTTGAAGCCGGGGGACATGTGGTGGAGGACGCAGAAGTATTGGACCCGCTGGAAGGGTGAGAAAAACAACTCACCGAGCCTCTTGGCCGACTTTTATACGTACTGGACGGGCGCGCCAAACAACAGTCCGAGCGTCTTGGTGCCCTTGTCCGATCGTGTGGTGGAAGTCCTGACGTGGGACGGTACGAGATTCGAGCCATTCGACCTCGTGGCGAACAACATCCTCGCATCTGGAACCGTGGCCGCGAAGCATCTCGCCGCCGACTCAGTGACCGCCGAGAAGGTCAAGGCCAATGCCATCACGGTGGACAAGCTGGCCGCGAATTCGGTCACGACTGAAAAGCTGGTGGCTGACGCGGTGACCGCCACGAAACTCGCCGCCAACTCGGTGCAGGCGCGAAATATCGTCGCACTGTCCATCACGTCCGACAAGATTGCCGCCAATTCCGTGACAACTGGCAAGCTCAAGGTCACGGAAGACATGACCGTGGCGCTGCTCAACGTCCACAAGATTCAAGCGGGCGACATTGCGGCTAATGCCGTGACCACTGCCGCTTTGGCTGCTGGCGCGGTAAACGCCGACAAGCTGGCCGCTAATTCGGTCAATGCGTCCAAGATTGTGACTGGTGCCATCACGGCCGACAAGCTGGCGGCAAACAGTGTGACGGCTGTCAAGATCGCGGCTGGCACTATCACGTCCGACAAGGTGGCGGCAGGCCAGTTCAAGGGCTACGTCTTCACGGGCGCCGTCTTCCAGAGCTCCGAGGCCGCGAACACGGGCATGAAGCTCAATAGCACGGCCTTGCAGATGTGGGACAGCAATCACAACCGCACCGTCTACTTGGACGGCGAAGGCAAGTCGAATCTGCTGACCGGCACTTTCCAAACCCGCATCAGCGGGCACAGGGTGCGTATCAGTCCGGATTATCAGACCTACATCATCGGCGGCACGGAAACGTTCGTCGGTGATGGCTTGGAATTCCCGGCCTACAACGGGTCCACCGCCTACTTTTCGCATCCGGCCATTGCTTCTGTCATCAAGTCGAATCAGGTCGGTGCGATGGGCGAACTGGACTTGTGGAGCGGACACGTCACTAAAAACGACCCTGCTGCTTTCCTTCGCCTCAATTCCAAGCCACGCGCGAAAGGCGGCACCGGCAGCGGCATCACCTCGCAGGCGTACCTCAAGGCCGACACGAATTGGGACGAGGGCGACAACAGCAAGAAAAGCGGCGCCGACCTCAACCTCCAAGGCGTGGGTGGCTCCGGCGCAAGCGCGTATCTCAACGTGCGCAGCGACACCGGCAGCCTCTGCGAGGCCGCCGTGCACTCGTACGGTTCGAAGGCCCGCGCATACTGCACCGCATCCGACGCGAACGGCGAGGTCGGTGTGCTCTCGGACATCAGCACCGGCTACGTGTATCTGGGCGGTTATCTTGGCGGGCTGAATGGACGGCACACTTTCGAGGGTGCCGTGGCGTGGAAACTCTGGTCAAGCTCGCAGAATCTCGTCACCGGCTCATATGGCGACAGCAAATTCTCGGTCGGCAGTCCGGCAAAATACGGACGATATTATGCCGTGGCCTGCGCTGACACCACGTGGGCCGGCATTATCGTTCACACGATGAACACTGGCGGACAGTCCGGGTGGGGCATCAAAGCGTTCAACGCCGACCAAAAATGCGCTGTGGACGTGTGGTGCGACACTTTCGGCTGGCTTGTCAAATGATGATTGGAGTGATTTTGTCTGCGACTTTCGAAAAGGATGAAAACAGTGGACTGCTCATCGTCCGCTGCGACCCGCCAGTGAATGGCTGCTGCAATTTCGTGTTTTCCAGCGAGACCATCGCCTCGTGGAAGGCGTTGCTCGGCCTCGCGTCGACGCGTGAGGCGATCGCGGCGATCATGCAGGGCAAGGAGGATAGGAGCCGATACGACCCGACCACGGGTAGGGGCGTGTGGACTGGGGCTTATGAGGCCCTGGAAAGCGCGCTCGACGACTCCGCCACCGACGTGAGCATGCTCGCCGCTGATGGCGAGGTCATGAATGACCCGCTGACCGCCGCGCGCAATAAGGCGCGTGAGGGCATGAGTCTGCCCACCATGTCGAATGAGACGGACGCGAATCTCATTGCCGTACTGTCCGCTGATGACTCCGATGAGGAGCCGTCGAGTGGCATTGACGTGACCGTGACCAAGGACATTGAGGGATTGGACGATTTCCTCAATGACGAGTCCAGTCAATCAAATCTGGACGAGTGCGAGGAGAGATTTTACCAATCCCTCATGCCACGACCTCAAAACAACCAACAATAAGGAGATTGATTATGGCCGATGTGACCACTGAAACCACTACCGATACCGTGCATGCCGTGACGCCCGCCGAGCCGTCTGGCGTGCTTGATTTGCGTCCGCCGAAGGAGTCGGTGCGCGCGGAATTGTGCCGTCTCGGATTGGAGTTTTCCAGCGCTGACGGCACCGCCGAATCTTGGCGCGACTACCAGCGTGGCGTGCTCGCGACGTTCGATGATTCCGGCGCGTCCGTCACTTTGACGGACGTGAAGACGAATCTCGGCCGCACCCTCACCTTGGACGAATTGAAGGCGGTTACTCGTATCGACACGATGACCGCCGCCGACTAATCCAGCATTCCAATTTTTTCAACCCCTGCAATCCACACGGATTGCGGGGGTTTTCGTATTTAAGGAGACATTTTGACTCAGCAGATTCCAGCCGACGCGAACGACGTCATCGACACGCTCTCCGCGCAGATCGGCACTCTCAACAAGCAAAACGCGATACTCGCAAGTCAACTCGCAGCGGCCATGAAATTGATTCCCGCCGACGTGCTCGAAAGCGTGAAGGGAGACGAGAATGCAGAGGATTAACTGGTTTCCCGACCCGCTCATCACCGGAAAACTCTCCGCGGAAATCAACAATGGCGCAGCAAAAGCTGTTGTGGTCGCCGACAATAAGAATTGGCTCAGAGTCACCAGCACCGCGACCGGCGATAATTTCGGACAATTCTCACTGTCGGACGGCCTCATCCCACCGGCTGGCACGTATCACGTGCACGCCAGGGTATACGCGCAGAAGGCCGCCGCCAATTTCATCGTCTACAGCAACGTCAACTCCTCGTGGGAGCAGTTGCTGAACAAGCCGGTCGCCGACGGGCAAACCCTCACGGTGGACTCCGAGATCACGATTCCGGAAGGATGCCAGCGTCTCCTCGTCAGGATGCAATTGGGGAGGGAGGTCGGCTTGATCGGCATGATGAGCGAAATCCTCATCGAATCGGCCGACACTTACGATAAAGCCGTGGGGGGGGGCTTCCGGGCTTCTTCTCGGGGGACACGATGCCAAAGGAGTGAGCTTCGTCGGGCGGGTGATGTCCGATGATGGTCACGAACCTGATAAGCAGTCCAAGAGCCCACGTCACGCTGGAACCGGGCGAGTACACGCCGATTTCGACCATCGGAAAGCAGATTGGCGTCGCATACTGGTGCACGGTCTGGTTGGACGTGTCGGGCGGCTCCGTCACGGTGGACAACTGTCCGGGCACCTTCAGCAAGAGCCAACGCATCGGATGGTCCCTCACGTCCCCGAACACGAATCCGATGAGCCTGAGATACAAGGTCGTGTCCGGCAGTCCGACCGTCAAGGTGTGGAACATGGTCATGTGCGAGCTGGGCGAATACCAGGCGAACAAGGCATTGCTCGACAGCATCTACTATTTCGACGGGGATACGATGCCACGCGCCTGACCCTCGCATTGGGGGTGGTGGCATGAGTCTCATCGTTAATCACTGCGTCATGCCGAAAGACGGTGTGAGCGTCAAGACGACGAACACGACACCATCGGACATCACCTTCACGGGGTTGATGGCGGGCGTGAAATACCATGTGAGCGTCGTCTGTTACATGCTGTCCACGAGTGGCGACAATCCGCGCTTGCGTCTCACCACCAATGGCAGTGATAGTGGGCTGGTCGCTTCGAATGGTTGCGTGGATTACGTCTTCACCGCCGCCAGCACCACTCACGGCATTCTCGTTGGGCTGAACAGTTGCACGGTCAATCTGAGCAAGGGCTTGTGCGTGCCTCAAGACCAGTGGCAGCAGCTTGTCTCGTTGGGATTGCCGGGCAATTATTTCGATGGCGACACCATGCCAAAAGATTAAACGATTTCAAGGAGATGTGATGTGTTTCAAACGTTTTTAGCGGGTTTTGGTGGTGTGGGCGGCGCGTGCGCTGTCATCACGCTCTGTCTCAAAGTGTGGCCGGGAGCGCTCGAATCATTGGCTACTGGGCTGTATGCCCACGTCAATCCTGAGCGCTTGCCGTATAACAGCGTGCTTTCCCAGCATTTCGCTAAGACGAGGCAGCTCGGCGAACGTTCCGAACGGTTTGACGGGCGGCTGGACGAATTGTGCAGGGACACCATAAAAAACACGCTGATTTCACTGATTTACGGTGACCAAAGCCACGACCACAGTGAGGCCGTCCGATACGAATTGGCGAAATTGGAGAAATTGGACGCGCACTGCTGGATAGTCGCAGCAGCAGAAAAATACTTGGAAGAACGCCACTAACTTCTCCCAACCCAACTCTTTACAAGCCATCCCACTGTGGGGTGGCTTTTCTATTTTTGAAGGAGGTTTGCTTGAAGATTTTCGGTAAGAAAAGTCCTAAGCATAAGAAGATTCCACGCAACATGCGGTTGCCGTTCGCTGGTCTTGTTGTCGCATTGTGCATGATTATCGCGCCTATCGCGTCCGCGAACATGAACGTGATCGACGTGTCCGGCTGGCAGTCGGCTGATGTGACCCGCGTGGTTGATGCCGATGCCGCCGTGGTGAAGGTCACTGAGGGTGGCGGTTATGTGAATCCGTCGTGGCGTAGCCAGATTGATTGGGCGCGTCAGACCGGCAAGGCTTGTGGCGGCTACCATTACGCTGATGGTGGTAACGTCACCGCAGAGGTCAACCATTATCTGAACCAGTTCAACGGTTATGTGGGCCAGTGCGTGCTCGCGTTGGATTGGGAGTCTTACGGCAATCATGCTTGGGGTAACGGTGACTGGGTGCGCCAGTGGGTGAACCAAGTGTATTCGCGTACCAAGGTGTGGCCTATTGTCTACGTGCAGGATTCGGCTGTGTATCAGATTCCGTCCGATGTGCGCTCCCACTGCATGTTGTGGAAGGCCCAGTACGCTTCGATGAACGCGACCGGCTGGCAGTCCACTCCGTGGAATGCGGGCAGCAAGGGCGAGGGCATGGTGCAGTATGCGTCCACCGGCTATCTGAACGGTGTCGGCCCGCTTGACCTCAACCTGTTCTTCGGTGAGCGTGACGCTTGGCAGAAGATCGCTAATGGTGATCGTGGCAAGACCAAGACCGAGGTTCGCCACGACCCGGTTAAGCCGCAGGTGACTACCACGCCGGACTACAACGATATGGCTACCAAGGTTATTCGTGGCGTGTACGGCAACGGCAACGAGCGCCGTCAGGCTCTTGGCGGTGCCTACGACCGTGTGATGGCGATTGTGAACCAGCGTTTGGGTGGAGGCTCGACAGTGAGCGCTCCGGCCAACACGAACTGCGGTAGCGTCTGCGTGACCGTCAAGAGTGGCGACACTCTTAGCACCATCGCGGCACGTAATGGCGGCAGCTGGAACCAGTACACAGGTTATCGTTCGGGCAACCCGAACATCATCTACGCTGGCGAGACGGTCTGCCGTCGTGGTACCGGCGTCGCACGTCAGCCGGTCAGCAACACGTACAGCACTCACCGTTACACCGTCCGCTCCGGTGACACGTTGAGCGGTATCGCCGGATACTACAAGGTGAACATGTACAGCATCCACGGTTATCGTTCCGGCAACCCGGCGTTGATCTATCCAGGCGAAACCCTCTACTGGTAAGGAGACCGATTATGGTCGATGAAGTCAAGGAGACTCAGAATGACGGCGAAAAGCCGCAGGAAGAAACAGGCGAAGAAAACAACTACATCCTGCCGGACGAAGCGTACAAGGTGCTGAAGTGGTTGGCGCTTATCGCGTTGCCCGCTTTGGCTGTGTTCGTGCATGTGGTCGGCCCCGCATGGAACCTTCCATGCGTTGACCAGATCGTGACCACGTTGAACGCTTTGGCTGTGCTGGTTGGCGCGTTGATTGGCGCCAGCGAATTGAAGGCCAAGTATTCGGCCTGATACACCATTTTCCTGACGTTAGGAGAATGGTTGCCCCTCTCTCAGCGATTACGCTGGGGGAGGGGCTTTTCTGCGTTTTAGGGTTTCTATTCTGTGGTTCGATTGGCTCTATCGCCATCACCAAAGTCTATTTGTTGGCCCATTTGGTCGTAATAGCGGTTTTGATACATGGTGCAAAACTTTTCCCTGATGTGATCCACCACAGTTTGCACCGCCGTATGTTTCTCAATGTCCAACTGGTTTTCTGTGATGGTGATCTTCTTTGGGAACTCGTCTTCTGGATGCCAGGTATCGTAACCGGCTCCGTTTATCACCATTCTGGGTGCGTTGAATACGAACCCATATCGTTCTACGAGTTTCAACGCTTCATCGAATCCTCGACCGTATCCTTCCCTATACGAAACTACATCAAGCTCATGCGGCATTTACGACACCTTTCTGTTCGATCTGCTTCAAGTCTAATGCGGAGTTCATCGTTTCCATTGCGGCCAACCGTTCTTTCAACCCGGCATGACGGTAGTGTTCGACCATCAGACGGCTGGAATGGCCCACGATTTCCTCGACCAGTCCGACATCCACGCCCATTGACATGAGGATGGTAACGACGGTATGACGGGTTTCGTGACGGCTCCTATGCTTCGCGTTGGGTACTCCCGCCGCCTCCAATAGTCTGCGGAACTGTTCGATGTCCTCTTCCGGCTCGATGGGTGAGCCGTCATCATGACGGAACAGGAGTCCATGTGGATTCGGTATTTCGGCGGTATCCACCAAGTATGCTTCGAGTGTCTGCGCCAATGCGGGAATGATTGGCACTTTCCTTCCACGCTTCGATTTCGGCGGGGTGAGACACCATCGGCCTTGCAGCTCGATCATGTCGAAGCCGTCTGGAATGCGCCACCTCCATTGCGGACATGCGGCACCACGCTTGTATCCGCACGGGTATACGCCTTTACGGTCTGGTTCGCCGCAACCGTGCTCCTTCTTCAATTCCTCCAGTTTCCAGTTGACGGTGTATTCGCCGTAGGGGATGCCGTTTGCCGTGGTGGTCAGTTCGAGGTCTTGGAGTGATGCGCCCAAGATTTCGCCGGGGCGCATGCCGGTGCATAGTCTGAACCATTCCCTCGCGCCGTTCCGTATGCCTAGTTCGTTGGCGGCTTGGAGGATGCGTTTGGCTTCATCGTCGGTGAATGCGGTACGCTCGTGGGCTTCGTTCTTGCGTTCGTCGGCAAGACTGATGTCCTTGTCCTTCGGAGTGGGAACGCCACCCATCGGATTCGTGGGAAGAATCCTATCCGCTACGGCGGCATTGCAAATCTGGTTCAACGTGGTGTGCGTCTGGCGGCGGAGGCTGAGACTGGCCTTCACATGCATTTTCTTGCCATCGATGGCCTTCACGACGGTAAGACCATTTACGATGCGGTCGCAGACCGCGGCGTTCAGGTTCGCCATTTTCTGCGAATGGTACGGGCGCAGATGCTTGCGGACGATGGTTCGATAGTTGGCGAAAGTCTTCGGGTCTGCATCCCTCTGCCGTCGTTCCAACCATTGTTCCGAATACGCGCCCAATGTGACTGACGTGTTGCTGGTGCTGCCGAATTTGGCTCGCTCTTGGAGCAGTTCGGTCAGACGCCGGTTCGCGTCGGCGTACTTCTTGCAGCTGTAGGTCTTCCCGTCGATCTTGAACTCGAAGCTGGGGTAAGCCTTGATTGTGCCATCGGCCAGCTTCTTTTTCCGTTCGACTTTGTATGGGTAGACGATGCCGTTTCTTGCTTTGCGTGCCATGATTACCTCCTTGCTTCCATATTCTCAGACATTCTCAGACTTCCATTTGACCTTCACTTGCGGGTCAAGTGACCCTCAAGTGAGGTTAAACCGTTGGAATGAAGCCGTTTTGCCCAATCGTTCCAAGGGGTATTCTATCAAACTCTCTAACTGTTAATCGGACGGTCACTGGTTCAAGCCCAGTCGCAGGAGCCATTCGAAAAATCCCCTTGGAAACAAGGGGATTTTTTCATTTTCAACGACTCTTGGCATTTTTGGCCACCCTTCATGTTTATCCGTCGGCGGAAACCGTGGTTCGTCCAGCCGTCCATGCGTATGATGAACGCACCGGGTCAATCAAACAAAGGAAGGAAGTCCATCATGTGCACTGGCGTTCGTTTCTCCGACGAAGAGGGAAACATGTATTTCGGCCGCAACCTCGACTGGAGCTTCTCATACGGCGAAAGCATCCTGGCCACTCCACGCGGCTACCACTACGACAACGTGTTCGGCGCGAGCGGCAAAGCCACGCCGAACGCGGTGATCGGCGTGGGCGTGGTCATGGCCGACCGTCCGATGTATTTCGACTGCGCCAACGAGCATGGTCTGGCCATCGCGGGATTGAATTTCCCCGGCTACGCGGAGTTCGTGCATGAGCCGGTCGAAGGCACCGACAACGTCGCGACCTTCGAATTCCCGCTGTGGGTGGCACGCAATTTCGATTCCGTCGACGAAGTCGAGAAGGCGTTGAAGAACGTGACCCTCGTCTCCCAGATCGTGCCCGGCCAGCAGGAGTCGCTGCTGCATTGGATCATCGGCGACAGCGAGCGCAGCATCGTCGTCGAACAGATGGCGGACGGCATGCATGTGCACCATGACGACGTAGACGTGCTGACCAACCAGCCGACGTTTGGCTTCCATATGGAGAATCTGCGCAACTACATGTGCGTCGGCAACGAGATGGCCGAGCCGGCCACGTGGGGCAAGGCGTCCCTGTCCGCTTGGGGCGCGGGTGTGAGCATGCATGGCATTCCGGGCGATGTGAGCTCTCCGTCGCGTTTCGTGCGTGTGGCTTATGCCAACACGCATTATCCGCAGCAGGAAGGCGAGGCGGCCAACGTGTCTCGCCTGTTCCACACCCTTGGTTCCGTGCAGATGGTTGACGGCATGGCGAAGATGGGCAACGGCCAGTTCGAACGCACGCTGTTCACCAGCGGATATTCGTCCAAGACCAACACGTACTACATGAACACGTATGATGATCCCGCCATCCGCTCCTACGCGATGGCCGATTTCGACATGGATTCCTCGGAGCTGATCACCGCCGCCTGAGCATGCGTGGGCTTTTTCGTCCGTCGGTTCCCATACAGACGGACGAAAAAGCCGCACGATTGCCGAAAAGGACATGAAAATGGAGTCGTGCGACAGATCCACTTTTCGGATACCGGCTCTTCCATTGCCCGCTCAATGCCGTTTGACGTCGGACCAATACGACACGCCGGAATATGGACTTCGAGCACTTTAAGTTTTTAGAGTGCGGGGTATGAGCAATACGACGACCACCTGGCATTCGATCCGTGAGGCGTCCATGATTTCCGGACTGCCCGAATCGACGTTGCGTTATTACGAGCAGATCGGCATCATCGATCCGATCGCCCGCGATCCGAGTTCAAGCCACCGAGTCTATTCGGACAAGGACATCGAATCGCTGACCACCATCGCATGCCTGGCGGCGACGGGCATGCCGCTTGAATCGATGCGCGAATACCTGAAGAACCGTTTCGACGGTCCGGAAGGCGCCCGACGGCAGATCGAACTACTCGACGCGCAATCGCTGCGTCTGGCCGCGAAAGCCGAGGCCCTGCGCATCCAGCAGGCGTACGTGTCGCTCAAATCGCTCTATTGGCGCGCCATCGCCGAAGGACACGAGGATGAGGCCAACCGAATTCTCGAGGAAAACAAAGACGTCATCGAAAACGTCAAGAAACAGCCCGGCAAGGGCGCGATCGCACGCTGAACATTCAGACGACGATGGCCGCTATCCGCACGCAACATTTCCGACGATAGAATGAACGCGGCATGCGGCGCGAAGACATCGAATGGAAAGGAAGCCATGTTCGAGGAACTGCATAGGAAGATGAACGCGTTCTGGAACAACGACAGGACGCTGGCGCAGACCGATCCGGAATATGTCAAGCTGTTTTCCGACTTCGCTTACGGGGAAGTGGTGAACGAGCCGGGTGCGAACCATCCCGATCTGGACGACCAGACCCGCTCCCTGGCTATTCTCGCCGCTCTGGTCGGCTGCCAGGGTCTCGACGCGTTCGAAATGATGCTGCCGGTCGCCTATGAGACGGGACTGACCTCCGTGGCCATCAAGGAGATGATCTACCAAGCCACCGCATACTGCGGATTCGGGAGAACCCTGCCGTTCCTGAAGAAGCTCAACGTTTTCCTTGGAGCCGCGAATGTGCATCTACCGCTGGAGCCGCAGGGCACGACCACGTCGGAGACCCGCGCGCAGGCCGGAGAGGACAAGCAGATTGAAATCTTTGGTGAAGGCATGCGCGGATTCGCTCAATCCGGTCCGGACGAGACCCGTCACATCAACAAATGGCTCGCCGACAACTGCTTCGGCGACTACTACACTCGCGGCGGACTCGACACCCGCGAGCGCGAAATGGTCACGTTGTGTTTCCTGGCCGCGCAGGGTGGTTGCGAACCGCAGCTTACGGCGCATGCGAAGGCGAATATGGCCGTCGGCAATGAGAAGGCGTTTCTGATTGCGGTGGTCTCGCAGTGCATGCCGTATATCGGCTATCCGCGTACGTTGAACGCGATTCGTTGCATCGATGAGGCTGTGAAGGGCTGACCTGCCCGTTAAAAACGCCGGCAAACAAACAAAGGGCTATCCGCCGAACAAGACGGATAGCCCTTCCTTATAGCTGATTGTGGATGGCGTGCTGTGTTTACTCGCCCCACACGTCCTTGGCGATGGATTGGACGAGTGCGATCTTGGCCCACTGCTGGTCTTCGGTGAGCTTGTTGCCTTCCTGGGTGGAGGCGAAGCCGCACTGGGTGGACAGGCACAGGCGGTCGAGCGGAATGTACTGGGCGGCTTCCTGGATGCGGGCCTTGATGGTGTCCGGATCCTCAAGGTCGGGCTTCTTGGAGGTGATCAGGCCGAGCACGACCTTCTTGTCGCCGGAGACTTCGGCGAGCGGCGCGAAATCGCCGGAACGGTCGTCGTCGAACTCGAGGTAGTAGGCGTCCACGTTCTCCTCGCCGAACAGTTTGGCCGCGACCGGCGCGTAGCCTCCGGAGGAAAGCCAGGTGGAGTGGAAGTTGCCGCGGCACACGTGGGTGTTGATGACCAGGTCGTCCGGCTGGTCGGCGATCACGGCGTTGATGACGTCGAGGTTCTCCTGCTGCAGGCGTAGCGCGTCCTCGTCGCTCCAGCCGAGACGTTCGCGTACGCTCGCATCGCACAGGCGGGTCCAGGTGCAGTCGTCGAACTGCACGTTGCGGCAGCCGGCGGCATACAGGTCGGCGATGACCTGGCGGTAGGCGGCGACGATGTCGGCGGTCAGCTCGTCGTCGTTCTTGTAGAACTCGTCATACGGGTAGGCGGCCGCGTTGCCGGTGAGCACGAAGCGGGTCTGCGCGGGGGAGGGCATGGTCTGGCGGGCCACGGTGTTCTCGTCCTCGAACTGCTTGACGAACTTGAAATGTTCGACGAACGGATGGTTCTCGCCGGAGATTCTTCCGGTCACGGTGGCGGTGTCGGCCGGGGTCACCTCGTCGTGGAAGGCGACGCGGTGGGCTGCGGCGGCATGGTCCACGCCGTTGAAGCCCCACATGAAGTCGAAATGCCACCAGCCGCGGCGGAATTCGCCGTCGGTGATCACATGCAGGCCGGCGGCCTTCTGCTTGGCGACGAGTTCGGTGATGGCCTTGTCCTCGACCGCCTTGAGCGCTGCGGCATCGATTTTGCCGGCGGCGAAATCCTCACGCGCGGCCTTGAGCTCGGCCGGGCGGAGATAGGAGCCGACCACGTCGGCGCGGAACGGCGCGTTATGCGAGTATGCCATTGAATACCCCTTTTTTTGGGAAAGCGACAAATACCTAGTGAAGGTTACACGCACGTCCCGAAACACGGGCGCACACGGCTTCTCGGCCAGTATTCGTGCTTGAATGGATGATGTTATCCGTTACACATTCGAGAATGGAAGGCAATGAGCGAATCGCGCGATCCCGCAGGCGACAGTACGACCACGAACAACATGGGGGAGGTGCGTCAAGCCGAGCATCAGGGCGCGGCCGTCAAGGCGGCGTTGGGTGCGAACATTGGTGTCGCCATCGCGAAGCTGCTCGCGGCGTTCTTCACCGGATCGTCTGCCATGCTTTCCGAGTCGGTACATTCCATCGCGGATTGCTCCAACGAAATCGTATTGATGGTGGGTGGACGTTTCTCCAAGCGCAAGACGGACGGCGACCATCCGTTCGGCCTGTATCGCGCCAAATATCTTGCTTCGTTCGTCGTGGCCACGCTGCTGTTCTTTGTCGGTGGATTCTTCTCGACGTCCGAGGCCGTGAAGAAGCTTATTGCGATCGCCGGCGACCCTACGCTACGTGACGTGAACCGAATGGAACTGCTCGTCGCGTTCATCGTGGTCGTCATCAGCGCATGCCTCGAAGGATATGGACTGCATCAGAGCATCAAGGAGGCCAACGAGCGTATGGAACGCACGAACACGCCGCGTATGGGCGTGTTCCGTTTCTGGAGGCACACCAAGTCCGCCGAATTGGCTTCGGTGATTATGGAGGATACGCTCGCTTTGATCGGTTTGGCGTTCGCAGGTCTCGGCATTGGTCTTGCGATTCTGCTCGACGATGAGATTTTTGATGCGTTGGGTGGTCTCATGGTCGGTCTGGTGCTGATCGTCGGTTCGCTGTTTCTCGCGTTCAAATCCGGTTCGCTGCTCATCGGCGAGGCCGTGGATTCCGATACGCGCGGGAAGATCGTCGAGGCGGTTACCACCACGCCGGGCGTCGAACGATTGCTGAACATGCAGACCGTGCACATGTCGGAGGACGACATCCTCCTGTGCGTCAAAGTGCAGACCAGCAAGCTCGACCGCGACTATGACGTGGAAACCGTCGACAAGATCGAGAAGGCCGTGCGCACCGCGTTGCCCTGGTACAATTTCGAGATCTACGTCGAGCCGGACATCTACAGCGCCAAACACGTGCACGCGTAACCGGTTCCCGCGCAACAGGAACCGTTCAATATGGGAAAGCCCGGACGATCTGATTCGTCCGGGCTTTCCCATATGCGTGTCGGAAATGGTGGAAGTGGGATTATTCCTCGGCCACCAGATCCAGGTAGGAGTCGTTCCACAGGTCCTCGTCGCCGTCGGGCATGAGCAGCACGCGTTCCGGATTCAACGCCTCGACCGCGCCCTCGTCGTGGGTGACCAGCACAATCGCGCCCTCGTATTTGGCGATGGCCTTCAGAATCTCGTCGCGGGACGCCGGATCCAGATTGTTGGTCGGTTCATCAAGCAGTAGCACGTTCGCGCGGCTCGTCACCAGCGTGGCCAACGCCAGACGGGTCTTCTCGCCGCCGGAAAGCACTCGTGCCGGTTTCAGCGCGTCATCGCCGGAGAACAGGAACGACCCAAGGATGGAACGTGCCTGTGTGTCGTCAAGTTCCGGTGCCACGTGAATCAGATTCTGCAACACGGTGGCGTCAAGGTCCAATGTGTCGTGTTCCTGTGCGAAATAGCCGATTTTGCAGCCATGTCCATATTCCACGGATCCGGTGTCGGGATCCTCCAGATGGGCGAGCAGACGCAGCGTGGTGGTCTTGCCCGCGCCGTTGTATCCGAGGATGACCACGCGGGAGCCCTTGTCGATGGCCAGGTTCACGCCGGCGAACACGATGTTCGAACCGTAGGCCTTGGAGATGTCCTTTGCCATGATCGGCGTGCGGCCGCAGGGCGCCGGTTCCGGGAAGCGGATGTCAGCAACCTTCTCCTTCTTCTGCGCCTCGGACGTGTTCTCCAGCAGTTTCTCCGCGCGACGCATCATGTTCTGCGCGGCCACGGCCTTGGTGGCTTTCGCGTGCAGACGGATGCCCTGCTGCATCAGACGTTCGGCCTTCTTCTCGGCGACCTCGCGTTCGCGGCGGCGACGTTCCTCGTCGACCACGCGCTGGTGCAGGTATGCCTTCCAACCGAGAGAATACATGTCGATCTGACCGAGCTGCGCATCCAAATGCCAGACCTTGTTCACCACTTCGTCAAGCAGTTCGGTGGAGTGGGAGATGACCAGGAAACCGCCCTCGTATTTTTTCAGATAGCCGCGCAGCCATTCGATGGAATCCGCGTCCAAATGGTTGGTCGGCTCGTCAAGGATCAGCGTGTCCGCGTCGGAGAACAGGATGCGGGCCAGTTCGATACGGCGGCGTTGACCGCCGGAAAGCGTACCCAACTGCTGGCCCATCACGTCCTGTGGCAGGCCGAGACTGGCCGCCATGGCGGTCGCTTCGGACTGTGCGGCATAGCCGCCGGCCTTTTCGAAATCCTGCATGGCCTTGTCGTAGCGGTTCATCGCCTTGGTCATGACATCCGGATCCGGATCGGTCATTTCCTTTTCGGCCTTGCGTATGCGTTTGATGATCGAAGCGATGTCGCGCGCGCTCATCATGCGGTCCAGTGCGGTCTGCTCCGGGTCTGCGGCATGCGTGTCCTGTGGCAGATAGCCGAGTTTGCCGGAGACACGTACCTTGCCGGCGGTCGGCAGCATATCGCCGGTGATCACACGGGTCAGCGTGGTCTTGCCGGCGCCGTTGCGGCCGACCAGACCGATCTTGTCTCCCTTGGCAACGTGGAAGTTGGTGGGATGCAGCAACGTGCGCGCGCCGATCTGAATCTCAAGTCCCTGCGCCTCAATCGCCATGCCGTGATACCTCTAGTCTTTCGTGTTCCTTCAAACGCCAATCGAACATCATAGCGAACACCCGCAACCGTTTCACCTCATCTCACGTTTCATTTCCAAGCAGATGCCGGAGCAGTGATTCGCGGTGGTTGATGAAGACCCTGGTGATTTGATAGCTGTCCGTATCCTCATAATCGCAGGGATGGACGCCGTTTTCGTCGAATGACAGGATTTCCGCATCCGGCAGACCGAGCAGAATCGGCGAATGGGTTGCGATGATGAATTGCGATCCGTCGTTTGCCATTCGGTACATGTGCTCCAGCAGAGTTAATTGCCGCTGTGTCGAGAGCGCGGATTCGGGTTCGTCCATAAGATAGAGACCCTTTCCCGTGTGGGACAGGAGTATCTCCAGGAATCCTTCGCCATGCGACATCTCGTGCAAACGGGACATGTCGCCATATCCGCGACTGTATTCACGAGCCTGTGTCGCCAGCGTGAAAAAACTTTCCGCACGCAGGAAGAAGCTTGATGGGCCGATCGCATACTGCCGGTATATCGTCATCGCCTTGGCGAGATCCGACGTGTCATCGTATGTGCTGAAACGGTAGTTGCGCGTGCCGCCTTCCGCGTTGAAGCCGCAGGCGACGGCGATGCCTTCCAGCAAGGTTGATTTGCCGCTACCGTTCTCGCCTACCAGAAAGGTGACATTCTTGTGGAATTCAAGTTCGTCAATCGAACGCAATGAGGGAATTCGACTGACGTATGAATCAGTCAGCATATTCCAATCGATGCGCAGCCCCGACACAATCAGATCATCCATGCTTTTTAACAAAACCACACTTCCATATCCGGCAGAACCGACCTACAGACCGGTGGCATAGCTCGATACGCGCAACGGCTCCACCGGTCTCATATTTTCCTACGTGCCATCGTCTCTTCAGATTATAGGATGGGCCGTGGGGAAAGGCGCACATATCACAACGACGTTGTGGATGAAACGAATTATCCAATCACGTGATCGATTCGCTACAGTGGTTTCGGAACCTTTCAGGAGGGAAGAAGCATGGCAAAGGCTTTGATTGTGGTGGATGTGCAGCCAACATTCTGCGAAGGAGGCGAACTGGGCGTGCAGGGAGGCAATGCGGTCGCCGAACGTATTGCGGATTATGTGAACGCGCGTCGGAGCGAATACGCATATATCGCGACCACGCAGGACTGGCATATCGAGCCGGGAACCCACTGGTCCGAACATCCTGATTTCGTGGATACCTGGCCGGTGCACGGCAAGGCCGGAACCGCCAATGCCGAACTGCATCCCGCCATCGCCGCATTGAACATCGAACATCATTTCAAGAAGGGCCAGTATTCCCCCTCATATTCCGGCTTCGAAGGCTTTGAGGACAACACCGACCGCATTCCCACCCGTGAGGAAGTCTCCACCGCCATGGCCGCGGGCAGGACACTCGCCAACGGGTTGAAGACCGCGGGCATCACACGGGTCGATGTGGTCGGACTGGCCGAATCGCATTGCGTCAAGGAGACCGCTCTCGACGCGAAGAAGCTGGGTTTCGAAGTGCATGTCATCGAGAACCTGACCGAACCGGTCAGTGAGGAACTCGGTATCGCAGCCCGTCGGCAGATGAGTGAAGCCGGCATCATCCTTGACTGATTGGCCGGAGTCGCACGACTGCAGGTCCGCACGGGTATAGCGGCATCAATCCGTGCAAAGCACATACGCTCGCGAACGCAACGGATGGAAAATCGGCCAGCCATGACGAGTGGTTCCTCGACCAAGTAGCCAGATAAGCCAAGCGATGACTATGCCATCGAAAGCGGGTTTGCGTTCCGCGTGATCAGGACGCGTAGGCCCGCTTTTTATCAATGCTGTACTAAAGCCAATCGTCATCGTATGGTTTCGACATCATGGCATGGTGCACGGTATTCCGTTGAACTTTAATATCCCTCGTCGATGAAGATCCATCCGTGTTCCGCCCGCGCGGAACCGGGATTCCACGCGTACCAGCTTCCCCAGCCATCTTGGGACGAGTTCTGCGAGCCCGCACGGCAAGAGATGTCATTGGACAGGTAAATCACATTGTCCATCCCGTATTCGTCAATGGCCGTGGAAATCGAAGAACTGCCGCCGGAAGCCGTGACGTCGTGTTCGGCTGCAAGTAGCGTGGCCGAACGCTTTGCGTCATATCGGACGGCATCCACGCGGCAACCGTTCCAGGATTTCAGCCTGGCAAGGTCCGCCTTCACCGCGCCGTCGATCTGGGATTCGTCGAACTTGCCCGTCGCGTTGATGCTGATCCGAGCATGACTGACATCGGCAGGCCGGAGTGGCAGGTAGACGAACCGGTACGCGCCGACAGCGCATGCCACGGCGGCGACGCATACCGATACGACGGTGATGGGTTTCTTGCTTTTCGTGGTCCGCATGATCCTCCCATATAACAGCTTTCCCTAAAGCATACAGCGGAAACGTGATAAGAGGAATGGATACCAAGACCAACAAGAACGCCCTTCAACGGATACTACGATGGAACGCGTCAAACAGGCGGAATGATTCCCCCGCTCCGCAAACGAGATCGGCAAACGACTCATGGTATTTGAATATGGACGGTGACGTTTTGACGCGTATAAAGCCGAATCCGACGAATCAGTACTGGAATGCTGCAAGGAGGGTCAGATGATATTGGCCGATGCCATCAATCTCGTTCTCGCCGAATATCCTGGAATGAAGGCGATTGGTGCCGCGGAGAGTGCCGATGCGTGGATCATCGGACTCGATTTCGCGTCTTCGACAGATGACCATCCGGTGCCGGGCACACCGAGCGTAGCGGTCGAAAAAACATCAGGCGTTCTGCATGACCTTATTCCGGGGACGGAAGATTTCTGGCATTACATGACCGGTGCCAAAAAGGTGACTATTCCTCGGATTTAAAATCCGCCTTAGTCTTCCCATAAGAGCTCCCGCCTTCCACGCCTTCCGCGTGGAAGGCGGGAGCTTCCGTTATTCGCTGAGCAGTTTCGGCGTGAACGCCATGAACAGGATTCCCGCGGTGACGGCGAAGACGATGTCCGAAATCGGTTCCGCGCGGATCAGACGCCAAGCAATCCAACGGAAAAAGCAAGAGGAAAAAGACACGAAGAAACACGCCGGGCCATCTCATACCAGAGGATGAGTCACCCCAACATTTACGCCAAGGAATGAATACGACGGACGATGCCACGGACACGACCAGCCGTACTACCGTTGAAACCAACAACGGAAACGAAACCCACGCACACACCACGCGCATCCCACACGCCCAGCAAAGGAAACCGGCCATGTCATACGTCCTCTACTTCAGCAAGCCATTCGCGCTCGCCATCGCAATCTGGCCATTCCTCTCACTCCTGCTCACCCTGCCCGTGCTCGCACTGCTCTACCACCGCGATAACCGGCTACGCTTCACCTCCGCACTGACCGCATATCTCGTGGTGCTCTACCTCATCGCGCTCGCATGCTTCACCATGTACCCAATGCCAGAAAACCCGGCCACCTACTGCGCCGCCCACCATCTCAGGCCACAACTCAACCCATTCGAATTCATCCACGACATCCGAACCGACGGCATCACAGGCGTCATGCAACTGGCCATGAACGTCGTGTTCTTCCTACCGCTCGGCTACTTCATGAAACGCGTCTTCCGCTGGAAATTCGTCACGGCGTTGCCGGCCATGTTCCTCACCTCGCTGCTCATCGAAACCACCCAGCTGACCGGCATCTGGGGCATCTATCCATGCGCCTACCGCCTATTCGACGTCGACGACCTCATCACCAACACCCTCGGCGGCATACTCGGCTACGCCATGGGAAGCATTGTCACCCACTTCCTACCCCAACAGCGCATCGATGAAGACGCCATCACCACCGAGCCAGGCTTCGTGCGCCGCTGCGTGGCGCTCGCGATCGACCTGTTCCTTGTCGAAACGGCGTCGCTGTCCGTCACGGCGCTTATCTATCTGGTTGGCGTGCTGTTCGATGTGAACCGCGCGAACAACGTCAATGCGGCCGTCTCCGCCGTGGCCACCATCGTCATGTTCGTCCTGTTCGAAGGGATCATTCCGTGGAGGCGCGCCGGCCGCACGTTGGGCGGCGGTTTCACGCGCATGACGGTGGAGACCAGGGAGCGTTCCGGCATGCGCAGGATCGTGTTCTATACGTTACGCGCGTTGGTGTTGTATTGCGCGGTCTACGGATTGTGGACGGACCGTGGCTTCTACGCGCTGCTGCTCGGCATCGCGCTTATCGTGTTCTGGCGCGTTAAAAAGCGCATGCCGTACGACTATGTCTGACCGTCGTGCGGAGCTGCCGCGAGTCCGGCGCCGCAAAAACGCGACACGCCGGGCTTGCGCGATGGCGGACGCTCCTGTATATTTTCAACTCGTTGCCCACCAAGGTGGAAAACATGCGGACATAGCTTAGTTGGTAAAGCGCAACCTTGCCAAGGTTGAGACCGCGGGTCCGAGTCCCGTTGTCCGCTCCACAAAACGAAAGCTCCCGGGAGGGAGCTTTTCTTGTATTTCCGGCAGTCGCCGGCACCGGCGAATCCAATGGAATCCGATGCCGGCGGTCTTGTTTTTTCAGTCGCCGATGTTGTCGCGTGCTGGCGTGACCATCGTCAGCATCATGACGGACGGCTCCTCGGCGTATATCGCGTGCGGGATGCGGGTGGGAAAGTAGGCCAGGCCTCCCGGAACAAGCTCCACGGTCCTGCCGTTGCCCGTCACCTTAAGCCGTCCCTTCAGCGTCTGCACGAACACCGGCATCGCGGCCGTATGCTCGCTGAGCTCCTCGCCCGTGTCGAAGGAGAACAGCACCACGTTGCCTCCGGCCTTCTGCATGACGGTGCGGGACACGGTGGACCCCTCCTGAAAGGAAATCATGTCCCCGAGGTCCTCGATGTATCCCAGTTCGATTGGTTCGGTCTCATTGCGTTCGTCGCTCATCATCGTCCTCCTTTGGTTGGTGGCAGGGACGCCTCCATCGTATCGTCTTCACGCCGGAGACACGGCATGTACGCGTGGAGGAAAAACGTTTGACCACGATGTGAACACGCTCTTGCATCGAACGCGTTTATGGTCCAGACTTTTGCCTGTTCCATGAAAGTCGGCAATGTCGCCGGGGGCAAGTGGGACGAACGGAGGTATTAAGGAAATGAACGAGAACATCGACATCGACGCCACTTTCGTGCCGGACGATTCCGCCAGCCATTCCTGGACGGAGCGCGACAGCGAGCTTGTGGAGGAGTATGCGGCCCAGCTCATGGCGATGAGCATCTGAGCGGACACGATCCGAAAACGTGGGGGACGCCCCTTCCGGAAACTCCGGAAGGGGCGTCCTTCCGTTTTTTCATTCCGCCGGGCCGAAACGCCTCCGGCGCGTCCGTAGCCACATGTGTGACTATGCTTTCCAGCCGTAGCGTTTGAGACGACCGGGAGGAGACCGCATGCCGACGGACGGAAAACCGAAAAACGGCATCGTCAGACAATTGTTCAGCTATGGCGGCGTTTCGGCCATGCAGACCTTCGTGGAATTCGGCGTGTTCGCCGTGCTTCAGCTGGCCGGCCTGCCGTTCCGTCTGGCGAATGCCGTGGCCGTCTTCTGCTCCGGCTCATTCAACTACGTCATGAACCGCAACGTCACATTCAAATCCTCGTCGAACTACGCGCGTTCGATAGCCATGTTCGTGGCCATGTACTGCTGGAACCTGCTGTTCTCCAACCTGATGATGGCCTGGATCCCCGGACTGCTCGGCTGGCCCACCATGGCGGTCAAGATCGTCACCATGGGCATGCAGGCGGTCTGGGGCTTCCTGCTGTGCCGCTACGTCATCTTCAAATGACGTTCGCGCCGGACGGTTTTCCCGCCGCGATCACGGGAAAACGGACATGCTATCTTACAATGGATGCGCATCGGGAAACTTGTGGCTAAGGGAAGGACGGGACGCCGTTGGCGGATGTAAGACGGGAAATGGAACGGCTCCGGCCCGTGTATGAGACCGGGGTGCTGCGATTGCTGCTGCGCGGCAATTCCATGCTGTACGTCGCGCTGCTGCGCTCCACGTTCGACCCGCTCACCGGCGAGCTGCCACGCGAGATCGTCGAGGAACGGTTCTCCCGCAGTCTGACCCGACTTGCGGAAACGGGCGATTACACGCCCAAGGAAGGGCAGACGTCCGCGGAAGCCGCGCACACGATCCTGCAGCAGCTGACGAAGGAAGGCGAAGGCGATTACGCGTGGCTCGCCAATTCGCTCGACGTCGCCTCGCACCGCTACCTGTATCGTCTCACGGCGCGCGCCCACCGTGCGATCGAGGCGCTCGACCGGCTCGAGGACACCACGAAAGCGCTGTCCGGCGCGCAGGCCAACAGCATCATCATGGAGATCGAGCATGCGCGCATGCAGCTGACCGCCGACCCCCGCGAACGCATCCGCCTGCTCGAACGCGACATCGAGGAGCGGCAAAGGCAGATCGACGAATTGAAGCACAGCGACACGTTGGACAAGCTCACCTCGCAGCAGGTCGGCGACATCATCGGCGTCATCCACAACACGCTGCGCGGCGTGCCGATCGACCTGCGCGAACTGGCGCTCGAGGAACGCGACAACGGCGACAATCTGCGCCGAAGCATGCAGTCGGGCTCCATCAGCGTGGAGCAGGCGCTCGGCACCTACCATGACGAATACCACAGGTCGTTCCACGAATCCGACAGCGGCCGGCGTTTCGAGGACGCGTTCCAGGTGATCGTCACCGACGAGGGACGCCGCGAAATCGACGAGGCGGTGCGAGACATCGCCCAGAACCCGTATCTCGAGGGCGAGCCTGGCATCCTGCTCGCCCAGGTACGCGCCGAACTCAAACGCATCTACGAGGGCATCGAGGACGTGCGCCGGCAGATCCGCATATCCGACGAGGCGGTGAGCCGTCTGGTGCGCCAGCAGACCGACACGCATTACCGCACCATGCTCGACAAGCTCCACAGACTGTTCGTGCGGGCCAGCGACGACGCGAAGACGCACCCCGGCTCGGACGAACGTCCATACCGTACGGACACCGGCACGGCGCAATTCCAGGCATTGCCGTCCAGGCCCGCGAAATCGATGGCGCGCGCGGCCACGGCCGGATTGGACGACGCGCCTTCGACGAACGTCGACGCGCCGGACCTGAAGGCCATGGTCGAGATGTGCGGCCCGCGGCTGACGCACATGATCGGACTCATCAGGCGCGATCCGGTCAAAACGGCGGACGGCAGGTTCGTGGATTTCGCGGCGAGCTTCAACCGGCTGCCCCGGGAGGAACGGCGCGAAAGCGAGCTGATCGGCTTCCTAAGCGCCCTACGCACGCAGGACGGACCGGCAACCGTGGCATGGCATTGCGTATCCATCGACGGAGGCGAGCGCGTGTGGCGCACCAGGCCGATCCTCACCACCGAGGCGGCGCTTGACGAGATCATCGAGGAGGGATGAGCATGACGGACAACACCGACGGATTCGACACTGGCATCGGCATCGAAGAGGAGACAGGCCCGGAATCCGGCATGCCGTCCGAAGGGCCGGATATGACGAGGGACAGGCCGGGATTGTTCGACGGGGATACGGGAGACATGCCTCTTGAGGCGCGTATGGCCGCGATCGCGCTGAAACGCGAACGCTACATCGACGGCAGCCTGTACGACAGGGCGTGCCAGTACCGTGAGGCCGTGGAACGGTCGTTGAACAACGACATGCTCAGACTGGTCGACAACACGAAATACCGGATCATGTACGCGTCGCCGGTCACGGACGCGGAGACGAACATCCGCTCGTTGAAGACGCGTGTGAGCCTCACCCGCGAGGAGGCCGCCACGCTCGCGGCCTTGCGCATCAAGGTGCTGGAGTACGAGAACCAGAAGACGAAGCCGGGCGACTGGCTCATCAGCTTCGACGACATCCGCGCGCTGCTCGCCACGGGAGCGGGCTTCCTCACGGCCAGCAACGACGAGGAGGGCACGGCGAAGAAGATCACGTCCGTCATCTCGCGCATGCGCACCTACGGGTATCTCGCGGAAACGGGGGACGAGAACATGTACGTGCTCACGCCATTGGTGCCGATGGTGCTCGACCAGAAGCTCGCCGACCGGTGGCTCGGCTCCGATGATACGGACGGCGATGGTATGAAAGACGCGGATGGCGATGGTTATGACGATTCGTCCATCGGCGCGGATGGTGGCGATACTTCCGATTCGACCGGGACGGTTTCATCCGGCGTCGAGCAGGACGCGTTCGATTTCGATTCGGCCGATGACGCTTTTGATGGAGGGGAACACTGATGGAAGACGGCATGAAAATCGTTTCCGACCGTTGGATGCTGCAAAGCCGGCAGATCGTCAACTGGGGCTCCTACGGCGGCTACCACGTGTTCCGCCCGTCCATGGACGATGCGATGCCGGTGACACTGCTCGCCGGCGCGAGCGAATCGGGCAAATCCACGCTCGTCGACGCGCAGATCTCGCTGCTCTACCCATCCGGCACCCCCTACAATAAGGCGTCGAATTCGGGACGCTCGGAACGCAACGACTACACGTACCTGCGCGGCATGATCGGCATCAGCGACGGCGAAAACGGTGAGACCCCGATCTTCCTGCGCGGCAGGGACGCGGACGGCACCCCGCAGAACATCTGGGGCGCGATCGTCGACACATACGCGAACCGCAGCGACGGCGGACTGTTGTCCTGCGCAAAATTCCTCTACCTGACCGCAGGCGACGGGCCGGACGGACTGCGCCGCCAATACGTCACCTGGAACCAGACCATCGACCCGCGCCTCATGGACCGGCACCGCGACACGTCATTCACGCGAGGACTGATGGAACAGACCTACCCAGGATGCACGACGCACGTCAACGCGCAGGCGTTCCACGCCTCCATCTGGCAGGACATGGGCCTAAGCGCCGAAGCATGCAGGCTCCTGCACAAGATCCAATCCGCCGACGCGCCCTCCAAACTCGACGACATCTTCAAACAGGGCGTGCTCGACGTGCCCGAATCCATCCGGCTCGCCCGCGAAACCGTCGACGACTACAACCGGTTCAGCGAGAACTTCCACAGCATGGAAGACAAAATGGAACGCGTCGCCATCCTGCAGGACATACAAGCCCGCTACGGCGAATACGCCAAACAAGCCAGCGAACGCCGCGAATACACGCCCATCGACCCCGACCGCGAGCAAGGCGAGACGACGCTCGCCGCATGGACATGGTCGCGCATGGCCAGCGAAGTACGCGCCGGACTGCCATCGGCGCAACGCAAAGCCAAGGAATCCCAGGACGCCATCGACCGGTCTCAGCAGCGCATCGACGAACTCGACACGCAAATCGAAGCCGTCAAAGAACGCATGAACGGCATCGACGGCGGCAGCCTGCAGCAGCTCGGCAAGGACTTCGAACGCGCACGCCAGGACGCCGACGAGGCGCGCAGACAACGGCACGCCATCGCCGAACGGTTCGAACGCGTCGAAGGCAGACTCCCCGCCGACGAGCAGACATGGAACGCCAAATGCGCCGCGCTCGCCTTGTCGCTCGATACGTACGACAAGCGTTTGGAAGACGCGCGATCCGAATACCAGCGGATGGTGGTGGAACGTCACGCCCGGCAGGGCGAACGCGACCTGTTGAGGCAGGATTACCGGCGCAAGATCGAACACAGGACGCGCATCAGCGACGACATGGACCATGCGCGCACGCTCATCGCACGGGCGACTGGCTTGGACGAGACGGAACTGCCGTACGTGGCCGAACTGATGGACGTGGACGAGGGGGACGAGCAATGGCGTCTGGCGATGGACGTCACGTACGCGCCCATCGCGCAGACCATTCTCGTGGACAAGCGGCATGAGCAGGGGTTCGCCGCGAAGGTCAGCGCGATCGATCCGACGCGTATGACGCGGCGTGCCTGGCGTTTCGTCGATACCGACGCGCAATACGATTCGGCCTGCAACGAGGGGTGGATGTCGTCGAAGCTGCGGTACAAGGAGGATTCGCCGTTCGTCGGATGGTTGAAGGAGCAGACCGCGTCGCAACGGTTCGACGCGCGTTGCGTGGAGGCGATCGACGACATGGACCGGGCCGAACGGCAGGTGCAGGTCGACGGGCAGATCAAATCCGGCGACCGTGGATTCCATGGCGTCAAAGGCCTGCGTCAGGTCATCGGCTTCGTGAACGAACGGTATCTGGCCGAATTGGAACGCCAGCTTGACGGGGCGGAACGGGCGTTGGAGGACGCCGACCGCCGCGGCAGGCAGATGGCCAACGCCATGACTCTGCTGCAGGACGAGCATGAGCTCGCATTGACCGTCGCGGATCTGCCATGGGGCAAGATCGACGTGGACGGGCTCGAGACGAAGGCGGAACGGATCCGTCTGCAGATCGAACGGATCGAAAGCGATCCGGAACTGGCACAATTGCAGGACGAGTTGAAACAGCTGCTACGGCAGAAGGACGACGAGGGCAAGAACAGGTACCGTGCCGAAGCGGAATTGGAAAACGCGCAGCATGCCGTCCATGCCGAACAGGCATGGCTCGACATGCATGGCGACTCCGATTTCGACGATGCCGCATTGTCCGACATGGTGTCGAATCTGCTGGCCGACACGTATGAGACCTGTTTCGACACGTCGCGTCCGCAGGAACGGCCGCAGCGCATCGCCGGCGGTTTCGACCGTGAGGGGACGGCGCCGTTCGACGTGCGCGTGCTGCGCAGAATCGGCAACACCGTGCGTGCGAGACTCCAGCAGATCGACGAGCGTGCCGTCCAATTGCGCGCCGACACGGAACGCGCCATGGGCGACTATCTGAAGCACCATTCCACGGAGGGCGACACCGTCATGGCGAGCGTGGAGGACTATCCGTATTTCCTTGACGAGCTCAAGAACCTCAACATGCTCGTCACCCGCGCCGCGACCGACGAGGAGTATGCGAACAGCGTCGAAAAGCTGTATATGAGCTTCCAACAGCTCAACCGCGCGTTCAACACCGACGAGGAGAACGTCAGGGAGCAGCTCGACCGCATCAACGGCATGCTCAAAGGCCAACAGTTCGGCCCCCGCGGCGGCAGGCTCTCGCTCCACGTGGACTTCCACCCGATCGACCGGCAGTTCAAATCCTCGTTGGGCCGCATCATGTCGAAGCTCGACGATTGGACACGCAACGCGCGCAGCAATCCCATGGAGACGCGCAAGGCGTTCGCAGGCTGCGAAACGTTCATCGGCAGGCTCCAGGCGGAACTCGGCCAGATCCGCGACACGAACGGCATCAAGGAATACGGTGCGCGCAACCTCGATCCGCGCGTGCGCAGCTCGTTCTACGCGATCGTGCACCATAACAATCTGCCCGACGAGCGCATCAGCTCCACCGGCGGCAAGTCCGGCGGCGCGTTGCAGGAACTCACCTCGTTCGTCTACGGCGCGGCCCTGATCTACCTGCTCGGCGGCGACCTGACCGGCAAGCCCACCTACACCACGCTGTTCCTGGACGAAGCCCTCATCAAAGCCGACGGACGCTACACGAAACGCGCGCTGACCGTGCTGCCGCGCCTCGGCTTCCAGATCATCGTATCCGCGCCGGAAAGCAAAACCGCCGAAATCCTCAGCATCGCAGACAAGGCGTACGTGGCATACAAGGATCCCGCAACCGGCAACTCGTACCTGCAGGAGCTCGACCGTGAGCCGGCAACGCAAGCCGAAACACAAGACGCCACCGTCGAGCAGACGCAACCCGCGACGGAGGCATAATATGGCAGCGGCCAGAAACACCACAGGCGAAACGGACATCCGCCGGAAACTCGACGAATACGTCGACGCCCACCTCACCAGGCACATGTACGACACCGACGAATCCTGGCCGCTGCGCAAAACCATCCGACTGCCCAAACAAGCCGAACTAGAGCAGCACTACAACCAAATCCGCGCCCAAAACGAAACCATCCGCGACTGGGCGCGGCAACACCACTGCGAAACCAGCGAAAAAACCAAAATCGTCTCCAGCGGACTCGTCCAACAAAAAAGCCCGCTCATCGACTCCGTGACCATACCCGACCTCGACACCGCCCTCCGCATCGCCACCAAACAAACCCGCGAACGCTACCTACGCGAACACGACCGCATGAGCGCGCTCGCCAAAGAATTCGGCCTCGAACCGGAGAACGCCATGAACGTCGCCAAAACCCTCAAAGACCACGACGACACCGACTTCCACCTCGTCATCCAAGCCGCCCACTACTTCGCAAACCACGACTGCCACACCATGACCCCACGCATGGCGCCCATCCCAGGATTCAGCGCCAAATGGCTCGGCGCACCCAACTCCCAACGCCGCAAAGCGATATGCCAGCTCACCGGACAAGACAACCTCACCTTCCAGGAACGCCCGAACGAACTCCGACTACGCCTCATGGACGCCGAACACCACGACCAACCCGACCTCATCGTCACCCAACCATGGGTCCGCAGCCAGCCAACCGACATCGAACACGCCATCATCATCGAAAACAAAGACACCTACCAGGCCATGCCCACCGTCGAACACGCCATCTGCATCCTCGGCAACGGATACGCCGCAACATCACACATCACAACACTCCTGCCATGGCTCACCACCATCCCCAACATCATCTACTGGGGCGACATGGACGCCAACGGACTCGACATCCTCTCCAAACTACGCGCCACCGGCATCCCATGCACATCCATACTGATGGACACCACCGCATACCGGACATACGAACAATACGGCACCCAATTCGACGCCAAAAACAAACCCCTCACCACACAAACCCCACAACCCACACCCGGACTCACCACCGAAGAACGCAAACTCTACGAAACACTCTGCACAGGAACAGACATCCAATACCTACGCATCGAACAGGAACGCATCCCCATACGCGACGCCACAACCATCCTGCACGACCAACACCACTGGCCAATCGACATACCCGGCAACGACATACCAAACAACAACACCAAATAGAACACCTGTTCGAAACCACAACAAAAATACGCTATCCTATACAACAGAACAGGCAACACCAAGCGGAAGAACACCATGACAACCAAACGCAACAACACGACACACAACGAAGTCGTGGTCGCACGCGTACTCACCAGCGACGCATTCCTCACACGCGAAATCAAAAAAGCCCCCATGAAAACAACGAACGACTCACTCATAGCAGACCTCACACACCTACCCAACGACCTCAAAATCACCATCCAAGGCGCTCGCGAGCACAATCTCAAGAACGTGGACTTGGAGTTTCCTCGCAACCGCATGGTGGTGTTCACCGGCCTGTCGGGTTCGGGCAAATCCTCGTTGGCGTTCGATACGCTGTTCGCCGAGGGCCAGCGCAGGTATGTCGAATCGCTGTCGGCGTACGCGCGCCAGTTTCTGGGGCAGATGGACAAGCCGGACGTAGACTTCATCGAGGGGCTGAGCCCCGCGGTTTCGATCGACCAGAAGACCACGAACCGCAATCCGCGTTCGACGGTCGGCACAATCACCGAGATCTATGATTATCTGCGACTGCTGTTCGCCCGCACCGGCATTCCGCATTGTCCGGAATGCGGCGCCCTGGTAAGCGCGCAAACACCGCAGCAGATGGTGGACACGTTGCTGAAGTATCCGGAACGCACGCGTTTCCAGATTCTCGCGCCGGTCGTGCGCGGCCGCAAGGGCGAATTCGAGGATCTGCTCGAACTGCTGCGTGGCGATGGTTACGCGCGTGCGCTGATCGACGGTGAGATGCGGCAATTGTCCGATGACATCAAGCTCGCCAAGCAGAAGAAGCACACCATCGAAGTGGTGGTGGATCGTCTGGTGGTCAAGGACGGTATCCGCCAGCGTCTGACCGATTCCATCGAAACGGCGTTGAAGCTTTCCAAAGGCGTGGTCGTCGCCGATTTCGTCGATTTGGACGAGAAGGATCCGGACCGCCGCAAGCCGTTCTCCGAGAAACGCGCCTGCCCGAACGGCCATCAGCTGGAACTCGACGAGATCGAACCGCGCACCTTCTCCTTCAACGCGCCGTATGGCGCCTGCCCTGAATGCACGGGTATCGGATACAAGCTGGAAATCGACCCCGAACTGGTCATTCCCGATCCGGACAAGACGCTGAACGAGAACGCCATCGAACCGTGGGGCATGACCAAAGGCACCGGCGAATACTACCGCCATGTGCTTGAGGGACTCGGCGATGAGATGGGCTTCGACCTGGACACGCCTTGGAAGGATCTGCCCAAGGACGCGCGCGACGCCATCATGTATGGCCGCGATTTCAAGGTGCAGGTCTCGTACCGCAACCGTTGGGGTCGCATGCGCGAGTATTCCACCGGTTTCGAAGGCGTGGTGCGCACGTTGATGCGCCGGCATGACGAAACCGATTCCGACCAGATGAAGCAGTATTACGAGTCATACATGCGCGAGGTGCCATGCCAGGCGTGCCATGGGCGGCGTCTGCGTCCGGAAGTGCTTGCCGTCACCGTGGGCGACGAGTCCATCGCGGACGTGTGCGACATGTCCGCCGAACGGAGCCTCGCATGGATCAACGGCCTAGAACTCGAAGGCTCGGCCGCGCAGATAGCCGGCGAAGTCGTCAAGGAGATTCGCGCACGACTCGGCTTCCTCAACGATGTCGGCCTGAACTATCTGACGTTGTCGCGTGCGGCGAAGACCCTGTCGGGCGGCGAGGCGCAGCGCATCCGACTGGCCACCCAGATCGGCTCCGGCCTGGTGGGCGTCATGTATGTGCTGGACGAACCATCCATCGGCCTGCATCAGCGTGACAACGAACGGCTGATCGGCACATTGCATCATTTGCGCGACCTCGGCAATACGCTGATCGTCGTCGAACATGACGAGGACACCATCAGAAACGCGGACTGGGTCATCGACATCGGTCCGGGCGCCGGCGAACATGGCGGCGAGGTCGTGTATTCCGGCCCCGCCAGAAAAATCACCGAAGCGCCACGCTCCATCACCGGCGACTACATCGCCGGCCGACGGAAGATCGAAGTGCCCGCCGCACGCCGCAAGACGCATAAGACCAAGCAGCTGCGCGTGGTCGGAGCCCGCGAGAACAACCTCAAGAACCTGAGCGTCAATTTCCCGCTGGGCGTGTTCACCTGCGTGACGGGCGTGTCCGGTTCCGGCAAATCCACGCTGGTCAACCAGATCCTTTATCCGGTGCTTGCGGACAAGCTGAACGGCGCGCGCATCGTGCCCGGCAAGCACACGCGCGTGGAAGGCGTGGACCAGTGCGACAAGGTGATCCACGTCGACCAGAATCCGATCGGCCGCACTCCGCGTTCCAATCCCGCCACCTATACGGGAGTATGGGACAAAATCCGCACGCTGTTCGCCAAGACGCCCGAAGCGCAGGTGCGCGGCTATGGTCCCGGACGGTTCTCGTTCAACGTCAAGGGAGGCCGCTGCGAGGCATGCCACGGCGACGGCACGTTGAAAATCGAAATGAACTTCCTGCCGGACGTGTACGTGGACTGCGAGGAATGCCACGGCCAGCGCTACAACCGCGAGACTCTCGAAGTGAAGTACAACGGCAAATCGGTCGCCGACGTGCTGAACATGCCCATCGAGGAGGCCGCGCAGTTCTTCAAGGCGTACCCGTCCATCTCGCGTTACCTGGACACCCTGGTGCAGGTCGGTCTCGGCTATATCCGGCTCGGCCAGCCGGCGCCGACGCTGTCCGGCGGCGAATCGCAGCGCGTGAAACTCGCGACGGAACTCCAACGGCGTTCCACCGGCAAAACCGTGTACATCCTCGACGAGCCGACCACCGGCCTGCATTTCGAGGACGTGCGCAAACTGCTGCTCGTATTGCAGGGATTGGTGGACAAGGGCAACACCGTCATCGTCATCGAGCACAATCTCGACGTGGTCAAATCCGCGGATTGGATCATCGATCTGGGGCCGGAAGGCGGTGACGGCGGCGGCACCATCGTCACCGAAGGCACGCCGGAGCAGGTCGCGCGATGCGAACAGTCGTGGACGGGCAAGTTCCTTAGGGATATGCTGTGACTGATTTCGAACGACACAGTCCGGACGTGTGGCGCAAAACGGCGGATGCGTTACGGGAAACCGCAGTATCGGACGCCGGCACCCAATCCGACGGCAGGGGAGTGAACAAGAACGGCGCGCCCCTGTTGGGGGATACTCGCGACCTGTTCCGTCCGAAAACCTCCGACATTCCCGCGCAGCCGGGCGTATACAAGTGGCGTGACGGCGAGGGGCGCGTCATCTACGTTGGCAAGGCCAAGAACCTGCGCAACCGGCTGACGAACTACTTCCAGCCGCTCTACCAGCTGCATCCACGCACCCAGACCATGGTGTTGACGGCTCGCAGCCTCGAATGGACGGTAGTGGGTACGGAACTGGAGTCGCTCACACTCGAATACACGTGGATCAAGGAGTTCGACCCACGATTCAACGTGGTGTTCCGCGATGACAAGACCTACCCGTATCTGGCCATCTCATCAGGCGAACGCATCCCACGCGTATGGGTGACTCGCAGCCGCAAACGTCGCGATACCAGATATTTCGGCCCGTACGCCAAGGTATGGGATCTTCGGCACAGCCTCGACGCGTTGCTGAAGACGTTTCCCGTGCGCACATGCTCGAAGAACGTGTTCCACAAGGCGCAGTTGACGGGCCGTCCATGTCTGTTGGCATCGATCGGCAAATGCTCCGCTCCATGCGTGAACCGTATCGGCGCTGACGAGCATCGCAGGATGTGCGAGCAGCTTGTCGGCGTGATGACCGGCCGAATCGGCAAATCGTATATCGCCCAACTGACCCGCGACATGAAGCAGGCGAGCGCCGAACTGGAATTCGAGAAGGCGGCCCGGCTGCGCGATCAGATCCAAATGCTCGGGACCGTGGTCCAGCAGAACGCCGTCGTGTTCGATTCGGATGTCGACGCCGACGTGTTCGGCATCGCGTCCGACGAGCTTGAAGCCAGCGTGCACGCGTTCTTCGTGCGGTCCGGATCAATTCGCGGCGAACGTAACTGGAGTGTGGAGCGAGTCGAAGATGTGAGCGACGCGGAGTTGATCGCCGATCTGATCACTCAGGTATATTCGGAAACCACGGGGGAGAGCGCGGCCGTCTCCGATTCGACCGTCGTGACCGAGCAGCGCAATGCGATCGGTTCGACACAGACCGTGACCGCAACGGATGCTATCGCCCGTGCGCAGGCCACGAAGGAACGCAACGAACGTCAGGAGCAGACGGGACGTGCCGACCTGCTGGCTCCAATCGCGCCTGTTCCCCGTGAGGTGATCGTTCCAATCGAACCGTCGCGCAGCGCAGGGCTTGAGCAATGGCTAAGCGGATTGCGTGGAGCGGCCGTCACCATCCGTGTAGCCAGCAGAGGCGACAAGAAACAGCTTATGGACCGTGCCAACGACAATGCCAAGCAGGCGTTGGCACGCAGCAAGATGAGCCGTATCAGCGATATGGGCGCACGTTCCGATGCGATGAACGATGTGGCGAAGGCTCTTGGGCTTGAACAGGCGCCGTTGCGCATTGAATGCTACGACATTTCCAACACAGTCGGCGGCGCATTCCAGGTAGCGTCCATGGTGGTGTTCGAAGACGCGATCGCGAAAAAGTCGGAGTACCGCCGTTTCGCCATCCGAGGTGCGGACGGGCAGGGCGCGTTGGATGATTTGAGCGCATTGTATGAGACGTTGACCCGTCGTTTCCGCCATGGCAACATCGCCGGCGATTCCGGGGAAAGCATGGACAACGAGCGTCGGATGGCCACGCAAAATGATAGGTCGGATGGCACGAATGGTCCTGAAACGGATGCCGTGCAGCAGAACACCAACCGTCGCCATTTCGCCTATAAGCCGAATCTGGTCGTGGTCGATGGCGGCAAACCGCAGGTGATGGCGGCGGCCAAGGCGCTTGCCGACTGCGGCGTGGACGATGTGGCCGTCTGCGGATTGGCGAAGCGTCTTGAGGAGGTTTGGGTGCCGGATGACGACTATCCGATCATCCTCAAGCGACAATCCGAAGGCATGTATCTGCTGCAGCGGGTGCGTGACGAATCGCATCGTTTCGCCATCACCTACCATCGTCAGACCAGACGCAAAGGAGCTTTGCGTTCCGCTTTGGACGACATTCCCGGCATCGGCGAAGCCTATCAGAAACGGCTTCTCAACCATTTCGGCTCCGTACGCGCCATGCGTGAGGCGAGCGTGGAGGATTTCGAACAGGTCAAAGGCATCGGCCATGCCAAGGCCGAGAACATTTACCAGGCATTGCATTCGTCCGTTGACATTGCTTCGAAGGCGGAGGATGCCCTCCGAACAGTGAAATCGGATGGAAACAGTCCGAAAGATGAAAAGAAATAGAATCTGTAACGAGCAATCGCTTCTGCGTTGCTAGCATGATGAATGGTGAGAGTAAGGGAGGGAACATGACCGAGGTGGACCATCGGTGCGCGGTCCTTGGCAAACCCATCGCGCATTCGCTTTCCCCTGTATTGCATAATGCGGCCTATCGAGCTCTAGGACTTGACAGCTGGTCGTATGGCAGGCACGAGGTCGGCGAGACGGAGCTTGAGGATTTTTTGGAGTCGCTTGATTCCAGCTGGGCGGGACTGAGCCTGACCATGCCGTTGAAGAAGACCATCCAGCCATATGGCGTGCCATGCAACGCGTGGGCGAAAGAGCTGAAGGTGGCCAACACCGCCGTCTTCGACTGGTCTGGCGCGAACGATAAGAACGCCGCCATCCCTGCGATCAGGCTCTACAACACGGATGTGAAGGGAATTGAGCTCGCCTTCGAGCACTCGTATCGGGCACGTGGCATGCGGATGGATTCTGGACAAGACGGCGAGGCGGTGATCATCGGCAATGGCAACACCGCCACCTCGGCTTTGGCGGCCTGCACCGAGATGCCCCACATTGGACATGTCACCGTCGTGGCACGCCATCCCGATAAGAACGAGGCGCTTGAACCATTGGCGGAAAGCCATATGGGCGTCGGCTCCATAAGCATCGTCGCCATGGACCATGCGGCGAATCTGCTGTCCCATGCGGACGTCGTCATCAACACCATCCCCGGCCTTGCCGCCGATCCGATCGCCGAGGCGTTTGCCTCAGCCGGCATAGTCACGAATGGCACGCTACTCGACGTGGTCTATGATCCCCGCCCGACCAAGCTCATGCAGGCCTGGAGGTCATGCGGCGGCACCGCCATCGGCGGCGAGGAGATGCTGCTGTACCAAGCCATGATTCAAGTCTGGCTGATGACCGGCATATGGGACAACGATCCGCCGACCGAGCCCACCAGCCATCAGAAAGTCGAAGCATTGGAGCATGCCATGCGCTCCGCGCTTAAGGAGGCCCTGTGATGAACGAAAAGAACAACGCCGTCAACCAGGCAGGCAGACATACGAGCGCGCCTTCTCCGGCCGCAGGCTTCGAAGTGCTGCTCATCACCGGCATGAGCGGCGCGGGCCGGTCCCACGCGGCCAACAGCATCGAGGACATGGGCTGGTATGTGGTCGACAACATGCCGCCGAAACTGCTTGTCCCGCTGGTGGACATGATGACCAGCTCCGGTTCGAACATCCACAAACTCGCCGCGGTCATCGACGTGAGGTCACGTGACTATTTCGACGACCTGTCCGCCGTGCTGAGCCATCTGGACGATCTTGGGGTGAAGACCCGCATCCTGTTCCTCGACGCCAGCAACGAGGTGCTCATCAAGCGCTACGAATCCGTGCGCAGGCCCCATCCGCTGCAGCAGGGCAATCGTCTGATCGACGGCATCCTTGAGGAACGCGACCTGCTGAAGAACCTCAAAGAGCACGCCGACATCGTCATCGACACCTCGGCATTGAGCATCCATCAGCTGTCCACGAAACTGTACGAGGGTCTGCTTGGTTCCGGACCGACCACGGTTTCCGTGCATATCTTCAGTTTCGGATTCAAATACGGCATTCCGATAGACGCCGATTTCGTGGCGGACGTCCGGTTCCTTCCCAACCCGTTCTGGGTGCCGGAGCTTCGTTCGCTGACGGGCAAGGACAAACCGGTCAGCGACTACGTGCTCTCCAGCGAGGGCGCGGAGGAGTTCCTTGACGCCTACGAGAAAGCCATCGCCATCGCCATCGAAGGTTATGCGCAGGAAGACAAGCACTATGTGACCATCGCGTTCGGATGCACCGGCGGCCAGCACCGTTCCGTGGCCATGAGCGAGGCCTTGGCCAAGCGCCTGCGTGCGCGTGGTCTCACGGTCTCCGTATCGGCCCGCGAGCTGGACAAGCGTTCGGCCGATTGATGACCGCATTGTGAGAAGACAGTATCCAAATACAAAGAAAAGCTGCCGGCTTTGTCCAAGTTATTCGGTATCACAGTAAGCCGGTAGCAGTGCGGGTCGAGTCCGCGACTCGCCTGAAATTATAGGGAAGAACAGGAAAGTAGGAGGTTGGCTCTTGGCTCTTCTGGATGACGTCAAAAGCGAGCTGGCCGCAATCGACAACGAGTTGCCCATCGCCAAAAAGGCACAGGCGACTGCGATGATTCGATTCGGCAATGGTTTGCACTCGGTGGATCACCACATTCTCGTGCAGGCGCAGCTTGATTCCCAAGACGCGGCCATATGGCTGCAGGACACCATCAGAAATCTGTACGGCCACGAAGCCACGCTTACCCCCGTTTCCAGGCAGACGCCGACCGGCGTGGTGCAGCGCTTCATAGTCCGCGTCCCCAAGGGCAGCGCGGCTCTGGTGCTGCAGACCGGCCTGTACAGCCGTTACACCAAAAACATGGTGCTGGGTCTGCCGGGCGACATCATCAACGGCAAGATCGCCCAGATCAAGGCCGCCTGGCGTGGCGCGTTCCTCGCAGGCGGACACCTGTCCGACCCGGGCAAGGCCAGCTATCTCGAAATCGTATGTCCGAATCATGAGGCCGCGCTGGCGCTGGTCTCCACCGCGCGTCGTCTCGGCATCACCGCCAAGCCGCGTAAGCTGCGCAGCTCCGAACGTGTGACGTTGCGCGACCCCGATGCCATCGAACGCATGCTCATCCTCATGGGCGCCCCTCATTCCGCCCGCGAATGGACCGGAAAGCGTTCCGACGGAGAGGCCCGAGGCAAGGCGAACCGTCTGGCGAACTTCGATGACGCCAACATGCGCCGTAGCGCCAAGGCCGCCGCGGAAGCCTGCGATAAGGTCCGCCAGGCCTTTGAAATCCTCGGCGACGACGTTCCGGACAATCTTAAATCCGCCGGCCAGCTCCGACTCGACCATGCCGACGCGTCCCTTGAGCAGCTGGGCCGTCTCGCCGACCCGCCAATCACCAAGGACGCGATCGCCGGACGTATCCGTCGACTGCTGCAATTGGCTGAGAAAACGGAGAAGGCACGCCGTCAAGCGGCTTGATTTTCGTTTCCGGAAACAAAACACCATGCGACTTTTCCGTCGTATGGTGTTTTTTGTTCGTTTGGGCTTGTATTATGCGTAAGTGGCAATATGGCCATTCCACGCTTACAAGCGGCTAGGAAAGGATATACATGAAGACACTCAAGGATCTTGGAGATCTCAAGGGCAAGCGCGTTCTGGTTCGCGCCGATTTCAACGTTCCGCTGGACGGCACCACGATCACCGATGATGGTCGTATCAAGGCCGCCCTGCCGACCATCAAGGCTCTGCGCGAACAGGGTGCGAAGGTCATTCTGATGGCTCATCTCGGCCGTCCGAAGGGCAAGGTCGTTCCGGAACTGTCCCTGGCTCCGGTCGCCGCCCGTCTCGGCGAGCTGCTCGGCATCACCGTTCCGCTGGCTGCCGACACCTATGGTGAGGACGCCCAGGCCAAGGTCGCCGCTATGAACGATGGCGACGTCGTGCTGCTGCAGAACGTGCGTTTCAACCCGGAGGAGACCAGCAAGGATCCGGAGGAGCGTGCCGCATACGCCAAGAAGATCGCCGCTCTCGGTGAGGTCTTCGTCTCCGACGGCTTCGGTGTCGTGCACCGCGCCCAGGGCTCCAACTATGATGTCGCCGCCGATCTGCCGGCCGCCGCTGGCCTGCTGGTCGAGAAGGAAGTCAAGGCACTGTCCCGCGCCACCGTGAACCCGGAGCGTCCGCTGACCGTCGTGCTCGGCGGCTCCAAGGTCTCCGACAAACTCGGCGTGATCGACAACCTGCTGGACAAGGCCAACCGTCTGGTCATCGGCGGTGGCATGGCGTACACCTTCCTCAAGGCCAAGGGCTACGAGGTCGGCACCTCCCTGCTGGAAGAGGACCAGATCGAAACCGTCAAGGGCTACATGGAGCGCGCCGAGAAGAACGGCGTCGAACTCGTGCTGCCGACCGATGTCGTCATCAACCCGGTCTTCCCGAAATCCGATGAGGACATCGCTCCGGAAGTCGTGGCCGCCGATGCCATTCCGGCCGACAAGATGGGTCTGGACATCGGTCCGGAATCCCAGAAGCTCTTCCACGATAAGATCGTCGATTCCAAGACCGTCGTGTGGAACGGCCCGATGGGCGTGTTCGAGGTCCCGACCTTCGCTGAAGGCACCAAGGCCGTGGCCCAGGCTCTCGTCGATGCCACTGCTGCCGGCGCATTCACCATCGTCGGTGGTGGCGATTCCGCTTCCGCAGTGCGCAACCTCGGCTTCCCGGAGGATGGCTTCTCGCACATCTCCACCGGTGGCGGCGCCTCCCTCGAGTTCCTCGAGGGCAAGGAACTGCCGGGCCTGAAGGTGCTCGACTGATCTCAGAATCATGAAGGGGTGCTTCCTCATCAGTGGGTGGGGGAGCACCTTTTGCGTATTTCGCATACAATGTCACAAGAACGACCTTTCGCTTTGACGAGCACGGACGGGAGACGACGAATATTATGGGGCCGAAACGGATTCCTTTGGTGGCCGGAAACTGGAAGATGAATTTCGATCATCTTGAAGCGACGTATTTCGTACAGCAGCTTGCATGGAATCTTCGGGCCGTCCATTTCGACTACAAACGTTGCGAAATCGCATTGATGCCGTCATTCACCTCACTCCGCAGCGTGCAGGTCGCCGTCGAATCGGACAATCTGAAAATCCGCTACGGGGCCCAAGCCGTCTCAGTCACCTCGCAGGGAGCGTTCACCGGCGACGTCTCCGCCGATATGATCGCCCATCTCGGCTGCTCGTACGTGATCGTCGGCCATTCGGAACGACGCAAATACCATCCCGAAGACGACGCGAACATCGTCGACCAGGTGAGGGCCGTGCTTGCTGCCGGCATGCAGCCGATACTTTGCGTCGGAGAAAGCTACGAGGAACGGCGCAAAGGCATAGAGCTCGATTTCGCGGTCGGCCAGGTGCACGACGTGACGCGGGACCTGTCCGATGAGGAGGCCGCGAAGCTGATTGTGGCGTACGAGCCGGTATGGGCGATCGGCACCGGCATGGTGGCTACGCCTCAGTCGGCACAGGACGCGGCCAGGGCGATCCGAAACGACCTGTCCGATACGTTCGGAACACGGGTCGGCGAAACGGTGCGAATCCTGTACGGCGGTTCGGTGTCCTCGAAAAACGCGGTGGAACTGATCAACGAGCCGGATGTGGACGGCTTCCTGATCGGCGGCTCCGCGTTGAAGGTCGATGAACTCACACGCATCTGCAAGCTGACATTGGAAACAACCGCCTGAAAACTTTTAAAAAGCATGGTTGGACGCTCGATTTTTTCAACACCATGCGCTATTATCAGAAACAGTGTTTACGAACTGGAGGTTCACCCGTGTCCGCTATGGCTACTGTCAAGCTTGTGCTGCAGATTCTTCTTGTCATCCTCAGCCTCTTGCTCACCTTGCTTATCCTTATGCACAAGGGTAAAGGCGGCGGCTTGTCCGACATGTTCGGCGGCGGACTCACCCAGAACGCGGGTTCCTCCGGTGTCGCGGAAAAGAACCTGAACCGTTGGACCGTCATCATCGCCCTGCTGTGGGTGGCCATCATCATCGCCCTCGGTCTGATGACGAAATTCAACCTCATCTGATTGACGTAATTTGGTTTGGCCCATGACCGGCTTCACGGTCATGGGCCAAACTTGTCTCCGGCTAGATTGCTCCCGCAAAGGATTCAAATGACTTCGACAAACAACACCTATGATGACGTGACCATGGTCGTCGCCGATCTGGACGGCACACTGCTGCACGACGGAAAGACTTTCGAGGACCGTTTCCTGACGCAACGATCCATTGACAGCATCAACCGCATGCACGACGCCGGCATCAAATTCGTGGTGGAGACCGCGCGACCGGTCAGCACCGGCTACTCGTTCGTGCAGCAGCTTCCGGTTGACGCCGTCGCCTATCTCAACGGGGCGCTGTTGGATTTCAACCCCGTCTCGTCCGATTACGATATGCTCACCTCACCGACACTGCCGAAGGACGGACATCTGCAGAAGATCGGATTCTCTTCGAAAAGGGCCTGCGAGGTCTGCAAGTACCTGCTGGAGGAACTGCCTGGCATGGAAGTGGGCATCGTCATGGATGATGTCAGGTACACGAATTTCGACGTCACGAAATACTGGAAGACGCAGACCTGGCGATACACGGATTTCGATGACGTTCCGGACGGCACCGCGGACAAGCTGATCCTGTTCCCGAACGAGGAGCAGTGGAAGCGTGTGGGACGGCTCATCCCCGACGATTTCGACGTGCATATCTCCGAAGGCTCGCTGTGGATGCTGATGAATCCGCAGGCCAATAAGGAGCATGCATTGAGCATCCTCGCCGATCGCATGTCGACGCCGTTGTCACGGACCGTCTCATTCGGCGACGATTTGGTGGACATCGCCATGCTTCGTGAATCCGGCAGGGGAGTGGCCGTGGCCAACGCGAACCCCGACGTGTTGAAAATCGCCGATGAGATCTGCCCTTCGAACAATGATGACGGCGTGGCCCAATGGGTTGAGAACAATCTGCTTTGACCGACCCCCCCCACATGGAGTCTTTTCACGGAATTGAACTCATTCATGCAGCGGCATGAAACACATCCACCAAAATTGAACTCTTTGTCTTTCTTGGTGCCCTGTCGTGCTATTCTTTGAACTAGCTTTTGTTTAAATTGAACTGGAAGGATAGGCATGACGGAATCATTCTCGACCAGATTGAATGATGCCATGGCATTACGCGAGCTTAAACAGATTGATTTCGTTCATGCTGCGGAAAAGTTCAATATCAAGCTCGGCAAAAGCCATATGAGCCAATACGTCAGTGGCAAAACCGTTCCCCGTGCCGATATCGCGCATTTCCTTGCCGCGTATCTGCGGGTCAACGAGGATTGGCTGATGGGCAAGGATGTTCCCATGGAAGAGCATGCCGCGATTTTGCCGGATTTTGCCGGTGAACAGCCCGACCATGTTGACGATGCATCCGAGCAACCGACAGAAGGAAGAACCATGCGCACTTTTACGAAATCCCACAAGCTCGACAACGTGCTGTACGACGTCCGTGGACCGGTCGCCGACGAGGCCGCGCGCATGGAGGCCGCCGGCACGCACATCCTGAAACTCAATATCGGCAATCCGGCACCGTTCGGCTTCCGCACGCCGGATGAAGTGGTCTACGACATGTCGCAGCAGCTGCCCGACACGGAAGGCTATTCGCCGTCGAAGGGCCTGTTCTCCGCGCGCAAAGCCATCATGCAGTATGCGCAGCTGAAGAACATCCCCAACGTGTCCATCGACGACATCTACACCGGCAACGGCGTCAGCGAACTTATCAACCTGTCCTTATCCGCGTTGCTGGACAACGGCGACGAGGTACTCGTGCCGTCGCCGGATTATCCGCTGTGGACAGCTTGCGTGAATCTGGCCGGCGGAACCGCGGTGCATTACGTCTGCGATGAGGATTCCGAATGGTATCCGGACATCGACGACATGCGTTCCAAGATTACCGACAAGACCAAGGCGATCGTCATCATCAATCCGAACAATCCGACCGGCGCGCTGTATCCGAAGGAAGTGCTTCAGCAGATTGTCGATCTTGCGCGAGAGCACCAGCTCATGATCTTCTCGGATGAGATCTACGACCGTCTGGTCATGGATGGGTTGGAGCACATCTCCATCGCGTCCCTTGCGCCTGACCTGTTCTGCGTGACGTTCTCCGGATTGTCGAAGTCCCATATGATCGCCGGCTGGCGTGTCGGCTGGATGGTGCTGAGCGGCAACAAGCGTCTCGCCAAGGATTACATCGAGGGTCTGAACATGCTGGCCAACATGCGTATGTGCTCGAACGTGCCTGCGCAGTCGGTGGTGCAGACCGCATTGGGCGGCCATCAAAGCGTCAAGGATTATCTGGTGCCCGGCGGCCGCATCTACGATCAGCGCGAGTTGGTGTACAACATGCTCAACGATATTCCAGGCATCACCGCGGTCAAACCGAAAGCGGCGTTCTACATCTTCCCGAAGATCGATGTGAAGAAGTTCAACATCCATTCCGATGAGCAGTTCGCGCTTGACCTGCTGCATGACAAGCATATCCTCATCAGCCACGGCGGTGCGTTCAACTGGCAGGAACCGGACCACTTCCGTGTGGTCTATCTGCCTCGCATCAGCATGTTGAAGGAGACCATCGGCGAAATCGGCGACTTCTTCAGCACGTATTGGCAGGCTTGATTTTCGGTTCGCTTTTCTTTCGATTATGGCCGCGATCTGATATCGCGGCCTTTTTGTCTTTCCGTATGTCTTCTGCGCGTATTATTTCGGCATACGAAAAAGAGGTCTCCATCAAAAGATGGAGACCTCTCGGCTTTTATCCGTTTAACGGTGCTGTATCAGCGAATGATTCAGCCGTTGACGCGGTCGATGCCAGCCTGGACGTCGGCGAGGACGGTGTCCCAGGACTTGATGAAGGCTGCGACGCCGTCAGCTTCCAGCTTGTCGGTGACATCCTTGATGTTGATGCCCAGATCGGCGAGCTTGTTCATGATGGCGTGGGACTCTTCGTAGGTGCCCTTGATGGACGGAGCGCCATTGCCGTGATCGGCGAGAGCGTTCAGGGTCTTCTCCGGCATGGTGTTGACGACGAACGGAGCAACGAGCTCGTCGACGTACTTGCAGTCGGAGTAGGCGGCGTTCTTGGTGCCGGTGGAGGCCCACAGCGGACGCTGCTTCTTGGCGCCCTTGGCTTCAAGAGCAGCCCAACGCGGATCGTTGGCGAACTTGTTCTCGAACAGCTCGTAAGCCAGGCGAGCGTTGGCCACAGCGGCCTTGCCCTCGAGAGCCTTGGCTTCGTCGGAGCCGTTGGCTTCCAGCAGCTTGTCCACAGCGGTGTCCACGCGGGAGACGAAGAAGGAAGCGACGGAGCCGATGTGCTTCAGGTCGTGGCCGTTGGCGTCAGCCTGGGCGATGCCCTCGATGTAGGCGTCGATGACCTGCTCGTAACGCTCCAGGGAGAAGATCAGGGTGACGTTCACGGAGATGCCCTTGGCCAGGGTGGCGGTGATTGCCGGCAGGCCTTCGAGGGTGGCCGGAATCTTGATCATGGCGTTCGGACGGTTCACCTTGGCCCAGAGTTCCTCGGCCTGCTTCTCGGTGGCCTCGGTCTCGTGAGCCAGACGCGGATCCACTTCGATGGAGACGCGGCCGTCAACGAAATCGGACTTCTCGGCAACCTCACGGAAGATGTCGGTGGCGTTGCGCACGTCGGTGGTGGTGAGCTCGCGCACGGCGGTCTCAACGTCGACCTTGCCCAGTTCCTTCAGCTGCGGATCGTACGGGCCGACCTCGTGCAGAGCCTTCTGGAAGATGGACGGGTTGGTGGTCACGCCGACAACGTTCTTGTTGGCGATGAGATCCTGCAGAGAGCCGGACTCGATGCGGGAGCGGGACAGGTCGTCCAGCCAGATCGAGACACCGGAGTCAGAGGTGCGCTGAGTTGCTTCAGTCATTGTTTTTTCTCCTTGATACCTTTTTGGATCAAATCTTGTTTATCGGTGAAAGGGGAGGGGCACATGCTGTCGTGTCCCTCCCCGTATCATCACTTGGCGGCTTCGACTTCCGCGATGGAGGCCTTGGCGGCTTCCACAACGTGCTCGGCGGTGATGCCCAGATCGATCATGTTCTGAGCGCCATCACCCTGCAGGCCGAACTGCTCGATGGACACCGGCTTGCCGTAGGAGCCGAGGTACTTGTACCACGGCATGGCAACGCCGGCCTCGACGGAGACGCGGGCCTTGACGGCGGCCGGAAGCACGGCCTCCTTGTATTCGGCGTCCTGCTCCTCGAACCATTCCACGCACGGCACGGACACGACGCGGGCCTTGATGCCCTCGCCGGCCAGGGTCTTGGCAGCGGACACAGCCCACTGGACTTCGGAACCGGTGGCCATGATGATGACGTCCGGGGTGCCCTCGGTGTCGACGAGCACGTAAGCGCCCTTCTTCACGCCGTCCTTGGCCTTCTCAGCGGTCTCGGCGAGAACCGGGACGCCCTGACGGGTCAGAACCATAGCGGTCGGCAGGGTGTTCTTCTTCTCGAAGAAGTAACGGTAGGCTTCAGCGGTCTCGTAAGCGTCGGCCGGACGAGCGACCTCGAGCTGCGGGATGGCGCGGAAGGAAGCCAGATGCTCCACCGGCTGGTGGGTCGGGCCATCTTCGCCGACTGCGACGGAGTCGTGGGACCACACGTACAGGTTCGGAATCTGCATGAGGGCGGCCAGACGCACGGCGGAACGCTCGTAATCGGAGAACATGAAGAAGGTGCCGCCGTACGGACGGGTGTGGGAGCCCAGCAGGATGCCGTTGGTGATGGTGCCCATGGTGAACTCGCGCACGCCGAAGTGGAGCTGACGGCCGTACTTGCTGCAGTTCGGCCACTGCTTGGTGGCGCACTCAGCCGGGGCGAAGGTCTCAGCGCCCTTGAGGTCGGTCTTGTTGGAGCCGCCGAGGTCGGCGGAGCCGCCCCAGAGTTCCGGCATGACGGCTGCGATGGCGTTCAGAGTGGAGCCGGAAGCGCCACGGGTGGCGACGTTCTTGCCGACTTCGAAGGTGGCCTCGAGGTCGTCGATGGCCTTGTCGAAGCCTTCCGGAAGCTCGCCGGCCTTGATGCGGTCGTACAGGGCAGCCTTGTCCGGGTTGGCCTTGCGCCATGCGTTGTACTTCTCGTCCCATTCCTTGTGGGCTTCGAGACCGCGCTCGGCGACCTTGCGGGCGTGGGCGAGGGCCTCTTCGTCAACGTGGAAGGACTCCTCCGGGTCGTAGCCGAGGAGCTTCTTGAGGCCGGCGACGGCCTCGGCGCCCAGCTTGGAGCCGTGGGAGGACGGGTCGTTGGTCTTGCCCGGGGTCGGCCATGCGATCAGGGTGTCGACCTTGATGAGCTTCGGCTGGTTCGGGGCGGCGGCGCGGGCCTTGGCGATGGTGTCGGCCAGGCCTTCGACGTCCTCCTTGTAGGAGCCGTCAGGCTGGATGAAGCTGAACTCGTCGGTGTACCAGCCGTATGCCTGGAAGCGCTTGAGCACGTCCTCGGCCAGCACCAGGTTGGTGTCGCCTTCGATCTGGATGCGGTTGGCATCGAAGATCACGGTCAGGTTGCCGAGCTGCTGGTTGGCGGCGAGGGAGGCGGCTTCGCCGGAGATGCCCTCTTCGATATCGCCTTCACCGCAGATGACCCAGATGTTGTGGTCGAACGGGGACTCGCCTTCCGGAGCTTCCGGATCGAGCAGGCCACGCTGGAAACGCTGGCCATAGGCGAAGCCGATGGCGGAGGCGAAGCCCTGGCCCAGCGGACCGGTGGTCATTTCGATGCCCGGGGTCAGGCCGTATTCCGGATGGCCCGGGGTACGGGTGTCAGCGCCGCCACGGAAGTTCTTCAGATCGTCCAGGGTCAGGCCGTAGCCGGAGAAGTACAGCTGGACGTACTGGGTGAGGGAGGCGTGGCCACCGGAAAGAATGAAGCGATCGCGGCCTTCCCAGTTGGGGTCGTTCGGATCATGCTTGATGAAGTGCTGGTACAGGGTGTAGGCGATAGGCGCCAGGGAGACGGGGGAACCCGGGTGGCCGTGTCCCGCACGCTCAACCGCGTCGGCCGACAGGACCTTGGCCATCTTGATGGCGCGTTCGTCCAGCTCGGTCTCCTTGAATTCGGTCATGGATTACTTTCCTTCCAATTGGTCGGGCCGCGTATCCGGCTTGTGCCGAGCGCTCGACGCCCTCACATTGCGTTTCCCATAGTAGCGATGTGAGGTGACGTTGTGGTGAAATTTTGGCGTGTTTTGGTAGTTTGTGTGCTGTTAGCGCTCACAATTAACATTCGCGTGAACTTCAGATGTTCGTTTGTCGATATCTCTCCCAATGCCAGTCGCCGCAAGCCTTTGCCGCATGAAGGAAACTACTCTGGAAGCGAACGAATTAGCACTCCGGGTGCCGGAGTGCTAAAACATTAAAAGAAGTTTTCCGGGTACGTCTCATCAGCACCGTCAAACATAAGGCGTACCGGCACACACCTATGCATAAGGAGGCGCGCATGGCGCAATCAAGACGCATGCTGGTGTTGCGTGCCGTGGTCGAGGATTACATCCGTTCTCAGGAACCGGTGGGTTCCACCACACTGACCCGGGATCATGACCTCGGCGTCAGCTCCGCCACCGTGCGCAACGACATGGCGGCCTTGGAAGATGAAGGCTATCTTATTCAGCCGCACACTTCGGCCGGCAGGGTGCCGACCGAAAAAGGGTACCGTTACTTCGTCGACCGTTTGGCGACGGTCGTTCCGCTATCGGAGGCCCAGCGCCGCGGCATCAACAGCTTTCTGTCCGGATCGGTCAATCTGCAGGACACGCTGCAGCGGGCCGCCCGGCTGCTGGCGCAGATCACCGGACAGGTCGCCGTCGTGGCCGCGCCGTCACTGTCGAAGTCGACATTGCGGCATATCGAAATCGTGCCAGTGTCCATTAATACGCTGCTTGCCGTAGTGATCACCGATACCGGCCGTGTCGCGCAGCATATCCTCAACGTCACGAAATTGCCGGACGTGACGACGCTCACTCATCTGACCAACGAGATCAACACGCAATGCTCCGGCGTTTCGCTGACCCGCACGGCCGATTGCGTACGACAGATGGGAGCGCGCAAGGAATACCATGCGATCAGCACGCTTGCGGAAACGCTTGCGCAGGCCTTTGATGGCATGGCTGATGACGAACGCGCGAGCGAATTGTACATGGCGGGCACTTCACGGCTTGCGCATCAACGCACGGTGGCCGACCTGGCCCCGCTGTTCGACGCGTTGGAGGAGCAGGTGGTGCTCATGAAGTTGATGAGCTCGCTGAGCGAAACCACGCAATCCGACGGCGTCGGAGTGGCGATCGGTTCCGAAACGCACACGCCCGGTTTGCTGCACGCCTCAGTGGTAACCAGTGGCTACGGGCGTACCTCCGCGGCCGCCACGGACGGCGCGACGCATGCGGCCGCATCATCACAGACGGAAAATCAAAGCGGTGATGATACGCAGCAGGCGGGCGAACCGGTCGCATTCGTCGGATCGATCGGGCCGACGCATATGGACTACGCGGCGACCATGGCCGCCGTGAGGGCGGTCGCCAGATATCTGACGGCGTTCCTCGCCCACGATGAAGGTCAGCCGGCCGACTGACCCCGCCTTATGGCACAATGACACGCAGAACCAACAGGGAGAAAGAATAATCGTGACGGACTATTACGAAGTGCTGGGCGTCGACCGTTCGGCAAGCGACGACGAGATCAAAAAGGCGTATCGAAAGATGAGCCGCAAATACCATCCCGACATCGCAGGTCCGGAATTCGAAGACAAGTTCAAGGAAGTCAACAACGCGTACGATGTGCTGTCGGATCCTAAGAAACGGCAGATGTACGATGCCGGCGTCGATCCGAACGATCCGAATGCGGGCGGCATGCACGGTGGCGGATTCGGTGGCGGATTCGGCGATATGGGGGACATCTTCAGCATGTTCACCGGTGGCGGATTCGGTGGCACCGGCGGTGGACCGACTCCGCGCACCCAGCCGGGGCGTGACGCGCTTGTTTCCGCGACCATCGATTTGAAGACGGCGGTGTTCGGCGACACCACGCACGTCAAGGTCAACACGTTCGGCCTGTGCCAGGAATGCGGCGGCACCGGCTGCCAGAACGGCACACAGCCCACACAATGTCCCGACTGCCACGGTCAGGGATATGCGCAGCGCGTGGTACGCACCATGCTCGGCCAGATGATGACCACCGCGCCATGCGAACGCTGCGAAGGCCATGGAACGGTCATCGAGAAGCCGTGCCCGTCCTGCCTCGGCCATGGCCGCGTGCGCGTCACCCGCAATGTCGGCGTCGCGGTGCCGGCCGGCGTGGCGAACAACACCCGTCTGCGTCTCGCTAATCAGGGTGAGGTCGGCGAAAATGGCGGCGTCGCGGGCGATTTGTATGTGGATATCCGCATCAAGCCGGATGACATGTTCACTCGTGATGACGACGATTTGCATTGTTGGATCAAGGTGCCGATGAGTTGGGCCGTATTGGGGCACGAAGTCGAAATCGACACCTTCGACGGCAGGCAGACGCTGGATATCCCAGCCGGCAGCCAGCCGGACGATACCGTGACGTTGAAGAACCTCGGCGTCACGCATCTCGACGACAAGAACGAGCGCGGCGATTTGGTGGCGCACGTAGTGGTGGAGATTCCTAAGAAGCTGTCCGATGACGAGCGGGAGCTGATTGAGCGGTTCGGCGAGATGCACGACACGGACGCCCAGCATGTTGTCGTGAAGTCCCGTCCGTCGTCCGGCGCGAAGAAGGGGTTCTTCTCCAAGCTGAAGGACGCGCTGCGCTAGTTTTCGCAATCCAATCGAATACGGGACATGTGAAAGAAGTCCGTATCCCAACTCATAACCTTGGGATACGGACTTCTTTCACATCTGGCGTGGCGGGTGATTCCCGCCTATTTGAGCAGCGACCTGCACATGGTGCGATACTGGCTCACATATCCTCCACCGAAGAACACGCAATGTCCTGCAATGGGGTAGAGCTGCCATAATGTGATGCGGTCCTGCCATCCGGCCTTAAGCGGATGCGCCGACTGATAGCCTTCGAGGATGTCCGTAAGATATGACATGCCGAACAGGTCGAGCATGGCAAGGTCTTCCTCACGGTGCCCACCGTGAGCCGCAGGATCGATAAGCACGGCTTCGACGTCACCGGAATCAGCAGTCCACATGACGTTGCCGCTCCACAGGTCGCCATGCACGCGTGCGGGCTTGTCGTTGGCGGCCTTGCCTAGGATGTCGGGCAAGGCGTCGATAACGGCTTCAGTCAGTTCCATGTCATAGTCGGTCAGTTCGCGACGTTTCATGCCGAGTCGTACCATCGGACGCAATCTGCCGTCCGCCAGATAGGTGGCCACATCATCCCAGGCACCGGTATCCATCGGGACGGGATCCTGCAATGGCCCGAAATAGCAGGTGCCGTCGTATCCAGTTGGAGCGGAGCCAAAATGTTCGGCACCGGCATCATGCATATGAGCTAGCGCAACACCGAAATCGCGCGCGGCTTGGATGGTCGGACCGCAGGCGTTCACGCGTTCAATGTCGAGATAATCCTTGCCCCAGTCGTATACGTCGACCACGCGTGGGCCGCCCTGCGATTGCGCCTCGCCGAGCCATTTGAGGCCGCGTCCCTCGCATTCAAAGAAACCTTCGGGGCTGAATGCCCTGCTTTTGCGGTATTTGCCCATGCCGATGAGCCTTTCTCCCATGCCGGACATGCCGGCGTACTTTTGGCTCCATTGTGTGCATGGTTTGAGACAACTATGCCGGGATGCCTTGAAAACTAGACCCCTCTCGCTACTCTTGGTCACGGAAAAACAGACGAAACCGTATTTCTACGAACATAAAGAGGGTTCATGAATTTCTTCCAAGCGATTTTCCTTGGCCTGGTGCAGGCGTTGACCGAATACTTGCCGGTCTCTTCCAGCGCCCATATCCGTATCATCGGCGATTTGATGCTGGGCTCCGATCCGGGTGCTGCGTTCACCGCCATCATCCAGATCGGCACCGAGCTTGCCGTGATCCTGTATTTCCGTCATGACATCATCCGCATTCTCGGCGCGTGGTTCGGCTCCTTGTTCGGCAAGGAGGGCAAGGACTTCAAGAGCCGTATGGGCGCGCATAACCGCGACACGCAGATGGGTTGGTTCATCATCATCGGCACGCTGCCGATTCTGATTGCCGGTCTGTTGTTCAAGGACGCCATCGAAAGCACGCTGCGTAATCTGTGGATCACCGTTACCGTGCTGATTATCTTCGGTATTCTGCTGTGGGTGGTCGACGCCCGCGCCAAGCAGGTCAAGACCATGGATGAGATGACCTGGAAGGATGCGCTGATCTTCGGCATCGGTCAGATGCTGGCGCTGATTCCTGGCGTTTCCCGTTCCGGCGGCACCATCACCTTCGGCCGTGCGATGGGTTATACCCGTGAGGCTGCAGTGCGCGTGAGCTTCCTGATGGCCATTCCGGCCGTGTTCGGCGCGGGCATCCTCGAAGCCGTTTCCGCGGTCAAGGATGTGGCCGCAGGCAATGCGGGAATGTTCCCGGGCTGGGGTGCGACCATCGCGGCCACCATCGTGGCGTTCGTGGTCGGCTATGTGGTGATCATCGGCTTCCTGAAGTTCGTGTCCACCTTCTCGTACAAGGCGTTCGCCATCTACCGCATCGCGCTGGCCGTTGTCGTGGCTCTGCTGCTGATCTGCGGCGTGCTGCACCCGACGGAAGTCGTTGCCGCCGCGTAAGCGTGATTCGGCGTAAATAAAGCGAATCCCGGCCATCCGTAAGGTGGCCGGGATTTTTTCGTCTGCGACCTCCTCCTGGAGGGGAACGACTCAGACGCCGTTGCGTAGAAGTGATTCGGCCTCACGAAGCAGTTCCTCGCAGGCAGGCATGCCATTCGAGGCGATTCGCTTCGCTCTCGCGTCCAAATCGTAATCATGTTCCAGACGAGCCAAATAGTCGCCGGCATGCATGTCTGACACCAATCCATCGGCGTCGGAACGCCATTGCATGGCCTTTCTGGTCAAATCTCCTTCAATAAGCGGATACTCGATTATTAAAGACAAGGCGCGCAGCAGCTCCAAAGTGCCTTGCATGCATTCGGTATTGGCACAGTAATGCGGTACGGATACCCATATGGATGTTGTCGGAAAGCCCGCTTCGGCGGCGAAGGCGTCAAGGATGTTGGGGATGCCCACCGGACCGTTGTATTCCCTGTCGGATTCGCATTCGCAGCCGCTTTTGGAGATGTCAAGCGGCAATGGCCGTGTGTGCGGGCATTCATCGAACATGGAGCCAAGCGTGATGACATCACTTACGTCATAGTCTTCTGCGACACGTAGCGTCTGCTTGCAGTATTCCTCCCACCGGTAATTGGGTTCGGGTGCGATCTGCGCAAGCAGGTGCAGCATGGGGGAGACGGCAATGTCATAGAAAGTCGTTTGCGGCCAGATGATGCGCTTACGCCCCTGCACGGAGCAGATCATGGGCCGGGCCACCTGATAGTCGTAGAAACCTTCGTTGTCAATATGGCGCACTTCCTGCGACTCATACCGGGACACCAAATGACGGACGACGTTCGTGGCCGCTTGGCTTGCATCGTTCCATCCTTCGAATGCGGCGATAAGTATCGTCTTGGGCATTGCGCTCTCCTCACACATGCTTTTAATGTATACCGAAAACGGGTGGTGTGACACGCGCTTCAGCCATCGGTGAATACGAATAAACCAAACCGCGACACGCTGACTTGCAAATTACACGAATGTGGTTATAGTAAATACTCGTGCTCACGCAGTGAATCTGCTGGAGACATGCGGACATAGCTTAGTTGGTAAAGCGCAACCTTGCCAAGGTTGAGACCGCGGGTTCGAGTCCCGTTGTCCGCTCTAAGGTTCCGATTGATTATCGACCTTTATGGTGGGTTAGCCAAGCGGTTAGGCAGCGGCCTGCAAAGCCGTATAGACGAGTTCGACTCTCGTACCCACCTCGCATCATGTGAGATTAGTTTTCGCATGTTGACATGACCCGGGCGGTTGGCGCAGAGGTAGCGCACTTCCCTGACACGGAAGGGGTCACAAGTTCGAATCTTGTATCGCCCACTGGAGCATTGCTCCGTACAAATTAAGACTGGGTGATTGGCGCAGCGGCTAGCGCACTTCCTTCACACGGAAGGGGTCATAGGTTCGATTCCTATATCACCCACCGTTATCACAGCTCGGTTTTGCCGGGCTTTTTTTCCATTCCTTTTCACGCTACTTCGTCAAATAAGAATGCAAGCATCGACGCGCCGGCAAAAACAGCGATCGACGAAAAACGATTCACCACATTACACAAGAATTGCCGATGAAAATACAAAGAATCAAACGAGAGAAGCATGACTTTTGCCAAACGCATTTCTAAAATGAGTATCGTAAACAAAAAAGAAAACAAACAAGACGCAAGGTGCGTCACAGCACACCAGCAAGAAAAGGAAACATCATGAACAAGAACAAGATCTTCTCCGCAATCATGCGTGGCTTCGAAGTCAGCGGCATCAACGCTCTGTCTTCGGCTGCCGGCTCCTCTTCCGTCAACGGCGCTCTGCAGGAGATCATCGACACCCGCCGCTGATTTGGACACCACACACTGAATCCTTCTTAAAAAAGCCTGGAACGCGATTAAAAGCGTTCCAGGCTTTTTGTTCCCCGGCAAGCGGCTACAATTGCCTATTGTGAACGAGAGACAATTGAACCTCAACCAACCGGTTAAGGATATGGGCCCCAACGAATTGAAAGCGTACGCCGAGCTGGGGCAGAAACAACACGATGAGGCGAACCGCGAACTGGAACGACGCTGGCGCAGCTACGATGACATGCTGCCGAAGGACGAATTCGTATCCATCATCGACAAGAACGAACGGTAAATACCGTTCACAGTGTATGATTCGTGACCATGCCGGCCACAATACCGGCCAATTGCAAGGGGAGAGGGTAGAATGACAGCTATGACTGATCCGATTCCAAGCGCAGGCGAAACGACCATCATTGGTCTTCCTGCTATCACTGTACCGGTTACTTCCACCGGAGACCGTCCTCTGACGAAGGAGGACCTCAATACGATCATGCGTCTGGCCGACGGCACGGCGCTCCTGATTTCCACCAGGGGAGCGGTGTCCGGCTCGCGTTATCTCCTCGACGAGGACGAGATCACCGTGGGACGCGACCCGAGTTCCGATATCCTGCTGGACGATTCCACCGTCTCCCGCACGCACGCGGTGTTCCGCAGGATTAACGGAAATTATTCGGTGATTGACGCCGGCAGCCTGAACGGCACATACGTGAACCGTCAACGAGTGGATAGCCAGGAACTGAAGAACGGCGACGAAATCATTCTGGGCAAGTTCCGTCTCGTATATTTCACCAACAAGGCCGTCATTGCCTAATGAAACGCCCGATGCGGGATAAACTGTGAGTAACGGTTTTCCTTCAATCGCCTATGGGCTCCGAATGGAAGCTCATAGGCGATTGTTTTATGGCGTGTAGGAGAAGACAATGGACGGCGAGGCAGAACCAACAATGCGGTTGCATCTGCACGTGTCGCACGCGGTGCAGGGGGAGTTGTTCCCCTCCGCGGACGCGCAGCCCGTCACACGGGGCTATCGTGGTACGGTCGCGTCAAAAGTGGCGGGTATCACGTACCGCCAGCTTGACTATTGGGCGCGTAAACAGATAGTGGAACCATCCATCACCCCGTCGCACGGATCCGGCTCACGCAGATTGTATTCGTTCAAAGATGTGGTGATTCTTGCCGTTTCCAAAAGATTGCTGGATGCCGGAATCAATCTGCAGAACGTGACCACCGCCATCGGCTTCCTCGCGCAGCGCACGCCCGAACAGTTGGCCGGCATCATCATCATGTGCGATGGGCAGAATGTGCATGAGTGCACGGACAGCGAACAGATGGTGGCTCTGCTCCAAAGCGGCAGAGCTGTGTTCGGGGTGTCCGTCGGATCGCTATGGCATCAGATCAAAGAGGCTCTAGAACATGAGGAATACGTCGATTTGACGAAGACGCCGGCATCGACAGACACCAATAGGCCAATCGACGACATTGCCGCGATACGTATGAGAAAGAAGCTGGAATCGCGACGCAAATCCCGCGCAGCAGCCTGATCGCATACAATTGGTACGATTCAGCCCGGAACGTTCGAACGATATAACCCGCAGGGGGGGTAGCGCATGCTTGATATTCTGCCGGCACTGTTGTGGATCATAGCCGCCGTCATCGCAGTGAACATTTGTTTGATTACTGCGATTCGAGGCAATCTGTTTTCCAAAAAACACCGCGATGTGCATCCGGTGCGTTGGTCGATCATCGCGCTGCATTTCACCTCATTGGTCATTGGCGCGTTGCCATATCCGGCATATGCGATGTTCAGGTCGGATTTCTCGGAGAGGTTCCGGCGTTTCTACGAACATGTCGGATGGCCATCGGCTGCGGTGATGGTCATGCTGATCGCAGCGGAACTTGTTTTCATGTATCTTCAGGCCCGAAACGGCATGCACAGCGAGATGGAGCGGAAGCTCAATCAGGCCGTCAAATAGAAATCTGACATAACGTACATTATCGGCTTTTTAGGAATGACGTTTTTCCAGGCTTGAGGAAGCGTCAAACACGCGGTTCTGACATAACGGCCTCCGTCACTCAATAAATAAAAACGTGGTTGCTGCCACGATATTGCGACAGCAACCACGTAACTGGCCTACAGCGTTTCCGTTTACGGACTCAGGCGAAATACTCCTCGACGGCCTGTGCGAGTTCATCTACCGAATCCAGAATACGGTATGCGCCATGGGCTTTGAGCTCTCCGGGCTCCGCATAGCCCCAGCCACAGCCGAGGCAGTCCAAACCGCACGCCTTGGCGCCGTCGGCATCGGTCCAACGGTCACCGACCATCAGTGCCTTGTCTCCTGCGTTCTCGTCGAAATCGATGTGCTGGAAAGCCCAACGGATCACTTGGTCCTTGTCAAGACGGGAATTGTCCTCGCTGGCACCGTAGATGCCGTCGACCATGGTGTCCAAGTGGAAATGCTCGCAAATCGGAATGCATTGGTATTGCGGCTTGCAGCTGGCAATCGCCAGATAGTATCCGTCGGCACGCAGTTTGGCGAGCTGCTCCGAAATACCTTGGTAAATCGTGTTGTTCAGGCGGCCGGGGACTTTCTGTCCGGGATTGTTCGGGTCGTCGAACACGGCCTCGTCGGCGTAATACTTGCGGTAAATCCTCACGCCTTCGTCAAGCTTGTCATCCGGAATGCCGTTGCGTTGCATCGATTCGCTGATGGCCGGTCCAATGAAACGATGCAATTCGGCATCGTCCGGCACCGGATATCCCATCTCTTCGAACGCCTTGACAACGCAGCCAATGATTCCTGGATCGGATTTCGTCAATGTGCCATCGAGGTCAAGCAGAACGACTTTCTTCGGATGTTCGGACATGGATCTGATTCTCCCCTTGGCTGTGTGCTATAAGAATTGATGACAGAAACAATTATGCCCGGTCTCAATGACCGGGCATTCGTTCAAGTGTCGTTCAACTGCAGGTCACTCGTAGTCCGGGAACCATCCGTCACGATGCATTTGCAGACGCTTCTCCAGCAAAGCCTTCAGTTCGTCTTCGGTACGACGTTCCATGAGCATGTCCCAGTGCGTGCGTGTCGGCTTGGCGATTTCATCAGCCTCGTCGTCATTGTCTCCTTCACGGTGCGCGACGGCGCCGCAGCGGCACTCCCACTCATCTGGGAATTCTGCGCCCTCAGCGAACGGCAGAATCGTACGATGGCCTTTCGGACACACGTATGCGACGTCGGTTCGCGCCGCAAAATCCACATTGTCATCGGATTCAAGCGACTTCGCACCGATGCTCATGCCTCGCAGGCTACGTTCCGCCATATTGCTTTTGCCTCCTTGATTATCTGCTTACTCTAAGCTACAAAACACTTCGGACGTGTCACTTATTCCCGGCGTCCGCGAAAACCGATCTCCCGATTGCGCACATGCTCAGTCGACACCTGAATAGGCGACGATGCCACGGTTGACGTTCTCGTACGCCTGTTTCGCGATCGGAGCGAGCGTTTCGGCGCGTTTACCCAGGTATGGTCCGGCCACGGCGATCTGCTGCAACACGTCGGCGAGACGTTTGCATCCGCGTACGAAATCGCCGCCGGTCAAATCGGTGCCGTACAGCACACGCGACAGGCTTTCGCCCTGAGCCCATTCGTAGACGACATCGGTGATGCCGAAATCAAGTTGGCGCGGCTCGTCGAGGGCATAGTCCTCACACAGCATGGCAATCGACGCGTGCACGCCTTTGAGCTGCGCCGCACAGACGGCGACGTTCCCCTGCATTCCTCCGGGATAATGGCGCGGCTCTCCCCCGCTGCCTCTGCGTGGCTCGTAAATCAACGACATGACGGCGCTGGCCAGCTCCGTCGCATCGAGTCCGTCGAACGCGCCATCATCGATCGCCTGGGCAAGCACCAAATCAAGCTCGCTGTACAAGTGCCGCAACAGCTGTCCACGTTCGGTAAGCCGGTAATCGATATGTTCTTTTGCGCCTTCATCAAGCCGATCGAGGTATCCGAGCTCGTTCAGCACATTGCAGATGCGGTCGAATTGACGTGCCACGGAGCCGGTGCGTGAATCGTAGCGGTGCTGCACACGTTCCAATTCACGCATTTCACGCGCCCACCGATGCCCCCATTTGAGATGCTTCTGAATATCGGGGCATTTGCGGCAGGGATGGTCCCTGCCTTTTTCGCGAAGCTCCGCGATACGCCTGTCAAGGTCTTTGAACGCTTCGCTTCGCGCCTTCTGCGTGCGGAACACCTCGTGCTTGAGTTTGCGTCGTTCGTTCTTTTCCAAGTCGCTCAAGCGCATGCGCAGCCGCATGAACTCCTTGAAGTCGCCGAACTCACAATCGAACGCCCGTTCGTATCCGTCCAACGCTTTGCGCAACGTATCCATCTGCGCTTCAAGCTGCCAGGCGGATTCGTTGGCCTCCCATTGCGCGAAGGAATGGTCAAGCGTGATGCGAGCGGTCTCGTAATCGCTGGAATTAAGCAGGTTGACGGCCATGTTGAACGTCGGTTTGAAACTGGAGTGCAGCGGGTACACGCGCTTGCTGGACAGCGCGGCGGCAGTGGCGGGAATGAAGCCATGATGGTCCACAACCACCGCATGGCCGATGGTGTCGATGCCACGTCGGCCAGCGCGTCCGGTAAGCTGGGTGAACTCCCCTGGCGTCAATCCGACATGCCCGGTCCCATCGAATTTCTCAAGTTTTTCCACCACCACGCACCGTGCCGGCATGTTGATGCCCAAGGCAAGTGTTTCCGTGGCGAAGACGACCTTCACCAGCCCCTCTTCGAACAGTCGTTCGACAATTTGGCGGAAGAGCGCCACCATGCCAGCATGATGCGGCGCGAATCCTTCCTCCAAGGCGAAGCGGAACTGCGAGAAATGCAAAGCCTTCAAATCCTCTTGACTGAGTTGGCCTTCGACCATCTCATCGACGATACGGCGGATGCGACGCATCTCGTCATCGGTGGTGAGTTCGAGTCCGGCGTTGATGCATTGTTCGACGGCCTGATCGCATCCGTTGCGGGAGAAGATGAAATAGATGCCCGGCAGGATGCCGAGGAAATTCAATTCATCAATCACGGCCCAACGACGTGGCGTATGGCGTTCGGGTCTGCGGGAATGGTCGTTCCATTTGCCGCCCTTGCCGCCCTTTCGTCTGTCGGGGCGCTGCTCTCCCCTACGTTTCGCGGCCTTGCGGTCGAGCTGATCGAGCCTGCTCACCAGCTGGGCGTTGAGCTTGTCTGTCTGATTGCCGTCTTTATCACGTCGATACAGGTCGATGAGTTCCGGTTCGGTGTGGTCGTCCGCCTGAACAAGCACATGCTGTTCCAACGGCACGGGCCGTTTTTCGGACACCACCAGCGTGGTGTCGCCACGGACCGATTCAATCCATTTGGAGAAGTCCTCGACATTCGACACGGTTGCGGACAGGCCGATGATTCTCACGCTTTGGGGCAGGTGGATGATCACTTCCTCCCACACCGGCCCGCGGAAACGGTCGGCGAGATAGTGCACCTCGTCAAGAATCACGTAACGCAAGGCGTCAAGCGTCATGGAATGCTCGTAGAGCATGTTGCGCAGGACCTCGGTGGTCATGACCACGATGTCGGCTTCGGAGTTGATGGACGTGTCGCCGGTAAGCAGGCCGACTCTGTCCGGCCCGTACGTTTCGACCAGATCATGGTATTTCTGATTGCTCAACGCTTTGATTGGCGTGGTGTAGAACGCTTTGACGTTACGCTCTTGGGCCAGATAGATCGCGAAATCAGCCACGACCGTCTTGCCGGCTCCGGTGGGCGCGGCGACGAGCACATTGTCGCCGGCTTCCAACGCATCATTGGCTTTGACTTGGAAATCGTCCAATTCGAATGGCATGGACCGTGCGAAACGAGACGAGACCGATTGGCGTTTGGCCTGCTTCTGTTTGAACGCCGCATAGCGTTGCGCGGGAGATAGGGCTGTGGTCATCTCGGCATCGTATGTGCCGGTGTCGTTATTGCCATGTCGACGATGATGAGTCATGGTTCCTTTTCGAATCAGTCGTTGGAATGTTTCCACTGCGCCCACTGCCGGGCATGACGGACGCGCTTTTCCTCACGGCGGCTGACGACTTCGGCATGAGCGTCGATATAACGATTGGCCGCGTCCTCAAGTGGACGTGTGAAGAACGGGGACGTGTTCTCCTTTGGTTGCGGCAACGGCTCGGACATGACCTCGAAACGTTTGGACATGCGTCCGCCTACTTTGATGGCATCTTTGAACGCATGATATCCGCGGATGCATGCGTATGCGCCGCCGCCGACCAGCATCGTCAGCATGAACAGGACGAGCACCAGCCAAATCCACCAAGGCATAGCGCCTCCCTCGTCAGTCTTCGTTCTCTCGGTCGCCGACGCTCAGCTCATGCTGTGCTCGGGCGATGATCATCGTGCGCAACGTCTCCGGCGCGACGGCAGTAATATGACGGGCGTGCGCGATGCAGAACGCGACATACCAGGAATCGGAAGACACAATCAGATGCACCTTCTCGCCTTCGCCGCATTTCTCGACGGTGGCTCCCGACAGGCTGTCGATGAACGACAGGTCGTCCTGATTGGTTATGAACACGGCAGGTGTGCCATTGTCGAAACTCCACTTGCGCAGTTCGGATGCGGGCACGTCCGGAATGTCCACTTTTTCAGTGGGTTCGACCAGCTCCGCATGCTCGATGCGGGAGATGCGAAGCACCTGCCAGATACGAGGCTTGCCAGTAGCCTTGTTGATGGTCGTATCCGTCTTGACGAACTTCATCTTGTCCGCGGGCGCCGCGTTGGACACGTCGGTCCATACCGCCACGTAGTAAACGCCTTCGTCGACAAAAATCTTGTCTGGCGCCACTAGCTTGCGCTGTATACGGCCCGCACCGTCCGTATATTCCATGTCGAGCAGCATGCCTTTGGAGATGGCGCTCTTGACGATGGAGAAGTTCCTTGGTTCCATCTCGTATCCGGTCAGGCTCAGCCACGGCATGTCGCCAGGCTTGACGTGCTGGCGCAGTCGGCTGTACAGCGATTCCGCCTGCTCACGCAGCTTGTCCGGAAGCAAAGAGGAGTGGGCGAGATAGCTCACCGATGCGGTCAGCATGCTCAGGTACTGCTGGGAAATGCCGGCAAGGCGTTCAAGCCCCAGCGAATTCGTGGCGGAGACGATGCCTTCCGCGTCAAGCAAGGACCAATCGATATCGAAGAACTGGCTTCCGGCCATCTCGCCATCATCGGACACCGTGGTCAACGTGTTGATGTCCTTATGAATGATGTTGACGAACTTCTTCAATTCGTCATCGGACTTCGGCCTGCCGATGAATCGTTCCGCAAGTTCTTCAAGAGAGTATTCCTCACCCATGTGGGCGGACAGGAACAGCATCAGGCGAAGACGCCGATCGACCTCACTACCGGTCTGGAACGCGGAGTTCTTCTTCGGACGGCCCTTGCCTTCCTCGGTATCATCCTCATCAGTGCTGTTGCGGTTGATTTCCGGAGACACCACGGTGGAGCTGTCGGTGCCGGTGGATTCATCGGCCGGCACGAACTGCGTGGCCGCATGCAGCCGGCGGTTGAACGCGTCGACAGCCTCCTGAGGGCTCACTATGGACGCACCCGGATGAGACAGCACGAACATGGCCAGATCATCGGAGTCGGCGTAGGCGACATTGAGATGCTCGCCATCAACATCCACAGTGGCGGCGAAACGCCGCTGATCAACCACTTTGACCAGCTCGTCGGGAATGGATTGCGTGCCAAGACCCGGCGCGATGGAATCCAAGCCAAGTCCTGGAATCGGCGTCTGCGGCACGCGCGGCGCGGTACGGGAAGCGTGCTGGGGTTCGTGCGCAGGAGCCGAGGAAATCGACATGGAGCGCGCAAGGTAATTCGCAGCGGCAAGAATCGGCAGATCCTCGTCGCCGAACAGCAGACGCACGCGCGGCTCATCGCCAAGCTGCAGACGGTAGGAAGCGAAATCCTGCCCTTCTGACTTGGAGGAATATTCCGGCTGCCTTGATTCGATGGCGATGCCCATGGCGGCAAGCTTGGCGCGGTCACGCTGGAATTGCTTGGCGAAGGCGGCCTTCGCCGCTTGATCGGCGAGCTCTCCGTACGAATCGGCATACGCCTTCACACGTTGCGCGATCTGACGTGAGGTAAGCCATTGCGGAAAGGCTGAGGAGAGCACAGCCAACACATCAAGCTCATGCTTGCCCCATTTGTCGGAAAAACGTCGCCTACCGTTACTTCCCTCAGCCATTAGTCCTCACGTCTCGTTAACGTTTCTTTTTAAGTGCTTGGCCTCGTAAGCCGCACACAACATTCTATGATAGAGGTTTTTTAAGCGATTTGTGCCTATTTCACGAAAAAACATCGTTTTCGTGTTGCATGGCCGTCCAAAATCAGACCCAATCGTCCGGTTCCACGCCCTGCGGGCCGACATATTCGCCATTCGGCACATAGCTTGGTTCGCCTTGATCCTCCAGTCGCGCGTCGCTAAACAGCATCACATCCCTGCCGAAGGTCCAATCGCCATCGATATCAACGGATTTCGCCGCGGCGAGCGAAGGCACACCGTATGGGAAACGGGCATCGAAATCGTGGATGTTCTTGTAATAGCGCGCGTCCAAATGGACGTCGGGGAAGATGTAGTTGCCGTCTTCCATCTCGTACTGGTCCGTCAGATGGAATCGGTCGGACCGCATGATGAACAAATCGTCAGTGGTCTTCACCGGCAGGAAACGCATACGGTCGACGCATACGCAGGTCGCGCCATCGAAAAGCGACACCGCGGCTCCCATGGCGGTCTCCAGCTGAATGACCGGCTCGCTGGTCGGATCGGTCGGGTCGACCGTCTTCTTATTGCGGATTACCGGAAGGGGAAGCACGCCGTCATAGGATGCGAGTTTCGCTTTCAGCGCATCGATACGCACCCAAATGCTGTTCGTGTTGAAGTACGGATGCTTGTCGATGTTCTGCGCGTCGTCCTTGTCGTCTGGATGGACCTGGCTCATCTCACGCAGCATCAGACGGCCCGTGGCCTTGTCTCGCACGATGTGGCCGCCCTTACGATCGGCTGGGGTGCGTTTGGCGACCTCGATCATGAACGGTGCGCCCGTATTCTCGAAATGCTGCGCAAGCGTACGGGAGGGACGCGCGCCCAGGTTGTCGGAATTGGAGATGAAAAGGTATTTGAACCCCTGCGCCTCAAGCGCGTCAAGCAGACCGGATTCCCAAATGGTGGAGAACAGGTCGCCGTGGCCCGGCGGGCACCATTCGAGTTCCGGATTGGCCGGGAAGCTGACGGGCATTCCCGTTTCCGCGCTGATCTTCGGTTCCTGATGCTGGATGATTTCCATCGGGATGTCTTCCTGATGGAATTTCTTATTGGTCTGCAGCACCTTCATGGTGTCTTTGGAGGTACGGAAGGAGTTCATCAGAGTCAATGGCAGATCGACGCCAAGTCTGGTCCGCGCGGTCAACACCTGTCCGATGATGATGTCGATGAAACGCATCTGCCGTGCCTTGTGGCGGCGTACCGGCAGCAGCGACTTGGCGCAATCGAGTCCCATCGAAGTGCCAAGACCGCCGTTAAGCTTCAGGAACGCCGTTTTGGCGAACGCGTCAACGGCCTTGTCGTGATTGATGGTCTCATACACGTCATGGAAGCTGGGAACGCTGACGAGCGGTTCGACCTCGTCCTCACGAATCCAACTGCTGGCCTCCTCATTGCGCCAGACCTCGTACAGACGACGGAACTGGGCGATGGCCATGTCGGTCATTCCGTGCTTCCGCATCTTCGCGGCAGAGTATTCGAATACGTCCTCAGTCAATGTCTCTCCCTTTCGAACGGGCGTTGTTATTCGATGCGCTTATGCCATAATACGACATTCCGCCAAAATCGGGGGCATTTAGACACAGAACCAACATGAACTTCCGGTGGAGCAATTGCCGGAAAACCCTCAAATATCCGAAGCCAAACTCTCCGGAATGGATGCGACTCGCTTTCCGACACGATGTGTTTGAAAAACCGTAGAGATTATGCTATGTTTCATATTCGGTGCTTTTCGCACCGTTCGGACCATAGCGCAGTTTGGTAGCGCACTTGACTGGGGGTCAAGGGGTCGCGGGTTCAAATCCCGCTGGTCCGACCAAGAAAGCCCGTCGTTCCGCCGCTTACGCGGCATCGAAACGGCGGGTTTTTCGTTATGTTTGGGCAGGTTTGGGCAGTGAACTGCGGCATACAGCCCCTCAGAATGGCATCTATCGGAGCCGGAAGCCGGACGTCAGGACGGTCTTGAGCGCATGCAAATATGTAGCCTGCGATATTTTTCATGTTTCTTGCCGTTTAATGCGATTAACGCATGGGTTCAGAGAGGTGATTCGGTTTGCAGCAGAACGACACGCAGCCACAGTTCGACGACGTCGACGAATTCGCCCATGTGTTCGATTCAACGCTTCCCGAAGATGAATGGAAGATTCGATTGCCCCGCGAGCTTGGCTTGGAAGCCCGCGAACGCGCTCGGCATGATGGCATCACGCTTACCGAATTGACCCGCAGGGCACTCTTGTCCGACGATTCCGATGGCTGTTCAGACGCGGTCGGCATCGGGCGCATGCCAAAGAACAGCGACGGGCGCAAACAGCTTGGCGACGAATGGAAGATCAAACTCCCCTACGCCGTAGGCCATAAGGCGCGGGCCAAGGCCAAGCAGGACGGCATTTCATTAAGCTCGCTCGCGCGCAGAGCCATAACGGGGTATCTCAGAACACGCAACCAGGATGAACATCCTCTGTTCTGACGCTGTCGGCCTAAGCTGTGCGTAAAGGAAAACAAAAGCCGGCAACGACCCAGATTCAATAAGGCAGATGGGCGTGCGCCATGGTCTAAACCAGGCGCACGCCCATCTTCTAACAGTTCCGGTGGTTACTTGCGTTTCTTCTTCTCACGGACATTCACCGAAATCTGAATCGGCGATCCTTCGAAGCCGAATTCCTCGCGCAGACACCGTTCGATGTAGCGGCGATAGCCATGCTCCAAGAAGCCGGTGGCGAAGATCACGAAGCGCGGCGGTCTGGTGGACGCCTGCGTCGCGAACAGGATTCGCGGCTGCTTGCCGCCACGCAGCGGATGCGGGTGGGCAGCTTGGATCTTGCCAAGGAACGCGTTGAGTTTGCCGGTGGGGATGCGCTTGTCCCATGATGCCAAGGCGCCACGCATGGCATTGGCCAAACGATTGGTGTGCCATCCGGTCTTTGCCGACAGATTGACGCGCTGAGCCCAAGTGACGCGATTGAACTCGGTCTTCCACAGGCGTTCCATACGCTGACGGTCGAACTCGTCCATCAGGTCCCACTTGTTGAACACAAGCACGATGCAACGGCCCGCGTCCACGGCCTGGCTCATGACCTTCAGGTCTTGGTCGGAAATCGGCTGGGAGGCATCGAACAGCACCAAGGCAAGCTCGGAACGTTCGATCGCGGCCTGCGTACGCAACGAGGAGAAGTATTCCGCGCCGGACAGCTTGTGCAGACGACGTTTGATACCTGCGGTATCGATGAACAGCCAATCCTCGCCATCGACGGTGACGACCTCATCGACCGGATCTCGCGTGGTGCCCGCAAGATCGTTGACGACGGTGCGTTCCTCGTGGGCCAGCTGATTGAGCAGGGAGGATTTGCCGACGTTCGGACGTCCGACCAGAGCCACGCGGCGCAGATGCGACGGCGTAAGGAAGCCGGATGTCCTTTCCGCTTTCTTCAACGAGTCGAGTGCGGCGTCAAGCAGTTCGCCGATGCCACGACCATGCATGGCGGAAATGCCATACGGCTCCCCCAGACCCATCTTCCAGAATTCGGCGGTCAGGTATTCGCTTTCGCGATCATCGACCTTGTTCACCGCAAGCGTCACCGGCTTGCCGGCGGCACGGAGCATTTTGACGATGCGTTCGTCCGTGTCGGTGAGGCCAACCAGACCGTCCACCACGAGAATCACGGCATCGGCAAGCTGCACGGCGATTTGCGCTTGGGATGCGATGGCGGATTCGATGCCTTCCACGTCGGCTTCCCAGCCGCCCGTGTCGACCAGTTTGAAATCAGTGCCGCACCATTCGGCGTCGTAGCTCACACGGTCGCGAGTCACGCCGGGGGTGTCCTCCACCACGGCTGCGCGACGGCCGAGAATACGGTTCACCAGAGTGGATTTGCCGACGTTCGGACGTCCGACCACGGCAAGTACGCCGACCGGTTTCGGACCATTCTTGCTTTCGCCACCAGAGAACGCCGTTCCATCGATCAGCTCCTCATCGCCTTCATCCAGCTCATAGCCTTCGAGGTTGGAAACGTACTGGCGGTATTCCTGTTCCTCGATGGCGTCGTCAACGATACGGACGAGCACGTCAAGGGTCTCGCCGAAGTTGAGATCGGAGTTGTCGACGGTCAACACGCCTTCCGCGGCGGATGTGAAGTTGGTGACTTTCGAATCGGCCTTGTCGCGTGCCGCGACATTCTCCGCACCCACACCCGAGACGGCCTGTCCGCTACGTCGGGCCTGACGGACCTCTTCACGCGCGGTAAGCAGGATGCGCACTTCGGCGTCGGGAGCGACGACGGTGGTGATATCACGGCCCTCAGCAACAATACCGGCGCCTTCGGAGAAGGAATCGACCGAAGCCTCTCGTGCGATGTAGGCACGTTGCGCGGCGATCAACACGTGACGCACGGGGATGATGTTGGACACCTTGGACACGTGCGAAGAGACCTCGGAAGAACGGATGGCCTCGCTGATGTCCTCGCCATCGGCGTACACCTTCGGATCGTCCGGATCGACGCTGATGTCGAAATGGCCGTCGGTGAAGAATTCGCCGACGGTTTCGGTGACGAGCTGCTCATCGATGGTTTCGGCATCCAAATCGATGCCTTTGTGCATGCACCACCAGGCGCAGGCACGGTACATCGCGCCTGTGTCGAGGTATGCGAAACCATAATATTTGGCCAGTGCCTTGGACGTGGATGATTTGCCGACGCCCGCAGGCCCATCAATAGCTACACGGATCACAGTCCCACCGCCTTGGATAGAGAACGGACCTCAGCCTGCGACAACACGCGATACGTGCCGCTTTTCAGGTCGCCGAGTTTGATCGGACCGATCTGCGTGCGTACCAGACGCTTGACGGGAAAACCGATCGAGCCGAAAATACGGCGCACGATGCGGTTCTTGCCCGAATGCAGCACGACCTTGACCAACGTGCTTTCGCGGCTGGAGTCGAGAATAGCGCAGCGGTCGAGTTTGATCCACCCATCGTCGAGCTTCACGCCCGTGGTGACGAGCCTGCGGCACACCTGACCGCTGATGCGTCCTTCCAGCGTGGCGATGTAGGTCTTTTCGACCTCATATTTGGGGTGCATGACGTGCTGGCTCAGTTCGCCGTCGTTCGTCATGAGGATTAGGCCTTCCGAATCATAATCCAGACGGCCCATGTGGAAAATACGCTCGTACTTGTCTCCGACGATGTCGCGCAAAGTGTAGCGTCCCTTGGGATCCTCCATGGCGCTCAGCACGCGTTTCGGCTTGTTCAACGCAAGCGTGACATGGTTAGGGTTCACACGCACGCGAGAACCGTCGACACGGACCTCCTGACGTTTCGGATCGACTCGGGTGCCAAGTTCGGTAATCAGCTCGCCATCGATCTCAACGCGACCATCGGTGATGATTTCCTCGCATTTACGGCGCGAGCCGAAGCCCGCCTGAGCGAGAAGTTTCTGCAGGCGAATGCCTTCATTGTCATGATTGTGCGCCTTGGCGGCGCGAGAATATGCGTTTGGCATCGTTCTCCCAACGTGGCCGGATAATACTTACAGGGACTGCTGGTAGTATGGCAGTCGTTTGGCGGCTTTCATAAAAACCGCAACTTGTCCACTATATGACAGAGGAAAGACTATGACTGCTGTTGAAGCAACGTCCGTAACAGAGGAAGAACAGAGCAAGCCACTGGCCCTTCGCGTAGGCGCGGAGCTGGTGGGAAGCTTCATCATCTGCTTCGCCATCTACTCGATTTGCACGCTTGGTTCCGCGATCTACGGCGTGAATATGGCGTTCATCGCCTTGCTGACAGGTTTGGTGTACGCCGCCGCCACCCTGATATTCGGCACGATTTCCGGCGCCCAGTTCAATCCGGCGGTCTCCGTTGCGGCGATGCTGTCCGGCAAAACCCATGTGCTTGACGGAGTGCTCTATATTATCGTTCAGGTGCTGGGTGGTATCGGCGCAGGCGCCGCCATCCGCTTCCTGCTGCCGACATCCGAGCAGGTAACGCTGAAAATCTGGCTGACGCCGGTCATTAACGGTTTTGACAAGAATTCCGTCTCCTATGCCACGCTCGGCAACTATGGCGTGTCCTTCAGCATCACTCTGGCCATCGCCGTTGAACTCGTCGCGGGCATCATCATCGTCGCCACCGCGCTCAACACCACCAGTGAATCCGGAAAGACCAATACCAGCCATGCCATCGCCATGGGTCTCGCCTACGGTGTCGGCGCCGCAATCTCCTATCCGGTAACAGGCGCAGCTCTGAATCCGGCTCGTGCCACTGGCATCGCCATCTTCGCCCAGAATCAGGGCCTTTCCCAAGAGCCTCTGCAGCAGCTGTGGGTGTTCTGGATCTGCCCGATTCTCGCAGCCGCCATCGTCTCGCTTGTGGCCATAGTCGCGTCCATGATCGGCACCAAGAAAAACGTTTCGGAAGCCGAGCAGGATTCCGAAACGCTGGAGACCATAGCCGACGACGCGTCAGACGATGCCGACGGGCACGAGGGCGAGCAGGATGAACAGTCCGACGCCCAGACCGATGCCGATGAAAGCGTCGAAGCCAACTGAACGGACTTTCCAAGGACTACGCTCGCGCATTACGAGTCTGATTAGTCCTGTTATGATGGCCGTCACCGCGATTACCGTGGTGGCGGCTTTTACATGGCCTAAGACCGCAAGCACTGTGGCTATAACCACCATTGCCGCAACGATCCATTCAAACCACGGCTTGCCTTCATGGTCTTCGGAAACGTAGGGATGACTCATATCGCAGGCCTTTCGTTATATGTCAACGCGCGTCCGCGCACGGAACGCAATCATAATAATAAAACGTGGCGTCCGAAACCAGCGAATGGTTTCGGACGCCACGTCATTTATCGCGCCGCGACGCTCCCAGCTTGCCGGTCGACGCTTCCACTGAACTCAGTGGAAGAAGTGTCGGGTACCGGTCACATACATGGTGACGCCGGCCTTGCGGGCCGCCTCGAACACTTCCTCATCACGAATGGACCCACCAGGCTGGACGATGGCCTTGACACCGGCGTTGATCAGAATCTCGGCACCGTCGGCGAACGGGAAGAACGCGTCGGACGCGGCCACCGCTCCCTTGGTGCGGTTGGCTCCGTCAGCCAGCGTGTTGGCACGCTCGACGGACAGATTGGCGGAATCCACACGATTGACCTGGCCCATGCCGATGCCTACGGTTGCCTGATCGTGAGCGATAAGTATGGCGTTGGATTTGACGCACCGGATGGCACGCCATGCGAACACCAGATCCCTGACGGTTTCAGCGTCGGCCGGCTCGCCGGAAACCAGCTTCCACGCGTTCGGATCGTCGCCTGGAGCGTCAATCAGATCGGTGGACTGCACGAGCAGACCGCCGTCAATCTGACGGAACTGGGTCTTGGTCTTCGGAGGCTCAGACACCTTCAGGATACGCAGGTTCTTCTTCTTGGTCTGGAGCAGTTCAAGCGCATCGGCGTCGTAATCGGGCGCGACGATGACTTCGGTGAAGATTGGACGAACACTTTCGGCCATTTCCATGGTGACCTTGCTGTTCGCAGCAATCACACCGCCATAGGCGCTCATCGGATCGCATGCGTGCGCCTTCTTGTGCGCCTCTGCCACGGTAGCGCCGATGGCCAGACCGCATGGATTGTTGTGCTTGACCACTGCGACGGCGATCTGAGGCGCGAAATCCCACACGGCACGCCATGCGGCGTCGGCATCGACGTAATTGTTGTAGCTCATCGGCTTGCCGCCAAGCTGTTCAGCGTGTGCGAAGCCGTTCTGGTTGAGCGGATCCAGATACAGCGAAGCCTGCTGGTGAGGGTTCTCGCCGTAACGCAGCACGTGCGCGCGGTCCCACGTACGGGTGAACGTGGCCGGGAACTTGGCCTCATTCACTTCGGTCTCGCCTTCGGAAACCGGCTGTTCGATGGACGCCGGCTTCGGCCAATGCTTCGCGGTCCACTCGTTGATGGTGGCGTCGTAGGCGGCCGTATGGGCGAACGCCTTTCCTGCGAGCCAGCGACGCTCATCAAGGGAGAAGCCCTCGCCGTTCTCGATGCGGGAGGCGACGAGTGCATAATCGTTCGGATCGGTGATGATGGCGACGGTGGCGCTGTTCTTGGCTGCGCCACGCACCATGGACGGACCGCCGATATCGATCTTTTCGATGGTGGCGGCTTCGTCAGCTCCGGAGCGGACCGTGTCGGCGAACGGATACAGATTGACGACCACCAGATCGAACGGCTTGATGCCAAACTTCTCGAGCTGGGAGGCATGGTCGGGGTTGGTCATGTCGGCGAGGATACCGGCATGGATATGCGGGTCAAGGGTCTTGACGCGGCCATCAAGGCATTCCGGGAAACCAGTGACTTCGGAGACCTCGGTCACTTTGACACCCAGCTCAGCCAGACGCTTCGCGGTGGAACCGGTGGAAACCACCTCGGTGCCCGCCTTGATGAACGCTTCGGCAAGCACCTCGATGCCTTCCTTATGGAAGACTGATACCAGAGCCCGTCGTATCGGTCGATTCGTTGTTGTCACCCTGATCCTCCTTGTTATTGTTGTTCGAGGCGACCGTGCGAAGCGCACGTGTTTCCTCACGGCTGTTTTCCGTGGATTCGGGGGCGGTCTCCCTCTTTCCACGTTCGCGTATACGCTTCATCATCCAGCGTATGGCGAAAAATATGCTCACGGCCACCAAAGTCAGCAGCCATGCGGAGAACAAACCCATGGCGGTGGGTTGTCCCACCTTACGGGTTGACGCGATCACGTCTACGCCGACGTGCGCAAGATGTTTCGATCCCAAGCCTCCGTTTCCCAAGGCGAACAGCAAGCTGGAAGCCACGGACACGACGGCGCTGGTAATCGAAAAAGCAGCAATCGGATAGGCAAAACTCAGCACAACGCGTTTGACGTCGATGTTCCGTCCTGATTCACCTACTCTGATATGGAATCCCTTATTAAACAACATGACGACCATGCCGGTAGCAAAAGCGGATGCCAATGGTATGCACATCAGCGCGATTCTCACCCAATCCGTCTCAACCGCCTGTGGCATCATACCGAAAAGCGGCAAGGCGGGGAGCCCGTCGCCCTGTCCGGTCCATAATGTGAATTCGGCTAAATCGCCGATTGAGAAGCCGGCGCCGAAAGTCCATGAGACAGCCCAAATCATCAGATTCGGAAGCCATGCGAGCATACTGATCGTGGTAAGAATACGAGACCCGTTCTGCATGCCCGAAAGTTCATATAGCTTCGCTATCGATGATTGATTGCTTATTGCCCAAAAAACAACGACGATCAGACCGACCAGCAGATACGCCGCCTCCAGCAGCAGCCCTAGGACGGAACCGATGACCATGGTCTTTCGCACCGGCGATGACACATGAGATCGAATCCATTCGGTACAGGCTTGGGTCCATGACGCATTCGGAATCGCCGCGACCGCATATCCGAGGATGAAAACAAGCGCCGTTTTGATGGCGATCATCGTCATCGAATCAACGATTTCGATATTTATGCTTCTGGCGAAGAAGATGTTTACGGCTTCCCAAAAGACCAGACCGGCCGCGAATCCACGCAGACTCGTGCCGAATCTTCTGGCGAGCTGCGCGATAAGGGCGATAAGCAGTACCGTCAAAAGCAACGGCACAATCGTCAACGTGATGGCATCAGTCTTGAACCCGATACCTTGGCTGAGCAGCACCAACGCCTCGGTAAGAGGCACCGAGAAGGCGGAGAGATTGTCCCCGCCTTCTTCCATGGATATGACCAGAAGCATTAGGGCCATATAGCAGCCCAAGGCAACGGCGTAAATAATCATGGACACTGCCGCGACGGCAAGCCCTTTCAGCCAATACTTCAGGTTCGTCATCATAGCGATTGGGAAGCGAGCACCTCTCGCATGATTTCAGCGGTCTGTCCGGGAGTACGACCGACACGGATGCCAACGGCCTCAAGGGCTTCTTTCTTATCCTGCGCGGTGCCCTTGCCGCCGGAAACGATGGCGCCGGCATGGCCCATCTGCTTGCCTTCCGGCGCGGTGAATCCCGCGATGTAGGCCACGACGGGCTTGGTCATATGTTCGGAAGCCCACTTGGCAGCGTCCTGTTCGGCGCTGCCACCGATTTCGCCGATCATGACAACGGCTTTGGTGGCTTCATCGTTCTCAAAGGCTTCCAAAGCCTCCTGCAAGGTCGTGCCGACGATCGGATCGCCGCCCGCGCCAAGGCATGCGGTGAAACCGATGTCAGACAGCTCCCCCATCAGCTGATAGGTCAACGTTCCGGACTTGGACACCAAACCCAACGGGCCGCGGGACACGATGCCATCTGGAATAATGCCGAGGTTGCAGCCCTTGGCGTCCTTAGAAGATGGCAGCGTCAACAGACCAGGACAATTCGGCCCAACGATGCGCACGCCCTTACGCAAGGCCAACTCGACGAAATACGCGCTGTCCGCCACCGGAATGCCTTCGGTGATGACGACAATCAGTTCGATGCCGGCTTCAATGGCCTCAACGACGGCGTCCTTGGCGAAGCGCGGCGGCACGAACACGACGCTTGCTTTGGCTCCAGTGGCTTCGATGGCTTCAGAGCAGTTGGCGAACACGTGAATGGTGGCATCCTCGCCATTTTTGGCTTCAGGGAAGGTGACGTCCAGCCCAGCCTTGCGGGCGTTCACGCCACCGACGATGTTGGTGCCGGCCTTGAGCATGCGGGCCGTGTGGGTCATACCCTGATGCCCGGTCATGCCCTGGACGATGACCGGAGCGCCATCTTCAATGAAAAGCGTCATTTCAGCGAACCTCCTTGGCCGCGAAACGTGCGGCCTGCTGTGCGGCTTCCTCCATGGTCTGAGCGACGTGCAGGTTGGCGCGCCCGGCTTGGGCCAAAATGTTCAGACCTTCCGCCGCCGCATTGCCATCGAATCGCACGACGATAGGCTTGCTGCTGCCAAGTTCGTCAAGCGCCTCGAGAATGCCCTTCGCGACCTGTTCACACGAGGTGATGCCACCGTACACATTGATGAGCACGGATTCGACCTGCGGGTCGGACAGCACGATTTCAAGACTATTCGACATCACTTCGGCGGAAGCGCCTCCGCCGATGTCGAGGAAGTTTGCGGGCTTGACATTCGTGCCCTGATCCTCGCCTGCGCCTGACACCGCGTCAAGAGAGCTCATGACGAGTCCCGCACCATTGCCGATCACACCGACGGAACCCTTGAGATGCACATAATGCAGTCCATGTTCGCGGGCTTTTTGCTCATATGGATCGACATGAATCGGATCGGTGAAACGTTTCCAACCATCATGGCGGAACGATGCATTGTCATCAAGGGAGATCTTGGCGTCCAGCGCGCACAACGACTTGGAAGATTCGTCATCCGGATCGCCGATTTTTGCAAGCGGGTTGATTTCCACAAGCGTGGCGTCGTTCTCCTTGAAGCAACGCCACATTTTCAGCAGAATCTGCGCGGCCTGATCAACATCGGCATGATAGAAGCCGATGCTTTCAGCCATCTTGGTGGCCGCTTCCAAATCGAAATCGTCAAGAGCATCGATATGCAGACGCTTCACGGATTCCGGATGCTCTTTGGCGATTTCCTCAACCTCAGTACCGCCATTCGCAGTGGCGAGCACGTCGAAATCACGAGAGGACCGGTCCACTGAGATGGAGACGTAATACTCGTGAAGGATGTTCTTCGCCTCGGCCACCAGCACGCCGCTGACCTTGTGCTTGTGAATGGTCATCGGCAGAATGTCTTCCGACGCGAGAATGGACTCGTCACGGGTCTTGGCGAGCTTGACTCCGCCGGCCTGGCCACGGTGTCCAATCTTCACCTGCGCCTTAATCACATTGGGATATCCAATCTGGTCGGCCGCTTCGGCGACTTCATGGGAGTTCTGGGCGAATATTGCCTTAGGAGTCGGGATACCCTGTTCTTCGAGCAATTCCCTGGCTTGATACTCATAGAGATCCATGGATCATTCCCTTTGGTTGTTTGTTCTGAATGGTTGACGAAAACGGAGTTATCAGGCAGGCATGCACACCAGCGAGCTTGTCGGATAATCGCCTAGCGATTTCATGCCGTCAATACCGGTAAGTTCCATGACGAAGCTGAATCCAGCAACGACGCCTCCGCACTTCTCGATGAGGCTACGCGCCGCATTGGCGGTTCCACCGGTGGCGATCAGATCGTCGACGATCAATACGCGCACTCCCTCATGGACAACGTTGGTTTCGATTTCCATTGACGCCTGACCATATTCGAGGTCATAGCTTTGCGACATGGTTTCTGGAGGCAATTTGCCGGCTTTACGGACCGCGATAAACCCCTTTCCGAGACGGGCGGCCAACGCTGGACCGAACAGGAATCCACGGGCTTCAAGGCCGGCGACCATGTCGAAATCATCGACGTCTACTGGCAATGCCGCTTCAAGGGCCCCCATCAAAATACCGAACGCGCGCGCATCAGCCAACACCGGCATGAAATCGCGGAATAGGATGCCCTCCTTCGGAAAGCCCGGAATAGTACGTATTTTCGATACAAGATATGCTGCGTCTTCGGCTCCAACTTTGTTCAAGCCCGAAACGGTGATATCCGATGCTGCCATGACAGTGGTTTCCTTCTACCTTGGTTTACGGCACTTTGAATTATAGGTTTCCCGTGCGAAAAAGAACGGCGAAAACCTCAAAAATGAGATTTTCGCCGTCTAAAAATCAAAGAAATCAATCGTTCTTCTGCTCGTCAATGGGCTGCTGAATAACATCGGCATCCTGTGCGGGCTCTTCAGTCGCGTCGACGACAGGCTTCTGGTCGGGCTCGTCTTCCTTGGATAGCGGATTGCCGTTCTCATCGACCTCATCATCATGCACGTATGCCGGACGGACATATTCACGGCTGATGGCGTTGAAGCCGAAACGCAGTTGCGATCCTTCGGAATCAACGACGATCTCCTCGTATTCCGTATCGACGGAAACGACCTTGCCGATGATGCCACCGATGGTGATCACTTCAGTGCCGGGCTGCAGACTAGAACGGAAATTCTGACGTTCAGCTTGCTGCTGCTTGGCTTTCTTGGACTGCCAGAACATCATGCCGAACATTACAACGATAAGAACAACGAGAAAAAGGATATCCAAAATAAACTCCTCGGAGTCAGGGTCTCAACCGGAACACATTACTCAAGATGTGAAGTCTATGACATCTTATTGACATCATATGCGGATTCGTCGGGAGTGATACCAAGATGCTCCCATGCCTTGCGCGTGGCCACGCGGCCTTTCGGCGTGCGGATGAGGAAGCCCTCACGTACCAGATACGGTTCGCATACCGTTTCCACCGTTTCCGACTCCTCGCCCACCATGGCCGCCAGATTGTTCAAGCCGACGGGGCCTCCGTTGAAATTGGTGACGATGGCCTTAAGCACTGCTATATCCAGACGGTCAAGACCTTCGGTATCGATCTGATAAAGCGCCAACGCCTCCTTGACATCATCGGGACGCACCGATTCGAGATCGTGCACGATGGCCCAATCCCTAACACGACGAAGCAGGCGGTTGGCAATTCTCGGCGTGCCGCGGGAACGCATGGCCAGTTGGCGAGCGGCCCCGTCCTCCAACTGGATTCCCAACACTGCGGAGGAACGCTCAATCAGCTTTTCAAGCTCCTCATGCGGGTAGAAATCCAGATGCGCCGTGAAACCGAACCGCGCACGCAGCGGCGAGGGAAGCATGCCCTCTCGCGTGGTGGCACCGATAACCGTAAACCGAGGCAATGTCAGCGGAATGGATGAAGCTCCAGGGCCTTTGCCGACCATCACATCAACACGGAAATCCTCCATGGCGATGTACAGCAGTTCCTCGGCGGCACGGGGCAGACGGTGGATCTCATCGATAAAGAGCACCTCGCCGGCGTCCAGCGAACTCAGAATCGAAGCCAAATCACCAGCATGTTGGATGGCGGGACCGGAAGTGACGCGGATTGGAACTTCCAATTCATTGGCCACAATCATGGCCAAAGTGGTTTTGCCAAGTCCCGGAGGCCCCGCAAGCAGGATATGGTCCGGAGGAACGTCACGTTTTCGAGCAGCATCGAGGAAAAGCTGCAACTGCGCTTTGAGCCTTGGCTGTCCGATGAATCCCTCGAGGATATGAGGACGAAGCTCCTCGTCGCTGACCGGTTCGTTGCCGACGGGTGCGGCGGAAACCATACGGAGGGATTCCTCGTTCGCCCCGGTGTTCGGCTGTTCGAATGTATCAGTGTTCGTCATAATGGTCCGTTTCATCTACCTCTATCCAACGATGTCAGCGCGAGCTTCAGCACGCGTGGAACATCCTCGGCGTTCAACGGCGTCTCGATTTGATTATCGGCGCAGACCGTCTGCACCGCATGGGCAGCGTCCTGCTGGTGCCATCCCAAAGACATCAGACCTTCGACGACCTGTTCGGCCCCAGTGTCTTCAGGAGTCGAAGCGGTTGCGGAAGAACCCTCGATCTGGCTCAGATCAATGGAACCTTTCAGTTCGAGGATGATTTTCTGCGCGCCTTTCTTGCCTAATCCCGGAGCCTTGGCCAACGCAGTGGCATCACCATCCGCCACAGCCCTCGCAAGTCGATCGGGAGGCAAAGTGGACAGCAACGATAGCGCGACTTTCGGTCCGATGCCACTGACCTTCTGCAATTGCAGGAACATGCGTTTCGAGGCCAGCGTGCCGAAGCCGAATAAAGTGATGGCGTCCTGGGACACATTCAACGAAGTGTAGACCTTGATTTCCTGGCCGGCGTGCATGGAAGCCAAGTCGGCGGATGGCATCCTGACCTCGTAGCCGACTCCCCCGACCTCGATAATGGCCGATACGGCGTCTACCGACTCCACATGGCCACGTAGCATGCCAATCATTATGGACGTCTCCTTCGCACAGGTCTAGAACATCTGTTCGATACAGCTTACATGCCTCTGCGGACGCCTTGTCTGCGCGCTGCTTTTTGCGAAGCCTGCGCCCACTGTCGTTGCGCCGCCGTGAGATGCTGTTCGCGTTCGCCGCCTTGCAGCGCACCAGCCGGACGCAACGCGTGACAGATCGCAATAGCCAGCGCGTCAGCCGCATCAGCCGGCTTTGGCAGCGTGTTCAATCCCAATATCCGCGCCACCATACGTTCCATCTGGATTTTCTCTGCTTTGCCGTTGCCGGTGATTGCAAGCTTTGATTCCGTCGGCGTATGCAACGCCACAGGAATGCCGCGTTGCGCCGCAGCGAGCATCGCCAACCCTGCCGCCTGTGCGGTTCCCAGCACCGTGTTACGGTTTTCTTGCGCGAACACTCGTTCGATGGACACCGCATCGGGAGCAAATCGTTCGATTTTTTCCACCAAGCCGTTGTAGATGGCCAGCAGACGCAGATCCTGGGAGGTTTTTGGATCGGAACGCACCACATCCACGTGGATAAAAGAAAGCCGGCGGTATGCGCCGGCTTCAATCACGCCGACCCCGCAGCGAGTCAGCCCGGGGTCGACGCCAAGAATAATCACGCTGGATTACTCCTCGTCAAGCTGGGCCATGACCTCGTCGGAGGCGGTCCAGTTGGAGTAGATGTTCTGGACATCGTCCAGATCATCGAGGTTGTCGATGAGCTTGGAGACCTTCTGGGCATCCTCAAGGCTCAGCTCGACCTCGTTCTTCGGCATCATGACCAGATCAGCGGAATCGTAATCGAAACCGGCGTCCTGGAGAGCCTTGCGCACGTCGATCATGTCGGACGGATCGGTGATGACGGTGAATACCTCACCATCGTCGGTCACGTCTTCGGCACCGGCTTCGGCGGCCTTCTCGAACAGGTTGTCGAAGTCAACGCCTTCGGCCGGAACAACGATCTGTCCCTTGCGTTCGAAGTTGAAGCTCACGGAACCAGTGGTGGCCAAGGAGCCATTGCCCTTGGTCAGGGTGGAACGCACGTCGGCGGCCGCACGGTTGCGGTTGTCGGTGAGGCATTCGATGATCAGGCCAACACCTGCCGGGGCGTAACCCTCGTACACGATGTCTTCATAGTTGGCGCCGCCGGCTTCCTCACCGGAACCACGCTTGACGGCGCGCTTGATGTTGTCGGCCGGCATGGAGGCCTTCTTGGCCTTGTAGATGGCGTCATACAGGGACGGGTTGCCGTCGGGATCGCCGCCACCCATACGTGCTGCGATCTCGATGTTCTTGATCAGCTTGGCGAACAGCTTGCCGCGCTTCGCGTCGATGGCGGCCTTCTTGTGCTTGGTGGTCGCCCACTTGGAATGACCTGACATAATGCTCCTAGGCAGGTTGCGGATGTTTCAAACGAAATGATTCTAAAGCGGTTCGCCGACAAAATGCCGAATACGAACCTGTGGCATTTCGCTTTTCGAACTTTTGGATGGGGTCTGCCCCCGGCTGTGACTACCGCCGATATGTTTTCTCCCCTATGACCATTTGGCGCTTGGCTTCGAAGATGCGTTGGAATACGGTGACTAATCCCAATCCGGCCAACAGTATCATGGCGATGGCGAGCCACAATCCCTGACGCGTCAATCCGGTGATGGCCATGCCCACCAGAATGATGGTCAAGCGATCGGCACGAGTGGCGATGCCGTTTTTCACCTCATAGCCGACTGATTCGGCACGAGCACGGGCATATGAAGTGACGAACGATGTCATCACGGCCACCGCGGCGGCGGCGATACCGATCATGCTCGTATAGTCAGGCGTGTTGTCGATGGCCGTATGCCACCAGTCACGATGCATAAGAAAGAAGATGATCACGCCTACGAGCATCGCCCAATCAGCGATGCGATCGAGCGTGGAGTCGAGAAAAGCCCCGAATTCGGTCCCACCCGTGGTAAGCGCGGCGATCGAGCCATCCAACGAATCGGCAAGCACAAGCAGAGTCAGAACAACCGCTCCCCCAAATAGCCATCCGGTCACACCGGTGGCGATGGCCACGACGATGGTGCCGACAGCACCAATCACCGTCACCGCATTGGCGGTCAGTCCTATGGCGATCAACGCTTTGGCTATTGGCTCGATGAGTTTTTTGAACGGCGCACGAAGATGCTCAAGCATGTGTTACTTCCTTCTCGATGAGAAAATGAGAAACGGCGCACAAACCTCTTGTCGAGATTCGTGCGCCGTTTCACGGTTCATGGTCGCGTGCGACTTGTTGCCACCGGTCTCGCTCAGTCGGCGAGGGCGGCCTTGAAGTCGTCTGCGGTGTTGACCTGGACGCGCTTCTTGATTACGGTCAGAATGTTCGCCTTCGCCTCATCGACCGGCACGCCGTTCAACTGGCTGCCGTCGCGGAAGCGGAAGCTGACCGCGTTGTTGTTCATATCCTCTTCGCCGACGATGAGGATGAACGGCGCCTTGGACTTGGATGCGTTGCGGATCTTCTTGCCGAAGCGATCGTCGGACAGGTCGATCTCGCAACGGACGGTCTCCTCTTCCAAGCTGGCGATGAACTTCTGCAGGTGCGGGGCGAACTCGTCCGCGACCGGCACGCCAAGCACCTGGACCGGGGCGAGCCATGCCGGGAAGGCGCCCGCGTAATGCTCAAGCAGCACCGCGAAGAAGCGTTCGATGGAGCCGAACAGCGCGCGGTGGATCATCACCGGACGCTGGTGCGTGCCATCGGCGGCGATGTATTCGAGCTTGAAACGTTCCGGAAGGTTGAAGTCGAGCTGGATGGTGGACACCTGCCAGGTACGTCCGATGGCGTCACGGGCCTGCACGGAGATCTTCGGACCGTAGAAGGCTGCGCCGCACGGATCGTCGACCAAGTCCAAACCGGATTCCTTGGCGACCTCGGCCAGCGTGTTGGTGGCTTCCTCCCAAATCTCGTCGGAACCGACGTACTTGTGCGGATCCTTGGTGGACAGCTCCAGATAGAAGTCATCCAGACCGAAGTCCTTCAACAGGCCGAGCACGAAGGTAAGCAGGCTCTTAAGCTCGTCCTTCATCTGCTCGCGGGTGCAGTAGATGTGGGAATCATCCTGAGTCAAGCCGCGCACGCGGGTCAGGCCATGCACTTCACCGGACTTCTCATAACGGTACACGGTGCCGAATTCGAACAGGCGCAGCGGCAGCTCACGGTAGGAACGCTGGCGGGACTTGAAGATCAGGTTGTGCATCGGGCAGTTCATCGGCTTCAGGTAGTAATCGAAGCCTTGCTTGATGACGTTGCCGTTCTCGTCCTTCTCCTCGTCCAGACGCATCGGCGGATACATGCTGTCCTTGTACCACTGCAGGTGGCCGGAGGTCTCATACAGGCCGCCCTTGGTGATGTGCGGGGTCTGCACGAAGCTGTAGTGGTGCTTGCGGTGCATCTCACGGGAGTAGTCCTCCATGGCATTGATGACGGCCGCGCCCTTCGGATGGAAGACGGCAAGGCCCGGACCGATCTCATCCGGGAAGGAGAACAGGTCCATTTCCGCGCCGAGCTTGCGGTGGTCGCGCTTGGCGGCCTCCTCCAGACGGGTCTGGTATGCCTTCAGGTCCTCCTTGGTGGCGAAGGCGGCGCCGTAAATGCGCTGCAGCATCGGATTGGCCTCGCTGCCGCGCCAGTATGCGGCGGCGGAACGCTCGATCTTGAACGCCTTGATGTAACGGGTGTTCGGCAGGTGCGGACCACGGCACAGGTCCTTCCAAACCACATTGCCTTCACGGTCGACGTTATCGTAGAAGCTCAGTTCCTTGCCGCTGATTTCGGTGGCGGCTTCCGGGTCAAGATGCGCTTCCTTATCCTTGATAAGTTCAAGCTTGTAGGGCTGGTCGGCTTCCTCGGCAAGAGCCTCTTCCTCGGTCACCACGCGGCGGCGGAAGGACTGGGAGGACTTGATAATGCGCTGCATGCGCTTTTCGATTTCCTTGAGGTCCTCCGGAGTGAAAGGAGTCTCGACATCGAAATCGTAGTAGAAGCCGTCTTTGATGACCGGTCCAACACCAAGCTTGGCGTCAGGGCGAATCTCCTGCACGGCCTGGGCCATGACATGGGTTGCGGAATGGCGCATGATGGCCACACCGTCCTCGCTATCGAGCGCGATGGGTTCCACAACGTCGCCGTCGTGCAGCTCGGTATAGAGATCGCGGGGTTCGCCGTTCAAACGCACCGCGATGATGTTCTTGTCGTCGGAGAAGAGCTGGACGCCGGTCTGGTCTGCCGCCACCTCCTTCTTTTCGCCGTTGAGTGTGATGGAGATGGTCTGTTCAGCCATGAGTTGTCCTTTGCTATCGGGGTCCGCGTTACCAATGTGCAGGCCTGGACTATATATCAACGATGAACAAGATAGGGTCAAGCGCAGACAACGGCACGCCATTTCGGTGAACGGAAGAACAACGCTGATTGAATGTCGCGAAAGGAAAGGTCCTTTACCGTTTACTGTCCGATGACGTGCGCATATGTATACTGCGGAGCCTGACGTGTGGACTTGATCATCACTTTGTCAGAGGGGCTGACCGATACCGTAGCGCCATACTTCACTTTGAGCCGCGACCCGACGCCACCGGCCAGATTGACCGCGTTCTGCAGATTGTCGCTGTCGCCGATCGCGCGAATGGTGAATGGGGATTTCAGTTTGGTGCCATCGCAGACGAGACTGCCGGCCGTGCCACTGATGTAAGTGCTGGTTACCACGCGGACATTGTTGATCTCAATGACCTCGGCACCACTGTTGCGCAATTCCTCAAGCAACGTGAACAATATCGCGGAGTCAATCCTCTGTTTGGAACCCTGCGATATGCGGATGACCACGCCTTCTCCCGTAGCCGCGAGACGGCCGGATAGGATGCCGTTGGTCTGCGCGTTCTGCTTGGCGATTTCCGCGGCCTTCTCATTTTTGTCCGCGGTGTCTTTCAAAGCGTTCAGCTGGCTGGAGAGTTCGTTCTTACGCTGTTCGAGCTTTTGGACCTGAGCATTGGTCTCGCTGATGAGCTTGGTTAATTCATCTTCGCTCATCGTCTCATAGGTGGATGTCGTGTTGTTTATCTGGATCACATAGCCGAAGCCAAGCAAGGCGCACAATATCGTGACCAGAATGCTGGAATACAGTCGGGTTCGTGTGACCTTCGCATCAAGTGAGATTCGCTTCTTGGCCTTGACCATGGGGAACGCACCGGTTTGGGTGCTGTCATTGTTCTGGTCCTTGACCCTCTGCTCATGGATTCTGGACAGCATGTCCTTGCTGTTCGCGTCTTGTCCGCTCATACCGCATCAACCTTTAAAGATGAAGCGTCGAATGGAGGACACATTGGTAAAGATTCGTATGCCGAGCACTACGATCACTGCGGTCTGCAGCTGGGAGCCGACTCCCAACTGGTTGCCGAGGAACACCAGCAGCGTCGCGGTGATGACATTCGAGAAGAAGGAGATCACGAACACTTTATCGGAAAAGCTGCGTTGGAAATACGCGCGTGCGGCGCCTAGCAACGCATCCAACGCGGCCAATACCATAATCGGCAGATACGGTTGGAGCTCGATGGGGATGTCCGGACGAACGAATACACCGATTACCACGCCGATGATAAGTCCCAAGACAGCTGCCATTACTTGTCCTTCCTCACATGCGTCGTGTCGCCAGCCACTGCAGCATCAAGTGTAATCGATTTGCTTTTGCTTATCTGCGGATAGATGCCGGCCTTTTTGAAATCGTCATACAGTTGTTTCTGCGTTGTCTTGCTTACCGATTTCGCCAAGGTCGCCTGATTGCCTATCGCCTCGATTCGATATGGGCTTTGCACCGAATTGACTCCGATGAGAATCGTCGATCCGGCGGTTCGAATCGAGGTTTGCACGCCAAGGCGGTTGCCGTTGATCGCGATCGCCTCCGCTCCGGATTGCCATAGCAAGGAGACAAGCAGCTGCAAATCGGAATCGGTGACGACTCGAACCTGGCTGCCATTTTCTCTTGGCAGTGAGGAGTCGGCATTGTCGCCGCTGACGGAAAGCGGGTTGGCTACGGTCAGGACAATGCCTTCCCCTTGCACCGGAAGCGTTCCATTGACCATTTCATCATCCTGCATCGTCTGGTTTAGGGACCAGCTTGCCAAGGATTCCGATTCAGATTCGATTTGCGACCGCAAGTCGTTGACGCCCTTGGTGAGGTCGCCGACCCGCTTCGTTTGTTCGGTCAGCTGGCTTGCCAACTGCTTGCGTACTTCTTTGCGTGGGTCAGTGCTCAGCTGGCGCACGAAAACGCTTCCCGCGGCACCCACAGCGATGCAGATGAGGAACACCAGAATCCTGGTGGCCCAAATCGAAACCGCCGAACGTTTTTTAGTGGCCAGGCGGGAGTCCGAATACAGGACGTCCATCGGACGATTGGTCAAATCGTCAATAAGCCGAAGCGAATCGTCATCGACATGTCTATGGCGTTGCGGCATGGCGGGCATGGAGGCCGGTTGCACATGATGGGATGACAGGCCGGCGAAGGATGACGAAAAAATGGCACGATGCTTTGTGGGTACGTTCTCCGGGGAAACGGGGAACGACGCGAAACGTGGAGCATCGGACTTCATATATGCGTCAATCCTTGCTGTTTGTATCGTTCTTCAACAGTTGGATGCCTTGGCGCATGTAGATGTACCCTGCAAGCCAATACAGTCCAACGCCCCAGATTCCGGTGGCAAGACCGCATAGATGCAGTGTATCCGCAGCGGAGTTGGACCAGATGTCGGCGAAGATCAACGCGACGATGGCGATAAGCAGCATCGCGGTACCGGCCTTGCCTACGAAATGAACAGGCAATGGGCCATAATCGTGCTGCGCCAAAACCAGTATCAGAACAGCCATGATCAAATCTCGCAGGCCGACGACGATCAGCATCCACCATGGAATGATGTTCGCCACACCCAAAGCAAGAATGCTGCAGAAGATCAGCAGACGATCGGCAATCGGATCGAGAATTTGCCCGATTTTGCTCACCTGATTGAATGATCTGGCGATCAGTCCGTCCAAACCATCGGATATCGCCGATAGCGCAAGCACGACCAAGGCGGTCACCATCCTGTGATGAGAGACCAGCATCGCGATAAAAGGAATCGAAATGATTCTCAGCAGGCTGATGAAGTTCGGAACCGTGAAATAGATGTCTCGCGGTTCCGGACTGTATTGCTTCTTAATAATCAGTTTGCTCATATTACAAGCAACACTACATTCTCGAAGCCTGCAACGCGGTGACTATTATGCCACGGGCACCAACTTCATACAACTGGTCCATAAGCTGATTCACCTTCGCCTTCGGAACCACCACACGCACGGCCGCCCACTGCTTATCATGCAGAGGCGAAATCGTCGGGCTTTCGAAACCCGGAGTGATATCCACTGCGGCGGACACCTTCTCGACCGGAATGTCGTAGTCCATAAGCACATTACGCTGGGCAGTGAGCACGCCTTGCAGACGCCTGCTCAGAATCGTCAGCCGCTCGTCATCCGCCTCAAGACGAGGGGAACGAATCAATACGGCTTCAGAGTGCATCAACGGTTCAGCGAAAATGCGCAGTCCCGCATTACGCAGAGTGGTCCCTGTGGAAACCACATCGGCGATCAAATCGGCGACGCCAAGCTGAACGGACGATTCGACGGCGCCGTCAAGGTGCACGGTTTCCGCGTTGATGCCATGCTCGACCAGATAGTCGTGTACGAGCTTGTCGAATGTGGTGGCGACTCGCTTGCCTTCAATATCCTCAAGCTTGGTAATCGGCGAATCGTTCGGGGCTGCGAAACGGAACGTGGAGGCTCCGAAGCCAAGCTGCATATGCTCCTCCGCATCGGTGCCGGAGTTCACGAGCAAATCATGCCCGGTGATTCCAACGTCGATGGTGCCGCGACCGACATAGACCGCAATGTCGAGGGGACGCAGGTAGAACAACTCAACATCATTGTCGGGATCCTCCACGACCAACTGGCGAGGGTTGCTCCTCAAACGGTAGCCGGCTTCCGCCAGCATGTTCCAGGCGGGTTCGGACAGCATGCCCTTATTAGGCACAGCGATTCTTAGCATGTTTCTCCTCTAAAAAAGGCCACACCTTCAACTGGCATGGCCCCGGGTTTCTCACAGGTTCTTGTAGATGTCCTCGAGTGTGATGCCACGATCGATCATCATGACCTGCAGATGGTAGATGAGCTGGCTCATTTCTTCGGCCGTGCGATCAGCACCCTCATATTCGGCGGCGATCCAGGTCTCTCCAGCCTCTTCGACGATCTTCTTGCCGATGAAGTGCGTGCCTTTGGCAAGCTCGTCGACGGTCAGGGAACCGGCCTGCTTGGTGGCGGCTTTCTCGCTCAATTCCGCGAACAGCGATTCAAAAGTCTTCATATTCGTATGCTTCCTTGTATGGTGGGCGTTCACGCCTTGAAGGCTGCTTCGGCCTTCTCGCGGATGGAGTCGATAGCCTCGGCCGGATTCTCGGCACCGTACACGGCGGAACCGGCGACCAGCACATCGGCACCGGCTTCGGCAACGATATGGGCGGTCTTGGGGCTCACGCCACCATCGACCTGGATCTTCGTCTTCAGGCCACGGCGGGTGATTTCGTCACGCAGACGACGAACCTTGGCCATCTGGTTGTCAAGGAACTTCTGACCGCCGAAGCCCGGTTCGACCGTCATGATAAGCACCATGTCGAATTCGTCAAGGATGTCGAAGATCGGCTCGACCGGTTCGGCCGGACGGACCGCGAAGCAAGCCTTGCAGCCCATGTCGCGCAGCTGACGCGCAAGACGAACCGGAGCATGCGTCGCTCCCATATGGAAGCTGACGGAAGCCGCACCAAGCTTGGCGTATTCCGGAGCCCAACGGTCCGGATCCTCGATCATCAGATGCACGTCGACCGGAAGGTCAGTGACTTGGCAGATGCGAGCCACAATCGGCTCACCCAACGTCAGATTCGGAACGAAATGATGGTCCATCACGTCCACGTGAACGAGATCGGCGTTGGAAATGGCCTTAAGGTCACGTTCCAGATTGCAGAAGTCAGCGGACAGGATGCTAGGTGCGATTTGAATAGTCATGGTTCTCATTCTATGGAAGGTAATCGACTTGATGTTACTTGTTGTCGGGCTGGTCATCGGCATATGAGACGGATGAGCCATCGTTTGCCGTGATTTCATCCTTGGTTTTCGTAAGGTTGGCCTTCGCGGTCGGGAGACCGGTTTCTCCATCCTCGACGAGGCTTAGCTCAATCTCGGTGACGGTGCGCAACTTCTCGGCAAGCAGCTCGGTGGACTTTCCCATCTGCTGAATAACGATGAAAGCCACCACGCCAAGCACGAACACCGCCATGGACACCCATACGTTGATGCGCACGCCAAGGAACTCGTGCGCGAAATCAATGCGCAGAGCCTCGATCCAAGTGCGTCCCGCCGTGTACCACATGATGTATATGGCGAACAAGGACCCGGCCTTGAGTTTTTTCATGATTTTGGAACCAAGGAAAACGATGAGCGCAGCACCGATGAGATTCCAAATCATCTCATACAGGAAGGTGGGGTGGAACAGCGTGCCTGTCGGGCAGGTCGCTCCGTCATAGCATTGTTCGCTGTGACCGATGGCGCTTCCCTCCATATTCAACTTCAAACCCCAAGGCAAGGTCGTCGGCGCGCCGTAGAGCTCTTGGTTGAACCAGTTGCCCAGACGTCCCGCGGCCTGCGCCACGAGCAATCCTGGCGCGACGGCGTCACCGAGCAGAGCCACTGGATAATGCTTGTGACGACACCATGCCCAAGCGGCAAGCGCTCCAAGCAGGACGCCGCCCCAGATGCCCAGTCCGCCATTCCAGATGCGGAACATCTCCACCCAATCGCCGGTCGGTCCGAAGAAACGTTCCGGAGTGGTGATGATGTGGTATATACGCGCACCGATGATGCCGCTCGGCACCGCGACAAGCGTGATGTCGAGAATCTGATCGAAATTACCGCCATATCGTTTCCAATGAACGGTTGTCATCCATACCGCCAGCACGATGCCGAGCAGAATGCACAGCGCGTAGAAATGGATGGTCACCGGCCCGATGGAAAACTGCGAAATGGTGGGTGACGGAATGTAAGCAAGTGTCATGGTTTCCTGATGGTAGTCCACGTATACGATATGGTACGTGGACTACCAGTATGTTGTCTTTGGACTGGTTCAGTTGCGGGCGTTGTGGATGCCTTCGGCAAGCTCCTCAGTCTTCGCCGCCAAGGCCTTGAGACCGGTGGCTTCGTCGACTGCATGCTTGCCGGATTCGTCAAGCATGGTATGCACCAGAGCCGAGCCTACGATGACACCGTCCGCATACGATCCGACACGAGCCCCCTGTTCCGCGGTGGACACACCGATGCCTACGCACACGTTTTTCGCACCGGCCTTGCGGGTACGGGCGACCAGTTCCTTCGGGGACGCATCGATGGTGGAGCGTTCTCCGGTGACGCCCATGCGGGCGGCAGCATAGACGAAACCCCGCGCATTGTCCGCAACGACTTTCAGACGGTCTTCGGTGGAATCCGGAGATACCAGGAAGATGCGGTCGAGTCCGTGACGGTCGGAGGCTTCGATCCACTCGCCGGCCTCGTCCGGAATGAGATCCGGGGTGATGAGACCGGCTCCACCGGCGTTTTCGAAATCACGTGCGAATCGTTCGACGCCGTAATGGAAGATGAGGTTCCAATAGCTCATGACCAATGGCACTCCCCCGGCGTTCGCCACTGTTTCCACCGCTTTGAATACGTTGGCGATTTTTTCACCATTGTCGATGGCGATTTGCGATGCCGCCTGGATGACGGGACCGTCCATGACGGGGTCGGAATACGGCAGCCCGATTTCGACCGCGTTCACGCCGTGTTCGACCATGGTGCGGAAAGCTTTGAGCGAATAATCCGGATCAGGGAATCCGTATGGCAGATATCCGATGAATGCCGGCTTGTCGGCGGCTTTGAATTCATCGAACATGGTTTCCGTCGGGCTTGGCTTGTGGCTGATGCCGAGTGGCTGGCCGGACGGCGTGGATGATGTTGCGTTCGTCATGATGGTTGCTCCTTTTCTCACTCGCCGTCCGCGTTGTTGCCTTGCGCGCCGTTGGATTCCAAGGCTTTGGCCTGCTCGTCGGTCAGGTATCCGAACCATTTGCCGGCGGTGTCCATGTCCTTGTCTCCACGGCCAGAGATGTTGATGATCATGACCGGATGCTCATACCCTTTGGCCTTGAGGTCTGCAGCTGCCTTGTACGCGCCGGCCACTGCGTGGGAGCTTTCGATGGCAGGGATGATGCCTTCGGTTTCGCACAGATCCTTGAACGCGCTCATGGCTTCCTGATCAGTGGCCCAGGAATAGTTGACGCGGCCGATATCCTTGAGCCACGCATGTTCGGGGCCGACGGAGGCGTAATCCAAGCCTGCGGAGATGGAGTACGTGTCAAGGGTCTGGCCTTCGGGGTTTTCCAACAGATAGCTCTTGGCTCCTTGGAACATGCCCAGTTCACCGGTACCTGGCGCGAATCGAATGGCATGGCGACCGGATTCGGGCCCGTTACCGCCGGCCTCGTAACCGTACAGGTTCACTCGTTCGTCATCGAGGAAGGCGTTCATGATGCCGATGGCGTTGGAGCCGCCGCCGACGCATGCGCAGATAGCATCGGGATGGTCGATGCCATACCAATCCTGCAGCTGCTGTTTCGCTTCCTCTCCGATGATCTTTTGGAAGTCGCGCACCATGGATGGGAACGGATGAGGTCCTGCGACCGTGCCGAGCAGATAATGGGTGTCTTTGACGTTGGTGACCCAGTCGCGCAGCGCCTCGTTGATGGCGTCCTTGAGGATGCGATCACCCAAGGTGACTTCGACGACCTCCGCGCCAAGCATGCGCATGCGGGCAACGTTCAGCGCCTGACGGCGGGCATCGATCTGTCCCATGTAGATGCGGCACTTGAGTCCCAGCATGGCACAGACCGTGGCAGTGGCCACACCATGCTGGCCTGCACCGGTTTCGGCGATCACACGGGTTTTGCCCATGCGCTTGACCAGTAGGGCCTGTCCAAGCGCGTTGTTGATCTTGTGGGCGCCGGTGTGGTTCAGGTCTTCACGCTTGAGGAACACACGGGCATCAAGACCGGTTTTCTCCTTGAGCCTCTGCGCGAAACGAGGCGCTTCAGTCAATGGGGACGGACGTCCAACATACTGCTGGTTCAACCGCGCCAATTCCTTATGGAATTCCGGATCGGCCCTGGCTTCCGTATACACGCGTTCAAGCTCGTCGAGCGCCGTGATCAGCGCTTCCGGAACATAGCGTCCGCCAAACTGTCCGAAATATGGTCCTTCATGGCTTGCCAACGGGGTCTGTTCGGATGCCTTCACTCTTGCTCCTGCCTTTACTAATCGTTCCACTGCCTGCTCATGGTTGGCCGCGGTGGCCACGCCTTCTCCCACCAGCACCGCATCCGCGCCGGCACGGGCGTAATCCTCAAGCTCAACCGAACCGAACACACCGGATTCCGCCACGCGAATCACATCGTCCGGCAAATCCGCGGCCAGTTCGTTGTACTTGTTCACATCCACCTTGAGGTCTTTAAGATTGCGGGCGTTGATGCCAATGACCTTGGCCCCGGCATTGATGGCCCGTTGAATCTCCTCACGGGTGTGTGTTTCCACCAGCACCGTCATATTGAGGCTATGCGCGAGATCGAGCAGCGACTTGAGCTTGACGTCGTCCAATGCGGCGACGATGAGCAGCACCAGATCGGCACCATGCGCACGTGCTTCCCAAATCTGATATTCGGTAACGATGAAATCCTTGCGCAGCACGGGAATCCTCACTGCGGCGCGCACCTTGTCGAAATCTTCAAGAGAGCCAAGGAACCGACGGCCTTCAGTCAGCACGGAAATCGCGCTTGCACCTCCCTGCTCGTATTCGCGGGCCAAAGCGGCCGGATCCGGAATATCGCTCAAATGGCCTTTGGATGGGGAGGCGCGCTTGATCTCGGCGATGACCGGAATGCCATCCGCCTTCTTCAGCCACTGGCGCGCATCGATTGGCGCTGAAGCCTCGAACGCCATCCGCTTGACCTCAGCGAGCGGCACGTTGTTTTCTCTTGATCGCTGATCCTCGACGGCTCCCGCCACCAATTCATCGAGCACAGACATTACTGCTTCCTTTCACAACACAATTGAACGGTCAGAATGTGACTCACAACTGGCGAAGCTGCGCGGCGATCTGTACCGCTTCAACGCTGGCTTCGGCCTTGTTGCGAGTCTCCTGCCACTCACTGGCCGGCACGGAATCGAGGACGATTCCAGCTCCGGCCTGCACGCTCGCTTCATGGTCGCGAATGAATGCAGTTCGAATGGCGATGGCCATATCGAGGTTGCCTGAAAAATCAAAATAACCGACGGTGCCGCCGTAAATACCACGGTCGGCCGGCTCAAGTTCATCGATAATCTCGATGGCGCGCGGCTTCGGCGCTCCGGACAGCGTCCCCGCGGGGAAGGCGGAAGTGAACACGTCGAACGCCGTCATATGCGGATCGACCTGCCCGGTAACGGTTGAGCAGATGTGCATGATATGGCTGAACCGTTTGATGTCCATCAAGGAAACGACTTCGACGCTTTCCGGACGGCACACGCGGCTCAGATCGTTGCGGGCCAGATCGACCAGCATGATATGCTCGCTGCGTTCCTTCGGGTCTGCCAATAGTTCCTTGGCGAGACGTTCATCTTCCTCAGGAGTGGCGCCTCGTGGTCTGGAACCGGCGATTGGGAAAGACATGGCATGGCCGTTGTCCACCTTGATCAGTGTTTCCGGGCTGGAACCGATGACGTTGAAATCACGTCCTTGAGCATCGGTGAGTGCCATGAAATACATGTACGGGCTCGGATTGAGGGTACGCAGCACACGATACACATCAAACGGATCGGCGGGAGAATCAATATCCAGTCGCTGCGAAATGACCACTTGGAACACATCGCCATCGATGATATGGCGTTTGGCCTCTTCAACGGAACGTTCGTAATCGCTTTTCTCCGTGCGGAATCGCAGTTGGGGCTGGCCGACCGACTCGTCGAGCACATTGACCCGGGCTTCGTTTTCGACGGGTGCGGCAGCCTTGCGCTGCATATCATCCAGACGTGCCAGCGCTTCATCGTAGGCGGCATCGGCACGAGTCGGACGGTCATCGACATTCACGGCATTGGCAATCAGCCATACCGAGCCAGACACGTGGTCGACTACTGCGATGTCCGTGGCGAGAGCCAGAACAGTTTCCGGCTGTCCGGTCTCATTCGGGGCTTCGGCACGGAGCGTCGGTTCCCAATGTCGGATGGAATCCCATCCGACAGTACCAACGAGGCCACTGGTCAGATTCGGCAATCCCTCGACGTGCGGAGCCTTCAATGTCTTCAGCGCGGCATGTGCCACTTCGACAACATCACCGTCGGTGGGCACTCCGACAGGCACCTGTCCCAGCCAATCGGCTTTGCCGTTGTTCGAACGCAGCTGCGCCATGGAATTCACGCCGATGAAGCTGTATCGACTCCACGCTCCGCCAAATTCAGCCGATTCGAGGATGAACGTACCGGAACGGCCTCCTGCGAGACGCTCGTAGAAGCCGACTGGGGTCAATGAATCAGCCAGCAAACGGCGTACGATGGGGATGACACGGTAGCCTTGGTCGGCCAATTCATGGAACTGCTCACGGCTTGGCCATGTAGCACCCCACTTGAGGGTCTGTACGCTGCATTCGCTCACCGCTGACCCTCCTGTTCTTTGGTTCGATGGCCCACGACCACAGGCAGCTGTCCGCCTTCTTCAAAGCAGGAACGTTTGCCGGTATGGCAAGCCGCTCCCACTTGGTCAACTTCTACCAGAATGGCATCTCCATCGCAATCCAGCGCGAAGGACTTCACATACTGGGCATGTCCCGACGTATCGCCCTTACGCCAATACTCCTGCCTGGACCTCGACCAGAATGTGACGCGTCCGGTGGTGAGGGTACGTCTGATGGCTTCGTCGTTCATATAGCCGACCATCAGTACCTCTTTGGTATCGAACTGCTGGATGACGGCCGCGACCAAGCCTTTGTCATCGTGCTTGAGACGCTGTGCGATGCGCGGGTCGAGAGTGGTGGTGTTGTCGTATGCTTCGTTGGTCATGATGGTATTGCGATTCGTTGTTCAGTACTACAGGGTTGGTTTGCGTAGTTTCCGTGGTTCTATTCAGCGTACGGTGTATCCGGCTGCCTTGATGGCGTCTTTGACTTCACCGATGGTGACTTTGCCGTAATGGAAAATCGAGGCAGCGAGCACGGCATCGGCGCCCGCCTCGATTGCCGGCGGAAAATCCGAGGCTTTGCCGGCGCCGCCAGAAGCGATAATCGGGATTTTGACTTCCTTGCGGACAGCTTTGATCATCTCCAGATCGAAGCCTTGTTGGGTGCCATCGGCATCCATTGAATTAAGGAGAATCTCCCCCGCACCAAGTTCTTGGGCGCGCTTGACCCACCAAATGGCGTCAATGCCAGTGGATTTGCGCCCGCCCATGGTGGTGACTTCGAAACCTGACTGCGTATGTCGTTCTCCCTGTTCGCGACGTGCATCGACAGACAGCACAAGCACCTGATTGCCGAATCGTTCGGCGACACGACTGATGAGGGTAGGGTCATTGATGGCCGCGGTGTTGACGCCGACCTTATCCGCACCGCAACGAAGCAGGGAATCGACGTCTTCAGGGGTACGTACGCCGCCGCCGACAGTCAGTGGAATAAAAATCTGTTCGGCGGTGCGGCTCACCACATCGACCATGGTCTGCCTATGGGAGCTTGACGCCGTCACATCAAGGAACGTCAGTTCGTCCGCGCCCTGGCGGTAGTATTCCGCGGCGAGTTCGACCGGGTCTCCTGCATCGCGAAGATTCTCGAAATGCACGCCTTTGACCACTCGTCCCGCATCGACATCAAGACATGGAATGACTCGGACCGCCAGTGACATGCTGCTCTACTCCTTCACGCATAACGGTTGCAATGATTGCAAGAGTAACCGCAATACGTTACGTCGGTTCATGCGGATTCCGAGTAGCGGACAGAACCGGGCCTTTCGGAGGAATCAGTCACGTTCTTTGGCTGCAAGCTGTCCGCATGCGCCATCAATGTCCTGTCCTCTGGTATCACGCAGCGTGGCTGTGATGCCAGCGTTATGGAGAATCTCAAGGAATCTACGCTCGTCTTCTGGTTTGGACGCGGTCCACTTCGATCCCTCGATCGGATTGAGCGGAATCGGATTGACATGCGCCCAATCATCTCCATAGTGGTTCAGACGCTTCGCCAGCAATTTGGCATGTTCCGCCTGGTCGTTGATGCCGCGCATCAAGGCGTATTCGATGCTGACTCGCCGTTTGGAAGCCAGATAATAATCATGCGCAGCGTCGAGCACCTGTTTGGTGTTGAAACGCTTGTTCATGGGCACAAGTTCATCGCGCAATTCATCGCTCGGCGCGTGCAGGGATACTGCGAGACGTACTGGGATGCCTTCTTCGGCCAGTTTCCTGATGCCAGGCACCACGCCAACGGTGGAAACCGTAATGTTACGTGCGGAGATGCCGAAGCCTTCGGGAGGCATGGAACTAATTTGGCGGACTGCGCTCAAGACGGATTTATAGTTGCCCATTGGTTCGCCCATGCCCATGAACACGATGTTGCTCAGTCGTCCGGAGCCTCCGGCCACTTCACCGTCACGCATGGCCTTCGCGGCCACACGAACCTGCTCAACGATTTCGCCTGCGGACATGTTCCTGGTCAGTCCCAGTTGTCCAGTGGCGCAGAATGGGCAACCCATGCCGCAGCCGACCTGGCTGGAAATGCAAAGCGTGGTTCTGGTGGGATAACGCATCAATACGGATTCGATCAGCGACCCATCAAACAGGCGCCACAACGTTTTGATGGTGGTGCCTCCATCGGCGACTTGGCGTGTCACCTCATGGATGAGTTCCGGGAAGAAAGCTTCAGCCGCGTCGGAGCGTCTTGCCGCCGGAAAATCGGAAAATTCTTCCGCATTGACATCAAAATGGCCATAGTAATGATTAGCCAGCTGTTTGACCCTGAATTTCGGCAATCCAAGTTCCTTGGCCTTACCGATACGTTCCTCTTCGGACATATCGGCGAAATGCAGTGGCGGCTTGCCACGGCGGGCATGGTCTTTCGACAGCACATCCCGGAAGGCGCCCGAAGTGCCTCCAGGAGTGATGCCTGTTTCCGGCTGATCATTCATGGAATTCACGGTTATTGGCCCTTTCTCACATTCCGGTGGCCCACAGGAGCACGCACACGAAAGGAGCGCACAGGAGGATGGAGTCGACACGATCCATCACTCCGCCATGACCTTTAAGCAGATGGCCCATATCCTTAATACCAATGTCACGCTTCAGCATGGAAGCGCATAGGTCGCCGAAGGTTCCGGCTATACCGATCATGAAACCAGCGACAATAGGCACCCACCATCGAACCGTCCAAACGGATGGCTCGTAAGTGCAAAACATCACCACAAAAGAACCGGCCATGGCGAACAAGATGGATCCTGCCAGGCCCTCCCATGATTTCTTCGGTGAGATACGGGGACTGAGTTTATGTTTGCCAAGCCATGCACCTGCAAACAGACCACCGGTGTCACTCAGCGCGGGCATGAAGACAAGCATGATGGCATGTGCCACCGGATGACCGTTGAACGTCAACGGCATGATCAGGCAGGAGGCAAGCAGCGGAATGTACAGAACGGTGAACATGGAGACTGCCACATGGCTCAGTCGGCTGTGGCGCACTTCACCCTGTTCATGATTGAACGACGATTCGAGACGAGCACCTGCATCGGTGTGCGACAGTTTGTCCGCCACGGCCAGGGAAAGCCGACTGCCGAACGTCACCTTGGCACTTGCGGCGATCGCTACAAGCAGCAAGGAGGCCAGTACACAGACCGTCATAGCCACAATATGATGCTTGCTGTAGTAGGTGGCCAGCAAAGTCACCGCGGAACATGCCCACAGCGCCACCACGGGAATATGCAATCCCGCGGTGGCGAAATCGACGCGCAGCTCCCACAATGCGAGCACCATGAACAGCACGACAAGATAGACGAACAAATCAACGCTGATCAACAGGCATGCCAAGATGATGGCGATCAGGACGACCGCCGTGGCGATGGCCTGCGGCATGTTGCGTCCGGTTTTCTTGTTGATGGCGTTAATGGCCTCTTCGGCTTCTTTTTCGCGTTGCTCCTGTTTTTCCATCGTGGTCTCTCCTGTGGTACCGTGCGTCGATTGATGATTATGGAGATTCGAAGGAATCAGACCTCCATGATCTCCTTCTGCTTGGTTTCCAGCAGAGCGTCAAGCTCGTCGGTGGTCTGCTTGGTGACCTTGTCGAGTTCCTTGAGCAGACGATCGCCTTCGTCCTCGCCCATGTCGCCGTCTTTGATGGCCTTGTCAAGGGATTCCTTGGCCTTGCGACGAATGTTGCGCACCGCGACCTTGCCGTCTTCAGCCTTGCCCTTGGCAATCTTGACGTATTCCTTGCGACGCTCTTCGGTCAGCTCCGGCATGGTCAGGCGAATGACGTTGCCGTCGCGACGGGGGCTGGCTCCGAGATCGGAATCACGAAGCGCCTTCTCCACGGCGTTGGCCTGGGACGCATCGAAAGGAGTGACCGCCAAGGTGCGCGGCTCCGGAACACCGATGGTGGCAACGGCCTTCAGCGGGGTCGGTGCGCCGTAATAGTCAACGGTGATGCCGTTAAGCAGCGCCGGATTCGCACGACCGGTGCGAATACCGGAGAAGTTCTCCTTGGTGGATTCCACGGACTTGGCCATCTGCGCCTTGGCCTGATCGACGATAGTTGCCATTGTTTGCTCCTTTAATATTGTTGGTTTAATCGATATTCGGCTTTGAATGTCGTCACTCGGCGAGGGTGGATTCCGCGGTGGAAACCATGGTGCCGATCTCCTCGCCCAGCAAAGCCTGGGTCACATTGCCGGCGCCCTCGAGTCCGAAGACGCGGATGCGCTGCTTGTTGTCCCGCGCCATGGAAAGCGCCGCAGCATCCATGACCGCAAGATTGTCGACCAATGCACGGTTATAGCTCAGCGTGGCGAAGCGCTTGGCGTTCTCGTCTTTGCGCGGATCGGCAGTGTATACGCCGTCCACGCCGTTCTTGCCCATCAGCACCTCATCGCAGTGGATTTCCAGAGAACGCTGGATGGACACGGTGTCAGTGGAGAAATACGGCATGCCTGCTCCGGCGCCGAAAATCACCACGCGTCCCTTTTCCAGATGACGAATGGCCTTAAGCGGAATGTACGGCTCGGCGACCTGTCCCATGGTGATGGCGGTTTGCACGCGCGTGGCCTGTCCCTCCTGCTCGAGGAAATCCTGCAGAGCGAGGCAGTTCATCACCGTTCCCAGCATGCCCATATAGTCGCCGCGGGAACGATCGATGCCGGCCTGCTGCAGTTCGGCGCCACGGAAGAAGTTGCCGCCACCAACAACGATGGCGACCTGCACACCTTGCTTGACCGCGGGAACGATTTCCTCCGCAATACGACGAACGACGGTGGTGTCGATGCCGACTTTGCCTCCGCCGAATGCCTCTCCGGACAGCTTGAGCAGTACCCTGCGGGGATTGTCGCCAGTGTTTTCGCCAGTCATGAAATGCCTTTCTTACCCGAAAACCCATGAAATTTACCGTTTTCAAGACTATCGGCAAACACAGACACCAAAAACACGATGGGGTTTAGTGCAAAAAAATGTCCGCAATCCTGTTGGATTGCGGACATTGGAGATATGCCAAGCCCACGTTCGAAAGCGTGAGCTCAATTCACATCAGATTCACTCGGCGTCGCCCTTGCCGACCTCCACACGAGCGAAGGAAAGCGCGGTTCCCCCGACTTCCTTGAACAGGTCGCCGACGGTCTTGGACGGATCCTTGACGTACGCCTGCTCAAGCAGCACGGTCTCCTTGTAGAATGCGCCGAGACGGCCTTCCACGATCTTCGGAGCGATCTTCTCGATCACGGCCTCCGGCTTGCCCTTGCTCTTGAGCTCCTCCGTGGTCTTCTCGGTGGCCACGCGACGCTCGGATTCCAGCACATCAGCCGGAACATCCTCGCGGGTCAGCCACTGGGCGCCCATCGCGGAAATCTGCAGAGCGGCCTCATGAGCCACAGCAGCGCCGGCTTCATCGGTGGCAATCATGGCCACGATGCTCGGCGGCATCTCAGCGGACTTCTTGTGGGCGTAGACCTCGACATGCGGGCCCTCGACCTTGGCGAACTGGCCTACCTTGACGTGCTCACCGAACAGAGCAGCGGCTTCCTCGACGGCTTCCTTCACGGTAGTGTCACCGGAGGCTGCTGCCAGAACCTCATCCACGGAGGATGCTTCGGCCTTGACGGCGTCATCGAGCACGCTGCCGGCAAATTCCACGAACTTCGGGGTCTTGGCCACAAAGTCGGTCTCGGAGTTCAGCTCGACCGCATAGCCGGTCTGGCCGTTGGCGGATTCGACAACGGTGGAGGCGATGGTGCCTTCCTGAGCCTTGCGGCCTTCACGCTTGCCAGCGGCCTGGATGCCCTTGGCGCGGATGATTTCCTTGGCGCGAGCCACATCGCCTTCGGCTTCGGTCAGGGCCTTCTTGACGTCCATCATGCCGGCGCCGGTTTCCTCGCGCACCTGCTTGATCAGAGCTGCAGTGATTGCTGCCATTGATTTGTCTCCTCTGAAAATTTGGTGATGCCCCGATGATGGGAGGCATAGCACCTCCCATCATAGAGCATGGTCTCACTCGGCCTTGGTTTCGCCTTCAGCCTCAGCCGGGGCTTCAGCTGCCGGAGCGCCCTCGGTGAGGAGCTCCTTTTCCCAAGCAGCCATCGGCTGCTCGGCTTCGCCTTCGGCCTTGGCGGCCTTGCCGGAACGCTCCAGCAGACCTTCGGCCACTGCGTCAGCCATGAGGCTGGTCAGCAGTTCGATGCCGCGGATGGCGTCATCGTTGGCGGCGATCGGATACTCAACGGATTCCGGATCGGCGTTGGTGTCGACGATGGCGACAACCGGAATGCCCAGCTTGTGGGCTTCCTCGACGGCCAGAGCTTCCTTGTTCACATCGACCACGAACATGGCGGACGGGGTGCGGTTCATGTTGCGGATACCGCCCAGCTGCTTAGCCAGCTTGTCCTTCTCACGCTCGAGGAGCAGCAGCTCCTTCTTGGTCAGACCGGAGCCGTGCACGTCGGTGAAGTCCATTTCCTCAAGTTCCTTGAGGCGGGAGACGCGCTTGGACACGGTCTGGAAGTTGGTCAGCATGCCGCCGAGCCAACGCTCGGAGACATACGGCATGTTCACGCGGGTGGCCTGAGCGGAAACAGCTTCCTGAGCCTGCTTCTTGGTGCCGACGAACAGCACGGTGCCGTTGTGGGCAACAGTGGCCTTGATGAAGTCGTAGGCCTTGTCGATCATGTCGAGCGACTTGAACAGGTTGATGATGTGGATGCCGTTGCGCTGGGTGAGGATGAACTGCTTCATCTTCGGGTTCCAACGACGGGTCTGGTGGCCGAAGTGCAGGCCTGCCTTCAGCATGTCGCTCATAGTGATCTGAGCCATGGTATTGCTACCTCTTTCTTTGTCGGTTCTTGCCTGGTCATGCGTTCCTGCGTGCAGCCAATGCCTTGCAGGCATCAGCCGACCGACACAGGTCGTCGCGAGCATGACGCGAATTGGTTGCGCACCGGTTGACAATAATTGGGCGGTTTGAAGCACTCGCGGCAGCGCTTCTCACCAAATTGGCGCACAAATACTAAAAATACCATGGGGCCACGTCTTTCTGACGTGGCCCCATGGTTGAATCGTCGTTCGCTGTTTCGATCACTTGCGATGGGTGCGCATGTAACGCATCGCCTCGCGGCGTTCTTCCTTTTCCAGACGATCAAGATAGACGTGACCGTCCAAATGATCAGTCTCGTGCTGCAGCATGCGGCCCATGATGCCATGGCCTTCCAACACTACCGGCTTGCCGTCCAGATCAATGCCCCGCACGCGAGCATAATCGGCGCGACGAGTCTTGTACCACAATCCTGGAACGGAAAGGCAGCCTTCATCGCCATATTGCTCTCCGCTGGTCTCCTCCAACACCGGGTTAAGCACATAGCCGATTTTGCCGTCGATATTGTAGGAAAACGCACGCAGACTCACACCGATTTGGTTGGCGGACAACCCGGCGCGTCCCGGGTCATCAACGGTATCCAACAAATCCTGCACCAGATGGCGCACCGCGGGCGTGATCTCCTTGATGGGATCGCATGGGGTGCGCAGCACTGGATCAGGTACGACTCGAATCTCACGGATTGCCAAAATTAACGCTCCTCGTTGTTCTTGGTTGCGGAAGGCTCGACGGACGGTGCCGTCTCGTCATCCGGTTCATCGGACTGCTTCTTGATTCTCTCCTGCATGGTATCAAATGCCTGCCGAACCTTCGGGCTGACGGATTCAGAAGCCTGCCGCATGCTTTCCGACGCCTGCTTGACGGTTTCGGTGGTGCGGTCGAGAATCTGGACGGTCTTCGGCAACGGCCTGTTGGAGGGTTTTGGCGCGTAAATCACGTTTTCGATGACGTCTGCGTAGCGCTGCAGCACCTTGGGACGAACAACTTTCAGGCTTGCCGTCAAGGTGCCGTCCTGTTGGTTGAATTCCTCATCGAGAATCTCGAATTTTCGTACGGATTCCGCACGGGAAACGTTCGCGTTGGCCTTTTCGACATACTGCTGCACGAAAGCGCGCACGGCATCGTTTTCCGCTACCTGCTTCATGGACATATCGGCATCAAGACCCTGCTGGGAAAGCCAAGAACGAGTCATATCAGAATCCAGTTCAATCAAAGCGCTGATGAACGGCTTGCCATCGCCAATGACCACAGCATGGGACACGATAGGACAGGTGTCGATGATGTCCTCCATCGGGGCGGGGCTGACGTTCTTGCCTCCGGCTGTGATGATGATGTCCTTCTTGCGGCCGGTGATATACACGAATCCATCATCGTCGATGGCCCCCAGATCGCCGGTCCTCAGCCAACCATCAGGCATTTTGACTTCAGCGGTCTTCTCAGGATTCTTGTAGTAGCCAAGAAAAACATTGGGGCCCATGACCTGCAGCTCGCCATCATCATCGGTGCGCACACCCATACCCGGCCCGGGCTTACCAACGGAACCGACGCGATTCGCATTTTGCCAGTTGACGATCATCGGAGCCGCGGTTTCCGTCATACCGTACCCCTGAATGAACGTGATGCCATCCATGCCATTGAAGAAGTGGGCAAGGTCGACGTTCAGCGGGGCGCCGCCGCATGCCAGATATTTCAGGTTCGGACCAAGCGCGGAACGAATGGACTTGCCGACGACGGACATGAAGAAGGAATGCTCGGCTCGGGCCACCATCGAATGATGTCCCCCGTCCTGCTCGTCCTTGGACCATTGCACGAAATGATCGAACGCCTTGGCGAAGACCCTGCCGCGAATACCCGCACCGGCCTTCTGCGAGGCAGCGTTGTACACTTTTTCGAACACACGTGGCACGCCAAGCAAATACGTCGGTTTGAAACTGCGCAGATCGGCGAGCAGATGCTTGGCTCCAGGCAGATAGCCGACCACGCCTTGTCCGCCAATCGCCACGTATTGGATATAGCGGGCGAAGCAGTGCGCCAACGGCAGGAACAGCATCAACCTGTTGGGCTGGTACAGCATCTCGTCAAGAATGATGTAGCCATTGAGCACGATATGCGTGAAGTTGCGATGGGACAGCATCGCACCCTTCGGACGTCCCGTGGAGCCCGATGTGTAAACGATGGTGAGCATGTCGTCCGCCTTGATCCGGGCAATGACCTGATCAAGGGTATCGTCATCGACGCCCTCTCCGAAATCGGCGACTGCGTCAAGACCGTCCGCTTTGAAATTGAACACGTAACGCAGCCCTTCATGCATGTCACGAATCTGTTCGAGCGTCTGCGTGTGGACGGAATCTCCAGCGAAGGCAATAACCGGCTCCACCTCTTCCACGATGGAAGCGGCCTGCTTGGCCGAATCGGTTTCATAAATCGGAACGCTTACCGCGCCGATGGCCGCGCATGCGAAATCGACCACACCCCACTCGTAACAGGTGGGAGAGTAAATGACCACCATGCTTCCGGCCTTGACTCCAAGACCGATAAGGCCCTTCGCCACGGCGCGCACACGAGCGAGCATCTGGCCTGCCGTCACATCATGCCATTGCCGAGTCTCATCATCCTGCCATTGTGCGATAAGATCATCCGGATTCTTCTGCGCACGACGCGACAGCAACGCATATACCGTGTCATCATCCGTGGTGCTGTAGGCCGGCTCTGGTACAAATTCTCTCAACATGGTTCTCTATAGTAGTTCCCGTATGCTTAAGGCACGCTGAAAGCCCTTGGCATCGACTGCGAACATCGACGCCAAGGGCTTTTTGCAGATTCCTACCGTATCATCGCATCAATGCGATCACCCGAAATCAGCCAAGACGCACTTCCACGTGGAGCCTTTGAGCCTGAATGCGGTGTTGCATCTCAACCGCGTTTCGCCGATGTTGAGCAAAGCCGCACATTCGAATTTCGTGGTCGAAGTCAACCAGCCGTTAATGGCGGACACGTTGATGGGAAGCAGACCAATCTTGGCATATAGATTTGCGTCTTCCTTCATACAATGGCCTATTATGGAAGCTGCGATTTTAAGCCTACGCATACAGTCCTCCGTTAGAATACGCTCTACATGCGCCGGCTTTTGCCGACCACGGAAGATGTCGATGGCATCGCACGACATGCGCGCGCCCAATAACGCCAAGGAATAGGCTTGCTTCGCGTCCCACGGTGTGGAATCGGACCGGATAACATGGAAGGGCACCCGCATGCCGGATAGTTGTGTTTCCAAAAACCCATCATATGAAGGAAGCTTCTCGACGGATTTTCCTATGCACTGCAGCCATTGGCCATTGTTTTCCGCTTCTTTAAGACCGACATACGAATCAGGGTCTGACGGTGGGATTTCGTCAGGCTCATTGCCTTCTATCTCCTTGTCGTCTTCCGGCTCCCGCTCAGAGCCGGACTGCCATTCCGGAGGTGAAACGCCATCGTCAGATAAGTCGTCCATTGCCATGGATCCCTCATTTCTTTACCTATTTAATGTCATCCAACTCTCTTCACTGAGAAGGACCAAAAACATTAATACATAAAGACAATCCCCCCGTCAAGTCGACGGAGGGATTGTGGATAACTTTTTTTATCCACAGGACGAAGCTATCTGATCAGTGGCTCGAAGCGACCGTAACCGGACAACGTTGGAAGCTCTTCAAATCGACATAACCGGTCGTGGCCATGGCTCTGCGAAGCGCCCCAACAAAATTGGTGGTTCCGTCGGCGTTATGGCTCGGGCCGAACATGACCTCCTGCAAGGAACCTACGGTGCCCACGTTAGTGCGGAATCCGCGCGGCAACGTCTGGTGGCGGGCCTCGGCGCCCCAATGCATGCCTTTGCCAGGAGCCTCGGAGGCGCGTGCCAGAGGCGAGCCCAGCATCACCGCATCGGCGCCCAGCGCGAATGCCTTGACGAAGCTGCCGGAATCACCCATACCGCCGTCGGCAATCACCTGCACATAGCGTCCGCCCGATTCGTCCATGTAATCGCGGCGGGCCTCGGCGACATCGGCGATGGCTGTGGCCATCGGCGCGTGCACTCCAATCGTGTTGCGGTTGGCGGATACCGCACCGCCACCGAAGCCGACAAGCACGCCAGCGGCTCCCGTGCGCATCAAATGCAACGCAGCCGTGTAGTTGGCCGCGCCGCCAACAATGACGGGGACATCCAGGTCATAGATGAATTTCTTAAGGTTCAGGGGCTCATGGTCCTTGGAGACATGCTCCGCCGACACCACGGTGCCACGAATGACAAACAGATCGACACCGGCCTCAAGCACGGTGGAATAATAATCCTGCGTACGCTGCGGAGACAGCGCGCCGGCTACGGTGACGCCGGCATCACGAATCTCATGCAGACGTTCGACGATGAGTTCCGGCTTGATCGGCTCAGCGTAAATCTGCTGGATGCGTTCGGTGGCCTTGTCCGCAGGCAGCTGCGCGATTTCGTCCAGCAGCGGCTGGGGATCGTCATAGCGGGTCCACAATCCTTCTAGGTCAAGCACGCCAAGCGCGCCCATCTTGCCCATGGCGATGGCCGTGGCCGGGCTGGTCACGGAATCCATCGGGGCGCCGATGACCGGCACGTCGAATTCATAGGCGTCGACCTGCCAAGAGGTGGACACATCCTGAGGATCACGGGTACGACGGGAGGGAACGATGGAGACATCGTCCAGCGAATAGGCCAGACGGCCCTTCTTGCCCAAACCGATTTCAATTTCCTGAGACATGGTTTCAAGGCTAATGCTCAGCTATGACAGTGCCTTCGCGCGTGTCCCCACGGTTTTGGACATTTCCATACGGAATTAACACACGTGTAATAAGACGGAACCCATCACCTTCAATTCCGACAGGGAGGACAAACCATGGCCAAAATCAAGGTCGAAGGCAAAGTCGTCGAACTCGACGGCGACGAGATGACCCGTGTCATCTGGAAAGACATCAAGAACCGTCTGATCCTGCCGTACCTCGACGTGGATTTGGATTATTACGATCTGGGCATCGAAAACCGCGACGCCACCGACGATCAGGTGACCGTCGACGCGGCGAAGGCCATCCAGCGCGAACATGTCGGCGTCAAATGCGCCACCATCACCCCGGACGAGGCGCGCGTCAAGGAGTTCGGCCTCAAGAAGATGTGGAAGTCCCCCAATGGTACCATCCGCAACATTCTCGGCGGCACCATCTTCCGCGAGCCGATCGTCATGAGCAATGTGCCTCGCCTGGTCCCGGGATGGACCAAGCCGATCGTCGTGGCACGTCACGCCTTCGGAGACCAGTACAAAGCCACTGATTTCAAGGTCCCGGGAGCCGGCACCCTCACCGTAACCTTCACTCCGGAAGACGGCTCCGAGCCGATTGAGCACGTCGTTTACAATTATGGCCCTGACGGCGGAGTTGCCCAGGTGCAATACAACGTGAACGATTCCATCCGAGGTTTCGCACGCGCCTGCTTCAACTATGGTCTGATGCGCGGCTATCCGGTGTACCTGTCCACCAAGAACACGATTCTCAAGGCGTACGACGGCCAGTTCAAGGATACGTTCGCCGAGGTGTTCGAAAACGAATACAAGGACAAGTACGAGGCGGCTGGCCTGACCTACGAGCACCGACTCATTGATGACATGGTGGCAAGCTCCCTCAAGTGGCATGGCGGCTATATCTGGGCTTGCAAGAACTACGATGGCGACGTGCAGTCGGATTCCGTCGCACAGGGATTCGGCTCCCTTGGCCTAATGACCTCCGTGCTGATGACTCCCGACGGGCAGACCGTCGAAGCCGAAGCCGCGCACGGCACCGTGACCCGCCATTATCGCCGTTGGCAGAAGGGTGAAAAGACCTCGACCAATCCGATCGCCTCCATCTTCGCATGGACCGGCGGTCTGAAGCATCGCGCCGACCTTGACAACACTCCGGAAGTCAAGCATTTCGCCGAAACTTTGGAGAAAGTCATCATCTCCACCGTCGAAGGCGGACAGATGACCAAGGATCTGGCCATGCTCATCGGACCGGACCAGCCTTGGCTCGATACCGAGGGTTTCATGAACGCCCTCGACGAGAATCTGGCAAAGGCTCTGGCAGAGTAATCTATCTGAGCTGTCGAAAGCCCGTATGCGCAATCACACGCGCGTACGGGCTTTTTGACGTCCGGATATTACAATCGATGGTCAGTATAAGGAACGTCTATTCTTCCGCAAAGGACATGGCATGATTCTGCATCGCACAATCCCGGCGAAACGTCTGCTCGCTCTACTGGCATCGGTCTGCATGGCAACAGCCATGGGGGCCTGCTCGCCCAACGGTGATTCGCAATCGCAGCAACAGCCGTCATCACAATCCAGAGCAACAGCCGATGCCGGCAATGTGGCGATTTTCGCTCCGACAGACAACATCACCATCTCTCAACAGACGCCATTGAGCAAATGGGAAAAACTCGTTCCCGAAATCGTGTCCTCGTTGAAACGGACCGGTGTCAAAAGCGGCGACATCACCGTGAAAACCGCTTCGAACCTCGACAAACAAAGTCAAAGCGTCCAAGACTATGTGGTGAATCACATCAACGGAACCGAGCATTCGTCCACGAAAGCCAAAACCACCTTGGTGGTGGCGCCTGTCGCCGAGATGCCGGAATCCGACAGGCAATACGGCGACTATGCACGGCATGATATCACGTGGAACTCCGACGCGTCGGATGAGGACGAACAGGATTATGCGCAATCAGCGCAACGGCTGGTTTCGGCGTTGCAGCTTGCGCAGAATGAAGGAATGAAGGTCGTTCTGATCTCCAATACGCTTCAAGGGTATGCGCCGGACGTGTACGTGCCGATGACCACGGCCGAGCAGATTGGAGAACTGCAAGCCAAAGAGCTCGTCAACAAGCTCGAGCTCGACAAGGCATCGTCCGATGCCCCCAAGCAAATCGAGGTACTACTCCCCTACGACGCGGCCGACGGACATGATGCCAAAACGGACACGTCCTTCGCCCAGAACATGTTCAAAGGCATCTGGAAAGTGCTCGAACCGTATTTCAAGGACGGCAAAGCGGCATCTCCTTCCGAGACGCTCACCGCTTCGACCACCAAGGATGACTGGCGGTCCGTGGCATTCGATTCGTCAAAAGCCGAACAAATCAAATCGGTGCTTGCCGAACGTCTCGACGCGGACAAGGACGATTCGCACCCTGTCCACCTTGATGGCGTCATCTCCTGCAACGACTATGTGGCGAAGAACATCGCCGACGAGTTGGACAAACTCGGCTACACAGGTTCCTCAGCCGATATCAACCCTTCCATCTCAATTTCCGGCATCGTGGACAGCATCACGGGCAAAAAAGACCTGAAACGGCAGGCAGTGCCTGACCCTGCGAAGACGTCGTCATCGGATGACGACAGCGATTCCGATAACAAGGAAAACGCAAAATGGCCGATCATCACCGGCTATGGGGCCTATATCAGTTCCATGCCGAACATCGTCAACGGCAAGCAATGGATGACCGCCATGGAGAACCGCAAGGCGTTGGCCGATGACATCGCGCAGACATGCGTGCGACTGAACACTTCGGGCAAACTTTCCAAACTCGGTTTCATCCGTTCCGCAACGGTCGAGGGGAAGAAAACTACGACCATCCATGAGGAGACATTGGCAATCAGCGCCGACAATCTCAAGAAAACGCTGATTGAACCCGGCTACATTTCGCTGGCGGATGCGGGCCTATGATTCTTCCGGGATTCTTCCGGATATGGTGGGGGCCGATGGCATCACTCGGATGTCACCGGCCCCCACCATATTTCGAACATCATTCGGCGTGAGCCGCCGGCTTCCTCGGCACGTAGATGACCTTGTCGATCAACGTCCGGTAATGTTCAACCACTGCCTGCCTGCGGGCCTTCATGCTCGGCGTGACCAAACCGTTCTCCTCAGTGAACTCGTCGGGAACGATTTCGAACTTGCGGATTGATTCGGCACGTGAGGCGAGCTCATTGGCTTTGTTGACGGCACGCTCCACTTCCGCACGCACAATGGGGTTCTTCGAGGCTTCATCCAAATCAGCGACCTGTTCCGCTCCCTTGGATTCCAGCCATAGGTTCGTCTCCGCCAAATCAAGGGAGATGATTGCGGCGATGAATGGCTTGCGATCGCCGATCATGACGCATTGGCTCACCACCGGCGAAGTCATGATGGATGCTTCCATCTCGCATGGGGAGACGTTCTTGCCGCCTGCGGTGATGATGAGATCCTTCTTACGCCCGACGATGGAAACGAAGCCGTCATCATCAATGGAGCCGAGATCACCGGTATGCAGCCATCCATCGACAATTTGCTGCTTGGTAACGTCAGGATTGTTGTGGTATCCGGCGCATACGGCAGGGCTCTTTATGCACAGCTCCCCTTCTTCGTCGACCCCCATGGTCACGCCTTGCAGAGGCAAGCCGATGGTGCCGATCTTGTAGCCTTCGGTCGGATTGACGCTCGAGGGGGCGCACGTTTCGGTCATGCCGTAGCCTTCCAATAGCGGCAGACCGACACCGTTGAAGAAATGCGCGATAGAGGAATCAAGCGGCGCTCCGCCGGAGACCGCATACTCGACGTGACCGCCGAACACTTCCATGATTGACGAATACACCAGCTTGTTGTACAGGGCATGTTTTGCGTTCAGCGCGAGTGGAATGCTCCCACCGGACTGCTGAGCATGCGACCAATCGTATGCCGTCTGGGTGGCGTCAGCGAAAACACGTCCCTTGAAACCGGCTCCGGCCTTCTGCGAGGCCGCATTGTAGATCTTTTCGAAAATCCGCGGCACGGCGAGGATGAACGTCGGTTTGAACGCCTTGAAATCGGCGAGAATGGTCTTCAGATTGCTGGACAGACCGAGTGAAACGTTTCCGGCAAAGCAGAAGAACTGCATGTATCGGGCGAATACATGGGCGAGCGGCAGGAACAGCAGCAGTCGACGATTCGGTTTCATGGCGATGTCCGGCATGGAGTTGACGCCGGAATAGGTGATGAACACGAAATTGGCATGCGTCAGTTCAACGCCCTTCGGGGTGCCAGTGGATCCCGACGTATATACGATGGTGGCTAGATCGGAGCCTTTGACCGCTTGTTCACGTTCAAGGAATTCGGCGTCGGAGACCGCGCGGCCGTATTCGATGATCGTGTCAATTGCACCAAGTCCGATGACGTGCACGTCGCCAAGATCCGGGCACTGATCACGGACGGATTCGATTTTGTCGCGCTGGAAATCATCCTCAGCGAACGCCATCTTGACATTGGCATCATTGAAAATCATCTTCACCTGCGCCGGCGAATTCGTTTCATAGACCGGAACGGTAAGGGCGCCGATGGACATGATGGCCACATCAAGCGCGGTCCACTGCCAGCAGGTATGCGCGATAATGGATACCGAATCTCCAGGCATTACGCCACGAGCGATAAGTCCTTTGGCAAGGGCGACGACCTTGTTTTTGAACTCCGCAGCGGTGAACGCCACCCATTCGCCCTGAGCGTTCTTGTATTCGACAAGATTGTCGTCAGGAGTGCGTTCCACACGCTCCTCAAGTACTGAGAAGATGTTTTTGTCCGAGTCAATTCCCTGTTCCAAAGGGCGCGTGTATTCCTTGATCATAAGCTTCTCGCTCCTCGAAATCTAATGTACAGACAGCATCATAGCCGGAATACCGCACTTTTTCTTTAAGGCCACGACCCCAGGACAACGACAACACCCGTGGATATGGCCGTTACAACGGTTTCAGTTCAACCCGCATCGACCTCACTCTGCCCGACGGATCCGCATAATCACGTCCTCCGCTCTTGAGGCCCCAATGCAGACATCCATCGGCGCAATGTTCCGAGCCACCTTCAACACGAGCGAAACGCTCCCCCTTGACGATGACGGCCCCGACCGGTCGCGTAGTGACCGCGGGTTCAAACGTCGACGTCAGGCTTCCCGTTTCCGCACCGTGGCGAAGCGTTACCACGGATTTGCCCGCCACTTTGCCACTGAAGGCGACCACACCATCCGCGGGCGCGATGATGGCGTCTTGCGGCCGTGCACGCAAATCCAAACCGCGATGCCCAGGCAACCATTGTTTAGCCGGCGCATCATATTCGCCGATTACTTGCGCGTGCTCCAAAGGCCACTGCATTGATGTGCGGCATGCCGCTTGTGCGACTTCATGCGCCACGTCATCAGCCGATTGCGCGTATGCCGACGCCGTAGGTTGCGCGCAGCATATCGTGAACGCGATATTCGCCAATACGCATACGGCCATCGCCGCGGCGCACCGGTGCCGGTTGCGCTTGTCAATGTCATCGGACATCTTATTGTGTCGAACACGACGACGGTATTCCCATTTGTTCATGAGGCCTCCTGTGGTCCGCGTCTCTATCGGGGAATCGATATCATGGCACGTTCGAAGACCGCCCGTCGACTTGGAACGACCTTGTGGTCGGAGAACAACACTTATCCACAGATGCCGGGCGTGTCGCGCCATGACATGCCAAAACGCCACCGAACGTGGCATACGATGGGACGCATGAGTGACAACACTACGCAACGCAAGGCATTGCAGCAGTTGGAGAGCGAGCCGTCCGAGGAACGCATCGCCTACTACCGCAAGCCATTCATGGTGCTATGGGCCGCCATTCAGGAGGCTTCAAGCGAGCTGCAGGACGATTACACGCTTTCACCCGAATTGTCCCAGTTATGGGTTGGCGAGCAAATACGGCAGGTTTCGGATTCGCTAGTGGATCGGCTCGCGGAAATCGCCGTGGCGCATGGCGAGTCAAAATCGAATGTGGCACGTGCGGCCAACGCAAGTCCCGACAACGTCATACGTCGCTTCCCTCGACTCAAGGCTGATGCGGCACACGACCGCACACTCATTGACGACGTGCTCGATTCGTTGGAATAGCAGCGAAAAGTTCTTACGGAAACAAAAAAGCCCTTGGAAAACCAAGGGCTAAAAAGCTCCTGCGACTGGGCTTGAACCAGTGACCGTTCGATTAACAGTCGAATGCTCTGCCAACTGAGCTACGCAGGAATATGTTCCGGAGTACCCGAAACTGCGCTCCTGCGACTGGGCTTGAACCAGTGACCGTCCGATTAACAGTCGGATGCTCTGCCAACTGAGCTACGCAGGAATGTTCCCACCGGAAGACTTAGCTTCCGTGCACAAGTCATATATATTACACGAATCAGCCATTTACGCAAATCATACGTATCACAGCGTGTCGCAACGTCACCATTCAAGCTCTTCGATATCCATCGGATGCTCGTTGACCTCAATCGATGACACACGTCCATCATGCATGCGAATTACACGGTCCGCAATCGGCGCAATCGCAGAATTATGCGTCACGATCACCACTGTCGCGCCCTTCTTGCGGCTCATGTCCTGCAGAATGCGGAGCACTTGCTTGCCGGTGTTGTAGTCAAGCGCGCCGGTCGGTTCGTCACACAGCAGAATCTTCGGATTCTTCGCCACCGCTCGAGCGATCGCCACACGCTGCTGCTCGCCGCCCGACAACTGCGCGGGAAAATTGTCGACGCGGTCCGCAAGCCCTACGTCGGCGAGCGCCTGTCGGGCGTCTTGTGCGTCGGGAACGATTTGTGAGGCGAGTTCCACGTTTTCGCGTGCGGTGAGGTTGGCGACGAGGTTGTAGAACTGGAATACGAAGCCGATGTCGGTGCGGCGGTATGCGGTGAGTTGTTTGGGTGTGTAGTTGGAGATGTCTTTGCCGTCGATGATTACTTGTCCTGAGGTGTTGGTGTCCATGCCTCCTAGGATGTTGAGCACTGTTGATTTGCCTGCGCCGGATGCGCCGAGGATGATGGCGAGTTCGCCTTGTTCGATGGTGAAGGAGACGTTGTCGTTGGCGGTGATGGTGGTGGATCCCATGTGGTAGAGCTTGGTGCTGTTTTTCATTTCGATGTATGCCATGTTCCGCTCCGTTTTCTTGTTTGGCGTCCATGCCGTTTTTGTTTGTTGTTTTTAATATACGACTAAAGTGGTGTTTGTGGTTCCATGCCGAGGGGAAGGATTTTCCATGGATGTCTCCGATGATGCCGACCGTTTGCAGACGTTGTTGTATAGTTCCTATTCCGCCGATGTTGTCCGGCAGTTGGAGCGTCCTTTGTTGGATGATGGTGTGCCGTTGATGCGTATGGCTGCTTCTGCGGTGGCTCGTGTGACGTTGTCGTTGCTTGATGATGAGGATTTGGATGTTGAGGATGCGCGGGTCACGGTGTTGGCTGGCGCTGGGGACAATGGTGGCGATGGCTTGTATGCGGGGGCTGAGTTGGCGCGTGAGGGTGCGCAGGTTACCGCGGTTGCTGTTGGCCGTTCGTTGCATGAGGATGCGTTTAGGGCGTTTGTTCGTGCGGGTGGGCGTGTGTTGGTGTTGGATCCGGCGGCTGATATTCCTGGGTGCACGTCTGGTTTTTCCGCGGGTGAGGCTGGTGAGCGGCTGCAGGCTGCGGTCGAGTGTGCGCGGGGTTCGCATGTGGTGCTTGATGCTATGACGGGGATTGGCGTGGCCGGCGCGTTGCGTGGTGTCGCTGGCACGTTGGCTTCGTCTTTGGGTATGGATGGCGTGTTGCCGGACAAGCCTGCGTTGCCGAACAATGACCCTTCCGCTGATTTGCCGTTGGTGGTGGCCGTCGACGCGCCGTCGGGTGTGGGTGTTGATGATGGTTCGTTGCCGGGGCCGTATATTCCTGCGGATGTGACGGTGACGTTCGGTGCGATGAAGCCGTGTGCGATGGTGCCGCCGGCTTCGTATGCTTGCGGACGGATCACGTTGGTGGATTTCGGTTTCGATGTCGATGATGCTGTTCCGTTTGCCGAGATGACGGATGGCGATTTTGTGGCGGATTCGGTTCGTCTTCCGTCTCTTGCGGATGGCAAGTATTCGCGTGGAGTGGTTGGTTTGGTGACTGGTTCGGCGCGGTATCCGGGTGCTGCCGTGTTGTCGGCGAGGGCCGCGGCGTGCGCGAATGTGGGCATGGTGCGTTATCTGGGGCCGCAGCGTGCGCAGGATATGATATTGGCCGTGTTGCCGGAGGCTGTGTTGGGCAAGGGCCGGGTGCAGTCGTGGGTGGTTGGATCCGGTGTGCCCGCCGAGGGTGACGTTGCTTCCGGTGATGACATGCAGCGTGCGACCATTGCCGCGCTGCTGGATCATTACGCGTTGGAGGATGGCGATGGCTCGCGGAACGAGCGGGCGGAGGGCATGCCTCCCATTGTGGTTGATGCCGGCGCGTTGGATTTGCTGCCGTGCCATGTTGTGCCGCAGGTCGTTATCACTCCGCATGCCGGCGAATTGGCCGCATTGCTGAATCGGTTGGATGCCGATATGGCCGATGTTGTTTCCAGGCAGTGGGTGGAGGCCCGGCCATTGCGGGCGGCGTTGCGCGCGCATGAGCTTACGGGGGCCACGGTGCTGCTTAAGGGCGCGGTCACCATTGTGGTTGGAGCTGATGGAGATGGGAACACGCGGATCATCCTGTCCGGGCGCGCGCCTGCCTGGATGGCCACCGCCGGTTCGGGCGATGTGTTGGCCGGCGTGTTGGGCGCGTTGCTGGCGCAGCAGGACGACATGCTGTCCGACGATCCGGCTTTGGTTCCGGAGGTCGCCGCGGCCGCCGCGTATATGCATGGGCTTGCCGGCGCGATGGCCAGCGGGTCGGAGCAGCGCGGATGGCATCGTCCGCATCTGTATGGGCATGCGGGCAAGACTCCGGCGAGCGCGATCGGGCATCCGATTGTTGCCGGTGATGTCGTCGCGGCTGTTCCCCGGGCTTTTGGCGAGCTGCTCCGCTGACCGTTTCGTGGAGGGTCATTCCATGATTTCAATGCTTCGAGCATGTCCACCGTTTCGAGCTGGCGGTATACGATCCAGCCGAGCACGGCTAGTACCACGGCCACGACGATGGCCGGGGCCGCCAATGCGATCCAGCTGATGGCGGGGTCGAACATGACTTCGTCGGGTGGCACTTCGGTGATGATGTATCGGTGCAGCCATTCTCCGAAGCCGTATCCGGCGAGTATGCCCAGCAGTGACAGCAGGATCGTTTCGCGGTAGATGTACATCGTGGTCTCGCTGGTGTGGAAGCCGAGCACTTTGATCGTGGATAGCTCGCGTATGCGTTCCGACACGTTGAGGTTGGTCAGGTCGTAGAGGATCACCACGGCCAGCAGCACGGCCACGAGAATCAGCACTTCCATGATCTGGTTGAGCGATCCCACGATTGTGGACACCATGTTCTTCTGCGTCGTGTTCTGCACGACGCCGCGCACGGCGGCCAGTTTCATGAATTTGGCGCCTTGGCGTTCCGTGTTGGCGTTGCTGTGGTCTTTCAGTCTGACCATGTATGCGTTTGTGCTGTACTGGTCGCCGAACACGTGTTCGTAGCATTGCGCGTTCATGAATATGAAATGGCCGATGTACATTTCGCTGATGCCGGCGACTTTGATGGTGCGTTGCGCGCCGTTTTCGTCGTTTACCGTGAAGGTGTCACCGACCGAGACGTTGAGCATTTCGGCGAGCCGTTCGGAGATTACCGCGCCATTGTTGACCAGTATCTGTGGTTGGTGTGTTTTGCGGTCGCGTAATGTCAGGTATTCGTTGAAGTTGTATGCGTCGTCGGCGGCCAGCAGGGTGATCGACTGCTTATCGTTCTCCTTGCCTGCGGTTTTCGACAGTTCCTCGTAGCGCACCGCTGTCGAGGATTGGACGGTTTTGCCCTTCAGCGTCGTGGCGATTTCCTCGCGTTGCGCGCTGTTGGTGTCGGATTCCTCGGCGACGATCAGGTCGTAGTGGATGAGTTCCTCGAACTGTCGGTTTCCTATCTGTCCGATCGAGGATTGGACGGCGAGGCCGGCCGTCAGCAGGGATACCGCTCCGCATACGCCGAAGATCGTCATGAACATGCGTGTTTCGTATCGGAAGATGTTACGGGCGGTCACTTTGTGTGTGAAATTCAGACGGTTCCATAGTGGCGGGAAATGTTCCAAAAGAATTTTCGAGCCTTTGGCCGGCGGCTTGGGCAGCAGTAGGCTCGCCGGTTTTTCGCGCAGTTCCTTGGACGCGGCCAGCCATGCCGGCACGACGGCGCTTATCCATGCAAGTGCGAATGCGGCCATGGTGATCCAGGGGTGGAATTTGAGCATGATGTCCGGCATGGTGAATCCCGCGCTGTATGCGTGGGCGACGATAAGCGGCAGCAGCGTGTGGCCGGCGAGCACGCCGATGCATGTGCCCAGGGTGGATGCGGCGAATCCGTATACGGTGAATTTGAGCATCACATCCGCGTTGCCGTAGCCGAGCGCCTTCAACGTTCCGGAATTGGTGCGTTCCTCGTCCACCATGCGTCCCATGGTGCTGAAGGTGACGAGCGCCGCGACGAAGTAGAGGAAGATCGGGAAGATGTCCTCCAGTTTCGCCACGATGCCTTCGATGACCTGTACACGCGGTAGCCTTGCGATGTCAGGCCTTCGCGGCGGCCGCTGACGGAATAGGCCGGGACGGTGAGATTGTCGATCTTCTCCTCGGCGAGGGTTATCTGCCGTTCGGCTTCGGATATCTTGCGTTCGGCTTCGGGCTTCTGCGCGTTGAATTCGGCGAGTTTGCTCTGGTATTCCGTTTCGGCCTTGTCGATGTCCCTCTGGCCTTGGATAAGCTGCGTGACGCCGTCTGCGACTTGCTTGCCGGCCTGCGACACCGCTTTGCCGAGCTCGTTTTGTTTTTCGGCTATCTGTTTGGATGCCTGTGCGAGATTGTCCGCATTGCTCCGATACGCCTGCGAGCCTTGGTCGAGCCGCGCTACGGCGTTCTGGTATTGTTGCAGTCCCGCATTGTAGGCGTTCAGCTGTCTGTTGTATTCGGCGCAGGCTTCGTCGTACTGGTTGATCGCCATGTCGTATTTGCCGCGTATTTGTTCGTAGAGTTTGCCGGTGATGCCGGTCTGTTCCCATTTGCCGAGCGTCGCGCCGACTTTGTCGAGCACGGTTTTGCTTGTTTCGAGTTGTTCTCGCGCCGCGTCCAGCTGCGTTTTGCCGTTCGCCAGCTGGTTCCATGAATCGGAGAGCTGGTTCTGTCCTTGAGCCAGTTGCGTCCGTGCCGCCTGCAGTTGCGTCTGTCCGGAGGCGACCGACGCGTTGGCCGAGGCCAGTTGCGCTTGCGCCGTGGCCAGCTGGGCCGCGGCCGCCAAGTCCCACATCGACCAGCGTCTGCACTGGATCGGCCGCGTTCTTGACGAGTTCGGAGGCGAGTTCCACGTTCTCCTTGGCGGTGAGGTTGGCCACCAGATTGTAGAACTGAAACACGAATCCGATGTTGTTGCGCCGGTAATCGGTCAGTTGCTTCGCGTTGAAGTCCGAGATGTCGACGCCGTCGATGATGACCTTGCCTTCGGAATTCGTGTCCATGCCGCCCAGGATGTTGAGCACCGTCGATTTGCCGGCTCCGGATGATCCCAGAATGATCGCAAGCTCGCCGCGTTCGATGCCGAAACTCACATCGTTGTTGGCGGTGATTGTGATGTCGCCCATATGGTAGCGCTTGAAGCTGTGCACCATTTCGATATATGCCATCGTCGGCCCCTTCCTAATGCTTTCCACTAGGACACCCGTCTATTCAGACAACATGTTGATTTAATTTCGGATTGATTGTATGTTCGAAATGGTCGGCATGACAATCATCACAATCTCCGAAAACGTCTAGATTAGCCTTTTTCAAAAACCCAAGCGAGCCTTTCCGCCCCAATGACTTTCAGGAAACGCCGCACGCGAAGACGAAAACGTCCTTCACGAACATGGGTACGGTACACTGGCGGAAGACAGACGCACGCTACAAGAAGGGTTTCCCGATGACCGTTGCAGTTCCGACCATCACCGACGTCGTTTTCGATTTCTGCGGAGTGTTGCTGGATTGGCGGACACGGGCATGCCTTGAAGGCAGATTCGACGACGCGACCGTCGACCGCATCTGCGCCGACGACGACCCCTGCGGCTTCTTCGGATACGAGGACCGTATGGACGCCGGGGAGGACTTCGATTCGATATGGCCCGATGTGGTGGCCGAGCAGGGAGAACGCGTCGCCGGGATCTTCCGTTATTACATCGCGCATTACGACGACGCGCTGCCACGCATGCTGCCCGGCATGGAGCGGCTGCTGCGCGATCTGAAGGCGGCCGGCTATGGCGTGTGGGGATTGACGAATTGGTCCCATGAGACGTTCCATTTCGCATTCGAGAAGTTCCCGCAGCTTGCCGAACTGCTGCAGGGCACCGTCGTCTCCGGCGTGGAGAAGATGCACAAGCCGAACGCCGACATCTACGAACTGGCGATGAGCCGTTTCGGCCTAAGCCCCGAGAGCAGCGTGTTCCTCGACGACACCGCGAAGAACGTCGCCGGGGCGCGGTCGGCCGGCATGCACGCCTTCCGTTTCGTCGACGCCGACCAGGCGCGCAGGGACCTGGAATCCTTGGGCGTGCGCGTGTGAGCGCGGCGGACGTACGCCTGCGTCCCGCGGAACGGGCCTCGGCCATGCGCCCATATCATCGTCCGCTGTAGGCCGCACATCCACCGACCGCGTGTCCACTATGCAAAACGAAGCGCTATAAATCGTCGTTTCGTAAAGCGACGCTGGTATAAATGGGCGTTATGACCCTCCTTCAGCTGAAATACATCGTCAAAATAGTGGAATGCGGCTCCATGAACGAGGCCTCGCACGAGCTGTACGTATCCCAGCCCGCGTTGAGCTCCTCGGTGAAGGAGCTTGAGAACGAGCTCGGCATCGAGATCTTCACCCGTTCCTCCCAAGGCATCGCGTTGACCGTGGACGGCGCGGAATTCCTCACCTACGCGCGTCAGGTCCTCGATCAGGCGTCACTGCTGGAGGAACGGTACAAGAACGCGAAACCCCGCAAACAGCTGTGCTCCGTGTCCACGCAGCATTACATGTTCGCCGTGGAGGCGTTCGTGGAGATGATCGACTCCACCAAGTCCGACGAATACGAGTTCACCATCCGCGAGACCCGCACGAAGGACATCATCAACCAGGTGGCGAACATGCTTTCGGAGATCGGCATCATCTACCTGTCCGACTTCAACAAGGACGTGATCGGCAAGCTGCTGCGCGAGAAGCATCTCGAGTTCCATCCGCTGTTCCGCGCGCCGTTGCACGTGTTCATCTCGCGCGACAATCCGCTGGCCGGCAAGAAGAAGGTCACCATGGACGATCTGAAGCCGTTCCCGTTCATCCAATACGAGCAGGGCGAGGAAGGCAGCTTCTTCTTCGCGGAGGAGGCCGTCTGGCCGGAGTACTCCCCCAAGCAGATCAACGTGACCGACCGCGCCACGATTCTGAACTTCATCATCGGCCTGAACGGCTACACGGTGTGCACCGGCATCGACAACGGCGATCTCAACAACGAGAAGATCGTCACCGTGCCGCTCGACACCGATGAGACGATGCTTGTCGGATGGATCACCAATGAGCGCGCGAAGCTGTCCAAGGCCGCCGAAACGTACTTGGAGAAGCTCAAGTCGGTGGTCGCCAGCCACGGCTACACGCTCATCGACTGACCCCGGAACAGAGGAACCACAACGAAAAGGCACTGTACTGCCCGAAAGCAGCACAGTGCCTTTCTGTCATATCCGAGACTATGACAGCCGATGAGCGCGGTTCAGCGCGAACGCCGCAGTCAGGCGCCGTACTGTTCCAGGTACGCGTCGGCGGCGGCCTTGATCTCCGGTGTGACGTACGGGGTGCCGTCGGCGTTCTGGATGTGCTGGCCGGCTTCGAAGATCTCCTTCACGTTGGCGATGGCGAACACCGGGAAGCCGAATTCGGCTTCGACGGCCTTCACCGCGGACGTGTCGGAATCCTTGGTCTTCTCCATGCGGTCCACGCTCAGTACCAGGCCGATGACCTCGACGTTCGCCTCGGCCTTGAGCTTCGGGATGACCTCGCGCACAGCGGTGCCGGCGGTCATCACGTCATCGACGAGCAGGACCTTCATGCCGTCCGCAAGCTGCGTGCCGACCATCATGCCGCCGTCGCCATGGTCCTTCTTCTCCTTGCGGTCGAAGGTGTAGCCGACCTCCATGCCATGGGCGGACGTCAGCGCGATGGCGGTGGACACGCCCAGCGGGATGCCCTTGTAGGCAGGGCCGAACACGGTGTCGATGTCCTTGGGCAGGTTGCCCGCCTCGATCTCCTCGACAATCTTCTCGGCGTAGAACGCGCCGAGACGGGCGATCTTGCGTCCGTCGTTGAATGCGCCGGCGTTGATGAAGTACGGCGACTTGCGGCCGGACTTCAATGTGAACTCGCCGAATTTCAACGCCTGCGATTCCAGCAGGAACTCGGTGAAACGATGGTCGAGCGATGCGGTCATTTGCTTGTTCTCCTTACATTGATCGATTACGAAATTTCAGCGCCAGGTCTCGCCTTTGGCGAGCTTGTCGGCGAGTTCGGGACGTTCGTCGAGCAGATCGTCGAGTTCGCGGGCCACGCGCAGCGGCGCGGTCGGCTCGAACAATGCGGCCGCGCCGACTTCGACGGCGTTGGCGCCGGCATACAGGTATTCGAGCGCGGTCTCGCCGGAGTCGATGCCTCCGATGCCGATGATCGGTATTTCTGGCAATGCGGCGCGCACGCGCCATACCGCGGCCAGTCCGACCGGCAGGACGGCCGGGCCGGACACGCCGCCGGTGACGTGCGTGATGACCGGCTCGCCGGTGCGGATGTTGATGCGCATGCCGAGCAGCGTGTTGATCAGGCTCAATGCGTCGGCTCCGCTTTCCACCGCGGCTCGTGCCGGCACGGTGATGTCGGTGACGTTCGGGGTGAGTTTGACGATCATCTTCTTGTCGGTGAGCTTGCGCAGTCTGGTGATGAGGCGGCTCAAAGCCACCGGGTCGGTGCCGACGCTCATGCCGCCTGCGGACACGTTCGGACAGCTCACGTTGATTTCCAGCATGTCGGCCGGGGAATCGTCGAGTTTGGACACGACTTCCGCGTAGTCGTCGTCGCAGTGTCCGGCGACGTTGGCGATGACGGTGGCGTTGATGGCCTTGAGTTTCGGCAGATCGTCCTCAAGGTAATGGTCCACGCCGGGATTCTGCAGGCCGACGGCGTTGATGTTGCTGGAGGGGCCTTCCGCAGTACGGATGCCAGGATTGCCTTCCCATGGCACCGGAGACACGCCTTTGGTGGTGACGGCGCCCAGCTGGCTCACGTCATAGAACCAGCGCACGGCAGCATATTGGAACGTGCCGGAAGCGGTCGCCACCGGATTCTTCCACGGGATACCAGCCACCTGGGTGGGATGCTTCCATTCGTGCTGTTCGTACAGGTTCGCATGTTGTTCTGCGGTCATGCTCACTCCCCCCATCCCAATTGTTCGCGGGTGAACACAGGTCCGTCCGAGCAGACCTTCAATCGTCCTTCGGCGGTGTCGACGGTGCACAGCACGCATGTGCCGTATCCGCAGCCCATGCGCTGTTCCAAGCTCAGCTGTGCCTCGATGCCGCGTTTCGCCGCCCATGCGGCGACGGCCTTCATCATCGGCAGCGGACCGCATGAAAGGATGATCGGCTTCTTATCACCCGTCATCAATTCGTTTTCGATACGATCGAGCAACGTGATGACGTTGCCCTCGGATTCGTCGATGCTGTACACCTTGTCCGCGTATCGGCCGACATACTCATCGCCGAAACGCACATTGCGATAGCCGAATACCGCGGTGCTTGAGGCATGTTCCAGACCCGCGATATACTGCGCGGCACGCACCAGTGGCGGCACGCCGAGGCCTCCGGCCACCAGCACATAATTCGCCGCCTGCTTGGTGCCGAAACTGTTGCCGAGGGGTCCCATCACGCGGATGGTATCTCCCGCATGCAGCCCGGCGAATTCGGCAGTGCCTTTGCCTACGACGGCGAACATGAGACTCACCTCATCGCCGTCTACTTCGGCCACGCCGAACGGGCGGGGCATCAGTCTGCTCGGATTGTTGGAATACACGTCGACGAACTGCGCCGGCTTGGCATGTCCCGCGATGAATTCGTCGCGGAATGTCAATCGGTACACGCCATCGGCCAGCATGCGGTTGTCGACGATTTCGACCGTGTGCCTGCTGGGGAAGAATCCCGCTTCCCTCGCCTGGCCGACGGTCGGCATGAACGTTGCTGCGGCGGTCATGACTCCCTTTCCTGTGTTTCGTTCGATTGTTCTGGTAGCTTACGGCAGTACCGCACGCAGATTGTCACGCATGTCCTTCGCGGCCTCGCGCGCCGATTCGGCGACCAAGTCGAGCGCATCGTCTGTGCTCATGGATTCGCTGTATTTGCCGGACTTCTTCCAGGCTCCGATGATGCCACGCGACGAATTGACGAGCGCGCCCATGCCGTCTTTGTCGAACATGCCGGCCACGCCTTGGGCGGTACCGCCCTGCGCGCCGTAACCGGGGACCAGGAAGAACGTGTGCGGCATGCGCGCCCGCAACGCCTTGCCTTCCTCGGGATGGGTGGCTCCGACCACCGCGCCGACACGGGAATACCCGTTCGCGCCGATGGTTTCGGCTCCCCAGCCTTCCACGAGGTCGGCGACATGCTCGTACACGCGCTCGCCTGAGGCGAGTTCGAGTTCCTGCAGTTCGCTGCTGGATGGATTGGAGGTGCGTACCAGTACGAAGATGTCCTTGTCGGCACCAGTGGCGGCTTCGACGAACGGGGTGATGCCGTCGGTGCCGAGGTAGGGGTTCACGGTGACCGCGTCCTCATGCCACGGGTCGAAAGCGTGCTCCCCCGCGTTCACACCGCTCAGATGGTGGGCGTAGGCGGCTGCGGTGGAGCCGATGTCGCCGCGCTTGACGTCGCCGAGCACGTACAGTCCCTGCTGTTTGGCGTATTCGCAGGTCATGGCGTAGGCGTCGATGCCGGCTGGTCCGAGCGCCTCATACATGGCGATCTGCGGTTTGACGGCCGGGACGATGTCGGCTACTGCGTCGATGATGGCGCGGTTGAATTCGAAGAAGGCGACGGACAGTTGGGCTGCCGGCGCTTCCGTCGGATCCTCCACCTGTTCGGCGATTTCCTCGGCGAAGCTTGCCACGACCTGCTTCGGCACCAGCGCTTCGGTGGGGTCGAGTCCCACGACGCTTGGATTCTGCTTGTCTTCGATGGCTTCGATCAGACGGTCCATCAGTCCTCCTTGTCGATGCGGCTGAAGGCCAGCTTCGAGCCGATGATGGTGGCGAGCGGCCGGCCGGTGACCTGCCATCCGCCGAATGGGGTGTTACGTGCCGAGGAGTGGAACTTCTCCGGGTCGACGGTCCATTCCTCTCCGGTGTTCAGCACCACGAGATCCACCTGGTCGCTTTCGGGCACGCGGCCCAGATCAAGCACGCGCTTGGTGTCGTCGTCTCCCGGCACGGCGTCGGCGTAGTCGTCGAGTACCGCCGTGATGTCCGTTTTGTCGTGGCCCATGAGTTCGGCCGGACCGGTGGACATGAGTTCGATGAGACGTTCGTCGGAAATGAATCCGCCGTCGACAAGTACCTTGTGGCAGACGCCGTATGCGCATTCCAGCCCGATGATGCCGTTGGGCGCGTCGAGGAAGCCGAGTTCCTTCTCTTCCATGGTGTGGGGCGCATGGTCGGTGGCCAACAAATCGACCGTGCCGTCGGCGATGGCCGCGATGGTGGCCTGGCGGTCCGCTTCGGAGCGTAGCGGCGGGTTCATCTTGGCCAAAGTGCCGTACTTAAGCAGCGCCTCGTCGTTCAATGCGATGTAATGCGGCGCGGTTTCGCAAGTGATTGGCAGTCCTTCCGCTTTGGCTTTGCGGATGGCGTCGAAGGAGATCGCGGTGCTGACGTGCTGGAAGTGCACGTGCACGCCGGTTTTGCGGGACATGTCAATGTCGCGTTCGACGATTTTGAGTTCCGTGTCCTCCGGAATGCCTGGAACGCCAAGCTTGCGGGACACCGGACCGTCATTGACCGCGCCGGTGTCGTGGTGTTCGCAATGCTCGATGAGGTACAGTCCCGACTCCTTGACGTTTTCGAACACCTGTTCGAGAATGCTGGGGGTCACCGCGGAACCGTCATCGCTGATGGCGGTCACCGGATGCGCCAGCTGGTAGGCGTCCTTATGCTCGTCGCCATGTTCGGGCAGATAACCGATCCAATCGGCCACTTCGGTGGCTTCCCGTCCGGCGCGTCCCTTCGAGGCGCACACGCACAGGTCGTAGCGCACCGGCAATTTCACATCGTGAGCGGATTCGTAATGCTGCAGGTAATCGATGACCGTGTCGTATTCGGCGTCGAGCACCTCGGAGGCGCCCGGCTGGCCGGCCTCCACCTTCACGCCATCCATGGCCGGCACGGTGTTCGGCATGATGAGCACGTTCGTGTATCCGCCGGATGCCGCCGCCGCGCAGCCGGAGATCATGGACTCCTTGTAGGTCTGTCCGGGATCGCGGAAATGCACGTGCGGGTCTTCGAATCCGGGGGCGATGGTCATCGCCGAGGCGTCCACGGACGCGTCCGTGTCGGAGGGGACGACGAGGTCAATGACTTCGCCGGTGTTCCAGACCTTGATGTCGTGAAGGGTGAGGGTCATGATTTCAGAACTTCGCTTCCTCGTCGCAGTAGTCGCAACGGTATTCCTGACGGTCGGAATGCACCAGATGGAACATCTGCACCGCAGGCTCGGTGGTGGTGACGCAGCGCGGGTTCACGCATTTGATGATGTTGACGACATGTTCCGGCAGGGTCGGCTTCTTCTTTTCGACGATTTTGCCGCCGCGGACGATGCCGACGGTCGCGGTGCGCGCCACGAGGCCGAGCACGTCGAGGTCGATGGATTCGGTCTCATCCTCGATTTTGATGATGTCCTTCGTGCCGTACATGTGGCTGTCGGTGTTCATGATCAGCGCGAGCTTGGTTTTGGACGGGTCGATCTTCAGATACTCAAGTACCTTGAGCGCGGTTCCGGCAGGCACGTGATCGATGATGATGCCGTTCTGAATGCTGGTGACTTCCATCAGGCTTCAACCTCCTTGGCTGCGAGCGGTTCGTATCCCGGCAGTTCGTCACCGACCACCGAGCTTTCCAATGCCATGCGCATGAGCATACCGTTCTTGACCTGTTCGAAGTAGGCTGCACGCGGATCGTCGTCAACTTCCACGGCGATTTCGTTGACGCGCGGCAGCGGGTGCAGCACGGCCATGTCCTTCTTGGCGTACGCCATCTTGGCTTCGTCGAGGATGTAAGTGTCGCGCAGACGCAGATAATCGTCCTCGTTGAAGAAACGTTCTTTCTGCACGCGGGTCATGTACAGCACGTCAAGATCGCCGATGACGGAGACCAGATCCTTGACTTCGGTGTAGGAGCAGGAGTCGGTGGCGTTGATGCGGTCAAGCACGTACTGCGGGGTCTTGAGCTCGTCGGGGCTGATCAGCACGAAGTTGACGTTGCCGAAGCGGCACAGTGTTTCGATCAGGGAGTGCACGGTGCGGCCGAAGGTCAGATCGCCGCACAGGCCGACGGTCAGGTTGGTGACACGGCCGAAGCGCGATTGAAGCGTGGCCAGGTCGGCGAGCGTCTGCGTCGGATGCATGTGTCCGCCGTCGCCCGCGTTGATGACCGGCACGGAGGCGGCGCGGGATGCGACCAGCGCGGCGCCTTCCTTCGGATGGCGGATGGCCACCACGTCGACGTAGTTGGACACCGTCTTCAACGTGTCGGCGATCGTCTCGCCCTTGGTGACGGAGGCGAGTTGGGCGCCGGCGAAACCGATCACCTTGCCGCCGAGGCGCAGCATGGCGGTTTCGAAACTCAGACGCGTGCGCGTGCTCGGCTCATAAAACAAAGTGGCAAGCACCCTGCCTTCGCAGGTGTGTGCCACTTCTTTACGATGGGAATCGATGTACTGCGCTTTGTGCAGCATTTCCTGAATCTGACGAATGGAAAGATCATCGAGAGTGATGACGCTTTTTCCGACCATCGGCGTTTCGACCGCCGGTTCGAGTACTGAGGACAACGGCTCACCTTTCATGCAACTTGTGGTTGAAGGTGGCCACTGAAAGTGACCTAGCCAACTATAGCCCGAAACACTGACCCGGAGCGTTCACCGCGTGTTCACCGAGCGCCCGCTCGAATCGTTTCATGAAAGGCCGTAGAACAGACGTTCCGTCACGTCGCGCGCCTTGCGCATTACGGCAAGCAGATCGTTTTCGAAATGCTGTCCGCGATTCGCGTCGTATCCGAGATAGACGGCGAGTCCTCCCAGCGAATACGTGTCATCCGGCAGGATATCCGCCTGGTTGACGCGCCCGCTCCACAGGTAGCTGCCGTTGCGCGCGGCCGTGCACATCCACCATGCGCGTCGCAATACGACGGCGTCGCCGGCGGAAACCAGCTTGCGCCGCTCCAATTCGTCCAACGCCTGCATCGTGCCGTTGACTCGCAGGTTTGCGTTGTCGCCGGCATGCTGCAACTGCAGCAGCTGAATCGTCCATTCCACGTCGGACAGACCACCTTTGCCCAGCTTCAGGTGACGGTCCCTACGCACGCCGCGCGGCAATCGCTCGGCTTCCATACGCGCCTTGAGCTTGCGTATTTCGGCGACCTGCGCCTCCGTCAAATCGATCTTCGGATAGCGCAGCGGGTCGGCGACGTTCATCAGGAAATCCTCGGCGAGCGCCGCGTCGCCTGCCGCGTAACGCGCACGCAGGAGCGCCTGGTGCTCCCATGTGCTCGCCCAGGAACGGTAGTATTCCTCGCAGGACGCGTAGGAGCGCACGAGGGGTCCGTTTTTGCCTTCGGGCCGCAGGTCCATGTCGAGTTCGATTTTGGGTTCGAGCGTGGTCGGTCCTTGCAGGATGGCGCGGAGGTCTTCCTGCACTTTGCGTGCGAAGAGGTTGGCTTGGTTGTCGTCGGCGTTATCGGACGGCCGGTAGATGATGATGACGTCGGCGTCGGAGCTGAAGTTCACTTCCCTGCCGCCGTAGCGTCCCATGCCGATGACGGCGATTGCCGCCGGCGCTTCGTCGAGTCCCATTTCCTGCGTTTGGTGGCGGATGGCCCAGGTGAGCGATGCGTCGATGGCCGCGTCGTATACGTCGGTCATACCTGCGAGCGACGCCTTGTCGTCGATGACGCCGCTCATCCACCCTAGTCCGATGCGTTCGATTTCGTGGCGTCGCATGGCGCGGATGGAGTTGGCGAAGTCGTTGATGCTGCCTGCGTTGCGTTCGAGTGAGGCGCGTGTCTGCACGTCGAGGCTTTCGCGTGAGCGTGGCTGCAGGTCGTTGTCGCTGCCGAGCCAGGTGACGGATTCGACGGATTTGTTGAGCGCGTCGCCCAGGAACCGCGAATTGGACAGGATGTGGCACAGGCGTTGCGCGGCGGACGGCGAGTCGCGCAGGAAGCCGAGGTATTCGCTGTCCGTGCCAAAGTGTTCTTCGAGTTTGCGCCAGTTGAGCAGTCCCATGTCGGGGTTCTGCCCTTCGCCGAGCCATTGGAGGGCGGCGGGCAGGAGGATGCGGTTGATTTTCGCGGCACGGGAGATGCCGGCGGTCAGTGCGGTGACGTGGCGCATGGCGGCGTCGGGGTCGGCGAATCCGATGGAGGCGAAGCGTTCCTGCATGGCGTTGGCGGACAGTTCCACTTGTTCGTCGTCGAGGCCGGCGTTGATGGGCAGCATGGGCCGGTAGTAGATGTCCATGTGCAGGTGGCGCACTTCACGTCGGGTTTCGTCGTATTTGTCGACGAGTTCCTCGGGGTGCATGTGGAAGGCCCGGGCGAGTCTGCGCAGTTCGAGGTTGTGGTTGAGTTCGTCGTCGTTGGTGTCGCGTTTGCGTTCGATACCGCCGAGACTGGCTTTGCCGAGGTCCGGGAACAGGTGGGTGCGTTTGAGCGCCCACATTTGCTGGCGGTGTTCCATGACGCGTTCGAAGCGGTAGTCCCAGGAGAGTTTCTTGGCTTGTCTGCGTGAGACGTATCCGCCTTCGGCGAGGCGTTGCAACGATTCGAGGGTAGAGCTGGTGCGCAGGGTCTCGTCGGCGCGGCCGTGGACGAGTTGGAGCATCTGCACGGTGAATTCCACGTCTCGTAGGCCTCCGCGGCCGAGTTTGATTTCACGGTCCTTCAGGGGCGCGGGGATGAGGTCTTCGACTCGTTTGCGCATCTGCTGGCAGTCGTAGACGAAGTTGTCGCGTTTGGAGGCGGTCCATACGAACGGTCGGGTCATGTCCATGTACGCTTGGCCAAGGTCGGGGTCACCGGCCACGGGACGGGCCTTGAGCAGGGCTTGGAATTCCCAGTTTTCCGCCCACTGTTCGTAGTAGGCTTCGTGCGATTCGAGTTTGCGTACGAGCGGGCCGTCCTTGCCTTCGGGGCGCAGTCCGCCATCGATCTGCCACAATGTAGGTTCGGCGACGCCCATGATGACGGATTGGCATACGCGCTGCAGGGTGGTGGCCATTTTGGTGCCGACACGGTTGAGGGTCATGCCGTTGGTGTCCGCGTCCGCCGGTTCCACCACGTAGATGAGGTCCACGTCGGATACGTAGTTGAGTTCGCGTGCGCCGAGCTTGCCCATGCCGATGATGGCGAAGCGCACGTGTTCGCTGCCGTCCACTTCGTTGCGGGCGATGGCGAGCGCGCCTTCCAGGGCCGCGTCGGCAAGATCGGACAGTTCCTGGCTGATTCTCGGCTGGATTTCGATGGGATCTTCCGCGGTGGCGTCCTGCGCCATGATGGCGGCGAGCTGTTTTCTGTAGGTCTGTCGCAAGGCAGTCGCCGCCTCCGCAAGGGGTTTCGAGGCTTTCGGCGTGCGGCTGTCGACAGGGTCGGCACCGACCGCTTCGAGCACATGTGCGCGCCGCTGGGCGTGGTTGTACAGGTGGCTTTCGCATGAGTCGCTGGCTGCGGCCATGACGAGTTCGGGGCGGAAGCGCATGAGCTTGCCCATTTCGTCGGACACGCCGAGCACGGTGACGAGTCGTACGAGTCCGGCGTCGTCGGTGATGACCTGGTGGAAGTCGCGGCCTTGGCTTTGCAACGCTTTGATGATGTCGACGAGGTTGCGTAGCGCGATGTCGGGCTCGCAGGTCTGTTCCAATGTTTTCATCAGCAGGCATAGCCGGTCGTCGTCGATGCCGTCGGCGCGCAACTCGTCAAGCAGCGTGCGTGCCGTGTCCAGATCCTGCAATCCTGCCCGAATCAGATCGAGCACCCCAAACTGATGCGTAGAAGAAGCCATGGTTCCCATAGTAATCGTTCATATCCGTAAGTATGGCGAAAGGGATGGTTTCCGACAGCTGCCGGAAACCATCCCTTTCGTGTTTGTTGCATCGTCCGGAATCAGACGAAGAATGGTTTGACGTTGGACCAGATGCGCCGGCTGACGCATGGATGGTTCATCGTGTACAGGTGCACGCCGTCGACGCCGCGTGCCGCCAAGTCGCAGATCTGTTCGGACGCGTAGGCGATACCCGCCTCTTTAAGCAGCGCGGTGTCGCTCCCCCACTTGTCAAGCAGGACGGCAAGTTTTTCAGGAACACGCGATTCGCACATCTTCGACATGCGCAGCACCGACTTCGCGTTCATCACCGGCATGATGCCGGCTTCGATCGGAACGTCGATGCCGGCGGCACGAGCCTTGTCCACGAATCGAAGGAAATCCTCGTTGTCGTAGAACAGCTGGGAGATGAGGTGGCTTACGCCCGCGTCGACCTTCTTCTTGAGATTGTCGATATCCTCCTCAAGCGTGGCCGCCTGCGGGTGCTTTTCCGGATAGCAGGCGCCGTAGATCTTGAGATCCGGACGCTTCTCGCGGATGTAGGCCGCCAGATCGCTCGCATGGTCGAACACTCCCGCCGGTTCGGCTCCTTCCACACGGTCGCCTCGCAAAGCGAGCACGCCGGAGACTTTGGCTTGGTCGAACAGGTCGAGCGCCTCGTCCACGTCGTCTTTGTCAAGGTATTGCGCGGTCAGGTGCGCCACGGCCGGAATGCCGTATTCGTTCACCGTATGCGCGATGCGTGCGGTCAGCGTGCGGTCGGACGATTTGCCGGTGCCGTAGGTGACGGAGATGAAGTCAGGGTCCAGCCCCTGCAGGCCATCCAACGTATCGTAGATGGTACCTACAGGGCTGGTGCGCTTGGGAGGGAACACCTCCAGCGAGAAGATTGGCGAATGCATGTGATTCCTTGGAAATCTTGCCTGTTTATGCCTATGCCGGCCTTACTTGGCGAGTTTGGCGCGCACGGCCTTGGCCGCGGCGACGAGGTTCTCCAGGCTCGGCCAGGTTTCGGCGTTGCCACGGGTCTTCAGGCCGCAGTCCGGGTTGATCCACACCTTTTCGACGTCCATCTTCTTCAGGATCTCGTAGATGCGGTCCTCGATCTCCTGTTCGGACGGAATGCGCGGAGAGTGGATGTCGTACACGCCCGGGCCGGCTTCGGTTTCGAAGTTGGCGTCGTGGATGGCGTCGAGCACCACAAGGTCGCCACGGGAGGCTTCGAAGGAGATCACGTCGGCGTCCATCGCGTCGATGTCCTTGATGATGTCGTTGAACTCCGAATAGCACATGTGCGTGTGGATCTGCGTGGTCGGCTTGACGGCGGAATGCACCAGACGGAACGCCGGAATGGCCCAGTCGAGGTACTTCTTGTGCCAGTCGGTCTTCCTCAGCGGCAGCTTCTCGCGCAGTGCGGCCTCGTCGATCTGGATGACCTTGATGCCGGCCTTCTCCAAATCGAGCACTTCGTCGCGGATGGCGAGCGCGAGCTGCTGGGTCTGCTGCTCGTGGGTGATGTCCTCGCGCGGCCAGGACCAGTTGAGGATGGTGACCGGACCGGTGAGCATGCCCTTCATCACATGGTCGGTGCGGGACTGCGCGTAGGCGCTCCATTCCACGGTGATCGGGTTGGCGCGGGATACGTCGCCCCACACGATCGGAGGCTTGACGCAACGTGTGCCGTAGGACTGCACCCACGCGTTCTTGGTGAACAGGAAGCCGTTGAGGTTCTGGCCGAAGTATTCGACCATGTCGTTGCGTTCGAATTCGCCGTGGACGAGCACGTCGAGGCCGATTTCCTCCTGATGCTTGATGCAGGCGTCGATCTGGTTCTTCATGAATTCGTCGTATTCGGCCTTGGTGATCTCGCCCTTGCGCAGCTTGGCGCGTTCGGCGCGCACTTCCTTGGTTTGCGGGAAGGAGCCGATGGTGGTGGTGGGCAGCAGCGGCAGGTTCAGCGCCTCACGCTGCTCCTTCTGGCGTTCGGCGCGTGCCGGCTGACGTACGAAGTCGGCGTCGGTAAGGCTTGCGATTCGCTTGGCGACCGCAGGATCGGCGGCGACGCGGGTGCCGTCGAACAGCGCCTGGTTGGCTGCGAGTTCGGCGGATGCCTTCTTCTCGTCGTCGGAAGCGTCGGCGAGCACGGCGACTTCGTGCAGTTCGTCGAGCTTCTGGACTGCGAAGGCGAAGTGCTTGCGCACGTCGTCGGCGAGACCATCCTCGCCTTCGGTGCTGAACGGCACGTGCAGCAGGGAGCTGGCGGTGGAGACGGCCACGTTGGCGGTGACCTGCTTCAGCGCGTCGACCAGGCCGAGGCTCACGGCGTAGTTGTTGCGCCAGATGTTGCGGCCGTTGATCACGCCGGCGAAGATGGTGGTGTTTTCTGCCACGCCGTACTTTTCGACGGCGGCGAGGTTTTCGTCCTTGCCTTCGTTCAGGTCCAGGCCGATACCGTCGAAGCCGAGCAGGTTGACGGTTTCGTACACGTCGGCGATATGTCCGAAGTAGGTGTTGAGCAGCACCTTGACCTTGCCTTCGCGGGCGGGCAGGATCTTGGCGTACAGGCTCTTGAACAGTTCGACATCGCCCGGCTCCTTGTCGAGCACGAGGTACGGTTCGTCGATCTGGATCCACTGCGCGCCCAGTTCGGCGAACTTGGCGACGACTTCGGCGTACACCGCGGCGACCGCGTTGACGAGGCCCTTGTCGTAGTCGAGCTCCTCGGCCTGCGGATTGCGGGCGAGCTTGAGGAAGGTGTACGGGCCGATGAGCACCGGCTTGGTGGCGATGCCGAGCGCCTTCGCCTCGTTGAATTCGTCGAACGGCTTGGTGCTGTTGAGCTTGATGTCGGTGGCGGAGTCGATTTCCGGCACGAGGTAGTGGTAGTTGGTGGTGAACCACTTCTTCATCGGCAGGGCGGTCACGTCGCCCTTCTCGCCCTGATAGCCGCGGCCCATTGCGAAGAGGGTCTCTTCCGGGTTCTCGAAGGCGAGACGCTGGTAGCGCTGCGGAATGACGTTGAGCAGGATGGCAGTGTCGAGCATCTGGTCGTAATAGCTGAAGTCGTTGCTCGGAATCAGGTCGATGGCGGCGGCCTGCTGCAGCTTCCAATGCTTGGCGCGCAGTTCCTTGGCGGTGGAACGCATCTCGTCGAGGGTGGTGTTGCCCTTCCAATACGCTTCGATGATTTTCTTCAGCTCACGGTTCTGGCCGATGCGCGGGAAACCGGAGACGGAAGTAAGAGCGGACATGAATCCTCCATCTGATATGAACAATGCAACCCGCTCAAGCTATCACAAAACCGCCAGCTATAAGACATCAAGAAAATTTGAGTGTCGTTATAAACTGTCCTTATAACGCAGTCCGTATGCCGTCTATATTCACACATTTATGTTTATGGATCAATAATGCAGAACAGCCCGGCAAGCGGATTTAACGCAATGTCCCGTATGCGTCGGGGTCCACGGGTTCCAGCCATTCATTCGTCGCGTCGCCCGTGCCATCCGCAATCATGAACGCCAAATGGCTGAAAGCTTCGTGAGGGGCGGCGCCGTGCCAATGCTTAACGTCCGGCGGAATACGGACGGCCTGTCCCGGTTCAAGCTCCTTCGGCTCTTCGCCCTCAAGCTGGTAGTAGCCACGCCCTCCGACCGCAATGAGAATCTGGGCCGCGTGATGGTGGATATGCCAGTGGTTCCGGCATCCAGGTTCGAACGTCACATTGTGGATTGACACTTCAGGCGCGTCAAGTACCGGCGCAAGCCAGCTCTGTCCGTCGAAATACTGGGCGAAACCGTCATTTGGTTCCCCAAGAGGGAACGCACTGGGATTGTTCATATGGGCTTTCCTATCCATCATTCTGAACATCGGTTCAGAAAGCACCATACAACCTTGAAGCCGCTTGAAGTCAAATCACAGCACTCTGCGGAATGCTCATCGTTCCGAATCAGCCCGGAACACGCAAGCCCTACTCGAAGTCTTTGGCGGTAAGCAGCGCGATGAGTTCGCCGCTGTGCAGCTGCCACTGGTTGAATGGCTCGTTCGAGCCGAATACGGCGATCGAGGCCGGGGACATGCCGAGATTCAGCAGGTCAAGCAACGTCGGATCGGATTCGGTGCTGGCCAGCCATTGGCAGGCGATCGAAATGGTCGGTTCGTGGCCAAGCACGAGCAGCGTGCGATGCTTTTCCTTGGTTTGCGCGAGCTCGTCGAACACGGATTGCACGCCGCCTTCGTACAGGCTTTGCCGGTAGTCGACTTTCGGATCGTCGCCGAACACCTTGAGCATGCGATCGCAGGTCTGACGGGCGCGGGTGGCGCTGGAGCATGCGATGCGAGTGGGCACCATTTTGAACGCCGCCAATCCTTTGGCCACGGCTTTGGCCTGCTTACGTCCTTTGTCGGTGAGCTCACGTCCCACGTCGCTGCCGTTGCCGCCGAACGGCTCGGTTTTGGCGTGGCGCATCGCCAGCAGCACATACTTGTATTCCTTGGTCTTTTTGGCGACCTTCTTCAGGCTCGTTCCCATAATCGCACGCTCCGATCCGGTTCCAGCGCCGCATTTCAAATGTCTAATGTCCATTGTCTCAGATTTTCCGCTGGGACATGGCATGAAACGCTCTAAATCTACTCCTTTATGGCTTCGACCTGCGCGTCGAGGTCACGCAGCACCTTGCGCAGCTTGCGATCGGAAATGTCACGCAATTCCAGATCCTCAAGCTGTTCGGCACGCTCCTCGAGCGTCAACGAATCGATGTCGGTCGTCGTGTCCTTCGTGGCACGGTCGCGTTTACGCAACGCCTGAAAGCCCGGAGCCATCGCGCGAGAAACCATGAGGAAACCGGTGTGTCCAATCATCTGGTGATCGGGACGGATGGCCAGTCCTTGCGCCTTCCAATTACGTTCCAAAGTCTCCTGAATGTCCGGCTCGGTCCAGCAACCGGCCTCGCGCAACGCTTCGGCAAGACGGCTCAACTGCGTGGTGGTGGTGACGTACGCGACGAGCACGCCGCCAGGCGCGATCACGCGATACGCCTGTTCAAGACGGTTCCACGGGTCAAGCATGTCAAGCATGATGCGGTCGAAGGAGTGTTCCGGCAAACCAGCCGCGACCGAATCGAAATCGCCGGTCCTCAAATCCCACCATGCGGGACGTTCGCCAAAGTAAACCGTCGCGTTGGCTTCGGCGACGCGCGCGAATTCCGAACGCATCTCGATGGTGGTGAGGCTTCCGCCCTCCCCCACGGCATCCAGCAGATTGATGCTCATCGCGCCCGAACCGGCTCCGGATTCCAGCACGTTCATACCGGAACGAATATCACCGAGCTGAATGACCTGCGCGATGTCCTTCGGATACATGATCTGCGCGCCACGCGGCATGGACAGCACATAGTCAGCCAAGCGCGGACGCATGACGGCGAACTCCCAACCACCGATGGCACGCGTCCCCTTCCACGGCTTGTTCGCGTCGCGTTCCGGATGCGTCTGGTTGACCTGAGCCTCACGTTTCGCACTCACCGTCACGACAACGGATCCTTCCGTCTGGCCAATCACATCATCATGCAGGATGATGCCATGCGAAGTCTGCGTCACACCACCCGGCACCAGCTGATCGGTGATTTTATTCGACCTGCGGTCCGTAAACTGCACTTTTTCACCGGCGGCAAGCGGCCCTCGACGCATGGTTCACGCTCCTTCGTACGTTCGTTCAGTATACGATTTCACGACTATGGCTTACGATTGCAGACCGCATTATTCCACGGACAGCAACGAACCTATGCTACCGTATCCGCCGTCATACCGGCAGACGGCACGAAGCGACGGCAATGTGACGGCGACGTCAACATCACACCGCGTACGCGTTCCAACGACCATTCGCATGCGTGACCTTCAAATCCAAACCAAACACCTGGCTCAACCGTTCAGAAGTAAAACCATGCTCCAAATCACCCGTATACACGATAGTGCCCGGCGCCGGATCGTTGCCGGCCACATTATCCGCATACGCGTCCGCCTCGTTGCCGGTGATACGTCCCATGATCGCCACATGGTCGAAGCCTTGCGGAATCTCCTCAAGACGGTGCGTCACCAGAATCACGGCGCGGTCAGACTGCTCCGCACCAACACGACTCAACGCACGCAAAGCAATCTCACGCCCACCCAAATCAAGACCCGTGGTCGGCTCGTCAAGAATCAGCAAATCAGGATCCGCCATCAACGCACGGCAGATAAGCACGCGAGTGCGTTCGCCTTCGGAAAGCTTGAACATCATCTTGCCTTCCAGGTATTCGATGCCGAATTCACGCATCAATGAGCGGGCTTTGGCGTAATCCTCGTCAGTATAGGTGTCGCGCCAACGGCCGGTGGTTGCGGTCAGCGCCGTCACGATGGCGTCAAGAGGATCTTCCTGCGGTGGGAACGCACGTCCGAGTTCGGCCGAGCTCAAACCGATGCGGTTGCGGTAGGAGAACACGTTCACTTTGCCCAGACGGTTTCCAAGAATGTCGACTGTGCCTTCGGATGGGAATCCACGGGTGCTCATCATCTGCACCAACGTGGATTTGCCGATGCCGTTGGGACCGAACAGCACCCATTTCTCGCCTTTTTTGACTTCCAGATTGACTTTGGTGAGAATTACGCGCCTGCGGCGACGGAATTCCACATCGTCCAGTTTCAACGCGATGCTCTGTTCGTTCATGGTCCCCTCCATTTTCACAAACCACTTGGATGCGATGATGCCTCCTGCCAGCATAGTGCGTCGGCAGGAGGCATTTCAGGAATATTCTGGCTATCGATCAGCCGGATCGGTTATCCGCGATCAGACAGGTTCGGTTCTACTTCCGTTCGGCAAGCACGTCCTCGTAGACTTTGACGGTCTTGTCTGCGATGGACTCCCAGCTGAAGTGGTCGCGGGCACGCTCGTAACCGGCCTGTCCCATCCGCTTCGCCTTTTCAGGGTCAGCCATGATGCGGTTGATGGCGTCGGCCATATCGTGCACGAATTTGTCAGGGTTGGTGGGGGTGCCAGTGCCGTCATGCAGTTGGTCGACCGGCACCAGATATCCGGTCTCGCCGTCGACGACGACTTCCGGAATGCCACCGGTCGCAGAGGCGACCACCGGCAGACCGCATGCCATGGCTTCCAGATTCACGATGCCGAGCGGCTCGTAGATGGATGGGCAGATGAATGCGTCACAGCCATGTTCGAGTGCGTTGAGTTCCGGCTTCGGCAGCATCTCCTCAATCCAGATGATGTTGCCGCGTTCCTCGTCGAGCTTGGCGAAGGCGGTCTTGACCTCTTCCATGATTTCCGGCGTGTCGGGAGCGCCGGCGCACAGAACGACCTGGATGTTCGGGTCCACGAAGTGCAGTGCCTGAAGCAGGTACGGCAGACCCTTTTGACGGGTGATGCGTCCGACGAACAGCAAGGTCGGTTTGCTGCGGTCGATGTTGTAACGTTCGAACACCTTCCAGCCCGGATCGTCATCCGCCGGGGTTTCAAACTGGCTCATGGTGATGCCGTTATGCACTACGACCACCTTGTCCGGGTCAAGGTTCGGATAGGCGGTGAGGATATCCTCACGCATGCCCGCGGATACGGCGATCACGCGGTCGGCATGCTCGTAGGCGTCTTTCTCAGCCCAGGAGCTCAGATTGTAGCCGCCGCCCAACTGCTCACGTTTCCATGGACGGAACGGTTCAAGCGAGTGCGCGGTGATGACCAATGGGGTGTCATGCAGCATTTTGGCGAGATAGCCGGCAAGGCATGCGTACCATGTATGCGCATGGATGATGTCGGCATCAACGTCGTTGGCGATTTGCAAATCGACGCCAAACGTCTTCAGCGCACCGTTCGCATCCTCAAGCTCTTTCGGCACGTCGTAGCCGACGACCGTGAGCGACCCTTTCGGGTCGGTTCCGGGAATCGCGGGAATGTCGGCGGCCGCGCGCGGCCCGTCGAATGCGCGGACCGTCACATCGACACGTTCCGCCAGCACCTTGGAAAGCTCTTCGGCATGCACCCCCGCGCCGCCATACACCTTGGGCGGGTATTCACGCGATAGAATGTCAACCTTCATGTCTGTAATCTCCTCCTCGAGTCTTCCAGCGTTTCCTGTTCTACTGTAAAACATCAGACACGAAAAACACTTATTGTTTTCATCGTTTTTCAGAAAGTTCCATTCTTTTTCTGAAAAACGATGAAACAGCATTCTCGCATACCCTTTACGGTTAGTCGAAGTCAAGTAGCGCATACCTAAAATCCGATAGAAAAAGCGGTGAGACAAATGCTTCTGGTTGTCTCACCGCTTTCCATCGTTTTTGTGATCAGACGGCTGTTCCGTTTTGGTCGAGATTCGGATTGTGCTTCGGGTTGCCGGCCGTGAAGAACAGGCTCAGCACACCGACTGCGAAGACGATGGCGACTGTGGAGATGAGCCACATCGGATGCGACGGCAGCCACATGACCACGAGGAAGGCGATGGCCGACAGCGCAATCAGCACCCAGCTGGCCACACGGAACCATTGGCGGACGGAATGGGGTGCCTTGAACATCTTCGGATTCTTGTAATCAGGATTGGTGTTCAGCACGTTTTCCGTTTCCGTGATCGTACTGGCACTCGGCTTCCATGGCCCATCAGTGCCGTCCTGCAGACGACGTGACTTTTCCTGCAGCTGATACTCGTCCAACATGCCGGAACGTGCGCGGCCTTGGGTTTGGTCGTATTGCTGTGGCACTCCCCTGCGATTGCGCTTGGCTTGGGCACGTCGTTCTGCGCGATTTGGCATTAGTCACTCCTTTGTTGCATGGTGCTGGGATTACTTTACCGCATTTCGGGTGAAAAACAGGTAGCCCGGCTCACTATTCGCGAGCCGGGCCACCTCGTTCATACCCTTACAACAGTGTTGTCTATCGCGGCAGCATCATCGGACGCTTGGAAGCGACGATCGGTGCCGGCAGTTCGGTGGAGCCAGTAAGGTACTCGTCGACCGCGGCAGCGCAGGAGCGACCTTCGGAGATGGCCCACACGACGAGGCTCTGGCCACGTCCGGCGTCACCGCAGGCGAAGACGCCGTCCTGGGAGGTGGCGAACTTGTCGTTACGCGCCACATTGCCTCGACCGTCAAGGTCGACCGGCAGCTGATCCACCAACGTGGTGGTGTCAGGGTGCAGGAAGCCCACGGAGATGAGCACCAGATCGGCGGGAATCACTCGTTCGGTGCCTGGCTGGCGGGTGAACGGCCCGTTCTCTCCTGGAGCGACGTTGACGACCTTCAGACCGGTGACATGTCCGTTCTCGTCGGCGACGAAGCCTTCGGTGGCGGTGGAGTTCTCCACCTTCACCTTGGCCTTGTCCTCGTCGGAGCCCTCGAAGTTGACCGAGTCGGTGTTGTACACGTATTCGGCGCGCTGCGTTTCGAAACCTTCCTCCATGGAGGAGGTTTCCTTGTACAGGCGGGCGAAGGTCGGCCATGGCTGGTTGGCCGGACGCTCCTTCGGTTCCTGCGGCATGATCTGCAGCACGGTGACGTCCTTAGCGCCTTGGCGCAGGGATGTGCCGAGGCAGTCGGAACCGGTGTCGCCGCCGCCGATGATCACCACATGCTTGCCTTCGGCGGTGATGTCGTTGACCGGCTTGACACCGTACACGCGACGTGTGGCGTCCGGCAGGAACTCCATGGCGAAATGGATACCCTTGAGCCCGCGGCCTGGAATCTTCATGTCACGCGGCACGGTGGAGCCGATGGCAACCACCACTGCGTCGTAGCGGGAACGCAGGTCATCCCAGGAGATGTCCTTGCCGATTTCCACGCCGGTGCGGAACACGGTGCCTTCGGCTTCCATCTGCTCGACTCGGCGGTCGATGAGGCGCTTGTCGAGTTTGAAGTTCGGAATGCCGTAACGCATCAGACCACCGATGGCGTCATCACGCTCGTATACGACCACGGTGTGGCCGGCACGGGTGAGCTGCTGGGCGCAGGCGAGACCGGATGGGCCGGAACCGACCACGGCAACGGTCTGGTCGGTCAGACGCTGCGGCGGCAGAGGCTTGACGTAGTCAAGGCTCCATGCCTGATCGATGATGGTGCGTTCGTCGTTCTGAATCATCGTGGCCGGCTGATGGATGCCAAGCACGCAGGCGGCTTCACACAATGCCGGGCAGATGCGACCGGTCACTTCGGGGAAGTTGTTGGTTTCGGACAGACGGTTGTACGCGTCCTCCCACTTCTCCTGACGGACCAGATCGTTGAACTCCGGAATGATGTTGCCGAGCGGGCATCCGCTCATGCAGAACGGGGTTCCGCAATCCATGCAGCGGGCCGCCTGCTCGGTGGTCCAGGACTGCAGGCCGGATTCGGTGTGAACGTCGAACCAGTCCTTGATTCGCTCTTCAACGGGGCGTTCGGCCAGTTCGCGACGGGTACGGACCTTCAGGAATCCACGAGGATCTCCCATGTCAGCGCGCTCCTTCCATAACCTGCTCGTACACCTGTTCCCAGACGCCGGGCGTATTGAAATCGATGTTCTTCTCCTCGGCTTCCTTCATCGCCTTCTGCATGGCGAGGAAGTGCTTCGGAACGATGTGGGTGAATCGCTTGGCGCTGTTTTCCCAGTCGTCAAGCAGGGCCTTCGCGAAGGCGGAGCCGGTCTCTTCGGCATGCTGCTTGACGAGACCATGCACCAGCTTGTCGGCATCGGCGTCAAGCGGCTCGAACAGCAGCGCGCCGTTGGTGGCGGCCGCCGGGTTGACCTGCTTCATGTCGAGGTCGAGCACGTACACGTTGCCGCCGGAGAAGCCCGCGCCGAGGTTACGGCCGGTGGAGCCGAGAATCACGACCGTACCGCCGGTCATGTATTCGCAGCCGTGGTCGCCCACGCCTTCCACCACGAAGGTGGCGCCGCCGTTACGTACGGCGAAACGTTCGCCTGCGCGGCCGGCCACGAACATTTGGCCGGAAGTCGCGCCGAAGCCGGTGACATTGCCTGCGATCACGTTCTCGTGCGGATCGAAGGTGATGCCGTCCTCTGGACAGACCACCATGCGGCCGCCGGACAGGCCCTTGCCCGCGTAGTCGTTGACTTCGCCGTAGACGCGGATGGTTTCGCCACGCGGAATGAACGCGCCGATGGACTGGCCGCCGGCACCATGGAACGTCATGTCGATGGTGTCGTCCGGCAGACCTTCCTCGCCGTAGCGCTTGGTGATCTCATAGCCGAGCATGGTGCCGAGCGTACGGTACACGTTGCGAATCGGCATTTCGATACGCACGGGCTCCTTCTTGTCAAGGGCTGGCTGGGCAAGCTCGATGAGCTTGTTGTCGAGCGCCTTGTCGAGCTCATGGTTCTGATCGATCGTCTTGTGCAGGATGGTTCCCGGAACCGGACCCGGCTGCATGAGCACGTTGCTCAGGTCGATGCCGTCGGACTTCCAACGCTTGATGGCTTCGTCCTGGTCGAGGCATTCGACATGGCCGACGGCCTCTTCCAGCGTGCGGAAGCCGAGCTGCGCGAGCAGTTCGCGGACTTCCTCGGCGATGAACATGAAGAAGTTGACGACATGTTCCGGCTTGCCCTTGAAGCGTGCTCGGAGCTCCGGATCCTGGGTGGCGATGCCCTGCGGGCAGGTGTTCTTCTGGCAGGCGCGCATCATGACGCAGCCTTCGACGATCAGCGCGGCGGTGGCGAAGCCGAATTCCTCGGCGCCAAGCAGCGCGGCAATCACCACGTCGCGACCGGTCTTGAGCTCGCCGTCGCACTGCACGGTGATGCGGGAACGCAGGCCGTTCAGAACCAGCGTCTGCTGGGTTTCGGACAGGCCGATCTCCCACGGGGTGCCGGCATGCTTGATGGCGTTGAGCGGAGCCGCGCCGGTGCCGCCGTCATAGCCGGAAATCAGCACCACATCGGCATGGCACTTGGCCACGCCGGCAGCGATGGTGCCGACGCCGAATTCGGAGACGAGCTTGACGTGGATGCGGGCCTTCGGATTGGCCATCTTCGCATCGTTGATCAGCTGCTTCAGATCCTCAATGGAGTAGATGTCGTGGTGCGGCGGTGGGGAGATGAGCTCCACGCCCGGGGTGGCGTGACGTACCTTGGCGATCCACGGCGGAACCTTGGCTCCCGGCAGGTGGCCACCTTCGCCAGGCTTCGCGCCCTGGGCGAGCTTGATCTGCAGGTCGGTGGCATGCACCAGATAGTCGCTGGTCACACCGAAGCGGGCCGAAGCAATCTGCTTGATCTTGCTGTAGCGCAGCGGATCGTTGATACGATCCTCGGATTCGCCGCCTTCACCGGAGTTGGAGCGTGCGCCAATCGTGTTCATGGCAATGGCGAGCGTCTCATGCGCCTCCTGGGAGATGGAGCCGTAGCTCATGGCGCCGGTGGAGAAACGCTTGACGATTTCGCTGGCCGGCTCGACTTCGGAAATGTCGATCGGCTTGCGAGTGGACTTGAACTTCATCAGGCCACGCAGCGTCATCAGACGGTTGGAGGTGTCGTTGATGTGGTTCGAGTACTTCTTGAACAGGTTGTAGTCGCCGCGCTGGGTGGACTGCTGCAGCAGGAAGATGGCTTCCGGATCGTTCAGATGGTCCTCGCCGGTACGACGCCACTTGTAGTCGCCGCCGGTACGCAGGTTGCGGTGCGGGCGGGCGGTCCATTGGGTCGGATAGGCCACGCGATGGCGGCTGGCGACTTCCTCGGCGAGTTCGTCGAGGCCGACGCCGCCCACGCGGGACGTGGTGCCGGTGAAGTACTCGTCGATGACGTCCTTGTTGAGGCCGACCGCTTCGAACAGCTGCGCGCCACGGTAGCTCATGATGGTGGAGACACCCATCTTGGCCATGATCTTGAGCACGCCGGTGGACAGTGCGCGGGTCAGGTTCTTCACGGCGGTTTCCGCGTCGACCTTGAGGTAGCCCTTGCGGGAGAGGTCTTCGACGGATTCGAATGCCAGATACGGGTTCACCGCGGCAGCGCCATAGGCGATCAGCAGTGCCACATGGTGGATTTCGCGTACATCGCCGGCTTCGACCACCATGGAGATCTGCGTACGCGTGTGGCGGCGCAGCAGATGGTGCTGCACTGCGGAAGTGAGCAGCAACGATGGAATCGGACCCCACGCATAGTTGGAATCGCGGTCGGACAGCACCAGGAAGTTGGCACCGTTCTCAATCGCCTCGTCGATCTCCTGGAAGATCTCGTCAAGACGGTCCTTCAGTGCCTGTCCGCCGCCGGCCACCTGGTAAAGGCCCTTGACGATGAACGGCTTGTAATAGCCACCGAGAATCTTGGCGCGGTCGAGGCGCTTGAGCTGTGCCATCTCGTCGGAGTTGAGCACCGGCAGCGGGATGAGGATCTTCTTGGCGTGCAGTTCGGAATCGGCCAGCAGGTTCGGCTCGGGACCGATGGCGGATTCGAGGCTGGTCACGATCTTCTCACGTTCCCAGTCGAGCGGCGGGTTGGTGACTTGCGCGAACTTCTGGGTGAAGTAATCGAACAGCATGCGGCTGTGCTTGGACAGCGCGGCGAGCGGCGTATCGTTGCCCATGGAGCCGAGCGGCTCCTTGCCGGTGTTGGCCATTGGGGCGAGCAGCAGCTTCAGATCTTCCTCGGTGTAGCCGAAGGCGCGCTGACGACGCTGCACGGACTGACCGGAGTGGTTGACGTGCTCGCGCTTGGGCAGCTGACTCAATTCCACGGAGTTGCCTTCCACCCACTTGCGGTAGGGGTGCTGGCTGGCAAGAGTCTTCTTGATTTCCTCGTCGGGGATGATGCGACCCTCGTCGGTGTCGACGAGGAACATCTTGCCCGGTTCCAGACGGCCCTTGGTGACGATATGCTCCTCGGCGACTTCCGGCAGCACACCGGTTTCGGACGCGAGTACGACATAACCATTGTCGGTGACCTGCCAACGTCCCGGGCGGAAGCCGTTACGGTCAAGCAGAGCACCAACCTGGGTGCCGTCGGTGAAGATGATGTGCGCCGGGCCATCCCATGGTTCGATCAGCGTGTTGTTGTATTCGTAGAAAGACTTGACGTCCGGATCGAGCTGGTCGTTGTTCTCCCATGCCGGCGGCAGCATCATGGAGATGGCGTGCGGCATGGAACGGCCGGCGAGGTGCAGCAGTTCGAGGCATTCGTCGAAAGTGCCGGAATCGGAATAGCCGGGGGTGGCGATCGGCAGCAGCGGCTTGAATTCGCCGAGCAGTTCGGAACTCAGTCGGCCTTCACGTGCGGACAGCCAGTTGCGGTTGCCTTGGATGGTGTTGATCTCGCCGTTGTGCGCCAGCTGGCGGAACGGCTGTGCCAGCGGCCAGCTTGGGAACGTGTTGGTGGAGAAGCGGGAATGGACGATGGCGATTTTCGCCTTCATGCGTTCGTCGGACAGGTCAAGGAAGAAGGGCTTGAGCTGCATGGTGGTGAGCATGCCCTTGTAGGTGATGGTGCGGGCGGACAGGGACGCGAAGTAGATGCCTACCTCGTGTTCCACGCGCTTACGGATGCGGAAGGTCTTGCGGTCGAGTTCGATGCCACCGAGCTTGCCTTCCGGATCGGCCACGATCAGCGTCTTGAACGCCGGCATGCTGGCCAGGGCCTGCAGGCCGAGTCCGTCCGGATTGGTGGGTACGACGCGCCATGCGAGCACTTCGAGGCCCTCTTCGCGCACGATCTTGGAAATGGCCTGCTCCTGCTGGCCGGAAGTGGCGATGTCGCGATCCAAGAAGGCGATGCCCGCGGCGTAATGACCTTCTTCAGGAAGCTCCACACCGGCCGTGGCACGCATGAATTCGTCGGGCATACTCATGAGAATGCCTGCGCCGTCGCCCGTGTTCTCCTCGGCGCCCACGGCGCCACGATGGTTCAGATTGACCAGCACCTCGATGGCGTCATCGACGATCTTGCGTTCCGGACGCTTGTTGAGGGTGGTGACCATACCCACGCCGCAAGCATCATGCTCGGCTCCAGGATCGTACATACCTTGGGAATCATGGATCGTCAGATCTAACGGGGCGTGGAAAGTCACCGAAACCACCTTCAATGTTTTTGGGCAAGAAAAGTCTTGCGGTTCTTTAATGCGTGGTTTAGAATACCGCGCCAGTATGTCAGCAACGTTGCACGTGTCCATATAACGAATGGCTATTTTTGTCAATGCCTCGCAGAGGATTTAGCCCATGAACGCATACTTCGCATGTCATGCTCATGCGCACGCACTTCACTTATGCTCATTAACCCGGTCAGTCCAGTGTTTCCAACAGCTCCGTGATGATGGTGTCGTTGAGCAGTCGGCCTCGCAAAGTGGGTATGGCGCGGCCATCAAGCATTGTGATCAGCCCGTCGTGCTCAAGCTCAATCCATTTTTGTTCAGGAATCAAGTGGCTGAATTGTCTGGTGTCGAGTCCTTCACGAATGCGCAGGCCCAACATGATGGTCTCTTCGATGTCCTCGGCGGCAGTGATGCGTTCACTGCCGGCCCATGGCACATTGCCCTCATTGATGGCGGTGCCCCACAATCGCGGATGCGCGATATCCCAGGAGCGCAATCCTTTGCCGTCTTCGCAATCGCCATAATGCGAATGTGCACCGGGACCGAGACCGGCCCAATCGACGTTCCTCCAATAGCCAAGGTTGTGTTGCGACTCGTATCCGGGACGAGCCCAATTGCTAATCTCATACCATTCGAGGCCGGCTTCGGTGAACATCGTGTCGGCGATTTCGTATTTGTTCGCTTCGTCGTCATCGTCCGGTCTCGACAACGTGCCCGCCGCGATCCGTCGTCCCATTTTCGTATTCGGCGCGATGGTGAGCGCATATGCGGAAATATGGTTGACGCCCAAATCGATGGCGGTGCGGACGGATGTGCGCCAATCGTCAAGGCTCTCCCCCGGCGCGCCGTAGATCAGATCGACGCTGGAACGCATGCCTGCTGCATTGGCCGCGGCGATTCCGGCGGCGACGTTTTCCGGCGTATGCGTACGGTCGAGCGTTGCAAGCACATGCGGTACCGCGGATTGCATGCCGAAGGAAATACGATTGAAACCGCCGTCTGCGAGTTCTTTCACATAGTCGGCATTCACCGTGTCGGGATTCGCTTCGGTGGTGATTTCCGCGTCATCGGCGATGCCCCATGTGGCGCGTACCGCATCCAGCATGGCGACCAAATCGCTTGCCTTGAGTGTGGTCGGCGTACCGCCGCCGAAGAAGACGGTTGCCACCTTCGGCTCGTTGATACCGTGCGTTGTCTGCCAATCGCGGACAATCGCCATTTCGCGGATAACCATGTTCGCGTAGTTGCCGCGTGACGCGCCCGCGCCCATGTCCACGGCCGTGTAGGTGTTGAAGTCGCAATAGCCGCAGCGACGTAAGCAAAACGGAACATGAATGTAGATTTCAAACGTCACGAAAGGCTCAACCTTCGGACTTCTGCGCGGCGCGAATCTTGTCCTTGGTGTCGCGGTCGTTGCCCGCTCCGCCGGTGGACAGGGCTGCGATGAACGCCTCCTGCGGCACTTCCACATGGCCGAGCATCTTCATACGCTTCTTGCCGGCCTTCTGCTTTTCGAGCAGCTTACGCTTACGGGAGATGTCGCCGCCGTAACACTTGGCGAGCACGTCCTTACGCAGGGCGCGGATGGTTTCGCGTGCGATGATTCGAGAACCGATGGCAGCCTGGATGGGAATCTCGAACTGCTGGCGCGGAATGAGCTCACGCAGCTTCTTGGTCATCATCACGCCATAGCTGTACGCCTTGTCACGGTGCACGATGGCGCTGAACGCATCGACTTTCTCGCCTTGAATAAGGATGTCGACCTTCACCAGATCGGCGGACTGTTCGCCATCCTCGTGGTAGTCGAGCGACGCATACCCCTTGGTACGGCTCTTCAGCTGGTCGAAGAAGTCGAAGACGATTTCGGCGAGTGGAATACGGTAATGCATTTCCACACGGTCGGCGGAAATGTATTCCATGGTGCCCATCTGGCCACGGTGGTCTTGGCACAGGTCCATCACCGCACCGATGAAATCCTTCGGCGTGATGATGTCGGCGGCAACCATCGGTTCGACGATCTTCTTGATCTTGCCTTCGGGGAATTCGCTCGGATTGGTGACGCGATGCACGGAATTGTCTTCCGCGGTGACCTCGTACGGCACGTTCGGCGCGGTGGAGATCAGGTCAAGGTCGAATTCGCGGCTCAAACGTTCGGTGACGATCTCCATGTGCAGTAAGCCCAGGAAGCCGCAACGGAAGCCGAAGCCCAACGCCACGGAGGTTTCCGGTTCGTAGATGAGGGCCGCGTCGTTGAGCTTGAGCTTGTCAAGCGCCTCGCGCAGTTCCGGATATTGCGCGTTGTCGATTGGGAACAGGCCGGCGTAGACCATTGGTTGCGGATCACGGTAGCCTTCGAGCGGCTCGGTAGCCGGATTTATGGCGGAGGTGATGGTGTCGCCCACCTTGGACTGGCTGACGTCCTTCGCTCCGGTGATCACATAGCCGACCTCTCCTGCGCCAAGCGCCTTGGTGGGCATCATGTCGGGGCTGATCACGCCGATTTCGATGGGGTCATGCGTCATGCCGATACCCATCATGTGCAGTTTCTCGCGCGATTTCAGTTCACCGTCGACCATACGAATGTAAGTGACGATGCCACGATAGGAGTCGTATACGGAGTCGAAAATGAGCGCGCGGGCAGGCGCGTCCGGGTTGCCCGTCGGCGCGGGCACTTCGGCGACGATACGGTCGAGCAGTTCGGCGACGCCTTCTCCGGTTTTGCCGGAGACGCGCAACACGTCGGACGGGTCACAACCAATCAGGCCGGCGATTTCCTCGGCATGCTTGTCGGGTTCGGCGCTGGGCAGGTCGATTTTGTTGAGCACGGGGATGATGGCCAGATCATGGTCGATGGCCATATACAGGTTGGACAGCGTCTGCGCTTCAATGCCCTGCGTGGCGTCGACAAGCAGCACCGCACCCTCGCATGCGGCCAACGCTCGGGACACCTCGTATGTGAAGTCCACATGGCCGGGGGTATCAATCATGCCGAGTGTGTATTCGGTGCCGTCAACCGTCCACGGCACGCGCACGGCCTGCGATTTGATGGTGATGCCGCGTTCCTGCTCGATATCCATGCGGTCGAGGAAGCGATCGCGCATCTCGCGCTCCGGCACGATGCCACTCAACTGCAGAATACGGTCCGCCACCGTTGATTTGCCGTGATCGATATGCGCGATGATGCAAAAGTTGCGGATCAACGACTGATCGGTGTACCCGGGCTGATTATGCTGTTGGCCCACGCCATCCTCCTCTGGAAATATTCGACGCAAACGATTCTAACTGGTAGTGTCGGCATGTCCTTCCGCGACACTCTTATACGCATTGGCGATTTATCCGCGTGCCATGTTATCATCATCGTTTGTATGTCCTTATAGCAAACGTCGTTTGGAGAAATAGTGGCAAACATCAAGTCGCAGAAGAAGCGCGTTCTCACCAACGAGAAGGCGCACAAGCGTAACGTGGCCGTGAAGTCCAGCCTGAAGACTGCCGTTCGCGCCACCCGCGAAGCCATCGCCGCTGGCGATAAGGCCGCCGCCGAAGCCGCCTACAAGGTCGCAGCCCAGAAGCTCGACAAGGCCGCCGGCGCTGGCGTGATCCACAAGAACCAGGCTGCCAACCGCAAGTCCGGTCTCGCTGTGGCCATCAACGCTCTCTGAGTTTTCGTAACTCACAGCTTGTAAGAAGCCCCGCAGGAAAACCTGCGGGGCTTCTTCTTTTTTACATTTCGTACTCTGTTGAAAATGCTCACTTACGCTTGATATCGTCATCATTCCGATCGGGATGGATGACCGGACGTTTGAGATATTTGGCTTCGCTCGGCAGGTAGGTGTTATGCCTGGCCAAAGCCCCCGGCAATTGAATGTCGAAAAACACGGAGATAAGCCGCATGGCCACCATCAGCACCACAATCAGCACATCAAGCAAGACTTCGGCGGGAAAACTGACGATTCCCTCGTTCACTCCTTTACATACGAGTACCGTCAATACGCATCCAACGGCTGAAGGCACCGCGTACCAATGCTTGTCGCGGATCACCATGGGCACCTCGTTGATGAGCATGTCACGGATGAGTCCGCCGCCAAGTGCCGTGAACATGCCCAGGAACACTGCCGTGGTGCCGGACATGTGGTACATCATGGCTTTGGATGTGCCGTTGACGGCGTAAAGACCCAATGCCAGCGCGTCCAATGACAGCATGGACCATTTGAGCTTGTCGACTTCGGGATAAATGATGGCTACGGCCACAGCTGCGAGCAGTGCGGTGATCACCAGCCCTTTGTCGGAGACGCCTGCGGGAGGAAGCGCTCCGAGCAGCACATCACGAATGATGCCACCACCCAATGCGGTGAGCCATGTGGTGACGAGAATCGCAAAAATATCATAGCCTTTGCGTACGGCGGCGAGCCCGCCGACCATGCCGCAGCAGAAGGTCGCCAGATATTCGATACCTATGAAGAAGCCGTTGCTTTCCAGCGCCACTTCCATGGCCACTCCCCTTCCCTCACATATTTCTTTTCCAACCAGCTGTTAAAAATAGCACAATATGGGGCAAGAGCTGCAATAAAAGAGCCGGAGGGCGGCACGTACATTGCCAGACCATGTGAATTGGCCTGAAGCACGCGCCACCCTCCGGCGGCCATTACAGCTATATGTCAGCTAATAATCGCTAACGGGAAAATCAGCAGACCTTCCACATCCAGTTGTGTGGGTCTTCGATCTCGCCAAGCTGGATGCCGAGCAGCTGGTTGCGCAGTGCGAGGGTGAACTCGCCGGAACCGCCGTCGGCGACGGTCACATCGAACTTCTCGGACTTGAAGCGACCGATCGGGGTGATGATGGCGGCGGTACCGCAGGCGAACACCTCGGTGACTTCGCCGGACTTGATGTCCTCAAGCAGCTGGTCCAGAGCGATCATGGTCTCGACCACGTCGTGGCCGTTGTCCTGGATGAGCTGGATCAGGGAGCGGCGGGTCACGCCCGGCAGGATGTTGCCGGTCAGGGACGGGGTTTCCACGTGGCCGTCCTTGTGCACGACCATCATGTTCATGCCGCCAAGCTCCTCAAGGTAGGTCTTGGTGGCGGCGTCGACGAAGCACACCTGCTGGCAGCCGTGGTCGATGCCGGTGTACTCACCAAGCAGGGATGCGGCGTAGTTGCCACCGCACTTGGCGAAACCAGTGCCGCCAGGGCCGGTGCGGAACCACTTGTCTTCAACCCAGATGCTGACCGGCTTCACGCCGCCCGGGAAGTACGGTCCGGACGGGGAGGCGATCACGCAATAATCCACTTCCTGCGGAGCGCGCACGCCAAGGAACGGCTCGGAAGCGAACATGAACGGACGCATGTACAGCGTGTATTCGCGACGGGACGGAACCCAGTTCACATCGCGCTTGACGAGGGCGGCGACAGAGCCGATGAAGTCGTCGATCGGCAGCTCCGGCAGGTACAGACGCTTGGCGGAGTTCTGGAAACGCTCGGCGTTCGCATCCGGACGGAACAGCCAAGTGGAGCCGTCGGCGTGACGATAGGCCTTCAGACCTTCGAAGCATTCCTGGGCGTAATGCAGAACAGATGCGCCCGGGTCCATCTTCAGCGGCGCGTACGGCTCGATGCGGCGGTCCGACCAGCCTTCACCCTTGGTCCAGGTCATGTGGGCCATGTTGTCGGAGAAGACCTGACCGAAAGCCGGCTTGTCGATGAGTTCGGCACGCTTGGCGTCGGATGCCGGGTTGTCGTTCGGGAGCACGGTGAACTTCTCGGCGAGCTTGTCAAGCTCCGCCGGATCGTGATGATTCTGTTCAGTCATTCTTTACTTCTTCTAGTTGCATCAGCCGCCCGAAGGCGGCCAGCGGTTGTTGTTGTTTCCAGTGCTTGTGGCACCGGGTTCTGGTAAGTACTTTCTCACACCATAAACGCTTTCGATAACCGGCGTTCGCGATATGAGATAGCAAGAAACATAAGGAAACGCAAAGGTCCCCACGTGTTTTCACACACAGGGACCTTGTACTACCGATATGGCAGGCATATCGGAATCAAATCAGCTTGAGCAACGCTCTCACTCAGCGTCAGCAGCCGGAGCGGCAGCGGCGTCAGCAGCCGGAGCAACCTCCTCCGGAGCAGCGTCTTCCGGAACCTCAACGGTGACGACGGACTCTTCCGGATCCTCGATGTCGAGCACGACGCCTTCCGGCAGCACGACGTCCTTGGCGAACACCTTGGAACCGTCGGTCAGGCCGTCAACGTTGACCACGATCTTCTCCGGCAGGTTGGCGACATCGGCGCGGACCTTGAGCTCCTGGATGTCGACGAATGCGACAGCAGCGCCCTTCGGGGTGCCTTCGACGAACACCGGCACCTCGACGTCGATCTTCTCGCCGGCCTTGACCTCGTAGAAGTCAACGTGCTCGACGATGCGCTTCACCGGGTTGCGCTGAACATCCTTGACGACGGCCATCTTGGTCTCGTCGCCGTACTTGATGGTGAACAGAGCGTTGGTGTGACGCAGGGACAGGGTGGTCTCCTTCATCGGCAGCTGCACGAAGACCGGATCCTCGCCGCCGGCGTACACGGTGGCCGGAATGAGGTTGGCGACGCGCATGCGGCGGGCAGCGCCCTTGCCGAACTCGGTACGGGCAGCGCCTTCAAGAGTGATGGTGGTAGCCATAATCAATATCTCCTTGATACATCGTTCTTATGTTTCGGCGCACCGACGAGCCGCATAAAAAACCCAAGGAGTTTCATATCATACGCCAAGTCGATAACGGAGGCGGAACCTCCCTCGCCAAGACAACAGTTATCTAGTATACATGGTGCGCTGACATTTCCCTGCAATCAGAGGAGCAAGGTGCATAAAACGCGGACTATGCGCAAACCCACGTACAATCGTAGTCAGACAAGCACCAACCAGTGGTAAGGAATCAGAAAATGGCAACGACGCATGACCATTCCGCGCTCATCCGCAACATTCAGCTCGCGACTGGCGTCACGACCGTCGCAGCGACGGGATTGCTCGCGGCGTCAGCACATATGCTGTTCCGCTTTGCCATCGACACGCAGTGGAAGCATTCCATTTTCCATCAGGCGCTGATCGCTCCGGATCGCGAGGGAAAGATGAACCAAGGCGAGGCCAAAGAGGCCGAGCAATGGTTTTCCGAAACGAAACAGCCGGTATCCATCACCAGCCGCGATGGGCTTAAGCTGCATGGCTGGCTCTTCGATCCGGATTGCATCGACCCGACGCCGCATATATATGCCATCTGCGTGCATGGCTATACCGGAGCCCCTGAAGAACAAGCCAAATGGGCACACCGCTATGCCCGCATGGGCTTCACCGTCCTCGCACCATCCCAACGGGCCCAGGATCTGAGCGAAGGACGATATGTAGGCATGGGATGGTTGGAGCGCAATGATCTGCTTGATTGGATACGGCTGATTGTGGATAGCGACGATCAAGCACGCATTCTCCTATTCGGAGGATCCATGGGAGCCACGACGGTGATGATGACGACCGGCACGCCGGAACTGCCACGCAATGTCATCGCGGCAATCGCCGAAAGCGGATACACTTCCGCCCGCATGGAATTCATAGACAGCGCGCGAGGCATGTTCCACATGCCAAAGCTTCTCGCCTCGGCATGTGTGGACGCGGCGGGTCTGATCTGCAAGCGCCGTGCCGGCTATGATTTCACCGAAGCGTCCTGCATACCGTCATTGCGGCATACGGTCATTCCGATGCTGTTCATCCATGGAGGAAAGGACCGCATGGTCAGCCCACGTTTCCTCGACATGAACTACAACGCCTGCTCCAGCATCGACCGCGAACGTCTGCTGGTTCCGGACGCCGATCATATGGAAAGCTCCGCCGTGGATCCGAAACGCTACTGGGACACCGTATACGGATTCATCCGTCGTTCATTCAAGATCTGACAGCCGAACCCCAAAAAATATAAGCGGTAATGGAAACGCCTCCGGCGAAAGATGGCGCCCCTCACCGCCCGAAGTTCTCAAGACATGCCCGATGCCCGTTCCGTCAGTGCCGTTCTCCCGGATTGCATATCTGCATGGCGACGCCATCCTCCATAATATGGAATCCATGCTTCTCATAGAACGTGGCATTCTTGCTTTCCTCAGGCATAACCTCGATATACAGGTAATCGTGGTACCGCTGCTTGACCATGCCGACAAGATGTCCGGCAATGCCGCGCCCTTGGTATTCAGGATCGACCAGCACATAGTGCATGTATGCCACCATCTCCGTGTCATCAAGCACTCGCACCAGACCCACCAGACGTTCGCCATCCCATGCGCTGAATACGGTGGATGACCCCATCAACGCCTTATGCAACCGTTCAGGATATTGACCGGACACCCAGCCGACTGAAAGAAACAGTCGCTGGGTCTGTTCCTTGGTGAATTTCTTTTCATCCGTATATGTGATAACCATATGGCAAGCATAGAATTGCCGGTATGAAACCGTCTCCTTCTATCTTTGCATACGAAACACAAGTGTCTCGGCCACTCCCCTCATGTATCGAAGTGCGCGGAGCCCACGTACATAATCTGAAAGACGTCGACATCGACATCCCGCTCAACAGCATGGTCGGCATAGCCGGAATCTCAGGCTCAGGAAAAAGCTCCCTCGCGCTTGGCGTGCTGTACGCGGAGGGATCACGACGCTATCTGGAAGCGCTATCGACCTATACAAGAAGACGTATGACCCAGGCAAGCCGCGCAACCGTCGACGAGGTGCGTCATATTCCGGCGGCATTGGCACTGCATCAGCGTCCATCAGTGCCTGGAGTCCGTTCCACGTTCGGCACAATGAGCGAACTGCTCAACAGTCTGCGCCTCCTGTTCTCCCGGATCGGATCGCACGTGTGCGAACACTGCGGAGCACGCAACCAACCCACGATGAACGTTGCCGCCGAGCTTCCGATGCATTGCACGTTCTGCGGCGGACTCATGCATCCGCCATCAGCGGAGGATCTCGCATTCAACGCCGCGGGCGCGTGTCCGACATGCTCAGGCACCGGAATCATGAGGGAAGTCGACCGTTCCGCCTTGGTACCGGATGAGTCGAAAAGCATTGACGAGGGAGCCGTGCTGCCGTGGGGATCGTTGATGTGGGATTTGATGAAGCAAGTATGCGGGGCCATGGGAGTACGTACCAACGTACCGTTCAACCAACTCACCGAACAAGAACGAGATATCGTGTTCGCCGGCCCAGCCATCAAGAAGCACATCCTATACAAGCCGAAAAAAGGCGACGATTTCGCCGAACTCGACTTCACGTACTACAACGCCGTATACACCGTGGAGAACGCCCTCACCAAAGCCAAGGACGAAAAAGGGCTTAAACGTGTTGCGAGGTTCCTCAAAGAGCGTCCCTGCAGCGATTGCGGAGGGACCAGACTTTCCGAACGCGCCCGCCAGCCACGTATCAGAGACATCAATCTGGCTCAGGCAACCGCGATGTCTCTGGACGCACTCGTTTCCTGGGTAGGGTCCGTGCCGGAATCGCTGGAACCACATATGCACACCATGGCGAGCGCCATCTGTGAATCGTTCCTCAATACGTCACGGCGTTTATTGGAACTCGGTCTCGGGTATCTGTCCTTGGACCGCGCCGGAGCCACGCTGTCCACCGGCGAGCGCCAACGCGTGCAGCTTGCCCGCGCCGTGCGCAATCGCACCACAGGCGTGTTATATGTGCTGGATGAGCCGTCGATTGGGTTGCATCCCGCGAATGTCGACGGACTGCTCGGTGTCATGCGTGACCTGGTGGCTGATGGCAATTCCGTGGTAGTGGTCGATCATGACACTCGGGTGCTGGCCGAAACCGATTATCTCATCGAGATGGGGCCAGGTGCCGGCGCAAAGGGCGGTCAGGTGATTGCGCAGGGAACGGTGCCGCAGGTGATTGATACCCGCGAATCGCGCATCGCGCCGTTCCTTGCCCAGGGTGGCAACGTTCATGACCGTGTGCGTGACAACATTGACGCCCATGAAATCTTCTCCGCAGGACGAATTCATATGGAAACCGACCGTCTGCATACCGTCGGCCCGTTATCGGTAGATATTCCCCGTGGACGGCTGACCGCCGTAACAGGGGTATCCGGTTCCGGCAAGACGACGATGGTACTGGAGATGTTGATGCCCGCTTTGCAGTCGCGGATCGACAGGTCGCCGCAGCCGACGCAGGTGCGGCTCCTCGAGGCGGACGGTGTGTCCAAGGCACATCTTATCGATGCCACGCCTATCGGCGCGAACATACGTTCCACCGTCGCTACATATTGCGGCGTCCATGACGATCTTCGACGCGCGTTCGCAAAAACAGATGCTGCGCGGACCATCGGTCTGAAAGCGGGGGCATTCTCCTATAACACTGGCAAGCTGCGTTGCGCGACGTGCGACGGCACGGGATCGATTTCGCTCGACGTGCAGTTCCTGCCTGACGTCGATATCGAATGCCCGGCATGCCATGGCTCGCGGTATTCCGATGCAATCGCCGAGCTGAAGCTCCCCTGCACCGACGGAGTGGCGTATTCGATGCCGCAGTTAATGACAATGACCGTCGACGATGCCATGCCTGTCTTACGAGATGTCAAACCGATCCAAACGAAGCTTGCCACGTTGCATGAATTGGGTTTGGGCTATCTTGCGTTGGGCGAGCCAACTCCCGCGCTGTCGGGCGGTGAGGCCCAGCGTTTGAAATTGGCCAGCGAGATGGGGCGGAAACAGCATGATGCGGTATTCGTGTTCGATGAGCCGACAATCGGCTTGCATCCGCTTGATGTTCGCGTGCTGCTGCACGTGTTTGATGAACTTGTAGCGAATGGCGCGACGGTGGTCGTCATCGAACATGATTTGGACGTGATTGCCAATGCGGACTATGTGGTGGATATGGGACCGGGCGGCGGTGAAGCAGGCGGACGCGTAGTATGCGAGGGAGCGCCTTCTCGGATCGCCGCATGTCCGGAAAGCGTCACTGGACGATACCTACAATCGTCGCAATGCTGATATTGTCCCATCTTCGGGCATCTGCAGTCAGTCTGATGATGGGACAGGCAGTTCCCGCCATGCTTGAAGATGATGCAGCGCACGTACGATGTTGCATTGATCAAGTAACGTCCCTTCAGCGGCGCACATGGTGGGATACCACATGCGATGGCGGAGCGTGGCTTGTTTGCCAGTACCTTTGATGAGTTCGCCTTCATCAGAGGCATATTGAAAATGCAGATGACTGAGCAGTCCCCCGTGTCTGAGCACGGAGCGTTCAGGCATGGGCTCCATCGCGATGAGTACGGCGAAGGGATCGGAGGCACCGGCATCGCTAGCGTGGAACACATAGCAGGGTTTGCCTTCCAGCCCCTTGTCGTGCACATGATCGAGCCGATATTCATGTGTTGTGATGGGGGTGCGTTTTTCGTCCAGCCAAGTCAGGTTAAAGCCTGCGACAGCATCATCGTCGCCAACTGCGGACGGCTGCTCGATATGCCATCCACCAATGCGGAATCGCCACTCCTTGCCCGAGGTTTTGCAGGCTTTTGCCCAGAAGCGTCGCGCATCGCCGAGCATCATGATCGCGAACAGCGGCTTGGATCGCATGGCTTTCGTCGAATCCTTCCAAGCCCGGTCAAGGTTCGGGTCATGATTGTTGATCAAATGTTCGAAGCTAATCCAGTCTCCCAGCCAATCGTTCACATTGAAGTCCATGCCAGACGATCCTCTTCTTCTCCCTGTTCGTTATGCAGTTCGTCTTCCAGCGCTATGATGCGGTCGCACCATAGCGCTGCAAGCTCATAATCATGTGTTACGACCAACACCGCTTTGCCACGGTCCGCGAGCTTTCGCAGAAGTCCGCCGACTTGGGTCATATGCAACCGGTCCAGTCCGCTGGTCGGTTCGTCCAAAACAATGAATCGCTTATCGCTCATCAAAGCGCAGGCTATAGCCAGCCTCTGCTTTTGACCGCCGGATAAACTCATCGGGTGGCGCTGCACGGAATCCAATAGGTCGAGGTCTCGTAGCACAGCATCGCATCGGTCACGCACAGCGTCATCCATCCCATCAAGTCCCAGTAATGCCTCTTCCCGAACACTATCGGAGAAGAGCTGGTAATTGACGTCCTGCATGACGAGAAATCCGGCACGAGTCAAAGCGCCGCGGCTCGCTTTCGTCCCATTCAATAGCACCATGCCGTTCAACGGAGCGGCAAGACCGCATAGCGTACGTGCCAAAGTGCTTTTGCCAACCCCGTTCGACCCCATAAGGCCAAGAATCTCACCCTCGTGAATGTCGAAATCGGGAATATCACGTGCGAATACGGGTGTCTTGCGGCCTAGAAGTCCCCGCTTTGTATGGCCTACACTCAGGCCGCGCACACCAATGACGACCTGTCGCTTGTCCTCGTCGGGCGCAATGCCTCCATGTTGGAGTTTACGATGCACGGCAAGCCTGTATGGTCTGTCATCGAGGGCGCGCAATCCTAATGCCGCGACGCGCTGTTCGGACATCGCCAGAAAATCGGACGCCTCATATTCACCGAGAATCGCACCGTGATCGAACACTATGAAACGGTCCGCTAAATCCGCGCACCATGCAAGACGGTGTTCGGCAATGACGATGGTCATTCCATCAGCTCTCAATCGGGAGACCATGTCATGCAGCCTGCGAATCGCCACCATATCTAAATTACTTGTCGGCTCATCCATAACGATGAGTCCAGGAGCCAGCATGGTCGATGCCGCGACAGCAAGCTGTTGCTTCTGGCCACCTGAAAGCGTCATGATCCTACGACCTAATAGATGCCTGATGTGAAACTGCTCCGCGACATCATGCACGCGTTGCCGAATCCGCGCGGGAGACATGCCCGTATTCTCGCAGGGGAATGCCAGCTCATCGGTGGAATCAGCATTGAAATACTGCGTCTTCGGATTCTGGAATACGCTGCCCACCTGTCCCACATAGCTTTCCACAGGAGCCAATCCGGCGCGGATTCCGCACGTCATATGGATGCCCTGCAAATCGCCGGAATAGAAACCAGGTATCAGACCATTGAGCAAACGTGTGTACGTGGTTTTGCCACAGCCGCTTTGTCCACATAAGATGGCAATCTCGCCTTGCGGTATGGCACAGCTGATGTCATTCAGCGCATCGACCTCAGCAGCTTCATCAGCATGATATGCGAATGAGCACCGTTGCGTCCATGCGACTATCCGATTGATATCACTTCCGATACTCACCATGCTCCTCCAATGCCCAATGCCAGAGGAACCGTGCAGATGACCATCCATGCCCAATCAATGCCATGCATGCGGATTTCGGTATGACATGTATGAGGCCCGCGAATGCCGATTCCTTTGGTCAGTGCGGCTACGGACAAATCCTGGGCGATGCCACGTAATGCCATCGCGTCACGAATCTGATGGTAATCGTCATGGATTGTCGGGAAGAACCGGATGCACACCACACATGGAATCACAATCGTCTCCGGAATGCGCATGCGCCGCAGGGCACACACGAATTGACTGGCCGTAGTCGTGGTGAATGCGTATATGCCGGCAATCAGACAAGGCATCATCATCCGGATGCCGACACAAAGCAAACCAAGCATATGCAACCAGCTGCCGCCATCGTCAAGCGTCGATGCCCAAGTCCCCACTAGTAGCAATACATAGATGCAACCGAAGCGTACCGCAGCCGCCCATCGTCCCGCGCCGAGCAGTGGCAGAAGAAGCAGCAATACTGTAAGCGACTCCACAACCACGTCGACATGGAAGAACAGCAACAGGTTGGCCAATGCCACTAGGTACAGTTTGGTTCTTGGGTCCAGGGCCATCAGATGATGCCGGTCTTCGCAAAATGCTTCTTCAGCATACGCTGCCCAAACCAGCCTCCGAGCAACGCACATACCAGTACCACTATCATGGCAATGAAAAACGTGCCGGTATTGACATGTGCGAACACACCATCGATATAGGACGAGTCCTTGCCACGGGCCTGCAGACTGGCCACATAGGCATCCTTCATGAACCACAACGGCAGAATCGGACCGGTCAGCCCATAGCAGAACACGACATAACTCGCCAGGATACCTGTCTTGCTCCGATAGTCCCCGGCGCGAGCGATGGCATCAGCGATGACCGGAAACACGATGCTCGCAGCAAGGGAAAGGATGAAATGTCCGGATACGAACAAGAACAATCCGACGACGATGCCCATCACGCTAATCGCGCCGAATTTTCCGACCTTGGCAACCAGGAGCATATATACGCAACCACAGATCAATGCGGCGACCGCAGGCAGAAGAATCATGCCGAATCCCATCAAAGCCACGGAACTGAACAGCGTGGCCACGGCGACCAGCACGAAATACAAGGCAGTGAACACACCTATCGTGATGAGATCGGGAATGGTCAGATGCCTCGACTTGGTCGACATGCCCTGCTGCGTCATGGTCAGTCCTTTCGATTGTCATGGGCGGCCAGCCACCAATGTATCGAGGAAACACGGAAAAGACAATAGTTTTTCCTCGTTTTCATGGAAAACTATCCAATCCGCGTCGCGGTAATCCATAAACCATCCATACCCAGAGACAATGAAACGACGCCCCGAGTCAACGTCCTCGCTCCAGTCTCAGACGACAAGGCAATATCCCAATGCCGCGGCCATCACAGGAACCACCACCGACGTCAGCACATATCCCACGAACACGGTGATCCGCCCACCGCGCAACAACGTCACGGATTCGTTCATCATGGTGGAGAATGTGGAGAATCCACCAAGGAAGCCGGTCGCCAACATCACATGCGCGGGATCCGACAGAAACCGGCGTGAGTACAGACCTGCAATCACGCCTGCCAGGAATCCGGCAATACTGTTGATCACAAAGGTCGACAAAGGAAATGCCTTATGCCAAGAAGCTTTGATAACGGAATCACAAACATACCTTGCGGCGGCGCCGAGACCACCACACAGGCACACCGATACGGCGATGACCGCATTATTCATCAGTCCGCCTCCTTGCCCATGGCATGGCGATCACCATCGTTATGCTCAGTACCGGCAAACCGCAGCCCGACATGCGCGCCAACGTATGCCAGCAGACAGCCCACGATGAAGGTCGTGCAACAATACGCCGCACAATCCATGGCTTTGCCGTCATGCAGCATAGTGAATTCCTCGAGGGCGAGAGTGGACATGGTGGACAATCCTCCACACATGCCCATGCCACATCCACGGTTCACATATTCCTTCGCGCGTCCCACGGTTCTGCGGGTTCCTCCCAGCCATGCCGAAAGCGCCGCGTATACGAAGCAGGCGGCCATATTCGCCGCGAATGTGCCGATATGGAATGCGCCGCAGTCGGGAATGACCGAACAAGCGTAGCGTAATGCGGTTCCGATGCATCCCCCAAGGAACACCACGCATATGAGATCGACTCGAATGATATGTTGTCGTGCCATGTATCTTCTTTCCAGCGAGGTGCCGAACCAATATGACAGACATGGAAGAATGGCGATGCCACAACCGCTGAAAGCCATAAGGTACAGCACACCCTATGTCGTAGGAACCATCAGCGGGTTTGCGGTTCGAAGCCTGTAACGGCTTCAGGCGAGTCCCATCACCGCAGTCCAGTATATCCGGCACGCGAGGCCGTCCGTACCATCATTCACGATGCGGACAACTTCCCCGGACTACCGCAACGTACGATCCATAACCGTCGCCAATAGCGCGGCGACCCCCAAAACCGCAACTGTGATGCCAATGCCGTGGAGCCCTCCATCAGTGACCGTCTCACCGAAGAACACGCCACTCAATGAGGACGCACCGATAGACCCGATATAGATGGACGTGCGCAGCAGACCAGACGACGTGCCAATATGCTCGGATGCCGCTCGGCGATATAGCACGGTCTGACTGGTCGACATGCTGAGTCCCAACACCAGTCCCGCGACAGCGGAGGCGGTCAACGGCAATACGACCATGCCAGCGGATGACGTGCAAGCCAACAACATGCCCACCGCCACCATCGCCGAACAGCACACCATCAACGGCAGGCGCACTATCGGCTTCTTCGCGATGGATAACGAAGCCACTGTCGCCACCACCCCCATCGGAATGATGAACATGCCGGAAACACCGGCGTTCATATGGCAGGCATCCTCCAACCACTGGGGCAAGGCGTACATGACCACATAAGCGCCAAGCATGGTGAGCATCGCACGCAGAAAATTCAACGTCATCGCATTATCCGCCGCGAGTGAACGCACATCGACGAAAGGCGTTGCCGCATGCAACTCCCACGCGACAAAAGCCAACAAAGCGATGACAGTGACGCAACCGGACACCTTGTCGAAAGTAGGCAAACTCATAAGAACAATCAGCAGCGCGCTGATTGTGATGGAGAATAGCAACAGACCCATGACATCGAGATGCGCGATGAAGAAGGATACGGTCATGCGATGTTCATGCTTCGCATCGGGCTCGATGCTTGCCAATCCCAGCACAATCGTGATGATGCCGACCAACACGTTGACGAAGAAGGTGGAGCGCCATCCCAAAAAGGTGACCAACAGGCCGCCCAACGGTGGACCGACAGCGATGAGCACCAGTCCCACCATAGCGAGAATGGAAAGGACCAACGAAGGCGGTTCCGCCAATCCCATGCGATCAGCCCGTCTGCGAACCAGCAGCATGGCAGCAGGATAGCCACAGGATGTGCCCGCACCAATAAGCACACGCGACGTCAGCAGCACGCCGAGATTCGGGGCGAAACCACCCAGTAGTCCTCCAATCATGACCAATGCCGCACCGGCCATGAACACCGAGCGAGGACCAATGATCTCAGAAAGCTTGCCCGCCGTCGGCTGCGCGATGGCACATGTCAGGTACAGCGCAGATATCAGCAGGGTCGCCCTTCCGGCATCAATCCGCAAATCATGTGAAATCGGTGCGAGCGCCGTCGAGATAAGCGTGCTGTTGACAGGGTTGAGACCGACCCCAAATATCATCGCCATGATGAAGGTCTTGGGAAACGCGGGAGTTTCTCTTGTCTTATCAGCCGTCTTCATCGCGTGTCGCCTCCCGTCGGCAGCGATTCCGTGGCGGCGATGCGTTCGATCAATGTGGTCGCAGCGGCGAGGTCCCCGCGCTCGCCGTCATCCAATGCATATTCGATGGCATGCGCCAGCCAAGTTGTTTGGCTAGCGGTTACGTGGGCGAGGAACGCATGTCCTTCATCGGTCAAGCCGACCAGTCGACGACGACGATCTTTCGAATCGGCATGCTGTGTGACATACCCTGTGGACCTCAGTAGTTCAAGACGCTGGGTGATGGCCTGTTGCGATACGTGTTCGTACGCGGCCAAAGTCGATACCGACAGTTCTCCCTCGGTATCCAGCCGCTTCAACATGGCAAGCTGCGAAGCGGTGATGCCCCGTTCCGCGATGCCGGCCTCATGCTTCATCCGAGCTTGCAGCCTGCTGACCGCAATCGCCAATTCCATGGCGACATCCGATGTCGAATATTCGTCTTTCGTATCCATTTCGATTGCCTCCAGCTGGCCACCATAGCACTTACACAAGCTACTTGTGCAATCTGCTTGCGGATTTCCTCGCATGACGCCACTCGCCGCAAGGCTTCAAACCGTTATCGCCCTGAACAACAAAAAGGGCCATCCCACTTTTGCAGGATGGCCCTCCATATAAGAACAACAGACCTCAGGCAAGTTTGCCGTAGGCTTCGGCATCCACCGGCTCGAGCCATTCGTTGCTCATGGATGCCGGATCGCCCGCAGGGACCATGAAGGCTAGATGCGAGCATGATTCGCCGGGGGCGGCGCCATGCCAGTGCTTCGTATCCGCGGGGATGCAGACGGCCTGCCCGGCCTTGAGCTCCTTTGGCTCCTGTCCCTCGATCTGGTAGTAGCCGCAACCGCCGACCGCGATGAGTACCTGCGCCGCGTTGTGATGGATGTGCCAGTTGTTGCGGCAACCCGGCTCGAAGGTCACGTTATGGATGGCAATCTGCGGAGTCTCGAGCACCGGAGCAAGGTAGCTCTGTCCCACGAAGTACTGCGCGAAGCCGTCGTTCGGTTCTCCCATCGGGAATGCGCTCGGATTTTCCATTGTCGACCCGTCCTTTCATTTATGCTCTGTACCGTTCCCTATTCAACGCCCGGCGAAAAAGAATGTCCAATGTGAGTATGGTATATCGTTCCATGCGTCGATTGCATATCAAACCATTCATGCGAGGTATTGGTTCTGCCAATCGAAACGGGATATGCTGACCTTCCGAACATCAACGGCAGAAGAGCTTCAGTATGACTGACATGAGCTACGCCCCACTGGGATGGTCCGGCATCCAAGTTTCCAAGGTCTGCCTTGGCGGTATGAGTTTCGGCAAGACCTCCCCGTAATTCCATCAGTGGACCATCGATGCCGACGCCACCGAACAGCCGTCAGTACAACATGGCGCTCACCCCATACTCCCCATGGCGTCCGGCCATCTGACCCATCCGTCCTGGGATTCCGATTCCAAACGCGGCACCACCGACGGCACCATGCGCAACAAGTACGATCAGGCACGTGCGCAGGATATGCCGATCATCGAACGCGTGCACGGGCTCGCGGAACGGCTCGGCGTGCCGATGGCGCGGATCGCCCTCGCCTGGCATTGGGCCAAGGACGTCACGGCACCGATCGTCGGCTGCTCGAAGACGGAGCGCGTGGATGATGTCATCGAAGCACTTGGAGTAAAACTCAGCGAATCCGACATCGCCTATCTTGAGGAGCCGTACACGGCGCATGAACTGGTCGGCCCATTGGCCAGGCCGGGCGAGCGCGCGCTGGCCGGCACCCTTGCGCCGACTCTGAAGGAGAAAGCCAAGTAGCGCCACACGTCGCCGGAAAGTGGCTAGCGCACCGGGATGCAGATCTCGGTCACGAACTGGGCGGGATCCGATGTCAACCCTTCATCGATCAACGCGATCTCACGTGAGAACCCGGTGATGTCGAGACCCTGCTCTGCGGTGTACCATATCAGCTCGCGATACCGGTCGGGGGCATCGCCATGACTCCCCCGGAACCGGATGCGCACGCAATCGGTCTCCGGCAATGCCACGGTGTCGCCCTCATATTCGTCCTCGTCGTCAAGCAATAGGAACACCAACCCGTAATCGGCATATCCGCCCTGTTCCAACGATTCCTTGTCAATGCCGACGCCGACCTTGCCGAGGAAGACCAGCGAATCCTTCTGATGCTGCTCCAGCTTGCGGATCGAATATTCCAGGCCGAGATACGAGTCGACCTTCGGTGAATCCCTGATCCAGACGATCCTGCAGGCGGGTTGCCGCACAACACGTATCACGTCGAATTCGGACTGCTCAGCGTCCCGCAGCCGCTCCAAGCGATGGTCGATCTTCCGCTGGACCATTTCCAGCTCATGCTGTTTGCGCTCGATCAGGGCTTTCTGTGCAACAAGCTTGTCCTCGATGACATGCACGTCGCGATTGTGCAGGAACTCGGCTATCTGCGTCAACGGCATATCCAGCACACGCAGGTACCGGATTGTGTTCAGCACCTCGAACTGCTTGGCACCGTAATACCGGTACCCGGTGCGCGGGTCGATATATTCGGGTTCCAGCAAGCCGCAACGCTCATAATGCCGAAGCGTGCCCAGCGACACATTGAACATATCTGCAACCTTGCCTATACGGAACAGTCTGCCGTCACCCGGCAAAGCGTCGCGCCCTCCACTTCGCTCACTCGCCGTCATGCACGCGCCTTCTCCGAAATTACGCCGTGACGCTTGAGCCACGCGTAGAAGCCAAGACAGATCAGCACGGAAAGCAGCGATCCGGCGGGCGCGGCGACGCCCATGGGGAACAAGGTGTTCGGGAACAGCTTGGATGCCAGATACGCCCCGGGCACACGGACCAGGGTGATGGCCACGATATTGTGGATGAATCCGATATAGGAGCGCCCGCATGCGGCGAAGAAGCCGCTGAAGCAGAAGTGGATGCCCGCGAAGATGCTGTCGACGATGTAGCTGCGGATGTACTGTGTTCCCAGCAGGATTACCGTCGCATCGGTGGTGAACAGGCCGACGATGGAGCCCGCCGTCAGTTCCACCACAATCGATATGACGATGCCGTAGACGACGGTGATCGCGGTGGCGTATCGCAGTGTCTTCGTCGCTCGCTCCATCCTGCCGGCACCGATGTTCTGCGCCGAGACGGCGGATACCGTGGCCAGCATGGACGACGGTACCAGGAACAACGCGCTGATCACCTTTTCGACGACGCCGACAGCTGCCGCATCGTTCAGGCCACGGTAGTTGGCGATGACCGTGATGATGATGAAGGCGATCTGGATGCAGCCGTCCTGAACCGCCGTCGGCACTCCGATGCCGAGAATGCCGCGGAGCATGGCCCTATCGGGGCGAAGATCGCCGAACTTCAGTCTGATGCCCGTACGCCGGCGGCGAATCGCCACCAATGTCACGGTCACACTGATGGCCTGCGCCAGTGTGGTGCCCAATGCCGCGCCCGAGGGACCAAGACGCAGCCAGCCCATAAACAGGTAGTCGAACACGATGTTGCAGAAGCATGCAACCGCAATGAAATACATGGGGCTTTTCGAATCGCCCATCCCACGGAACACCGAGCTGATAATGTTGTACGCGACGATGAACGGGATGCCGATATAGCAGATGGTCAGATACTGCGCGGTTCCCTCGACGGCTTCGACTGGCACGCCGATCAGCGAGATGATGTTGTGCACGTTCAACAGCAGAACGACCGTCAGCGCCAACGCGATTCCTGCGAACAGCGTGATGACGTTGCCGATGGCCTTGGCCGCACGGTCGAGCCTGTTCGCGCCGACCGCACGGCCGATGGTGACGGTCGCGCCCATGGCAAGACCCACGATGACCACGGTGAGCATGTACAGCACCTGGCTGCCGTTCGCCACCGCGGTGATGCCGTCGATGCCGATGAACTGTCCGGCGATGAACAGATCGGCCATGCCGTACAGCGTCTGCAGGAAATACGACAGCAGATACGGCAACGCGAAGGTGACGATCGTTCTGAACACACTTCCCGTTGTCAGGTTCTTTCCCATGGGTTGTCTCTTATCCTCCCGTTTCGGCCTATGTCTTCCAGCAGGAAGGCTAAACCTTACAATGGTTGTAGAGTCAATCCCAAAGCATTGTCATGTCCAATATGCGGAAAACCGTCTTTCACCCCATGACCGGAGCGGTGGCTTCGTCTTCCCCGTCCGGCTCGTCGGCGAGACCCATGAGCTCTCCCATCTTGTCCGCGTACACGCCCGTCTCATGCATGAGCAGGGCCCGCACTGCCCGAAGCGATTCGCGATCCCGAGGAAGACGGTACAAGGCGATGGTCGCGGCCATTTCGCCAAGCTTTTCATAGTTGTCCAACATGCGTTTGCGATCCTTGTGCGAAGCGAGCATCGCATCCATGCGATCCTCCGGTTCGGCGAAAAAGATATATCCGGCAAGGGTAAGCAGCAGACCAGCCTTCCTCACATTGCGTGCCTGGCTGTCAAGTTCTTTGACACCATTCTCGAACATGGTTCGATCACGCAGTCTGAAGCCTTCCTGGAGAAGACCCGAAGCCGACGGCCCCATAAGGGAGATGGCAAGGTCATGCAGATAGAGCGGGTCTTTCCATATATCCTCCACTTCATATACGCCATTGTCCTCGATCTCGGCCAGTAGTTGGGCGACGGGCTTAGTGTTCTCATCCCACAGATTCCGATATGCCTCCACAATGTGTTCGGCGTCATACAGATATCTGGCATCGAGGCAAGCCGGATATTCCAATGAGCTGGTGACGCTCAGATCCACAGAACAGGCATATTCCAGATCCGCCTTGATCCGCATATCCTGCAACTGGGCGCATACATGCCTGTATCGGAAATCGGGATCACATCCCAATTCGACCACTTTCGGATCATCGCGGAGCATACACATACCCAATCCCCCATAAGCGAGAACCATCAGCGCCGCATCAGCGGCCCTAGGCTCGCCCCCTCCCCATCGCAACAGAGTGTATGCGGCCAGACGGTAGGTCTGTCGCAGGTATTCCATCATGCATTCGAGCCGTTTCCTCCTTCCGCCTCCGCTCTTCTTCCCCTTGGTCTTTTTCCTTCGGAACACCTCACGTGTATCGAACAGACCAAGCTGGAACGGCATCCTGTTGCTCGGCCGATGCGTCGCCACCGCGACGGAAGCATCATTAATCATTTCATACAGCCATGCGCTCATGCCGTATTTACGAACCACATTGCGGCATCCGGTCAGGAATTCGGCATCATAGCCTATTTGGAACCGATCCAATATGATCATATCCATGTCGAGGTTCACCGGCCATGACGTGCCGCCGAACAAGTCATCCGCAAGCTCGTGCACCACGTCATCGAACAGGGAAAGCGGACCTTCCATATCGTGTTCGAGACGTATCCGATCAAGGTCCGCGAAACAACGCCCCGAGCTGTACCGGTCGAAGCGCTCGATCAGCCGATCCATCGTTTGCAGGAAAGCCTGTTCGTCCATATTGAATGGCGTGGCCACGGCAACTGTCATATGCAACTCCTTCGTCGTAGAGATGCACCTACTGTCGCATATCCGTCCACCTCTCCGTCACAATCCTTTGAAAAAAGTGAATAAGTGGACAATTTCCACCTATCCACACCCCCATACCTGTCTGTGGACAACTTGCGCAATAACAAAAGGCCCTTCCTCCAAAAAGAGGAAGGGCCTGATCTTCGCGTAGGCGACGAGCCGGTCCGTCAGTTGATGAGTTCCTTGACCGCTGCGATGACGGCCTGCAGACTCGCCTTGGCGTCACCAAACAGCATCTGCGTGTTGTCTTCGAAGTACAGCTCGTTCTGGATGCCGGCATAACCGGTGCCACGGCCACGCTTCATGACCACCACGTTCTGCGCCTTGTCGACGTCGAGAATCGGCATGCCGGAAACCGGGGTGCCCGGCTTGCGGGCGGCCGGATTGGTCACGTCGTTGGCGCCGACCACCAGAGCCACGTTGGCCTGCGGGAACTGCGGATTGATGTCATCCAGGTCGACGAGCTCCTCATACGGGACGTTGGCCTCGGCGAGTAGCACGTTCATATGGCCAGGCATACGGCCTGCCACCGGATGGATGGCGTAGGAGACTTCGACACCATGGTCCTTGAGCAGGGTGCCAAGGTCAGCGAGCTCACGCTGGGCCTGGGCCTGGGCCAGACCGAAGCCCGGCACGAAGATGACCTTCTCTGCGTAGACGAGCTGGACGGCCAGATCGTCGGCGGAGGTTTCCTTCATGGTGCCCTCCAGCCCCTCTCCGGCGCCCGCCGCAGAATTGGAGCCGCCGAAGCCACCAGCCAAGACGGACAGCAGCGGACGGTTCATGGCCTTGGACATGGCGATGGACAGGGTCACGCCCGCCGCGCCGACGAGCGCGCCGGCCACGATCAGGGCGATGTTGTTGATGGCCAGACCGGACATGGCCACTGCGGTGCCGGTGCAGGCGTTCAACACGGAGATGACGACCGGCATATCAGCGCCGCCAATCGGGATGACGAACACGAGGCCGTAGCACAGGGCGAACACGGTGGTCAGGATCGACCAGAGCAGACGCTGGTTCGGCTGCACGCACAACATCACGAAGGACACGATGGTGAGCACGACGAACAGGATGTTCCAGAAGCCCTTGCCCGGCAGGCTCAGCTTCTTGACCCACTTGATGCCCTGCAGCTTGCCGGCTGCGATCAGCGAGCCGGAGAAGGTGACGGAGCCGATCATGATGCCCAGACCCGCGGTGATGAGCACCACGATGGATGGGGTTTCGGCGGAGGTCAGGATGTCGTTCAATGCCACGAGCGCGGCGGCGCCACCGCCCACGGTGTTGAACACGGAGACCAGCTGCGGCATGTCGGTCATCTTGACCTTCTTGGCGGAGACCACGCCCGCCACGGCGCCGATGACGATGCCGACGATCAGCACGATGACTGCGACGCCATGCTTGAAACCGTTGGAGGCCTCACCTGCGAACAGCACGATGAAGGCCATGGCCACGGCGAACACCATGCCGATGGCGGAGACCATGTTGCCCTTGCGGGCGGTCTTCGGGGAGTTCATCAGGTGCAGGCCGATGACGAACATCACTGCGGCCAGCAGATAGACGAACCATTCGATGACGCCGAGCGGCGTGCTCAGCATTTCGGCCAGGGTACCCATTTACTTGGCCTCCTCTTCCTTCTTCTTGCCCTTGTCGGACTTGAACATCTCCAGCATGCGGTCGGTGACGACGTAGCCGCCGACGACGTTCATCGTGCCCAGCACGGCGGCCAGGAAGATGAACACCCAGGCGAGCGGACTGGTGGCGTGCGCGGCGACGATGACGACGCCCGCGATGACGATGCCGTGGATGGAGTTGGCGCCCGACATCAGCGGGGTGTGCAGGGTGGCGGGCACCTTGCCGATGACCTCGACGCCGATGAGCAGCGCGAGGACGAACAGTGTGATCGCAACGACGATATCCATTGCTTTACTCCTCTTCCTTCTTGGCTTCCTCGCCGCGGCCGGCCACGACCATGGCGTTGTCGAGCTCTTCGTTCAGGTCGATGGCGAGCTTGCCGTCACGCACGAAATGCGCCAGCACGTCGGCCACGTTGCGGCTCAGCAGGTTGGATGCGGTGGTGGACACGCCGCTGGCCAGATACGGGGCGCCGATGATGGTCACGCCGTTGTCGGTGACCTGGGTGCCGACGGAGGAGCCTTCGACGTTGCCGCCAAGGTCGCTTGCCGCGCAATCGACGATGACGGCGCCACGATGCAGACCGGCCACACCGGCCTTGGTCAGAAGGACCGGAGGCTTGCGTCCCGGCACTTTGGCGGTGGTGATGACGATGTCGAAGCCGGCGGCCTTCTGATCGACCGCGGCCTGCTGCTGGGCCTGCTCTTCGGCGCTCAGCGCGCGTGCGTAGCCGCCTTCGCCCTGGCCCTTGGAGAAGTCAAGACCAAGGTCGAGGAACTTGGCGCCCAAGGATTCGACTTCGCCCTTGGATGCCGGACGCACGTCGTACGCGGTGACGACGGCGCCGAGACGCTTGGCGGTGCCGATGGCCTGCAGGCCGGCGATACCGGCGCCCAGAATAAGCACCTTGGCCGGGCGGATGGTGCCAGCGGCGGTGGTCATCATCGGCAGGAAGGAACCGTACGCGTTGGCTGCCACGATGGCGGCCTTGTAGCCCATCACGGAGTTCTGCGACGTCATTTCGTCCATGGACTGCGCGGAGCTCAGCTGACGCGGCAGCTTTTCCATGGCGACGCCGACCAGACCGGCCTTCTCGATCGCGGCGACGTAATCGGCATCGGTGAACGATCCCAACATGCCAATGATCCATGTGCCCTGCTTGACGCGGGCGAGCAGCTCATTGCTTGGACGATCCACAAAACCCAGCGCGTCGGCGCGTGCGATCACATCGTCGGCGGAGACGACCTGCGCGCCCGCCTTCGTATAATCTTCATCAACGTAGTGCGATGCGACGCCCGCACCGGACTCAATCAGACATGTAACACCTGATTTACGCAACCTCGTTACGATATCCGGTGTCAGAGCAACACGGGACTCGTGTTCGGAAGTCTCGTTGAGAACTCCGAAGACCACGGTGGCTTCAGCTTTTTCAGCCATAGGTGCCCTTTCTTCCTCGTTAAAGAAATCTAATGAACAGATACAGCGCCCAAGTGTAACGTACACGGCAACATCGCGGCCGCAATCGTTCATCTTTCGAATCACGGGCTGTATCCGGCATGCGCCGCCCGTTTCCCTGATGGCCTGTCACCTTACGCTACCGTAAGGTGACGTGTCGCGCGCGACGGGCTATCATTCCTTCTTTAGATACCGTTTATATACGTAGGAGAGTCACGTGTCCATCATCACCTCGTTGAACAAGCAGGCCACTAATCTCGCAAGGAAGGCGTTGCGCTTGGGCAACGATTTCGTGCACCCGGTCAGCGACGATTCCGGCAATACACCGGATTACAACGACCCGAACAGCATCCTCTCCCCCGATGGCCATATCGAGCTGCCGCACACCGCTGAATGGGGACCGGGATACCCGTCCACCACGTTCCTTGACCCTGAAACCGGACTGTTGACCACGAAGACAGAGGGCAATCCGCCGCTAGACGAAGGCACCTCCATCTACGATATCTACGCCGACCGCGCCGCTCGTATGGGCGACGAACCATTGTACACGTTCAAGCAAGATGGCGATTGGCACACCAAGACCGCAAATGAGACGCTCGCCGACATCCGCGCCGTCGCGAAGGGCTTGCTGCATTATGGTTTGAAGAAGGGCGATGGCGTGGCTTTCATGTGCCGCACCTCCTACGATTGGGATGTGTTCGACGCGGCCGTCATGGCCTGCGGCGGCGTGCTCGCCACGATTTACGATACCGATTCCGCCGAGCAGATCCGCAATATCGTCAACAATTCCGATGCGCGTCTGCTGGTCGTGGAAACCACTGATATGAAGGCGAAGGCGGACGGGGCCGAAACCGAATGCCCGACTTTGGAGCACATCGTCTGCTTCGAGACCGGTGGTCTTGACGAGATCAAGGCGTATGGCTCCGGTGTGAGCGATGAGGCGCTCGATGCGCGAATCGATTCCGTGCAGAAGACCGATCTGTGCTCCATTGTGTACACGTCCGGTTCGACCGCCGCGCCGAAGGGCGTGGAGATGACGCATGAGCATTATTGCGCCACCGCGTTCAATCTGCCCGATTATATGCCGGAACTGCTGCATGACAAGAAGAACACCGTCCTGCTGTTCCTGCCTCAGGCGCATTCCTTCGCCCGTGCCATCAACTACATCTGCGTAGCAAGCAATCTGCATATTTATATCGCGCAGGGCATCAAGACATTGACCGCCGATTTGCAGGTGGCCAAGCCGACCATCATGATCGTTGTTCCGCGTGTGCTGGAGAAGGTGTACAACGCTGCTTCCCAGAAGGCCGGTCATGGCACCAAGGGCGTTGCTTTCGCCGCAGCCGTGGTCGCCGCGCAGAATTATATGAAGGAAGTCAGCACCAAGGGGAAGACCGGAACGCTTACCAAGGCACGTCGCGCGGCGTTCGATCCGGTGGTCTATGCCTCGCTGCGTGAGGTGCTCGGCGGACGCGCCAAGTGGATCGTCGCGGGCGGTGCGCCGCTTGATCCGGAGTTGTTGGCGTTCTTCCGTGGTGCCGGCGTGCCGGTCTACGAAGGCTACGGATTGACCGAAACCACCGCGCCGTGCGCGTTCAACGTGCTTGGCGTGCCGTATCATCAGGGTTCCGTCGGCATCGCGTTCCCTGGTTTCGAGCTGCGTATCGCCGAGGATGGGGAGATTCAGGTCAAGGGCGCTTCGGTGTTCCCGAAGTACCATAAGAACGGCGAGGCCACCGAGGATTCCTTTACCGAGGATGGCTGGTACAAGACCGGCGACTTGGGCCGCATTGACGACGATGGCTTCCTGTACATCATCGGACGCAAGAAGGATCTCATCATCACCGCCGGCGGCAAGAACGTCTCCCCTGGCCCGATCGAGGATGTCATCAAGCGTTGCGAATTCGTCTCTCAGGCGTTGGTGCTTGGCGACAAGCGTCCGTTCATCTCCGCGCTGATCACGCTTGACGAGGAAGCGTTGCGTCCATGGCTGGAAAGCAAGGGTCTCAACCGAGATATGTCGATGGAGGAGGCCTCCAGCAACGCGGCCGTCCGCGCCGAAGTCCAGAAGTGGGTCGATCAGGCCAATGAGGGCGTGTCCCGTGCCGAATCCGTGCGTAAGTTCATCATCCTGCCGGAGGAGTTCACACAGGAGAACGGTTTGATGACCGCTTCCATGAAGGTCATCCGTCCGAAGGTGATCAAGCGTTACGCCACCCTGCTGAACACGCAAATGTACACCAAGAAGAAGTGACCATCCAGCACCAACAAGCTTAGAGCATAAGAAAGCCTGCCGCATAAACAGCGGCAGGCTTTATTGTTCCCACCCGGAAAAAATCAGAAGCCCAGCTTCTCAAGCTGCTTGGCTGAGCCGTCAAACGGGCAGCCCAGTGGGCTGACCGTAGGCGAAGTGAGCAGCTTCGCCGCGAAGCGGATCCTAAGCGGCTTAGAAGCCCAGCTTCTCAAGCTGCTTAGGATCCGACTGCCATCCCTTGGCCACCTTGACATGCAGGTCGAGCTTGGCCTTCTGCCCGACGATGCGGTTGACCGCGGTGCGCAGCTTCTTCTTGACGCGTACCAGATGCTCCGCGTTATGTCCGATGATGATCGGCTTCTGCGAATCACGTTCCACGTAGATCGACACAATCACCTGCGCCTTGCCCGCGTAGGATTCGCCGCTGTCGTTGTCTTCCGGATATTCGATGGAATCCACCACCACGGCGAGCGAATGCGGCAGCTCGTCATCCAATTCCTCCAGGAACGCGCCTCGAATCAGTTCGGCGATGGTGTCTTCCGGACGTTCTTCGGTGATTTGCTCGGCCGGATACATCTGCGGTCCTTCGGGCATGTTCTCCACCAGCACGTTGCGTACTTCGGCGAGATTGTCGTGCTCGAGGGCGCTCACCGGCACAATGTCGGTGAAGTCGGCGAACTCGTTGATTTCGATGAGCTTGTCGATCAAAGCGCTTCGGTCCAATTCGTCGATTTTGGTGACGATGGCGATCAGCGGCACCTTCCATTTGAATGTGCCGTCGTCGCGTTTGACGGCGAAATCAGAACGCAGCCTGCTCAGAATGCGTTTGTCGCCGGGGCCGATTTCCTGGTCGGCGGGCAGCAGGAAGGCGATCGCGTCGACATCGGATAGCGATTCGTCGACGACATCGTTCAGCCGCTGTCCGAGCAGCGTACGCGGACGGTGGATACCGGGGGTATCGACCAGCACGATCTGCGCGTTGTCTGTGGTCAGAATGCCGCGGATGGCCTTACGTGTAGTCTCCGGACGGGATGAGGCGATGGCGATCTGCGTGCCGATAAGCGCGTTGATCAGCGTCGATTTGCCGACGTTCGGACGTCCGACCACCGCGACGAAGCCGGAACGATATGGAACGGGGGCTTCGGCGTCGGAATGCTGGGAAGCCGGTTCGGTCACATCTGCGTCAGTCATGCTTGTCCTTGGAATCCTTGTCGTCATGGGATGCCTCTTCGGCACCGTTCGTATGGTCTTCGTGTTGTTCAGTTTCGTCCACGCCCTCGACGTGGGCCGGTTCCACCACGATGGTGGACACTTTCTTGCGGCGTCCCGCGGAGTCGACCGCGGTCAGGCGCAGGCCCCTGGTGACGGCCGTCGAACCGACGATCGGCACGCGGCCAAGCAGCTTGGTGAGCAGACCGTATACCGTGTCGACGTCGTCCTCGTCGATGTCGATTTCGAAGATCTCCTCCAAGTCGGCGATGGGCGTGCGTGCCGGCATGCTCCATTTGTTCTCGCCGATTTGTTCCGGATCGGCATGCTGGGTACGGTCGTGCTCGTCCTCCAGTTCGCCGACGATCTGTTCGATGGTGTCTTCGATGGTGACCAGGCCGGCGATGCCGCCGTATTCATCCACGACGATAGCCACATGCTGGCGGGTGCGCTGCATCTGGTGGAACAGGTCGTCGACCGGCTTGGATTCGGGCACCAGCATCGGGTCACGGACGATGGATTCGACATCGCGGGATATCGCCGCGGGATTGAACGCCGTGGCGCGCACGGCATCCTTCAGGTATGCCACGCCGACCAGATCATCCACATCATCGCCGATGACCGGTATACGGGAGAATCCGGAACGGGAGCACAATTTCAGCATGTTCTCCAGCGTCTCCCCGCGTTCGATGCAAATCATATCAGTGCGCGGCACCATGATCTCACGCGTCAACGTTTCGGACAACGTCAATACGTTGCGCAGCATTTCGGAAACCTCAGGGTCGAAATCATTCGCCTCGACCAGACGATCTATGGTGGCGCGCCCTTGTTCGAGTTGGATTTTTTCAAGCTCCTCATCGTCCGACAGATCATTCGAATGACGTTTCGCATCCTTCTGTCCGCCGATTTTAGCGAATGGCGTCAAAGCCACCGCGACCGACGCCGCATCGGCATGCTTCAGCATCAGATCGACCGGTTTGGAGGCGCCCGCGCTACGTGGACGGACCAGCAGCGAAATCACCGCGACCACCAGCGCGAACACGAAGCCGACAAGCAGTCCCGCCCATAACGGCGCATCGCACAACGACGCGATCGCGGCGACCAACACACCGTCAAGCACATTGCAGGTGATGCGGAAGAACGCGCATGAACCGGCGGTCGCGTAGCGGTCGGCGATCAGCCGCTGCACCTTGTGGATGCGTTTGATCTTCTTGTCGCGTATGAATTGCGACGCCTCCGTATCCGTCTGAATCTCAAGAATGAGGTTGTTCAGACTTGCCCTCGTGACACGTCCCACCGCGCCTTCCGTCGCGGCCATCGACAGCGACAGCCAGACCAGCAGCAATGCGATGACGACGAGAATCGCAATCATCGTGATAGTCGTTGTTTCCATGGTTCGTCAACCCCCACTTTCGAAACCGTCGGATGATGCATCATGCCGTCATTTGGCCGTTTTGCCGCCGGCCCCGTGTTCGCGGTCCCATTCGGCGAGCGCATCCGGCGTGCCGGCGGGAAGCGTCGCCCGCGCGCCGGCTCCCTGTCGAAGCGCGAAGAACGTCAATAGCAGCTGGCGTTGCAAGCCGAACATCTGCCGTTCCTGTTCGGGTGTGACATGGTCGTATCCGAGCAGGTGGAGGATGCCGTGGATGGTCAGCAGCATCATTTCCTCCATGGTGCTGTGGCCGGCCGCGAGCGCCTGCTGGGCGGCCACCCACGGGCATAGCACGATGTCGCCCAGCACGCCTTCCATTTCGGTTCCGCCGTCTCCGGGGCGCAGTTCGTCCATTGGGAAGCTCATGACGTCGGTGGGGCCTTCGAGGTTCATCCAACGCATGTGCAGTTGGGCGATGGGATCCGGGTCCACGAACATGATGGTCAGGTCGGATTGTGTGCTGACCCTCATCTGGCTCATGACCCATACGCCGAGGTCGGAAAAGATTTTGCCGTCGATCTGCCAGGCGGTTTCGTTCGTCACTTCAACGCTCATTTATGCGTTTTCCTTGTTCTTGTCGTCGAATGGTTGCGATGATGCGGCACGCGCGCTTCTGCTGTGGTCTCCCGCTATGGCCGTGTGCCTGTCGTAGGCGGCGACGATTTTGCCCACGAGCGCGTGGCGGACCACGTCTTCGGGCTTCAGGTGGGCGAAGGCGATGTCGTCGATGCCGTCGAGGATGCGTTCGATGGTGGCCAGACCTGATTTCGGCACGGTCAGATCCACTTGGGTCACGTCGCCGGTGATGACCATTTTGGTGTTGAATCCCAGTCGGGTCAGGAACATCTTCATCTGCTGTTCGGTGGTGTTCTGGGCCTCGTCGAGGATCACGAACGCGTCGTTGAGCGTGCGGCCGCGCATGTAGGCGAGCGGCGCCACTTCGATGGTGCCGTCGTCCATGTATCGCTTGAGCTGGTCCGCTCCGAGCATGTCGGACAGCGCGTCGTACAGCGGTCGCAGGTACGGGTCGACCTTTTCGTTGAGCGTGCCCGGCAGGAAGCCGAGGTTCTCCCCTGCTTCGACGGCGGGACGGGTCAGTATGATGCGCCGGACCTGCCTGTCTTGGAAAGCACGTACCGCTTTGGCTACGGCAAGATAGGTTTTGCCGGTGCCTGCCGGTCCGATGGCGAAGGTGATGGTGTGCGATTCGATGGCGTTGACGTAGGCTATCTGTCCGGCGGTTTTGGCACGGACCGGTTTGCCGAGCGCGAAGGTGATGACGCCCGGCACGTGAGGACGCCGCCTGTCTGCGGTTTCCTCACGATGGGACGCGTGCGACTGTTGCCTGCCGGCCATGCGCAATTCCTCCACCACGCGGCCGTGGCCGGGATGTGTGGCGCGGACCGGATTTTTAAGCACGTTCTGGTCGAGCATGCGACGGACGGTATCGGCGTCCATCGGCGCGGTATAGGCGGCTTGGATGATATCGGCAACCACCTGTTCGGCTTGGGCGGCTTGGGATTCGGATTTGCTGGAATGCGACATGATGGCGATGCGGTTGCCCCGTACGATGATGGTCAGATCGGGGAACGCACGTTCGACTTCCCGAAGCACCTCGTCCACAGGGCCAAGCACGGTCACCGGATCAAGCTGTTGGGGTATCGCGATGGTGCGTGTAGTGGTGGGCACAGAACCTCTTCCGATGTCGGTATTGGCGGTATGTGGACTATTCGTCGAGCTTTTCGCCGGTAAGCACGTGGGCGTGCACGTGGAACACGGTCTGTCCGGCGTCGATTCCGGTGTTGAAGATCAGACGGAAGGCGCCATGGAACTCCTGGTCGGCGATTTTCTGCGCCACTTCGGCCATGTGGGCGAGCTGTGCCGGATCCTCTTTGGCGAGTTCGGCGACGTTCGCGTAGTGCTTGCGCGGCACGATCAGTACGTGCACCTTGGCTTTCGGATTGATGTCCTTGAAGGCGTAGGTGGCATCGTCCTCGTACACCTTCTCGCTGGGAATCTCACCTGCGATAATCTTGCAGAACAGGCAATCCTTGTCGCTCATAACGCTCCTTATCGGTATTGGAAAAACCTTCGCTACCATGCTACACCAGCAGGAAACGGGGCGATTCCGGCAATTTCACGCAATGGAGCCGGGATCAGACGAAACGTCCCAATGCTCGCGCGAGCAATGACAGCGCGACCGGACCGGCGGTGGACGCACGTAGGATGTTGCTTCCCAGCACGCACACTTCGGCGCCGGCTTTCGTGAACGCCTCGACTTCGGCGTCGCTGATGCCGCCTTCCGGACCGACGAGCACATATATGGTGCGCGGACGTCCGTCCTTCAGACACGTATCGGACAGTTTGGCGATACCGGTTTCCAGTTGTTCCCAGGTCTTCGTGGCATCTTGATGCAGCACGATCACCATGTCGCCATGCACGCATGCGCGCTTGCAGATGGCGACCACCTGCTTGCTGGTCACGCAATCGTCCAGCTGGGGCGTCCACGATCTGCGCGACTGTTCGGTGGCGGATTCCAGCACCTGCCTCCACTTTTTGTCAGTACGTCCTGCCTTCCATTTGGCGATGGAACGGTCGGCCTGCCAGGGAATCACCTGATCGACGCCGATCTGCGTGGCCATATCGATCGCCTGCTCGTCATGGCCGGTTTTGGCGAGAGCCTGCACCAGCGCGAGCCTGGTGACCGGCTGCGGCTCCTTGCCGAATCGCAGCACTTCCGCGATTCCCTGCTGCGCGTCGCGCAGTACGGCGTGGATGCGCAATCCCCTGCCGTCGGAAAGCTGCAGTTCGTCGCCGTCCTTCAATCGCATGGCCTGGATGGCGTGCCTGCGTACGGATGAGGGAAGCGTCAGCCTCCATCCGGCGTTGAGCTCGTCGCTGTTCACCGGTACGTCGTCATGGTCCGTATCAAGCAGAAAAAGGGCATCAGTCATAGCTTCCGAGCCTATCAGGAACCCCACATAACCCATATCGGACCTATCGCGACACGCCAGGATTTGCATCATGGATTTCAACTGCTATAGTTTTCATTCGTTGCCGCTGAGCAACGCACCTGTCCGGGTGGCGGAATGGTAGACGCGCTAGCTTGAGGTGCTAGTGCCTATTTTATACAGGCGTGCGGGTTCAAGTCCCGCTCCGGACACCGGAATAAACCCCTTGGAGACAAGGGGTTTTCTTGTATCTGACGAAAGATTGGCGGAATACGGGCAATGCGGTTCATTCATCTTGACTCCATCGACGACGAGCGTGTGGCGGCTTATGTGAATCTCACGGAAATCCAGCTGCGCAACAGGCTGGAGCCCAGCAAGGGATTGTTCATCGCCGAATCGCCCAAAGTGATAGACCGTGCCCTGGCCGCTGGACGCGAGCCGATTTCCCTGCTGGTCGAGGAGTCGTGGATCGACGGCATGAGCGGCATGTTCGATGTCATCGAGAAACGTTGGGGCGATGGCATTCCCGTGTATGTCGCTTCGCCTGAGCAGCTCAAACGTCTAACCGGCTACCGGCTGCATCGCGGAGCCCTTGCCGCGATGAAACGCTGGTCCCTGCCCAGCGTCGAAGAGGTCTGCCGTGGCGCTCGCCGGGTCGCGGTCATGGAGAATATCGTCGACCACACGAATGTGGGCGCTCTCATGCGTTCGGCTGCGGCGCTCGACGTGGATGCGGTGCTCGTCACTCCGTCCTGTGGCGACCCGTTGTACCGGCGCGCGGCACGCGTGTCCATGGGCACGGTGTTCCAAGTGCCGTGGACGCGCATCGGAGGGGACGACAAGCATTATTGGCCGTTCACCGGCATGCGGGAACTGCATGGTCTGGGGTTCACCACCGTAGCGATGGCGCTTGAGGATGATTCCATTTCTTTGGCCGAATTGGTCCGCCGTCTCAACAACGCCGAGACTGAAAGCGACCATATTGACAAGCTCGCGTTGATTTTCGGTACCGAAGGAGATGGACTGTCGCACCACACCATCTCCCGCGCCGACCTTACGGTGAAGATTCCCATGAGCCACGGCGTGGACAGTCTCAATGTCGCCGCATCAAGCGCGGTCGCCTTCTATGCGACGCGTCGAGTGGACCATCATGCGTGAGACGCGCATGAACGCATGGTGAAACGTTGCTGAAACGAACTGGAAATTTTCAAGACTCGCGCTGCAAACTCCTTGCGATTTGCTGAATTTATGCAATCATAGTGTGCGTAAGCGGTTTCGTGATGAAGCGGACCGACCGTGCGTACGGTGTCGCAAGACGCTCTCAGAGAGGAGTTCCCATGGCGAAGAACCCAAAGATTCTTTCCATCGTGCTGGCAGGCGGTGAGGGCACCCGTCTGATGCCATTGACCAGGGACAGGGCCAAGCCTGCCGTCCCATTCGGCGGCGTGTTCCGTCTGATTGATTTTCCGCTGAGCAATCTGGTGAATTCCGGCTACATGCAGACGGTCGTGCTTACCCAGTACAAGTCCCATTCGCTTGACCGCCATATCTCCACTGTATGGCGTTTCTCGCCGCTGTTGGGCAACTACGTCTCCCCTGTGCCGGCGCAGCAGCGTCTCGGCAAGCATTGGTATCTCGGCTCGGCCGACGCCATCTACCAGACCATCAACATCATTGAGGACGTGCAGCCCGACATCGTGGTGATTGTCGGCGCCGACCATGTCTATCGCATGGATTTCCAGCAGATGGTGCAGCAGCACATCGAATCCGGCGCGGAATTCACCGTTGCCGGCATCCGTCAGCCCATCAGCCAGTCCAACCAGTTCGGTGTGATCGAGGTCGATCCCGATCATCCGAATATGATCAAGAGCTTCCAGGAGAAGCCGCAGACCACCACGGGACTGCCGGACGACCCGAATTCCATCCTGGCCTCCATGGGCAACTATGTGGCCAACACCGATGCCTTGTTCGCGGCGCTTTCGTTGGATGAGAAGGCCGAGGATACGAAGCATGATATGGGCGGCGACATCGCGCCGTATTTCGCGGCACGCAACGAGGCCGGCGTCTACGATTTCAATTCCAACGAGATTCCGGGAGCCACACCGACCGACCACGCCTACTGGCGTGACGTGGGCACGCTGAAGCAGTTCTACGATGCGCATATGGATCTGATCTCCTATGTGCCGGAGTTCAACCTGTACAACACCGAATGGCCTATCTACACGCTGTCCGGCAACCTGCCGCCGGCGAAGTTCGTGCATGCCGGCCGCGACCGCCTGGGCCATGCCACCGATTCGATCGTCTCCCCCGGCGTCATCGTTTCCGGCGGCGAGGTGCACCATTCCGTCCTGTCGCCGAACGTGCGCATCCATTCGTGGTCTCAGGTCGTCGATTCGATTCTGTTCGACGGTGTGGTCGTCAACCGTCGCGCGCGGGTCTACAAGGCGATTCTCGACAAGAACGTCGTGTTGACGGAGAATTCGACCGTTGGCATCGATACCGAGCATGATTTGGCGCGTGGCTTCACCGTCACGCCGGAAGGCATCACCGTGGTGCCGAAGGGTACCGTGGTCGACGACTGACATACGTCGTAATACGAAAGGCGCGCTTCCCCGTTCGGGAGGCGCGCCTTTCGTATGTTGTTCCGTTTTTCTTACGTTTGGCGGCTGCGGTTCACTGCACGGCAACCGCAGCAAACGTCAGTATTTCGGCAGATTGTCGAAATTGAAGCCGAGCGCGGCGAGCTGGTCACGGCCTTCCGGCGTGATCTTGTCCATCGTCCAACGAGGTTGCCAGGTCCAGTCGATGCGGAATTCTTCGACGAGACCGGCGAGGGTGCTGGCGCATTCGTCTTCGATCAGGTCGGTCAGCGGGCAGGCCGGCGTGGTGAGCGTCATCGTGATGATGGCTCGGCCCAGTTCGTCGATTTCGATGCCGTAAACCAGACCAAGGTCGATGACGTCGATGCCGAGTTCCGGGTCGATGACCTGGTGCAGGGCTTCTTTCACGTCAGCTGCCGTGGCACGTCCGATATCGTCGACGGCTTTCAGCGGAATGTCGTCATCCTGCGGTTGGGAGCATCCGCACGCGTCGGCATGATTGCCGCAGCCGCAAATGTCCTGCCCGTCTTTTTTGGATTCCTTGTTCACCGGTTTGCCGTCCTTGAACCCTTTGGCCAGGTTCGGATTGAGCATGACGCGACGGGCCGCGTCCTCATCGTTGCCCAAGGCCTTGGTCACGGAATCGAAGATCGACGCCTGCGGTTCGGGTACCAGGGTGTCGCTCATTGTCTCTCCAAACTGTTGATGGACGTTGCTTGTATCTGTTGAGCAAGAATAGCGCGTCGCTTGGGGTTTGTCACTAGTGTTTTTCCAAATGCCGAGTTGAAGGCTCAGGCTTTCGCGGCCAGAGCCTTGGCCACGGCGTCCTTCATGCCCTCCCAGCCGAGCAGCGCGCATTTGATGCGCATCGGATACTGGGAGACCCCTTGGAAGACGATGCCGTCCTCCAAGGATTCCTCGGCCTGTTCGTCATTCAGTCCTTTGCCGCGTGACTCCATAAGCTTATGGAAGGTTTCGGCAAGTTTCATGGCCTCGTCCACGGTTTTGCCTTCGACGAGATCGACCATGACGGACAGGCTGGCTTGGGAGATGGAGCATCCGTGGCCATCCCATACGAGCCGTTCGATGGTGTATGGCTCGGCATCGGAGACTTCGGCATGGATGGTGGCCTCGTCACCACAGGTCGGGTTGAATTGGTGCGATTCTCCCGGCGTGCAGTATTCGTGGCTGGTCTGCACCGTGGTTTCGGCGGCATGCGAGGCATTTTCCGAAGCGAGGTCAGGTGCGAAATGCTCCTTGCCGTGCGGGTTCTTCGCGGCTTCGAGGATGACTTCCTGGTACATCTGCTCAAGGTCGCTTCCGGACATCTCAAAATCACTCATATTTCGTTACTCAACTCCAAAGAACGGACGAACTTTGCCGAGCGCCTCGATGAGGGCCTGCGCGTCTTCGACCGAATTGTAGATGCCGCTGGACGCGCGGTTGGAGGCATACACGCCGAAGTGTCGGTGCACCGGCTGCGCGCAGTGGTGTCCGACGCGGATGGCGATGCCCTGCGCGTCGATGAACTGGCCGACGTCGTGCGGGTGCACGCCTTCGACTTCGAACGCGACGGTACCGATGCGCTCCTTGTTGGAGCGGGGTCCGAGGATTCGGATGCCGTCGATATCGCCCATTTTGAGCAGTTCGTCGGTGATGGTGCGTTCGTGCGCCTCGAGGTTTTCCATGCCGATGTTCATCAGCCATTCGGCGGCGACACCGGCGGCGACGACCTGTGCCACCGGCTGCGTGCCCGCTTCGAATCGTGCGGGAGGCTCCATGTACTGGGCTTCCTGGTCCATCCAGGCAAGCTCCACCATGGATCCGCCGAAATTGGCCGGAGGCAATGCCTCAAGCATTTCACGCTTGCCATAGAGGAATCCGACGCCGGTCGGGCCATACATTTTGTGGGCGCTCCATGCGGCGAAATCGACGTCCAAAGCGTGGAAATCCACTTTGAGGTGCGGCACGGACTGGCATGCGTCGAGCACGAACACGGCACCCACCTCGTGGGCGCGGCGGATAATCGGCGCGATGTCGGTAATCGCTCCTGTGGTATTGCCCACATGCGTGACGGCAACGATCTTCGTGCGGTCGGTGATTACTTCGTTCGCGGTGTCGGAACGCACACGGCCTTCCTCGTCCAAGTCGAACCATTTGAGCGTGGCGCCGGTGCGCAGCGCAAGTTCCTGGAACGGCAGCAGCACGGAATGGTGTTCCGCCTTGGTGACGACGATCTCATCGCCCGGTTTCAACGCGAAACGCTTGGCGGCCTCTCCCCCGCGTCCAAGCGACGCGTTGCCGAATGCGGTGGCCAACAGGTTCAGTCCTGCGGTGGCGCCGGCGGTGACGACGATCTCCTCTTCGCCTTCCGCCGAATCGGCGCCAACCAGCTTGGCCACTTTGGCGCGCGCATCCTCGAACGCCATGGTGCTACGCGCGGCAAGCTCATGCGCGCCTCGGTGCACTCCGGCGTTGATGGTGCGGTAGAAGTCCGATTCCGCGTCGATCACGCACTGCGGCTTCTGCGATGTCGCGGCGGAATCGAGGTATACCAGCGGATGGCCGTGGATTTCCTGGTCGAGAATCGGAAATTGGCTGCGGATCGCTGCGAAATCGGTCATGCCAATGCGCTTTCCGAATCGGAGCCTTCCGGCAGGTATGCGTCGTAGCCGGTCTCCTCAAGCTCGTCGGCGAGTTCCGGACCGCCGGTCTTGATGAAGTGGCCGTCGGCGAACACGTGCACGATGTCCGGCTTGATGTAACGCAGGATGCGGGTGTAGTGGGTGACCATGAGGATGCCGAACTGGTTGGCTTCCTTGGCACGGTTCACACCTTCGGAAACGATGCGCAGCGCGTCGACGTCGAGGCCGGAGTCGGTTTCGTCGAGGATGGCGAACTTCGGCTTGAGCAGTTCGAGCTGCAGCACTTCCGCGCGCTTCTTCTCACCGCCGGAGAAGCCTTCGTTCACGGAACGGGTGGCGAACTTCGGGTCCATCTTGAGCCGCTTCATGGCTTCGGACAGTTCCTTCGTCCATGTACGGATGGCCGGCGCCTTGCCGTCCACTTCGGTTTTGGCGGTGCGCAGGAAGTTGGTCATGGACACGCCCGGCACTTCGACCGGGTACTGCATGGCCAGGAAGATGCCCGCCTTGGCTCGCTCGTCCGGGGTCATCTTGAGGATGTCCTCGCCGTCGAGCAGCACCTGGCCGGAGTCGACGATGTACTTCGGGTGGCCGGCCAGCGTGTATGCCAGGGTGGATTTGCCGGAACCGTTGGGGCCCATGATGGCATGGGTTTCACCGGAGTTGACGGTCAGGTTCACGCCTTTGAGAATCGGCTTGATGCCGTCCTTGGTTTCGACGTGCGCGTACAGATCTTTGATTTCAAGGGTTGACATGGTTTCTCCTGACGATTATTTCTCTTCCAATACCTGTGCGATCGCGTCGCTTTCGCCGCGGGCCAGGCGCTTGTCGATGACGTTCATAAGATGCTCGGAAATCGCCGGAATGCCGATTTCCTCGACGAGCTCGCCGAAGAAGCCACGCACCACGAGCTTGCGTGCCTCGTTTTCCGAGATGCCGCGCGATTCGAGGTAGAACAGCTCTTCGTCGTCGAATCGTCCGACGGATGAGGCGTGGCCGGCACCGATGATGTTGCCGTTTTCGATTTCCAGATTCGGCTCGGAATCGGCGATGGCACCTGGGGTGAGCACCAGATTGCGGTTGAGCTCGTAGGAGTCGGTGCCCGGCGCGGTAGGCTCGATCAGCGCGTTGCCGACCCATGTGGAGTGCGCTCCCTTGCCGTCGAGCGCGCCCTTGTAGACCACGCGGCTCTTGCATTCGGGATGGTTATGCACCACCATCGTGCGGTGTTCGATATGCTCGCCCGGGTCCACGAAGTAGATGCCGAGCATGTTGAGGTCGCCCTGTTCGCCGCCGAAGTCCTGGTCCATGCGAATGCGCACGACATCACCACCGAGGGTGACCACGGAATGGCGCAGGGACGCCTCCTCGCCCACGTGGATGCGCTGGTTGCCGACGTGTTTGGAGTCCTTGTTCCATTCCTGGATGAAGGTGGTGGAAATGTGGGAGTCCTTGCCTGTGGTGATTTCCACGCCTTCGGCGAGACGTGCGTCGCCGTCATGTTCGACGACCACGTCGGCATGGGCGCGGTCGGCTGCGATGATCGACAGGTGGAACGCGTCGAGGTCCCTGCCGGTGCCATGCATTTTGACGAGCACCGGCTGGTCGATCTCACCGTCGATGGTCAGTATTCCAGCGCGTTTGCCGGAATTCCATTCGACTGCGGACACACGGTCGTTCGGCTTGGAGACGATGCCTGTGCCGGTGTCCCCCACCGTGCCTTCGGCATACGTGACGCCTTCGGCAAGCGGCGACCCGTCGATCATGGAAACGGTGACCTGCGTTTCATTGGATGGTTCGAACACATCGAAGAACTCCTCGATGCGCTCTATCGGCGTGTAGCGCCAGTCCTCCTGTTTGCGGTCCGGCTTGGCGAACGCTTCGATGTCGAATGAGCGTGGAGCGCGGTCCGCGGACGACGGCATGGCCGCCGGGTTCGCGTACGGATCGGACGGATCCGCGACGGGGATATTGATTTCCTGAGTTTGTGCCATGGTGATCAGCCCACCGACCCTTCCATCTGCAATTCCACCAAACGGTTCAATTCGAGCGCGTATTCCATCGGCAGCTCGCGACTGATCGGTTCGACGAAGCCGCGCACGATCATGCCCATGGCCTCGTCTTCGGACAGGCCGCGGCTCATCAGATAGAACAGCTGGTCTTCAGAGACCTTGGAAACGGTGGCCTCATGCGCCATGGAGACGTTGTCCTCACGCACATCCACATGCGGGTACGTGTCGGAACGGCTGAATTCGTCGACGAGCAAAGCGTCGCAGACCGTCGAATTGGAGGACCCTTCCGCGCCCTTGACGATTTTGACGAGGCCACGGTATGCGGAACGTCCGCCGCCACGGGAAATCGACTTCGCCACGATGGTGGAGCTGGTATGCGGGGCGAGGTGAATCATCTTCGCGCCCGTGTCCTGATATTGGCCCTTGCCTGCGAAACCCAACGACATGGTGCTGGCCTTCGCGTACGGCTCGGCGAGGATGCATGCCGGATACTTCATGGTGGCTTTCGAGCCGATGTTGCCGTCGACCCATTCCATGGTGCCGCCCTCACGCACGTAGGCACGCTGCGTCACCAGATTGTACACGTTGTTCGACCAGTTCTGCACAGTGGTGTAACGCACACGGGCATGCGGTTCGACAAAGATCTCCACAACACCGGAATGCAGCGAGTCGGTGGAGTAGATCGGCGCGGTGCAGCCTTCCACGTAATGCACGTAGGAGCCTTCATCAGCGATGATCAGCGTGCGCTCGAACTGGCCCATATTCGGCGTGTTGATGCGGAAGTATGCCTGCAGCGGGATGTCCACGTGCACGCCCTTCGGCACGTATACGAACGAGCCGCCCGACCATGCGGCGGTGTTCAATGCCGAGAATTTGTTGTCGTTGCTCAGAATGCATTTGCCGAAATACTTCTTGACGAGTTCCGGGTACTTTTGCACGGCGGTGTCGGTGTCGACGAAGATGACGCCCTGCTCTTCGAGATCCTTCTGGATTGAATTGTAGATGACCTCGGACTCGTACTGCGCGGCGACGCCGGAGACGAGTCTGCTTTTCTCCGCTTCCGGAATGCCGAGCTTGTCGTACGTGGAGCGGATTTCGTCGGGCAGTTCCTCCCAAGTGGTGGCCTGCTTGTCGATCGGCTTGACGTAGTACTTGAAATCGTCGGCGTCGAAGTCCTTCAAATCGACGCCCCACTGCGGCATTGGACGGTTGATGAAATCGCGATACCCTTCCAATCGCTTTTCCAGCATCCATTCCGGCTCGTGTTTGTCGGCGGAGATGGCACGCACGACGTTCTCGTCGATGCCTTTCTTCGCCGCCTCGCCGGCGAAGTCCGTATCGTGCCAACCGTAGTTGTAGTCACCGAATTGCTCGATGATCTCGTCATCCTGCTTGATCTTGTCTTCGTTCACGCGCGTGCGATCAGCCACATACTGGCTCATCTCCACGTCGGCCGCGGCGTTGGACGCTTGGTTCTCTGCCACCGTACGCTGCCTCCATTCACTCATTGATACCTATGACAACCTAACAGAACACACAGCGAAACACTAGACCTTATTCGAAATTCGACAGTATTCGCCCGTGATTTGCCCTACAAAAAAGCGGAAGACCATGCAGATTCGGTCTTCCGCTTTGCGATGAATCGAGCTTATGCGCTCAAATCGTCTCAGCGCGCCTGCTGGTGGTCCAGAGCGGCCTTGACCAGACCCGCGAACAGCGGATGCGGCTTGGTCGGACGGGACTTGAATTCCGGATGGGCCTGGGTGGCCACGTAGAACGGATGCACCTCGCGCGGCAGTTCGACGAATTCGGTGAGTTCACCGTCAGGGCTCTGGCCGGAGATGACCAGACCGCCTTCGCGCAGACGATCCTTGTATGCCACGTTCACCTCGTAACGGTGGCGGTGGCGTTCGGTGACATGCGTGGTGCCGTACAGCTCGGCGACAATGGAGCCTTCCTCCAGTTCCGCCGGGTAGGAGCCCAGACGCATGGTGTGACCCATGTCGCCCTTGCCGGCGACGATGTCCTTCTGCTCTTCCATGGTGGCGATGACCGGGTTGGCGCAATCCGGATCGAATTCGGAGGAGTTCGCGTCGGTGATGCCGAGGACATCGCGTGCGTATTCGATGACCATGGACTGCAGACCGAGGCACAGGCCGAGGGCCGGCAGCTTGTGCTCGCGGGCGTAACGCAGGGCGCCGATCTTGCCGTCGATGCCACGGATGCCGAAGCCGCCCGGAATCACGATGCCGTCGACCTGGTCGAGGGCCGCCGCGGCGCCTTCTTCGGTGGCGCACTTGTCGGCGGCCACCCACTTGACGTTGACCTTGGCCCAGTTGGCGAAGCCGCCGGCCTTGATGGCCTCGGTGACGGACAGGTAGGCGTCCGGCAGGTCAATGTACTTGCCGACGATGGCCACGTTGACCTCGTGCTTCGGATGGTGCACGCGTTCGAGCAGGTCCTCCCACTCGTCCCAGTCGACGTCATGGAACGGCAGGCCGAGTTCACGCACCACGTAGGCGTCGAGGCCTTCGTCGAACAGGGTCTTCGGCACGTCGTAGATGCTCGGAGCGTCCACGCAGTTGACGACGCCTTCGGAGTCCACGTCGCACATCAGGGAGATCTTGTCCTTGATGGACTGGTTGAGCGGCCGGTCGGAACGCAGCACGAGCGCGTCCGGGGAGATGCCGAGCTGGCGCAGCATCATGACGGAATGCTGGGTCGGCTTGGTCTTGAGCTCATGCGCGGCGGCGATGTACGGCACCAGGGAGACGTGCACGAACATGCAGTTTTCGGCGCCCAGGTCGCGGCGTACTTCACGAGCGGCCTCCAGGAACGGCTGGGATTCAATGTCGCCGACGGTGCCGCCGATTTCGGTGATGATCACGTCGACGTCATCGGACGCCTGCGCGCGCATACGGGACTTGATTTCGTTGGTGATGTGAGGGATGACCTGCACGCACTGGCCGAGGTATTCGCCGGCGCGTTCCTTGCGCAGCACCTCCTGATAGATCTGGCCGGTGGTGACGTTGGCCTTCTGGCTCAGGTACACGTCGAGGAAACGCTCGTAGTGGCCGATGTCGAGATCGGTTTCCGCGCCATCTTCGGTGACATAGACCTCACCGTGCTGGAAAGGATTCATCGTGCCCGGATCCACGTTGATGTACGGATCGAGCTTCTGCTGCAAAACCTTGATGCCGCGGCTACGGAGCAGGCGTCCAAGGGAGGAGGCGGTCAGGCCTTTGCCGAGAGAGGAGACAACGCCGCCAGTGACGAAAATATGTTTGGTGACGTGTTCTTGAGAATTGCCATGTTGTCTTCTAACCATGGAACTTCAGTCTATCAGCGGCGCAAGACGCGGCGTGTTCCATCGTGATACGAAAAGGCGGGACCGCATTGCTCCGCGGTCCCGCCTTTCGGAAATTCAGGAAATGCAGTCAGACGATTGCGATTTTATCGGTCGCCGGCCTCCTTCCTGCGGAGGACGATCAACACGCCCGCCGCAACGGCGAGCACCATGACGGCCAAGGCGATTCCGGCGACGTTGGAGCCTGTTGCCGGGCTCTGCGCCGCGCTTTTCTCCGCGTTTTCCTTTGTATTGTCGGCCTTGCCGTTGATCTTGCCATTGTTCTTATCGGTGGCCGGGGTGACGGCCTGCTTCTGGACGTGCACCGTGCGGGTGAAGGTCGTGGTCTTGCCACGGGAGTTGGTCACGGAGTAGACCAGCTTGTAGTCGCCGACCTTATTGGCGTCCACGGTGCCCTCGACCTTGATCTTGTCGGTCAGATCGCCGTCGATGTCGTCGGTGGCGGAGACGCCCGCCATCGGATCGAACTTGGAACCGACGGTGATGGTCGTCGACTCGTTCACACCGCTAATCACGGGAACGACGTCGTCGGCGGAGGCGACCTTGAGCACGGTGGCGGACAGTGCGCCAGCGGTGTATGCGGAGCCCTTGCGGACGGTGACGCTCTTGACATCATCGTCGCCGTACACGGTGCCGTTTGCGGCGAGCACCTCGTACTTGCCGGCCTCGACGCCATCGATGGCGGCGGCATCGTTGTTGGCGTTGAAGATCACCACGTAGGTGCCGCTGGAGTCCTTCGCCTGATAGGCCACGACACCGTTGGCGGACTTGAGCATGGTCACGCTGGCGTTGATGTCGCTGTAGCTGGTCTGGCGGAGGGCAGCGATCCTGTTGCGCAGCTTGATCAGGCCCCTGACGTAGTCGACGGAGCCGGAGTACTGCGTGGTGCGATCCCAGTCGATGGCGTTCACCTCGTCACCGGCGTTATAGCTGTCGCCGTTGCCGCCCTTGGTGCGCAGAAACTCCTGGCCCAGCTGGATGGCCGGGATGCCTTCGGACAGGTAGACCACGGAATCGGCGAGCTTGGCGCGCGCCTCGGTGGTGGCCTCGTCATCCGTGGGCACGGACTTCCTGAGCTTGTCGTACAGGGTCATGTTGTCGTGGATCTCGGCGTAGTTCACCACCTGACCGGCATCCGCGTAGTGGTCCTGCGCATTGCCGTTCCAGCAGGTGGTGATGGCGTCGGCGTCGTACTGGCAGCCGAGCACGTTGTGGGCGATGAGGCTTTCCTGATCGGCCTTGCCGGAGACGAAACCGGTGTCGGTGTCGGAGAACACGGAACCCTTGAGGCCGTCGCGGATCGAGTCGTTGAAGAACGCGATGCCGTTGTTGGTGCCGTCCGAAGCGACCTGGTAGGCGTTTGGCTGGATGGTCATCTCGCTCTTGTCCATCGTGGAGTTCATGTCCCAGCCTTCGCCGAGCACGATGATGGACGGATCGATCTTGTCGAGGGCAGCACGAACCTCCTGCATCGTCTTGGTGTCGATCAGACCCATGAGGTCGAATCGGAAGCCGTCGATATTGTAGTTCTTCGCCCAGTAGGTCACCGAGTCGACGATGTACTTGCGCATCATCGCACGTTCGGAGGCGGTGTCGTTGCCGCAACCGGAGTCGTTGACGAGCGAACCGTTGTCGTCATAGCGGAAGTAGTAGCCCGGGACCGTCTTGTTGAACGAATGGTTCGCGGCATTGTGGACGTGGTTGTACACCACATCCATGATGACGCGGATGTTGTTCTTGTGCAGGCCCTTGACCATCTGCTTCATTTCGGTGACGCGGGAGCTCGGGTTGCTCGGATCGGAGGAGTACGAGCCTTCCGGCACGTTGTAGTTCTCCGGGTCGTAGCCCCAGTTCTGCGCGCCATCGGCGTTGTAGCTCAGGTCGCCGGTCTCGTTGACGGAACCGTAATCGTACATCGGCATGATCTGCACGTGGGTGACGCCCAGCGACTTGAGATAGTCGAGGCCGGAGGTCGCGCCCTTGGCGGTCTTCGTGCCGGATTCGACCACGCCCAGGTACTTGCCCTGCTTGTCGGCGGAGATGCCGGAGGCCGGGTTGATGGAGAAGTCGCGGATGTTCATCTCGGCGATGGAGGCGTCGGTGGTCTTGCCGAAGGCCGGCATGCGCTTGCCCGCCTTGCCCATGGCCTTCTTGGAGAGCACTACGGAGCGCTCGCCGTTGGCGACGGCCGCGGTGGCGTACGGATCGGCGGAGGTGTTCACCGTGCCGTCGGCGAAGGTGAGCCTGTAGGAGTACGCGGTGCCGGAGGCAAGCTTCTTCACCGTGGCGCTCCACACGCCCTTGCTTTCGCTTGCCATGTCGATGGTCTGATCGATCTCGGCATTCGGGTCGGCGGACTTGTAGGTGATGAGCTCGACCTTGGCGGCGGTCGGCGCCCACACCTTGAAGCCGGTCTGCTTCTTGGTGAAGGTCGCGCCCAGATCCTCGCCGCTGTAGGCGTACTTCTTGTCGAAGGCGTCGGTGCGGACCACCGAACCGGCGATGGCGTTCTGGGAGCCGAAGCCCTTGATCTCGACGGTGTACTTGCCGCGAACGTCCAGATCCTTGTCGGCGGTGATGATCACCTTGGTGCCGTCGGCCTTGAGACTCTTGACATCGACGGCTTTGCCGTCGGCGTCCGTGACGGTGACCTTGCCTTTCAGGTCATCCGTGGAGACCTTCTTGGAAAGCTTGGCGGACAGCTGGTTGGTGCCGGAGATCTCGGAGGACTTCATGGTCGCGCCGAGGGACGGGCGGGAGGTATACACCGTGGCGTCGCCGCCGAGCAGCCACACTTCGGCGGAGGCGTTGCCGTCGGCGTCGAACACGAGCGCGTTGGACGGGATCCTGTGATCGGCGTCGTCCGGGTCCTTGGCCTTCCACGCGTCCTTACCGTAACGGCGCAGCATGCCGATATCGGAAGCGCCGTCGTTGTTGTAGTAGGTGTAGTTGGTGAAGGAGTACTCCGCGATCTCGCCCCAATCGTCATGGGTGGTGAAGGTAGCGGCACCGCCGTTCCAATTGGATGCCCAGGTCCAGATATCCCACTGCGGCACAGTGGTGCTGGTGTCCTCGGCGTTGTAGTACAGGCCGTCGTCTCGGTTGTAGTGCACCTTCACCTTGACGGTGTTGGCCTTGCAGGCGTAATCGGCCGGTGCCGAATCAAGCGTCTCGACAGTGGTCGCCTCGCCCTGGTCCGGGTACTTGGTGCCGTCGATCCACACCTCGGCGGTGCCGTCGGCGCTCACGGTGGCGCTACGGTCGGCGCCGTACTTGTTCCAATCGCTGGTGGTGACGAGGAAGCCGAACTTGTCGTACTTGCCGTCGAAATTGAGCACGGCGACCTTGCCCCAGCAGTCAGTGCCGGTGAAGGCGTGGTGCTTGGCGTCCATGTTGCCGCCGTTCACATCGGTGCCCCACACGTACACGCCGCGGTTGTCCGAAGCGCTGGATGGCTTGTAGTGCACGACGAGACGGGTCTTGGCGCCGATGGATTCGGGGTTGCCGACGGTTGCGGCCTGCTCGCTCACGCCAACGTGGGTGATGCCGACGTTGGCATGGTAGTTGCTGCCGTCCTTCGGGTTCTCCCAACCATCGGTGTCCTTGTCGTGGAACACGAAGTCGATCGCCTTGCCCTTGGTGTTGATGGTGGCGGTGTAGTAACCCTGCGCGTCGAGGGTCATGTCGGCTTCCGGCTGCTCCCAATCGTTGCCGAGGCCGTAATGGACCTTCGGGGTCTTCCACTCAGAGTTGGCGGGCTTGTAGTAGATGGTGACGCTTCTGTCGTCGGGCAGGGCGTCATCCTCCTCCTGGCTCACGTCGGGATCGGACGGATCGGTGGCGGCGGAGGCTGCGGGGTGCGAGGCCTTGGTAGCACCGGCATACAGGGCGATGGCGGAGTGCGCCGGCACCGTGGTCTCGACCTTGCCACCCTTGACGGTCACGGTCTTGGAGCAGTCCATGGTGGCGTACACGTTGCAGTATTCGCCGTCGGCGAGGGATGTCGTGTAGGAGGCGTCCTTGTCCTTCTTGCCGTTGTTGATGGCGATGAAGCCCTTGGCTCCGCGGGAGAAGGCGATGTTGTCGCCGCCGTCATCCTGCCAATCGGCGACCTTGGTGCCGTTGACATAGTTGCGGAAGGCGATCATGCCGCGGGTGGAGGTCCAGCGCTGCTCGCAGTTCCAATCGGAATCGTTGGTGGAGCATGCCTTGTCCATATCCACGTCGGGCACGGAGGTCGCGGTCGCTCCGGGTGCACCGTTGTCGTTGACGTCCCACTTGTAGTCGGAGAGCAGGCGCGGGGTGCCGTAGTCGTAGGCCAGCATGAACGCGTTGGCCAGCTGGTACTTGGCGCCGTCCTTGTAGGTCAGCGCACCCTCGTTGCGGGCGGTGTCCCAGTTGGTGACGAACACGTTGGCGTCCTCGGAGGACAGATCCTTGCTCAGGCGATCGCTCAGCCCCTTGAGGTTGGCGATCTTGTCCTTGAAGGTCTGGTTCATCTCGGATTTGAAGCCGAATTCGGTCACGGTGCCGTTCTGCACGTAATTGCTCGGCTGGATGCCCGCGGCCTCGGAGGCGTTGCCGATGACCTCCTGAATCCAGTAGATGTCGTTGGCGTTCTTGCCGATTTTCTTGGCGAACTTCTCCTTGATGGCCTTCACGCTGCCAGTGTGGATGTGCTTGACGGCATCCATGCGGAAGCCGCGCACGCCGGCGTTCCACAGCGAGGCTAGGTAGTCGGACTGGATGTCCTGCACCTTCTCGCTTTCGGAGTTGAAATCCCACATGGAGCTCAGGCGGCATTCCTGAACTTCCTTCTGATTGGTGTAGTCGGAGATGTTCTTGGTGCAGCTGTGGAAGTCGGCGGCGGTGATGCCGTCCGGGTACTGCTTGGTGGCGAAGCCCGGGTAGCTGCCGGTGGAGCCGTTGTATTCGCTGCCGGCCACGCCCTTCTGGTCTCCGGCGGCCACGTCGGCGCCGGTGGTCTGGTTGAGCACCACGTCGGCGATGATGCCCACGCCTGCCGCGGAGCACTGCTGAACCATGTTCTTGAATTCGGCTTCCGTGCCCAGCTTGGAGTCGAGCTTGTAGCTCACAGGCTGGTAGCTGGTCCACCACTGCGTGCCTTGGATGGATTCCTGCGGAGGCGAGACCTCCACATAGGCCACACCTTCCGGACCATAGGTGTTGGTGCATTCCTTGGCGATCGTGTTCCACGTCTGCTGGAACGCAATCACCTGGACATCTTTCTGTTGATTGGCCTGCGTTTTGGATTGCGCCTGGGCCACGATCGGTGCCGCGACCAACGAAGCGCACGCCATGGCCGCGGTGACGCCCATCGCCACCACACGGCCTAATGGACGGTTCGTCTGAACGACCATCGTTCTCCGTTCTCATCTGTGAGGCCGGTTCAAGCGCCCATGGCAGGCGCCGCGACCGGCAACGTATGCGCCATGGACATCCGCATCCACGCGGATGATTCAGAATCCACTCGACGATGAATATGCATACGTTTACACTCTGAATCAGAGTTAATTGTATGTCAATGGCTGCGCGTGGCAATGAAACAGCGTGACCCTCTGCTGCACATGCACTTCATATATGCCGAAGTGCAACCTGTTGCTGCAATCAAAATTTTTTTCTGCAAGTCAAGCAGAAAACATTCAGAAATAGCTGCAAAAAACAGCAAACGATTGCAATCATTGTCTCACGGTATACGGTGTCGCGGCGATATGGAAGGCCACTGCACTACCGGCAGGAACCGTCAGTGTGGCATCCCCGTCGAAACGCACATGCACGCTGCCGGAACAGTCGGCGGAAGCGTAGACATCGCAATACTCCCCTGCCGGCAAAGCCGTGTGGTACGTCACAGTACGTGTGCGCACGGAATTGTTGATGGCGATGAAGGCACGTCCCCCTCGACCGAAGGCGATCATGTTGTCGCCGTCATCCTGCCAATCGGAGAGCGGCGCGTCGCCTGCGACATTATGCCAGCCGACCATACCGTGCACGTCAGGCCAGCGTTCGGTGCAGCTCCAGCCGGAGTCTTTGGAGCAGTCAATATCGGGCACGCTGGTCGCAGTGGCGCCTGAAGCTCCCGAGTCGGTGTCATGGAATTCGTATCCGGAGAACACGTTGGGGGCGCCATACGGGTAGGCCAGCATGAACGCGTTCGCTAGCCGGTAGGCGTCGCCGTCCTTGTAGGTGAGCGTCATGTTGTTGCGTTCGGTATCCCAATTCGTCACGAATACGCTGGCCTTGCCACTGTCGGTGATGTTCTGCGGAATGTCTTTGATCGACAGGCTTCCGCCTGCCAGCGAGTTGGAGAACAGGGACTTAAGCCGATATGCGTACTGGAATTCGTTCACCTGGCCGGTTTTGAGATAGTTCCTCGGTTGGATTTCGGCGGCTTCCGCATTGTCGCCAATCACTTCCTGCGTCCACCAGATGTCGTTCATGGAACGTCCGGATTTCTTCGCAACGAGTTTCTTGATGGCCAGCACGTCTTCCGGAGGCATGTGTTTGACGGCATCCACGCGGAATCCGGCGACGCCGTAGTCGAGAAGCTTCACAAAATAGTCAGACAGCACGTCGCGCACGTGCGGGCTTGATGTATCAAGGTCCTGCAAACCCGATACCTGGCAGTTCCACACGCTTTCGGCGTCGCGGTACGTCCAGATAGAACAGGGGGCATGGAAGTCCGATGGCGTGTATCCGGCTTCAGGGAAATAGCCTTTATTGTCGTAGGGGCTTCCGGCGGTGCCGGTCCCTTGTGTTTTGTCGACGCCGGTGGTGTGGTTGATGACCGTATCCGCGATCACGCCGACGCCCGCGGCCTTGCATTGCCGGACCATGTTCTTAAATTCAGCTTCGGTGCCTTCTTTGGAGTCAAGTTTGTAGCTTACCGGCTGATAGCTCGTCCACCACTGCGTGCCTTGGATGCTTTCCTGCGGCGGCGAGACCTGTACGTAGCCGACGCCTTCGGGTCCCAGCACTTCGCCGCATTCGCGGGCGACGGATTTCCAATTGGCTTGGAACATGGTCACGATCACGTCGCTGCGGTATCGCGCGGGATTGAAACGTTCCCCGCCGCCTTCACGTGTCGGCACGTGAAGCGTGGCGACTGAGACACCGACCGATACCGCGACGCATACGACCGCCGTAATGACACGTGTGATTCTTCTTGCGATTGCGCCCATAGTCATCGACCTCTTCGTCACTTCGCCATGCTCCCGGTTTGCATACATTTGCAATATCACTGTATACCAATCCGGGGAGACCGGGATATGCGTCGTCCTCATTGGCACGAAAAAGCCGGATGCCTTAAAGACAGGCATCCGGCTGAATCCATGACGGAATGTCGATGTCAGCGTTCTTCCAACAAGTGCGCAACCGCTTCGATTGCCAGCTTGTAGCCATAGAATCCCATGCCGGTGATGGTACCGGTGGCCACCGGAGAGATCACGGAACGCTTGCGGAACTCGTCGCGTGCGGACGGGTTGGAGATATGCACCTCCATAAGCGGCAGTCCCTCGTCGATCACCATGTGCGCGGCGTCCGCCAAACCATAGGAGTAATGCGTGAAAGCCGCCGGATTCATCACGATCGGCGTTTTCTCGTCCGCGGCCTGATGCATCCAATGAATCATCTCGGCCTCGTCGTCGCTTTGACGCACCTCCACGTCAAGCCCCAGTTCATGACCCCATTCGGTGCACAGTTTGCGCAGGGTCTCAAGATCCTGCTTGCCGTATACGTCAGGCTGGCGCACTCCGAGACGGCCGAGGTTCGGTCCGTTGACAACCACTACTTTGGTCATATTGCTTCCTTTTGTGTTCGTTCTTGCGATTGCGTCCTACCGCTGGATGCGTCGGAACGCCTCCTCGACGGCGTCCGCCGGCGGATCCTCGAGGTGGATGGGATGGCCGAGCGAGCCGAGTATGACGAAACGCAGTTTGTTGCCGCGGGCCTTCTTGTCTCGGTGCATGAGCGCCAGCACATCATCCCAGCTGCCATTGTTCCATGATGTCGGCAGGCCGAGCGAGCCGAGCAGCGAACGATGGTAGTCGACCAGATCCTGGTCGATGTAGCCGAGCAGATGGGACAGTTCGGCCGCATAGACGCAACCGACCGCAACGGCGTTGCCGTGCCTCCAGCGGAAGTGTTCGAGTTTTTCGATGGCATGGCCAAGCGTATGTCCGTAGTTGAGGAATTCACGCAATCCGGCTTCTTTGAGGTCGGCGGACACATGGTACGCCTTCACCGTCACGGTACGTTCGATGAGTTCGGCGACCACATCCTTCAGATCGGAGTCAAGGAACGTCGAACCGTCGAACGAGCGCAGCTCGTCGGCATGGTCTTCAAGCATGCGCAGAATCTCCGGATCCATGATGAAACCGGATTTCGCCACTTCGCCCAGACCTTCGATGAAGATGTCGTTCGGCAACGAGGCAAGTGCTCCCATGTCGGCGAGCACGCCGGCCGGCGTATAGAACGAGCCGACGAGGTTCTTGCCTTGTGGAGTGTTGATGCCGGTTTTGCCGCCGGTGGAGGCGTCGACCATGGCCAGCAGCGAGGTCGGGCAGTTGACGTAGCGGATGCCACGCATCCATGTGGCGGCCACGAAACCGGCCAGATCGGTGGCTGCGCCACCGCCGAGACCGACAATCGCATCAGAACGGGTGAAGCCTTCCTCCCCCAGACGCTGCCAGATGCCGTTGGCCACTTCGATGGTCTTGCCGGCTTCAGCATCGGGAATGACGATGTCGTGCACGTCATAACCGGACTGGCGCAACAGCGTGCGCGCGCGGTCGGAATGCCGTTGCACCGCCTGGGTGTGAATCAATGCCACTTTGGCAGGCTTGTCCCCCAGCACCTGCGCAAGCTGGCTCATCACACCTTCGCCTATGCACACATCGTATGGTTCGATGGTGGATCCGGTGACGTGGACGATACGTTGATCGATCATTTCCATCAGCTTTCTCGCGGCCACTTGCGGGGTTTGTCCGTGGGTGCGCACCTGCACATTGGCCACGCGTCTGAACACCGGGTCGCGTTCCTTGTACAACTTCTTCCAACGCTCGTTGGCGTCGCCGTTGAGCATCGGACGGCCGCCGCCGCGATTGGCGCGTTCCATGGCTTCCTTCGGATCGGCCATCAAATACACGACCTTGCCGCCGTCGGCGATGTATTCGGCGAGCCCCTGCTGGATGGACGGGGTCATTGGAGCGCCCCCGCCCAAGGAGAAGATGCCGTCGAAATCCTCCAGCATGTCAAGCACAACGTCGCTTTCCAGCTTACGGAACTCCGGTTCGCCGTACCTTTCGAAATATTCGGGAATCTTCATTCCCGCATCATGTTCGATCTCGTTGTCGGCGTCGGCGAACGGCAGTTGCATCATCTGCGCCGCTTCCTTGCCGACGCGGGTCTTGCCCGCGCCCATCATGCCGATGATGACGGCGACGGGTCTACGCATTCCAGCCATCGAATCGGTCACCTCATGTGCTCCGGCCAGGACGCCACATAGGATTCGGCGTTGCGCTTGGTTTCGGCCACGCTGTCGCCGCCGAACTTCTCCAGCACGTATTGAGCGATGGTGAGGCGCACCATCGCCTCGGCCACGACGGCCGCCGCGGGAACGGCGGTGTTGTCGGAACGCTGGTTGATGGCCTGGGCCGCCTCGCCGGTGGTGACGTCGACGGTGCGAAGCGCCTTTGGAATGGATGGAATCGGCTTCATCGCGGCACGCACCACAATCGGCTGGCCGTTGGACATGCCGCCTTCGATTCCGCCCGCACGATTGCTCAGACGTGTGATGCGGCCATCGTCGCCAACCACCATTTCGTCGTGCGCCTGGGAGCCGGGACGCATCGCCTCAAGGAAACCGTCCCCGATCTCCACGCCCTTGATGGCCTGGACGCCCATGACGGCACTGGCCAATGCCGCGTCCAGCCTGCGGTCCGATTCAACGTACGTGCCGATTCCAGCCGGAACGCCGTATACCACGACCTCGATCACGCCGCCTAAGGTATCGGCGTTCTCCTTGGCCTCGTCGATGCGTGCGATCATCTGCTGTTCGGCCGTCTTATCCAATGTGCGCACCGGCGAAGCGTCCAATGCTTCGAGGTCCTCAGGCTTCGGCAGCACCGCATTCTGCGGGTCGGTGATGCCAGCACCACCGATTGACAGCACATGGGAGACGGTACGTATGCCCAACGTCTGTTCAAGGAACTGCTTGGCGACCTCACCTAAGGCCACACGCGACGCGGTCTCACGTGCGCTGGAACGTTCCAGCACTGGACGGGCGTCGTCGAAACCGTACTTGCGCATGCCAGTCAGATCGGCATGCCCCGGACGGGGACGGGATAGCGGCGCGTTGCGGCCTTCGCGCGGAATGTCATGGTCAAGCGGATCGGCGCTCATCACCTCGGTCCATTTCGGCCATTCGGTATTGGCGATCTCGATGGCGACGGGAGAGCCGATGGTCTCGCCGAAACGCACACCGGTGAGCATGCGGACCTTGTCCTGTTCGAATTTCATGCGCGCACCACGGCCATATCCGAGACGTCGGCGTGCCAATGCGCCGACGATATCCTCAGTAGTGACGTGGATGCCCGCAGGCAGCCCCTCGATCATGGCGACAAGCGCTTCGCCGTGCGATTCACCTGCTGTCTGCCAGCGCAACATGCCAACACTCCTTTTCTGCCAAATACGATTCGTGGACTATCTTAACGGTATGTGGTACATGATTTGCCTGCCGAGTCTGCTCTGTGGAATGGCCGTCAGCGTTGAGGATATCCGGGCACGACGCATTCCACGCATGTGGATCGCCGTAGGGTGTTTGGCGCAGGTCATTGTGGACATCACGTATGCGTTGTCCGTTAATTCACTGTTTCTGGCATTGCAGGCTCTGTTGTTCGCCGCGTTATCCGCCGTGCTGCAATGTGCGCTTGCGCTCATCAAGCCAGGGGCTTTGGGATTCGGCGACGTCACCACGACGTTGCTTATCGGCTTGGCCGTAGGCATGTTCGGCCTGTTTCCAGTGGTGTTCTGGTGGTTTGCGATTAGTGTGCTGGGGCTGCTGTGGCTTGCGATTTGGACACGGTTCGACCCGCAGAAGCATACGCGATTCGCCGGTAAGACGCCGTTCGCCCCGACCATTGTCGTGGCCGGGGCGATAAGCATCGCGATGCACGCGTTGTGTTAATGCGTGATACCGTCAGTTGGCATTCGCATTGTTGCTTTTGTATTCGTCGCGAATCTTCCAGAATTCGTCTTCGGTTTCCACGAACTTCGTCTCGCCGGTCTTGAGGTTGGTGGTGACGAAGTACAGCCATTTGCCTTCCGGAGGATTCATCGCGGCTTGGATAGCGGAATCGCCGGGATTGCTGATCGGCGTCGGAGGAAGTCCTTTGTTCACGCGAGTGTTGTACGGGTTGCTTCCATCCTCAAGCTGCTCGTCTGTCAGCTTGCTGCCTGTGGTGTTGAACCCGTAGGCAACGGTGCTGTCCATGCCCAACGGCATGTCCTGGTCGATTCTGTTCAGGATGACCCTCGCCACCTTACCGTAATCGTCAGGATTGCATGCCTCGGATTCGGCGATGGACGCGATGTTCATGATACGTTCGCGTTCGCTTCCATCTGGCACGCCCAATGTGTCCAGTTTGTTGACGCGTGCCGTGACCATTTCCTTGAGGATGTCCTTGGCGGACTTGTCCTGGACGCTGTAGGATCCGGGCTCAAAGCCATCCTTCGAATTTGCCACCCGCTTCATCTGGCAGAATGCCCGCGCCGCCACCGTCGATGACCGCTTGGAATTCGGACACGTCCTTGCCTGACATCTTGGCCGCGTTGGCGATGACATCGGACACCCGTTCGCCGGCCTTGACTTCGGCGAAACCGCCGGCCTTGCTTTGGTCGGACAGGATCTTGACGACATCGGCCGCTTTCATATGCGTCTTCAACGCGTACGAACCCGGGTAAAGCGTCGCGCCGGCGGCCGCGACTGCGGAGGTGAACGCCGATTCGGATTTGACGATGTCCGCCTTGACCAGATTTCGTGCGATTTCGGCTGCGCCTTGTCCGGTTTCCACGGTGAACGTCGTGTCTTTGTCTCCCGAACCGGTGTAATCCTCAATCTGGATTTGCGAGCCGTTGGCGTTCATTTGCCTGAGATGTTTAACCATGCGCACACCGAAAAAGCCGCCGACGACGACAAGAATGACAACGACGGCAGCCGCGATGATTGTGACATAGCGACGACGACGTTGTTGCTCACGTCGTTTACGCATGTCGCGTCGCGATTTCGGCGGTTGCGGCGGCAACGCGGCATCGAATGACGAGCCCGCTGACGTATCATCGACCCACTGCGCGTTATCGGAGAAAAAATCGTTCAGATTATCGGTCAAAGGTCTCTCTCCCCTTACTCTCTGCTTCGGTCGAGCGCCGTCTGCAAAATCACCACCGCAGATTGCTGGTCGACCATCGGACGGTGCTTGCGTCCGCCGATGCGCGCATCGAACAACTGATGATGTGCGGTCACTGTCGTCAGACGCTCATCCACCAATTCAATGGTGGGAACCCGCGTCACCGAATATGATTCATCCTCCACGGCCGCATGCAGTCGTTTTTCAAGATTGACGGACCAGCGTCTCGCTTTTTTGGCGCTTTTCCCCTCTTCGCCGTTCAGCAGCAACGGCAGGCCAATCACCACATGGTCCACCGACTCGTCCCCAATGACGTCGATGACTTCATCCAACGCGCGGAAAGAATCCCCATACACTTGAATATTGCCTATGGGATGTGCGAGGGTGAGCTCGGGATCGGACAACGCAAGTCCGACCCGAGCATCACCCAGATCGATACCAAGCCAAACCATGCTTGGAGAATCAGCCCTTCAGAGCCTGGCCGGCCAATGCCTCAAGTGCCTCGTCGATCTTGGTGGCGTCCGCGCCGCCACCCTGTGCGAAGTCCGGCTTGCCGCCGCCACCACCGCCAAGAACCTTGGAAGCGCCACGGACCAGATCACCAGCCTTGATGCCTTGCTTGCGTGCCGCTTCGTTGGTTGCCACGGCGACCATGGGCTTGCCGTCCTCGTTCATGCCGGCAAGAGCCACCACGACCGGAGCATCTTCGCCGAGCTGGCCGCGCACGTCGAGCACGGTCTTGCGAAGCGCGTCGAAGGAGCCGAAATGTCCAACGTTCTTCTTGGCGACCTTGACCGGAGCCGAGGAAGCTTTGGCCTCAGCCACCAGCGTTGGCACAGAGGCCGCAAGCTGGGACTCGTACATTGCGGCAAGACGACGGTCGGATTCCTTGAGCTTGGCAAGCAGCATGTTCACACGCTCGGCGAGTTCGTCGGGACGGGCGTTGACCATGTCGGAAAGCTGGGAAACCAGCGCGTGCTCGCGGGCGTTGAACTCATACGCGCCCTGGCCGACGACCGCGTCCACGCGGCGCACGCCGGAACCGATAGACGCCTCGGACATGATGTTGATGGCGCCGATCTTGCCGACGTGGTCGATATGGGTGCCACCGCAGAGCTCGCGGCTCCAGCCGTCCTCGCCGATGGACACCACACGCACGATGTCGCCGTACTTCTCGCCGAACAGATGCATGGCGCCAAGAGCGATGGCGTCATCGAACTTCATTTCCTGAGTGGTGACGGCAAGGTTCTCACGAAGCTTCTCGTTGACGCGGGCTTCGACGGCGTTCATGGCGTCCTTGCTGGGGGCGCTGGACCATTGGAAATCGAAGCGCAGACGGTTCGGAGCGTCTTCGGAGCCACGCTGGGTGGCCTGCGGACCAAGTTCCTCACGCAGCGCCTTGTGCACCATGTGGGTGGCGGTGTGGGAACGTGCAATGGCTCCACGGCGCTCGAGATCGATGTTCGCGTTGACTTCGGCGCCCACAACCAGCGTGCCTTCGGTCAGACGGCACTGGTGGACGATAAGGTCCTTGATCGGCTTCTGCACGTCGTCGACCTCAAGCACCGCGCCATCGTCGGACAGAATCTCGCCCTGATCGGCGAGCTGGCCGCCGGCCTGCGCGTAGAACGGCGTGCGGTCGAGGATGACCTCGATGTTGGCCGGGCCGGTGACGGCGGGAACGGAACCCTTGCCCTCCTGCATGATGCCCAGAACCTTGGCACGTGCGGACATGTCGGTGTAGCCAAGGAAGTCGATCGGCTGGAGCAGGGTCTTCTTGAAGTCGTCATAGACGGACAAATCCACGTTGTGGCGCTTCTTCAGCGCGTCCGCACGGGCACGGCTCTTCTGTTCGGCCATCAGCTCGCGGAACTTGGCTTCATCCACCTTCACGCCCTGGTCGGCGGCCATTTCGAGCGTGATTTCAATCGGGAAGCCGTAAGTGTCATGCAGCTTGAAGGCATCCTCGCCGGACACGAGATCCGAGCCGCCCTGCTTGGCCTTCGTCACGGCCATGTCGAAGATCTCGGTGCCGGATTCGAGCGTGCGGCGGAACGCGTCCTCCTCACCGTAGGCGGCTTCGGACACGTCGTGGAAGGTGTCGTTAAGCTCCGGATAGCTCGGTTCCATCGCGGCCTTGGAGGTCGGCAGCAAGGTCGGCATGACCGGCTCTGTCACGCCGAGCTCGCGCATGGCCTTGACGGTTCGACGCAGCAGGCGGCGCAGCACATAGCCACGGCCGTTGTTGGACGGACGGACGCCGTCGGACATGATCATCAGCGCGGAACGCACGTGGTCGGCCACGATACGGAAACGCACGTCCATGGCCTCGTCATCGCCGTAGGTGCGGCCGGAAAGCTTCTGCGCGGCTTCGATGACCGGGAAGACCTCGTCGGTCTCATAGATGTTCTGCTTGCCCTGCATCAGATAGGCGAGACGTTCCAGACCGGCGCCGGTATCGATGTTCTTGTTCTCAAGCTCGCCGACGATATGCAGGTCGGTCTTGGACTTGACGTTGTCGACCTCGTAGTTTTCGAACACGAGATCCCAAATCTCAATGTAACGGTTCTCGTCGGCGATCGGGCCGCCTTCGACACCGTACTTTGGACCACGGTCTACATAGATTTCGGAGCACGGACCGCCAGGGCCAGGGCCACCGGTGGTCCAGAAGTTATCTTCCATACCCATGATCTGGATATGTTCAGGATCGACGCCTTCGTTCTTCCACATCGAGCGGGCTTCCTCGTCGTCGGTGAAAGTGGTCATCCACAGTTTCTCCGGATCGAAGCCGTAGCCGCCCTTATCCTGCGGGGTGGTCAGCAGCTCATACGCATAGTGGATGGCCTCCTCCTTGAAGTAATCGCCGAAGGAGAAGTTGCCAAGCATCTGGAAGAACGTGCCGTGACGGGTGGTCTTGCCGACCTCGTCGATGTCCAGAGTACGCACGCACTTCTGGTTGGAAGCCATGCGGTGCTTCGGCGGGGTCTGCTCACCCATGAGGTACGGGATGAACGGAACCATGCCAGCGATGGTGAACAGAGTGGTCGGATTCGGAGAAATCAACGATGCCGAAGGAACGACAAGATGATCGTGCTGTTCGAAATAGTCAAGAAAGCGCTTCGCGATTTCAGAAGTGCGCATGTGGATTTGAGCTCCTTTGTTGTTGGAGGCCTGATGCCTTCCAAACGTGTGATTGGTTGCTTGAGCGTATCTGTCGGGCGGAAAACGACTACTCGTTCCGCGCCGCATATTTGCTGTTAAGTTCAGCCTCGCGGGCTCGACGCGTGGCATTGAACTCATTGACCAGACCTTCAAGCGTGCGCATGGTCACATGGTCCTGGTCGGGACCAAGCAGGAATTGGCGGGCGGTGTCCGGTGTGTTGGCTTTAACGTATGCCTGCGCTTTTGTGACAGCGACGACACCGATGCCCACGCCGATGGAGACCCAGAAAAGACGCTTGAACATCACTCCCCCTTATTGCCTGCCGCGTGATTGACGTCTCTCTTAGCCAAGAAAGACTGCACAGTGGACTTCAACGCATAGGTGGCGGACGCAACCTTGATGACGGGCTTGCCCAAGAACGATCCATATAGATCAGTCAGCGCGCCGACATTATTGGCCGTGGTGGACGCCGCGGCGGAGATCTTGTTGACATCCTCCAGGGACTTGTTCACCTGCTGCACCGTGGTCACGCTCTCGTCAAGCGCCGGAATCGCATGGTCTCCGGTGTCTTTGACGGTCTGCGCGATCTGGTCGAACAATTTGCCGAGACGGATCAGCGGGTAGATCATGAAACCGGCAAGCACCGCGAATGCAATTGCCGCAATCAGACCGGCGATCTCTCCAACACCCATCTTGTACCTCTTTTCAGCTCCACGGTTGCCCGCGAACACAATACCCGCATAAGACTAGTAAAAAGCCACGACTGTGGCAAATACGTTCACTGGTTGTACGAGACCACACTCACCGCGCGGTCCATGGGTTCGTTCGTGTCAAAATCAAGGCAGGTCACCGAACCGTTGGCCGGACGTTCGCTCAAATCGTATCCTTCCGGGGCGAATCGGTGCATAAGGCTCAACAATGTATTGCCGTGGGAGATCTGCAGCACGTGGTCGCCGTCCTTAAGCCGAGGGTTGTCCGCAATCAAAGCGAAGCCGTCCTCCACACGATGCCAATACTCGTTATCGGATTCGGCGTCATGGAACGGATCGGCTTCTTTGAGAAAGTCGCGGGTGGCGGCAAGCCCGTATTTGCGGACGATGTCGTTGTAGTTCTTCGCACCATGGGGACCACCGGCAGCGGTCCATGCGACGGACATGTCCTGTCCCTCGAAATAACCGTAGAACTGCTCACGGAAATGCATGTCGCTGACCAGTGACGGACGAACGTGTCCTGCGGCTTCGTTCGCATCGAGGATCCGTTGTGCCGTCACCTGGGCGCGTGTGGTGTCGGAGCAGTATGCCGCGGCGAACTCAATGTCCCGGAGTTTGGCGGCGGCCTTGTCCGCATCGGCAAGTCCCGCATCGGTCAACGGGGAATTCGACCATCCCTGGAGTCTGTTATATCGGTTGAAGAACGTCTGTCCGTGACGGACCAGATGAAGATGAAGCAACATGGTTTCCATGGTACCTGTGGAATCAGCCAAACGACATGCCGCCGGAAACGCCATAAAAAAAACGAGAAGCCTCGCAACCGTAACGGCTGCGAGGCTTTCGCTGTATGTCCTTAAACTGTATGTTCTTACAGTATGGTGATCCAGATCAGCGGGCGTAGAATTCGACCACGTACTGGATGTTGACCTGCACCGGGATCTCCTCGGCTTCAGGCTTGCGGGTCAGGGTGGCCTTCAGGGAAGGCAGGTTGACGTCCAGGTAGCCCGGAACCGCCGGCAGCACATCGCGGTGCACACCTTCGGCAGCGGCCTGGAACGGAACCATGGTCTGGCTCTTGGCCTTGACCTGGATGGTCTGGCCCGGCTTGACGCGGTAGGACGGACGATCGACGATGTTGCCATCGACGAGGATGTGGCGATGGACCACGAACTGGCGAGCCTGGGCGGTGGTGCGGGCGAAGCCTGCACGCAGGACCAGAGCGTCGAGACGGGTCTCAAGATCGGTCAGCATGGCGTTGCCGGTCTGGCCGGCGGTGTGGGTGCCCTTCTCGTAAGCGGCGCGGAGCTGCTTCTCGGAGATGCCGTACTGGGCGCGAAGACGCTGCTTCTCGCGCAGACGCACTGCGTAATCGGATTCAGTGCGGCGACGGGTGCGGCCGTGCTCGCCAGGAGCATACGGACGCTTTTCGAAGATGCGCTGAGCCTTAGGGGTCAGAGCGATGCCGAGGGCGCGGGAAAGACGCACCTGACGGCGGGAACGCTGAACGTTCGTCATTGGTTTAATCCTTTGTTTGTTCTGTCGTTGTCTGAACGGAACGTATGCCGAAGTCCGGCATACGCTGAGCCAGCCTCTCCAGTGCTTCTTCGCGCAATGCGCGAACGGCTTGACCCGCAATGCAGAACACCACGGATGGCCGCCGACCCACTGATGGGCTAAGACTCCAGACGGCATACGTCCTTCCGGGCGCACACCAATCGCTAATCATACACATGGGGGACGGACGAGATGCTCCGATTCACCTATATCGGCATGTCTTAAAAACGTCAGGCCCGAGTAAGCACTCCCCTATCCATACGATAGGTATGGTCCACATAAGCAAGCGCGTCCGGATCATGGGTAACCATAAGCACCGAGGTACCGTCATCCGCTACTTGCCGCAGCAGCCGCATGACGATTGCGGTGCTTTCGGCATCCAGATCTCCTGTCGGTTCATCGGCGATCAGCAGTTTCGGCTTGTTCATCAACGCTCGGGCGATGGAGACGCGGCGCATCTCGCCACCAGAGAGCTCCTTCGGATAGCATGTCGCAAGCTCGCCTACAAGCAGTTGATCCAACAGATGTTGCGCGCGTTGCGTCAAATGGTCGGGCTGAGATGAAGAAGCCGTCTGCGTCGAAGCTGGTTGGACGACGTCGGGAAGGCCATCGACCACGACGGAAGACGCCGTCTGTTCCTGTGATTGTGCGTCATTCGTCCGTTCATCGATTTCGGTTTCATACCGAGACGGATTGCGATGCAGCACTGCGGGAAGGACCACATTGTCGATTGCGGTGAGGTTCGGCAATAGTGTCTGGATCTGCGTGACGAAGCCGATGGTGCGGTTGCGCAAAATCGACATCTGTTTGTCGTTTAACGTGGTCACCTCGTTACCGGCCAGCAGAATCGAACCGGATGTAGGTTTCAGCAATCCCGTGACGAGATTGAGCAAAGTGCTTTTGCCGTTTCCGGATCTGCCGACGATCGCCATGAATTCGCCTGGATCGAGCGTGAGATTCACGTCATCCACCGCGGGGAAAGGTTTGCCTCGGCGTACGAATTCACGGGTAAGGCCACGAACCTCCAATATGGGCTGTTCCGGCATCACTCCCCCTCCCTCAGCGTCAGGTATGCCTGTGGGGCGGAAAGACGCACCGCTGTGGCGAGGGATGCGACCAGGCCCGTAAGCACGGCGAACAGGAGAGCGACGACTATCAGTACCGCCACTTTACCGACGCCAATCTGCAGATACGGCAATTGAAGTTCCTTAGCGATCAGACCACTGAACGGAAACACGACCAACGAGGTACAGGTCACACCGATCACACCTCCAATAGCTCCGATGGTCGCCGATTCCTTGACGATAATGCCCACCAGGGTCGCACGATCGGCGCCGAGAATACGGTACGCGGCGAATTCACGCTTGCGTTCGTTCATAGCCGACGAAAACACCGCCAACATCACGACCAAACCCATAGTCCAGAACACCGTGATGAACACCGCCACATAGCGGATAATCACCTTGAGATTCGTTTTCGTCGTAGCCGTGATACCGCCCGGATACACATATCCCAGACTTTTGATCCCCGTGGCTTTTGCGATATTCGAGGCGACCTGTTGTGCGGAATATCCGTCCTTGACTTTGACGAGCACGGCGGACACCGCTTTGCCGGCGTATTCTTCAGGAATCGCGGCATGTCCGACCTGCGCGGAATAGGAAACGACATCCGGCACCGTGTCCATGTTCACGAATATGGAATTGTCCAGTGACGTTCCGGTATCGGCCAGTTGCGCGGCCACGGGGAATTCATGACCGTACAGTTTGACCGTATTGTTGTCCGACACGTTGATGCTGGCGCCTGCTATGATTTGGCCGCGACGGAGTGTGCCGTCGAATTGCGAAGCCACCCAAGGAGTGATGACGAAGTCGGTGTCGGGGTTGAAGCCGATGATCTGCACCTTTTCGTCGCAGCAGGCTGCCGCAAGCGAGGAGATGTACGTCTGCACCGTGCTTTCGCCCACACCGTCCGCTTCGGCGATTTGGCTTCCAATGTCATTGGTGAAGTAGAACGTGCTCGAAGAGTTTCCCGTAAGCAACGCCTCAGCCTGGTTTTTCGTGTTCTGCGGCGTGACCATCAGATCGGCGCCCATACGTTCCCGCATGCTGTTCAACCCATTGTTCAGGTTCATGGAAAGCAGTGCGCCTCCATAGAACGCCACAGTGAGCATGACGACCACAATGACAAGCGCCGAAGTGCGGAATGGTTTGCGACGCAGATTGGCCAGCGGTAGTTTCGCAAGGGTGATATGCGGCACGTCAGCCACGCTTTGCCGGCTTGAGATCGAGATATACGGCGACTGCTGCGAGCACCGCCAGCAGCACGCCCAATACGATAAGCGTCGGCATCGTCACCATATGGCAATGCATCATGGAGCCTCTGCATACGCCTACCAGCATGGTCGGCACCAGAACGACAAGCACGCCCAGCACGGCATTGGCGAGATCCAATCCGACCCTGACCCGGCTTGGCGCGAAAAATCCGATTATTGCCAGCAATGCGATGACGACACCCAGTCCCAGAGCGACCCGAGCGGTGTAGCGGCATGCCATGGGCATGTCTTTGACGGCACACACATGCGCGAAGGTCTGCGGGGCGATGACAATCAGCGCGCCCAGAACAATCTGAGATATCGCGGCGAACAGTTTTCTTGGCATGGTTCTTCCTCTCGAAAAGCAAACATCGCCGATTATCGCAACAAATGCTCCGAAAGAAAAGACTTGTTTTTTCACTCAATCCGTGTTATGAGCCCACAACGGCGCCGCCACGAGGGGCGCCTATTGGAAAAGCCGTCAGAGCTTTTCAATAGGCGCCACACGAAGCAGCAATCGTTTGACGCCATCCGTGCCGAAATCGACGGTGATCACCGAATTCGCGCCCTTGTCCTGCGTTTCGATGACCTTTCCCAAACCGTAATGGTCATGGGTGATTCTGTCGCCTATCTGGAAATCCGAGATGCTCAATCCGTTGTTGCCGTCCAACGAACTTGCCGGAGCCGATTTCGTCAGATCCTTTGGCTTGGCGCGGCGCGTGGTGACCTTACCGGATTTGCCGGAGGGCTTGCCGGAACCGTATGACGACCGGGATGAGCCATACGAACCGTATGAGGACGAGCCAGAGTGCGATCCGCCAGAGAAACGGCGGCTTCCCGAGCCGTAGGAGGACCGTCCGGAACCATACGAGCTGTGCGATCCATGAGACGACCCATAAGTGGAATGCGATCCGCGAGAACCAGAACCATACGATGAGGAACCGTATGTCGACGATCCGTACATCGATTCGCCGAAGGAAGTGGATCCGAAATCGTCATCATCGTCCCACCCGCCGAACTCGTCGTCATCTCCCCAGCTGGCGCGCATGCGCTCCACACCGGCCTCACGACGTTTCCAATCGATGAGTTCATCCGGAATCTCATCCAGGAACTGGCTGGGCATCATGTCATTGGCCTGCCCCCATTGGGCACGCACCGCCGCACGGGTCACATATAGCCGACGCTTCGCACGGGTGATGCCCACGTATGCCAGACGACGCTCCTCGGACAGCTCGCTGGTGTCCTCCATGGCACGCTGGTGCGGGAACGTACCCTGTTCCATACCCGTAAGAAACACATACGGATATTCCAAACCTTTGGCCGTATGCAAGGTCATCATCGTGACCTTGCCGGAATCCTCGCCCTCTCCCGGCAACTGATCCGAGTCGGCGACCAATGCCGTGGTCTCCAGAAAACCGGCCAACGTGGCATCCGGCGTGTTCTGTTCGAATTCGGCGGCCACGGACTGCAACTGGGAAAGATTGTCCACACGCGAAGCATCCTGCGGATCCTCGGAACGTTGCAATTCCTCCAGAAGACCGCTTTTATCCAATACTTCGGCCACCACTTCGGATGGTTTCGAATCATGTTCCTTGGCGAAATCGGCCAGCTCGTGCATCAGATCACGGAATGCGCCCAACGGTTTGGTGGTACGGCCTGTCATGCCTTCAATCTGGTCCATATGTTCAATGGATTCGAAGAACGTGAGGCCATGCGCGTCCGCGTAGCCGGCCACCAATCCCTCCGCGCGTGCGCCGAGTCCTCGTTTAGGCACATTGAGGATACGCCGCACGTTCACATTATCCGCGGGATTCACGATGGCCTGCAAATACGCGATGGCGTCCTTGACTTCCCTACGTTCATAGAATTTGGTGCCGCCGACCAGCTGATACGGCAGATTGGCGTTGATCATGGCCTCTTCCAGCGAACGTGACTGCGCGTTGGCTCGGTACATGATGGCGATGTCACGGTAAGCGACGTCTTCCTCGGTGTGGATTCGTGCGATTTCGTTCGCTATCCATCCGGCTTCCTGCTGTGCGTTGTCGGCGGCATAGCCGACGATTTTGTCGCCTTGACCAAGCGCCGTCCACAGTTTCTTCGGCTTGCGGTTTTCGTTTTTCGCGATCACCGCGTTCGCCGCGTCGAGGATGGTCTGCGTCGAACGGTAGTTCTGTTCGAGCATGATGGTTTTGGCGTTCGGGAAATCCTGTTCGAAGTCTTGGATGTTACGGATGTCCGCACCTCGGAACGCGTAGATGGATTGGTCGGAATCACCCACCACGGTAATCCAGCTCGGTCCCACACGGCCCGCTCCCCTCGCCTGCAGGTCGGGCTGTTCGTCCGAATCGATGCCGGACAATTCACGTACGAGCACATATTGGGCATGGTTGGTGTCTTGATACTCGTCCACGAAGATGTAACGGAACCTGTGCCGATAGTATTCGCTCACCTGCGGGCAGGTTTGGAGCAATTCCACGGTGCGCATGATCAAATCGTCGAAGTCGACTGCGTTGGCGAGCGCCAGACGATGCTGGTATTCGGCGTAGACGACGGCGACCAGTTCGTCGACGTCGCCGGCGCTCACCTGGTATCCGCGCTGTCCCGGGGTGTAATCGCAGTTCGCTTTTTTCAGCTGGTCTTTCCAGAAAACCAACCCGTTCTTGCAGTCGGATATCTTGCCCAGCAGCATGCGTGGCGTATACCGCTTCGTATCGATGTTCAGGTCGGCTGCGATCAGTTTGACCAGTCGCTCGCTGTCCGCGGTGTCGTAAATCGAGAAGCCCGATTTAAGGCCGATTTCCTTGCCGTCGCGGCGTAGGATGCGTACGCAGGCGGAGTGGAAGGTGGAGATCCACATATGTTCGGCTTCCGGCCCGACCAAAGTCACGAGACGTTCACGCATTTCCGCGGCCGCCTTGTTGGTGAAGGTGATGGCGAGGATGCTGCTTGCCCAGAAGCCATGCGCCAGCAGCCATGCGATGCGACGTGTCAGCACACGGGTCTTGCCTGAGCCTGCGCCGGCGCCGATGAGCAATGCCTGGCCGTAGTATTTCACCGCTTCTTCCTGTTGGGGGTTGAGTCCCTCTATCAGGCTCCGCGGATCGCACATCACAGGTCCCATGCTCTGTTCCACCGATTCCTCTTTTCTTCGCGCACGCTCATATTCAAACATTTGTTCGCAGCATTCATGTTTATCACATGAGCAGGTCAGGGGTACGACTCGCACGGTCAATTGAGGCGCGTATGCTGAACTCCTATATACGGCTCGCCGTATGCCATCATCTGATGCCGCTTTCGCGGCCGACAAGATTAAGGGGTTTCATGAAGGAACTTGAAGAGCGCATTGCGCAACAAGGTACCGTCAAGCCCGGCAATGTGCTGAAAGTGGACGCGTTCCTCAACCATCAGTGCGATGTCGAGCTGTTCGACCATATGGGCGCCGCCTGGGCCGAGCATTTCAAGGGCAAGACCATCGATAAGATTCTGACCATTGAGGCTTCCGGCATTGGCATCGCCTGTGTCGTGGCCCGTCATTTCGGCAATATCCCGGTGGTGTTCGCCAAGAAGGCGCAGTCCATCAATCTTGACGGCGACCAGTACACGACCACCGTGTATTCCTTCACCAAGCAGAAGGAGTTCCCTGTCATCGTGTCCAAGCGCTATCTCAATGAAGGCGACCACGTGCTGCTGATCGACGATTTCCTTGCCAACGGCAAGGCGTTAAAAGGCCTGATCGAGCTGTGCCATGAGGCCGGAGCCACTGTGGAAGGCATCGGCATCGCAGTGGAAAAGGGCTTCCAAGGCGGTGGCGACCAGCTGCGTGAGGAAGGGTACGACGTCGATTCCCTGGCAATCGTCGAATCGATGGATCCGGAAAACGGCACCATCGAATTCCGCTCCTGATTTTTTCAGTACGCTCAAACGATTATAAGAGAGGATGTAACAGTTGAGCGAAGAGAAGAACACAGAGAAAACCGAAAAAAAGACGAAGGCAAAAGACATGAAAAAAGGCGTGTCTTTTGAGGCGTTGAGCAGTCTTGACGCACCGGTGTCGTTCTGGAAGGGCATTCCGTTCGGCCTGCAGCACGTCATGGCCATGTTCGTGGCGAATCTCGCGCCTATCTTCTTGGTGGCCACGGCCGCCAAGATGGATGCCGCGCAGTCCGCCGCCATCATTCAGGCCGGCCTGCTGGTCGCAGGTCTCGGCACCTGCCTGCAGCTGTACGGTGTGTGGCTGATTGGTTCCCGTCTGCCGATGGTCACCGGCATTTCCTTCACCTACGTCGCGGCCGCCATGTCGATCGCGCAGCATCAGGGTTATGGCGCAGTCGCCGGCGCCGTGGTGCTTGGCGGCCTGTTGGAGGTCGTGCTTGGTTTGACGGCCAAGTATTGGCGTCGTTTCGTTCCGCCGATCGTTTCCGCGATTGTCGTCACCTCGATTGGTTTTTCGCTCCTGTCCGTCGGCGCCACGAGCTTCGGCGGCGGTTCCGGCGCGAAGGATTTCGGCAGCTGGCAGAATCTGACGCTTGGCCTGATTTCGCTGGTGGCTTGCCTTGCGTTCCAGCTGCTCATGAAGGGCACCGCCAAGCAGCTTTCCGTGCTGTTCGGCCTTGTCGTGGGCTATGTGGTCGCGATTTTCATGGGAAAGGTCGATTTCTCCGGTTTCACCAATCTGCAGGTCGTGTCGGTGCCGCATTTCATGCCGTTCAAGCTTGAGTTTGATCCGGGTGCGATTATCTCCTTCGCTCTACTGTATGTCGTTTCCTCGGTTGAGGTGTTGGGCGACACAGCGGCGCTTACCAAGGTCGGTCTCGACCGTCAACCCACCGACAAGGAAACCGCCGGAGCTATTGCCGGCGACGGTTTGATCTCCTCCGTGTCCGGTTTGTTCGGCTGCCTGCCATTGACTTCGTTTGCGCAGAACATCGGTCTGGTGGCGATGACCAAGGTGGTCAACCGCAAGGTGATTCTTTCCGGCGGTCTGATTTTGGTGCTTGCCAGCTTCGTTCCGGCCGTTGCAGAGGTCTTCAACTCCCTGCCGCAGGCTGTGCTTGGCGGCTGCACCATCATGATGTTCGGCAATATCATCCTGTCCGGATTCCAGATGATTTCCGAGGCCGGTTACACGCAGCGCAACATCACCATCGCCGCGTTGAGCCTAACCATTGGCATCGGTTTCACCCAGGTCGGCGACATTTTCGCCAACTTCCCGGCGCTGTTCCAGTCCATCTTCGCTTCCAACTGCATCGCGGTGTCGTTCGTGGTGGCTGTGATTCTCAACGCCGTTCTGCCTAGCGAGGAGCACTTCCTGTCCGCTCCTCAGCATCAGGAGGCCTGATTTCCCTAATATCGGCATCGTCCGCATATGAATGATCCCCATTCCGATTTCCACGGAATGGGGATCATTCATATGCGACGGCATGTGGCGGACCTCGTATGGAAGTCGTCAACGCATCAATCAGTGCCCTTGCTTGATCCAAGCGGCGATTGAATCCTTGACCGCCTGCGCGTAGATCGTATTGGACATTCCCGGATGGATGCCATCTCCGGCAAGTTCGTCAGCATGCTGGGAAATGGTCCCGTCCCAATCGACCAGTACGACGTTGTTGGAATGCGCCGCGGCGAATTGCTTCAACACGGCATTGGTGCCGGGAACCCATGAAACGGGAGCGTGCGCGTTAATGAGCACCAGCACATGATCGGGGCCGACATCATTCAGCAGATCGTCAAGCTGATCATTGGTCACCACGGAGTTGGTGGCAAGTCCCACCAAGACCCAGGGGCGCAGATTTCCTTGCGCTTTCAATTGATCGACAAGACCCTGTCCCTTCGCCATCGACCGTGAGACTTCGGCATCCACAATGATGTTGGGGAACGTGTCTTGCAATCCTTTGCTGGATGCCAGCATCACCGAATCTCCGATGGCGGCCATTTGCGAACCATCCGGCATCTTATGCCGTGGCTTCCTTGGCATCGGTGTTCGGCGTCGTTCCAAAGCGGCATGATTGCGTTGCTGCAACAGCCTGGCGCTGATACCCAAGGATTGCGCCACACTGGTTTGTTCCGATGCCGTCGCCACAGCGTATCCGCAGAAGCTCCATGAGCATGCCAGCACCACGACCGTGGATATCAGACGGCCGCAATGCTCGGCTTCGTCTCCACTGATCGGACGAATCAACGCGATGAATCCCGCACGAGCGACTGGCTTCTCGAACAGTCGCCAAGATGCGAACGCGAACAGCACGGTGAGGATGAAGGTGAAGGACAGCAGCCTGTCGGCATGCCATGCGCCCCACTGGGGCAGCAGGGATCTCAGCAGCAGCCATAATGGCCAATGCCACAGATAAATGCCATACGAATAATGGCCCAAAGCGGCAAGCGGCTTGAACACAAGCAGATCCTGCATCCAGGATCCGAATGGTATGGTTCCTGCGATCAGCATCACAGCAAGCACGGAGGCGACGAAGATACCGCCATGGAACGCCGCTGGGCCTTGAGTGATATGCCGCATCATCCACAGCAATGCCAGCAATGAGCCAAAGGCAACTATCGGGCCGAATTGAATCCATATCTTATGGAATCGTTCCATTATCCGCGATTCATTGGCTCGCCCATGCTCATGTCTGAGAATCGGCAGTATCCAAGCCAGCGCGGCACCGAGCCATAGGCCCATGGCGTGCGTGTCGGTGCCGAAATACACACGTGTGGGGTCAGCGCCAGAGTGGTATAGCAGTCCCATGGATACCGCGCTTGCTCCGGCAAGGGCTGTCAGTATGCATACCGGAGCCCATCTGATGATGATTTTTCGCAGCAGCAAAACCACGAATGGAGCGATCAGATAAAACTGCATGAGCAACGACATGAACCATAGGTGACGGAATATGTCAGGGTTCATCTGGGAGAAATAGCTGGCTCCGCTGCTGATGGCATACCAGTTGTAGCATCCCAGAAGCACGGTCATGATCTGGTTCCGGATGCCGACAAGCATGTCGCGGTTCACCAGCCATGCCAACGTCACCGAGATCGGGATAAGAGCAAACAGCGCGGGATAAATCCGGCGGAACCGTTTGAGGAAGTACTCCCCCAGTTCCAAGCCTTTACCTGAATCGATACGATTGAGCAGCGATGAGAAAATCAGGAAACCGGAGATGGTGAAGAACACATCCACACCGAAAAACCCGCCTTGAAGCGAAAGCTCATCGCAGTGATACAGCACAATCGCAATAAGGGCTATGCCTTTAAGCCCGTCCAAACCGACGAAACGTCGTTTAGCAGCCACGAATAACCAACCGTTCTCTCTTACATCATTGCACGGTACAGTGCAACCTGTCGTATCGTACTACCAAGCAATCCCTTGCGAATCGCGGAAAAGGGGGCCCAACGCACTGCGCCGCCGTGCCTGATTGACCGATGATATCGATTATCAGGCACGGCGGCGCAGATTCATACCGTTTGCCGTCACGTTCCTCTACCAGCCGAAACGTGACACGTCACTCACTTGGAGAAGACGTTGCCGTAGGAGTCCTTGCCTTCTTCTGCGATGGCGGCGGACTTGCGGGCGATGGCCAGCTCCTCGTTGGTCGGGATGACGCAGATGGTGACTGCGGAATCCGGGGTGGAGATGATGCGCGGTTCCTTGGAACGGGTCGCGTTCTTCTCCTCATCCAGCTTGACGCCGAACGGAGCGAGCTTGTCGCAGACCATCTTGCGCACGACGTCATCGTTCTCGCCAACGCCTGCGGTGAAGGTGATCACGTCGACGCCACCCATCTGAGCGGTGTAGTTGCCGATGTAGCCGACGATGCGGTGCACGTAGATGTCGAGAGCCAGCTTGGCGTCCTCGTTGCCCTCTTCGACCAGACGATGCACTTCACGCAGGTCGCCGAAGCCGGTCAGACCCATCATGCCGGAACGCTTGTTGAACAGGGTGTCCAGTTCGTCCACGCTCATGTGGGCGTTGCGAATCAGGTGGAAGACGACGGCCGGATCGATGTCGCCGGTACGGCCACCCATCACGAGGCCTTCCAGCGGGGTCAGACCCATGGAGGTCTCAACCGGCTTGCCGGAGATTTCGGCGGAGGCGGAAGCACCGTTGCCGATGTGCAGCACGATCTGCTTGAGGCCTTCGGCCGGCTTGCCGATGACGGACGGCACGACGGAGGAGATGAACTCGTGGGAGGTGCCATGGGCGCCGTAACGGCGGATGTGGTACTGCTGGGCGACTTCCTTGTTCAGCGCGTAGGTGCTGGAAGCCTTCGGCAGCTGGAAGAAGAAGGAGGAATCGAACACGAAGATCTGCGGAACATCCGGCAGCAGGGAGCGCATGACCTCAGCGCCCTTGGCCTCCGGACCGTTGTGCAGCGGGGCGAGCACGGCGAGGTCCTTGACCTGGCCGATGGTCTTGTCGTTGACCAGAGCCGGCTTCGGGAAGATGGAACCACCCTGCACCACGCGATGGCCGACGGCCACGATGCCTGCGTCGGCGAGCTTCGGGCCGAACTCGTCGAAGAAGCCGAGCACGCGCTTCAGACCCTGCTCATGGTCGTGAATCGGCTCTTCGAGCTCATGCTTCTCGCCGTTGTACTCGTGCTTGTAATGACCGTCAACCGGCTCGCCGATCTTCTCGACCAGACCGGAAGCGATACCTTCGCCGGTTTCAAGATCAACCAGCTGATACTTGATAGAGCTGGAACCGGAATTGATGACAAGGACGGTTTTCGCCATTGTGGGCATCCTCCATGTGTTAATCGATGTGCCGCTTACGCGACTTTCCAAAACCTTAGATTACTCGTTGCTTGCTACAAAATGCCCGATTACTGGGCTTCGATGGCGGTCAGGGCGATGGTGTTGATGATGTCCTGGACCGTGGCGCCACGGCTCAGATCGTTCACCGGGCGGTTGAGACCCTGCAGCACCGGTCCAACGGCGGCCGCTCCCGAGGAACGCTGTACCGCCTTGTATGCGATGTTGCCCGCGCACAGATCCGGGAATACGAACACATTGACATGGCCCGCCACCGGATCGCCCTTGGCTTTGGTCGCGGCCACGGTCGGAGACCATGCCGCGTCGAACTGGATCGATCCGACCACCGCAAGGTCGGGAGCCTTGTCTTTGACGATGGTGGTGGCTTCCTCGACGAGGTCGACGTCGGGTCCTTTTCCGGAGCCCAGCGTGGAATAGGACAGCATGCCCACCTTCGGTTCAAGGCCGAACGCCTTGGCCGTTTCGGCGGATTGGATCGCGATTTCGGCGAGCTGCTCGGCATTGGGGTTAAGGTTGATGGCACAGTCGGCGAACACGGCGACATGGTCCTTGAAACACATCAGGAACGCTCCGGATACCAACGATGTTCCTGGCTTGGTCTTGATGACCTGCAGGGCCGGACGCACGGTATTGGCCGTGGAGTTGACGGAACCGGACACGAGGCCGTCCGCCATGCCCATCACCACAAGCATGGTGCCGAAATAGCTGTCATCGGCCAGCTGTTTGCGCGCCTGCTCTTCGGTCATGCCTTTCTTGGCGCGCAGCTCGCACAGCTTCGCCACCATGGGTTCCAACACCGTTTCATCATCCTTGGCTTGGAATTTCGCCTTGCCAAGCGATTTCAATCCCAATTCCTGACCACGGGCGAGAATGGCGTTTTCGTCTCCGACGATGATCAGATCGACGATGTCGCGTTCCAGCAGATAATCGGCGGCTTTGATGATGCGATCCTCGTTGCCCTCCGGCAGCACGATGGTCTTCTTGTCCGCCTTCGCCTTGCCCAGCAGACCGTATTGGAAAGCATAGGGTGTGGTCGGGGCGTCGAATGGCGATTCGAGTACCGCGGTCAGTTCCGCGGCGTCGACGTTCGTCGCGAACGCTTCGTCTGCCTTGCTGATGGCGTCATCGTCATTGAAATCGACGGCAGGTAGCGTCCACACCGGCACCGGGTAGTCGACGAAGCATGCTTTGAGCGGATCCGGCTGCGTGTCGTCACACCCAGTAATGAACACGCCGACGACTTTGCTCCCGGCGTCTTCGATGACCTTGGTGGATGCCTCAACCGTGCTTTTGACTTGTTCCGGTGTGCGTTCGATAGTGCATACGGCCAGCAGGACCGGCGATTGGAGGTCTGCCGCGAAGTCAGCGTTGAAAGAGAACATCGCGGGATCATTGACTGCTGACCTGTCGGTGCCGACAATCACCATGGCATCCGGTCGGGCTGTTTCTACGGCTTGGGTGTAGGCCGCAACGATATCCGCCCGCGAACCTTCCTTATCGTTACGAGCGCGCTTGGGGCACACGCCGACGGACTGTTCCCGGCTCAAACCGGCATTGGAAGCTTCGATCAGCACGTCCGTGAAGGTGTCTTTTCTGCAGACCGCCGGACGGAACACTCCGGTCTTGCCGGCTGCGGCAAGTGCCTTGGTGACTCCAAGGGCGACAACATTACGGCCGTTAGCCGCTTCGGGACTGATGATGGTGACGCTGGTAAAACTCACGGTGTCTCCTATGTACTTCACATTATTCGGGTGCGATACCACATCGTTCGCACAATGAGCAATTGTAATGTGCAAACGGTAACTGACACGCGCTAGCGGTTTTGCTGTTTTAAGCCAAGCATATCGCACCGTAATACGAAAAAGCCCCAAGGGAACAATCCCTTGGGGCTTTTATCAAGCAATCAGGCCAAATAAGCCTAGGCTCACTCGTTATCGCCAGCGGTTGCGGCGGTAGCGGAGACAGCACCCTGCTTGTTGGTGTTGACACCGGAGTAGACCCAGTCGGTGTAATCCGGGTGATCGTAGCCGTTGTCGACAGCGAACTGGAAGGCTTCCTGACGGAAGGCCTCGAGCTCGTTGATCTTGTCGGCGTACTTGTCAGCGTCGATCATGCGCAGAGCTTCAGCCTGGAGCTCGTAGCGATCGATGTTGTTCACGCGAACCATGTCGTACGGGGTGGTGGTGGAGCCCTGCTCCTCGTAGCCGTGAACGTTGAAGTTGTCGTGGTTCGGGCGATCGTAGATCAGACCACGCACGTCGCGGGCATAGGAGTGGTAAGCGAACAGGACCGGCTTGTCCTCGGTGAACAGCTCAGCGAACTCCTCATCGGAGAGGGCCTCGTTGTTCTCCTTGGCGGACTGCAGCTTGACCAGGTCAACCACGTTGACGACCTTGAACTTGATGCCCATGGCGTCCAGCTTGTCGGCAGCGGCCATGATTTCCTGAGTCGGAACATCACCGGTGGCGGCGAGCACGATCTGAGCCTCATCGTTGGACTTCACGTTGGAAGCCCACTTCCACTCGGCAGCACCCTTCTCGAGCTCGGCGCGAGCTTCGTCCAGGGTCAGCCAGGTGGCGGCCGGCTGCTTGCCGGCGATGATGGCGTTGATCTTGTTGGTGGACTTGTAGCACTTCTCAGCCACAGCGAGCAGCATGTTGGAATCCACCGGGAAGTAGATGCCGATCACGTGATCGTTGTTGAAGCACTTGTTCAGCAGGACGGAGGTGACACCCGGATCCTGGTGGGAGAAGCCGTTGTGATCCTGACGCCACACGTGGGAGGAGACGAGCAGGTTCATGGAGGAGATCGGCTTGCGCCACGGAATCTCGCGGACGGTAGCCTCGAGCCACTTGGCGTGCTGGTTCAGCATGGAGTCGATCACGTGCACGAAGGACTCATAGGAGCTCCAGATGCCGTGACGGCCGGTCAGCAGGTAGCCCTCGAGGAAGCCTTCCATCTGGTGCTCGGAAAGCTGCTCGGTGACCTGGCCGGTGACAGCCATGTGCTCGTCGACCTGAGCGGACAGGTAGCCGGCGTCCCACTGCTTGTTGGTGACGTCGTAAGCGGCCTGCAGACGGTTGGAAGCGGTCTCATCCGGTCCGAAGATACGGAAGGAGTCCGGGTTGTTCTTGATGATGTCGCGGGTGTAGACGCCCAGACGACGGGTGGCCTCGAGCTGGCCCCAGCCGTGGCCGTACTCGGCGACTTCCTTGACCTCGTAGTCTTCCAGCTTCGGCAGCTTCAGCTCTTCGCGGATGCGGCCACCGTTGGCGTTCGGGTTCTCACCGATGCGCAGTTCGCCGGTCGGCATGAAGGCGGTGACTTCCGGCTTCACGGCGCCGTTCTCGTCGAACAGCTCTTCCGGCTTGTAGGACTCGAGCCAGTTCTTGAGGACCTCGAAGTGGGCCTCGGTATCGCGGGCGGAAGCCAGCGGCACCTGGTGGGAACGCCAGGAGCCCTCGGTCTTCTTGCCGTCGATGAACTTCGGGCAGGTCCAGCCCTTCGGGGTACGGAAGATGATCATCGGGTAGAACGGACGAGTCATGTCGTCGGTCTGAGCGGCGGCCTTGATGTCGCAGATCTCGTCGAAGACGGTCTCGAACAGCTCGGCGAAACGACGGTGGATCGACAGGTGATCCTCGTTGTCGAAGCCAGCGACGAACTCGTACGGCTCATAGCCCATGCCGTGGAAGAACTCGTGGAGCTCTTCGTCGGAGATGCGGGACAGGATGGTCGGGTTGGCGATCTTGTAGCCGTTGAGGTGCAGGATCGGCAGCACGATACCGTCGGTGCGCGGGTTGATGAGCTTGTTGGACTGCCAGCCGGTGGCCAGCGGGCCGGTCTCAGCTTCGCCGTCGCCGACGATGGCCGGGACGAACAGGCTCGGGTTGTTCATCACAGCGCCGTAGGCGTGGGACAGGGCGTAACCCAGCTCGCCGCCTTCGTGGATGGAGCCCGGGGTCTCCGGAGCGTAGTGGGACGGGATGCCGCCCGGGTAGGAGAACTGGCGGAAGAACTTCTGCAGACCAGCCTCATCCTTGGTGATGTTCGGGAAGTACTCGGTGTAGGTGCCGTCCAGGTAGGACTGAGCGGTACCAGCCGGGCCGCCGTGGCCCGGGCCCATGATGATCACAGTGTTCTGCTGGTGATCAGCAATGAGACGGTTGATGTGGCCGATGAGGAAGTTCAGGCCCGGGGTGGTGCCCCAGTGACCGACCAGACGGTGCTTGACGTCTTCGCGGGTGAAAGGCTCCTTCATCAGCGGGTTGCTACGCAGATAGATCTGGCCGATGGAGAGGTAGTTGGCTGCGCGCCAGTACTTATCCACGCCTTCGATAGCTTCCTCGGAAACCGGAGCGTTCAGCTTCTTCCAAGGGGTGCCAATAACAGGACTCGTCATGTGTACTCCTGTACTCCTGCACTGTGATGTGCGATTGTTTATTTCCTTAGGTCATGAGCCATGCCTAAAACCTTGCGGTTACGCGGTATGCCTCATTTCCAGTCACTTGCACATATTACGAGCGCGGTTCGACTTTTTGCTGTTTTTTTGCGACTGTGTGTTCAATTGTTATTTTTCTGTACGCAAATGTGTGCTTTTATCGGGATTTTTGTGCGTACTTCACACTCTATCAAAAAGATTGAAAAACGGCTCAAAATCAACGTTTTTAGTCGGTTAACATATGTTTCCCACGTTCGTTTCCCTAGATACACACGCGGCGTGTTGAGTAGGTGGGAGTAAGCAATTGTGAGATTCGTTCATTCTCCGTTCACGTGTTTCCAATGTCTCCTTGCAACGTCACAATAGAGCAGTTAGTATTGTCCGTTTCTTGATACCTCATATTAAAGGGAGAGTGTTATGGCTGCAGGTCCTGTGCTCGTTGTCGATTTCGGAGCCCAGTACGCCCAGCTGATCGCACGTCGCGTGCGTGAGGCCAATGTTTATTCGGAGCTCGTGCCGCATTCCATGCCGGTCGATGAGATGCTGGCCAAGGATCCGCAGGCCATCATCCTGTCCGGTGGCCCCGCTTCCGTGTTCGAACCGGGCGCTCCGCGCGTCGACAAGAAGCTGTTCGACGCGGGCGTTCCGGTGCTCGGCATCTGCTACGGCTTCCAAGCCATGGCATACGCGTTGGGCGCGGATGTCGACAAGGCCGCCCTGGGCGAATACGGCAAAACGGAAACCACCATTGACAAGGCGGAGGGTCTGCTCGACGGCTCTCCCGCAGAGCAAAGCACGTGGATGAGCCATGGCGTGGCCGTCAAGACCGCGCCGGAAGGCTTCGAAGTGCTCGCCCACACCGAAGGCGCACCGGTCGCCGCCATGCAGGACGAGTCCCGCAAACTGTACGGCGTGCAGTGGCATCCGGAAGTCAAGCACACTCCGATGGGCCAGAAGCTCATCGAGAACTTCCTGCACAAGTGCGCCGGCCTCGGCGATAACTGGAACGCGTCCAACATCATCGAGGACCAGGTCAAGAAAATCCGCGAGAAGGTCGGCGACGCCCAGGTGATTTGCGGCCTGTCCGGCGGCGTCGACTCCGCCGTCGCGGCGGCTCTGGTGCATAAGGCCATCGGCGAGCAGCTCACCTGCGTGTTCGTGGACCACGGTCTGCTGCGCAAGGGCGAAGCCGAGCAGGTCAAACATGATTTCGTCGAGGCCACCGGCATCAAGCTCATCGCCGTGGACGCCTCCGAAGACTTCCTCACCGCATTGAAGGGCGTGAGCGAGCCGGAGAAGAAGCGCAAGATCATCGGAGAGAAGTTCATCCGCACTTTTGAGAAGGCGCAGCGTCAGGTCATCGAAGAGGCCGGTGCCTCCGGCAAGGAAGTCAAATTCCTCGTGCAGGGCACGCTGTATCCGGACGTCGTAGAGTCCGGCGGCGGCGATGGCGCGGCCAACATCAAATCGCACCACAATGTGGGCGGCCTGCCGAAGGACATCAAATTCCAGCTCATCGAGCCGCTGCGCACCCTGTTCAAGGATGAGGTGCGCGCCATTGGCACCGAACTCGGTCTGCCGGATGAGATTGTCTGGCGTCAGCCATTCCCGGGTCCGGGTCTCGGCATCCGCATCATCGGCGAAATCACCAAGGAACGTCTTGACCTGTTGCGCGAAGCTGATGCCATCGCACGTGAGGAGCTTTCCAAGGCCGGCCTCGACCGCGACATCTGGCAGTGCCCGGTCGTGCTGCTTGCCGACGTGCATTCCGTGGGCGTGCAGGGTGACGAACGCACCTACGGCTCGCCGATCGTGTTGCGTCCGGTGTCGTCCGAAGACGCCATGACCGCCGACTGGTCGCGTATCCCGTACGACGTGCTCGCCACCATCTCGACGCGTATTACCAACGAATGCCGTCAGATCAACCGCGTGGTGCTTGACTGCACTTCCAAGCCGCCGGCAACCATCGAATGGGAGTGAGCCCGCAGGCTTGACGCATAGCGGAAGGGGCTTTCCACAAACTATTCTTGTGGAAAGCCACTTCCGTTATGTTACGGAAACAAGTCCGCTCTCGTCAGACGGACCGAACGTCCCCCGACGTCACTTTTGCATATCCGTCAAACAAGCATGTCATTCCACAGATCCACGAAATTCGGTAGGGTTTTCGCCGTCGTGGCGACGTTCTTCACTTGGATGCCTTTGATGCGTAGGCCAAGCATCGCCGCGAATGTGGCCATACGATGATCGGCATAAGTCTCCATCACGGATGGTCTAAGACGATTCGCCGACACAGGGGTTATCTCCAATCCATCGGGCAGTTCGTGGGCAGCTCCCCCAACGCGCGTAATCTCGTTGGCCAAAGCCTCCAGACGGTTCGTCTCATGCCCTCGTAAATGACCGATGCCGATCATGCGGGTAGGCTTGTCCGCAAAAACCAGAATCGCTGCAAGCGACGGCGCGATCTCACCTGCCGCCGTCAAGTCGAAATCACCTAGGCCGCTGACATGACCGTTGCCGGTCACTTCGCAGTACCGGACGTCGTCAATCACCGGGAAGCTGATCTCGGCTCCCATACGTTCCAAATATCCCGGAAGCATGCCTCCGGGTTGCGTAGTGGATTCCGGCCAATGAGGTACGCGCACGGTTCCTCCGGCGATGAGCGCTGCGCCAAGGAACGGGGCGGCATTCGACAGGTCAGGTTCGACCGTCACAGTTTCGGGCAACTGCACGGCTCCCGGCTGCACGGTCCACACGCGAGCGTGTTCGTCTGCGTTGACACGCACGCCGGAACCATGCAGATCGGCCACGGTCATGCGAATATGCGGCAAACTCGGCGTCTTCTCCCCCGTGTGATGCAGTTCCAAACCGCCTGGCACTCGAGAGCCGATGAGCAATAGTCCTGAAATGAACTGCGAGGATCCCGAAGAATCAATGCTGACCACTCTCGGCTCAGCGCACTGGCTCACCGTTTGAGGTGGAGTGATTGTAAATGGCAGTCGACCTTCCTCGCCGTGGTATTCGATACATGCCCCCAACTGTTCAAGACCGTCCAACACCGGCTTCATCGGACGCGCGTACGCCTGCTCGTCACCGTCGAAAGCCACAGGACCGTCCGCGAACATGGCAAGACCGGGCACAAAGCGCATCACCGTTCCCGCAAGACCGCAGAACACCTTCGTACCACCGTGGAACCGGCCGTCGGACGGCGGCACCACTGTAACCGTGGTGTCAACCTGCTCGTCGATTTCGCAGCGCACTCCCAACGCGCGCAACGCGTCCATCATCAACTCGGTGTCACGTGAACGCAATAGACCGACCAATCGCACGGGTCGATGTCCGAGCGCCGCGAGAATGAGATAACGGTTCGACAGTGATTTGCTGCCCGGTACCACCACAGTGGCGTTCAACGGTTTGCCGGCATACGGTGCCGGCCACAGGTTCTCATGAAGTGCTTCCATATGGTTCATGGTAACCAAACCATGTGGAAAACGCCGCGCCCGTCTCGCATAGGTCGTCTTCCTGGCATGTTCCACAAATACATTCCTTTTTCATAAGACAACGCAATGTAATACGATGCTGTCATGGAGCATTTCATTTCACGTTGGTTGGTTTTGACCATTGCGGCCGGGGTCATGGTCACACTGCTTCCCGGCATGCACGCCGTTGGCGAACCACCCATTCTCGGCATCGGCGCGTTCGCGTTGTTCCTTGCGTTGATCAACGCGTCGATCAAACCGATCGTGCACACCATCGCATTGCCATTTTCGATTCTCTCGTTCGGACTAATCGCGTTAATCATCAACTGGCTGTTCATGGAGCTTGCGTCTTGGCTGGCCATAAGCCTGTTCGACGTGGGAGTAACCATCGATGGATTCTGGTGGTCCGTAATCGGATCGCTGATTATGGCCATCGTCTCCGGCATTGTCGGCACCGTCATTCAGGACTGATGCGATCGCGTATATAACTAAATGTCCTCCGCAATCTATCCGATTGCGGAGGACATTACTTTCGTTGTCGGGCTGACAGGATTTGAACCTGCGACATCCTGCTCCCAAAGCAGACGCGCTACCAAACTGCGCTACAGCCCGTTCATGCACTCCCGCACGTGGCAGGTGAACACGAGTTTCCATTGTAGCGTATGGTAGGACAACGACAGGCTAGAATGGCAAATACTGGAGGGAACGCGCATGGGACGTCATCAGCAAGCCGAGGCTTCAGGCATCATTTCCTTCATGGCATGCGCCACTCTTGCATGGATCGCCATGGACCTATATCTGCAATTCGCTCCCGCCATCTGGCGTGTCACCCAACGCCTGTTCACCGTGTGTGCCGGAATCACCGCGGGATGTGGAGTCATCTCGTTCACCTTGGGGTATGCGCGCAACTCCAGGTCAATGACGTTGAAACATGGCTGGACCATTCCTATTCGCCGTATCTTCGAGATACTCGCTTTGTCCGTGGTCTACGCGTCGACCATTTTCGTCACGGCGTTCATGCTGCTTTCCATTGCCAGCAACATGATGGGGTTGCGCACGTTAAAAGGCTATCTGACTGCGCTCTGCGCCGCGATCTCGGGGGTCGTAGGCTATGTCACGTTCGTACAGGCGGAACTCATGAATGCCAAGACCATCGCATCCTTGTTGCCGTTCTTCGTGGTTTCCGGTGTCAGCATCGCAGGATTGACGTCCGATGATCCATACTGGTACAACAACAATTTCTCCCAATTGGGCGATCGAACCACTTTTGCTGCTCGTATGTTCAATTCGACATTGATGTTGGCCGGCGTCTGCATCGTCATCATCAGCTATTTCGCGATTTCGGAGCTCATCACCACGCACCGTCTGCAGATGCAGTATCTGTCTGCAAGCGATGAAAAAGAAGCTCCCAAACACTTCAAGGCGCGGATTCTTCTGCTATCGACCATGCTGACGCTCGCAGGCATCGCCTTCATCGGCATCGGCATGTTCCGTTACACGCCGCATCCGATTCTGCACAACGTATTCGCCCGCGGTCTTCCCTGCCTGATGAGCGTGCTGATGATCGCGCTGCCTTGGCTGGCCCCGCAGCTTTCAAAAGTAGTATATGTGATTTCAGACCTAGCTATCGTGATCGGGGCTCTTGCCGGGTTCCAGTGGTTGGCGGGGCGTAACACGTTGACGAACGTCGAGGCTCTTGCCGGCATGATGTTTCTGGGCTGGTTCATCATCTTTTCACGGCAGATTGCGGCCATCGAATCCGATCGTGTGCAGACGCAGCTTATTCTGGCGCAAACCAAGCGGCCAGAATCCGTCGAGGATCTTGCGGAGGTCAGCGAAACCGTTCCTGGAACCGTTTCCCGACTCTCGTCGGAAGTCTAATTCTCGTAACGGTTCACGAGCACAGTCCACAAACAATACGGCGAGGTGTCACCCGTACGGATGGCACCTCGCCTGTTCTCATGGCTATCAGAAATCGTAGTTCTTTGTGGTGGGCTTTCTATCGCTCATCAGCAACAGGAAGCTTCTCGACTGCGCCGTGATCGCGAAGCCGGCCTCATAGTTGAGTTCCGGACCCTTCGGATTATGCGTGTCGACGACCAGACGCCATTTCTTGCCATACCGCTCGTCCGGCAAGGTGAACATAATCGGCTCGTAATGCGCGTTGAAAATCAGGATGAAGTTATTGTCCACCATCTGGTTGCCATACCAGTCGGCTTCCGGAATATCGGAACCGTTCAGATAGATCATCACCGAGAACGCGTGGGTATTGGACCAATCTTCCATGTCCATGATGGAACCGGTGTGGTCCATCCATTCGACCTGCGGAATCTTATCGTCCGGGTCTCCTGGCTCGCGGCCGGTGAAGAAACGACGACGGTGGAGCACCGGGTGCTCGAGTCGCAGATGAATCAGCTTCGAAACGAACTCAAGCAGATCCTTCTGACTATCGTCAAGATCCCAATTGGTCCATGAAATGGCGTTGTCCTGGCAATAGGCATTGTTGTTGCCCTGTTGCGTGCGTGCCACCTCATCGCCGCCGCAGATCATCGGAATGCCCTGACTGCACAGCAGCGTCGCGAACATGTTGCGCATCTGCTGTTGCCGCAGGTCGTTGACGTCCTTGATGGTGGTCGGGCCTTCGACACCGCAGTTCCAGGAACGGTTGTTGCTTTCGCCATCCCTATTGCCTTCGCCGTTGGCGTCGTTATGCTTCTCGTTGTAGCTCACCAAATCGTTCATGGTGAAGCCATCATGTGCGGTGATGAAGTTCACGGAAGCCACCGGACGGCGGCCGTTCATCTGATACAGGTCGGAGCTGCCCATCAGACGGCTGGCGAATTCCGGTAGCGTCGATGGTTGCGAACGCCAGAAGTCACGCACGCAATCACGGTAGCGGCCGTTCCATTCGGACCAGCTGGACGGGAAGCCGCCCACCTGATAGCCGCCGGAACCCAAATCCCAAGGTTCGGCGATGAGCTTGACACGGGAGATGACCGGATCCTGTTCGACGATGTCGAAGAAGGCGGACAGCTTGTCGACTTCCTGGAACTGGCGGGCCAGCGTGGCCGCAAGATCGAATCGGAAACCATCGACATGCATTTCGGTGACCCAGTAGCGCAGGCTGTCCGTGATGAGCTGCAGCGCGTGCGGCGAGCGCATCAGCAGGGAGTTGCCGGTGCCGGTCGTGTCGAAGTAGTGGCGTCGGTCGTTGTCGACCAGACGGTAGTAGGCACCGTTGTCGATGCCTTTGAAGCTTAGGGTCGGGCCGAGGTTGTTGCCTTCGGCGGTGTGGTTGTACACCACGTCGAGGATCACTTCCATGCCGGCGCGATGGTAGGCCTTGACCATGGATTTGAATTCGTTGACCTGCTCGCCGCGTTGTCCGGAGCTTGAGTACGCGTTATGAGGCGCGAAGAAGCCGATGGTGTTGTAGCCCCAGTAGTTGCTCAGGCCTTTTTCCTGCAGGAAGCTGTCGTTGACGAACTGGTGGATCGGCATAAGTTCGATGGCGGTGACGCCGAGCTTCCTCAGATATTCGATGACCGATGGATATGCGAGGCCCGCGTAGGTTCCACGGATGTCCGGCGGCACGTCCAGGTTGAGATTGGTCATGCCACGCACATGGGCTTCGTAGATTACCGAATCATGGTAGGAGATGTTCGGATGTTGGTCGTTGCCCCAGTCGAAATACGGATTGACCACGGCCGATTTCATGGTATGCGGCGCGGAATCCAGCGTATTCATGCTGGTGACGTCCTCAGGGCTTTTGAACCAATACGAATAGAGGCTTTCGTCACCGTCGATGTTTCCCTCGATGGCTTTTGCGTACGGGTCGAGCAGCAACTTGTTCGGGTTGCACCGCAGGCCCTTTGCTGGATCATACGGACCGTACACACGATAGCCGTACCGTTGCCCGGGTTGTATTCCCGGCAGATAGTTATGCCATACGTAGGAGTTCTGCTCCGTCATTTCCACTCGGGTCTCACGGTCTTCCTCATCGAAAAGACAAAGCTCGACTTTCTGGGCCACTTGAGAGAAGAGGGCGAAATTCACGCCGGCGCCGTCGTAGCTCGCACCGAGTGGATACATCGATCCAGGTCTGATTTGCATAATTCAAGTATCGCACGTTTTGCGAGTTGAATTCGTTATTTCGTTTATTCCGGCGATTGTTTTTACAATTCGAAACCTGCAGGCCGCTATTGTTGCCGCATTCTGCGAATTTGCTCATGCAAAATGGCGATCTCCGAATTGGAGGCCGTGATGTGCGTGTCTCGTAGCTGCTTCCACGGGATCCAAGCAGATTCGACATGCTCGTCGGCGTCGAAATGCCGTTCGACGGCCTGCCAGTGGCGCAGGTGCACCACCATGATGTTGGCCAGTTCGTCGGTCATGCCTTCGGATGAATAGAATTGCCCGACATGGTCGATATCGCAACTGTTTTCGTCGATTGGCTCGACGCCGGTCTCTTCGCGCAGCTCACGCAATGCGGCCGCATCGACGTCTTCCCCGTCATCGATGAGTCCTGCCGGCAGACCGTAGGCGAAGGCGTCGCAGCCGACACGGTATTCTCGTTCGACCAAGTACAAATCCTGCGCGCAGTCATGCACCAGCATGACCACACAGGGCGCGTGCCGCATCACCTGTCTGCGGATCACGGTTTGTCCGCCGTCTCGTGTCTGCAACGCGATACGCATGTCCTCCACGCCGAAAATCGCGCCTTGATACACGTGCTCTCTGCTGAGTACTGTGGCCGGTCTGGTCATGTCCACGCCATCGCTGGATTCGTTCAGCGACATATCCATGCTGGTCATATCGGACATCGTCGTTCAGCGTTCCTGCCCGCAGGACGGCAGTACCAGATTCCAGGGATCGGTGTTCATGGAAATCCAGCGGACGGTGGGGATGTCTCCGGTCGCCTCAGATACGGCACGAGGCACATCGCCCATGGCGTATTGGAACCATATGGATTCGATGGCGCTGTGTGGCGTGTTGATGAACATCGGACGAACAGTGGCGTCGCCTCGGCCGAGTTCGATGTCCGCGGCACGCATGGACGCCTCATAGCGCGCCTGCTCGATGGCATCGGTCACCGGATGATGGCGCAGATCGCTGGTCACATACACATCGACGCCTGCGGCACGCACTTCATCGAACAGGGAATCGCCCGAGCCCGGCAATACCGCCACCGTGCCGATCGTCGCGTCAAGGTCGCCGCACACCTGCACGCCAAGTTCGGTGTATGGCAGCGCGTCGGCCACACGACGGGCGAAATCACGCAATGCGATCGGCTCCTGCAACCGGCCGACACGGCCCAATCCGACCGGATGTTCGGCTTTCGGATCTTCGATGGGTACCAGCGGACGCTGTTCGATCAGGCCGAACGCGTCGGCGGCGGCCATGCTGACTCCTCGGTAGGAGGCATCGGCATTGGTGTGCCCAACCCACAGCGCGCAACCGGCGAGGTTGAGCTTCCGGACGATCTCACCACGGAATCCTAGTCCGGAGACCGCATGCACGGAACGGAAGAACAGCGGATGGTGGCAGATCAGCAGGTCGATGCCTCCGGCGATAGCCTGGTCGATCACCGCCATGGATGGGTCCGCCGCGAACGCGATGTTGCGCACGTCGTGGCGAAGGTCTCCCACGATGAGTCCCGGCTCATCCCATTGTTCCGCGTATCGCAGCGGATACAGCGTTTCAAGCACATCCACGACCTGCTTCAGCGTTGCCACAATCTTCCTTCTTTCTTTTTTAATCAGCCTTCGATTATCCGACGGGAACGGATCAGTGGGCCGCCAATTGCCAATCGGAACCGATGCCCGTCGATACGTCCAACGGAACGGCCATGGTGACGGCATGCTCCATGGCATCCTTCACCAGCGCGGTGGCCTGCTTCTCCTCACCGGGCGCGATCTCCACCACAAGTTCATCATGAATCTGCAGTATGAGGCGACTTCCAAGGTTCGCTTCCTGCAGTGCGTCATACGCACGAATCATGGCGATTTTCATGATGTCCGCCGCCGAGCCTTGGATAGGCGCGTTCAACGCGGCGCGTTCGGCCGCGTCCCTCACGGCACGGTTCGGCGATTTGAGACCGGGGAAATACCTGCGCCTTCCGAAAATGGTTTCGGTATATCCTTTTTCGCGTGCGGACGAGACAAGCGATTCAAGGTATTCATGGACTTTGCCAAAAGTGGCGAAATACTGGTTTTTCAGCGATTCGGCTTCTTTGGGCTTGATCTTGAGCTGCTGGGCAAGTCCATACGTGCTCAGACCGTAGGCAAGTCCATAGCTCATCGCCTTGACGTGGCTACGCTGATCGGACGTGATGTCGTCAACGGGAATGCCGTAGACCAAGCTGGCCACATACTTATGGAAGTCCTTGCCGGAGCGGAAGGCCTCTATCAACGCCTCATCACCGGAAAGGTCGGCCATGATGCGCAGTTCGACCTGCGAGTAGTCGGAGCTCAGCAACGATTCGAAGCCCTCTCCCGGCACGAACGCGGATCGAATCTCACGACCTGCGGGATCCCGGTTCGGAATGTTCTGCAGGTTTGGATCGACGGAGCTCAATCGTCCGGTGGCTGCCACCGTCTGTTCGAAAGTGGTGTGGATGCGACCGTCATGACGGTTTGTGGCGTCGATCAACGTCTGCACGATCTGCTTGAGCTTGTTCTTTTCACGATGCATCAGCAACGCGTCAAGGAACTGGCATGCGCGGTCGTTATCGTACGAGCGGTCACGCAAGGTCTGCAATGCCGCGGCATTGGTGGTGTATGAACCGGACTTGGTTTTTTTCGTCGGTTTCAATCCCATGTCTTCGAACAGGATCTTCTGCAGCTGTTTGGGGCTTTGCAGGTTCACCTGCTCCCCCGCGAACTGCCACGCCGTTTCCTGTGCCTGGGCAGCGTCGGCGGCAAGTTGGTCGCGCATCTGCACCAGACGTGTCATATCCACTTGGGCGCCGACCTGTTCCATGCCATGCAGGACCTGAGAGACCGGAAGCTCAATGGATTTGAGGAGACCGAATTGTTCGCGCTTATCCAGCACACCGGCCAAATATTCGGCCAAAAGCCCCACGATTGCGGTGCGGGTGAGTATCAGCTCGTCGTTCTTGGAATCGTTTTCCTCAGGCTCGTCGAAGTCCAAGGTCCCCTGTGTCGCGGCTTCGGCTTGTGCTTCGATGTGCAGATCAAGGAAATGGGCCGCAGCCTGTTCCAGCGTGTCCGCGTGGAAATCCGGGTGGGCAAGATATCCGGCGAGCTTGGTGTCGAACAATGGTTCCGGAAGTTCCACGCCGATGCTGCCCAGCAGATGCGCATGTTCTTTGTAACCGTGCACGACCATGGAATGGTGATAGCGGTCGAACAGCCTTTGCAGGCATTGCACCATATCCGGACTGAATACGTCGATGCGAATGGCTTCGCCGTGCACGGCGATCATCAATGCCGAAAGAGAGGCTTCTCCGGGTTTGCTCGTGCCTTCGGCGTAAAGCGTCCAGGACTGTTTCACCTTGTCCGTGCAGCGGGTCGAAGAATCGATTTCGAAGCCGAATTCCGGAATGTCGTTGGAGGAGCGTTCATGGCGTTCGTGCAGATGTTCCTGCACCACGGGGAAATGGTTTTGGACCCATGTCTCCACCACATGCGGATCGTTGACGTCTTCGACATGTGGCAGCCCGAGCTTGCTGGATTCGTGCACGTCCCCGGATGGTTTGTCCGCATTGAACGTTTTGAGCACGCGATTCTTGGTCCGAACACCGAATTCGAGCTTGGTGAATAGATCGTCGAGTTGACCAGCGTCGACTTGTCCAAATGTCAGGTCGGATACCGACACGCCAAGATCAAGGTCACGAACCAAAGCGTTCACGGAACGGTTCAGTTTGACCTGTTCGATGTTTTCGCGCAGGGCTTCGCCTTTTTTGCCGCTGATCTCGTCGGCGTGTTCGATGATCTGCTCAAGTCCGCCGTACTGGTTGATCCATTTGGCCGCGAATCCGTCGCCGACTCCGGGAACGCCGGGGATGTTGTCAGCGGTTTCTCCGCGCAAGGCGGCCAGATCCGGGTATTGCGCGGGAGAGACATGATATTTCTCCTGCACGGCATCCGGGGTCATATGTTTGAGGTCTTTGAAATGGTGGCCGGGATACAGCACGGTGATGTCGTCGTTGATCAGCTGGAAAGCATCACGGTCGCCGGACAGCACCAATGTGCGGTAGCCTGCCTGGTCGCCCATGCTGGCGAGCGTGCCGATCACATCGTCACCTTCGTAACCGGGTTTTTCGATGTATGTGACGCCCAAGGCCGTCAGCATCTGCTGGATTAATGGCAGCTGGCTGAGCAGTTCCTCGGGGGCCGCGTCGCGAGTTCCTTTGTACTGCGGCAGCATCTGGTTGCGGAACGTGCCGCCCTTCACATCGAATGCGACGGCAAGATGGTCTGGATGTTCGGCATCGATCACCTGCGAAAGCATGGTGGCGAATCCCCAGACCGCGTTGGTGGCCTGACCTGATGATGTACTGAAATTCTCTACGGGTAAGGCAAAAAAAGCGCGGAACGCCAAAGAATGGCCGTCAACGACCAATAGCGTTCCGCGTGAAGTGCCTTCCACAGTTGGTGTGTTAGCGCTCATCCTCTGCTTCCGACTTCTGTTCGCCATACTTGGCGATGATGGCCATGGCCAGACGCTTCTTCGGAATGCGCTGGTCCATGGAGGTCTTCTGAATCCAACGGAAAGCGCCCTGTTCGGAGAAGTCCGCCTTGTCCATCAGCAGGCCCTTGGCGCGGTCGACGAGCTTGCGCTCCTCCAGCGTTTCTTCGGCCTTCTTCAGCTGCTCTTCGGCCTTCTTCAGCTGTTCCTCGGTTTCCTGCAGTTTGGACTCGCTACGTTCGACATTGTCAAGCAGATCGTTGATTTCGGCGAAACGGCCCATGGCGACTTCCAAAGCCGGCAGCAGCTTGGATTCCTCATACGGCTTGGTGACATACGCCATGGCGCCAGCGCCCGTGGCCTTTTTGACCAAATCAGACTGGGAGAATGCCGTCAGCATGACGACCGGAGCGATGTTCTCATCACAGATGATGCCAGCGGCCTCGATGCCATCCATGCGAGGCATCTTGACATCCATGCACACCACGCTCGGGCGGAACTTACGGGTCAGTTCAACGGCTTCCTCACCGTTGGCGGCCTCTCCGACGACCTCATAGCCGTTATCCTCAAGCATGGCGACCAAATCCATGCGGTTCACGGATTCGTCTTCGGCAACGACGACGGTGCGCTTGTGCGCCTCGTTATTATTGGCAGAATCCGGCTCGGGAGCCGCAGCAGCTTGGAGCTCCTCATCAGTGAGTACTTCGTCCGGTTCCGTGGTCTTCTCTGCAGCCATGTCGGTCTCTTTCCACTGTCACACCCAAAGCCGGCCTAACATGCCCCAACCCGGGCCTGGATTGATATTGATTTCTTACGTGCCCTCGGTGGGACTCGAACCCACACTGCGCAGATTTTGAGGCTGCTTCCTCTACCAATTGGGATACGAGGGCTTGCACGCAACTCTGGAAGAATACCACATGATTGCGATTTGCGCCAAATCTCGGCGTTGTCATCATTCGGGGACATCGCGTAAAAACAATAATCCTCCCATCGGGAACCAATGGGAGGATTATGGAATCAGCGTTTAACGCGACGATTCAAATCTCAGTCGCAGGCACCAACGGTGTGGACGTAGATGGAATCGGTGCGACCCGGCTGGTGTTCGCCCTGGGCGGAGCTCAGCACGACGATCTTGTCGCCATCGGAGACCTTGCCGGCGTCCTTGAGGACCTTGTCGGTGAAAACCATGAGGTCCTTGCGGGACTTGTCATGGTAATCCTCGTCGACCAGGAAGGACTCGGTGCCCCAAGACAGGGCCAGCCAGTGGAAGGTGTGCTCATTGTTGGTGATGCCGTAGATCGGGGTGGCCGGACGTTCACGGGACACGCGGTGCACGGTGGAACCGGTCTGGGTGTAGGCGACGATGGCCTTGGCGTTGAGCTTGTCGGCCAGGTCGACGGCGGCGGAAGAGACGGCACCTGTGGAGGACATATCCAGGTTCTTCAGCTCCGGGATGCGGTCGAAACCATGCTCGGTGGCGAAGGTGGAGATGCGGCTCATGGTGTTCACGGTGACTGCCGGGTACTTGCCGACGGCGGTCTCGTTGGAGGTCATGGTGGCGTCGGCACCGTCGAGGACGGCGTTGGCGCAGTCGGATGCCTCTGCACGGGTCGGGACCGGGGAGCTGACCATGGAGCCGAGGACTTCGGTGGCCACGATGACCGGCTTGGCGTACTGACGAGCCAGCTCGATGCAGCGCTTGGTGGCCAGCGGGACCTCTTCCAGCGGGCACTCGACGGCCATATCGCCACGTGCGACCATGATGCCGTCGAACGCCTTGACGATCTCCTCGAGGTTCTCGAGGGCCTGCGGCTTCTCGATCTTGGCGACGACCGGGATACGGCGGCCTTCCTCGTCCATGATCTCATGGGCGCGATCGATGTCGGTGGCGAAGCGCACGAAGGACATGGCAATGATGTCGGCGCCGGTGCGGATGGCCCAGCGCAGATCCTCTTCGTCCTTCTCGGTCAGAGCCGGCAGAGACACGGCGACGCCCGGAAGGTTGATGCCCTTGTGGCTGGAGACCGGTCCGGCAACGACAACCTTGGTGTACACGTTGTTGCCTTCGACCTTGGTGACCTCGAGGCGGACCTTGCCGTCGTCGATGAGGATCGGATCGCCTGCATGGCAGTCGCCCGGGAGACCCTTGAAGGTGGTGGAGGTGATGTGCTCGTCGCCTTCGATGTCATCAGTGGTGATGACGAACTCCTGGCCTTCGGTCAGCTGGACCTTGTCCTCGCCGTCGGCGTTCTTCTTGAACCAACCGCAGCGGATCTTCGGACCCTGCAGGTCAACCAGGGCTGCGACGTTGCGGCCAGTGGCCTTGGCGGCGGCACGGAGGTTGTTGTAGACCTTGAGGTGGTCTTCCGGAGTGCCGTGGGAGCGGTTCAGACGAGCGACGTCCATACCTGCTTCGACAAGGCTGGTGATGCCTTCCAGGGACTCGGTAGCGGGACCGATGGTATCTACGATCTTGGCTTTACGCATGAATGCCTGCCTATTCTTGTTGATATTGATTTTGGATCTGACGACCCTGTTTCCAATGGCATAGCTTACTAGCAAAAAGCGCCCACTTCCACCTCAGAACTAGGTGTGTTGTGAGCGCTCACAATTTCGTAGGAGAATAGAAAAGCTCTATTCTCCCAACGTTTGCCGGACTGTCACTTTTCGTTCGCTTTCATGGTGCGCATCTTAATAACACTTGCCAAAGCCGCACCACCAATCGCAAGAACGATCACGACAAGCGACAGCCATGTGGGCACTTCCGGAACCCAGGAAATCGGCTGGCCGCCATTGAGGAACGGCAGCGAATTGCCATGCAGGGCCTCCATGATGAGTTTGACGCCGATGAAGCCCAGCACCACGGACAGGCCCAGCGGAAGATAGACGAGCTTGTCAAGCAGCTCTCCGAGCAGGAAGTACAGCTGCTGCAGACCGAGCAATGCGAACACGTTGGACGTGAACACGATGAACGGATCTTTGGTCAGGCCGAAAATGGCGGGGATCGAATCGAAAGCGAACATCACGTCGGTGGTGCCGATGGTCAGGAACACGATGAGCATCGGGGTCCAATGCTTCACACCGTTCTTGATAGTACGCAGCTTTTCGCCGTCGTATTCATCGGTGATCTTGATGACCTTGCGCAGTGCGTGAATCAACGCGTTCTCATGGTATTCCTCGTCCTCGTCTCCCCCGGCGACGAGTTTGATGGCCGTGACGATGAGGAACGCGCCGAATAGGAAGAACACCCAAGTGAAGCGCGAGATGATGGCAGCGCCCACCAAAATGAACATGCCTCGCAGTACGAGCGCGACGGTGATGCCGACTGACAGCACGAATTTCTGTAGTTCCTTCGGCACCGCGAAATTCGACATGATAATGACAAACACGAACAGGTTGTCTATGCTCAGCGAATATTCGGTCAGCCAACCTGAGTAGAACTCGATGGCAGGCTTCGAGCCGGCGAAGAACCACATGAGTCCGCCGAAGATCAACGCCATGACCACGAAGAACGCGATATGCTGCACGCATTCCTTGGTGGAGGGCACATGCGGCTTGCGCCCGATGATGAACAGGTCCACCACGAAGAAGACGGCAAGCACCGCAAACGTGGCGATTTCAAAAACAAGTGGTGTTTCAGCCATAATCCACTATGGTACGGATGCCGTATGACCGGTCGAGAACTATTTGCTCGCCTCCGTCATCTGCCGAAGTTCCTTTTTCAGGTCACGGATCTCGTCACGCAGACGAGCCGCAAGCTCGAATTGCAGTTGTTCTGCGGCGGTATGCATCTGCTCGGACAGTTGTCGAATGAGATCAGCTAGATCCTGTGCGGGCAATCCGGCCTTGAGAATCTCCTCGTGCCGCCTGCCGGATTCCTCCTTGCTGGTATGTGGCACGCCGAGATGCGAATTGCCGGCTTTGTCCGCGTTTCGGTATCCGGTACCGAGCAATGTCTGGGTGTCGACGTCCTCCTTGGCGAGCATGTCGTTGACATCGGAGATCTTCTTGATGAGCGGCTTCGGATCGATGCCATGTTCCTTATTGTAGGCGATCTGGATGTCACGGCGGCGGTTGGTCTCGTCGATGGCCTTGCGCATGGCTTCGGTGATGTCGTCCGCATACATGACGACGGTGCCGGACACGTTTCGCGCCGCACGGCCGATGGTCTGGATGAGCGAACGGTAGGAACGCAGGAAGCCTTCCTTATCCGCGTCGAGGATTGCGACCAATGACACTTCCGGCAGATCGAGGCCCTCTCGTAGCAGGTTGATGCCGACGATGACGTCGATCTTGCCTTCACGCAGTTCACGCAGCAGTTCGACACGACGCAAGGTGTCCACATCGGAATGCAGATATTCGACTTTGATGCCGCGTTCCAGCAGATAGTCGGTCAGATCCTCGGCCATTTTCTTAGTGAGCGTGGTGACCAGCGCACGTTCGTTCCTTGCCACGCGGTCTTTGATTTCGGCAAGCAGGTCATCGATCTGCCCTTCCACCGGCCGCACGTCGATCTGCGGATCGACTAGTCCGGTCGGACGTATGATCTGTTCGACCACGCCGTCGCTCAAACCGAGTTCGTAATCGCCGGGCGTTGCCGACAGGTACACCGTCTGACCGACGCGTTCCTGGAACTCCGGCCATTTGAGCGGTCGATTGTCCATTGCCGACGGCAGGCGGAAACCGTGTTCGACCAGCGTGCGTTCGCGGCTCGCGTCGCCTTCGTACATGGCACCGATCTGCGGCACGGTGACATGTGATTCGTCGATGACGAGCAGGAAATCATCGGGGAAAAAGTCAAGCAGCGTGTGCGGAGGCGTGCCCGGCGCGCGTCCGTCGAAATGCCGCGAATAGTTCTCCACGCCGGAGCATGTGCCGACCTGCGAGAGCATTTCCAGATCGTATGTGGTGCGCATGGTGAGACGCTGCGCTTCAAGTTCCTTGCCTTGCTTATGCAATTCGGCGGTACGCTCGTCAAGTTCCTGTTGGATGGTTTTGAGCGCCCGTTCCATACGTTCCGGTCCGGCAACGTAATGCGAGGCCGGGAAGATGTGCACCTGCGATTCGTGCGCGATCACGTCGCCGGTCAGCGGATGCAGCGTGGAGATGCGGTCGATTTCGTCGCCGAAGAATTCGATGCGGATGGCCAGTTCCTCGTATACGGGGATGATCTCAACGGTGTCGCCGCGCACGCGGAATGTGCCTCGCGTGAAGGCGATGTCGTTGCGCTTGTATTGCATGTCCACGAATTTGCGCAGTAAATCGTCACGGTCGATCTGCTGGCCTTCCTGGAGGAACAGCATACGGCCAGCGTATTCTTCCGGCGTTCCCAAACCGTAGATGCAGGAGACGGTGGCCACGACCACGCAATCGCGACGGGTCAGAAGGTTCGCGGTGGCGGCGTGGCGCAATCGCTCCACATCGTCGTTGATGTTGGAATCCTTCTCGATGTAGGTGTCGGTCTGGGGAATGTACGCTTCCGGCTGGTAGTAGTCGTAGTAGGAAACGAAGTAGCTCACCGCATTGTCCGGCATGAGTTCGCGGAATTCGGCGCACAACTGCGCGGCGAGCGTCTTGTTCGGCTCGATGATAAGCGTCGGTCGCTGCAGACGTTCGATCAGCCACGCTGTAGTGGCGGTTTTGCCGGTGCCGGTGGCGCCCATGAGCACCACGTCGTTCTCGCCATTCTCGATGCGCGTGGCCAGCTCCTCGATGGCCTTCGGCTGGTCGCCTGAAGGCTTATATGGAGATTTGACCACAAACGGCTTGTTCACTCGTTCAATGTTGAATCCCATGGTTCCGTCTCGCTTCCTTACGCCACTGTTCCATCAGCCTATCAACACAGTCGAACATGTGTTCTACATCCTGGGATGAGTCAATCACCGCATCGGCTATGGATTCTCGTGCCGCACGCGTGGGCTGATGCGCGATACGCGCCTTCGCCTGTGCCTCACTCATGCCACGGGTGCGCATCATACGTTCCACACGCGTCTGTTCCGGTGCTTCGACTGTTACGATATGGTCGAAACGCATGGGTATGTCATCGATTACTTCCGCCAAAAGCGGAATATCATGTACGACCACGGCATCCGGATTCTTTTCGACCGCCTGCCGTTCCTCCGACAATGCAAGATCGTAGATCAACGGATGTTCGATATCGTCAAGGATTCTACGTTCGGATTCGGCATTCGGATCGGAGAAGACGTGTTCGGACATCCATCGCCGATTAAGACCACCTTGCGCGTTCATCGCATCCGGCCCGAAATGTTCCACGATTCGTTGCAGGCCCACGCTTCCGGGTTCCACGACTTTTCGGGCGAGCACATCATAATCGACAAGCGTCGCGTCCAGTTCACGCAGATGCGTAGCGACGGTGCTTTTGCCGGCGGCGATGCCTCCGGTCAACCCAATTCGAATCATCACAACCGCCATTGTAATGTTTGAGGACTCGCAACATACGCAAATGGCCCCACACCATCAGGTGCGGGGCCATTTATCAGCGGTTTACGCGAATCAGTTTATTTTGATTCGTCGAAACTCACTTGCCGAGCAGCTGGTCGCGCAGAGCGGCGAGCTGGTCGGAATCGGCGAGGGTGCCGTTGGAGGTGTTGTCGGAGGAGTAGTTGGACACCTCTTCGACCTTCTCTTCCTTCGGAGCCTGGCCGTCTTCGGCTGCGGAAGCCTCGGCGTTCTCGAGTTCCTTGGCAACGAATTCCTTGTGCTGCTCCCACAGATCGTGAGCGGTGGCGTACTGGGACTCCCACTCCTCACGCTGCTTCTCGTAACCAGCGATCCACTCGTTGGTTGCCGGGTCGAAGCCTTCCGGATACTTGTAGTTGCCCTGCTCGTCGTACTCTGCCGGCATGCCGTACAGAGCCGGATCGAAGTCCTCGGAAGCCGGATCAACGGAGTCGTTGGCCTGCTTGAGGGACAGGGAGATGCGGCGACGGTCGAGATCGACGTCAATCACCTTGACGAAGACTTCCTCGCCCGGCTTGACGACGGTCTCCGGGTTCTCCACATGGCGGTTGGCCAGCTCGGAGATATGCACGAGGCCTTCGATGCCGTCTTCGACGGAGATGAAGACACCGAACTGAACGATCTTGGTGACCTTGCCCTTGACGATCTGGCCAGGAACGTGGGTGCGGGCGAAGCGCTGCCACGGATCTTCCTGGGTGGCCTTGAGGGACAGGGAGATGCGCTCACGATCGAGATCAACGTCAAGCACCTCGACGGTGACCTTGTCTCCGACCTTGACGACCTCAGACGGGTGATCGATGTGCTTCCAAGACAGCTCGGAAACGTGGATCAGGCCGTCAACACCGCCCAGATCGACGAACGCGCCGAAGTTGACGATGGAGGACACGACGCCTTCACGGATCTGGCCCTTCTTAAGCTGGGACAGGAAGGTCTCGCGCACTTCGGACTGGGTCTCCTCGAGGTACTGGCGACGGGAGAGGACCACGTTGTTGCGGTTCTTGTCGAGCTCGAGGATCTTGGCCTTGATCTTCTGGCCGATGTACGGGGACAGATCGCGGACACGACGCATCTCGACGAGAGATGCCGGCAGGAAGCCACGCAGACCGATGTCGACGATGAGGCCACCCTTGACAGCTTCGATGACAGTGCCTTCGACAACGCCATCGGCTTCCTTGATCTTCTCGATGTCGCCCCAAGCGCGCTCGTACTGTGCACGCTTCTTGGACAGAATCAGACGGCCTTCCTTGTCTTCCTTGGTGACGACAAGGGCCTCAATGGTGTCGCCGACCTCGACGACTTCGTCAGGATCAACGTCCTTCTTGATGGAAAGCTCGCGGGAGGGGATGACACCCTCGGTCTTGTAGCCGATGTCGAGCAGGACCTCGTCATGATCGACCTTGACGACGGTACCTTCGACCAGATCACCATCATCGAAGTTCTTGATGGTGGAATCGACTGCCTTGATGAAGTCCTCTTCGGTGCCGATGTCGTTGATGGCGACCTTGGCGACTTCGTTATTGTTCTCTGCCATTAATGTGGTTTCTTACAAAATAGTGGATGGATAAAATCGTTCTTCAGTTATACGTGTGCGCAAATACACACAAGGCGAAAGTCTACAAGAAGCCATGCACAAAAATCGGGCGTGTCGCATGTCACGACACGCCCGAAAGCACTATCGCGAAACTCACAACTGACGTTCGGCCATCTCCACGACATTCTGCAACAGCATGGCACGCGTCATCGGCCCTACGCCTCCAGGATTCGGCGTATATGCCAAAGCCTTCTCGTAACAGGCTTTATCGACATCACCCTTGACCTTGTATCGGCCGGATTCCTCGTCGAACACGCGGGATACTCCGACGTCGACGAGAATCGACCCTTCCTTGATGTCTTCCGGTTTGACGAAACCAGCCACTCCCATGGCTGCGACGATCACATCGGCCCGTCGCATGTGTTCACGCACATCCTTGGTTCCCGTATGGCACAGCGTGACAGTGGCGTTGACCGCCTTACGAGTCAACAACAGACCAATGGTACGGCCGATGGTGATGCCACGGCCCAGCACGCACACCTCCTTGCCATCCAAATCGATGTCGTAGGCGCGCAACAGCTCGATCACGCCGCGAGGCGTGCATGGCAACGGCGTGGCAATGTCTCCTCGGGCATGCAGCACAAGTTCGCCGAGATTATACGGATGCATCCCGTCGGCGTCCTTCTTGGGATCGATCAGATCGATGATGGCGTTCTCGTCGATTCCCCTTGGCAAGGGCAACTGCACGATATATCCGGTACAGGCGGGATCCGCATTGAGCTGGCGGACTGCATCGACGACCTGATCGAACGTCGCATTCTCAGGCAGCTCGCGCTTGATGGAATTCACGCCGATTTCGGCGCAATCGGCATGTTTGCCGGCGACATATTTCACGGAGCCGGGGTCTGATCCGACCAAAATGGTACCCAACCCAGGTTGGATTCCCCTCGCCTTCAGCAGTTCCACGCGTTTGGCGAGGTCCGCCTTGGTCCGTGCCGCCACCTTTTTGCCATCAATCCTTGTTCCCATGTGGTCCACTTCCTCGCTAAGTCGCTTGTCGTATTGGCATTTGCAAGTATCGTAGGCTATCTTGGTTTCAGTCGTAAGTCGCGCATGTGCTATATGAGATGGACGCGACCGAAACGACGGACGACCCAAGAGGAAGGCAATCGACATGCGCTCTCACCAGCGTCCATTTTTCCGCATCCTTGCCGCGGGAATCACATTGTGCACGGTGCTGGGCACCGCTTCCTGCTTTGGCGCTTCTTCGGAGCCCGATCAACCAACGGCACCCGACACACCAAAGGAGCAGACCACCCCGATCAACGTGGTGGCGTCGGTCAACCAGTGGGGGGCTTTGGCGGAGCAGATCGGCGGCGTGCACGTCAAAGTCACCTCGATTCTGTCCTCCACAACAGAGGACGCCCACACGTTCGAACCGAAGACCACTGCTGTCGACACCCTGCAGAAGGCACAGGTCGTCGTGTCCAACGGAGCGGGATACGACTCCTGGGCCACAAAAAACCTGGAAAGAGACACCGTTTCCGTTTCGGCCGCGCAAATGGTCGGAGCCGTTGAGGGAGACAATCCCCATCTCTGGTTCTCCAGCGACGCACGCAACGCCATGGCGAAGGAGCTTGCCGACACCTACAGCCGCATCATGCCCAAGCAAAAGAAATACTTCACAAACAAACTCAAGGCGTGGAACAGACGCGAGACGGTAATCGAGAGAAGCATGAAAGAGTTCTCCGATACACATAGGAACGTCTCCTACGCAGCCACCGAGCCGGTCGCATATTATCTGCTCAGCGACATGGGCCTATCCGATAAGACTCCCGAAAGCTACACGCAGTCCATCTCGGAAGGCTCGCAACCCTCGTCCAAGGAACTCCAGGACTTCCAGAAGATTCTGGAGGGGCATCAAGTGGATATGCTGATCAACAATGTTCAGAAGGCGGATGATGCCACAAATATTCTGACCGGCACCGCACACAAATCCGATGTGCCGGTCATCGACGTCACGGAACAGATGCCGGCCGACAGCAAAAGCCTGATTTCATGGATCGCGCAGCTCATCAAGCAAATGAATGAGGCGGTTCCCTCCAAAGATGATGCGACATCATCAGATTCGGACGCCTCTCCCTCTGAATCGAATGGCGAGCAGCCGTCGAACGACAATCCCGACTCCGATTCCGACGCCGCAACGCCGGACAACACAGGGCAGACGGACCCCGGTAAATAAAGCCACGGTCATCCTCCCTCCCCCGATTCGCCGATGTCGAGTAATTCCCCGACATCGGCGGACTCTTTTTTTCCAGCAACGGTTACGATCCAGGCGGATTCATCACGAGACTTTTCATCGTCCATGCATGCTTCTTATTGAGAATGATTGTCAACACCGTTTGTGAGAATACTATCGTTGACTTATCAAGGGAGCGAGCCATGCACGACAAGGCATCATTCTGTATCGAATTCGACGACGCAGGGGTCTCACGCGGCGGACACATCATCTGGCAGCATGGCACCTTCCGTATCCCGCAAGGCTCGGTGACAGCCATCGTCGGCACCAACGGAGCCGGGAAAACCACCATGATGAAGGCCGAACTCGGATTGATTCCCATCGCCCACGGCGACATAACCGTGCTCGGCAAGCCGGCCGGCGCCATGAATCACCGTATAGGGTATGTGCCGCAGAGCTACGCATCCGACATCGAATCGAACATCACCGCCGAACAGTCGGTGCTGCTTGGCCTGACCGGGGCAAGGTTCGGCATTCATCCCATCACCCGCCTGCAAAAAGACAAAGTACGCAATGCGCTGGAATTCGTCGGCATGCAGGACAAGGCGAGATACCGGCTGTCGGAACTCTCAGGAGGCCTGCGGCAACGCGTCGCCATCGCCCAAGCGCTGGTGTCGGACCCCCAACTACTCATGTTGGATGAACCGCTCGCCAATCTTGATCTGGCCAGCCAACGCGCCACAGTGCACGTGCTCGCCAAACTCAACCGAGAACTCGGCATGTCCATTCAAGTAGTAGCGCACGATTTGAACATGCTTCTGCCGATTCTCACCGGAGCCGTATATCTGCTCGACGGGCATCCGCATTATGCGAAGATGAACGAGGTACTGGATTCGAAGCTGCTCACCCATCTATATGGCACCACGGTGCAGGTGGTCACCACTCCCCAAGGAGATATGTTCGTCACTCCAAGCGAGGATGAGCCCGATGACATTGACGTCGACGCCCACGCGCCGGAGGAAATCGCAAGATTCCACCAACACAACCGCATTTCGCAGGAGGCATGATCATGAACGAAACCGCTTTCTCCTTCGATCCGGATTGGATGGGCACGCTGACCGCGCCATTCATGACAAACGCTTTCCTCGCCGGCCTGTGCATCGCCTTGGCTGCTGGAGTGATGGGTTACTTCACCATCGCCCGTCATTCCACGTTCGCCGCACATGCGCTGGCGCACATCGGACTGCCAGGAGCGACCGGAGCCGTGCTGTTGGGTCTGCCGGTCAGTGCCGGTCTCGGCGTGTTCGCTCTCGGCGGAGCATTGGTGATCGGCGCACTGGGCAAAAAGGCATCGCAACGCGAAATCGCCACAGGAACCGTATTGGCGTTCGCCACAGGCATGGGTCTGTTTTTCGCACGCTTGTCCAGTTCCGCCTCGCAGCAGATGCAATCGATTCTTTTCGGCTCCATCCTGACGATCACGGACGGGCAGATCGTCGGATTTGCGGTTTTCGACGTGTTGTTGCTGGCCGTTTTGGCCGTTATCTATCGACCGCTGCTGTTCAGCTCGCTTGATGAACAGGTGGCGCAGGCAAAAGGCGTGCCGGTGAATCTCATGAACATCTGCTTCATGGCCATTATGGCCGGTGTGATCACCATCGCGGTGCCCGCCGTGGGCACATTGCTGATATTCGCTCTTGTGGTCACGCCCGCCGCGACTGCGAACATCATCTCACGGTCCCCATTCGCCGCGATGGTCGTCTCCACCGTGATCTGTTTGATCTCCATTTGGGGTGGACTGTTGGTTTCCGCCATGTTCCCCGCTCCCCCTAGCTTCATCATCGTGACGATTTCCACACTGTTCTGGATTGTCGCCAAAATAATCGAATCGGCACGCCGCAGGTAGCGAAAGTATCAGCCGATCGGTTCCACCAAGGCGCTGGCGATGGCCGCGATGCCCTCGCCCGAACCGGTGAATCCCATGCCGTCGGTAGTGGTGGCCGTCAGCGACACTTCACAGCCGATGGCATGGCTCAACGCCTGTTGCGCCTCGTCACGACGCTTGCCGATTTTCGGACGATTGGCCACGACGACCACGCTTGCGCTCACCGGCCTCATGCCATGCGCACGCAAATACGCAACCGTCGCGCGGAGCATCTCGTCGCCGTGCTTGCCGGCACCGGCGGAATCGGAACCGACACCGAAAAGCATGCCTATATCACCCAATCCGGCTGCGGAAAGCAACGCGTCAATCAACGCATGGGCTGCGACATCACCGTCCGAATCACCTTCGATGCCGTCACCATCCCAACGCAAACAGGCAAGCCATAACGGCTTGCCTGCATCATGGGACGCGAATCGATGGGCGTCAAATCCCTGACCGATACGCATGGAAATTCCCTTACTTCTTCTTGGACTTCTTGTTCTCCGCCTCGACGCGCGCCAAAGTGTCCATGGCCGCCTCTTCAGGAGCTTCGGTGTGATGATCCTCGTCGCCAGGGCGCGGCGGTTCATAACCAAGGTTCACGTCAAGCAGACGCTGGGCCTCATTCTCATCAAGATGCTCCGACAACGCGATCTCGGAAGTCAGGATGCTGCGAGCCTTGGTGAGCATGCGCTTCTCACCGGCGGACAGCCCATGCTCGTCGACATCACGCTGGGCGAGGTCTCGCACGACTTCGGCGATTTTATTCACATCGCCGGTGGCGATCTTCTCAACGTTCAGCTTGTACCGGCGGGACCAGTTCATTTCCTTTTCGATGATCGGAGTACGCAGAATCTCGAAGACCTTCGCGACCTCCTTGGCGCCGACGATGTCTCGGACACCCACTTTCTTGGCGTTCTCCACCGGAACATTGATGACCAGCCCGTCGGACGACAGCACCGACAGCTGCAGATATTCTCGGGTCACACCCTTGACCGTTCGCTCGGTGATGGCCTCCACCTTCGCTGCGCCGTGACGCGGATAGACGACCATGTCGCCGACCTTGTAACCCATGAATCCTCCGTGAAAAGCTTACACAAAACCCGAATTATTGTGCCATCAGGGTTGGACTTGCCTAAAAATCCGCCAAAAAACCAAAAAAAGACGCGACACGGGCCAATTTTCAAGCATTTCATGCTTACACTTTTCCCATGGCTACAGAATCCAAGATCAAAGAAGATAGCGTTGCCGTTCCTGTTGCACAGGGCGACCTGGATGCAGTAAGCAACGGTACGTTCTACAATCCACACGAGGTGCTCGGCGGGCATCTCGGTCCCGACGAGCATGAGGATGTCGTCACGATCCGCGTGCTTCGTCCGTTGGCGAAATCCGTGACGATCATCACCGAAAATGCCCGAACCCAGGCGGTGCATGAACACAATGGCGTTTTCATGGCACTCATTCCGGCCATCAAGACCGATGACGGCTTCGACGTGCCCGATTATCGCATCAGCACCGAATATGAAGACGGTTCCACCGTGGTGTCCGACGACCCGTACCGTTATCTGCCCACCATCGGCGATTTGGACATGTACCTGTTTGGCGAGGGACGCCATGAGCGCCTTTGGGAGGCTTTGGGAGCGCGCGTGCTGCGCTATGACGATCCGTTGGGCTCCAATGACGGCGTCAAGGGCGAACAGCTGGTGGGCACCGCATTCACCGTGTGGGCTCCGAATGCCCATGCGGTACGTGTGGTGGGAGATTTCAACGGCTGGAACGGACGCACCCACGCCATGCGTGAACTGGGCTCCTCTGGAGTCTGGGAGCTATTCATTCCTGGTGTCGAAGCGGGAACGATTTACAAGTATGAGATCCTCAACGCCAACAACGAATGGGTCATGAAGGCCGATCCGATGGAGCGTTCGCATGAGATTCCGCCGCGCACCGGTTCCATCGTCGTCGACTCCGTCCATGCGTGGCATGACGAGAACTGGATGGACCAGCGAGCCAAGACCGACCCGCACAACGGTCCGGTCAGCATCTACGAGGTCCATGCCTCTAGCTGGCGCAAGGATGTGAAGAACTATCGCGAACTGGCCGACAAGCTGGTCCCCTACGTCCAGAAGGAAGGTTTCACCCATGTGGAATTCATGCCGCTGGCCGAGCATCCCTTCTCCGGCTCGTGGGGTTATCAGGTAACCGGCTATTACGCGATTGATTCGCGCCTTGGCGGCCCTGACGACTTCAAGTATCTCGTCGAGAAGATGCACGAGGCCGGCATCGGCGTAATCATGGACTGGGTTCCGGCGCATTTCCCGAAGGACGCGTTCGCCCTTGGCAGATTCGATGGCACGCCTCTGTACGAGGATCCGGACCCGACCCGTGGCGAGCATCCGGATTGGGGCACCTACGTGTTCAATTTCGGACGCCGCGAAGTGCGCAACTTCCTGGTGGCCAACGCCTGCTTCTGGCTGGACGAGTACCATATCGACGCGCTGCGCGTGGACGCGGTCTCCTCGATGCTGTACTTGGATTACAGCCGCAAGCCGGGCCAGTGGCATCCGAACATCTACGGTGGACGAGAGAACCTCGAGGCCATCGACTTCCTCAAGGAAGCCACGGCGACCGCGTACAAGAACAATCCGGGCATCATGATGATTGCCGAGGAATCCACCGCGTATCCCGGCATCACCGCACCGACCGATGCCGGCGGTTTGGGCTTCGGCCTCAAGTGGAACATGGGTTGGATGCACGACACCCTGCAGTATCTGCACGAGGAGCCGATCAACCGTAAGTGGCACCACAACGAGATCACCTTCTCCATGGTGTACGCATACTCGGAGCATTATGTGCTGCCGATCAGCCACGACGAGGTCGTGTACGGCAAGGGCTCGCTGTTCGGCAAGATGCCGGGCGATGACTGGCAGCGCTATGCCGGCGTGCGCGCGCTGTTCGCCTACCAGTGGGCCCATCCGGGCAAAAAGCTCTCCTTCATGGGCAATGAGGTGGCGCAGTACGGCGAATGGGATCATGACGGTTCGGTGGATTGGGATGCTCTCAATTGGCCTGACCACCGTGGCGTACAGAAGCTCGTCGCCGACCTGAACACCCTGTACAAGGCGTCTCCCGCATTGTGGAGCCAGGACTTCGATCCTGCCGGATTCCAATGGCTGACCAGCGATGACGCCGACCATAACACGCTCAGCTTCGTGCGTATCGGCAAGGATGGCGAGCAGATGGTCGTTGTCGTGAACTTCTCGGGCGAGGCATGGGAGGATTACCAGGTTCCGCTCACCAAGGGCGGCAAGTGGACCGAAGTGCTGACCACGGACGATAAGAAGTACGGCGGTTCCGATATTCACAACGGCACCTTCAAGGCGGTCAAGGGTGAGTATCATTCCCGTGATTGGTCCGCGAAAATCACCGTTCCGGCACTGGGAGCAGTATTCTTGAAGCCGGAACTCTGAGAAAGGCGGAACGCTATGCTCAATTCATCAGCACAATCCACAGTAATTCCACGTACCGTTCTGGTGGTCGAAGATGAACCGACCTTGGCCACCGCCATCGCGCAGCGCATCACTGCGGAGGGTTGGACCGCGCGCGTGGCTTCCGACGGCGCCAGCGCCGTCCAGGCCGCTTCCACACTCCGTCCGGATCTGGTCATCATGGATATCATGCTGCCCGTGATGGATGGTCTTGAGGCCACCAAGCGCATCGTGGCTGAACGTCCTGTGCCTGTGCTGATTCTGACGGCGCGAGACGACGAGGCCGACAAGGTCATCGGTCTTGGTGCCGGAGCCGACGATTACATGACCAAGCCGTTCTCCATGCGCGAGCTCATCGCCCGGTGCAAGGCGCTACTTCGTCGTGTGGACAGGGCGAAGGTCATCGCCAAGAACTCCGAAAACGAGAAACTGCTTGATTTCGGCTCTCTGGTCATCGATCCGGCCCAGCGTATCGTCACCGTCAATGGGGAGCAGGTGCATTTGACCCCAACGGAATTTGATTTGCTGGCCACTTTGGCCCGCAAGCCGAAGTCCGTGCTCACTCGCGAGAAGCTGCTCGAGGAAGTGTGGGATTGGGTGGATGCGTCCGGCACCCGTACTGTGGATTCGCATGTCAAGGCGCTACGTCACAAGCTGGGTTCGAAGACCATTCGAACCGTGCATGGCGTAGGCTACGCGTTCGAACCGCCGGAAGAATAGTATGATGCGCTAAGATTTGGTGGTATGCGTACCACTGATTCAAAACCAGGGCGTTCGGTCAATCCGTTGGATACCGAACGCCCTATTGGTTTGTTCTCTTCGCTCAAAATGGAATTGAGCGTGCTGATCACCATTTCCACCATCATCGCATTCATCATGGCTTGGTTCCTGCTCAAAGTCGGATTGAGCCTGTGGATAGCCATGCCGATCACCCTTGCCGTGGCTTTGGGCATCACCTATTTCTTCTCTAGAGGACTCACCTCTCCCCTGCGCGAGATGCGGGATGCCGCGGAAGCTATGGCGGACGGCGACTACACCGTCCGGGTGCATGTCGATGCCAACAGCCGCGACGAAGTCGGACAGCTGGCTTTGTCTTTCAATGAGATGGCGGAGGAACTGCAGCATGCCGACCAGATGAGACGGGACATGGTAGCCAATGTGAGCCACGAGCTGCGTACGCCTGTATCCGCATTGCAGGCCATGGTCGAGAACATGGCCGACGGCGTTGTGGAACCGACCCCATCGAATCTGGAAAGCATTCTCAACCAAACGCACCGTTTGTCGGATCTGATCGCGTTTCTGCTTGATTTGTCCCGCATGGAAGCCGGTGCGGCGAGCCTGCAGATCGATAAATTCAATTTCGCGGATTTCATCGACGAAACCGTGGAACCGTTGGAAATCGCCGATGCCGGGCATGCCCACAATATCGAAATCCACGTGCCCGACGACATCGAAATGGAAGGCGATCAGGATCGTCTGCGCCAGTTGTTCACCAATATCATCGCCAATGCGCTCAAACACTCCGCAGACAATACCGCGGTGCTCATCGAAGCGCATGAAAACAAGGATTTCGGCACGATTGTGACGAATGTCGTCAACTTCGGCTCGCAGATTCCCCAAGAAGCGCGGTCCGATATCTTCCGTCGATTCGTCAAAGGCAAGACGGGACCAGGTACCGAATCGGGAGGAACCGGTCTTGGACTGTCAATCGCCCGATGGGCGGCGCAGTTGCATGGCGGCACGGTACGAGTGGTGGATGATCCGCGCGGCGCCGATTTCGAAATCACTTTGCCGAAATATCACATTTCCGATGACGAGTGACGATTTACGCCGTCAAAGGTCTGCCGGCCGGAGTGTGTGCCAACGCCAGCACGGTAATGACCAAAGCTCCCTGTGAAGTTAGAGCGTCAACACAACGACGCATGGTGGCTCCAGAGGTGACGATGTCATCCACCAGAATCACCGCCTTGTTTTGAAGGGTGACGCCCGGACGAACCATGACATGCCCCTTAAGGCGTTGCGCCCTCTGTTCCGTGCCCTTGGTCTCGACGGATTTGCCTTTGATTCCTTTGTTCGTCAACGCATCGCATACCTGTACGCGGAAACCTGTCCGGCACCGTAGAAACGCCGACAACCGTTTTGCCAGCGGCATCATGTGCCGTCGTCCGCGCTGACGCATGGAAGCAATCGACGACGACGCGGGAACGACCAGTATGGTATCGCAGATCTCACGAACGCCATCCATGGCGTCAATCACACCGGCGCGTTCCGCAAGCCTGCACAACGCATCCGAGAACGGACGGTCGCATTCCTCGTCTCCGTGGTCTTTCCATGCCAGAATCGACTGTCTGGCGGCACCCCGATACCATCCGCACGCGAACCATCGACCCATCTCAGCCGTTTCCAATGGTTGGGACAGTTCGCAGTCGAATGACGCAAGACAGGCATCGCACAACACGTCATCAGGCTTGTCGCATCCCGCACAGCCTCGTGGGAACAACAGATTCGCCATATGCGCGAATGAACCCGCCATCAGATTCACGCCGGCTCCGTCATCGGGACAATCTGGCAATGATCTCGCCGCATAATTTCACGGTATCCGCGGGACCGTTCACTTTGACAGCCCTTGTGCCGGCCTTCGCCGCGGGATAATCATTGCCGTCGGGTTCCATCCGGTCTCCGATGAACACGATCTGGCCGACCTCGATATCGAGAATATCCGCGAGTTCACGGACGGCGAACGACTTATCGACGCCACGCTGCGAGATATCAACACTGCTGGAGCCTCCAGGTCTTACTTCAAGATTCGGTAGTTCGGCAGCAACCGCACAGGCCAATCGGTTCTTCTTCTCGTTGGTGGGGTCCCAAGCCTCCTTGGCCTCGACGGGGGCAAGCTGCCCCAATGCGGAAAAGGTGATCTGACTGCCTCTGTCCTCGATGCGCTCGCCCCAGACATGAGTGGCCCAAATGCCTTGCTCACGAGCATTCCGTTCCAGCGATTCCTTCGCCTTGGCACGGTCCTCGTCGCTTAGATCGTGGGAGAACACTTTCCCCCACCGTTGCCCGTCCCACCGGTAGTAGCGGGTTCCGCTGGTCGGCATGAGGTGAAGTTTCGACTTGTCGGCATGGTCGGACAGCCTGTCCACCACCTGACTTTGCAGCAACGAGTATTTGCCGCCGGTGATCACCGCGACGTCAATCAATGATGTCAATGCAGAGAAGCATTCGGCCATGTCCGCTTTCATAGGTTTCTTGGACCGCGCCAACGTGTTGTCGAGGTCAAACCCAATCAGCCGCGCGCCTTCGCACAGCATGTTGACATCAACGATGTTCCAATAAGGTACGGAAATATCCGCCATGATCATTTCTCCCCTTGTCGAGCAGCCCATACCATGGTATCGCATGTTTCGAATAAGCCCTGATAAGGTAGAAACCATGCAACAGATGCCTTGGGAGACCCCGATATACCGCAACCGCCATGGACGTGGCACGCGTACGCCCATGTTTGGTACCAGACTGCCCCGGTACCGTACCAGAAGCGGTATGTTCGACGATATGCTGGTGGCGCAAATCCGCAGACTCAACGGGGCATGGCCTGAGCTCATAGCTCCGGTCCAATTCGCTGTGGAGGATGTTCCGCCATCCGATCCCGCGCCTTGGGAGGACGTTCCGCATCTTGGATCGCAGTCATTTCCCGCCGGGCACGGCATTCCACCCCGTATCGTGCTGTACCGCATGCCGCTGCAATCGCATGCCCGTAACCGTATGGACCTGCAATTCGCAATCAGGGACGAGGTGGTCTCACGTCTGGCGGAAATCTACGGACGCCGTCCGGAAGAAATAGATCCTGATTGGGGCATGTGACTTTCAACGGACAACAGTCATATCCTGATTCGCCCAGACCTGCTCTCTGGCCTCCTTCAAATCGACGGCGCCGATGATGGCAAGTCCGGCGAGTTTCGCACCGGACACATCTTTCTGTCCGACACGAAGATTCCAGACCACGGCTTGGGCGGGATCCTTCAAACGGATGGCGGCGACATCGCCATCATTAATATCGGCGATGCGCACCGACGTCGAAGCCGAGGGACGGATGGCGATTTCACGCCTGTCCACTTGTTTGCCGTCCGTGTCGTAAGCCGTCATGATCGCTGTCCGATCCTCATCCGCGGTGTTGACGAAGCCTACCGTCGCGGTGGATTGGTCAGGAACCGCGATGGCGGAGATCTTCGCCGGAGCGGACGCATTGACTAGGGCGAAATCGGATTGTCCATCGGGGCCATCGTCTGAAATCTTCGCCGTGGCAGACACCGGTTCGGAAGCGGCTATGGCGATGCCGGTAGCGGATTTTGGAACGTCTCCAAGATCGATGGCGGACGCGCGGTTCGCCTTCAGCTCCTGCTGATTGGTCTGCTGTGCCCCCTTGGAGTCGATCCAGGATACGGTGACATCCGTTTTGCGGGACGTATACAGGTACAGTGTCGCATGGTCTCCGCCATTCAAGCCGTAGAGGGCCAGAGATTTCGCGAAAGCGTTATTCGGAAGCGCATAATCCGATCCCCTTGGGGTCAATCCGTCCATGGAGACGGTGCGGACGATTGCGGCCACAGGAGTGTCAGTTCCAGTCACCGTGGCATACAGCGCGTCTTGGCCGGAAGCAGCTGCGGAAAGATTCAGTACCGTTTCCTTGCCTGAGGCCACGGTCAGCGTCGATCCGGTGGAGAGCGCCAGCGCGCCGGATTTGTCGGAGCCCCAGATTCTGATGGTCACCGATGTGTCCTTGGCGGAGGGATTGGCCACAACAAGCTGTTGCGTCAAGCCGGTCTTCGTACCGGAAAGCAGGAACGCCTGTTTCAGCGCCGGCACGACGCAGGAGGCTGCTGATACGCCCTTCAAATCACCGTCCGTGGCCCATGACATCACTGAGGAAACCGCGCCGGTACCGTTCGAAGCCGTCAGCAGACGCGTGTCTTGCAATCGGGAGCCGTCATCGACATTGCCGGAAGCCACAAAGATGTCATCGGACGAGTCGTCTTTTTTGTCCAGCATCGACACGGATGCCGTCATGTCGGCTCCCATCGAGGCGACGGATGAATGGAACACCGAACCGAAGGCGGCGTATCTCGCGGAAGACGCGATATTGCCGTTGGATGCCTGGTATTCGCTATCTCCATAGGCATCGGTATCGGCAATGGTCATGCGAGACGGGCAGTACGTCTGCCGCTGCCGGGGGCTGACGGTACGACCCACCGAGGAGCGTTCCACCGTGGGCGTGTCCGCATGCAGCCATGATGGCCGGTATATGAGCGTCACGGCCATCAGGACCACGATGAGCAACACCGAGATTACGGCAAGCGCAATACGCAAAGGCGTATTGGGACGAGAATGTCTGCTCATGCTTCCTCCAGACCCTGACGACGAATGCGCGGAAGCGCCACCAGGCAATACGCTACAAGAACGACGCCCATGCACCACAGCCATGAACGACGCCACACACTTGAGCCGGCCTTATCAAGCCCGCTTCGATCGATATGCTGCTTGGATAGATCCTGAACCGTCAAACGATAATACGTGCCATTATCCAGACTGACGACATTCTGTGTCCCGTCAGAGGCTCCAATGTTCGAATTGAGCTGGTTCGAGGCCTCTCGCTGCGCTTTGTCGCCGTTCTGCTTGATAACGTAAATGCCGCCGAAGCCCAACTTGCCAAGCTCGTTGATGGCATCGGAATCGGCATTGGCCAGCAACTGGGCGCAATCCTGCGCAATGGTTCTGCTGGACCCGTCGGAACGTCCCGAAACCACTTCGACGCGTTGCGCGGGAGAGCTGTCAATCAAGTCGCCACGACCGGTACGCATCACACTGTAGCTGACCGATTCGGCGCTATCGGCACGCAAGGCAAGCACGCGACGTGCATCATCCTGCCCAAGGAAATCGGTCGCCACCATCGGCAGTCCAGCATCGCTGGTCTTTACCTGGCTGTGATCGCATTCGACATAGTTGAATCCCGCACAGGCCACGACGGAGACGGCCAACAGGCAAACCAATACGGCACGACCCACATGCGAGGCAATCGACACTGCCTTCGAGCCGCGTCCTTCGATTTCGACGGCGCCGGTCTTCTCATGCTGTCTCAGCATGACGAAACGTCGAACCGCGCCGCCCGACATCATGCAGATGCAGGCGAGCAAGCCCATCATCGCATATGTGGTTCCCGGAAGCATGGAACCGGAGACCGGACCATCCACATCGACGGCCACCGCAATCGCCGCGGACAGCAAGGCCGTCGCCAATCCCGCGAACACGGCGACCCACATCATACGGGACACGCGCAGCACGAAAGGCAACACCAATGACACCGCGGCCAGCAATACGATCAACGCCAGTATGGAAACCGCCACATACCGCCATGCGCCACCGTCGGCGCCGATGCCGAACACCCGCAGCAACAGATCAGACAGATTCGCGACGACCGGTTTGCCATCATGCGTGGAGGAGGGCAGCATGACGCTGCCGAACAGCTGACGCCATGTACCGTCGGAAGCGAAACGAACGGCATTGACCAACGTCGGCGCGCATACGAACGCCGCCGGAAGCGGAATCAGCAGCAACGCGGGCTTATGGGAGCGGACGAACAGCAGGAATCCCAGGAAGGTGAGCATCAGCGGCAGCAACAACTGCGGCTGCGCGGCGACGACCGGAATGAAACACAGCGCCGCAACCGCCGCCGCCTGGACCGACGCGTGGGGATTGACCAGATCCTCCGTCCGATACATGCCGACCGCACGGAACGAGAAGGCGAAAGCGGCCGGAAGAAACACCATGACCGTCAGCATCGTGACATCCGCGTCATCATAAAGTCCCATGGACAACGCCAACGCGAACCACGCCAACGCGACCACGCAGCGCACCGCATCCGAGCGGGTGAAGATGCCGGCCAGCGCCCAGAAGGAAAACACCATGAGCGGGGCTGCAAGGAAGAACATCAGTCCGACAGCTCCGGCAACATGTCCACCAGTGAGCACCGACGCCAGCGCAAGCACCAACAGCCATGGCGCGTTAGGCGCACTGATGCCCGTGCCTGAGGCATACGACCATGACGTGGTCGCGGTATGAAGCAACTGGGTGAAGCTCGCGCCCGTGGGCAACAGCTGTGCGGAATACATCGACGCACCCGAACATACGGAACGAAGCACGTCCCAATACAGCACGACTATCCATATGCCGGCAATCAGCGCCGCGCCGAAGGCCAATCCCCATCTACGCAGCAACCGTTTACGCAGATGGTCCTTCTCAAGAGGACTGAGCAGCACGACATCCCTCTGGTCGCGCAACGCACGGCGACGGTCGAGCCATTCCCTGACCTGCCGATGATTCGCAGACAGCGTGGATAGCGATTTAAGCGTGACCTTGCTTTGCCTGCGCAACCGCGCATGGGCGCGCCAAGCACCCCGCAGACGCAGCAGCGCACGCCACGGCATCGCCAGCTCGCAGCATGCATGATACGGCTGTTTGCGCGCCAAGCAAAGCACGGCCAATCCCAACGACTGGATGATGGACCACAGCCAAAGCAACGGCCACCATGAACGGTGCATGTCAGTGTACGCGTATTTGGCATTCGCCTCGCGTACGGCAAGATACGGATCGATGCGACCGTCCTCGTCTTCCACAGGGCGCCCGTTCTTGGAACGGATTCCTTCGAATCGGGCTCTTCTGTGGGCGATGCGAGCCTGGGGAACCACTACGACACGCCCACCGCCAAGACATATGCGGCGGCACAGGTCCGTGGATTCCGCGAAGGTGCCGAACCAGGGGTCAGCCCCTTCGAACGCACGCAACGTAGCCAACGGCACCAACGCGCCCGATAGGGAGACCGACAGCACATCCTGACGCCCGTCATATTGCTCCTGGTCAGGCTCGCCGTCGACCACCAAGGAAACGACATCATGGTGCCCGGCATACAAACCCACATTGTGCAGGTTCTTCGCCTGCCAATCCAACTGCTTGGCACCGAGCAGCGCGGCTGTCGGCGTGTTTCTCCACGCATCCAGCAATGTCTCGAAGCACCGGTCATCCGCCGGCCGCGAATCGTCATGCAAGGTCCACAACGCGCGGATGCCGGCATCAATGCCGATCTGATCCATCGCACGCGTTACAGCGTCCATGAAGGACGCCGCCTGCTTCACTCCCACCAGAATGACCCTCACCGTTTTGGCTTCCGGCACTTCCGTAAGCACATCCTGTGATGAGTGAATGACATCGAAGGTCATCTGCATGGGCTGCTCGATCTGCCCCGTGCAATCGGCGATAACGATCATTCCTGGAAGCATGCGCTGCGCAAGCACCGCTCCAACGGTAGAAGCGAGGAATCGAAGGTCATGCTGCGCGGTGATCACCGCAGCCACGGACATATCGACGTCCTGCCGATGCGTATACGGTCTGCTGTTCAGCACATCGGTCACGATTGTCTGGATATCGCTGCTGGCGTTAGAATTCATAATTTAAGTGTACGCACGGGACGCACCATGCCTTCAAGCCCGTTCCTTGTGCTCTTTTTTGTAGCGACGACGCTCACGCTCGCTCATACCGCCCCAGATGCCGAAACGCTCATCATGGTCGATGGCCCATTTCAGACACTGTTCACGGACTTCACACTGGGCGCAAACCCTCTTCGCATCCCTGGTGGAACCGCCTTTTTCCGGGAAGAATGCTTCGGGATCGGTCTGCGAGCACAGCGCTTTGTGCTGCCAAGACACGTCATCATCCCGCTTGAACAAACCCCACAGTTCAGCAAGCGGATTCTCAGAAGACTCATCAGTCACGCCCCACATGAGTCCTCCCATAATTGTGTGCGCACCTTTTATGCGCATACTTTCACACCGCTTCAAATTACACACACGCAATGTAATTTTGTCAAGTTTCCCCGTGTCAATGCCTATATTTCAGAAAATCCATGCTAAAGTTCAGCCCAATCTGGGGTCTACAGTCGCAGAATCGGTGAAAATCGGCCATTAACCCTATAATTGCCCATTTGGATAGTGGTAGGTTCTAAAAGCATTGCGTCAAACGCGCATCTCAATCAGGAAGGCAACACCGTGGCAACGTCATCAACCGGCAATAAGCTTCCTAACATCAATGGTCTTCAGGATGCGAAACCACGTCACAGCCTGGGATATCGCGTGCAGCATCACGTCAGGACCGCAGTCGCCGCGGCAATCGCCGCGACTCTGGTGTTCGTCGGCACTGCAGCTGCCGCTACTTGGATGGACGTCAATGGCATCATCAAGAACAATTCGGTCGGCGTGATCGGCCAGGGTTCCCTGAATACGGACGCATCCATCATCGATCCGAACTCCGGCAAGCCGATCGAGTTCGTGCTGATCGGACAGGATTCCCGTGACGGCGCGGAGAACCAAGCCATCGGAGGCAGTTTCGATGACGTCATCGGCAACCATCAGGCCGACACCGCCATGATTGTGCAGATCTCCGCCGACCGCAAGGAAATCAACCTGGTCTCCATTCCACGAGATTCCCTGGTGGACGTGCCTCAGTGCGAAACGTCGAAGGGCACGATTCCCGCACAGTATAACGTCATGTTCAATTCCATCTTCGCAGGTGCCTACAAAACCGGCGGAGATCTCTCCTCGGCGGCCAGCTGCACGCTGAACGCCGTGAACAGTCTCACCGGGTTGAATATTCAGAACTTCATCGTCGTGGACTTCGCCGGCCTGGTCAAGATGATTGATTCAGTCGGCGGCGTGGACCTGTGCATTCCGCAGAACGTCAACGACCCGTACACCGGACTCAATCTCGACAAGGGCATGCACCATCTTGACGGCGTTGCGGCGACGCAGTACGCCCGGATCCGTCACGGCATAGGAGACGGATCCGACACCTCGCGTACCACACGTCAGCAGTATCTCATCAAGCAGCTGATGAGCGAGGCGCTCAGCAAGAATCTGTTCACTGATACCGCGCAGCTGTACCAGCTGGCGAAATCCGCGCTGAAATCGCTCAACATATCCCAAGGCATGGCTGATACCGCGGCTTTGGCGGGACTTGCCATGAGCCTGAAGAATTTCACCATGACCAACCTGCAGACCCAGACCGTCCCCGTGGTCCCAGCACCGTCCGACCCCAACCGTTCCGTCTGGACCGACGAAGCCGACAATCTCTGGGAGAAGATGCGAGCGGGCAAGCCGATTTTCGATACCGCCGATTCAAACTCGGGCGACTCCTCCGACACCAGTTCAGATAATTCAGCCAGCTCCGACGATTCCGGCACGACCGACAGCAACCAGTCGGACACCACTGCCGAGACTCCCGATCCCGTCACGGGACTGATCACCAAATCCGACGGCACGTTGGTCGATCCAAGCACTGGCGGCACCGTCGACCCGGATGACGGCTCCATTCATGACGCGACCACGGGCCAGTATATCGGCCTTGCGGATCGATACCTTAATGCGACCGTATGTGCCGTTCCGGCAAAGAACTGACGTAGACCACGCAATCACGTCCCCTTTCAACGTATGACGCAGGGACGAATCTTTTTGGAGGAACCATGAGTGAAGGCAAAGGAGCAAAAGAGCCTACGAGCGTGCCACCAAGTTTCATTCCGTCATCAGGACGCAAAAAAACCATGCCGTCCACGGATTCCTCCCGCTCGCAAAGCGCACCGAGCCAGCCAGCGAGTTTCGCACCGGCGAAACGTTCTGACCATGCATCATCTGTAAAACCGGCCAAACGCACGGCGCGTCCTTCTTCCTCGGTTCCGCAAAGCTTCCAGCCTGCGGCACGGGCAACGAGCGAGACAAGAAGAAACCCTTCATCATCTCCGGTGTCCTTCGCTCCAGAACATACCCGCACGGCCAATCCAACGCAGCAGTTCCGGGGGTCATCCTCCGTCTCCACGGCGCTCCGATCTGTTCCATCCTCTCCAGCGACGGCTTCCGTGCCAAAAAGAAGACCTCGCGTCGGACGTATCGTCCTTTCCATTTTCCTTGTACTGATTCTCGCACTGGGAATAGGGGTATTCTCCGCTTGGAACTGGGTCGATGACCAGCTCAACAAACAGACCTGGCTGACATCCAAAGCGGACACCGCCGGCGAAAGCTGGCTTATTCTTGGCTCCGACGAACGTGAGGGCACCATCGGAGACGCCGGCGACGTCGAAGGTTTCAGAACCGACACCATTCTTGTACTCACCAAGCCGAAGACAGGATCGTCCTCGCTGATTTCCATTCCTCGCGATTCCCTGGTGGAAATCGATGGGAGCTATATGAAGATCAACGCCGTGGCGCAGCTGTACAGCCGCAAACAGTTGGTCAACGAGGTGGAGGACATCACCGGCCAGAAAATCAACCATGTGGCAATGGTCCGCTTCGGCGGACTCGTCAAAGTGGTCGATGCCTTGGGAGGCGTGGACCTATGCTACGACCAGAATGTGAATGACCCTTATTCGGGTATGAACTGGACCGCCGGATGCCACACCGTGGACGGCAACACCGCTTTGGCGTTCTCCCGTATGCGATATGCCGATGTGCAAGGCGATTTCGGCCGTGCCGCACGTCAGCGCCAGGTGATCAACGCCATCGTCAAGAAGGGCGCTTCCAAACAGACGCTCACGAATTTCAACAAGACCAAAAAGGTCGCCGCAGCGGCGTTGAGCTCCGTAACCGTGGATGAGAAAGCATCGACTTCCTCTCTGCTTCGGATGGCGTTGGCTTTCAAAAGCGCCTCAGGCAAGGATGGCATTTCGGGAAGCGTGTATTGGACCGATCCGGACTATTACGTCGATGGGGTCGGATCGTGCGTTCTGCTGAATGACGCGAAGAACATCCAGCTTTTCTCCGAACTCTCACACGGCACGCATTCCGCAGGAACCGTGGGCACGCTGGCCGAACAGCAAAACTGACGACACGCCGGAGGATGTGGATAACCCACATCCTCCGACCACAACCCTCATATTGGCTTGCGGCATGCCGCCGCTCTTGCCCATGCTGGCCGTATGAACAAAAAGGCCCCTCACCGTATAAGCGAACAACATCTCACTGTATTGAGTTGGAGCGCGCCTTTGCTGGCGCAGCTCATCATGCTGATTGTCATGTGTATGCAACGTCATTGGCTCTATGCGGCGATGCTCGCTCCGAGTCTGCTCGGCAGCGCATTGATGCTCATCACCATGATCATGCGCGTCAGGCATGAAGAAACGAACAGCAACACCATTACTGGAAGCGATTCGCCGGTTCCAACGCATCATAACGGAAACGAAATCGACCATGCTCAGCTTTTCGCCGACATGCCGTCCATAAGTTTTGAGCATCTGCATGGCCTGGACAACGACCCGCTCATATGGCGCACCATCGTGCGTAATTGGCTTGTCCGTTCCCCAACGAACGGCATCGGCATGTCAGAACATGGCATATTCCATATAGATCTGGCATCATCCGGACCACATGCCATGGTCGCGGGGACCACAGGCTCGGGGAAATCCGAACTGCTGATCAGTTGGTGCATGGCATTGGCGATTCGGCATAGTCCTCAAACCCTCCATTTCGTCTTTCTGGATTTCAAAGGAGGATCGACCTTCAACGCTTTGGAGCGTCTGCCGCATACCGTGGGCAACGTCTGCGATCTTGACCTCGCCCATGCCGTCCGTGCGCTGAACGCCATAGAACAAGAATTGGCACGCAGGGAGGCCTTGGTAAGTGCCGAACGCGTTTCCAGATTCGACCAGCTTTCCCATCCCCCTGCACGGCTCGTGGTGGTCATTGACGAATTCCATGCATTGCGCGACCGTCTACCCGACTATATGCAGCGACTCAATCGATTGGCGTCGCTCGGACGCTCTTTGGGTATGCATCTCATCGTATGCACGCAAAATCCCATGGGTCAGGTCCATGCCGATATGAAGGCCAACATATCGCTGAGCATCTGCCTACGCGTCACCGACCAAATGCAATCGAATGAACTGATCGGCACCAAGGATGCAGCTTTGATTCCACCGGCCTTCCCCGGTGCCGCTTACTGTCATGACGGTCAACGCACTGTTCCTTTCCGCTGCAGCGCGGTCCATGACATTGATTCCTTGGTGCATGCCATCAACACCGCATCGGCATTCAGCGGCACCACCAATCCCTCCCCTTTGTTCTCCGCGCCGCTCGCACCACATGCAGGCAAAGACGATTTGACGGCGCCACAGCGAGAGGCATGGCACCATGTGCCTTTTGCTTTGAGCGACGACGGTGTACTCATCTCCACCGCATTCCTTGACGTAGGACACGGCAACATCGCCGTGATTGGCGCATGCGGAAGCGGCAAAACCAATCTGCTGCTCTGCTGCGCCAGCCGTCTCTATGAATCCGGTCGCTGCACCATCCGGTTCACACGCAAGACGAACAGCGAATGGACCACCGACGACGGCAGAACATCGCCGCAGCACGAACGCACCATATGGTTCGTGGATGACGCCGACGAATTGCTCTCCCCTTTCGCAGCCATGCCCGAAGCCGATAAGCTCAAGACCGCACTCGCCGATCCGTCCGTCACGGTAATCGCAGCTGTGGAAAAGCCGCAAAGCACCCTACTTGAACGTTGCCTCACACGTGTTGCGTTTCCTTGCGGAGAGAGAGCCACCGATGTGATGATGGGGATTCCCAGCGCGGTTCTCGACGGTTTCGGCGTCGATGACTATGCCATTGCCGGGCGTGGGGTCTTCATCCAACAAGCACGGGCATGTCCCGTGCAATGCACGGAATTCCAAGGATTCTAAAAAAACTTGGCTTCTTTTGCGAAAAAGTCTTGAAAAATCATCCGATTCGTGGTTATCTAAATAACGGATAGAACGCCACTTATGGCAAGAGGAAGGCGATTACATGAGCAGTGCTTTCGATTGGCGAGCCAAGGCCGCGTGCCGGGATAAGGATCCGGAACTGTTTTTCCCGGTCGGCAACACCGGTGCCGCCTATCAGCAAATCGAAGAAGCCAAGGCCGTTTGCCGTACCTGCAAGGTGATTGACGCGTGTCTGAAATGCGCGCTCGACACCAATCAGGACTACGGCGTTTGGGGCGGTCTGAGCGAAGACGAGCGGCGCGCGCTCAAGCGGCGCGCGATGCGTGCACGTCGCTCGCAGGCCATGCAGATGCAGGTCTGATTCTTTTCAGGGCATATGGAAGGGCCGGTCGGATTCGATGGAATCCGACCGGCCCTTCCATATGCCATTCCAGTTCTAGAGGTCAGTTATCTTGCGCGGCACGCAGTTTCATGTCGAGCACCACACGGGTACCACCACCGCGACGTGGCTCCCAATGCACCGTTCCGCCAAAATCATTGGTGACGAACGTGTTGATGATCTGTGTTCCAAGCCCTGATCCGGAAGAGCGAGCCATGCCATCATGCTCCTCATCCGCCAAGCCGGTGCCATCATCCTCCACCACCACGTTGAGGTTATTGCCACCGCGGCCCACGGAAATCGTGATATGTCCTTCCTTACGTCCTTCGAAACCGTGTTCCACCGAATTGGTGATCAGTTCGGTAAGCACCAACGATAGCGGCGTGGCATCCTGTGCCGGCATCATGCCGAATTTGCCTACGAAATCGACATCGATGTGCTGGTCGCGCATCGTAGCCAAATCGACGGCCATCTTAAGCAGGTTGGAAATGACCTTGTCATAGTCGACGATCTCATCGGCGGTCTGGCTCAATCCCTCATGCACCATGGCGATGGTCTGCACGCGGCGCTGTGCTTCCTTGAGCTCCTTTTTGACCTCTTCGGACTTGGTCTTGCGCGCCTGCAAGCGCAGCAACGCGGATACCGCCTGAAGATTGTTCTTCACACGATGGTGAATCTCGGAAATGGTGGCGTCCTTGGTCTGCAATTCCTTCTCGCGGCGGCGCAATTCGCTGACGTCACGGCACAGCACGATACCACCCACGCGACCATTGGCGTCCATCAACGGCAGAGAGCGCATGGACACCGCGGCTTTGTTGGCGTCCAATTCGGAATCCACCGCGGCTTTGCCGCTCAGTACCAATGGCAGCGTTTCCAGCACCGGATCGTTCTCATGCAGCAGTTTGGTGCCGATCTCGCTCAGATACTCCCCCTGCATGGTGCTGACCGATCCCAAACGACGGAAACAGCTGATGGCGTTCGGAGACGCGTATCGGACGATGCCGTCGACGGTGAGCACGATGAAGCCATCCGCCACACGTGCGTTATGGCGCTGGTTCATAACCGGGTTACGGTACGGGAACTGGCCGCGCGGAATCATCTCATACAGCTGTTTGCCGGCGCTGATGCTTTCGGACTCATAACGGCCGTTCGATTCGCGTGTGGCCATGTTGGTCTCGCGGACCACCAAGCCAAGCGTCTTGCCATTATGACGCACCGGGGCGTACACGTTGCAGACCTTGGCCTTGCCGACCGTACGCAGTTTCGAGGAGCGGAACACCGATTCGGAGTCCATGGCCGCGTCAAGCTCGGCGCACAGGGATTCCGGGACGACGTTGCCGACCACATCCTCGGCTCTCAGACTCATCACCGTGGACGGACGGCATTGCTCGGCAATGATGTACTTGCCCTCGCCGTTCTGCAGGATTAGCAGCAAGTCGGCGAAACTCAAATCGGCAATCACCTGCCAATCGGCCACCAACTGGTGCAACCATTCACGATCGTCGTCACCGAAATCCGGACGGGTCATCAGGATATGTGAGAAATCAGCCATGCAACCATAATACGCATCAATGGCGAGGTTGCATACCATATGCCCACGTATAATGCGGAAACGCCGATTGACATATCCGACGGTTACGCTAACGTAGGTTACGGTTCCGTAACTTATAGTGGAGGCATCCGATGGCGAAACCTACAAACGCAGAAATCGAGGCGAAACGCGCGGTCATCGCCGAAGCACGCGAGCAGGCCCTGCAGGCGAAAGCTGAGACCATTCGCGTGAAGGCGCACAATAAGGCCGAGAACATTCGACGCAAGGCGGATGCAAAAGCCAAACGTGCCATCGCCAAAGGCGAAGCCCATGCCGCAAAAATCGAAGGCATCGTCCCCGCCGAAATCGAACGCAAAATCAGACTCGACGTGCATGGCAGGCCAAAGCCGCTCCTGCGTGGCTGGATCCACGCCATCGCCACTCCCCTGGCTCTTGCCGCGGGCATCGTGCTGATCTGCCTCGCTCATGGCACCGGGCTCAAATGGGCGTGCGCCGTGTTCATGACCTGCTCGCTGGTACTGTTCGGCAATTCCGCCTGTTATCATCTGGGAGATTGGTCACCACGGGTTACCGATGTGCTCCGTCGCATCGACCATATGAACATCTTTTTGCTGATCGCCGGCACTTATACGCCCGTTTCCTTCGCGCTCACGACATTCTGGCGTGATTCCATCATCGCGGGCATGTGGATCTGCACCACGGTGGCGCTCATCATCCATGTCATCTGGATCAGCGCGCCTCGCTGGCTTTATGTTCTTGTCTATATTATTTTCGGCGTGTCCGGCGTCGCGTTCATGGGATTGTTCTGGATGTCCCCCTATGCCGGACCTACCGTGGTGATACTGCTGTGTGCCGGCGGCGCCTGCTATATCGCCGGAGCCATCGTGTATGCGCTGCGCAAGCCCGACCCCTGGCCGAAGGTGTTCGGCTTCCATGAGATCTTCCATACCGGAACCGTGGCGGGATACGCCTGCCACATGGTGGCCATCTACATGGTGATCGTGCAATTGTGGCCCTAAGGCGTAATCAACCCCACATGGACAAAACAAAATAAGCCCGTCCCCTCATCGTACGAATGCGATGGAGGAACGGGCTGTTGTTTTCGTCACACGTATGTCAGGCGAGCGGCTTGGCTTCCTTGATGGTCACGGAAATCTCACGGCCGTTCGGAGCGGTATAGGTCACCGTATCTCCGGCATGAGCGCCATTGATGGCGGCGCCAATCGGCGATTCAGGACTGATGATGCTGTAATCCGTGGCGATGGACAGGTCTCGCGTGCCAAGCACGTACACCATTTCACGTCCGTTGACTTCAAGGGTCACTAGGGATCCGTCACCGACCTCACCGGCCTTGGGCGCAGTCAGAATCTTCGCATTGCGCAGTTTGACGGTCAGTTCGTCGATGCGTCCCTGATTCACGCGCTGCGCCTCACGGGCAGCCTGATAGCCGCCGTTCTCACTCAAATCGCCTTCGGCACGCGCCGCGGAGACCTTGGACAGAATCTCGTCACGGTACTCGCCCTCACGCCAGGCGAGTTCTTCTTTCATCTTGTCGTACGCCTCCTGCGTCAGCAGGATCGTCTTTTCTTCGGCCATGTTATCCTCCTTGACCTTGGAAGAATGATACCCGTCAATCAGCGGGTGGAGATGATGTCGATCACGAACACCAGCGTGTCCTCGCCGCCGATGCCGGCCTGCGGAACGCCACGGGAGCCATAACCGTACTCCGGCGGAATGGACACCACCAGGCGGGAACCGACGTTGTGTCCCGGAACGGTCTGATCCCAGCCCTTGATGACCTGTCCCACACCGATGCCGAACGTGGCCGGCTGGTGACGGTCGAAGCTGGAGTCGAACGGGGTGTCCTTGCCCCAGACCACACCATGGTAGTTGACGGTGACGGTGTCTCCACGGCGGACCATCGGGCCATTGCCTTCAAAGAGCTCCACGACCTTCAGGCCGGCGGGAGCGATCTCAGTCGGGAATTCGATGGTCGGCCGATCGCCGAATTCGGCATTGACAACAGGCATTTCAGATGCCATGGTGAACCTCCTTGAAAAAACACAGTGTCACCAAGATTAGCACCATCCATCGCTAGCATTCAACAACATTGACCGCAAGACCGCCTTTCGACGTCTCCTTGTACTTGGCCATCATGTCCTCGCCGGTGTCCTTCATGGTTTTGATGGCTTGGTCAAGACTCACGATATGCGTGCCGTCGCCCAGCATGGCCATACGGACCGCGTTGATGGCGGTATTGGCCGCCATGGCGTTGCGTTCGATGCAGGGAATCTGCACCAGACCACCGACCGGATCGCAGGTCAGTCCCAGATTGTGCTCGATACCGATTTCCGCGGCATTCTCCACTTGGTGAGGCGTGCCGCCCATCACGGCGCACAGCCCCGCCGCGGCCATGGAACAGGCTGTGCCGACCTCGCCTTGACATCCGACTTCGGCACCGGAAATGGACGCGTTGCGTTTGAACAAGTATCCAATCGCCCCTGCGGTCAGCAGGAACGTCACCACACCATCCTCATCCGCATGATCCACGAAATGCCAATAATAGTGGAGCACCGCCGGAATGACGCCAGCCGCACCGTTGGTAGGCGCGGTGACGATGCGTCCGCCTGCCGCGTTCTCCTCGGAAACCGCCAATGCGAACAGGTCGACCCATGCGGCGTCCGATGATTCGAGTACGGCGTCGGAGCGCCTGCCGTCCCGTTTGAGCACGTCGCTGTTGGATGCGAGCCTTGCATACATTTTTGGCGCCCTGCGGGGCACGTCAAGGCCGCCAGGCAGAACGGTTTGGTTGGTATTGCAACCGTGCTGCACGCAGCGGCGCATCACATGCCATACAGTGTCCAAATCGCTGCGCACCTGCACGGCGGACCGCATGGCCGTCTCATTGGCCCACACCACATCGGCCACACTCATGTGACGTTCATCGCACAGCGAGATCAGTTCGTCGCATGTGGTGAACGGATAGGGCATGTCCATATCGATATCGGTTGAGGAATCGTCGGTCTGATCGGCGAAGGCCGTTCCCGCAGGGGGTTTCTCATGGATGCCGATCATCAGGTCGTCGGCGTCGCCTTGTCTGACGAATCCACCGCCAATGGAATACCAGACCTGTTCATCGATGAGATTGTTCTGCCGGTCGAAGGCTTGGAATCGCATGCCGTTGGGATGGGCCGCCATGCGGTGCCATACATCCATCACCACATCGCGTCCGTAATCGAAATCGATGCGATGCGTGCCGTTGAGCATCAGCTCGCCGCCTGCCTCGCATTCCATACGGATATTGCTCATGTGATCGGTATCGACGGTTTTCGGTACGTTGCCTTCCAAGCCCGCCACCGTGGCGCGATCGGTACCGTGCCCAAGACCGGTCAGGGCGAGCGAACCATACAGTACCGTTCGCACGCGGCCGACCCGGTTCAGTATGCCGTCACGTTCAAGGGAGGCAGCGAATCTGCTGGCCGCGACCATCGGCCCTACGGTGTGCGACGAGCTGGGGCCGACGCCGATGGTGAACATCTCCAGAATGCTGAACATGTATATTGCGCTCTCTTTTCCGCGTCTTCGCCGTCACGCCGCGTAAAGCACGCTGAACATGCGAATCATGATGAGTAGGCCGATGATGGCAATGACGATTTCCGCGATAAGCAGAATTATCGCAACGGTTTTGCGATTGCCGAGTTTGACATCGAGCAGTTTTGCGAAAAGGAAAGCGACGAAGCCCAAGGCTGCTCCGTTCAGCGCGATCGCGCCGACCTGGCCGTTGGTAAGAACGCTTTCCCCGACTTTGGCGAGTATCGAATTGATGGTGGCGGTGAACACCAGCAGGCTCCATACGCCGTATCCAATCAATCCTACCGCCGCATAGCCGAACGGGCGGAATCGTTCCTTGAGTTTGAAAGTGAACGATTCGGCGCACCACAACAATGCGAAGCCCACAACGAAGGTGAACGCCACGGCAAGGAATGCGGCTTCCAATGCCCACGGAACGAGTGCCAACGAATGGTCCATCAAGGTAAAGTACAGCGGAGAACATGCGATTTCGCCGATAGCGAGCACGCCGGCAACGATAATCACCTGCGCAAGCATCAGGGGGATTTCAGTGGCGGGCTGTTCGATTACAGGCTTGATGTCTTTCGAAGTCATGCGTCATCCGTTTCAGTCGGTGTCATACGGTTTGTAATGTCCGACAGTGTACCTACGGAATGTTTCGGGAACGATATGCCACATTTTGCCTACACATTGCCCACATTTTTCCATAACCCACCGTGGAAAAGGGTTGAATCGCAGTGAATCGCGATGATGCCAAAACCGTTGGAGAATAAAGGAAAACCGCCATCTCTGGCGGTTTCCAAAAGTGCCTCCAGCGGGACTCGAACCCGCAATCCGAAGAGGTCGATTTTAAGTCGACTGCGTATACCGATTTCGCCATGGAGGCTTTGCGCCGGCCAGAAGAAAAAGCCGACGCCAAGCTATTATGCCACGTCAGCGCGCAGCAAGCAATCTCTTGCCGTAATCCAGCACGATGCCGTCCAACAGACCATGCTCGCTGGCCATGAAGGAGTCGATGCGCTGGCCATGATCCTCATATGCGGCTTCAGACACCTTGGCAAGCACACGGTTCCACACCAATGCGCCGCCGCCGACCACATCGACGCGTCCGGGATGAATAGTCTTGTAGGTCAGACGCTCCTCACGAGGCATGTGCAGGAACCGGTTGTCAACGGCATAGGCATCTTCCAGCGTGCAGCGTGCGCCGTCCACGGCGGTGTGGTCGTATTCCGTCAATCCCATAGCCAATGCGGTCATGGTGGTGACCGTTCCGGACACGCCGATGATGGTGTGGGTCTTGCCGGCGGGAACGGTCTTGAACGCCTCGTCGATATGCGCGTCGATATCCGCGACCGCCTCGGCGATCTGCCCCTCGGTCGGCGGGTCGTTTTTCAGATGACGCTCCGTCATACGGACAGACCCGATATTCATGGAGAACGCGGCCTGCACCTGCGTGCTCGGATGGGTGACGCCGTCGCCTCCCAGCACCAGTTCGGTGGAACCTCCGCCCAAATCGACCACCAGATAGGGGGCCTCAACCTCGCGATGGACGATGCTGGTGGCACCGAGGAAGCTTAAATCCGCTTCCTCCGTGCCTGGAATGACTTCGGGACGCACGCCCAAGATCTTCTCGATGTTGTCTTCGAATTCCTCACGGTTCTCGGCATCACGGGTGGCCGATGTGGCCACGAAGCGGATGCCGTCCACGGGATGTTCGGCAAGCACGCCGGCGAATTCTCGGGCGGCCTCATAGGCGCGCGCCAACGCCTCGTCGGCGAAGCGATGGGTTTTGTCCACGTCCTGACCGAGACGAATCACCCGCAGGATGCGCGGAACGATGTCTTCCACACCGTCCTCGCTCACACGCGAGACTTTCAGACGAATCGAATTCGTGCCGCAATCAATACCGGCAACGGTTACCGACTTCATTACTCCCACCTTCTACTCTTCGTTTTCCACTGCGCAACGGCATACGGCCGGATCGAACTCATGTTTGATGGCGGACAGGGCCATATCACCGATGGGGTTGGCGCCCTCACCCATCACCAGCGTCTGGGCCAACAACGCGTGCAGGCATTTGACACGCACCGGCATGCCGCCGGCACTGGTGCCTTCGATGTGTTCCTCGCTGTCTTCCAAGGCCAAAGCGATTTCATGGCGGAACGCGAGGTACAGTTCGTGGGCACGTTCGTATCCGGCACGCAGATCCTCGTTTTCGGCCAGCATATCGTTGTATTCCTTCATCTTGCCTTCGGCTTCGATGTGGGAGATGGCCTTCACCGCTTCGGGCCCGGTCAGATAGCAGGTCGTCGGGAACGGGACACCGCCTGGAAGCAACGGCCGGGTGACCACAGCCAAAGGCCGGCCGCATACGCAACGGGCTCCGACGGCGACCATGCCGCGCGGGTAACGTCCAAGCTGACGCTCCACCACGGCGATATCATGTTCGGTGGCGGGTTGGGCAAGCACTTTGTCCGCCAAACCCTTGGCCTGTTCGATAATCGTCATGTCCATGTCACTCCTGTCCGTCTTCCGACGGCTGCTGACCGTCCTGTTGCGATTGGCCAGTCTGTTGTTGACTGTCCTGTTTGTCTTCTTCGCCGGCATGCTGCGACTGTTTCGTCGAGTCGGCCTTCACGGGATCCGACCGATCCGCCTGCTTGAAGGAATATGCAAGCTCCTTATACCACGGCAGGGCGGTTTTCGGTGATTCGTCGTATGTCGTCCCTTTTTTCGGCTCGCTCTTGCCGGTCACCGCTTCGGGATGCTCGACACGAATCGCCTGTTCGCCGGGGAAGACGAATCCCAAACGATCCCTGGCCTGGGCGGTGACATACGCCTTGTCATCCCATCTTGCGATATCGTTCTCCAGCTCGCGTTTCTGCGCGACCAACGCCGCTTCCTGTTTTTTCAGTCCGTTAAGCTCTGCCAGATTCAACGCATAGGTATGGAATGTCGATGCCAACTGGATGGTTCCCAAAGCCACGATGAACAATGCCACGAAGAACGCGACCGGGCCGGCGCCGCCGCGTTGTGATGGTTTTTTTCGTGCCTTCGAACTCATAGCAACGAAAATACCCGTCGCGTTCGACTTGGAACACGACGGGTATTTCTATGTCAACGCATTCATGATGCGCTGGCTACGCTCACTCAGCGATGTACTTCTTGCAGGCCTTGAAAGCGCTGTAGCCGGCGTACTGAGCGGTGGAGCCGAGCTCCTCCTCAATCTCGAGCAGGCGGTTGTACTTGGCGATACGCTCGCCACGAGCCGGGGCACCGGTCTTGATCTGGCCGGTGTTCTTTGCCACAGCCAGGTCGGAGATGGTGGTGTCCGGGGTCTCGCCAGAACGGTGGGAAACCATGGAGGTGAAGCCGTTCTTGGTGGCCAGCTCGATGGCGTCGAGGGTCTCGGTGACGGTGCCGATCTGGTTGAGCTTGACCAGCAGGGAGTTGGCGGCGCCGAGCTTGATGCCCTTGGCCAGACGTGCCGGGTTGGTGACCAGCAGGTCGTCGCCGACGAACTGCAGGCGATCGCCGAGCTTGGCGGTGATGGCCGCCCAGTCGTCCCAGCCTTCTTCCTGGAACGGATCCTCGATGGAGACGATCGGGTACTCGTTGATGAGGTTCTCGTAGAAGTCGAGCATGTAGCCGGCCTCACGGTCGTCGCCTTCGAAGTGGTACTTGCCGGCCTCCTTGTTGTAGAACTCGGAGGAAGCCACGTCGAGGGAGATGCCAATCTGCTTGCCCGGCTCGTAGCCGGCGGCGGAGATGGCGTCCATGATGTAGTTCAGGGAGTCCTTGTTGGACTTCATCTTCGGAGCGAAGCCGCCCTCGTCGCCGAGGCCGGTGTTCAGGCCCTGCTTCTTCAGGACGTTCTTCAGGGTGTGGTAGACCTCGACGCCAGCCTGCAGAGCCTCGCTGTAGGTGTTGAAGCCGTACGGGGAGATCATGTACTCCTGGATGTCGGTGGCGAAGTCAGCGTGGGCGCCACCGTTCATGATGTTCATGTTCGGGACCGGCAGGATGTGGCCGTTGGTGCCGCCGATGTAGCGGTACAGCGGCTGATCCGCGGACTCGGCGGAAGCGTACAGAGCGGCCAGGGACACGCCGAGGATGGCGTTGGCGCCCAGACGGCCCTTGTTCGGGGTGCCGTCGAGCTCGATCATGGTCTCATCGAGAGCGCGCTGATCGGAAGCGTCCATGCCGATGACCTTCGGAGCGATCTCCTCGTTCACGGCCTTGACGGCGTTGAGCACACCCTTGCCCTGGTAAACGGACTTGTCGCCATCGCGACGCTCCCAAGCCTCGGCTTCACCGGTGGAAGCACCGGACGGAACGAGGCCCAGGCCCTGAGCACCGTCATCGGTGTCAAGAACGACCTCGACGGTCGGGTTGCCGCGGGAATCGAGAATCTGACGCGCGTAAACGCTTTCAATTACTGCCACAACTACTCCTTATAAACGTTAGGTTGTGATGACAATGCCAAGAATAGTGCGATTTATGGACGTATGCCAAACTTTGCCCGCATGTTCCATGTGAACGCTCACACTCTTTTTTGCATCCCATTGTCATTGACGCGGTGTCGGTTTCCAGTCCAGATCGTCAAGCAATTGACTGGTCCATCCGACCACTTCGTCCGAGCTCATCGGCTTGGAACCAAGCGAGCCTGCGAATGGAGCCGGTACCAGATACGTCTTGGTCAACGGCCGGTACTGGATGCCTTTGTAGATTCTGGCCATGCGCATCTGCACGGATTCACGCGGCTCGAACTTCGACACGCGCACGTTGCGTCCTTGCGCGATGATCTCGGAAATGCCGAGCTTACGCGCCTTGAACCGCAACCGCGCCACGTCGAACAGCGCCTCGAAATCGACGGGCGGCTTGCCGTAACGGTCGGTGAGTTCGTCGCGCAGCTCGTCGAGATCGTCTTCGGTGCGTGCGGAGGCGAGTTTCTGGTACGCTTCCAATCGCAGTTTGTCCGAATCGATGTAGTCGACGGGAATGGACGCCTCGATCGGCAGGTCGATGGTGACGGCAACCGATTCCTTGCGTTCCGGCTCCTTGTACTGTTCGACCGCTTCGGACACCATACGCACGTACAGGTCGAAGCCGACGCCTTCGATATGGCCGCTCTGCTCATCGCCCAGCAAATTGCCGGTGCCGCGCAATTCGAGATCCTTCATGGCTACGTCGAAGCCAGAGCCGAGCGCGGTGTTCTGCGCGATGGTGGCGAGCCTGTCATGCGATTGCTGGGTCATCGGCTTGGTCGGATCGTACAGGAAGTACGCATACGCGCGCTCACGTCCACGACCGACGCGGCCACGCAGCTGATGCAATTGGCTCAAGCCGAAGCGGTCGGCATGGTCGACGATCAGCGTGTTGGCGTTGGAGATATCAAGGCCGGTTTCGATGATGGTGGTGCATACCAGCACGTCGATGTCGCGATGCCAGAAGTCGCGGATCACACCGTCAAGCTGTTTCTCCCCCATCTTGCCGTGGGCTATGCCGACATGCGATTCGGGCACGAGCTCGTGGATTTTCGCCGCGACGGAGGAGATGTCCTGCACACGATTGTGCACGTAGAACACCTGCCCACCACGCAACAGCTCGCGCCGGATGGCGGCGGTGACCTGCGCGTCCTCGTAAGCGCCGACGTAGGTGAGCACCGGCAGGCGATCCTCCGGCGGCGTGGCCAGCGTGGACATTTCGCGGATACCGGTGACAGCCATTTCCAACGTGCGCGGGATAGGCGTTGCCGACAGGCTCAGCACGTCCACATTGGTGCGCAACGCCTTGAGCGTCTCCTTGTGCTCGACGCCGAAACGCTGTTCCTCGTCGATGATGACGAGTCCCAGATCCTTGAACTTGATCTTCGGATTGAGCAGCTTGTGCGTGCCGATGACCACATCCACGGAACCGTCTTCAAGCCCCTTGATGGTCTCGTTAATCTCCTTGGTGGTCTGGAATCGGCTCATGGCAGCCACGTTCACGGGGAAGCCTTCGAAACGTTCGGTGAAAGTCTCGAAATGCTGTTGCACGAGCAGTGTGGTCGGCACGAGCACGGCCACCTGCTTGGAATCCTGCACCGCCTTGAACGCGGCGCGCACCGCGATTTCGGTTTTGCCGAAGCCCACATCGCCGCAGATCAGACGGTCCATCGGAATGGGTTTCTCCATATCCGACTTGACCTCGTCGATGGTGGTGAGCTGGTCGGCCGTCTCCTGATAGGGGAAAGCGTCCTCCAGCTCCTTCTGCCACGGCGTGTCCTTGCTGAAGGCATAGCCTTTCGTACGCTGGCGTGCCGAGTAGAGCTTGACCAGATCCTCGGCGATCTCATGCACATGCTTGCGCGCCTTGGCTTTGGTGGCGGCCCAGTCGGAACCGCCCAGCTTGTTGAGTTTCGGCGTTTCGGCGCCGATGTATTTGCTGACCTGGTCGAGCTGGTCGGTGGGGATGAACAGTTTGTCCGCCGGCGCGCCTCGTTTGCTGGGAGCGTATTCGATGACCAGGTATTCGCGGGTGGTCTGGTTCTCGCCTTTGCCGATGGTACGTTGGCGCATCTCGACGAACCGGCCGATGCCATGCTGTTCGTGCACGACGTAATCGCCCGTTTTGAGTTCCATCAGGTCGATGGCCTTGCGGCGGCGTTTCGGCGTTTTCGCCTGTCCTGCGGCGGATGTGCGGCCGGTCAGGTCGCGTTCGGTGAGCAGGGCGATTTTCGCGGCGTCGTCCACGAAACCGTCGATGGCGCGCGATCGGACGCAATCGAAATTCGCGATGCCGGTTTCGTTGATCGCACGCTTCAGTCCTGGTCCGATGTGTGCCTTGGGCCGCGGCCGTGATCGTCACCGCATAGCCGGCGTCGAGCAGTCCTTCGATGCCGGAGGCCGCTTTGTTTTCGTCACCGCGGTATTCACCGGGTTTGGTGGCATCAAGTTGGATGTGGCCTTCCCGGGTGGCGTCGACGCCGAAGCTGGTGAGTTTCCACACGTCATGTTTGGAGAAGACGAGTGCGGAGATGGTTTCCTCGAAATCGTAGAAATTCGCCTGGTCGAAGGTGATCGGCGCTCCGGCGCCATGTCCGGATGCGGCGACATGCCAGCTTGCGGCAAGGAATTCGTTGGCGGTTTTCGCCAGATCGTCGGCGGCGCGACGAAGTTTTTCCGGGTCGGACAGCATGACCAGCGCATGCTTGGGCAGCATGCCCTGCACCGGTTCCATATCGTCGACCAGCGCGGGCAGCAGCGATTCCATGCCTTCCACCGGGATGGCGTTGGCGATGGATTCGAGCATGTCCTCGGCGTTGGGAATGGAGCCGATCAGCGATTTCGCACGTTGGCGAATCTGGTCGGTCAACTGCAGTTCACGGCATGGCGTGGCCCATACGGTGGAAATATCCTTACCGTAGGTGCGCTGGTCGGATGCGTGGAATTCACGTATGGTGTCGATCTCGTCGCCGAAGAATTCGATACGCACCGGATGCGGCAGAGTGGGCGGAAAAACGTCGATGATGCCACCGCGGACGGCGAATTCGCCACGGTCCATCACCAAGTCGACGCGCGTGTACGCGTTTTCCACCAGTTTGCGGGATGCTTCGTCAAGAGGCAGTTCCTCGCCTTGGGAGAACACGAGTGGTTCGACGTCCCCCAAGCCTGCGACCACCGGTTGGATGAGGGAGCGCACCGGCATGACCAGAATGCGGATGGGGCCGAACAGCGTGCTGCCCTCTTCGGGATGCTTCAGCCTGCGGAACACCGCCATGCGGCTTGCCACAGTGTCCGCGCGTGGTGAAAGCCGTTCATGGGGAAGGGTCTCCCATGCTTCAAGCTGCGCCACATCGTTTGGGTCTCCGTCATACCAGGAACGGATGGACTCCACGGCTTCCTCCGCTTCGCGGCTGGAGGCGACGACGAGCACGACCGGCTGTTTGCCCGCAGCGCCGGCTGCGAGCGCCGGGCGTAGGCCGTCCGGCACACCGACGGTGATGCTGGGGTCGATGTCTGATTCCGGTTCTTCGATTTCCCCGGCGATGAGCGCGCGGAAATCGTCATCGGTTTCCAGCACGTCGAGGATGCCGGCAAGCGAGCCTGCGGTCGGCAGTTGCGGTGGTTGCGCCGGAGACGTCGGTTCAGCGGCCATTGAATCGCTCCTGGGCTTTGGCGAGACCGTCGAAGATGATGGTTTCGGCCGCGTCGGCACCGTCGGCGAGGAATTCGGGGAGCTGCTTGCGTTGGTCCGGTCCGAAGCCGCCCAGCACCCAGTTCACGGTGTTGTCGTGCGCGTGGGCTCCGCGTTGGGCGTGGCCGACGCCCATGCGCACGCGCGCGTATTTCGAGGTGCCGAGCGAACGGTCGATGGATTTGATGCCGTTGTGCCCGCCTGCGGAGCCGCCGGCTTTGACTTTGATTCTGCCGAAGTCGAGGTCCATGTCGTCGTGGATAACCACGATATGGTCCGGTTCGATCTGGTAGTAGGCGCTGATGGAGGCGACCGCGTTGCCGGATTCGTTCATGTAGGTGAGTGGCTTGGCGAGGAAGAATTTGACGTTGCGGCCGGATAGGTTCATCACGCCTTTGCCGAGCATGGCGAGTCCCTTGTGGTCGGAGAAGTTGACGGACCAGCGTTCGGCCAGCACGTCGGCGGTCATGAAGCCCATGTTGTGGCGGGTGCCCTCATATTTGGAGCCGGGGTTGCCCAGTCCTGCGATCAGCCAGAAATCAGATGCCATAATAATCGTCCATTCCTCTGTGTTCTTGCGTGCTCTCGTCTTGTTTAACCGCACAGATTCTACTGTCAGGTGCTTACAGGTCGAGATGCCAGTAGCTCATGTCGCGCATGGTTCCGGTGGAGTCGGTGGCGGCTTGGGGCATGAGTCCGAATTGGGTGAATCCGAAATGTTTCATCAGTGCGATGGATCCGCGGTTGTCGGCGAAGATGATGCCGCAGGCTTTGCGCATGTGGCGGTTTCGGCATTCGTCAAGCAGTTTGGCCAGTGTGAAGGTGCCCGCTCCCCTGCCCTGCCATTCGGGGGCGATGTAGTAGGCGAGGTCGGTGACGCCGTCGTAGCCGGCGCGGTCGTAGAACACGGACAGCGCGGAGAAGCCGATGATCCGTTCGCCGCCTTCCGTGGCTGCATCCGTGGCAGGCACGGTGGTGACGAACACCGCATATGGATCGTGGTGCGATTCCACCCATGCCTTGCGTTGCGCGTAGGTACGTGGCGTGGTGTCGGCGGACGAGCCGCCGCGGATGACTGCCGCGTTGTAGATGTCGGTGATCGCTTGGATATCGTCTTGCGTCGCGATGCGGAAAGAATAGTCGGCCATGCGCCCAGCATACCCGGCGGCGAACGACAACAGGGGCCGGTTCCTTTGGAAGGAGCCGGCCCCTGCGTATTTCATGAAGGGAATCGGACGGGAATCACTGTTCGAGTTCGATGGCCTTGTTCAGTGCTTCCTGAAGCTGCTTCTGAGCGTCGCCGTAGGCGGACCAATCGCCCTTCTTCATGGCGGCATCGGAATCCTTCATGGCCTGTGCGGCATCGTCGAGTGCCTTCTTCAGGTCGGCGCTCATCGTGCCGGACGAATCGCCATTATTGCCGCCGGTCTTACCGTCGGTATTGGATGGCGTGTCCTGCTTGCCGTCAGTGTTGGTCTTGCCATCGGCGGAATCGTCGTTCTTAGCATCCTGCTTGTCATCGGTGGTGTCGCCCACGTTTTCGGCGTCGCCTGCGGACGCGCCGGAATCGCCGCCGAACACCTGGTCGAGAGCCTCGTCCAGCGTGTCGGCGAAGCCGACCTGGTCGCCGAATGCGACGAGCACCTTCTTCAGCAGCGGGAAGCTGGTGGAGCCGGACGATTTGACGTACACCGGCTGCACGTAGACCAGGCCTCCGCCGAGAGGCAGGGTGAGCAGGTTGCCGCGCTGCACATTGGTCGAGCCGGATTCGAGCAGGTTGAGTTCCTTCGACACGTCGGCGGACGCGTTGAAGTTGTTCTGCGCCTGGCCGGGGCCCGGCACGTTGGAATCCTTCGGCAGTTCCTGCAATCGTATGGTGCCGTAGCTCGAGCCGATTTTGCCTTTCTCGTGGCCCGCGTCGGAATCGACCGACAGGAAGCCGGTCAGGATTTCCCTGGTGGACGAGCCTGCGGGAATGTACGACGAGGTCAGCGAGAACACCGGTTCGCTGGAGCCGCCGGTCTGCAGCGTCAGATAGTACGGCGGCTGCAGGATGTCTCGCTGTTGCGCCTGCTGCGATTCGGTCGGGTCGACGGGGGTCTGCCAGAAATCCTCTCCGGAGAAGAACTGGTTGGCGCTGGACACGTGGTATTTGGCCAGCAGTTCGCGTTGCACCTTGAACAGGCTTTCCGGATAACGCATGTGGCTCATCAGGTCGCCGGAGATTTCCGACAGCTGGTGGTACTGGCCGGGGAAGATCTTCTCCCAGGCTTTGATGACCGGGTCGGACTGGTCCCATACATACAGGTCCACGGAACCGTCGTATGCGTCCACGGTGGCTTTCACGGAATTGCGGATGTAGTTGGCGTTCTTCGAGTTCAGGCTGCTTACCGTGTCGGAGGATTCCGTGGTGGAGTCCTTGGTGGCCTCGCCCAAGTCGGTCATCTGAGAGTATGGGTAGGCGTCCGAAGTGGTGTAGCCGTCCACGATCCACTTGACCCGTCCGTCCACCACGGCCGGGTATACGCGGCCGTCAAGCGTCAGATACGGCGCGACTTTGGCCACACGTTCCTTCGGGGAACGGTCGTAGAGAATCTGCGAATTGGAGTTCACACGGTTGGAGAACAGGATCTGGTCGGAGCCGAAGCGGATGGCGTACAGCAGTCTGGAGAAGATGTTGCCGATCTTCGGACCGCCATCGCCCTTGAAGGTGTTGGTGGCGCCTTCCGAACCGGTCGGATAGTCGAATTCCCAGGATTTGGTGCCTTCCGGAGCGCCTACGATCGAATATTCGGTGGCGTTCGGAGAGAAGTAGATGCGCGGCTCGTACTTTTCGGAATCGGTGAGCTTGCCTTGGGTGGGGATGCCCGCTTCGAAGAACTTCGGCTGGCCGTCGGCGGTCACCTTGTTGCCGTAGGCGGCCACAACGCCATAGCCGTGCGTGTACACGGTGTGGTCGTTGACCCAGTTGCGGTTGTCGAGACCGTCCAGATCGAGTTCGCGCGCGGCGATCACCGTGTCCTGGCTGACGCCGTCGACGTCGTATTTGTCGACCGCGACGGTGTCGGCGAACGTGTAGTACTGCTTGGACTGCTGCAGCTGTTTGAACGTCGGGGAGATGATCTGCGGGTCGAGCAGGCGGATCTGAGCGGTGGATTCCGCGGAATCGGCCAATGCGCCTTCCTCGCCTTCGGTGGTGGCCTTGTACTGTTCGGCCTTCACCTTGTCCAAGCCGTACGCGGCGCGGGTGGCGTCGATGTTGCGCTGGATATAGGTGGATTCCATTTCCTGCGCGTTCGGATTGACGCGGAAGCGCTGCAGCAGCACCGGCCAGGCCACGGTAAGCACCAGGCTCACCACGATGGCGGAGGCGATGGCCACGGTCGGCACCTTCCACGCCTTGAGCGCTTCGGAAGCACGTGCCGCGATGGGTGCGGAACCTTCCAACGTATGGGATTTCATAATCCACAGGCCCAGTATCACGCCAAGGATGGCGGTGATGGCGGCCATGATGAACGTGACGGGGATGGTGGCGTTCACCGTGGTGTAGGTGGCACCGGTGATTCTGCTGCCTTCCTCGGTCAGGTGCGAGAACACTCCCAGAACCTGATTGGCGGCCCAGGCGAACATGTTGAGCATCAGCCAGATGCCGATCTGGCGGCGGGCGCGTTTGGTGATGCGGAACAGGCCATGGCCGTTCACCGGCATGGTGATGCGGATGCCGCCCATAAGCACGTGGGTGACGATGGAGAAGATGATGCCAGCGAGCAGCAACAGCGAGACAGCGGACATGATGAGTTTCAGTCCGGGCAGCACGAACACGTAGAAGCCGTTGTCGATGCCGAACTGCGGATCCTTGGTGCCGAAGCTTTGCGAGTTGAACATGAGCAGGATTTCGGACCAGTTCGCATTGAACTGGGAGCCGAACACCAGTCCGACAATCAGGGAGATGACCACGGCGATGCGTCGAGCGCTCTTGGAGCTCACGCTCTTGCCGATTTCGATGGTGTCGCCGTTCACGCGGATGGTGGAGCCGTCCGCAGCGTCGGGACGCGCCCATATCGCCAGCGTGGCGGAGATGAAGCCGACTGCGGCGATGAGCACCGCGTACGCCAGCCAGAGGCCGACCCTGGTGCCCAGCTGCGTCCAAATCACGCTTTGGAAGCCGAGCTGGCTGTACCACATGACATCGGTGACGAACTGCGCGAGCGCGAAGAACAGTCCGATGACGATGGCGAGCGCCAGCACCACGCCGATGAAGATCTTGCTGCCGTTCGACGGTTTGCGCGGACGGTTCGGCTTGCTGGTGATGCGGGGGCCCGAAGGTCGTTTCGGGGGAACGTTCGACGATGGTTGCGGACCGTCCCCTCCGTCGGTTTCGACGTTGAGGATGATCGGATCGTCGTTGCTGGGTTTGCGCGGATTCTGCCTGCCGGCACGGTTCGAGCCGCCTTCGGGATCGAACATGGGACCAAACATATCAAAGAAAGACATGCTAATAGCCTAGCGACAGGCGAGGAACGCCGTTAAGCCGCCAGCCGAACGGATCTGGCCGTGGGCTGAATCGGCTGTTCCGTGGCATGTCCGTATGAAGAGAACATATGGGGAATGCCGGCATGCCATAATGGCGGTATGAAGAAGGCTCATGGGTTTTTCACACGATTGGTGGCTGCCTGCTGCGTGGCGATGCTGCCGGTCACGTTGGCCGCATGTTCCGGCGACGCTTCCCCATCGGACGCCGCCACCGCAGCTTTTTCCACTCGCCGGCCGACGGTCACGCATGATTCCCTCGACAAGGCGCAAGTGCCGTCCGTCCGCGACGATTCGCCGCATGCCAAGGCGGTGCGGGCCGTGGAGTCCATGAGTGTCGAGGAACGGGTCGGGCAGCTGGTTATGGCACCATTGTTCGCTGGTTCCGATCCGTCATCGTTGTATGACCTCATTGCGAACAGGCATGTTGGTTCGGTTTTGATCATCGGCAACTGGACTTCGGGGATCGCCGGGGTCGCGGCCGCCACATCCACGCTGCAATCGTATGCTCCGGGCGACAACCAGCTGTTGATGTCCACCGATCAGGAGGGTGGTCTGGTCCAGCATCTCAAGGGGGCCGGGTTCGATACCATGCCTTCGGCCATCCAGCAGGGCGCAATGGATGTCAGCCAGTTGAGGCAATCAGCATCCGCATGGGGCACGCAGCTCAAGGCTGCGGGCATCAATGTCGATCTGGCGCCCGTCGTCGGCACGGTGACCGTGGACCGTTCGTCGAACGCCCCGATTGGCGCGCTGTACCGTGATTTCGGTCTTGATCCGGCCGGCAATGCGGACCATGCGAAGGCGTTCATACAGGGCATGTCCGATTCGGGGGTAGGCAGCGCCATCAAACATTATCCGGGTTTGGGATCGGTGACCGGCAATACCGATTTCACCGCGAACGGCATCCTCGACACCACCACCACGTTGGATGGTCCGGAAATCAGCGCGTTCAACGGCACGTTGGAGGCAAGCCCTTCGATGGTGATGATGTCTTTGGCCACATATCAGGCGATCGATCCGAATAATCCGGCCGTGTTCTCATCAACGCTGGTCACCGGCTATCTGCGCGGGAAAATCGGCTTCCAAGGCGTCGTCACTTCCGATTCCCTGTCCGCAACGGCTTTGAGTGGCGTGCAGCCGAGTGATTTGGGTGTGCGGCTGGTCGAAGCCGGCGGCGATTTGGCATGTATCGGCGCCTCTTCCTACGTGCAGCCGGTGTTGGACGGATTGAACGCCAAAGCGGCCGGCGATGCGACGTTCGCGCGGAAGGTGCAGCAATCCGCCATTCGTGTGATGACGCTCAAATACGAGATGGGGCTCGCCAGGTAATCGCAATGCCAAGCACAGGCGGAAGCCGTCTTACGAGAAAACCAGCTGTACCAGCAGCATATAGACGGCGGTGCCGCCGGCGATCGACAGCAGCATGTTCCTTTTCCATATGTGCAGCAGGGCGATTGCGATAATCGCCAACAATTCGGGAATGCCGTGGCTGCCTGACGTCAGGTGCACTCCTTTGAGCGAGTACACGACAAGCAGGCCTGTCATGGCATACGGCAGGACGGTGCCCAGGTAGGTGATGAAACGCGGCGGTTCCTTCGATTCGGGGAACAGCAGGAACGGCAGGAAACGTGTCAGCATGGTGCCGAGCATCGCCATGATGATGGTGATGACGCCTTGCCACGTGGTCATGATCATCATGCGTTCGTCTCCTTGTCCGCGTTGTTCGTTTCGTTCTCCCCGTCCGTCTTGTCGATCTTCAGGTCGTCCAGGTATGGCCGCAGCAGAATGAACATGACGAGCATGGCGACCAGGGATGGGATCATGAAATTGTCGGCGCCGAACACCCCCAGACAGATCGCGGGCACCGCTATGCCGGTAAGCGCGGCCATGTGGCTTTTGCGTTTCGTGGTCAGCCATTGATCCACGAAAATGACGGCGAACATGGCGGTCATGATGAAGTCGAGACCGGAGGTGTTGAAGGTGATGCGTTCTCCGAGAAGGCCGCCAAGCGTGGCGCCGGCCACCCATGATGACTGGTTGAGCAGGCCGACGAAGAAGTAGAACCATCCGCGATCGACGTCGGCCGCAATGATGGTGCCGTTGTCGATGGCGAAGGTCTCGTCGCACAACGAGAAAATGAGATACGGCTTCTTGGCGCCCATGTTCTTGAACCGGCCGAGCATGGAGATGCCGTAGAACAGATGACGGGTACCGAGCATGACGGCCAGCATGAACGTGACGAACGGGTTGAACGCGGACACCAGCAGATTCACGGTGACGAATTCCATGGAACCGGTGAAGATGAACGCGCTCATGCACATGGGCCACAGGAACGAAAAGCCGCGCGTGCCCATCAGCACGCCGTACGACAACGCCAGAAGGAAAAAGCTGATGCAAACCGGCGACGTCCGCGGCAATGCCGTTCTGAACGCCTTGCCCATGACGGCGTTCCTGTTCTGCGTCCGCACCATTAAATATCAGCCCTTCTTCCGTCCGTTCCCATGCTTCTCTTCTCATGCCTTCTCTTGCCGCGCCCTGATATACCCCGACGCGCCACAACGACGGCCAACATACTATCGCCGACCCCGACAAACCATGCGCAACCGTATCGGCGCGTGGACATCGACGGATTACGTACAAAGCATGCGCGACGAGATTATCATGCTGCATACTGGAACGTAACGAAAAACCTTTGGACAAGGAGCATGAATGAAGACACTGGTACTGGTGTTCCACCCGCATCTGGAAAAATCGCAGGTCAACCGCAAGCTCATGGACGCGGCCAACGAGACCGGCGACGTGACCGTGGTGGACGAGTACGCCGCATATCCCGACTTCAAAATCAACGTCGAACATGAGCAGGAGCTCATCGAAACGCATGACCGCATCGTGCTGCAGTTCCCGTTCTACTGGTACAGCTCCCCCGCGCTGCTCAAGCAGTGGGAGGATGACGTGATCAAGGCCGGCTGGGCCTACGGCGGCGGGCGGGCGCTCGAAGGCAAGGAGTTCATGTTGGCCGTGTCCACCGGCTCTCCGGCGGACTCCTACACGCGTGAAGGCAGCCATGTGCGCACCATGGAGGAGCTGCTTTCCCCGTTCGAGACCACGTTCCGTCATACGCATGCCACATATCTGAAGCCGTTCCTCATCCAAGGCGTCGCCACGTCCACCGATGAGCAGATCGACGCCGCCGTGGCGAAGTATCCGGCAGCGCTGATCGGCTGATTCCTCTGCCTGTTTCGGCGCGCATTTCCCGATTTTCCGCAGGGAGCCGTGTTCGTTCCAGACGAACGTGGCTCCCTGTTTGACTTCAAGTACTTGAAGTTCCTATTCTCTTCCAACAGAGCATGAAGGAGCATACGGTGAATAACACTCCAGATACATTTACATCCGCTGCGGAGCAGGACATGTCCGAAACCCGCCAGGCGTTCCTCACCGGCGAGCGCGCGGAGTTCTTCGCGCATGACCGCCGGTACGTCGATACGATTTTCGACGATGGCGAATCGCCGTTGAAGCATGCCCATGACATCGAACTGAGGTCGAGCTCGTTCAAATGGAAGTATCCGCTGTGGTATTGCTCGGATATCGATGCGAAGGACTGCACGTGGTTTGAGATGGCACGTGCGGGCGTATGGTACACGGACCATATCAAGGTAGAGGATTCGACGATCGAGGCGCCGAAGAATTTCCGCCGCTGCCATGACGTGACGTTACGCAACGTGGATTTCGTCAACGCCGAGGAGACGTTGTGGGCCTGTTCCGGCGTGACGTTGGACAATGTGAGCGCGCATGGCGACTATCTGGCGATGAATTGCGCGGATGTGAAAGCCGACAACCTACGTTTGGTGGGCAATTATCCGTTCGATGGCGCAAGGAACGTGGAGATTTCCAATTCCCGTCTGATTTCGAAGGATTGTTTCTGGAACTGCGAGAACGTGACGGTGCGCGATTCGTTCATTTCCGGCGAGTATCTGGCGTGGAACTCGCGTAACGTGACGTTCGAGCATTGCACGATCGAAAGTCTGCAGGGCCTGTGCTACGTGGACCATCTGGTGTTGCGTGACTGCCGGCTCGTCAATACGACGCTCGCGTTCGAATATTCCTCCGTCGATGCCGACGTGCGCGGCACGATCGACAGCGTGTTCAATCCTTCGTCCGGCACGATTCGCGCCGACCATATCAACGAGCTGACGCTCGATCCGGCGAAAATCGATCCGACGGCCACGACGATCGTGACAGCCGACGCCGCATAACAGTAGGTAGGATTGGCGGTATGACTTACGATTTCGATACTCCGATCGACCGTTCCGGCACGTACTCGCTCAAATGGGAGGAGGCTGGCGACGCGCTGCCCATGTGGGTGGCGGATATGGATTTCCAGACCGCGCCCGTAATCCGCGAGGCGTTGCGTCGGCGCGTCGAGCATGGCGTTTTCGGCTATTCGATCGTGCCGCCAGAATGGAATCAGGCGTACGTGGATTGGTGGGGACGCCGTCATGGGCTTGCCATCGACCCGGACTCGCTGGTGTTCTGCACCGGTGTGGTGCCGGCGATCTCCAGCATGGTCAGGAAACTCACCACGCCGAACGAGAACGTCGTGATCATGACGCCGGTCTACAACATCTTCTTCAATTCGATTCTCAACAATGGCTGCCGTGTGCTTGAATCGCCGCTCGCCTATGACGGCGAAGGACATTACGAGATCGATTGGGCTGATTTCGAAACGAAACTCGCCGACCCGCAGACCACGCTGATGATTCTGTGCAACCCGCATAATCCGATCGACCGTATTTGGGATTGTGAGACTTTGGAACGTATCGGCGAACTGTGCTGGAAGCATCATGTGACGGTGGTCAGCGATGAGATTCACTGCGATCTGACCGATCCGGGTTTCGATTACGTGCCGTTCGCCTCGGTGGGTGAGCATTGCGCGATGAATTCGGTGACCTGCATGGCTCCGACCAAAACGTTCAACATCGCAGGACTGAATTCCGCGGCCGTGATGATTCCGAATCCGGTGTTGCGTCATAAGGTGTGGCGAGCTTTGAACACCGATGAGGTGGCGGAGCCGAACGCCTTCGCCATGGACGCCACCCTGGCCGCGTTCAATGAGGGCGAACCGTGGCTGAACGAATTACGAGCCTATCTGGCCGGCAACAAGGCGACCGCGCGTGCGATGTTCGACAAATACAACGCTTCGGTGCCGGCCGACCGGCGCATCATCATGGTCGAAGGACATGCCACCTACCTGTTGTGGGTCGACTGTTCGGCCATCACGCATGACACGGATGCGTTGTGCGATTATCTCAAGCGCGAGCATAAGGTGATGTTCTCCGAGGGTTCCGAATATGGTGGCAACGGTCATGATTTCGTGCGTATCAACGTGGCCTGTCCGCGTGCACGCATGATCGAGGGTCTTGCACGGTTCATCGACGGTCTGCTCGCGTATCGAGCACAATCGTTTCCAAAGATGGACTGATAAACCCTTGGACTGACGCATGACGGATGCGGCAACGGCCTCTTCAAGGACCATGAAAGGACGCAACATGGTGGTGGTGTTTTTCTCCCGCGCCGGCGAAAACTACGAAGTGGGCGAGGTGACGGTCGGCAATACCGCGAAGCTTGCCCAAGAGGTGGCCCGGCGGACCGATTCGCCGATGATTGAAATCACACGTACCGAGCCTTATCCGGAACGGTACGCCGCGACCTCAGAAATGGTGCAGGAGGAGCAGCGTGTCAACGCGCGTCCGCTGCTCACGCTCAGCGGCGATGTCGATGCGCTCGATTCGTCCGATACCGTGTTCCTTGGCTATCCGATTTGGTGCGGCGATATGCCGATGCCCATGTACGCTTTTCTGGAAAGCCGCGACTGGTCCGGCAAAACCATTTATCCGTTCTGCACGCACGGCGGCAGCGGGCTTGGACGGACTCCGGAACGTATCACCGCAATCACCAAGACGACGGTGAAGCCGGGGCTTGCGGTCATGGGGACCGACGCACAGAACAACGCAAGTAAAGCCGCCGAAGCCGTCAGCGGGTGGATCGCCAAATCCGGTCTATAGATTCGCAATCCACATCCGTCCGTTCCGTCTGCTTCAGCACGCCTTCGAGTTGGAGCAGACGGATTTTGGTTTCAATGCCTCCCGCATAACCGGTGAGACTGCCGTCAGCGCCGACGACCCGATGGCAGGGCACGATAAGCGCGATCGGATTGTGGTGCACCGCTCCCCCGATGGCGCGTGCGGATACCCTACGCCCGTCCGCACGTTTCAACTCCAATCGACGTGCGAGTCCGCCGTATGAAACCGTTTCGCCGTATGGCACTTTCCGCAGCAATGCCCATGCTTCCTTGCGGAACGGCGTGCCTTCCAGCCGCAACGGCACTTCGGTCCGAGGTATGCAACCTGCAAAGTATTCCTCCAGCCATCGTTTCGCGGCGCCAATCGTCGGCGAATCACCCAAAACCGCGGAATCATCGTCCGCATAGCCTGGCTGCCAATCGAACCACAGGCCGAGCAATGCCGCTTCGTCGGCGATCAGCGTGATGCCGCCAAGCGGCGAATCGTAATGCGACTTCTTTTTCACCGCCGTTATCCACCTTTCCACAAAACACCTATCTCGCCTATGAATGGCGGATTTCGTCTTTCGACACATGTTATCTCGCTTATAGATGGCGGACGGCAAAGTGAAAAGCCGCGCTTTTTACCCCCATACGCTATCTCAGGGGGTCTAAATCGAAAAACATCCGCCATCTATAGTGGAGATAGCATCAGGCAGACCCGCAAATCCGCCATTCATAGGCGAGATAGGACCAAAAACGAAGGAGTTGGCATGGGATACGCACTCATCACGGGAGCGTCCGGCGGCATCGGACGCGAACTGGCGGCGCTGTTCGCAGCGGACGGACATGACCTGGCGATCACCGCCCGCAGCCAGGAACGGCTTGACATGGTAAAAACCAAGCTCGAGCAGCGTTTTGGCGTGCATGTGGTGACGTTCGCCATAGATCTGAGCGAAGCAAATGCGCCGAAGAAACTCCATGATTTCACCACATCACAAGGTATTGCGGTCGACCATCTCGTTAATAACGCAGGCTTCGCTGACTGGACGGATTTTCTCGACGCCGACTGGAACCGGCAAAATGAGATGATGCAGCTCAACATGCATGCGCTCGCTGAGTTGACGTATCGGTATGGCCGAGACATGCGCGCCAACGGGCATGGCAGGATTTTGAATATTTCGTCCGTCGCCTCGATGATGGCAGGCCCATACATGGCGATGTATTTCGCGTCGAAGGCATTCGTGCGCTCGCTATCCGAGGCCGTGGCCCACGAATTGCGCGGCACGGGCGTGACGGTGACCTGCGTATGTCCCGGTCCGACCACGACCGGCTTTCAGAAGGCTGCGAATATGAGTGGCCGCAATTTCTTCACCATGACCAAACCGGCCACCGCACGTCAGCTTGCCACGTACGCCTACCGCAGGATGATGCGCGGCTCAACCCTCGCCTACCATGGTCCGCTCACCAAGGCGGGCGCGCTCGCGGAACGGGTTCTTCCCCGCGCTCTGACCCGGCGAATCGCCGCGTTCATGAACGGCGGCAAGCCGCACACGCTTAAGGTTTAACGGCGAATCGCTTGGACGGACGGTAGCAAAGCAGAGCGATGCCGATGAGTACGGCGGTTGCGGCGAGGCTGATCGGGTAGACGATCATGATGGCCTCGAACGTGCGATGCGCGGGGAACACGAACGCGATCCAGGTGATGCGCACGCCGACCACGCCGATTACGGTGAGCAGCGCCGGCACCAGTGAGATGCCGAAGCCGCGCAGATATCCGGACATGACCTCGTACAGCATGCTGAACGTGTAGGCGGAGAACACCATGACGAGTCTGGTGTAGCCGACGGAAATGACCTCCGGTGTCGCATCGAACAACGCCAGCAGACTATGGCCGAAGAACAGCACGACGGCGATGGTGGCCGCGGTGGCGATGAAATCCTCCAGAATGCAGATGCCAAGCACGCGCTTGCAGCGTCCGATCCGTTTGGCTCCATAGTTTTGCCCGGTGAAGGTGGCGCAGGCCTGGCTGAACGAGTTGAGCACGTAGTAGGCGATGATTTCGATGTTGAACGCGGCGCTGGAGGCGGCCATGACAACGGTGCCGAGACTGTTGATGGCGGCTTGGATGATGATGTTGGCCACGGCGAACACCGCGCTTTGCACGCCGGCGGGCAGTCCGATGCGCAGAATCTGACGCAGGGTGAACCAGTCGATGCCGAACTCGCGCAAATCAACATGGATGGCTGCGTCAGTATGAACCAGTCGATACAGCAGAATCATGGAGCTGACGACGTTCGCGATGACTGTGGCCGTCGCGACGCCCGAAACACCCCAATGGAACAATACGACGAAAATCAGTCCCATGGTCACGTTGAGCACGCCGGAAATGGCGAGTACGGCGAGCGGAGCCTGGGTGTCGCCGATGCTGCGGAAGATGGCTGTTTCGAAATTGTATAGCAGGATGACGGGCATGCCGATGAGGTAGATGCGCAGGTATGCGAGCGCCAGGGGGAACACGTCGGCGGTCACGTTGAGCATGCCGAGAAGCGGTCCGGCGAGCAATTCTCCGATGATGGCGACGATCACGCCGCCGATCAGGGCGGTGACGATGGACGTGTGCACGGCGTTGCGCACCGCTTCGCGGCTGCCTCGTCCGATGGCGTTGGCGATGACGACGTTCGCGCCGAGAGCGATGCCGATGAACAGGTTGAGGATGAGTCCGGTGACGGGCGCGTTGGAGCCGACGGCCGCGACCGCGGCGGTGCCGTCGGATTGGGAGAAGTTGCCGACGATCATGATGCCGGATGCGTTGAAGAGTTGTTCCAGAATGCCGGTCGCCGCCACGGGGAGCGCGAATCGCAGGACTTTCGTCCATATGCGCCCGTGCAGCATGTCTATGCCCTGCTTGTTGTGCACCATGTTTTGCCTCCGCCAGCCGCAGCCGGCTCGTCGTTCGCTTCCGAAGGCATTGTAGTGGCGGCACCAAACGAGGGAACCGCCATGCCGTTTTGTAGGATGCTCTAAAAAAGGGCAATGACGTTTTCGAATTCCCTTTGGTGGCGAGTGGAGCCCGCGCGTTAGTATGAAAGGCATGAGTGAAACCGTTTCAACCGCATCCAACGCGGCCGACGCATGGACGAATCCGCTGCGCGACCCGCGCGATCTGAGACTTCCCCGCATCGCAGGCCCATGCAGCATCGTGATTTTCGGCGTGACCGGCGATCTGTCCCGTAAGAAGCTGCTCCCCGCCATCTACGATCTGGCCAACCGTGGCTTGTTGCCGCCAAGCTTCGGTCTGACAGGCTTCGCACGCCGCGACTGGACCGAGGACCATTTCAAGGACTTCGTCAAGGAGAACGTGCAGGCGCATTGCCGTACGCCGTTCAAGGAATCGACTTGGAAGCAGCTTGCGGCCGGTATCCGTTTCGTACAAGGCACGTTCGATGATCCGAAAGCGTTCGAGCGTCTGTCCGACACGGTCGCCGAGCTTGACCGCGACCGTGGCACGCGCGGCAATCACGCGTTCTACATGTCGGTGCCGCCGCGCGCGTTCCCGCAGGTGTCCCGTCAGCTGGCCGACTGTGGTCTGGCGAAAAGCGACAAGGGCGCTTGGCGTCGTGTGATCATCGAAAAGCCGTTCGGTCATGACCTGGCCAGCGCCAAGGAGCTCGATCGCGTGGTCTCCGAAGTGTTCGACCCGTCGAGCGTGTTCCGCATCGACCATTATCTTGGCAAGGAGACCGTGCAGAACATGCTGGCGTTGCGTTTCGCGAACGCCATGTACGAGCCGATCTGGAACAACAATTACGTCGACCATGTGCAGATCACCATGGCCGAGGACATCGGCGTGGCCGGGCGCGCCGGATACTACGACGGCATCGGCGCCGCACGCGACATCATCCAGAACCATCTGCTGCAGCTTATGGCGTTGACCGCCATGGAGGAGCCCGTCTCCTTCTCCGCCGCCGATCTGACCGCCGAGAAGACCAAGGTGCTCTCCGCCGTGCGCCTGCCCAAGGATCTGGCCGCGCACACCGCGCGAGGCCAGTACGCCGCCGGATGGCAGGGATCGCACGAGGTGGTCGGCTACTTGGACGAGAAGGGCATCGATCCCGAATCCACCACCGAGACCTATGCCGCGATCCGCCTGGACGTCGACACCCGCCGTTGGGCCGGCGTGCCGTTCTATCTGCGTACCGGCAAGCGCCTGGGCAAGCGCGTCACGGAGATCGCCGTGGTGTTCAAACGCGCCCCGCATCTGCCGTTCGAATCGACCGCCACCAAGGAGCTCGGCAAGAACGCCGTCGTGATCCGCGTGCAGCCCGACGAGGGCGTGACCATGCGCTTCGGCGCGAAGGTGCCGGGCGGCACGTCGATGGAGGTGCGCGACGTGTCGATGGACTTCGGCTACGGTCGCTCGTTCACCGAATCCTCCCCTGAGGCATACGAACGCCTGATCCTCGACGTGCTGCTGGGCGACCCGCCGCTGTTCCCCACCACCGAGGAGGTCAACCTTTCGTGGAAGATCCTCGACCCGATCGAGGAGTTCTGGTCGACGCTCGGCCAGCCGCAGCCGTATCGTTCCGGCACGTGGGGGCCGGAGGAGGCCGTTGAAATGCTCGCCCGCGATGGACACCGTTGGAGGATGCCGTGATCATTACCCTGCAAGACACCGAGACCCGCGAGATCTCGGCGAAAATCGACGAACTGCACGAGGAGCGCGGCGAGGCGGCCCTGGGCCGTGTGCTCACCCTGCTCATCTCCACCAACGAGGCCGAGCTCGAGCATGATCTCGAAGTCGCCAACAATGCGAGCCGCGAGCATCCCTGCCGTGTGATCGCGGTCGCCCCGAGCAGCCGCAAGATCAGCCCGGAAGAGGAGCATCCCACCTTCCTTGACGCCGAGATCCGCTTCGGCTCCGACGCCGGTGCGGGCGAGATCATCGTGCTTCGTCCGCGCGGCGGTCTGGTCCGTCACGCCGACACCCTGGTGATCCCGCTGCTCGTGCCTGACGCTCCCGTGGTGGCATGGTGGCCGAACGAGGCGCCCGCGAATCTGTCGAAGGACCTGCTCGGCTCCATGGCCAGCAGCCGCATCACCGACGCGATGCACTCCTCGAACCCGCGGCGCACGATGGACGATCTGCGCCGCAACCGCTCCGCCAAGGACGTGGACATGTCGTGGACACGCCTGACCGTATGGCGTGCGATGATCGCCTCGATGCTCGACCAGCCGCCGCACCTGCCGGTGAGCAATGTGCGCGTGACCGGGCAGAAGGATTATCTGCCGTTGGATCTGCTGGCCGCATGGCTGCGACTGCGCCTGAACGTGCCGGTGATGATCGAGGAGGATCCGAACGCCACGGCCGTCACCGGCGTGTACCTGACGCGCGGCGACGGCGTGCTGAGCCTGGAGCGCCCCTCCACCGACGACGGGTTCGCCGTGATCAGTGTGCCCGGCCAGTCGCCGCAGACCATCAGCGTGCCCGCGCGCACGCTTGAGGAATGCCTGAGCGAGGAGCTTGGCCGCCTCTACCCCGATGAGATCTACAGCGAGGTCGTCTCGCAAGGACTAGATCTCGTCAAGCCCAGGCAGTAGCCACCGAGCGTCGAACCATAATACAAGGAGTGAACGTGACAGAACGTAAAACCGTCGTATACCCCAATCCGCAGGTACTGGCGGAGGCTGTGGCCGCGCGCACGCTGCTGACCATCATCGATCTGCTGGCCGAGCCGAATCGTAAACGTGTGGATATCGCCGTGACCGGCGGCACCGACGGTAACCGTGTGTTCGCCGCGATGAACGCCAGCCCGCTGAACGATGCCGTGGACTGGAGCCGTGTGCACGTGTGGTGGGGCGACGAGCGCTTCGTGGCGGCCGATGACGACGACCGCAACGCGAAGCAGGCTCGCGAGGCCTGGTACGGTGCGCTTGTGGAAAGCGGGCGCATGCCGGCGGCGAACATCCATGCGATGCCGGCCGATACCCGCGGCGCCGAGGAGATCGCCGCCGCCTCCCCCGAACAGACCGATGCGGTGCTGGCCGAGGCCGCCGCGGAGTACCAGCGCGAGCTCATCGAGCAGTTGGGCGAGAATCCGGCATTGGATATCGCGATGTTCGGCATGGGGCCGGACGCGCATTTCGCGTCCCTGTTCCCCGACCACGGCGAGGCCGAGATCGACGACCCGCACGTGCTGGTCGCAGGCGTGCGCGATTCGCCGAAACCGCCGCCGCTGCGCCTGACATTGACCGTGCCGATGATCGCCCGGTCGAAGCATACGTGGGTGTTCACCTCCGAAGAGCGTAAGGCCGGCGCGGTCAAGGCCGCCTTCGCCCAGCGCAACAACCCGCATGCCCCAAGCTCCTACGCCGATGGCGAGGAACTGCTCTGGCTCATTGACGAGGGTGCCGCTTCCAAGTTGTGAGGTTCATCCGAAACAGGTAACAGGGGGTGTCCCGCGACTCATGCCGTGAGACACCCCTTTTTTTGAGTGTTGATTGATTGTTGAGTGTCGTTTTGACGCAGGTTCCCGCTGGACTGCAGCTTCGTAGGCGGTTTCGCGTTTCCGTAGGCGGTTGCCCCAAGTATCGGGGTCATGGAAAAGGCCGGTTTCCGGCCTTTTCCGCAGCAGGCTCCCAAGACCAACCACCTATGGAACGCAAAAACCACCTACGGAATCCCAATCCGCCGCCTATTTCGCCCCATAGCTTCCGAAAACCTCTCGGAAGGAGGTTAGACGATGGCATTAGACTCCCCTAGAAACGCAAATGGGATGCATCACAACCACAAGTACCATTCGTTCTGCTTACGGAGCGACACTATGCTCCGTCAATGCAACGGTACGGCAATATCGCAGCTCAGTAATATGCATATGCCAGAGGTCTTGCAATGGAACACATCGCAAGACCTCTGGCATATCCGCCCTGACACAGAGGCAAGGAAAAGATCAGGCTTCGATCTCTTCGCGGCCCGGCTCGGCCCACAGGGTGTGGAACGCGCCCGGCTGGTCCACGCGCTGGTAGGTGTGGGCGCCGAAGTAGTCGCGCTGGCCCTGGATGAGGGCGGCCGGCAGACGCTTGGAACGCAGGCCGTCGAAGTAGGACAGCGACGAGGCGAACGCCGGGGTCGGCAGACCGTTGATGGCGGCCTGGGCGACCACGTTGCGCCAGGACTTCTCGGCGTTTTCGATGGCGTTCTTGAAGTACGGGGCGAACAGCAGTGACACGTTGGCCTCGCCGGATTCGAACGCTTCGGAAATGCGGTTGAGGAACTTCGCGCGGATGATGCAGCCGCCACGCCAGATGCGTGCCACGGCGGCGAGGTCGATGTCCCAGCCGTATTCCTTGGCGGCGGTGGTGATCTCGTTGAAGCCCTGTGCGTAGGCGACGATCTTGGAAGCGTAGAGGGCCTGACGGATGTCTTCGATGAAGGCCTTCTTCTCGTCGTCGTTCAGGTTGAGCTTGCCGTCGGGGCCGGCAAAGCCCTGCTTCTGGGCTTCCTCACGCAGGTCGGCTTCGGAGGACAGGCCGCGGGCGAACACGGCTTCGGCGATGCCGGTGACCGGCACGGCGAGGGACAGTGCGGTCTGCACGGTCCAGGTGCCGGTGCCCTTCATGCCGGCGTGGTCGACGATGAGGTCGACGAGCGGCTTGCCGGTCTTCTTGTCGACCTGGTGCAGCACTTCGGCGGTGATTTCAATGAGGTAGGAGTCGAGTTCGGTCTTGTTCCACTCCTCGAACACGTCGCCGATCTCGGCCGGGGTCATGCCCAGGCCGCGGCGCATGAGGTCGTAGCTTTCGGCGATGAGCTGCATGTCGGAGTATTCGATGCCGTTGTGCACCATCTTGACGAAGTGGCCGGCACCGTTGAGTCCGATGTGGGTGACGCACGGTTCGCCTTCGGCCTTGGCCGCGATGGATTCGAAGATCGGCTTGAGGGTCTTCCAGGATTCCTCGGAACCACCCGGCATCATGGACGGACCAAGCAGGGCGCCTTCCTCGCCACCGGACACGCCGCAGCCGACGAAGTGCAGGCCGCGGGCGCTGATTTCCTTTTCGCGGCGGATGGTGTCCGGGAAGTAGGCGTTGCCGGCGTCGACGATGATGTCACCCGGCTCCATCAGGTCGGCGAGCGCGTTGATCATGGCGTCGGTCGGCTCACCGGCCTTGACCATGATGATGGCGGTGCGCGGCTTGACGAGGCTGTCCACGAATTCCTCAAGCGTCTTCGCCGGATAGAACTCGCCTTCGCCGCCATGCTCGTTCATGAGCTTTTCGGTACGGGCGTAGGTGCGGTTGAACACGGCCACCTTGTTGCCGTGGTGAGCGAGATTGCGTGCGAGGCTGCCGCCCATGGCAGCCAGACCGACGACGCCGACGTTTGCTTCAGCTGACATACTGTTCCCTTTCATGGAGAAACGTAGTACTTTTTATGAACCTTCCCCAGTGTAGCCCCGAGCGCACCCAAAGCGACGGCCCATCTCAGGGATGACGGGCCGTCAACCGGTCGCATGGTTTCAGTTCGTTTTCGTAGGCACGATGGTGCGTACGAATCGCATGGCTTCGGCTGGGGTGAGCGACGGCACGTAGGCCTGCGCGACGGCAAGCGAGATCTGCGGCAGTTTCGCCGGATCCGGATAGCAGATGTACACTTTGGCTTCATCCGGATGGAACTTGAGTTTGAAGCGGAACAGGGAGTGGAATCCGTAAGCCGGTTCCATGATGTCGGCCACCATCTGCAGCACGTGGTCGAGTACGGCGCTCTCCCCCTGTTCGTGGCCTTCGCCGCTCATGCCGGCAAGTGGCGCCGCGGACAGGCTCATGAATCGCACTTCGCCTTCGTCGCGCAGCCGTTCGGCCATGCGGGCGATGAGGAATTCCATGATGCCGTTGACGCTGTCGGTACGGTGACGCATGAAGTCGAGCGTCCATCCGACCACTTTGCCGTTCTCATAGGTCGGCAGCCAGCTGGTGACGCCCAGCACCTTACCGTCCGTGTCCACCGCGTACAGCAGTTTGACGCGTGGATCGACCAGCTCGTCCACACCACCCAGGGTGAAGCCCATTTCAGGCAGGGCCTTCTCGCCGGCCCATTGCGTGGAGATCTCACGGATCTGCGTCTGCACGGAGAACGGCGATTCCTTGAATGTGGCGAGCACGTCGGTGATGCCGTCGCGCTTGGCTTTGTTGATGGCGGTGCGTACGTCCTGCCATTTCTTGCCGCGCGTCTGCCATGCGGCCGGGTCGATCACCATTTCGGTGCCGACGTCGAGCGCGTTCCAACCGGCGGAGACCAACGCGTCACGTTGTTCGGCGTGCACGCTGTAGAACACCGGCGTCAGGGAACGTTGGGTGCAGAAGCCGGCGAACGCATGCAGATCGTCCTCATACTCGTCGGGGTCGCCGAAAGGTCCGGTGACGGTCAACGCGATGCCATACGACACGCGGTAGGCGATGGCGGAACGGCCGGTGGCGGAGAACCAGTAATCGTTGCCTTTCCAAGTGGCCATGAACGACATGGATTCGCCGCCGAGTCCGATGATCTCGTCCACGCGGTGGCGGTACGCGTCGTTGATCATGGAACGGTCACGCAGGCCATCCCATGTGCAGCACAGCGCGACCAGCCAAAACATCGGTCCGACGCACTGGTAGACGATTTCGGAAAGCAGTCCGACCGGCACGAACGCCGGTTCCACGCCACTTAGCAGGCCAATCGGCAGCAAACGCTGCACGTAGTCTGCGATCAGATCGACCAGCAGCGGCGTTTCGTTGAAGCCGGACGGCATGGACAGGCCATAGCCGACGTACAGCAATCCCAGTAATACGAATGCGGCGAACGTGATGGCGACGCCACGCAGCACGGTCTCGCTTTTCGTGCGAATGGTGAAGCATGAGCGGAACAGGATGATGATGACGATGCACAGCAGCGGCAACGCCATCGTGGCCAGCATCGCGTGGAATGCGCCGTGCCGTTGCAATGCGGATATCGCATCCATGTATGCACCGGCGTCGGAGCCGTCCACGTAGGACAGCGGAATAGCCACATAGAACACCGTCGATAGGGCAATGGTGCATGCGTTGAACACGATGCTGAGCGTGGCGGCGAGATGACGGCCTCGATACAGACCCCAGGCGATGAGCAGCAGCATCAGCGTCGGCATGATGGATACCAGCCAGTTGCCGGGCATGGTGAGGCGCATCATGCGGTACTGCGTGAAGCAGTCCGTATGCGAGGCGCCGCTGAGGCAGTCGACCACACGTCCGGTGTCGAAGCCGGTGGAGCCGGTCAACAGTCCGAACATGGACAGCAGGCCGAACGATTGGCGTGACGAGACGGCGACGAGCGAACCGATGGCCTGCACGCCCGCGACGATGCCGATAAGCCGACGCATTTCGTAGATGGCGCCATGCCGGTATTCGTCGCCATGCGTGCGGGAGGCCATCAGATAGCCGAGCACGTGGCCAATCACCGAAGTGGCAAGCAGGCAGTAGTCGCTCACCTCGCCTCGGTAGAGGAACATGATGAGCACGACCGCATAGCCGATCACGCGGATACGGCGGCGCCACAGCATGGTTGTGAACGCGCTGGCGCACATAAGGGTGCCGGCGACGAGAATCAGCGGACCAAGGATGGCGCCATCATGCGAGATCGCATGCCATTGGGGGCTGCGCCCGTCGGATAGGGAGCACAGTCCCATGCCCAAGGCCACGCCACCCAGTGTGGTGATGACGGACACCCATGCGGTTTTGATTTTGCCGATCACCGATTCGGCCAGGCCGAACGCAACCAGCATGAGCGGAACGTCGATGAGCAGACGGCCCAGATTCGGCACGTACAGCATGGATATCGGCGCGGTGTACCAGCGGCCGCGTGCGAGCGCTTCGAAACTTACTTTGGCCAGGCTCGGCGGGAACGGCTGACGTATGAGCGCGCACACGATCTGCGTGCCCACGTTGATGAGGATGACGAACAGCACGAGGCAGACGGTGAGCAGGTGTCGTCTGATCCATCCGGCCAGATCGGCGAGCAGCGCGCGGAAGCCGAACAGTGGTTTCGCGGGTGATGCCTCGGCTGGTTTAGCAGGTGCGGTTTGCGTTTGAGTCATTTCTTTCCTTTTCTGGGATTCTCAGGCTTGCGGGTTTGTGTTCAGGATCGTCATATCGTGATGCGTTTGAGATTCGGATAGTCGGATAGGTTCGGGTTCGCACCATCCAGTCCGGTGTCGTGGCCGAATACGGCGAGCCCGTAACGCAGCACGTCCTGCACGGCGTGCCAGTCGTGTGCGTTGCCGGACGATTCGACGGCGGCGACGCGCATGCCGGCTTTCGCCGCGACCGGCGCGATTGTTTTGACGTTGCGTATTGAGGTGGTGTCCTTCTCCCCCGCGCCTATGATGAGCATCTGATGGGTGGGCGCGTGGTTGCGGATGGCGTTGACCGGCACTTGGTTCTCATAGGCTGTGGTGTCGCCGTCGAAGAACCGGTCGATCATTTCCTGTCGGCTGCCGTTGGTCGGTTTGATTTCGCTGTCGGTGGGAATCATGGTGCCAAACAGGTCGGGATGGTTCACGCCGATCTGCAGCGAACATGTGGCGCCTTGCGAGAATCCGGCGATGGCCCAATCCTTGGCATCCTGTGCGGCGGGCAGGTTGGTTTTCACCCAGTCGACCACGTCCTGCGTCAGGTAGGTCAGCGCATTGCCGTACACCTTCGAATCCACGCATAGCGTGTTGTGCGAATCGGCGCCAAGCTGATCGGCTGCGATGACGATTGGGGCGAGTCCGTCGTGGGTTTTCGCATATCCGTCCATCATGGTTTGGATGCCGCCGGCTTGGAAGACGCGTCCCGGACTGCCCGGCTGCCCGCTCAGCATGAGGACGACCGGCAGGGCCGGCTTGCGTTTCGAGTCGGCCAATGCCGCCGGAGGCAGGTAGACGAGGGCTTTGCGTGCTTCAAACTGCGATTTCGTGGCCGGAATGTCGATTTTGTTGACGGTTCCGTTCGCCGGAATATTGCGGATTGTGCCGTTGGCGGCCTGTTTGCGCCACTGTGCGACGGTGATGAGGTCCTTGCGTTTGGCCAGTCCGGTCAGATCGGCTTGGCTGTAGGAATCCTCGCCGAACAGCGAGCCGATGGTGGCGTATTCGCCGTACGATTGGTCGATGCCGATCGCCGCGGCCAGTATCGCGAATACGGTCAAGATGGCCGCGGCCACGCGCATCATGCCCCTGCTCAACACGATATGCGCGATGGCGAAACCAGCGATGGCGAAACCAGCCGCCACCCAAGCCATCACACGGGATCCCAATCCGACGCCGAACACCACGAACACGTCGGACAGCAGCCAAGCTACCACATAGCCGACCATTCCGGACACGGCCGCAACGCCGATCGGCAGCACGGTAGCCAGTATGCGTCCGTCCCGTTTCGAAACGGCCGCGCTAACCAGCAGGGTTACGGACAGCACTGCGACGACGGCGAACGCCGCCGCCGGAAACCAGCCTCCGACCAGGCTTATGTTCATAAGCCACTGACGCATATTTCCCATCCCCAACATATAGGTTTTCCTTCAACTTGACAGTTGTAGTACGCAAAATAACGGGCACGCGTCATCCTTATGGCTGATTTCGCCTCAAAACTCAGGGAAAACCCTGAAACCGCCGTGAACCGTTCGCTATTGGCGTATGGTTTTGGCTATGACATACGTATTCGAAGCATCGAACGTGCGCTGTTCGATTATGGTCGACGGCGAACGCCGCACCATATTCTCCGGATTGTCCTTCGCCATCGAGCCTGGCGAAATCGTGGACTTGGTCGGACCGTCCGGCGCAGGCAAGAGCTCGCTGCTGACCGCTTTCGCACGGCTCAATCCGCGCGCGTCAGGCGATTTACGGTTGGATGGCCGTTCCGCCGACGATTTCACCCCGCAGCAGTGGCGCGCGCAGGTCGCGTACCTGCCGCAGAAGCCGGTGCTGTTGGGCGAGACGGTGGCGCAGGCGATTCGTCTGCCGTTCACGCTTGCCATACGCCAGTCGGCGAGAACGAAGCAGGGACCACGCAGGATCTCCCCCACCGACGCGTTGCCGGACGGCAGAATCCGTGAAACCTTGGACAATATGGGTTGCGCCGACATCGATCTGAACCGTCCGCCACACGACTTGTCCGGCGGTCAGGCGGCACGCGTGAGCCTTGCGCGCACGTTGCTGACCCGTCCGAAGGTGCTGCTCGCCGACGAAGTGGACGCCGGATTGGATGACGACAACGCCGAGAAAGTGGCGCGTATCCTCGCCAAAGCGGCGGCGGACGGCATGGCGATCGTTCGTATCCGGCACCGGCCGCCGGATGGCCGTGCCACACGTGTCATGCGTCTTGCCGATGGCACGCTCACGCAGTCCGGCAACGCCGAAGCGGACGGTACTGCGACGGGTAGTACTTCGACGGGTAACACGGTAGAAGGGAGCGTCGCATGAACGGCAACTACTATGCGATCGACATCTGGGGTCTCATCGCCGCGCTGGTGATGGTGGCCATCGCCGCCGGCATCTCCGAAACCATGCGTATGGGCGTGGGGCGCACGCTTCTGTGGTCGGCTTGCCGTGCGCTGCTGCAATTGTGCGCGATGGGCTTCATCATGGAGTACGTCATCCGTTCGAACAATCCGTGGCTGGTGCTGCTGCTTGTGGCGTTCATGCTCATCGCGGCCGTGCAGATCACTCTTTCGCGTGCGAAAGGTGTGCCGAAGGGCTTGGCTGGACCGGTGTTCCTGAGTCTGGTCGTGACCATGCTCATCATGATCTCGTTGGTCACCGAACTCATCATCCGTCCGCAACCGTGGTATGCGCCGCAATTGGTGGTGCCGTTGACCGGCATGCTGCTGGGCAACACCGTTTCGGCGTTGGCGGTGGGGTTGAGCCGGTTCTTTGAAAGCATGAAGGAACGTCGTGACGAAGTGGACACGCTGCTGGCGTTGGGTGCCACCACGTGGGAGGCGGCACGTCCAAGTATCGTCTCGTCGATCCGTCTGGGATTGCTGCCCACCACCGCGTCGCTCGCCTCCGCCGGCATTGTGACGGTGCCGGGCATGATGGCCGGTCAGATCATCGCCGGCGGCAACCCCATCGACGCGGCGAAATACCAGTTCATGATTCTCGCCACCATCGCGGCGCTTACGCTGCTGGCGGACAGCATCATCATGCTGATGGTCTATAAACGTTGCTTCACCGCGCTCGACCAGTATCAGCCGGTCAACGGCTGATACTGCGATATCCCGTATAGAAAAAGCCGTTCATTCCTTGCGATTGCTGGAATGAACGGCTTTTTGCTTGACCGTTGACGTACGTCAGCGGGAGCGGAACGGCGCCTTGCGGATCTTCGCATGCTTGCGGTACGGCTTGCCCTGCCTTTCGCCCGCATGCTTGTCGTGGCGTTCTCCGTGACCGCCACGACGACCGGAATCGCCATACTTGGCTTCCATGCGACGGTCATAACGCTTCGCGTCCTCGCCACGCTCGTCATGAATCACGCGGATTTCCTTGCGATGGATGCGTTTGCCGCCCTGACGGCGGTCGTCGCGTTCGTCGCGGTTCCTGCGGTATTGGCGATCGTCCTCGTAACGGCGTTCGGCACGGGCTTCGGCCTTGCGCTGCTTCTTGGTCGGCGCGCCCTGCTTTTTCGCATACTGCTTTTTGCCGGGCTTCCTATCGGATTGGCCACGCTGATCGGAACGCTCGACGGAGCGCCGCTTGCGATTGTCGGTTCCACGCTGTTCGCCGGCTTCGGCACGCTGCTGCTCATGCAGCCGCGCGTACTTTTCGCGACGCTTGTTGTTGCGCTTCTCCTCGTGCTTCTCGCGCTTCTCCTCTTGGATTTCAGGATGTTCCCAACGATGCTCGCGTGCCTCGTATTCGCGGTTGTCGCGGCCTTCGAACTTGGCGGCGCGACGTTCGGCGCGATTCTGTTTCGGTTCGAAACGCTGCTCGCGTTCGGCAACTTCGGCGCGCTCTTCACGTCCCTTGCGATTCGCGCGGTCCTTGCGTTCGGACTTGAACGGCTTGCCGCCCTTGTCCTTGCCCCGGTCCTTGTTGCGTCCACCGGAACGGTTGCGTCCGGAGCGTCCACCGTTTTCCGCGAAACCGTCGCCGCCCTTGCCATGCCTGCGACGCGGATTGCCCGCCGGCTGGGACTGCTCAAGCGTCCAACCGAAACGCGGTTCGGCCGACTCGCCCACCAATTCCAACACTTCCGGGGAATCGTGGGTCACTTCGATCGGCTTGACCTTCAGTCCGGCCTCATGCAACATGCGGCGGGTGCGGCGGCGCTGGTTCGGCAGAACGATGGTCACCACATCACCGGAATGGCCGGCTCGCGCGGTACGTCCGGAGCGGTGAAGGAACGATTTCGGGTCCTCCGGAGGCTCCACCTGCACCACGAGCTCCACGCCGGACACGTCGATGCCGCGGGCGGCCACATCGGTGGCGACCATGACGTTCACGTCGCCGGATTCGAAGGCTGCGAGATTGCGGTCACGCTGGTTCTGGCTCAGGTTGCCGTGCAGCTCGGCCGCCGGAATGCCGTTCTTCGTCAGGTCCTTGGCGAGCTTCTGGGTCTGGAATTTGGTGCGGGTGAACAGGATGCGGCGTCCCTTGCCGGAAGCGAGGGTGCGGACCAGCTCATGACGGTCGCCCTGCGTGGTTTCGAACACGTGGTGGGTCATTTCGTCGACGGCCGCGGTGGCGGAGTCGACGCTGTGGATCTTCGGATCGGTGAGGAACGTGTTCACCACCTCGTCGACGCCATGGTCGAGGGTGGCGGAGAACAGCATGATCTGCGCGTCGAACGACACTTGGCCGAGCAGGCGCTTGACCGGCGGCAGGAAGCCCATGTCGGCCATTTCGTCGGCTTCGTCGATCACGGCCACTTCGACCTTCTCCAAGGTCAGCGCATGCTGTTCGAGCAGGTCCTCAAGACGGCCCGGGCATGCGACGACGATATCGGCGCCGGCCCTTAGATCGCGGATCTGGCGGGCGTAGCGCACACCGCCATACACGGTGGTGGTGGTCATGCCGTACATCTGCGCGAGCGGCATCAGCACGTCGTTGATCTGGTTGGCCAGCTCACGGGTCGGAGCGAGCACCAGACCGCGCGGGTGCGGCAGGAAATCGTCGGCGCGCCGCTCCTCGGCATGCCCCTTGCGCACCTGTTCCACCTCATGGCGGAACTGGCTCATGTTCTCGTACTCGTCGGCGTCGACCTCACCCAGTCGCGCGACCAGCGGAATCGAGAACGCCAGGGTCTTGCCGGAGCCGGTACGGCCTCGGCCGAGAATGTCACGACCGGCCAGGGAATCGGGAAGGGTGTCGGCCTGGATCGGGAAAGCGGTTTTCTTGCCATCGGCCGCGAGCACGCGTACCAACGGGCCGGGAACGCCGAGTTCGGCGAACGTCTGGGGGCGTTCCTCCTCCTCGCCCGCCTCATCGAAATCGGCGGCGAGGGCATCTTCATTTTCAATCACAGCGGTATCGGGCACAATGGCCTTTCATGTCAAACATTGCGCACGTTGCGCAAACCTGTTAACAGTAGCCCATGCCCGATACTTTTGCCTTGGCTGTGACTGGTGGCCGACGCTACCGGTAGTTGCGTTCGATGAGGATGTCGGAAACCGTCAGATTCGCGTCGTTGACGAGGTTGAACAGCACCACTTCGGCCAGTTCCGCGGCGCTCATGAAGGAATGCTGCTTGTCCAACGACACGTAATCGTGGCTGTCATGGTAGAAGTCGGTGTCGATGCCTCCCGGATACACGCCCACAACCTTCACACTGGTTCCCTTGTAGGCCGCCTTGAGGCTTGTCGTATACCCCTTCTCACCCCACTTGGTGGCGCAGTAGACGGATTCGTTGGCGTTGCCGCGTGTGGCGGCGGTGGACATGACATTGGCGATTTTGAGGTCCTGCTCGCCGTCGGCCTTCAATGTTTCGACGCTCCACAGAATCATGCCTTTGAGCCCCTTAAGGCACTTGTCCACGTCGGCGGCCTCGTAGTCGACCGGCTTTTTGAACGACGGCTGTCCCGCGTTGTTGATGAGCAGGTCGATGTGGCCGATCTCCTTGATGGCTGCGACGGAGTCCTTCACGAACGCCTCGTCGCTGATGTCGCCGACGAAGGCGCGGTATTCGTCCGCGCCGAACGTGCGGGACAGTTCCTCCTGACGGGCCGTGTTGAAATCGATGCCGGCCACGAACCAGCCTTTGCCGATCAGCTGACGTGCCAGCTCATATCCCAAGCCAAGCGCGGAACCGGTCACAATCGCGATTTTCTTTCCTGCCGCAGTGCTCATGTTGTCTCCTTTGCCACATTGCGCAATCGCTTATAGATACCATCATAAAACGTATGCGAAGCAACACGTCAATCGATTGACGAAAACGGCAATGAAAAACGCCCGCCGACCTTTTTGGCCGACGGGCGTTGAACTAGCCAGCGTGAGATGCGATCCGTTACAGGATGTCCGGATCGTCCTTGGCGATGGTGCCGGTCGCCTTGCCGATGGCCTTCAGGCCGTGGTAGGCGACGAGGATGACGACAGTGCCGATGGCGATGCCGTTGAAGGAGATGCCGTTGAAGGCGAACTCGAACTGGCCGACGGCGATGATCATGGTGATGGCGGCCACCATGACGTTGACCGGCTTGTCGAAGTTGACCTTGTTCTCAACCCAGATGCGGATGCCGACCATGCCGATCATGCCGTACAGCAGGGTGGTCACGCCGCCGAGCACGCCGGCGGGGATGGTGTTGATGATGGCGCCGAACTTCGGGCACAGGCTCAGGATCAGCGCGAACGCGGCGGCGCACCAGTATGCGGCGGTCGAGTAGACCTTGGTGGCGGCCATCACGCCGATGTTCTCGCCGTAGGTGGTGGTGCCGGAGCCGCCGCCGAAACCGGCGATGGTGGTGCCGAGACCGTCGGCGAACAGCGCGGTGCCGATCTGGTCGTCATAGTCGCGGCCGGTCATCTGGGAGACGGACTTGACGTGGCCGACGTTTTCGGCAACGAGTACGAGCACGACCGGGATGAACATCGGCAGGATGGTGAAGTCGACCTGCGGCAGACGGAATTCCGGCAGACCGACCCATGCGGCCTTGCCGATGGCTGAGAAGTCGACCTGGCCACGGAAGCAGGCGTACGCGTAGCCGATGATCACGCCGATGAGGATGTTGAGTCGGCCGAGCAGACCCTTGAACAGCACTGCGACGAGCAGCACCGCGACGAGGGTGACGATGGCGGTGTCGGGAGCGACTTTGAAGTTGTTCCACACGCTCGGAGCCAGGTTGAAGCCGATGATGGCCACGATGGCGCCGTTGACGACCGGCGGCATGATGATGTCGATCCACTTGGCGCCCGCGTAATGGACGAGCACACCGATCAGGGCCAGCAGGATGCCGGTGACCATGATGCCGAAGGATGCGACGGCGAGGCCCTTGTGGGCGCTGGCGACGGCCGCGATCGGGGCGATGAAGCCGAAGGACGAGCCCAGGTAGCTCGGCAGCATGTTCTTGTTGATCAGCAGGAACAGCGCGGTCGACATGGCCGTGAAGAACAGGGTGGTGGACGGGTCGAAACCGGTCAGAATCGGCACCAGGAACGTGGCGCCGAACATGGCGATGACGTGCTGCGCGCCGATTTCCGCGGTGCACGGCCAGGTCAGCCTCTCGTCAGGTTCGACGACCTCGCCGGGCTTCAGCGTTTTGCCGTCGCCGTGGAGCTTCCACGTGAACAGGCCCGCGATTGGATTGGACATGCGATTGTCTCCTAACTCTCTTTACGACGCGCAACAAGAACGCGCGCCGCGCAATCACACGCCATTGTAGCGGAAGCGCCGATACGTGACGCCCCACAGAGCGATAGGGGGCTAAATCGCAGTCACAAAACGTATACCGGCAGCCGTCACAGGTGACGGTCGACGGCGTGCACCACGTCCACCAAATCGCCGTTCGACAGCACGGGACGCTTGAATTCACGCCAATCATCCACTTTCACCACCCAGCGACCATCCGTCTCGTCGAGTACGGGACGCGCCGTCTGCTCCCAACGGAACCGCTTGTGCGTTCGTCCGGTGGCGGGGTCGCGGCGCGAATAGTGGAAGCACGTGCAGTTGGTGATCTTCCATTCGTCGGAGGCCGCACGGTGCATGAATTCCTCGTCGGACAGGTCTTCCAAGGTGAGCATGAGCGCCAGCATGAGGTCGCCGTGGCTGACCATCACCACGGATTCCGCATCGGATTTGCGGTTCAGGGACGTGAGCAGGTTGTGCACGCGGTTCTCGGCCACGTCGGCGATGGACTCGCCCGCCGGCGGACGCCAGTACAGCGGATCGGTGTTCTTGAACATCCAGTTGCGCGCGTAGTTGGTTTTGAAATCGTCCTTCGTGATGGTGTTGATCTCACCCCAGGAGCGTTCGCGCAGCACGCGAGTCTCCTCCCATTTCGCTTTCGGCAGGGCCATCGTGGCCGCCGTCTCACGCGTACGCACGTACGGCGAAACGAGGTAGCGGTCGAACAGCGGCTGCTGCGCGACGAGCCAACGGCCGATGCAGTCGGCCTGCTTGCGTCCGGTGGCGGTGAGCCTCCACGAACGGTCCGGCACGGTGACATTGTCCTGCGTATACAGCGAGTTGTCACCCTGTTCGCCGGCGCTGATGATGACGTTCGCCTCCGACTCGCCATGTCGGATCACATACAGATCAAGGGGCATTCCCATATTCGTTTATTCCTTCGCTTTCATCCACATCCTGCGCGCACGTTCCTTGTTCCGCCGTTCATTCGGCCGGTGGCGCGCATCATCATTGAATGCTTCCACCGTAGCTGATTCGCGCGTGTTTCGCACGCGCGGACACGTCGATTTCACGATTGGCACACCCGAATTTCGCGGTGCCGTCACCGGCGGTTCACCGCAACCGGCGTGGTAGACGCCGTGATCGCAATCACTCCGGCCAGATGCCGTTCTGCGCGTACTTGGTGCGGTACTCCCCCGGCGTCATGCCGGAATGTTTTTTGAACACCTTCGAGAAGTGGCTTTGCGACCGGTATGCGAGGATCTGGGCGATCTCGTCGAAGCTGTATTCCGAGTATTTGAGCATGTTCTCGGCCGCTTCCATACGCTTGTCGGTGATGTATTGCGATATGGCCGTGCCCGTTTCGCGTTTGAACAGCTCCGACAGATACGTGGGATTCAGATGCACATGCTCGGCGAGGATGGGCACGGTGATTTTCTCATGCAGATGGTAGTGGATGTAGTCCAGGCATTCGTTGACGGCTTTGGAATGTGTTTCCGCCTTCTGCATGTCGGCCATGGCCCATGTGAAGAATGTCATCATGTCGGTGTGCAGGCGGCGCACGTCGTCGGGCGTTTTGCAGTTTTCCAGGTTCTGGATGTACAGGTCGGAGGCGTTGTAGGCGTCCTCCTCGTCCATACCGCCTTCGATGGCGAAACGTGTGGCGAGCGTGATGGTGGTGACGAACCGGTATTTCGCGTTTTTGAGCGGATCGTCCGACAGGTAGCCGTACAGTCCGGAGTCCCACAGACGTGTGCTTTCGGCGATGGCGTTGATGTCGCCGGAACGCATCATGTCGTATTGCTTCATTTCCTCGACGTACCGGTGGTGCCGAACACGATCCTCGCGGGAGAGGAAGTCCAAGTATCTCAGCTTCGCTTCGTCAACAACAGCCATGCTTCTCCCCGCTATTTCCGATCGTCCAAATCGAATCCTCCCTCAAGGATAAAGCTCTTCAGCAGCTTCGTGGCGAGAAGATTCGCCGTGAATTGGGAGACCGGACTATCCGGCTTATCGAAAAACGCCTTTGCCAAAGACCTGTTAACCGACGCTTTCAACCGGTCGAATCGTCCGAATTCGTTCAGGGTTGTCTCTGTAAGGTCAAGCCGCATCATCTCGTTGAGCAACGCCCCATCCACGTCAAACGCCTTGGTGATTTGCTCCACTTGGCTGTTTTTGGCGCTGTTCGCGTAATATGTGATGTAGTCGCGTAGCGTCTTGCCTTCCTCCAACTCGATTTCGCCACGTTCCACATCATGCATGAACAGTTCGGCATACCGTTGTTCCTCTTGGCTGAGCGAAGCGAACGACTTATGCAACTCCTCCTCGGCTGATGTCAACAGAGCTGGATCGCCTCCGCCAAGCGCCTTAAGCCATTTGGCGAAGTTGGCGTTCATATAATCCGTATCAATCAATCCTGTATCTATCTCAGTGATATGGCCGTCAAGTTCATATGGCGCTTCCGGACCGCTGCCGGAACCTTCGCCGCTGCTGAACATTTCCTTATACCGCTGTACAAGAATCAGATATGTCCGTTCATCGAACTTCGGCCGCACAACCTCCACGGATCCATCGTCATGGGTGACGGAGTATTCCTGCCGCCCCCAAGTGAAACCTTGCACTTTGGCGGATTCCAGGAAATCATTGAGTTCCACGAACAGTTTTGCGAACTTGCGGCATGCCTCCACCGATTCCGGCAGTCGCATGAAATCTTCCACGCCTCCGGCACTGAACACGGAGGCGATTTCTTCGAAACGCGCATCCATCAGGCGCACGTTTTCCGGCAGTTTCTGCACGAACAGATCGAGCGGCTTGTCTCCGGAATACAGTTTTACCGCCGCTTCGATATACGCCTTCATGGTGTGTGGCTTGCGGTAGTAGCGGATAGTTCCGAAAGGCTTATCAGGGCCGAACAGTCGGTTCGTGCGACTGAACGCCTGGATGATGTTCTCATAGTCGATGATCTTGTCGAGGTACAGCGTGTTGACCCACTTGGAATCGAAACCTGTCAGCATCTGATCAACCACAATCAGCAGATCCAGCCGCTCCTCACGGTGCTGGTCGACCGTCAGGTATGGACGCTTGTGGGAAAGCCGCGCGGTGATGTCTTTCTTCATCTTCGGCCATGTGGGGATGATGAAATCCTTGTCGAACAGTTCGTTGTAATCGCCGATGATTTCCTTAAGCGCATCCTCCTTGAGGATTGCGCCGTCGGAATTGTCGACGTTGGGATCGAACAGCGCGGTCACGTGCATCTGCGGAGCACGTTCCTTGAACAGATGGTAATAGCTGATCGCCTCGGGAATGGAACTCGTGGCCAGCATCGCATGGAATTTGTTGCCTCTGCTCAGCAATGGGAATTGGTCGAGAATATCCTCCACGACCTTGTCTTCATGTGGCGTGCCTTGCGCATACTGCGCTGCGGTCAGATAGTCCTCAATGCCTTTGACATGTTCTCCGGCCTGCGTTTCCATGGGACCCATCGGCATTTGCTTCGGATCCATGTAATGGTAGAACACCTCAGCTTTCGCCGGGTCTACCTGGGCTTCCTCAACCGTCGCGGCTTTCGCTTTCTCCAATGCGACCGCTTGACGAACGTCCTTATCTCGGTAGGTCAACACCATGTACGGGTCGAATCCGAGCACATTGCCATCGCGGATGCCGTCGGCGATGCTGTATCGGTGAAGGCAATCGCCGAACACCATTGATGTGGTCGCGCCCTTCTTACGGTTCTCCTCATGAATCGGAGTGCCCGTGAAACCGAAATACAACGCGTTCGGGAAGGAATGGCGAATATCCTGCAGCATCTCGCCGAACGTGGAACGATGGCATTCGTCGATAATGAATACGATGCGTTTGCCAGCGAGCTTCTTCACTTCCTCTTCGGTGATATGCCCCTCGCCCGCTTTGATGTTGCTCATTTTCTGGATGGAGGTGACGATGAGTGTGTCTTTGGGGTCGATGCTTGCCAGTTTCGATTTGAGCACATCCGTGTTTTCCGTGCCCTGCACATCATCGGCATCATCCGCGAACGACCGGTATTCCAGCAGCGACTGCGTGCCCAATTCGACACGGTCCATGAGGAAGACCACCTTGTCGGCATCTTTCGAGCCAGCGATGAGCTGCGCAGCCTTGAAGCTGGTCATGGTTTTGCCCGAGCCAGTGGTGTGCCACACATAACCGCCCGGACGGCCCGGCGTGCCGCTTGGCACCGGCTCATCCCATTTGCAGGTGCGTACACGGTCGGAAATGGCGTTCACCGCCTGGTATTGGTAGCTGCGTAGCACTTTGAGGCATCCGTCTGCGGAATCGGCGACCGTATAGAACCCGATGAGCTGGTGTGCCATGGGAATGGATAGCAGATCAGATGTGAAACGCTTCCATTCATCCTGCCCGACATGGTTGTTCGCCGCTATGGGCTCATTGTTGAAGTCAGCCCAGTGGAAGAAGTAGTTGCTGTTGAAATCGCCTTCACCGGGATTGGCGAAGTACACGGCATCATCCGGATTCATGGCCACGAAGACCTGCACGAGTCTGAACAGCCCGGTGAACACGCCTTCATGCGCGTATTTGGCGATTTGATTGGTGGCCTGGCTTATGGGAATGCCGCTTTTCTTCAGTTCAATATGGATGACCGGCATTCCGTTGATAAGCAGGCAAACGTCTCCCCTGCGATCGTTCAGCATCTTATTTTTAGCTGGATAAATAGGCTGTCTTGCGATTTGGTACCGGCTTTGCCCAGCGGCGATTTCCTGGCGATCGTAGATCTTCAGGCTAATTTCCTTGCCGAAATGCGCTGTGTCTGCGGGATTGTCACGTTTGATGGACACGGTTTTGCCGTTGATGAAGGAATTCAACGCCAATGGCGTGCGCAATGTTTCGATCTGTTCAAGGATCTGCGCCATCTCACCCTTGGTAAGGCGCTGCCCGTTCAGGCGATCGATGCCTTTGTTGTTGTCGAATAGGATGTTGGCCCAGTTGTCGATGAGATCCTGTTCGGTTGGATATTCCAACACACCATCGGTCCACCCATGGCGTTTCAGCACCGCGACCAGATCGTCTTCGAAATCCGATTCCTTATCGTAGAACATGTTTCATCTCCCCGAACGCACCATCACTTTTCCGAGCTCAATCTTACGAGCGCAACCCCTAACATCCAAGAAACAACACCACAATACTTACGCTGATGAAGGGTGATGAGCGAGTCCAGACGGTTGAAGACCGCGCCGATTCGGCACTGCTCGTCAATTCTTTTGGGAATGCAAATCTGCGTTTCAAAGAAATCATCTGGAGCAATGTTGAGCAATCCATGATTTCTAGCTCCCTCAGCCGCAATTAATTGAACAGCCTTATACCATCTATCAGTCTCGTAGTATGTGACTAAGAAATCAGGGTCTCCAGAAAGCAATTCAAAGCAGATATACAGTGTCGAAACGCAGCCCATGTCATACTTTTCCAGTCGTTTTATCGCTCCCCATGGGCTATCGGCTGAGGTGCTCTTGTTGTAAGCAAATTCCCCCCTATGTAGAAGGAAATATCCACTCATATCCTTACTTGCAACTTGGCTATTGAAAAAAGTCCTCTGATCCACTAAACCGTATTGAGCAGAAATGGTAAGGGGAAGATCGGAATCCCCGTTCTCATTCTTTCGGGTAACCCTACGTGCAACTTCACCCAGCTTACGCTGTTCCCAAGCGGGGGCGATTGATACGGGAAAACGGCCGCATTATCGCTCATGTATGCGGTCGAGCTTCCTTCTTGTGAGCATTAGAGCGTATCCGAGCAGGTTCTGACCGCGCCATTGGGCTGGATCGAGCCTAGCTGGGTCATGCATTGACCGGCCAATGCCCCAGATGCGGTCTTTGACGGCGCATTCCGCCAATATCGCATTGCCGGTTACCTCAAGCCGTGCCCCGAGTTCGGCGTTCTGGCTGAATTTGGCAAGTAATCCTTCATAGACCTCGATTTGGCGAACGCCGTTCCACACGTGATCGTCATAACCGGCCACCAGTCGACCAAGGCGTTTGATCTCGGCCACGTCATCGGTTTCGAAGATTCGCGCGGCTGTTTCAGCATCGTTAAAACAGCATGCTTTGCGATACATCATGTACTGTTCCATTGAGGAAAACTCGACACCGTCCACAACGAAGCGCGATGGATACCAGTTGCTCAGGTACCCGTTCTCCTCATCGGGATTATGGAAGCAGACGATGCCTGTCATTCTTCGCCGACTTTCCGCACCGCAAGTTCCAGATCGAGATCATGAAGTCCGAAATAGGCTTTCTTCAGGAAGTCCAGCGGCACCTTGGCGATCACTTCAGCACTGGGAATGGCGTAGAACCATTGGTAGTAGGCGTAGAATTCGCCAATCCAATCAGGCATGAACCCTTCGAGCGCCCTGCCGTCCTTCAACTGGTAGTGCTCGGTCTCGGTGAAATACTTCCACAGCTCTTTCGCATCCATCGTGTTGACGTAGGCTTTGGCCTCATCAATGCTTTTGCGTGTTTTGCTCGCCATATATACGGTGATGAAGTCCTCCGTGCTCTTGCCCGGAAACGACTGTGCCACGTAGTCGAAAAGCTTGCCTTGAGTTTCCACCACATCATCCCGGTAGACCTCTGGATATGCCCGCATTGTCATCACCCCTAGAGCAACGTGCTGAACACGTTGGTCACCGTATTGGCATCGGAATCGATGAGGTCGCGCATGTTCTGCCGTGCCTCAACATCCCTCTGATTGTATTTGTCGTTGAATTCGCTGTAGCTGACGGAAAGCAGGCCGTCCGGGACTTCGCGCAGTTGCCTGTACGCCTTTGCGGTCTTGACGCAATACTGGATGCCCAGACCTCCAAGCGACAGCAGTTCCTCCAAGATATCGACGTCCACATTGTCTCGGACGAATTCTTTGGCGATATAAAAATACGAGGCGTTCGCACGCCAGCCTTTGATGACGTCATAGCCGCTGGTGTCGATGCCGTATTGGGCGATGAACTTCGCAGCCAGCACACGATAGCGCTTGGAATCAGCGGCATCACGATGCTTCATCAGCTCAGCCAGCCAAGTAAGCACGCTATGCTCCTGAAAATCCAGGATGCGCAGCCCATTCGTGTCCAGTTCGTACTGATGGACCCAGCCATTGGACTCATCCGGCCGGCACACGGCCCACTCCTTGGCCAGTTCCACATTCGCGGTCAGATAGAAACCACGGCCGTAGTCGTGTTTGTCGTTGCCTAAACCGTATTCGGGGGTCACGGATTCGTACGGAGAACCGTGAAATAACGTGATTATTGCCATGAACACCCCTATACAAACATCTTGTCGAGCATGGATTTCTTGATATTCCGGAGTAATTCGAGCTTACGCTGATGAAGGGTGATGAGCGAATCCAAATGGTCGAAGAACGCGCCGATTCGGCGTTGTTCATCCATGTGGTCTGGCAAAGATACAGCCATATCTTCGACGTCGGATGCGTTGTACGACGGTAGAGCCCCAACTTGAACCAAACTCGTCAAGTCTATCCGCTCAAAAAGCGATTGACCGAATTGCGAATCCAACCGGTTTGGATCCATTGAAAATGCCATCGTGTTGTTATCCAGCAGGAATGGCTCATTTACCAGACGTTTTCTATTTAATAGAACAGCAGCGCCGACTTTAGCAAAGAAAATTGCCGGCACCTGGCAAATCGGATGCCAGCTCATACGCGCGATTTGATCGGCGGTCACGTAATTGTTCGATATAACCAATTCGCGTTCATTGCCTGGCGTATTCATATCCGACACCTTGAAAAAGGGTATCCCCTCGGAACCGCCTTGCTCAGCATCGGGAAAGCCTATTCCTGATTGAGCAAAACCAAGTTCCCCCAGCTTACGCTGTTCCCAAGCGGGGGCGATTGATACGGGAAAACGGCCGCATTATCGCTCATGTATGCGGTCGAGCTTCCTTCTTGTGAGCATTAGAGCGTATCCGAGCAGGTTCTGACCGCGCC